>JGI12316J15309_10000345_pt1 | contig 668971 bp, 598 predicted proteins | sample MarCyaLeptolynsp_FD_15309 | JGI IMG/M metagenome (IMG submission 15309)
AATCCGAAATGCTGCTTGGGCGTGAAATCACCGGCGGCAGCGCGGACCAGACAGACGATCAGGAAGACCGTTCCGACAAACACATGGAATCCGTGGAACCCGGTGGCCATGAAGAACGTGGCACCATAGATCGATTCCTTGAAGGCAAAGGGTGCATGAACATATTCGTAGACCTGGACACAGGAGAACAGGACGCCCAGCAGCACCGTGATGAGCAGGCCATTGACGAGACCCTTGCGATCATCATGCAGCAGGGCATGGTGTGCCCAGGTCACCGCCGTACCCGACAGCAGCAAGATGATGGTGTTGTAAAGCGGCAAGTGAAGCGGATCGAGAACCTCGATACCGACCGGAGGCCAGGTGCCGCCCGTGTGCTCCACCCGTGCGACCTGGGCAGCCTCACCGGCAAAGATTGCGGCATCGAAGAATGCCCAGAACCAGGCCACGAAAAACATCACTTCCGAAGCGATGAACATGATCATTCCATAGCGCAGGTGCAGCGATACGACCGGCGTATGGTAGCCTTCATGGGCTTCCTTGATGCAATCGGCCCACCAGCCGTACATGGTGTAGAGCACGATCACCAGACCAATGAAGAACAACCACGGATTGGCCATTTCCAGTCCGAACATCTCAAATGAATCGCCGGCGGAATAACGCATGAAGGCAATGCCGCCAAAGGCCATGATCAGGGCACCGATCGAGCCGATCAGTGGCCAGGGGCTTGGATCAATAATGTGATAATCATGGTTCTTTTGGTGCGCGTCAGCCATTTCGAAATCCCAGAATTGCCGTGTTCCATCCGCCGCAGATCATGCGGCCCGTTCCTTGTTTCTAACCGCCCGTCTTCCGCTCGCCGGTTGCCGACAGTGCCACCGGCTTCTCCGATTCGAGCGGGAAAAACGTGTAGGACAGGGTGATCGTCTTGATGTTCTTTGTTTCAGGTGCGTCCACAATGGCCGGATCGACAAAAAACACAACCGGCATGTCCATGCCCTCACCCGGTTGCAGTTCTGTTTCAATGAAACAGAAACAGTCGATCTTGTTGAAATAGGCACCCGCCGCCTGCGGTGTTACATTGAATGTCGCCTGGCCGCTGCTGGTCCGTGATGAGTTGTTTTCGGCACGATAGGCGATCTGCGCCGTTTCGCCGATGCGAAGCTCAACCATCCGCTGCACCGGTTCGAAGTCCCAACCGAGGCCGCTCGACGTGTTGGCGTCGAAACGGACCTTGATCGTCCGGTCGAGGATTCGGTCGGACGCCTGTTCGACGCGCTGGGTCGTGCCGCCGTAACCAGTGACCTGGCAGAACAGCTCGTAAAGTGGCACGGCCGCATAGGAGACACCGATCATCCCAACGACTCCGGCAAGGCACAGTGCAGCAATTCGTCCGTTTCCGACTTTTTTTCCGTCCATGTCGCCCTTCATCGCCCTATCAAAAAGACCGGTCCAAAATCGCCGGACCAAATTTTACAATCGTCGACACGTAGAACACGGCAACCAATCCAGCCAGGACCAGCGCAATCGCAATCGATCGGCGGCGGCGGGTCCGTTTTTGCAGTTCGGTCATTTCAACACTGTCGACCATGCTCATGCCCCGAAGGTCGCCATCATGCCGTCAACGAGCAGTGTCGCGAAGACGGCGAACAGATAGAGCAGAGAGAATTTGAACAGGGAAATCGCCGGCTTCATCATGGTGTCGTCATCGGCCATGCGATAGACCCTGATGGCGTTCCAAACGAAGCCGAGGCCAAGGCCCGTTGCAATGAGACCGTAGGCTGGGCTGGCAAATCCCATCAGATAGGGCAGAACGCCGACAACAGCCGTGGCGACGGCATAAAGCACAATCTGTCGTTTGGTCGATCTGACGCCCGCGACATTGGGCATCATCGGCACTTCGGCCTGTCCGTAGTCCTTGAGCTTGAACAGAGCCAGCGCCCAGAAATGCGGCGGTGTCCAGAGAAAAATGATCAGGAACAGGACGAAGCTCTCCAACGACACGGTTCCTGTCACACAGGCCCAGCCGATCATCGGAGGAACGGCGCCAGCGGCACCACCTATGACAATGTTTTGCGGCGTCGAACGCTTGAGCCACATGGTGTAGACAACTGCGTAGAAAAAAATCGTGAAGGCCAGAAGCGCGGCCGCCAACCAGTTGACCAGCGTGCCGAGGGTGAGCACGGAAAACGCGGCCAGAACCAGCGCGAAGGTCAGGGCTTCGTCCTTGGTCACACGGCCGGACGGAATCGGCCGATTGGCCGTGCGCGACATCTTGGCGTCAATGTCGGCCTCGTACCACATGTTCAACGCGCCGGATGCACCGCCGCCAATGGCGATGCAGAGGATCGAAACAGCCCCCAGGAACGGATGCACCGTGCCCGGCGCGATCATCAGACCGACAAAGGCGGTAAACACCACCAGGGACATGACCCGCGGCTTCATCAGAGCATAAAAATCCGCCGGATCGGCTACGGAGAGCCCGATCTCGGCTTCCTTCATCCCCTCGATTTTTCCGGTTATCGCCATTGTTCCGTCTGACATTCCTGTTCAATGTCAAAGCCGCCTGGATCAGCGGCCTTGAGATCTTTCTCACATTATTTGATGCGCGGCAGCTGCTCCCACTGGTGGTGCGGCGGTGGCGAACTCAATGTCCATTCCAGCGTGGTCGCCCCCTCACCCCACGGATTGTCTCCTGCCAACCGCTTCTTGGAGAAGGCTTCCCAGACACCGTAAAGGAAAATCAAGACGCCGATCGCCGAGATATAGGAACCGTAGCTGGACACCGCGTTCCATCCGGCAAAGGCATCCGGATAGTCGATATAGCGGCGCGGCATGCCGGCCAGGCCGAGGAAATGCTGCGGGAAGAACACCAGGTTCACGCCGATGAACATCACCCAGAAATGGGTCTTTGCGACCAGAGAATTGTACATGTATCCGGTCATCTTTGGGAACCAGTAGTACCAGCCGGCAAAGATCGCGAATACCGCCCCGAGCGACAGCACATAGTGGAAATGTGCCACCACGTAGTAGGTGTCGTGCATGGCGCGGTCGAGGCCGGCATTGGCCAGTTGCACGCCGGTTACGCCGCCGACCGTGAAGAGGAAGATAAAGCCCAACGCCCACATCATCGGCGTGCGGAAGGTCAGCGAGCCGCCCCACATGGTGGCGATCCATGAGAAAATCTTCACGCCGGTCGGCACGGCGATCACCATGGTGGCGAAAACGAAATAGCGCTGCGTGTTGAGCGAAAGGCCAACTGTATACATGTGGTGCGCCCAGACGATGAACCCGACCGCCCCGATAGCGACCATCGCATAGGCCATTCCGAGATAACCGAAGACCGGTTTGCGCGAAAAGGTCGACACGATGTGACTGATGATGCCGAAACCGGGCAGGATCAGGATATAGACCTCCGGATGACCGAAGAACCAGAACAGATGCTGGAACAGGATCGGATCACCGCCGCCCTCCGGCGAGAAGAACGAGGTATCGAAGTTGCGGTCGGTCAGCAGCATGGTGATGCCACCGGCCAGAACCGGCAACGACAGCAACAGCAGAAAAGCGGTAATCAGCACCGACCAGGCAAATAGCGGCATCTTGTGCAGGGTCATGCCAGGTGCGCGCATATTGAAGATCGTGGTGATGAAATTGATCGCACCGAGGATCGATGACGCACCGGCCAGATGCAGTGACAGGATTGCAAAATCCATCGCCGGGCCGGGCTGTCCGGTCGTCGACAAGGGCGGATAGATGGTCCAGCCGCCACCAACGCCATAGGCACCGGCGGGTCCTTCGACGAACATCGACAGCACCAGAAGAATGAAGGCCGGCGGCAGCAGCCAGAACGAAATATTGTTCATCCGCGGGAACGCCATGTCGGGCGCGCCGATCATGATCGGTACCATCCAGTTGGCAAACCCGCCGATCAGCGCCGGCATCACCATGAAGAAGATCATGATCAGGCCGTGGGCGGTGGTGAAGACGTTGTACATCTGCTTGCCGCCATCGATGGCCGCATCACCATCAAAGCCGTAAACGATCGACGCAAGTCCGTGGAAAATCTGGATGCCGGGTTCTGCAAGTTCCCAGCGCATGAAGACCGACATGGTGCCGCCGATAATGCCGGCAATGATCGCGAAGATCAGATAGAGCGTTCCGATGTCCTTGTGATTGGTCGAATAGAGCCATCGGGTCCAGTCATAGGATTTTTTCTCATGGGCATCATGCGCAGCGGAAGATCCAGCCATGCTCTTACTCCTTGATCTTCTTTGCATCTGTGGCGGCAAGCTCAACGGTCGTCTCGGTTTCCGAGAGCGAAGCCATCAACTGAGCGTTGGCGGCTTCGAGGTCATCGGCGGCCGCAGCCAGCCATGTGCCGTATTTTTCCGGGGAAACGACGCGAATTGCGATCGGCATATAGGCGTGGTCCTTGCCGCACAATTCGGAGCATTGCCCGTAATACAGCCCCTCGCGTTCGGCATGAAACCAGGTTTCGTTGAGCCGGCCGGGAACGGCATCCATCTTCACACCGAACGCCGGCATGGCAAAGGCGTGAATGACATCGGCGGCAGTGACCAGAACACGCACGGTCGTATCGACCGGAACGACCATTTCGTTGTCGACCGCCAGCAATCTTGGATATTCGGCGCGATCTTCCTTGCCATAGGCGGCCCGGTCATCATCCGAAAGCATGATGGAGTCGAACGAAACCTCTTCCTCGACCTGATATTCATAGCCCCAATACCACTGGTAGCCGACTGCCTTGACCGTCAGTTGCGGCTCTTCAGGCGGTTCATATTCGGCCGTCAGAAGCTGAAAGGACGGAATGGCGATAAACAGAAGGATGATAACGGGCCCGAGGGTCCAGATCACCTCGATCATCGTGTTGTGGCTGGTTTTCGACGGGGTGGGATTTGCCCCGGCCCGAAAGCGCAGAATCACAATCACCAGCAAAAGCAGCACCAATATGCTGATCGGCACGATAAACCAGAGCGTATAGTCGTTGAACCACGTGATTTCACGCATGATTTCCGTCGCCGCCGGCTGAAAATTAATCTGCCAGTCGACCGGTTGGGCGGCGTGGGCCTTGAATGCCAAAAGCAGCGTGCCCAGAAGGGTCAGGACTGCGTAAAGCGGTTTTCTCACATCAATTCTCCCTCGCGCGCCCGGACATGCTCCGGCAGTGGCGCATCGTCCCTGATTTTGACTGCGCTTAAAACCACAGTTTAGAGCCAATCGCAACTGGACGACAGGAGAATAACTGCGACATTTTACGCACCTTGCGATGGCGTGGCGAAAAAACCGCAATTGTTCAATCATGCTGCGACGCACCGCGAAGCCGTGGCGTTCCAATTCGATAGCCGTTGATCGCAGAATGTTCCATCAAACTTGATTGTCGCCGCATTTCGATCTTTAAGTGCGCCAGCAACAATCGGACGGGTGAGAATTCGACCGGACTTTTCAAATTCCCATCTGTTCATCCACAATAACACAACTGATTCGCAGCACGCTGGAGCCGACATGCCGCAATTGATATCCCACAAGCTGATCCTCATTTTGGCGGCGACCTTGTTTTCAGGAGTGGCAACACTGTCCTTCGCACAGCAGCCGGGAACCGTGCGTTCCAATCACGGCGCCTGGTCCATCGTCTGTGACCAGCCCGCCGGCGCCTCCAGCGAACAATGCGCGCTGATGCAGAATGTCATCGCCGAGGACCGTCCCGAGGTCGGACTGTCGGTGGTGGTGCTGAAAACCGCAGACAAGAAGGCCAGGGTGCTGCGGGTGTTGGCGCCTCTCGGCGTGCTGCTGCCCAACGGGCTTGGCCTCAATGTGGACGGCAAGGATATCGGCAGGGCCTACTTCGTCCGCTGCTTCACCGACGGATGCTACGCAGAGGTTATTCTGGAAGAAACCCTGCTGAACACTCTTCAAGGCGGCGGCACCGCAACGTTCATCGTGTTTCAGACGCCGGAGGAAGGAATCGGCATTCCCGTCGACCTGACGGGCTTTACGGACGGGTTTGCGGCCCTGCCCTGATCCCAGATGGTGTCATTCTTTTTCTGGCGGATACGTTGCGCGAATATATCTGTATGAGCGCTCGACCAATTCCTCCAGAACGCCCAGGTCCACATCGGAAAGGCGTTTCATATAAAGGCAGGAGCGGCCGGTCTTGTATCGACCCAGCCTGTCCATCAAGTCCCCATGTTCGGAAAAGCCCTGCATGATATAGACGGTAAGGGCTGTTTTTCTGGGTGAGAAACCCGTGGTCATCCAGTTTCCGGACCGGCCGCTTTTATATGTGTAATGATAACTGCCGAAGCCGATGATCGACCCGCCCCACATTCGGGCGTCTTCTCCGGTCACCTTTTTCATGATGCGCATCAGCTCGTCGCTGTCGGCACGTTTCTGCGCGTCCGGTACGGCGGCCAGAAACTCGGCGACGTCAGCATCACTGGCTTTTGTCTTCAGTTCACTCAAAAAACCGCTCCTGCTGATCCGATGCTTCACCATCACGAACCAGCGATCCATTGGATTATCGACCGTTAATCTTATATGAGACCGCAACACGATCAATACGCGACTGTAACCGCTGCCGGTTCGGTCCGAAACGGGAATCACGATGAACAAAGATTTGCTCAGCAGCTTCGATTGTCCGCAGGAACGCCTCGACAGCATCGTATCCGACGCATTGCGGGACGCCGATGATGGGGAACTGTATGTCGAGGCGTCCCAGTTGGAAGCGTTGATGTTCGATGATGGCCGCTTGAAGGCCGGAAACTTTTCGAGCGATCAGGGCTTCGGATTGAGATCCGTTGCCGGCGAGGCGATCGGCTATGCCCATGCGGGCGATCTGTCGGTGGCCGCACTGAAGCGCGCCAGCGATGCGGTCAGCGCCGTCACACGTGGCTATTCGGGCCAGTATGCGGCGGCGCCAGCGCGGACGAACCGGCATCTCTACAGCGACGAAAATCCCATCGGCTTGCCGAGCTTTGAAGAAAAGGTCCAACTGCTGCAGACCATCGATTCCTATCTGCGTGCCAAGGATCCCAAGGTGCGCCAGGTGACGGCATCACTGGCGGCAGGATGGCAGGTTATCAATATCCTGCGTGCCGACGGTGAAAAACTACAGGATGTTCGACCCCTGACCCGTCTTAATATCAGCGTCGTCGTGGGTGAAGGCGACCGTCAGGAAAGCGGCTCCTACGGTGCCGGTGGACGGAAAGGGTTCGGCAGTTTCATTGCGCAGGACCGATGGATGGACGGCGCCGACGAAGCACTGCGCCAGGCGCTGGTCAACCTTCAGGCGATCGCCGCACCGGCCGGGACTTTCGACGTGGTCCTGGGCGCCGGCTGGCCCGGCGTCATGCTGCATGAGGCGGTCGGCCACGGTCTCGAGGGCGATTTCAACCGCAAGAAAACCTCCGCCTTCGCCGGCCTTCTGGGCGAGCAGGTCGCGGCAAAGGGCGTAACGGTCGTCGATGACGGCACGATCGAGGAGCGGCGCGGTTCGCTGACCATCGATGATGAGGGCACGCCGTCGGGCTATAACGTGCTGATCGAGGACGGAAAGCTGGTCGGCTATATGCAGGATCGCCAGAATGCGCGCCTAATGGGGATGAAGCCGACCGGAAACGGACGGCGGCAATCCTATGAGCATCAGCCAATGCCGCGAATGACAAACACCTATATGCTCAGCGGCGACAAGACTCCCGAGGAAATCATCGCCTCGGTCGACAAGGGTGTCTATGCCGTTTCCTTTGGCGGCGGTCAGGTGGACATCACTTCAGGGAAGTTCGTCTTTGGCTGCACCGAAGCCTATCTGATTGAAAACGGCAAGGTCGGTGCACCGATCAAGGGCGCCATGCTGATCGGCAATGGGCCCGATGCCATGCACCGCGTCTCCATGGTGGGAAATGACTCCAAGCTCGATACGGGGATCGGCATGTGCGGCAAGGGCGGCCAGAGCGTGCCGGTGGGTGTCGGTCAACCACATTTGCGAATGGACCAGATGACGATCGGCGGCACCCAGGCCTGAGCCCAATATGCGTAGGTTGTCGTAACGCCGATTCAACTTCGGTTAATCAGCCGGGTTTATAAAGGGCATCCAGACCATCCCTGCGCCGGAAACATATCCGCTGCGGGGCGGATCGTTGCGGATGAGCGGTGCTGATGCGATCAAGATACTCCCAGTACAGTCTTCAGGCACGCCGTGCGGCGAAATGGCTTGCCATTCGCGGCGGGTTGGAAGCGATATCTCTTGCGACAATTTCCCGACTGGTTTCGCCGAAAAGCAGCAAGGGCGTGATCTTCACGATGCACCATGTACGCCCGGAGAATACCCAGCCGTTCACACCGAATGCACATTTGTCGATCACGCCGGAATTTCTTGAGCGTACGATCGAAATGCTGCTGAAGCGCGGCTGGAAGCCCGTGCATCTCGATGACCTGCCGCGTCATCTCGAAGATCCCGAAGATAATGGCCGATACATGGCCTTCACGCTGGACGACGGCTACCGGGACAACCGGCAGTTCGCCTATCCTGTGTTCAAGCGGCTCAAGATCCCCTTCACCATCTTTGTGACAGCCGGTTTTACTGCACGAACCCGGTCGATCTGGTGGGAGACACTCGAGCATACGCTTGCCATATCGAGGGATATCGCGATCGAGCTGGACGGTCGGGAGCACTGGTTCAAAACCGCTTCGAAACTCGAGAAATATGTAGCTTTCGACTATATTACCGACTGCTTTCCGGATGGTGACGAAGACCGCTTCGTTGCCGCCATCGATCAGGCCGCTCGCCGCGCTGGTGTCAATCCGACGGCGATTGTCGACCGTGAGGTGCTGGGCGAACATGAACTCCGCTCCCTTTGCGGTGATCCTTTGGTCAGCCTTGGGGCACATACGGTCACCCATGTTAGCCTGGCGCATGTCTCCCTGGAACGGGTGACCGACGAGATCCGCCAGTCAGCGGCTTTCGTTTCGGAGATTTGCGGAAAAGCGACTCAAAGCTTTGCATTTCCCTACGGCGATGGTCACGCCGCCGGTCACCGCGAATTCGACCTCATATCCGATCTGGGATTCAAGGTTGCGGTGACGACCCGCCCGGGCCTTCTGCAGCCATCGCACAGGCTTACGCCGACCGCGATGCCACGTGTGTCCTTGAACGGATATCACCAGAACACCCGCTATGTGCGGGCGCTGCTGTCGGGCCTGCCATTTGTCTTTGCACCGGCCGCATCGGTCAAAACCGGCACACCCTGAGCTTAAGGGTAGAGTCTGGTTTTCAGCCAACCCTCGCCGTCGGGTGTACGGGTGAACTGAATCCGGTCGTGCAGCCGGAATTTGCGGCTGTGCCAGAATTCGATCGAAATCGGCAAGACCCGAAAACCCGACCAATAGGGCGGCCGGGGAATATCGCCGATGGCGTATTTTGCGGTATATTCGGCAACTGCCTTCTCCAGTGCAAAGCGGCTCTCAAGCGGGCGCGACTGCTGCGATGCCCAGGCGCCGATACGGCTGCCGCGCGGCCGCTGCGCATAGTAGGAATCGGCCTCGTCGTCGGTGACGATTTCGATGTCTCCGCGAATACGAACCTGGCGGCGCAGCGATTTCCAGTGAAAGCACATGGCCGCTTTGGCGATGGCCTGCAATTCGGTGCCCTTCTGACTCTCGAAATTCGTATAGAAGGTGAAACCACGCGCATCGAGCGCCTTGAGCAGGACCATTCTGATATTCGGCATTCCGTCGCCATCGACCGTTGCGAGCGACAAGGCGGTCGGGTCGTTCAGCTCATGTTCATGGGCTTCCTGCAACCATTCCTGGAAGAGATCAAACGGTTCACTGGAAAGGGTAAAGTCACCGTTCGTTAATTCTGTTTCGGTTACCATGGGAGATTATCCGGTTCACACATACGGTCACACATCTTGACGCCAGTTCAGTTTGACGTAGCAAAGAACGCTTCCGGGCGTAAGCGGTTTTTTAGACGCAGTTCCGTGTTGCTCATGTGGGGTCTTGCGACCCTGCCGATGACGGGCTGTTTGAGCGGTGGCTTTGGCCTCGGAGGCAAATCCGGGGTCGACGAGCAACTGGTTACCGGCTCAATTCCCGTCTACCCGATGTTGCAAAGCGACGATGACGTACTCACAGCGGCGGTTTCGGAGGCCAGCCCGAAACGGGGATCCTTGCAGACTATTCCCTGGTCGAACATCGCAACCGGAACAACCGGGACGATCAGCTATGTCGGCGAACGACGCTCGGTCACCGAAATATGCCGGGAATTCGTCACGTCAAAACACAGCTATGACGGGATCGCCCAGTTTCACGGCAAGATCTGCCGCACACGCATGGGGAAAACCTGGACTTTGGAATCGATTGAAGAACAGGGCTGACGGCGCCTGACTCTTCCACCACAGCTCTGTCTCAACACGTCTGTTGCCTACGGCATCAACGGACCCGGCCGTCAATGGTTACTTTGACTTCACGCCGCGCATAAGCGATGAAGGAGCACTCTGCGGCTTTTGGAGCAGAAGCCGCAAAATTCCGGCAAGAGAGTGTAAATCGGTGATGGGCCGTGGCGCTTTTTGGAAGAAACTGTTGGACAATCGGCCAAACGGGGACACTGAGGACCTGTTTGAGCTGATCGCGCGTGCGCACGGTTTCCTGGGTGAAAACAAGTCGCAATTCCATCAGGACATCTTCGTTCTGTTGGAAACCGGTTTCAAACGAGATGGCTATTTTGTGGAGTTCGGCGCGACCAACGGCATCGATCTGAGCAACACCTATCTGCTTGAAAAGACGTTTGGGTGGACGGGAATACTGGCCGAACCGGCAACGGTCTGGCACTCCGATCTCAACGCCAATCGCACGGCAAGCATCGAGTTCGACTGTGTCTGGAAAAGCAGCGGGGAATCGCTGGAATTCAATATGGTCGATGAGGCAGAGCTTTCGACCCTGGCAACGTTCAACAATGCCGACGGGCGATCCAGAAAGCGGCGACAGGGCGCCACGTTCACAGTCAAGACCGTATCGCTGAATGATCTGCTTAAACGTCACAGCGCACCGAAGCATATTGACTATCTGTCAATCGACACAGAGGGAAGCGAGCTGGATATCCTGCAGAGCTTCGATTTCACCGCGCACAGTTTTTCCGTCATCACGTGTGAACACAATTACACAAAGGACCGCGCGCGCATTCACAGACTGCTGACCGCAAAGGGTTATGACAGAAAGCTTACCAGCCTGTCGCAATGCGATGATTGGTATGTCAAGAGGCATTGAGACGCGCCTGTTCCAGCACCCAGCTGCCTTCGCCAGGGGCAGGTATTGAACGGATGCCAGTGATCCCAAAAAAGTCCGCCGGATAACCTCTTTTTAGCAAGTTGGCCTTAGGTTTTGCCGGGTTCGGCCAATTTTGAAGTGGCGCAAGGAGCGCTTTGAAACAGGCCGAACCTCTTCCGCCATGCATCGGGCATGGGTGGAACCACATGTACCGAGTAGGTGGTCAAAATGCGCAATCCTTACGTTGTCTTGGAGGTTTCCAAAACCGCCAGCGGCAAGGACATCAAATCGGCCTTCCGACGGCATGCCAAAGCCTGCCACCCCGATCGCAACCAGCACGATCCGGATGCCGCCATACTTTTCAATGAGATCAACGCCGCCTACGAAATTCTGGGTGACAGTGAAAAGCGCAGGATGTTCGATGATGGCTTGATCGATGCAAGCGGTCGCAAACGGCCCAGAAAATCCGTGTTTCGCGGATTTGCCTCAAGCGTTTCCGGCTTCGGCTTCAATCGACGCGCCACGAACAAGGGCGAAAGCAGCCACACGAACGAAACGTCCACCGAGCCGGACGATCGCTTTGCCAATGGCACCCATGACGAAATCATGGAACACATATTCGGACAATCCTTTGTCCGGGACACGAAACACGAAGCACCGGGAATCGATGACATTCCCGGTGCGGAGCCGACGGGCGAGAGCCCCCTGCCCGAAGGCGACGTCTTTGTCGATCTCAAAGTGCCGCTGGAAGCGGCGCTGCGCACGGTGCCTTTCGACGTCAAACTGCCCAATGGAAAAACCGTTCCGGTCAACCTGCCGACCGGGATAGAAAACGGGCGCACCGTGCGTCTCGCCAGAGAGGGCAACAAGCGCGCCGACGGACAAGTCGGCGATGCGGTCCTGTCAATCCGGTTCGAAACGCACAAAACCCTGAAAATCGATGGCATTCATCTGGTCCACGACCTGCCGGTTCAACTGAGTGATGGCATTGCCGGCGCCAAGCTGCCGGTGGAAACGCTCGACGGAAAGATTCTGGTGGCCGTTCCGCCCTGGTCCGGTTCTGACCGGGTGTTGCGCGTCGCCGGCAAGGGGCTGCCGGACCATGGTGGAAGGCGTGGCGATCTGCTGGTCAATATTCGCCTCCTCCTGCCTGAAAACCCGGTCGAGGAACTGCTCGCCTTCGCACGATCGAATGCATAAGCGACGTGCAACGGATCGTGCCAACCGTCCCTCATGCCTTATGGCAGATCTGGCAATATCGTAAATCGCAACGGAGCGAATCCGGTCACACCGCTACGGTAATCCTATTCATCGACGTGCTCTTGAACCGGTTTGCCTGCTGTGTCATAGCCAAGGTGGGACTAGCAAGGAGTGGAATATGGTTCAGGCAGCAGGTCTGTTGAAGGGCAAACGCGGCGTAATTCTCGGCGTTGCCAACAATCGGTCAATCGCCTGGGGGATCGCAAAAGCCTGCGCTGACGGCGGTGCCGAGCTTGCTCTGACTTATCAGGGCGAAGCGCTGAAAAAGCGCGTCGAACCACTTGCTTCCGAACTGGGCGCCTATGTCGCCGGCCATTGCGACGTGACCGATCCGCAAAGCATGGATGCGGTCTTTGCCGCATTGAAGGACAAATGGGGCCAGATCGACTTTCTGGTCCATGCCATTGCCTTTTCCGACAAGGACGAACTGACCGGACGGTTTGTCGACACGACACGAGAAAACTTCACCCGCACAATGGAGATTTCGGTCTATTCGCTTGCCGCCCTGGCGCGTCGTGCCGAGGCCATCATGGTCGATGGCGGTTCGATCCTGACGCTGACCTATTATGGCGCGGAAAAGGTCATGCCGCATTACAATGTGATGGGTGTGGCCAAGGCAGCCCTGGAGGCCAGTGTGCGCTATCTGGCCGTCGATCTGGGCAATCGCGGGATTCGCGTCAATGCCATATCCGCTGGTCCGATCAAGACGCTCGCCGCATCCGGAATTGGCGATTTCCGGTATATTCTCAGGTGGAACGAGTACAACGCCCCATTGAAACGCACCGTCACCACCGATGAAGTCGGCGCATCGGCGCTCTATATGCTGTCGGATCTGTCACGAGCGGTGACCGGTGAGGTGCATCATGTCGATTCAGGTTACCATACGGTGGGCATGAAAGCGGTCGATGCACCGGACATTTCGGTCATCAAGGACTGAGCCGGAACATTTCACGTAATGTCAGAAACGGGACAACGGCATCGGCTCTGGATTGTGTTGATGTATTCCGGGCTTGCCGGTTCCGTCAAAGCCTGAACTGCTCTTAAAACCGCCGACGCGGCAAGGACCAGAATACCATGACCACTCCGCTTATCTATGTCATCCGGCATGGGCAAACGGATTGGAATCTCGAGGGCCGCTTTCAAGGCAGCCGCGACATTCCGATCAATGAAACAGGCCGACAGCAAGCGGACGGCAATGGTCATGCGCTGAAGGATATTCTGGGTGACAGCGCCTCCGATTTCGACTTTGTCGCCAGCCCGCTCGGCAGGGCGAGGGAAACCATGGAACGCATTCGCGCGGTATTGTCGCTTCCGGCGGAGCAGTACCGAATTGACGATCGCCTGATCGAAGTGTCGTTCGGCGACTGGGAAGGTCACACGCTGAGCGAACTTGAGGCGCTGGAACCGTCGGTCGACATGCGCACCCGGGAACGCAAGGCGGGCAAATGGGACTTTCAGCCGCCGGGAGAAAGTGCGGAAAGCTATGAAATTCTTACCTGGCGCATCGCCGCCTGGCTTGAATCGGTCAAGCAGCCGACCATTTGCGTCAGCCATGGCGGCGTGGTGCGCTCGCTGTTTCATCTGGTCGCCGGAATGGCCGGCACCGAAGCTGCTGAGCTTGCGACCCCACAGGACCGGATCCTGAAGATTGAAGACGGTACCATCGGATGGATGCCCCGCGCCCATGCCGACGCCTGAAGCGGAGATATCCCGTTGTGTTACAGCGTTTGCGGTCGATGGTGAAATGTTCTAGAGCAACCGTTAAGGGGAACTGCATTCCTGCGGGACATTCGGCGGCGCCCCGCAAATGCAAATCTGCAGGCAAGACATGTCGCACAACACATTCGGCCATCTGTTCCGCGTGACGACCTGGGGCGAGAGCCATGGGCCGGCTCTCGGCTGTGTCGTGGATGGTTGTCCGCCCGGTATCGCTTTCAGCGAAGCGGAACTGCAAATCTGGCTCGACAAAAGAAAACCCGGTCAATCCCGGTTCGTCACACAGCGCCGGGAAGCCGACAAGGTCCGTGTGCTCTCCGGTGTGCTGCCGCAAGATGACGGCCAGACTCTGATCACCACCGGAACGCCCATTTCGATGATGATTGAAAATACCGATCAGCGATCGAAGGATTATTCCGAGATCGCCAGGCAATATCGGCCGGGGCACGCCGATTACACCTATGATGCGAAATATGGCATTCGCGATTACCGCGGCGGCGGCCGCTCTTCGGCCCGTGAAACCGCCGCCCGCGTTGCCGCCGGTGGCCTGGCACGCAAGGTGTTGGCTGAGGTGAAGATCCGTGGTGCACTGGTACAGATCGGTAAACACAGGATCGACCGCGCCAATTGGGATTGGGACAGTGTCGACGACAATCCTTTTTTCTGTCCCGATCCCGAATGTGTGCCGCGCTGGGAGACTTATCTCGACGACATCCGAAAGGCCGGATCATCCGTCGGTGCCGTCATCGAAGTGACCGCCGATGGTGTGCCAGCCGGCCTTGGCGCACCCGTCTACGCCAAGCTGGATCAGGACATTGCCTCCAATCTGATGTCGATCAATGCGGTCAAGGGCGTCGAAATCGGCAACGGATTTGAAGCGGCCGCCATCAGCGGTGAGGACAATGCCGATGAGATGCGCGTCGGTGCCGATGGCAAACCTTCCTTTCTGTCGAACAATGCCGGGGGAGTGCTGGGGGGCATTTCAACCGGTGAACAGATTGTGGCGCGTTTCGCGGTGAAACCGACCTCGTCCATCCTGACACCGCGCCAGAGCATCGATGCAGACGGCGCCGAAGTCGATATCCGCACCAAAGGCCGGCACGATCCGTGTGTCGGTATCCGTGCGGTCCCGATTGGCGAAGCCATGCTTGCATGCACTCTCGCCGATCACTATCTGCGCCACCGTGGCCAGACCGGCCGTGTGTAACAAGCAGTGATAGGCGGAACGCGCGATGTCCTATGATCAAACACGGGTTGTCGAAGCGATCCGCGCATTCGAGGCCGGCGAGATCGTTGTGGTGACCGATGATGGCGGCCGCGAAAATGAGGGCGACCTGATCGTTGCGGCGGTGCATTGCACGCCGGAAAACATGGCGTTCATCGTCCGTCACACCTCGGGCATCGTTTGCGCCCCGATGCCGCGGTCGGAAGCCAAACGGCTGAACCTGACGGCCATGGTGGCGGAAAATGACGCGCCTCATGCGACCGCCTTCACCGTTTCCGTCGACTATCGGCACGGCACGACAACCGGAATTTCGGCCGACGACCGAACCCTGACGGTCCGCAATCTCGCCAATCCGAATGCCGGCGCCATCGATTTTGTGCGCCCCGGCCATATATTTCCGCTCGTTGCCCGCGAAGGTGGCGTCCTGATGCGGTCCGGCCACACCGAGGCTGCGGTCGACCTGTGCCGGCTCGCCGGTCTTCCGCCGGTCGGTGTCATCTGTGAATTGGTCAACGATGACGGTACCGTCACGCGAGGACCTCAGGTCGATGACTTCGCGCGAGCCCACGGTCTCAAACAGGTTTCGGTTGCCGATCTCATTGCCTACCGGCAGCGCCAGGAAACGCTGATTGAAAAGGGTGATGTCTTTGCCGTCGAAACACCGCATGGTGAGGCAACGGTCCATACCTACTCCTTGCCCTGGGATCCGATGCAGCATGTTGCCGTGGTCTTCGGCGACATACGCGACGGTGTCGACATTCCGGTTCGCCTGCATCCCGAATCGGTGGTCGAGGATGTCTTCGGCCGAACACCGCCGATCGGCGATCATATGCAGCGCATCGCCGAACGCGGCCGCGGCATCATCGTCTATCTGCGCGAGGGCTCCGTGGGTGTCGGCAATTTCGGCAGTGGCCGATCGGCGGCCGCGGACCAGCGCGAATCCCATGATGAAGCGAGAATACGAGAGAATGAGTGGCTTGAGATCGGTCTGGGCGCGCAGATTCTGAAGGATCTCGGCATTTCCTCGATCGAGCTCTTCACCTCCCGAAAACGTCACTATGTCGGACTGGAAGGGTTTGGAATTGCCATATCGAAAACCACCCTTGTCGACGGATAAATGTGCATGCGACCCGACGTGACAGGCCATTTTCCCCTGGAAGCGGATTATCTTGCTGTTGTCGGTGCGACAGGCACGGATTAGGTTCAATCATGACGACCCGCCTTTACACCCATCCGATCTACCTTGAGCATCTGACCCCGGCCGGCCATCCTGAACGGCCTGAACGGCTTCGAGCCCTTGAAAAAGCATTCAATGACGACGCCTTTGCCGGGCTGGTGCGGACCGAGGCGCCGCGCGCCGACGAGGATACGATCCTCCTGGTCCATCCCGAGGCCTATGTAGAGCGTATTCGCAGGGCCGTTCCGGATGAGGGACTGGCGCATATCGATGCCGATACCAGCGTGAGCCCGAAGAGTTTTGAAGCCGCGCTCACCGCGATCGGCGGGGCCATCGATGCCGTCGATGCCGTCTTCGAGGGCGCATCGGACAATGTGTTCGTTGCGGCGCGACCACCAGGACATCATGCGGAAACGGACACCGCCATGGGGTTTTGTCTCTTCAACCATGTCGCGATCGCGGCACGGCACGCTCAGCGCGCGCACGGTGCCGAGCGGATCGCGATCATCGATTGGGATGTTCATCACGGCAACGGAACACAGGATATTTTCTGGCAGGACCCGACGGTCCATTATCTGTCCAGCCATCAGATGCCGCTGTTTCCGGGAACCGGAGCCAAAGACGAAACCGGCGCCGGCAACATTGTCAATGCACCACTGTCTGCGCACACTGGCAGCGACCATTTCCGCGAGGCCTTCCGTTCCAGGATCCTTCCGGCCCTTCGCAATCTGAATCCCGATCTTGTCCTCATTTCCGCCGGCTTCGATGCGCATCACCGCGACCCGCTTGCGCAAATCAATCTGACCGCTGACGACTTCGACTGGGCAACCGGCAAGCTGATGGACATTGCCGCGCAAAGTTGTGACAACCGTCTCGTCAGCGTGCTGGAGGGCGGATATGATCTGGTGGGGCTGGCCGAGTCGGCCACAACCCATGTGCAGCGACTGATGAGAGGGTAGGAAAATGAGCGACAAACCCGCCAAGAATGACGATCTTGCTGCCATGAGTTTCGAACAGGCGCTCGATCAACTGGAAAAAATCGTTGCGAGCCTTGAGACCGGCGATGTTCCTCTCAACAAGTCGATCGAAATCTATGAGCGTGGCGAAGCCCTCAAGAGCCATTGCGAGAAACTGCTGAAGGCAGCCGAAGACCGGATCGAGAAAATACGGCTTGACCGCGCCGGCGCGGCTCAGGGAACCGAACCGCTGGATTCGGGACAGTGATGGGGAACGGTCTTTGCCGCATCCTTGTGCCTGTGATCAATATGTCACCAGACGGCCTGGAAACCGGAGGCGGGCCGTCGCGCACCCTTGCTTTACCTTCACAGAACAATAGTTATGGTTACCGGCGTCCCCGAGCGGGGCGCAATGAACAATGAAAGCACTTCAGACGTGACTGACAGGCCCGACACCCCTCTCCTTGACCGTATTCACTATCCGGCGGATCTGAGGGAAATCGAAGACCGGGACATGCAGAAAGTTGCCGAGGAACTGCGCGCCGAGATGGTCGATGCCGTCTCGATTACCGGCGGTCATCTTGGAGCCGGCCTTGGCGTCGTCGAACTGACTCTGGCGATCCACAAAGTATTCGATACGCCGAATGACCGTTTGATCTTCGATGTCGGACATCAGTGTTATCCGCACAAGATCCTGACCGGACGGCGCGACCAGATCCGCACGCTGCGCCAGGAAGACGGATTGTCGGGGTTCACCAAGCGCGCGGAAAGCGAATATGACCCCTTCGGTGCGGCGCATTCCTCGACATCGATTTCCGCCGGCCTTGGCATGGCGATCGCCAGTGAGATGTCGGAAACGCCGCGGCATGTCATCGCTGTGATCGGTGATGGCGCCATGTCGGCGGGCATGGCCTACGAGGCGCTGAACAATGCGGGTGCTCTGGATGCGCGGCTGATCGTCATTCTCAACGATAATGACATGTCCATCGCGCCGCCCACCGGTGCGATGAGCGCCTATCTCGCGCGGCTTGCCTCCGGCAGGACCTATATGGGAATGCGGGAGTTCGGCAAGAAACTGACCGCCTATCTCGGCAAGACCGTCGACCGGGCCATTACCCGCGCGGTCGAACATGCCCGCGGTTATGTTACCGGTGGTACGCTGTTCGAAGAACTGGGTTTTTATCATATCGGGCCGATTGACGGGCACAGTTTCGATCATCTTTTGCCGGTTCTGCGCAATGTCCGTGACAATTCCCAAGGGCCGGTGCTTATTCACGTGGTCACCCAGAAGGGAAAGGGGTATCCGCCCGCCGAGGAGGCGGCCGACAAGTATCATGGCGTCTCGAAATTCGATGTCATCACCGGGACCCAGGCAAAGGCGACGCCCAATGCGCCGAGCTACACCAAGGTGTTCGCCGAGGCACTGGTTCAGGAAGCCGGTCATGATGAAAAAATCATCGCGGTGACAGCCGCCATGCCGGATGGAACCGGTCTCAGTCTGTTCGAGAAGACCTATCCCGAACGCTGCTTCGATGTTGGTATTGCCGAACAGCATGCGGTCACCTTTGCCGCCGGAATGGCATCGGAGGGCCTCAGACCCTTTGCGGCGATTTACTCCACCTTTCTGCAGCGGGCCTATGATCAGGTGGTGCATGACGTCGCCATCCAGGGCTTGCCGGTGCGCTTTCCGATCGATCGGGCGGGATTCGTCGGCGCCGACGGTCCGACCCATGCCGGATCGTTCGACACCACCTATCTGGCGACTCTGCCCGGTTTCACCGTGATGGCTGCGGCGAACGAGGCGGAACTGAAACACATGGTCCGAACGGCCGCAGCCTATGATGAGGGCCCGATATCCTTCCGCTATCCGCGTGGCGAGGGTGTCGGCATCGATATGCCCGAACGCGGATCCATTCTTGAAATCGGCAAGGGGCGAATCGTCAAGGAAGGCAGCAAGATCGCTCTTCTGTCCTTTGGAACACGGCTGGCTGATTGTCAGCTTGCCGCCGAAGACCTGGACGCTGCAGGACTGTCGACAACGGTTGCCGATGCCCGCTTTGCCAAGCCGCTGGACACCGACCTGATCCGGCAGCTTGCCCGCAATCACGAGGTGCTGCTGACGGTCGAAGAAGGCGCCATTGGCGGCTTCGGATCGCATGTCATGCAGTATCTTGCCCATCAGGGTCTTTTGGACAATGGTCTCAAGGTCAGGCCCCTCGTCATGCCGGATATTTTCATGGACCAGGCCAAGCCCGAGGCCATGTATATGCGGGCCGGCCTTGATCGGAAGGGAATCGTCGAGGCGGTCTTCCTAGCCCTTGGTACGACCAATATCCTGTCGACGACCACACAGGCCTGATCCTTTAATATCAACATCTTATCAGGACGCGTTAAGGTTAACAGAACCTTTCACGCACAGACGCCCGCCCGTTTGGTAAACTTGCCGACAGTTGATGCGGGGATCAGTTATCGTGTGGAAATTTGTAACGAGTGCCACGGCGCTCGCGGTTTTGTCGCTTGGATTCATGAGCGCACCGGCCGTGGCGGGCAAGAAATACGACAAGAAGATCGAACAGGCGGCCATCGCCATCGTCTCCTCCAAAATGGGTCAAATGCGCGGTGGGCACGCGGTAGATGAACCGCATGCGCTGTACCCACCGGTTGAAGCACGCAGCGTCACACAGGGCACACTTGATCCAACGCCCTATGAGCGGCCCGAACCGCGTGTAAACGGCTTTGAGGCCATTTTGACGGCGTTTGAATAACAATATCCTTGCTCACCGTCGCGCCAAGGGTCATGAGAGATCATGGCTTCTTCGACACGTCACGATACAGAGCGGACCCGTCTTGACATCCTGCTGACCGCGTCCGGCACCTTTGCCACCCGCGCCCGGGCCCGTGATGCCATCACCCGGGGCAGCGTGCGGGTCAACGGGCAGCCGGTCACCAAAGCCGGCGCCCGGTTCAGCAAGCAGGACGTGATCGACATTTGCGATGATGCCCTCGGCTATGTCTCCCGTGCGGCCCTGAAACTGAAAGCCGGTCTCGACCATTTCGGGTTTGATCCCGCGGGGCGCAATGCTCTTGATATTGGCGCTTCCACCGGTGGTTTCACACAAGTTTTGCTGGAGCGCGGTGCGCGTCATGTCACAGCGGTGGATGTCGGGCATGGTCAGATGCATCCTTCGCTTGCCGACGACAGCCGTGTCGAAAATCTCGAGGGCATCAATGCACGCACCCTTCCAGCGGACGTTGCAGGCGAACGAAACATCGGCGCGCTTGTCAGCGATGTCAGTTTCATATCGCTGAAACTTGCGCTTCCGCCGGCGCTCGATCTGGCCGCTCCGGGCTGTTTTTGCGTTCTGCTGGTCAAGCCGCAATTCGAGGCGGGCCGGGATGCCATCGGAAAGAACGGGATTGTCCGAAATCCGAAGATCGGCCAAGTGGTTGCCGACGATCTGAGCCAGTGGCTGTCATCGCAGCCAAATTGGGCCAGCCTTGGTCACTGCCCGTCCCCTGTTGAGGGTGCCGATGGCAATCGGGAATTTTTGCTCGGAGGTATGAAGGCCAGCCAATGAGCACACAAACGGTCTGGATCAAGCGCCTCGGTGCGCAAGGGGACGGAATCGCCGACACGGAGAGCGGGCCGGTCTATATACCCTTTGCCCTGCCTGGAGAAAGGGCAACGATCGAATTGGATAAGAACCGCGGCAAGCTGCTCGCGGTGGACGAACCGGCCGCCATGCGGATCAAACCGCCCTGCCCGCATTTCGGACCGGATGGTGCGCGCTGCGGTGGATGTTCCCTTCAGCATATGCGCCGGGCGGACTATGAAATCTGGAAGCGGCAATTGGTGGTCGACGCCCTGGCTGCGCGCGCGATCACAGCCGATGTCGGGCCGCTGGTGTCTTGTGCGCCGGGCGCGCGCCGGCGGGCGGTGTTTTCAGCGCGCAAGACCGCCAAAGGTGTGGTCTTCGGCTTCCATCAAGCTGCCACGCACCGCATCGTACCGATCGACCGCTGCCCGATTCTCAGCCCGGCAATCGAACAGCGATTGGCGGCGCTGAAAACGCTCGCGCAACATCTGTCCACTGACACCAAACCCGTCCGGATCAATGTGCTCTCGACAACGACCGGCCTGGACGTCACCGTGCAGCAAAATCGCCTCCCGGAAAAGAAACGGCAAGCGGCAATCGAAACCGCCATTGAGATCGGTCTTGCCCGGCTGTCGCTCACCGATGAGATTCTCATCGAGCGGCACAAACCGGTCCTGGATTTTTCCGGTGTGTCCGTTTCACCGCCTCCGGGTGCCTTCGTGCAGGCTAGCCAGGACGCCCAGTCAACCATGACGGATCTGATCGCACGGCATTTTTCAGGCACCAAAAGGACAGTGGACCTTTTTTCAGGCTGCGGAACGTTCACGCTGTGCCTGGCCGCCGGATCTACTGTTCATGCAGTCGAAAGCGACGCGGCGGCCGTCGCAGCACTTGACCGGGCCGCCCGCCATCATGCGGGCCTCAAGCCGGTCACGACAGAGCGCCGCGACCTCTTTCGCCGACCCATGCGGGCCAGCGAACTCGAGACAATTGGCGCCGCTGTCTTCGACCCGCCGCGCGCCGGTGCCGCTGCGCAGTCGGCGGAGCTGGCGAGTTCATCCGTGAAGAAAATAGCCGCAGTGTCCTGCAACCCGGCTACGCTGGCGCGCGATTTGCGAATTCTGGTCGATGTCGGCTTTCACATCCAATCCGTGACGCCGATCGACCAGTTTTTGTGGTCGCACCATGTCGAAGCGGTGGCGCTGCTACAACGCTAGACACCTACTTCTTGCGCATCATGAACGCTTCAAAAGCAGCTCTTGCCTCCGGAGAGGACAGGCGGTCGGAAAACAGGACCGTTTCTTCGTCAATGCGCCGCAACACCGCTTCGCGTTCGCCTCTTCGCAGCAGATCCCGGGCGATCTGCACCGCCTGCGGCGGTTTGGATGCGATGTCGGCGGCCGCGGCCAGGGTCAGGTCTTCCAGATCTGCCTCCAGAACGACCTTGTAGATCAGTCCGGCATCACAGGCCTCTTCAGCCGAAAACCCGATGCCGTTCGCCAGCATGGCGAAGGCCCGCTGGTGCCCCATGACGCCCGCTCCGAGCAGGCTGGAACCGGCCTCCGGCACCAGGCCGAGATCGACGAAAGGTGCCCGGAAAAGCGACCGCGGTGTTGCAAAGGTCAGATCGCAATGAAGCTGCATCGTGGTTCCGATGCCGATCGCCAGGCCATCAACGCCGGCGATCATCGGCTTTTTCACGGTCGCCAACTGCTTGAGAAAATGTCCGACATGTCCCTCGGACATGCGCCCCTTGATGGCGTAGCTCAAGAAATCCTGGAGGTCGTTGCCGCTGGTAAAGCACTCCGGCGTTCCGAAAAAGACATGCACTCGCACATCATCATCTGCATCACCAGTCCGCAGCGCCTCGACCATGGTGGCGTACATGTCCTGGGTAATGGCGTTCTTCTTGTCCGGTCGATTGAAGCGGATGATCTGTACGGCGCCGTCCTGCTCTGCCGGTCGCTCAACGAGAATATGCTCGCTCATGGTTGTCTTTCTCCAATCATTCCCGATCAACCGGCCAGCGCCGTGCGGGCAGCCAGCAGGCTGTCAGCGCCTTGCGTGACGGAATCGCGTAATGCAGCCGTTTCACTCAGCAGGTTTTCCGCGCAGAAGCGGCAGAGCGCAATCCGCCCTTTATCGGCCGACTGGCCGGTCTCCACCAGCGCGCCCTTGGCGAGATAGACGGCCCCGGCCGTCAGGCCGAACAGCCGCTGATAGGGTGTCGCACCGGCCAGTGCCTGGCTGATTTCGCCGTTTTCCAGCGCCTGCAAAAGCCAGCCCGTCGCCTCTTCAAGGTCAGCCAGGGCCGCTTCGAGCTTCGTTGCGGTCAAGCCGAATTCGGCGGTGTTGCGTCCGGCGACTTCGGCGGCGATGTCTTTCAATTCGCCAATATAGCCGGCAACATGCTCACCGCCCGATTGCGGCAGTTTGCGCATTACGAGATCGATGGCCTGAATGCCGTTGGTGCCCTCATAGATCGGTGCAATCCGCGCATCCCGTAAGAGCGCCGCAGCACCGGTTTCCTCGATGAATCCCATACCGCCATGGATCTGCACGCCGATCGAAGCGACATCCACGCCGATGTCGGATGAGAAGGCCTTGGCGATCGGCGTCAGAAGGTTGGCCCGTTCGCGCCAGTGGCGGGCGGCGGCTTCATCGCCCAGCGCCTCGGCGTGATCGGTCATGTCAATGGCGTGGGCACAGCAATAGGCAATCGATCGCGATGCCTGCGTCATTGCTTTCATGGTCAGCAGATTGCGTTGGATGTCCGGGTGTTCGATGATCGGGCTCATGCCCTTGCCGGTCCAGCCGGGCGCCCGTCCCTGGGTGCGGTCATTGGCGTAGGCAAGAGCCTTCTGATAGGCCGCATCGGCAACCGCGACACCCTGTATGCCGACAATGAGGCGGGCATTGTTCATCATGGTGAACATGCAGGCCAGACCCCGGTTTTCCTCGCCGATCAGCCAGCCAATGGCGCCCGGTTCATCGCCGAATTTGCCGTCGCCATAAATCATTGTGCAGGTTGGCGAACCGTGAATGCCGAGCTTGTGTTCGACGCCATTGCAGAAGAGGTCGTTCCGCCGACCGAGACTGCCGTCTTCATTGACGAGAAATTTCGGCACCAGAAAGAGCGAGATACCCTTCGTGCCGGCCGGAGCGTCTGGCAGTCTTGCCAGAACAAGATGCAGGATATTCTCTGTAAAATCATGCTCGCCATAGGTAATGAAGATCTTCTGCCCGAAAATCCGGTAGGAACCGTCGCCACGGGGTTCGGCGCGTGACTTCAGGGCATTGAGATCGGAACCTGCCTGCGGTTCGGTCAGGTTCATGGTTCCGGTCCATTCGCCGGAGATCATCCGCGCGAGGTATTTTTCCTTGAGCGCATCGGACCCGTGTTTTTCGACCGCCTCGACCGCCCCCATCGTCAGCAACGAACACAGGCTGAAGGCCATCGAGCTGGCATTCCACATTTCGTTGGCGGCTGCCGACAGCATCGTCGGAAGCCCCTGTCCGCCATAATCCGGCGTGCCGGTCAAACCGTTCCAGCCACCGTCAATCCAGTTCTTGTAGAGTCTCGGCCAGCCATCGGGGGTCGTCACCTGTGCGTCCTTGAGCGGCGTTCCGGATTCGCCGTTGCCCCCAAGCGGCGCAATTTCTTCCGACGCAAACCGCCCGGCTTCGGTCAGTATGGCGTCGACAAGATCGTCAGACAGGTCACCCAGTGCCCCGCTGTCGAGCGCCGCCTGAAGGCCGGCGACGTGTTTGAGGGTGAAAGCTATATCCTCGACAGGGGCACGATACATGGTTCGGCAACTCCCAAAACAACTGTGGTCCGATGCGGATGCGAGGGCATTTTGAGCCCGCGGCGATCGCCTACGGCCTAAGTTATTTTTACGTAAACGTCAAATATATTTGCCGCCGCGTGGGGCCCCGCAATGAGGGCTGATTCCGTGCACATTGAGGGATGACGCGAAGCCTGCTATCAGCATGAAAAACCCGGTCAGGATCATGGCGGTTCACTCCATTCACATAGACGAGAAGCTGGCGATCGAAAATGCCTGTGCCGTCCTCGCACAAGGCGGGCTGATCGCATTGCCGACGGAAACGGTATACGGGTTGGCCGCCGATGCAACAATGGGTGAAGCGGTCGCGAAAATATTTGAAACCAAGGGCCGACCGTCCTTCAACCCTTTGATATGCCATGTCAGCAGTCTTGATATGGCGCGCGAGCATGTGGAGTTCGATGCCCTGGCGCTCACCCTGGCGAAGGCGTTCTGGCCGGGGCCCCTGACCCTGGTCCTGCCCGTGCAGCCGGACAGCACCGTTCACAGCTTGACCCGTGCCGGCCTGGACACGCTGGCGGTGCGCATGCCTGGCGGCTTTGCCCGAGAGCTGATCGCCCGCTACGGCCGGCCCCTCGCCGCCCCGAGCGCCAATCTGTCCGGCGGGATCAGCGCGACGCATGCCGCCCATGTGGCCGCCGATCTGGGTGAGCGCGTGGACCTCCTGCTGGACGGAGGCCCGGCGTCGATCGGTCTGGAATCGACGATTGTCAAAACCGGATCCAAAGGCATTGAATTGCTGAGACCCGGAGGTCTTGCGGTCGATGAAATCGAACGGGTAACGGGCGTGCCGGTCCGGCGGCGGACGAACGCTTCAGCCGCCATCGAAGCACCCGGCATGATGACATCCCACTACGCACCACAGAGCAAATTGATCATCAATGCAACCACGGCCACAGACAAGGACTGCGTCATCACCTTTGCCGGCCATCAGATACGTGGAGCGGTCAATGCGCGTCTGCTTCTGGATCTCAGTCCGAGCGGAGACCTCCGGGAAGCCGCGGCCAATCTGTTCAATCACCTGAAAATGGCCGATGCCTCCGGTGCCGAGCGCATCTGTGTTGCGCCGGTCCCCCAGAACGGACTTGGTGAGGCCATCAATGACCGCCTGGCTCGCGCGGCCGCGCCAAGGAAAGAACACGAAGAGACAGCCCGGGATGACTGACGCCAGACTTCTTGATCGCTTTGCCGCCATCGTCGGTGAAAAATATGCGCTTCGCGAAGGGGAGGACATCGATCCCTATCTTCGCGAGCCACGCGGTCTTTTCCACACCACATCGCCTCTTATCCTGCTGCCTGCCAACACCGGAGAGGTGGCGCAAATCCTGGCGCTGGCGACGGAAACCGGAACGCCGGTCGTCCCGCAAGCCGGCAACACCGGTCATGTGGGTGGACAGGTGCCGCTTGAAGGCAGCAGCCAGATCATTGTTTCCATGTCACGACTCAACCGGATCAGGCATGTCGATCTGGCCAGCAATTCCATGACGGTCGAGGCGGGCTGCGTCCTTGCCAATGTACAGAATGAGGCAAAGAAGGCGGACCGGCTGTTTCCGCTGTCACTGGGTTCGGAAGGAAGCTGCCAAATCGGCGGCAACCTGTCGAGCAATGCCGGTGGCACGGCGGTTCTGGTCTATGGCAATATGCGGCATCTCTGCCTCGGACTGGAAGTTGTGCTGCCGACCGGCGAAATCTGGAACGGGCTGCGCAGTCTCAAGAAGGACAATACCGGCTATGATCTGCGCGACCTGTTTATCGGTGCCGAAGGCACATTGGGGATTATCACCGCAGCCGTCCTGAAACTGTTCCCGATCCCAGCCGGCAAACAGGTGGCGATCGCCGGGCTTGAAAACCCGGCCAAGGCGCTTGAGGTTTTCGGTCTCGCAACCGCGCTATGCGGACCAGCCCTGACCGGATTTGAGCTCATGCCGCGTCTCGGGATGGAATTCACTACAACCCATATTCCGGGCAATCGCGACCCGCTGGAAGCGCCTCACCCCTGGTATGTGCTGGTCGATATCTCCTCCGGTCAGTCGGAGGAAGCGGCGCGTGGTCTGATGGAGAGCGTGCTCGAACAGGCTCTTGGATCCGAGCTCATCGACGATGCTGTGATTGCGCAATCCGAACAGCAGGCCGACGCCTTCTGGGCGCTTCGCGAGAGCATGTCCGCATCGCAGAAGCCGGAGGGCACCTCCATCAAGCACGATGTCTCGGTTCCGGTATCCTCCATCCCGGTCTTTCTGGACAAGGCGGACACAGCGGTTCATACCGCCATGCCGGATGCCCGGATCGTCGCCTTTGGTCATATGGGCGACGGCAATATTCACTACAATATCTCGCAGCCAAGGGGTGGTGACGGCGAAGCGCACATAGCCAGGCGTGAAGAGATCAACGCGCTGGTATATGACATTGTGCTGGAACTCGGCGGTTCGATTTCCGCCGAACACGGCATCGGTCAGTTGAAGCGCGATTTGCTGGCCGGAATCCGCCAACCCATCGAAATCGATCTGATGCGGCGGATCAAGTCCGCCTTCGATCCCGCCGGCATCATGAATCCTGGCAAGGTGATTGCACCGCCACGTGGATCCTGACGAACAGGATCCGAAATACGGCATTCCACTTAAACTTGCGGCGGCCTGGTTGCGTTTTGATAACCATGCGCCAAGACAGCCTTTTCTTAACCGTAGATATTAAACCCCGCGGAAACCATTTGCCGTAATGTCCCACCTGCAAGAGGACAAAAGTCCCGCACCGAAAAAGAGATTTCGGCTCTCAGGAGAGACAGAGGCAAATATGACGAACACGTTGCGCAAACCCGCTTGGGCGGGCGACCAATTGCGACTGGACCCGGGGCGCTTCCCCCAACAGGTCACCTATGCATCACGACAGGACGTCGATGGCGTCACCTTTACGCTCGACCAGCGTGGCGCAGTGCTGCGCAAGGTTCTACCGCAAAGCGGCCTGCCGCTTTCCATCGCCCTGCCGGTCCGCGCCTTCAAGGGCATCGCGGCGCGCGCCATGGATCACGGTGACGGTACGGTGACCGTGACCCTGGAGCTGCATCACGAAGACAGCGATCTGTGCGTGCCGCTGCTGGTGGCTCATGATCTGGCGGATATCGCTGCCGACTGGAACGCCTGGTCGGAGATTTACCAATTGCCGATGCTGATGATCGAAGCCGATGGTCAGGCGCGTCCCCTGGACGACCAGTTGGGACCGGTCAAGACCAGCAAGACCAAACCACGCCGGCGGCACTCGTATTTCGCGGACCGGCGGCCGCGCTTCCTGGTGCGCCGCAGCACCGGTTCGCTGGGCGTACGGATGATTGTGGAAGGCCAGGAAATCATCGCTCGGCGATAAAGGCACTCCGGTAACGAAAGTCCAAACGGACAATACGGTCGGGACGCTGCACAATCTGTTCAGCGTCCCGACTGCGTTCAATCCTACAGGTCAAAAATCTTGGCGCAGACCAGACGCTCTTCCACAAATCGTCGCTGACGCAGGGCCCCTGCCCGCATCTCCGGAACCGTACGGTCCGAATAATAGCGTTCGAACTCCCGCAGCATGAGCCGTGCCGGTTTGCCGCCCGCATCGGGCAGCGTGACGGAGGTTGACCAGATGGGCGGATCACGTGGGGCCGGACGAATGCCGCCGCCCGGCGGGCCGGGGCGGCGTTGCGCATCGGGCAGCGACACGATGTTGCCGGCGCGGGACTCCACCGTTCTGTCTGTTTCGGCCGGGTTCGCCGGTTCGTCAAACAGGTCGCCGGGTATGATGCCGGGCCGATTGATGCCGTTGCGGGAACCGCCGATGACGGCGCTCTTGAGCACCCTGAAATCTTCCCAGGCCAGATCGGTATCCAGTTGCGGATCGCGGGTCTGCATCACCAGCTCCACGCGGTTGCGCCCGGTGTCATGGGGACCGTTGACGAAGGACACGCCAAGATATGGCGAATCGCGGTCAAATTTCATCGAACCGTGATGGGGCACGGTGCCGTGCAGTTTCACAGACACCTTGTTGTCGGTCAAAGTCAGAGCCGTTCGGCGAAGCGGCAGCACCTGGGCAAATTCGGCAAGAACGACTTTCGAAATCTTCTGCCCCGGCAGCGCATGCGGTTGATACCGCACGACGGCAAGGCGAACGAAAGGCATATAGGTGGCGCCTGGATTCAGTTCGATGTCGCAATACCAAAGGCGGCGTTCGTCATCCCAGTGGACGCGGTGGCCGACGATCTCGACCGGTGGATCATCGGGACGTTCCTGCAGCGGCAGGGTTTCCGCCAGGATGCGGGTCGGAAAGTCGCTGGCGCGCGTGCGGTTCTTCGGCAGCGCCGTATCCCAGAGCGGATCCATGCCCCACTGGGTCACCAACGCCTGCATATGCGCCGGAATGTCGGTGAAACGTGCGCTTTCTCCAAACAGCACGACCCCAAGCAATTCACCATCGCCCGAAGAGAACCACGGTCGATCAAGCCAGACCCGCAATCCATTGCCGTGTCGCGTCACATTGGTGGTCTTGCCGCGTTTCGAGCGCTCCCAACCAAAGGTCGGGATGACGTAGAGCACGCGCGGATCGTCCGGCGCCTCGCTGGCGGGCACAACAGTCTGTTCGTCACTTGCCGCCGGATCGCGCAGGACCGGTGTCCCCGGATCGTCCTCGGCCCCCAGATTGAGATTTTGTCCAAGCGCAATTGGACCAAGCCGGGTGACCAGATCGGTCTTGTCATACAATGAGGGCGGAAGATATTCGCGGAAGCGGGTGGTGGCGCGAATGCGGTAGCGGATAGCGCGAAACTTCGTGTCACCAAGTTCGTGCCGGTCGGCTGGTGCGCGCGGCCGGTTGGGATCGACATTCTGCGCCCGAACCGCCTGGCTCAACACGAACTCATTGCGGTGATTTTCGTCCAGCAGGATTTCGCCGAGCTGGCCCTTTCGATGCACTCTCTCAGGCCCCGGCTTGTTGATATCGTCGACCCATTCATGCCAGTCCGCCTCGATCTCGAACTTGCCGGTCGACGGTCCGTGCAGCCGGACCAGCCGGCAATGAAGATCGACATGTTGTTCGCCGACGCCACGCCCGACGGCCAGTTTGATCAGTTCCGGCAGGCAGATCGGCTGCTGGGTTGCATGCACCAGTGTCATGCTGCGGAACGGCGTCAGCATCCAGTGGCTGCCGGCCTTTGCCATATCGAGAATAAAGTCGCTTTCGGAGTCGCTGGACGTCCATTGCGGCAAGCCGAAGGTCTTGACCCGTTCTGCATCGGCAAAGCTGGCATAGACAAGCCGGACAATACGGCCTTTGGGAATGAACAGAGTCAATGTGCGATCCGTTGCGCTCCATTTCGGCAGGCCGGCATCGGGAAAGGATTCCAGACAGGGGCGCTCCGTCAGATTGGCCTGGCGTTCTGCCATGATAAGACGAAATCCTTCTGTATCCGGCCAGACATCGCCGTGAGAAACGAGGATCACCAACTGCTTGTTCGGCGCCTCGACAACCTCGCAGCCCGGGCCCAGAACCATGGGTCCCGCAATCCCTGGCAGCTCACTGCCGGTTTGGGCGCGGATGGCCACGCCCGCCGCGGCGGGATCGGGCAGATAAGGCGTAACCACTTTTTCCTGCCGGTGAACGATATACTGCCCGCCGGTCAGTCGGTCGCCCACCGGATTGTCGGCATTGGGAAGTTCCGGCGGAATGGTGCCGGTTGTGGCCACATTGGACAGTCCGGTCGGCGTGACCAGTTCGACCTGTGCGCCTTGTGTCTGGTCGTAAAGCGTGCCGTCCTCCCTGGCGGCAATCTCATAGCCTTTCTTGATCGACTGCCAATCGGCAAAATAAGGGTCAAACAGACCGTGGGTTTCACATTGTTGCTGCGATGATTTGGGCGGCACGAAGTGGCGCTCGGCCAGCGCCACATATTCAAAGTCCTGTGAGGCGGGCTTCGCCGCGGCAGCAACGAAGTCGGGGGTATTGAGGTAGCTTGCCGTGTCTTCGGAATAGTTGGACCGGATGACCAGTCGCTCAAGCGACTCGCCTTCGCTGAGCCGCGCGCGTTGCACCATGGCCGGCGGGTCAATGGGCTCGAAGCGCCAATAGCCCACTGCCTCGCTGGCCTGTTCAAGCGGGCCGAGCGCGGGGTCATCGATTGCCAGACTGTTGGTTGCGATGTCGACGGCACGGGCCCGGAAGCGATAGCGCTGCCCGAAGCGCAGCCGCGGCAGCGAGCCCTTGCTGGCCTTGAACTGAACCGCCAGACCATTGCCCTTCTCGGCCTGGTCGGTCACATCCGCCGGCGCCTCACCCTGCAGCTCCGTGCCCTCGACCTTCTCGGCGCGAATGGTCCTGCCGGGCCGTGATGCACACAGGCTCCAGCCCGTCCAGCGAAACAGGGATTCATGCATATAGTGGTCATCGGGATCGGCCGTGTCGCCGGCGGTGCTGGTGGTCGAGGCACCGGAGATATGGCCCTCGTCCGGCGGAAACTCGATGCTTTCATCTGTCTCGATGAGACGATAGTCGCCGTCGCGGGCGCACAGTGTGTACCATGGTCCGGGCTGGGTCCAATCGGGAACCGGCGAGACATCGACCCGATAGCCCCGAAGCAGGTCCTCGGCAAAGAAGGTCACCTTGTTGCCATTGCCGCTGTCAACGGCCTTGTTCTTCAGCGCTGCTGCAGCAGCATCCTGCGCAACCTTTGCCGCACGTCCGTGCTGCGAAACCCCGAGGCCACCCGAGCGGAGGGCGGCAACGGGCTGCCGGTCGCCGGTCGTATAGGTGACCGCACCGTCGACACGCTCCGGATGAAGGCTCTTTGCCAGAAGGTTTTGCGCGCTCAGCGTAAAACCGACCGTCTTGAGCGTGGCGCCATCGGGATCGAGCTGGTAGATGTCGAAGAAACCATCGTCCTTGCCGGCCTGCCCCCAGCCATCATCGGATCCCTCCAGGCGAAGCAGGCCACGCTCCAGCTCATTGCCCCGCGGCCGGGCATAAAACCGATCCATATCCGCGCGCCAGGCTGTCCTCGGACGATTGTCGCCGGACGGATCATGGGCGTTCGACCAACTGGCATCGAGGCGCATGGAACCGTCGGCCTGGCCGCCACCGGCGGCGATCAGGTCACGAAGAGGACTGCTGTCTTCAACGGCGAAATCGATCACCAGCCCCAGCGCCCGCAAGAGCGCGCCGTAATCGCCGAATGATGCGGCAATGCGATGGAAATCAAACTCAGGCACCTGCGGCGGCGGCGGAATGTCCTGATAATTCGGATAGCGCAACCGCCTTTCCGCATCGCTCGCCGGCTCACGGTTGTAAAAGCGATTGGCCTGGTAAAAATCATATTCGGCAGCCGATGAAAACTGATCCATCAGAGCCGCGTCCGGTTTGTTGACCAGCGGCGATTGCGGGCCGCCGGGGCGTGGATTGTACCAGTCTGATGGCAGGGCGCGCCTGGGCGCGGTGCCCTTTTGTGGCGGCGGCCCCTGGTCCTCGGCACCAATGGCCGTCACCGGCATCTTGTAGAAGCTCCGGGGCCCGAACACAGATTTTCCCAGCCGGCCCCGCAGAGACTCTCCGGCCTCGCCAAAAAAACGGGAAAAGCCGGGCAACGTAAATTCAATGGTCCGATCGCCGAAATCCTGCTTGAGCGTTCGGGTTCCGATGTCCGACAACATGTTCTTCAGATCGGGATGGGCATTCCGCCACGGCAAAAGCGTCGGATGGTTGGACGCCGATTGCACCGCAAGACCGGCATAGTGGCGGCGAACGAAGCCCAATACATTGCGCACCGCATAGGAATGCAGGTTGACCTTGCTCATATCCTTGAACTGAAACCCGGCCACCGGGGTCTCCGGCCTGAACAGCTTCTTCCAAAGCTCCGATTTCGGTTTGCTCAGCGGGATCAACGGCAGGCTTCCCGCCGCCAGTTGCAGCTTGAAGGACGCGCCCGACAGGGTATCCGGCCAATCCAGAAATTCCGGAAAAGCTGCCAGCACCTGTTCGGCGGCTGCCTGCGGGGTCAGGCGGGGGGAAACCACGACCGAAACGAGAGCCTGCCCGCCATTGTCGGCATCCGGCAAAGCCCAACCGGCCGGCAAAACGGTCCAGAGAATTGTCTGTTTTGCCATGAGGTTCCTCCCGTTTGCCAGGCGCCCTAGGCGAAAGCCTCGCAATGCTCGCGCCACGCATAGTCGATGTCGTCACCGGAGATTTGCGCCAATTCCTGCTGCAGCGGCAATTGTGGCGCGAGGCCCATCATCTGACGCAGATTCGGGTCGCCGTTGGAGCCGGCGAATTTACGTTCGCACCGCACCGTGACGCTGCCGGAGAAGATGAACACGGAGATTTCGATGGTCAGCCGCGCCATGCCGACGCATTTTCCGGACTGAAATTCGTAGCGGAGCTCCAGATACAGTTCCAGCGATGCGGTGATGAGGCCGAGCACATCGACATGGCCACCGAGGCGGAAATAGCCGGTCAGCGACGCCGCGTCCTGCTCCATGCGAAAGTAGATGCCGGCCATGACTTCAACACCACCGGACGCGACCCCCAGATCAATCGACAGGCTGGCGCCGAATTCGAAGGATGCCTCGAGAATCTGAACACCATTCGGATCAATGGTGACGCCCATGAACCCGCCACCGCCAAACATGTAGACCGTCAGCAGGAAAGGCTGTTCGCGGGTACAGAAGTTGAAACGCACGGAGAGCGGCTGTCCGATGAACGGCACCGTGAAGCCGGCTCCAAGGCTGATGTTCGAGATATTGAGAACACCGACCGCGATTGTCGGCAGGCCGACGGAAAAACTTGCGTCGATGCCCTGGGGGGAAATGTCGAGCGCGGGCGGGTCGCTGAAACCGTCGAGTGGAATGAGATCGCGCAGGGTCTCGACGAAGCTCAGCGGTCCGACAAATTTGATTTCGTTGAACTGGACATCGACGTCCATTTTTGCTGCGCTGTTGACCGAAAACTCGATCTTCTCGAATTTCAGTTCCAGAAAACTGGCCGGCGCGATCAGTACGAGGTCAAAATGCTTGAGACCGCAGGTGACGCCGATTTTCGGCGATGTGCTGCCGTCTTTCTTCACCTTTGCTTCGACGGCGACCGCAAAGCCCCGTTTGTCATTGGCGCGGAAGATCGGATCATCCGTTGACGGGTTTGCTCCCGGCAACCACCAGCTATCGATTTCCGGGTTCCAGTCAAAGCGAATTGTCAACTCGTCGCCGGTCAGCATTTCCAGCAATTGCAGGAGGTCCGCAATGGTGCCCAGAACGTCTTCAACGGCATCAAGTGCGCTGACGATGGAATTGCGCGGCGCCCCATCGATCAGATGCAGGGTGCCAACGGTTGCCTTGAGCGATCCGATCGCCGCCGCAACAGCTTCGACCCGGGTCTTCAATTGGGGCGGGTTTGACAACAGATCGCCCAGATTTTGCGGATCACCGACGATTGCATACAGCGCGTCGAACAGCGCTTTGCCCTGCGTTATCAGCGTCGGCAGAGCTTCCAGATCAGCCAGAAAATCATCCAGCTGTTGGGCGGTGCTCAAAACCGACTGGCGAAAGCCCGATGGGACGGCCACGCCACCGACATTGGCATTGGCTGCTGCGACGAGATTGGCAACCGCTGCCCGTGCCGTGCTGATATCCGCCGGCAACGCGCCGAAGTCGGGGGCGGTCGGCGCGTCGGAAACAGACAGAGACATCAGAGTTTGGATTTTGCCGGCCAGCGCCGCCAGCGCGGCGTCGATCTGACCGATGGCGGCCTGAATCGGCGCCATTTGCGCGGCCGCATAGGCCGCCGATTGCTGCAACTGATCGGCAAGCGATGCCGAAAAGGCGCTCAGAGCCGCATTGGCGATGCTGCCGGGCTGTGCCGCCAGGTCAGTTGCAACATTAAAAAGACGGATCAAGGCGTTGATAAAGGATTCGATTTGAGTGCCGGACTCGGTGCCGAATTTCGGAATCCGCTCCGGCGTGTCGCCAAGATTGGCAACCGCCTTGATGATCTCGGCAAGGGGAATGCAGCCGAATATCAACGGCAGGGGCAGATCGTCGGGCGAGGTCGGAAATCCGCCGCCATCGGGAATGTTGCCTGAGATGAAATTGTCGACGTCGCCCATGACCGGACCGGCCAGGCGTGACAGCGCTTCAGGCTTCAGATTGGGCTGCACGAAGCCGCCTGACCGGTCGCCTTGCGCGGAAAAGTCGAGTTTGGCCATTTGCGGGTTCGGATCCTTGTCGACATCGACAAAGACCTCGCCCGTGTTCTGATTGAAACCCTGTTTGAGAAAATGCTTGTTCCAGGTCAGAATGTTGGATTTCGAACTTCCGCCCAGATGTGCCAGCGCGCCGATGCGGGCCTCGACCCGGTCGACCTTGGGAAAAAACACCGGGCGCTCCAGCCCATCGCTGGCATTGCGCAATTTCTGGTTGCCCGGTTCAACTTCGCCACCGAAGCTGAGGTTCTGAACCTGAACGGACGTGTCTCCCGCCTTCAGACTGGTCGCCAGGGCAACCCTCTGGAGTTTGAGATCTGCAATCCTATTGTTGCCAGTGGTCCGGAACGCCTCTTCGGCTTCCGCAGCACGCGCCTCGGCCGTCGCGTAGTCGGGATTCAGATTGCTGTCCGTCGGCGCGGCAAAGGTGTTGTCGATGAAAATCATGGGCAGTTCGAACGCGACCCGCCTGCCATCCAAGTCGGTGGCACTGCACTGGAACTTGAAAGGCTCGCCATCGACCGTGGGCCAGAACATGCGTTGGCCGTGACCGGCAATGTCGTTGTCTTCAGGTGGGTCCAGATTGGGCGTGACCTGCGTCAGTATGCGAACACTTGAAAAGGGAAACTGGTGCATGAACAGGCGCGTATTGGCCTTGTCGCTCAGCGATTGATAGGCCGGGTCGTCGTACCGGCGCTCGCGTTCGCGTGGAACGAGGAACAGGCGCTGGCGCAGATAGGCAGGATTACCCGGTTTTTGCTCGATGGTCGGGTCACCGAGACCGTCGCCATCGCGATCCTCGGTTCCACGGGCGCCGTTGTGAAACTTGCGTTCGCTGATCTTGACCAGGGAAAAACGGTGACCGCAGGGATAGGTCACGCCGCGATAGACGATGCGGACATAATGGTCACGTGCCATGCTGGCGCGGTGGACCCATTCCTCGATCGACATGCCTGGCGGTTCCCAGGCTCCGCGGCTGTCAAGCCAGCCGCCCAGTGCCGTCAGCATCATCATCTGGGTGTCGACCGGTTCGGGTGTATAGGCCCGGCGAGAGAAATTTGACGAGGCATGGGTGATCTGAAAGCGGTCGAAATCATCCATCGGCATGCGGAAGGGCGATGTGCTCGGATCGGGAAGATCCGCCGAGGCCGGCCAGGCTCCGTTCATGGCTTTGGCCGAGTTCTCACCGGTCAAGGCCCAGATCGCTCGCACGGTTCGTTTTTTGTCTTCATTGGGCGGCTCGATGACCATTCCGTTCGAGCTTGGGGCCACAAGCCGCGAATGCCACAACTCTGTCCGCTCGGTTGCCGGCGATGTTACCGGGTAAGCAGCATGGTGCCATCGGGTTCCATTGTGTGGAGACAGGATCAGCCGCCATGGCATTTCGATCGCTGTCGTGGTGGCGTTCGGCGGAGCCGGACGCGCCGCGCGGGGCCTGATGCGCCGGTCGATACCGCCACGACCGGGGGGAACCCGGATCGGCCTGATTCCACGACCGCCGCCAATCTGGCGCAACTGCAAGGTGGCATCATCGCCATTGATCATGCCAATCTGCAGGCTGCGCAGAACGAAACTGCTGAGGGCCGCCCTTTGCACCGGTTTCATCCGGTCAAGCACACCCCGCTGGATGAGATCGGAGGGTCTGATGATCACGCGGCGGCGCGGGCGCGGCTTGGCGTTGGCGGCAACTTTCGGCTTGAGATTCCTGCACGCATCCAGCACGCCCTCCAGCGTATAGGGAACGTCGAAGTCGCCCGGCACCTGGAACACCAGCCGCGATTCACCGGCAATGCGCGCCCGGACCGGCGGCGGTCTTAGCGCCTCACTGCCGCCGCCATCGGGTTCCGGTTTTGGCCGGTTGTCCTTATGCGGATTGCCGTTGGTGTTTTGGGTGCCGGCAGGCCTGGTCTCGAAAAAAGTTTCTTCAGTGATGGATTGCGGCTGCATGTGAAGGATGATCAGTCCGGTGCCGCTGCCCGATGGTTTGAGACGTGGCGGCGCGCCCCCGGCGATTGCCATGTTGCGCAGTTCGATCCTGAGCGCCATCAGATCATCCGGACGGACGATGGCGGCGCCGGCACGTGCCGCATCGAACAGATTGCCGATGGGATCGGGATAGCGCAGCGGCGGCCTGATCGGGACTCGGCGAATGTTTCCGGGGCCCCTGACCCGGCCGCGTCCCACGCGAACGGACGTCTTGGCACCGTTCGCAGAAGCCGATTTACCGTTTGATTTCTTGCGCGGCCGCCTGGTTCTTCCCGCCGTTTTGGCAGCCGATTTCGGCAGGCGAGGTCTTCGCGCCATAATGGCCACCCCCCAGTGGAAATCTGCATAAACTGACGGATTCCAAGTAACAGAAACGGGCGCCAACTTCCACGAAACGCGGCTTTCAAATGCTTGAGCGCGTTAACATTTTATTAATCCGGGTCATAATGGACCGAATAGTGCGGTGTCTTGAATCGATCTGAAAATCGACTGTTTGTTGCTTTTGTGATACGCGGAATTCGGCGTCAAGTGTTCGGGAACACAGACAAATTACAGTGGCATCGGTTGCTGAAATCCGGAACGCTGATCAACGGGTTTCAAACCCACGCAGCGATCACGCCCAGGCAAAGGCTCGCAAAGACCGTCCAGCCGACCCGATTGTTCGATTTGAACAGGGCAAGGCACTGATCAGGGTTGTCGATGTCCAGCACGATGATCTGGCGGGCCAGCATGATTCCGGCCAGAGCAAGGCCGGCAAAGACCGGCCAGCGGCTGCCCGCCAGTCCGGCCGCCAGGACAATGCAGATCGCCGCCAGCGCATAGATGACCGTCAACCAGAGTTTGGTCTGTTCGGCGAAGAGGCGCGCCGTCGAGCGGACCCCGATCAGGGCATCGTCTTCCTTGTCCTGATGGGCATATAATGTGTCATAACCGATGGTCCATAACACCGACCCCGCATATAGCCACAAGGGCGCCGCGCTCAGATTGCCGAAAACGGCCGACCAGCCGACCAGGGCACCCCAGGAGAAGGCCAGCCCGAGGAAGAATTGAGGCCAATCGGTAAATCGCTTGGCAAAGGGATACACTGCGACAATTGCAAGCGAACCAATCCCGAGCGCAATGGTGAACAGGTTGAACTGCAGGAGGACGACAAGGCCGATCAGCGCCTGCACAACCATGAAGATCCTCGCCTGCCGCCTGCTCACCCGTCCGGACGGAAGCGGCCTGGACCGGGTTCTGGCAACCCTCATGTCGATATCGAAGTCGACCAGATCATTATAGGTGCAGCCGGCGCCGCGCATGACGATGGCGCCGATCATGAAGAGCACCAGATGGTAAATCATCGTTGCAATGTCGACGGTCCCGGACACCGCCGTGGCATTTGCGGCCAGCACCACCGACCACCAGCAGGGCCATTTGAGCAATTGCCATCCGATCGGCCTGTCCCAGCGCGCCAGTTGGGCGTAGGGCCACAGCACCGGCGGCAACAGTCGGTAAACCCAGTTCTCGGACGGGGCATCGGCGACACGGCCGGATTGTGTGTCGGTTGTCCGCATGCCGCTTTGGTGGCAGGTCCGGCCAGCGCAAGTCAAGATGTTTCGGCTTCGGGCAGGCGGAATACCGGCACGGCGCTTGACCCGATAGGCGAGCATGTTAGACGGGGGCATGAATGTGCTTCTGATCGGATCCGGCGGGCGGGAACATGCCCTGGCCTGGAAAATATCGGCCTCCCCCCTGCTTCGGGATTTTTACTGCGTGCCAGGCAATCCCGGCATCGCGGCCCATGCGACCTGCATCGATATGGACATCGACGATCATGACGGGATCCTTCGGCTTTGCCACGAGAAGGACATCACGCTGATCGTCGTCGGCCCCGAAGCGCCGCTCGTTGCTGGCCTTTCCGACAGGCTGGAAGAAGCCGGTTTCCCGGTTTTCGGCCCGAGTGCTGCCGCCGCGCAACTGGAGGGCTCAAAGGGCTTTACCAAGGATCTGTGCGACCGGTTCAACATTCCGACCGGAGCCTATATGCGCTTCAACAACGCACCCAAGGCCAAGGCCTATGCCCGGCAGATGGGTGCACCGATCGTCATCAAGGCGGACGGGCTGGCTGCCGGAAAGGGCGTGACGGTCGCGCAGACACTCGATGAGGCCTTTGCGGCGATCGACGATTGTTTCGAAGGTGCGTTCGGTGACGCGGGCGCCGAAGTGGTGGTCGAAGAGTTTTTGAGCGGCGAGGAGGCGAGTTTCTTCTGCATCTGCGATGGCACGCAGGTGCTGCCGTTGAGCACCGCGCAGGATCACAAGGCTGTCGGTGACGGCGATGTCGGTCCCAATACCGGCGGAATGGGCGCCTATTCCCCTGCTCCGGTGATGACGGACGACCTTGTTCAACGCACCATGGACGACATCATAAAACCGACACTGGCCGGAATGGAAGAGATGGGCATGCCGTTCCGGGGCGTGCTCTATGCCGGTCTGATGATTACCGATAGCGGTCCGCAGCTGATCGAGTACAATGTCCGCTTTGGCGACCCCGAATGCCAGGCGCTCATGATGCGCTTGAAGGATGACATCCTGATGCTGATGAAGGCAGCGGTGGACGGTCAATTGTGGACGATGAGCACACGTTGGGCCGATGAGAGCGCCCTGTGCGTCGTCATGGCCGCAAACGGCTATCCGGGCGCTTACAACAAGGGTACACCGATCGGCAATCTGGATCAGGCAGCCGCCGATAAGGACACCGAAATCTTTCACGCCGGCACTGCCAGGGCCGACGGACAGCTTGTCTCCAATGGTGGCCGCGTTCTCGGCGTTACGGCCATGGGCCCCACCGTGCGGCAGGCCCAGCAAAAAGCCTACCGGGCGGTTGACCTGATCGACTGGGATGATGGCTTCTGCCGTTGGGATATCGGCTGGCGCGCCATCGCGCGGGAGCCCTAAGAACCCGGATTTTCCGGGATTTCGTTAACCGCCGGTTAACCACGCATCCAAACCGGATGACAACTCTTCATCGCTATGGTCGGACGACAACCCGGGAGAGCGAGATGAAGCGTCGTATCCTTTTGACATCCCTGTTCGCGTTTTCAGCCGGACCGGTTCTGGCTGGCGATTCCGTCCTGACCATCGGGTCAACCAGCATCGGTGCGGGCAGCATCATCACAATTGACTGTTCGTCCTGCCCACCGTTGAAGACCGAGGACAAAGGACCCAACGTTCATGGTGTCGAGGTCATCGAGACTGAAATCGGCGGCGAGAAGAAGATCGTTCAAACCGACAATCTGATGGGCGGCAGTCCGGTGCGCTATGTCAAGGCATCTACCAGAGGTGACCAGTCCGCCGGAGAGGTCATCGCCCATACAAACGGCGGCACCAGTGTCACTGTGGGCCATGAGGGAACGATCCATGTCCGCCCGGGCACGGCGCCGGTCACGGTCAATGCCGGTAATCAGACCACTTATAGCGGCGGCGGCGAATTCCATGTCGAGGAAATCAAGCCGCGGGCGAACGAAAATGACGGCGTCGATGGCGGATCGCAAACATCATCGGTCAATATGAACGATGCGCAGCACGATGTGGAAGGCGGCACGCCAACAGAAGGCAGCCGGACCGAGGGCGGAACTGAAATCATCGAGCTTCGCCCGACCCATTGACGTATCCGCCCCGATCCTATCCGATCGTGGAAAACTCGGTCGGCCAGGGATTTGTCCAGGCGTCATATCTCGCCATGCGGTCGCGCCACCGGCCTATCTGCTGATAATCGTCAAGCGGTAATCCGGCCTCCTGCCAGCGCGGCATGAAGGTTGCAACACCGAAATCGGCAATGGTCAGCCGGTCGCAGGCGACGTGCTCCCTGCCCTCCAGATGATCATTCAGGACGCCGGCGAATTGACGGAAGAAGCCCATGGCATCGTCGATTTCGGCCTGGTCGGGATCACCCATACCAATGACGCCCTTGAAGAAATTCTGAAACCACAGCCGGCCCGCATGACGTGAGAAATGGGCGGTATCCCAGTTCAGCCATTTGATGATTTCGATCTGCTGCAGCGGATCGTCCGGCCAGAGGTCCGATCCGGCCTTCTTTGCCAGATAGGCCATGATGGCATGCGCCTCCCATAACCTGACATCGCCATCCTCAAGAGCGGGCGTTTTGCCGTTGGGATTGATCGCCAGATAGGCCGGTTGCTTGTGTTCGCCCCGGCCAAGATCAATGCGGACGAATTCGATCGGCACCTTCAGGTGTTTCGCGACGGCACAGGGTTTGTGCGGGTTCGGCGTTTCGGAATAATAAAGCTTCATCATCACCTCCGGTCACGGGTTGGCCGGAGAAGAATGGGACGACTATTATATATGTTCAAGAACATATATTAAATGAGGGTAATCTGTGCTCACACCCATGGAGGCGCCGGAATGCCCTACAGTCTCAAACACAAGCAGGAAACGCGCGCGCGGATCGTCGATAGCGCCCATCGATTGTTCAATCGCCGGGGTTTTGCCGCTGTTTCCATTGACGACATCATGGCGGAAGCCGGTTTGACCCGTGGCGGCTTTTATAATCACTTCAAAGCCAAGGAGGACCTCTATGCGGAAACTCTGAAGGCCTATGCGGTGCGCCGCGGACAGGACAATGCCGATCTCCCGCACTGCGGTCCGGACAGGGCGCGCGCCATGATCAACAGATATGTCTCAAAGCCGCATCTGGACAATCTCGACGGACATTGCCCGCTGATGGCGCTGCCCTCGGATGTCTCCCGCGCCGGCACGGCGGCGCGGGCGGCCTATCGGGACGTTCTTGAATCGTTGATCGTTCTGTTCGAAGAGAGCCTGTCGCCGAAAGATGGTCTTTCGTCGCGTCAGCAGGGCATCGCACTGGCCGCGACCTGCGTCGGTGCCATGGTGCTGGCGCGCACGATCGACGATCCGAACATGGCCGATGAGGTTTGCGCCGCCTCTGCCGCCTTTGCCTGTAGAGCGATCGGACCGTCTGGAACACCGCAAAACGGACACAACACAGCGGCGAACGCTACCCGCTGATGCGGGAAAAATCGGCGACGGTTTCGGTCGCAGTCCTGATCCGGCGCAAAAGCGCCAGACGATTGCCACGCGTGGCACTGTCATCCGCATTGACCAGCACCGTGTCGAAGAATGCATCGACCGGCGCCCGCAAGTGGCCGAGCGCACGCATTGCCGTTGAAAAATCTTCCCGACGGATGGCTGATGCCGCCTCGCCCTCGGCCATTTCGATCGCACCGAACAGGTCTCTTTCGGCCTGTTCGCTGAGCAGGACCGGATCGACGGTATCGGCGATGGCCGTCTTTTTCTTTTCTTCCGCGGCAACGATGTTGGCGGCCCGTTTGGCGCCGGCCAGCAGGTTCTGGCCCTCTTCGGTATCCAGAAGCGCCCCGAGCGCTTCAACCCGTTTGACGATCATCAAAAGGTCATCGGCATCGGACGAAATCACCGAATCGATCAAATCATGCCGGGCGCCCTGATCGCGCAAATGGACTTTCAGGCGGTCATGGAAGAAGGACAGCAAATCCTGTGACACGCCGAACTTGAGGAGCGGCAGGCGAATGTCGTTTTCCAGCAGCAGGCGGATGACGCCAAGGGCTGCACGGCGCAGCGCATACGGGTCTTTCGATCCGGTCGGCTTCTCGTCAATCGACCAGAAACCGGTCAGCGTATCGAGTTTGTCGGCCAACGCGACGGTGATGGAGACCGCGTTTTTGGGAACCGCGTCCGTGGGTCCTTGCGGCTTGTAATGGTCCTCGATAGCGGCTGCGACCGTCTCGGCTTCTCCTTGCAGCAACGCATATTTGCGTCCCATCAGACCCTGCAATTCGGGAAATTCGCCAACAGCCTCGGTCGTCAGATCGGCCTTTGCCAGGACAACGGCGCGGTCAACCGATGCGGCGAATTCGGGCGCATGCCCGTCGGAACCAATCATGGACGCGAGGCGGCTAGCAAGATCACGAATACGAAGAATGCGGTCGCCCTGTGTTCCCAGCCGGGCGTGAAAGGTGACGTTCAACGCGTCAAGCTTGGCCATCCGCTGATCGAGCGGCTTGTCGAGGTCCAGTCCGAGTTTTCGGGCCGAAGCCGCAAGGCCGTCCAGATCAGGCAGGTTGGCCTGGTCGGTCTTCCAGAAGTGCAGGGCATCGGCAAGGCGGGCGCGAACCACCTTGCCATTGCCATAGGCGATTTTGGCGCCACCATCAGTGGCCTCGATATTGGCGGTGATGACGAATTTGTTGGTCAGTTGATCGGACTGCCCGGCCGGACGCAGCACAAAACATTTCTGGTTTTCCTTGATGGTCAGCCGGACCACTTCCGGCGGGATGGACAGGAAATCCGCATCGAATTCTCCCAGAAGCACCACCGGCCATTCAACCAGGCCCGACACCTCTTCGAGCAGAGCATCATCCTCAACCAGTTCAAGCCCTTGCGCAAAGGCCAGGTTCAGCGCATCGGTGCGGATGATTTCCTTGCGCCGTTCGGCGTCGAGCACCACATGGGCGCGTTCGAGCTTTTCCGCATAATCTTCGAAGCGTCGAACCGTTATTGGTTCCGGTGCATGGAAACGATGCCCGTAGGTCATATTGCCCGATTGCAGACCGTCAATGTCGAATTTGACAACAACCGGTTCCTCCGTTTCCGGGCCGAAGGTGCACAGGATGGACTGCAGTGGCCGGACCCAGCGCAATGCACCCGGCTTTTCGGACGCGGTCCCCCACCGCATGGATTTCGGCCACGGGAATCCGCGAATGACCGGCGGCAGGATGTCGGCAATGATCTCCTCTGCAGCCCGGCCGGGCTTTTCGATCACTGCGACATAAAAATCGCCCTTTTTGGGATCTGACTTCACCGTCGCCTCATCGATCGAGCCGAGGCCGGCGCCACGCAGGAACCCGGCAAGCGCCTTTTCCGGTGCGTCGGTTCTGGGACCTTTCCGCTCCTCGCGAATATCGGCCGAGCGGGCCGTCAGGCCTCTAATGTCCAGCGTCAACCTCCGCGGCGTCCAGTATTCGCGCGCGGCTTCATAGGTCAGTCCGGCATCCACGAGCCCGTCGGTCACCAGTTTTTTAAGATCACCGGCCGCACGGCGCTGCATGCGGGCGGGAATTTCCTCGGAGCGGAGTTCAAGTAAAAGATCGGGCATGGCAATTCACATCAATGAGTCTGGATAGTCTGCGGATCGGCGTGTTCACGCAGCGGCGCCGGAAAGGCCGCCGGCTTCGGTTTGCAGGAACGCTTCGCCGCACAGTTTCGACAGATTGCGTACCCTGAGAATGTAGCTCTGGCGCTCGGTCACGGAAATCACGCCCCTTGCATCCAGCAGATTGAAAATGTGCGATGCCTTGATGCATTGATCATAGGCCGGCAGGACGCATTTGTGCGGGTCCCCTTCACCGGCAACCCCCAATTGCAGCAGGGCCTGGCATTGCGCCTCGGCATCATCGAAATGACGCAGCAGAACGGCTGTGTCCGCGAATTCGAAATTGTGCCGGGAATACTCCTGTTCGGCCTGCAGGAACACGTCGCCATAGGTGACCTTGCCGTTTTCGCGGCCGTTGAAATTCAGGTCATAGACATTGTCGACGCCCTGGACATACATCGCCAGACGCTCCAGCCCGTAGGTCAGTTCTCCGGCCACCGGTGAACATTCAATTCCGCAAACCTGCTGGAAATAGGTAAATTGCGAGACCTCCATGCCATCGCACCAGCATTCCCAGCCGAGGCCCCATGCGCCGAGTGTCGGGCTTTCCCAGTCATCTTCGACAAAGCGAATATCGTGCAAAAGCGGATCGATGCCGATGGCTCGCAACGATCCGAGATAGAGTTCCTGCATATCGGGCGGCGACGGTTTGAGCAGTACCTGATATTGATAATAATGCTGCAGCCGGTTGGGATTTTCGCCATATCGCCCATCCGTCGGACGGCGCGACGGCTGAACATAGGCGGCGTTCCAGGGGCGCGGCCCGAGCGAGCGCAGGGTCGTGGCGGGATGGAAGGTACCGGCACCCACTTCCATATCGTACGGCTGAAGGATGACGCATCCATAGTCCGCCCAGTATTCGTGCAGGGTCAGAATCAGACCCTGAAACGAACGGGTTGGATGCATGTGAGACGGCTGCGTGCGCTCTGACGTGGTCATGATACGGTCCTGGATGAGAATGCGCGGGACTGGTGCCACGACCACAGGGCGCGGTCAAGGGCGCAGGTGTCACCAATGCCGTCCCGTCCGGCGGCCACAATCATGGGTCCAAATCATCTCAGGGCCGGCAACACAGACTCCAGATCCGGAGGATATCTGGATGATTCTTCGGCAAATGTGACTTTCAGCCATTCGATGAATGAGTCCACTGCCGGCCGCAACGGTCCAGGCGGCGTGACAGCCCAATAGGCGGTGGGCGGCATACTGAAGAGTTCAATCGCCCGCAATCGGCCGGAGGCAAGGTCCTTTCGCACGATGAACATATTGGCCATGGTCGTGCCAAAGCCCTCCCGCACGGCACCGATCGTGTGTCTGGGGTCACCGAGATTGACGATTTCTAGACGATCAGGATCCAGTCCGGCGGATCTCAGCAGCATCGTCTCCCAATCAAGATACGTGTTGGCAATCCAGCGCAAACCGTTAAGGTCGACCGGAATCGATTGGATCAATTGCGGTGCGGCAACGGCGACCCATTTGGTGTCGAGAAGGTGATGCGTGTGATATCCCGGGTAATGCCCGTCGCCCCCACGGATCGCCAGATCAAACCCCTCCTTGACGATGTCCACCGACTTTTCGCTCGGTGAGAGCGAAACCTCCACGCCGGGGTGCTGCTGCCAGAAGCCGGCAATCTGACTGAGCAGAAACTCATCGACAATGCTGGGCGTCGTCGTGACCCGAATGCCTCGGTTGCGTTCGGCATGTCTGAGCGAGTCAACGCCGCGCGATATGGCGCCAAAGCCCTGCGCCAGGGAGTGGGCAAGATGCGCGCCGTGTTCGGTCAAGGCGATGCCGCGCCCCTCGCGGCGCACCAGCGCAACGCCCAGGTCCGCTTCAAGCGAACGCACCTGTTGAGAAACGGCGGCCGGCGTGACGTTCAGCATGCGGGCTGCACCCGAAAAACTCAAACAGCCGGCGGCGGCGTCAAAGGCGCGAAGCGCAGAAAGCGAGGGCAGAGACTTCCAGTCGATATCCACTTTTAAGCTCAGCTAATAAATTGAAATTATTCCTGTCTCGCAAGAAATCTATGAACAGGTTATTTTTGATTAGATAATTCGTCAAATGGCAGAAGTGACATGCTTATTCTGGATACAAACCTGTTACGTGCTGTTGAAAGATGGCAACCGAAGGAATACCCGCCTTATGTGCCACCCAGGCGCGCAAAATCTGATCTCCCGGGTCGGCTGTTCAGGGAGATCAAAGGCATGTTTCGGCCGGTTGCCCGACCGCTGATCGGATCACGAAATGTGCCTGATGCCAGTTGAAAAAGAGAAGAGTCTGGCAAAGTGAGAACAAGCCCGCTCTGCGGGCTCAAATCTCGTCATCGTCCTTCTTGACGCGATATTCTCCCGTTTCCGGGTCCTTTGTCAGTGTACCGGTGGCACCGGTTTCAGCCTCTTTTTCCGCCCGCCGAACCGATTTGCTGACCCGTTCGGCCTCCTTGAGAAATCGCTTATATCCCATCCAGGCGACGAGGCCGACCGCCACAAGCAAGCCCAATTGTACCATTTTATAGCCTCCCCGTCGGTTTGCGGCTGACGCCGGTCAAACCCATCGCCAGTTTCCTCGCATCTGCGGTCAAAGGCCGAACCGGCCCCAGAGGGCGCGTTCTTCGGCAGCTTCGACAAGTCCGCCGGCAGCCGCGCCGGCAATGCGGCTCGTCCAGTCTCCGGCGGCTGCGCCCGTGACCCGACGGCCGAACAGGCCGCGCGGCATGGTGATCAGCCGCATTTTCATCTTTTCGCCATAGCGGTCCTTCAGGAAGGATCGCATATCGCCCAGCCCATCGACAAGGCCAAGTTCCTGGCCCTTCTGACCAGACCAGAACAGGCCGGTAAAGAGATCGTCATTGTCGGCCAGCTTGTCACCGCGCCGTTGCTTGACCATGTCGATAAAGACCTTGTGGACGTCTTCCTGCAGCGTCTTGAGATGGTCGACATCCGCCTTCTTTTCCGCCTGAAACGGATCGAGCGCGCCCTTGTTCTTGCCGGAGGTGTAGACCCTCCGCTGGACACCGATTTTCTTGATCATCTCGGTAAAACCGAAACCGGCGGAAACGACGCCGATCGAACCGACGATGGATGACGGATCGGCAATGATCTCATCGCCGGCGATGGCGATCATGTAGCCACCCGACGCCGCCAGATCCTCGACAAAGACAAAGACCTTCTTTTCCTTCTCCTCGGCGAGATCGCGGATACGCTGGAAGATCAGTCGGGACTGGACCGGTGAGCCACCGGGGGAGTTGATCGAAATAGCGACAGCCGGTGCCCTCTTGTCTGAAAACGCCTTGTTCAATAGGGGCGAGACCGTTGCCAGATTCAAGGCCGGCCGGAATTGCGATCCCCCCGACATGATGACTCCCTGCAGCCGGATGACCGGTATCGTGACGTCGCTCTTACGGAAGCGTCCTGGAAGCAGAGAGGTGTAAAACGCCATGTGTTCAGCCCTTGATCTTGTTTTTGCTGCCGCAGATGTAAGTATTTGCACTGCAAACACAATGGCAGCCGGTCAGCAATTATCGGCCGATGTTGTCTTGTCCATTGCTCAGCGCATCTGCGAGCGGCGAGAACGCCCGTCCTGAGCTCTCGTGCACATAAAGAGGCGGACGCAGACTGAGACGCGCCCGACTGCCCTTGATGGCGCTCAGCAAGAGACGAACCGCATCCTCCTGCGGCCGGGGATGAACCGGTGTGAGATGAATGCCGCCAAAGCGGTTTTCGCAAGCTGCCAGGATGGCCATCAGCGATTGCGGCCTGGCGATCAAAGACAATTGCCCACCGGGACGGGCAATCGCACATGCGGTCCTGATCCAGTTGGTGAACACCGGGCCGTCCATGGCATGGGCCTCTGCCCGCAGTTCATCGGGGGTCGTGCGGTCACGGTGGTCGTTGAAGGGTGGATTCATGATGACGTGATCGAAGGCACAATCCGCCAGCCCGGCTGCCCGGCGCCCGGCTCCGGTTACCGTCACATCCGCTTCGATCAGTTCAATACGATCCGCCAGGTGCCGGTTCTCAGGCAGCGCGATGGAGCGCCGCGCGAACTGTACCATCGGTGCCGAACGCTCGACCAAGGCGATCCGCAGCGCTTCGACGCGGCTGGCGACGGCAAATCCGGCGGCGCCGGCACCAGCCCCCAAATCCGCCAGCCGTCCGGTCGCATCGTCCGGCACCAGGGCTGCCAGTAGCATCGCGTCGAGCCCAGCCCGGTGCCCCTTGCCTTTTGGCTGCAGCAGATGAAACCGGCCCCGATGAAAGGCGTCGAGCGTCTCGAATGTCGGATCATTCTCGGTCATCGGCCCGTAGCGGCCCAAAACCTAGTCATTTTGCCGCAATTCATCGCCGAGGCCGGCGCCCTCGATCAGCTTTCGCGCCTCATCGGCGCGATCGCTGTCCACCAGCAGGCGGCGCGACAGGGCGCCGATCGAACCGTCCATGACACTCATATTCTCGTCGGCCACGAAATGCTGGATGCCAGCCTCTTTCAGCAAGGTTCCAACGAAGGAAAGCGTGACGACATTGTTGGTTCTGATCAGCTCTTCCATCGAACCAAACCTTTCGCGTTTTTCGGTGGTTGTGATGCAATTATAATGCCCACCGCTCTATATAGGGGCCGTTCGATAATCGCCACCCTGCTGTTGCCGTCCGTGCGTCCATCAGAGGCGATTGGCAGAAGCCGAATTTCCCGGTGCGTCGATTCATCACTTGTACCGGAACCGGCCAGTTTCTATGGTGAACCCAGGGCAAGAGGAGTTTGCATTTTGGGCGTCGTCATCCCGCTTGAGGACAAAAACAGGACCGCCGCTTCGGTCCAGCCGCTGATTGATCTGACCGCATCTGACATGGACCGGGTCAATCAACTGATCCTGTCCAAGGCGGGATCGGATGTGGAGATGATTCCGGAGGTGGCCAATCACCTGATTTCATCAGGGGGCAAGCGGCTGCGGCCAATGTTGACCCTGGCAGCCGCGACCATGTTCGATTACCAGGGCGACGGACATGTCAAACTCGCCACCAGTGTGGAATTCATGCACACCGCGACATTGCTGCATGACGATGTCGTCGACGAAAGCGATCTTCGGCGCAGCAAACCGACCGCCCGCATGATCTGGGGCAACCAGGCGAGTGTGCTTGTCGGTGATTTCCTGCTTGGGCAGGCGTTCAAAATGATGGTCGATGTCGGCTCTCTGGACGCGCTGGATGTGCTGTCCAATGCCGCCTCGGTCATTGCCGAAGGCGAGGTTCTGCAGCTCTCCGTCGCCAAGAACATGGCAACGACCGAAGATGATTATCTGGCCGTCATCAGGGCCAAGACGGCCGCGCTGTTTTCCGCCGCAGCCGAGGTCGGTCCGATCATCGCCGGCGCCGGCAAGGCGGAACGCGATGCGCTTCGTTCGTTCGGCACCAATCTGGGACTTGCCTTTCAACTCGTCGACGATGTGCTCGACTATGGCGGAAAGGCACAGGATCTCGGCAAGAATGTTGGCGATGACTTTCGCGAAGGCAAGATAACGCTGCCGGTGGTGCTCGCCTATCGCCGGGGCAGCGACGACGATCGCGCCTTCTGGCGCTCTGCCATCGAAGATGGTCAGAGCGATGGCGCTGCGCTCGAAAAAGCCCATGCCCTGATTGCCCGTTCCAATGCGCTCAACGACACCATTGCACGGGCCGAACATTATGGCGCGATGGCGCGCGATGCCTTGGCGCCCATGGCTGAAACACCGGCAAAGGCCGCCATGCTGGAAGTCATCGATTTCTGCATCAGCCGTGTGAACTAACATGTGCCGATCGCAGTGAATCGCTAGCTTACCGTGCCGGTCACGATTGAGGTCTGTGTCGACAATCCACAATCGCTCAAGGCAGCCATTGCCGGCGGCGCGGACAGAATTGAACTCTGTTCTGCACTTGCCGTTGGCGGGTTAACTCCATCCCGTGGCTTCATTGAAATGGCGGCAGGGCTGGGCGTGCCGGTGCATGCCATGATCCGGCCCCGCGACGGCGATTTCGACTATGAAACCGCCGACATCGGTGTGATGAAGAGCGATATCCGCGCCTGCGCAGACGCAGGTCTGGCCGGTATCGTCGTCGGGGCAACCACCGGCAGGTCTTTGGACCTTTCGGTCATGTCCGAACTGATCGACTGCGCGGGTTCGCTGCACGTGACCCTGCACCGGGCTTTCGATCTCATGGCGGATCCCCTGAAGGCGATCGACGACGCCGCTGCTTTGGGTGTTGAACGCATATTGACGTCCGGTGGCGCCCGTTGCGCCGAGGACGGCATGTTGCAAATCCGGTCCTGCGTTGCCCACGCGACAGACCGGCTTTCGATTATGGCGGGCAGCGGTGTCAATGCCGACAACGCCTCCCGGATCATTCGCAGCACCGGCGTCCGCGAAATTCACGGCTCATTTTCCCGCCAAATCGGCGGGAGTGACGGTCAATTGCAATCTCTCGGGTTCACAATCCCAGCCGGCCTGACAGTTACGGACGCGGACATTGTGAGAGAAACCAAACGAGAAGTTGATCACCTCTGACTGTCGATAGCCGCACCTTACTTGCTGCCCGACGGATTCGTGCCTATCGTTGATGCGGGTACGAAAGACGACTGGCGAACAATGCTGGAACCACCATCAGGCACCGTAGTCGCCACTCTCGCGAAATGCGATTCGCTGCAAGCGCTTTATCAGCGCTTCAACGATGAGATCGTGCGCCTGGGATTTGACTTCTACAGTATGGCGATCGTTCCGCTCGACCCGAAATTTGAAAGAGCACCGCTCTTTCACGGCACCTTTCCGCAAGCTTACATCGATGGTTATCAGGCCTATAGCGCCCATATGATCGACCCCTATCTGGACATTATTGCCAAACGGACCACGCCGATCCTCCATTCCGAAGTTCTAGATCAGTTTCACAGCTCTGATATCGGGCGAAAACTGGCGGCGCTGGCGGAGGAAACCGATGTTCGTCAGGGTTTCATGGTTCCCTTGCCAACGGCGGGGATGGCGCGCGGTGTCGGCTATTGGGCCCGTGGCAGGAACACACGATTTGCCGATACGGTCCGCACCCAGGCCGCCTATCTGGTCTTTTTGGCAACATGCTTCGCAGCGGCCGCGGAGGATCTTGGATTCGCGCCAAGAATTGCCGAGCCGATTAATCTGACCCGGCGGGAAAGAACCATCCTGAGCCTGTGCGCCGATGGTCTCAACAATCCGGAAATCGCATTGCAACTGGGAATCAGCGAACGTACGGTTCGCTTTCATCTTGGCAACGCCTACCGAAAGCTAGGTGCTGTCGGGCGGGCGCAAGCTCTGACCAGGGCGATAAGGCTTGACCTCATCCAGGCGACACGGGCTGAATCGTTCAAGAACAAGGAAAACAGACCGGTTTTTCTGCCGTAACCTGTCGCAGTCGCCAGCTATCAGCCTCCCTCTCGCACCGATACATTTGCCCAGTCGGATTGGGAATAGGCGGGTGAATTGTGGGCTTATCGAACAAACCGCATGTGATTGATCGAATAGGGCGATTTGGGTTGACATCCTGTGTCGTTATCGCATTAACCGGCGGCGCGCTGATGCCGCGCCCGGCACAGGCGCAAACCCTGCAACCGTCTGTACTGACCGCCGATCAGCTCATTGCCGCAGGTGGAGCGACCAGCTCGTTTTGTGTCGAATTTCCGGCCAGTTCCGGCATGTTTTTCGTTGCCGTAGCGTTTTCCGGTTCCGATACATTTGTCTCGACGACGCCGTGCGACCCCGCAACGTTTGTGAGTACCCTTGGGGGTTTCGGGTCCGGTTTTGCCAATGATCTCGGGGACACGGCAGACTTTCTACTGAACGGATTTCAGAATTTTCAAAATGTTCTCGGCGCCGTACAGGCGCATCTCGATAAAACCGTGGTGCCACAGGAACCCGCGGAAGATGGGAATTTCCCCGATATTCAGCCCGTGGTTGAACCAACTTCGGCCGGAAGGAGTGCTGCTCCCGATGATGGACCCGACAATGCCGTGCGATTAAAGGCGCTCCGGGACGAGATTGCCGCGCTGGAAGGAGAACTCCAAATCTCAAAGGAGAACGCCGAATTTGCTCTCGAGAGCCTTGAGGCTATCCGGGCAGGCAAAACACTAGAGCATCAGCAAATTGCCAATCTGCGGGAACGGCTCGCCGAGATCGAAAACGACCGGGGAGCAGCGGATCCGGAAGCCGAGGAGATCGCCCGAAAGATCCGAGATCTGCAAGCCGCTCTGGAGGTCGAATTCGAGATGTACAATAACGACTACGATATCGAACAATCGGAACTTGAGGACCTCGAAAACGCACTCTCCCGCAAGCGCCGGCAGCTGGATGCGCTTCGATCTGGCGGTGAGCCCAGTGCCCTCCTGGATCCTCGCCACGGAATTCCCGAGGTGTCTTCGAAGACGGCGTTGGCCTACCGGTCACCAGGTGGCCATCGTGCTTCTCACATCCTGACCCCTCTTCTGACGCAATCGAATACACAAGGTTTTCTTTTGGATCTGGATGCCCTTTTTCGCCGTGATCCAACGGAACCATCGAAACGATCCCCGTGGAATTTCTGGCTGCAGGGGTTGCTCACCGTCTTTGACGATGACCAGGCAGCCGACCGCGACGGGCAATTCCTGCAATTTATCGGCGGCGGGTCCTACCGGGTCAATGACAGCATCACCGTCGGCGGGCTGGCGACCTACAACAATGGCAATGTGACCAGCACAGCGCTTTCATCGGGCCTGAATTCCAACTTTGTCGGCGTGGGGCTGTTTGCCAGAACCGATCTCTATTCGGGCATTCTGCTCGACACGGTGATCAACTATCAGCATGGCTGGAACGACATCACCATTTCCGGCGCCTCCGGAAATTTCGGATCCGACAGCATCGATATCGCGGCAGGTCTTTCAAAACGGGTCTATTTTCAGCCGGACTGGTGGCTGGAGCCGAATGCCGCCATATCCTACAGCAACATGCACCGATCGGCCTATTCCGACAGTTCAGGAACCGCGGTCGCAAGCAGCACGATCGAACAGGGAAGGTTTACCTTCGGTCCGAAGATCGGACACATTTTCTCTCCGGCGTCCGGCCCCCTCACCCAAGGTGACGTTTTCCTGGGCCTCAACGGCATCGTCGATTTCATTTCAAACGGAGACAGCAGTGTCGGAAATGGTTTGGTGGCCAACTATCCGGGCAGCGGTGTCCAGGTCTCTGGTGGCCTGAATATGACCTTCGACAATGGCTGGGATGCTACCGCCTCGGGCACCTATATGAGCATCGGCACGCTTGACAGTTTCACGGCTTCGGTCAATCTGCGCATTCCTTTGAATTAGAGTATTAACCTTCATCGCCGTCACAGCACTTCATCCTCCACGCCGTTGCGCAGGATGCCGATACCGTCGACCTCGATCTCGATGACGTCGCCGGGTTTGAGGTATTTTGGCGGGTCGAACCGCGCCCCGGCGCCGGTCGGGGTGCCAGTGACGATGATATCACCGGGCTTCAGCGTCATGAAGGTGGAGATATATTCAATTTCGCGCCGGATCGGAAACATCATGCGCGACACGACATCGTCCTGCCGCACCTCACCGTTGACCCGGGTGACGATGCGCGCATTGTCCAGTTGCCGTGCATCGTGAAAGGGCACGAGCCATGGGCCCATGGCGCCGGATTTGTCCCAGTTCTTGCCCTGAGTGACATTGAACTTGGCATGGCGCACCCAGTCGCGGATCGTGCCTTCATTGCAGATGGTCAGGGCCGCGATATGGTCATAGGCGTCGCTCTGTGAAATTCGGCGGCCTTCCCTGCCGATCACGATGGCGACCTCGCCTTCATAGTCCAGCGTGTGGTTTTCCGGCGGACGCACGAGATTGCAGCCATGACCGGTGAAACCGGAGGCGAAACGGGGAAAGAGCGACATGTGTTTCGGCTGCTCGCTGCCATCCCTGTATTCGGCGTTGCGGTCCGGAAAATTCACGCCGACGCAAAGGATTCGTGGTGCGTTTGGCATCACCATTTCATAATCAAACGACCGATGGGTGATGTCCTTGCCCTTTGCCGCTGGTTCCAGCTGGTCCAGTGCGCCGGCCTGGATGACGTCCAGCAGGGTCGGCCAGTGCGGGAAGTCGCGGCTGAGGGCAATCATGCCTTCCGATTCGACCGCGCCGTAAAAGATTTGTCCGTCAGCGCTGTAGGTCGCGTATTTCATGAAACGATCCTTTTGATAACGCCGGCACGGCGACACACTTCATTCTGGACGACGCGGTTCATGGCGCAATGATCGGACTGGCTTTCATTTGCGATTCGCAGGCCTCGACACCGACAAATTTCGTGCCATGTTCGAACCAACTGCGGGGTGCCGGCGCGCCCCAGAGCGTTTGCCGCTGCGGGTCCTGAAGATCCCATTTTATCGGTTCGAGATCCGGGTCCACCGTCTGGTAGTCGGAGCAGTAGATTTCGATGCGGTGCCCGTCAGGATCGAGAATATACAGGAAGAACGCGTTCGAAATTCCGTGCCGCCCCGGACCGCGTTCAATGTTGTCGATATAGCCGGTCGTCGCCATCAGATCGAGAAGGTCGATAATGTTCAGCGGCGTCGGCACCCAGAACGCCACATGGTGCATGCGCGGGCCTGTCCCATTGGTAAAGGCGATGTCGTGCACGCCGCCCTTTCGGTGCATCCAGGCCGCCCATAATTTTTTGCTTTCGTCATCCTCGGTGTATTCGGTCACGCGGAAGCCGAAATCGCTGTAAAACGCGACCGATGCGTCAACGTCATGGCTGAAGCAATTGAAGTGATCGATCCGTAACGGCTTCACACCCCGGTAAAGCGCGTATTTCTGATGGATCGGCGGCAACCGGTCCATCCTGTGATAGAACTCAAGCGGGATGCCCATATTGTCGGCGGTCAACAGAGTGCGCCCTTGATACGGCCGTTCGACCCATTGGGTGGGGCGGCCTTTTGACTTGAAATAGGCCTCCGCCTTGTCCAGATCGTCCTCGTCAAAGGTCTTGAATCCCAAAACCTCAACGGTTCCGGGGAGCTCGGATTTCTGCAGGATCACACAGTGATGGCCACGTTCTTCCATGGCGCGCAGATAGACATTCCTCTCGCTTTCGTCGGTCACCTGCAGACCCAGCGTGTCGGTGTAGAATGTCCGGGACGCGGCCAGATCGCTGACGTTCAGACACAGATGCGACAGGCGGATCGTGTTGAAGTCGGGGTAGAGATTGGGTGCGGGTACGGGCATTGTAGCCTCCTCATGCCGGTCAGTTGACCGGGAAAATCACATTGGTCTGTCCGGTACCGGAACTCGGGAAATACTCCGTGACGACCTCACATTCACGATCATAGCCATCCCAACCAAGCGCCCCATACAACATGGCGGTGTCATGCATGGACCCTTCCCCGCAACAATATTCGGCATATTCAGGCAGCATCTTCAGGAAGGTCGCGTGGTCGCCGCGTTTCCACATGTCCAGCACATGAAGATCCACCTGCCGATTGAATTCGGAACTGATGGTGAATGTGCCGTTGTTGGCGGCATAATCCTTGTTGGGCCATATCTTGTGAGACAGGGATCCCGAGGCAACTAAAAGAACCTTGCTGTCGCTTGCCTCGACCGCGGCGCGAATGGCCTCTCCGACATGGCGGCTTTCATCATGGCCGTGCACGGTGCACCAGGCAGCGATTGAGACAACTTTCATCTCATGGGCCCGGCTCATGAAGCGCATCGGCACCAGCGTGCCATATTCAAGCTCGAGGCTGTCCAGCCGGTGCGACAGGGTAAAAGCCCCTCTGTCGGTGGCGTGCTGCGCTATGGAATCGCCGAGAGCCGGATTGCCGGCATAGTCATATTCAAGGTCCTGTATGAATTGCGGAAACTCATTGGACGTGAACAGCCCCTTGAACCGGTCGTTCGCATTGATATGGAAACCGGCATTGATCACCCAATGGGTGTCGCAGATGACGACCGTGTCGGCGCCCAGATTTCCGGCGCGGCGCGCAATCTCCATATGGCCGTCGATGGCTGCCTGGCGCTTGCCTTTGACAGGACCGTCCTGTTCCGACATCAACATCGTCGGCACATGGGTGCACTTGGCGGCGAGAACGATTTCTCCCATCAGACCGCTCCTTGCGCGCCAAGGCGCGTTATCCTGTGCTCGCCGATGGCAAAGCCGATATGTTTTTGCTCCATGTAGAACTCGAACGACCAGTCGCCGCCATCACGCCCGATCCCCGACGCCTTGACGCCGCCAAACGGCGTTGGAAGATGGCGGACATTTTCCGAATTGACCCAGATCATTCCGGCTTCGAGCCTGTCGGTAAACCGCAGGGCGCGGGTGAGATCGCTGGTCCACACATAACCAGCCAGGCCATATCGCGTGTCATTGGCGATGGCGAGCGCTTCGTCTTCCGTGGTGAAGGGAATGGACGTGAGGACAGGGCCGAAGATCTCTTCCTGGGCGATGCGCATCCGATTGTTGGCATGGGTAAAGAGAGTCGGCCGGACGAAAAATCCCTGATCGCCGATCTTTTCACCACCTGCCGCGACGGTCGCGCCGTCTTGCCGGGCGATGTCGAAATAGGAGGTGACCTTGTTGAAATGCTCTTCGGTCACCAGCGGTCCAATTTCGGTGGAAGGATCAAGCGGATGGCCCACCTTGATGGCGTTCACACGCTCGATCAGCCGTGCCTCGAATTCTTCGCGGATGGTATCCTGTACCAGCAGGCGCGAGGAGGACGTACAGCGTTCGCCATTGATCGAATAGATCATGAAGATCACGGCATCCAATGCGCGGTCCAGGTCCGCATCGTCGAAGACGACAACCGGGTTCTTGCCACCCAGTTCCAGATGCATGCGCTTGAGCGTATCTGCCCCTTGCTTGGTGATGATCGAGCCTGTGCGGCTCTCTCCCACAAAGGCGATGGCCTTGATGGCGGGATGCTCCGTCAGGGCTTTGCCGGCTTCCTCGCCAAATCCGTTGACGGTGTTCAAGACACCCGGCGGCAGCCCAGCCTCCTCGGCAATATCGACCAGAAGACGGGCCGTCATGGGCGATGCCTCGGCCGGCTTGTGCACCACCGTACACCCTGCCGCGATCGCCGGAGCAATCTTCCAGGTGGACAGCATGAAGGGCGTGTTCCACGGCGTGATCACCCCGACGGGACCGATCGGCACGCGGGTGGTCACATTCATCAAGGTCGGCGATTTGAGGTGCTGGCCATCGCGCGCCTGTACCACCTGATCGGCAAAATAGCGGAAGTTTTCTGCGCCCCGCAGGGCTGCTTTCGACATGAAGCGCAGCGCCTGACCGGTGTCCCAGCATTCACAAAGGGCAATCTCTTCCGCGCGCGCCTCAATGGCTTCCGCAACATTGATGAGAATTTTACGGCGCTCCGTCGCCGGCCGGTCACGCCAGGCTGGAAAAGCCGCGGAGGCCGCTTTTGCCGCAGCGTCCACATCAGCCGCATCCCCGCGCGCAACGTCGCAAATTGTGCTCTTGTCAACGGGTGAGGAATTGCCGAATACACCGGCAGAGCCCTGGCAATCCTGCCCCGCAATGCGGTTCAAAATTCCACCTTGCCTGAACCGGTCCAGATAGGCCTGCAGTTTGTCGATATTGTCGTCCAGCGCACTCATGGCTTGTCCTCCAGATGGTTCCGGATCGTGCCGATTTTCGGGGAAAGCTCGGGATCGATGTCACGCATTTCGGCCGAAAGCGCGATCGAATGCTGTGCCATTGCCGGGTCGAGATAGGTTTTCGCAGCCTGGAAAACGCGAGAAATTGCGTCTTTCTTCACCTCTTGCGATCGGCCGCCCCGAAGCCGAACCGAAATGTCGATAAAGCCGTGTTTCGGATTGCCGTCGGCCACCGCATAATGATCCACCCGTGTGGCCCGGACCCGAATTCCGGGCGTCGGAAATGTTTCGATCTGCGCCGCTTCAGCGCGGATCACCTCGCACAGGCCGGCCATATCCACCCATTCTTCCAGATTGCCGGAATATTCGATGTGGAAATGCGGCATGAATTTTCCTTAACATGTTAATTGTTGTTATGTTAAATAAATGCTACACCCGATGTCAAGCCGGAATCGGCAGGATGTCCGTTATAGCAACACCGCCATTGATGCAGGACCATACGAACCCATGACACCCAATCTTCCCTCAACGTCCAGATCGCTGCCCATCGCATTGATCCGGGCGCGTGAGGGTGTGATGATTCCGATCCGGGATATGCTGGCCAGGACGGGAATCACCGAACAGCAATGGCGCGTCCTGCGAGTGCTGGCTGAATATGGGCCGCTTGACGCCTCGTCGCTTGCCGAACGGGCAAGCCTGCTGTTTCCCAGCCTGACCAGGATCGCCCAGACGATGCGGGGCAAGGGACTGATCACGCAAACACGGGACGCGGTGGACAGGCGGCGACAGATGATTGCCATCACGGCGGCCGGGCAAAAAATCATCGATGACAATGTCGATCATGCCGCCGAGATCGTCAAAGGCTTCAAGGACACGCTGGGCGACGACAGATATGAGCAGTTGCTCGATCTTCTGGCACTGCTCGATCCGCACCCGAAAGACTGACTGCACACTCATCAATCCGAGTTCCACTCGGCGGACGGGGCATGGGTCAGTCGAAACGTCGCGCCTTCGCATCGATACCAACCGTCAGTGACAGGGCATCTTCGCCCCAGATGATATCGCCGGAATAAATTGCGGCCATTTCACGATGGGCTTTGGCCTTTGCCAGCGGGTCGTCGAATTGTTCACTCAGATGACTGAGGACCAGCGTATGCGTGCGCGCCATCTGCGCCATGCGCGCAACTTCGATATGGCTGGCGGCCGTTGTACGCGCATTAGGCGGAACCGGCGTTTCGTCGAGATACTGGCACATGGCAATCAGCACGTCGCATCCGGCGGCAAAGCTGACAAGCGTCTCGTTGAAGCCGCTGTCGCCCGCATAGACCAGATCGGCCGCTTCGGTTTTGAACCGATAGCACAGGCAATCAAGCAGTGGCTCAAAATGCTGCGACCGGCCGACATGAACTTGCAGATCGTCCAGATCCAGACGGTCATCGGGTTGGACCTCCTGCAGGTCCGTTTGCGGCGGCTTGCGCGGCGGCACGCCGCCACGCGCTTTAAAGATGGCCAGACTTGCCGGATGCTCGCATCGGGCGCGAATATCTGGCCCGAAGACGCCGTCCGGGCCGAACAGGCTATCAAATGTCCTGGCCACGGGCGGTGGCCCGTAAACCTTTAGCGCCGGCAACGTCCCGTCACTTTGGTCCCACCGGGTTAGCACCAAGCGCGGAATATCAAGGATGTGGTCGGAATGGAGATGGGAGACGAACAGATGTGTGATGTCGGTCGGTCGCGTTCCGGTCTCAAGCAGACGATGAAACGCACCGCCGCCATGGTCCGCGACAATCACCTTGCCCGGTGTCTCGATCAGGTAGCCTGAGCTTTGGCGGCGCAGGGACGGGCTTGGCGTTCCGGTCCCTAGAAGGGTCACGCGCATTGTGCCTGCCCCAAACTGTCAAAAACCGACCGGATGCAAAAGATATCGTCCAAGGCTCAGCTTTTCCCTTCGTCAACACGGTGGCAGGCGACGGCGCCGCCGTCATTGATGGGCAGCAAGGCCGGCACTTCGTTGCGGCATCGTGAATCCACCAAGGGGCAGCGTGTATGAAACGGGCATCCCGGAGGTGGGGCCAGCGGGCTTGGGGTTTCTCCGGCCAGCGGTGCGCTTTCTCGCCCCAGGTTGCGGCGGCTTGGCGCAGCCTCGATCAAAAGCTGCGTATAGGGGTGGCGCGGGCTGGCAAAGAGCCGCGTTTTCGACTGCCGCTCGACCAGTCGACCCAGATACATCACCCCGATCTCATCGGCCATGTGATCGACCACGGCCAGATTATGCGAGATGAACAGATAAGTCAGACCATGTTCCTGCTGAAGGTCTCGCATCAGGTTGAGAATGTGCGCCTGTACAGACACGTCCAGCGCGGAGGTCGGCTCATCGCAGATCAAAAAGGCGGGACGGCTGGCCAGCGCTCGGGCAATTGCAATCCGCTGACGTTGACCGCCGGAAAATTCATGCGGGTATTTGTTGGCATCTTCCGGCGAGAGACCGACATCGGACAACAGATTGGCAACCTGCGTGCGCATCTCGGCGCGATCTGCCGCCAATCCAAAGGACAGCAGCGGATCGCCGACGGTTTCGCCGATGCTCCAGCGCGGATTGAGGCTGGCATAGGGATCCTGAAACACCATCTGGATCGCCCGGCGCGCAGACGGGTCCGGGATCCCGGTCAGATTGAGCGTGCGGCCGTCCAAAAGAATCTGTCCCGCGCTGGGTGCCATAAGCCCCGCAAGGCAGCGGGCCAGCGTGGACTTGCCACAGCCGGATTCGCCGACAAGGCCGAATGTCTTCCGCTCTTTGACGGAGAATGACACGTCCTGCACCGCATGCAGGTACTGTTTCGGGGTCCCGCGCAGAACGCGGGCAACCAATGGCTTGGACACATCGAACCGGCGGCTCAGCCCGGCGATTGTGATCAATGCGTCGCTCATTGTTCCGACCGTTCCCAGCAGGCGACGGTGACACCGTTTGCCAGCCTTACAGGTGTGGGTTGGGTTCGTGCGCACGGGTCACGGGCCTCTGCGCAACGCGGGTGAAAGGTGCATCCCGGGATCCTGGCGCCCACTGGCGGCATCGCGCCGGGAATCTGCGGCAGTCGGTCGAGCCCGGCGCCGATTTCGGGGATCGAACCGACAAGGCCTTGCGTATAGGGGTGTTGCGGAGTGGTCAGAACCTCTGCTGTCGGCCCTTCTTCCGCCATGCGCCCCGCATAAAGGACCACGACGCGGTCTGCCGCCTCTGCGATGACGCCCATGTCATGGGTGATCAGCAAAATCCCCACACCCAGCCGTCGCGTCAGCCCGCGTAATAGTGCAAGAATCTGCGCCTGAATCGACACGTCCAACGCTGTCGTCGGTTCGTCCGCTATGATCAACCGTGGATCACCCGCCAGCGCCAGGGCGATCACGACTCGCTGGCGCATCCCGCCGGAAAATTCATGCGGATAGCTGTCCAACCGGTCCTCGGGTGCGGGTATGCCAACCTCTGACAAAAGCGACACGGCGCGAGCCCGTTGTTCGCTGCGTGAAAGCGCGCTGTGGGCCGCGATGGTTTGCATGATCTGGTGACCGATGGTGAAAACCGGGTTGAGGGCTGCCAGCGGATCCTGAAACACCATGCCGATTCCGGCACCGCGCAGCTTGCGCATATCACGCTCTTGCAGCGTATCGATGCGGCGTCCCTCAAACCGGATTTCACCGCCTGTCTGTTGCAGGGGCGGTGTCAGTAGGCCGCTCACCGCAGCGCCGGTCACAGATTTGCCCGCACCGGATTCGCCCACCACGCCCAGGATTTCGCCGGGCTGGACATGAAGATCGATATCCTGCAGCACGGGCGAGCCGGTCAGGCCCAGCGATACACCCAAACCGCGTATGTCCAGGACAGGCGGCACGCTCATGATTGCGCCACCGGTGCCGGCAATAGCCACCACCCCAGCGCCGCCACGGCCGTCAGGCCGGCGATTGCCACCGAGAAACCGGCAACCGACCCGGCGAGTGTGCCGGCATAGGCCCAGACCGCAAGTGCCCCGCAGGCGGTTGTCGCCAGCATGCCAAGGCTTGCCGCCGTGCCCGCCAACTCCGGGAACGGCTCCAACATTGCCATATGTGCAGATGGAACCAGAACGCCCATGGAACCCACCATCACTGTCATCGCGGCAGTCAGCGCCCAGACATCCGGCACCAGCGATCCTATCACCACCACCGCGGCAGCCCCGATCATCATGGGTCCAACGGCAAGACGCATCACGTTCTTGGCCCCGATGCGCCCCGCCAGCCTGCCCGTTCGTGCGGCGACGATACCGAAGCCTCCAAGGATAATTGCCATGATCCAGCTGTAGGAGACTGGGCTGACCTCCAGGATGGTGATGAAAACGAACGGGCTTCCGGCCATCATCACCATGAATGCCGCGGTCGTGCCACCGGTTATCAAAAGGCAGGCGCGCCAAGCAGGCGACCTCACGACCCGCCAGACGCCATTCCAAGTGCTCGTGGTCTTTTGTGTTGCGGGTCCGGGCAAAACGGCAATGCAGGCTAATGTGACGAATGCGGCGATGATGGCTGTTACCCAGAACCCGGCCCGCCAACTGATCATCGTCAAAAGAAACGCACCCAGGATTGGGCTGGCTGCGACCGAGGCTGCGTTGCAGGCACTGACCAATGAGATGCGGCGCACCGCATCGCCCGGTGGATAGGAATCGCGGATCACGGTGCGCGCTGTGATGATCCCTGCGACCGATCCCAGCCCCTGAACGAAGCGGGCCGCAACCAAAATGTCCAGATTTTGCGCCAGCGCACTGCCAACACTTCCCAGCACGAAAAACAGCCCTGCAATCGACAATGGCAGGCGTCCGTTGAGCCGGTCAACAAGCGGTCCATATAGCGCGAAACCAACCAGGGAACCGAGCAGGAAGGCAACGACCGTGTCTTGCACTGCACGTTCGTCGGCGGCGAATTCCACCGCAATTGTCGGCAATGCCGGGAGGTAGAGGAACGATCCCACCTGGCCGACCAGCGACATCAGAACAAGGATCGGGAACAAGACCGCCGCCGGTTGCATCGTCTTCGCGTTGGGCGTTGTCATTCCCTTCGCCTCAATTCGCGCCCTTTGCATGGCTCGCGCCATCTTTCTGTGTCGCTCCAATACGATCACGATAGATCCGGCCATTCTGCAGGATCACCGGGATGTTTTCGCCCTGACCATCGAGCAGCGCGATGTCTTCCAGTGGATTGCCGTCTACCACGATCAGATCGGCGACGGCACCGGCCGCCACAACCCCAAGCTTGCCGGACTGCTGCAGAATTTCCGCGTTGATCGATGTTGCAGAGCGCAGAATATCAACCGGTTTTTGTACCCGGGCGCGGATCACGAATTCGTAGCTTTGGGCGTATTCCATCTCTCCCATCAGGTCGGTGCCGAAGCCCATCGGTGTTCCGGCGGCCTCGCAAAGATCCAGCATCTTGATGCCGGCGTCATTCACATAGCGCAGTTTTTCCATGACGAATGGCGACAGGCCCAAATCGTCGCCGTGCTTCTCCGTGATCTCATAACAGACCAGAGTCGGCACCACGAAAGAATTGCAATCACGGACCACAGCGGCGGTTTCTGCATCGATCAGGTTGCAGTGTTCGACAGTTCGCACGCCATTGCGCACGGCGCGTTGGACCGCCACGCTGCCATAGGTGTGCGCACAGACATAGCGTTGGCGCATTGCGGCCTCGTCACAGGCAATTCGGATTTCTTCCTCGGAAAACTGGTAGTCGTCAATATTGTCATGCGGTGAACCAACACCGCCACCGGCCATCAGCTTGATATGATCGGCGCCCTTTCGCAACTCGTCGCGCACGGCGATCCGCATTTCGTTTGGCCCATCCACAAGGCGGGCGAAATTATCCACTCCATTTGCGTTGCGATCCCGCTCCCGAACGCTGTCCGTTTTGCGGCGGTGATCGGCATGGCCCCCGGTCTGGGTAAAGCCCGGCCCGCCGATAAACGCCCGCGGCCCCGCGATCAGGCCTGTGGCCAAGGCCTCTCGAATACCGAAATCCGCACCAGCCACGTCGCGGATCGTGGTAAAGCCGCGCTCCAGCATGTTGCGGATACGTGGCAGCGCCTTGGCCGTCATCAAGGTCAGCGGTGTGTCGAGGTTTTTTGAGGCCACAAGATGCACGGCCATCAGATGCACATGGGCGTCAATCAAACCCGGCATCAAGGTGCGGCCCGCAACATCGATTTCCACGGCATCCGGAACGCTTGCGCGTCCGTCGACCACCTCTTTGATCGTCTGTCCTTCCAGCACCACATCGACCGGGCCACGCAATTGGTCGGACAGACCGTCAAAAAGAAGCGCGTTGCACAGAACGGTAACAGCTGGCTGATCGGTCATTGGAAAATCCTCTTAAAAAATAAGGTGTTGCCGTCAAGTTGACCCACGGGCATTGCTCGTTTTCAGTTCCACGGATACATTGATTTCACATTTGATCAAGTCCACCACAAACAAACAATCCGACAATTGGGAGCATCGACATGTTCAAAAGCCTAATGCTTGCTAGTGTGGCGAGCCTTGCCCTTTGGGCCTCCGCCGCAAGCGCTGAAACCCTGCGTTATGCGGGATCTACACCTGCGCTGACCATGGATCCCCACGCCACGAATGACTTTGTCACCACGGCTATTTTTCGCCAGGTCTATGATAGCCTGACCGGTCTGAACCTTGATATGGACACCGTGCCGGGGCTTGCCACCGACTGGGAATATACCGGCGACAACACCTGGCGTTTCAAGCTGCGTGAAGGCGTCAAATTCCATGACGGCGAGGATTTGACAGGCGAGGATGTCGCTTTTTCGATCATGCGCGCAAAGGACAGCCGGTTTTACAGCTCGCTCTTCGGCGGAATCACTGCGGTCAATGTGATTGATCCGTTGACGGTCGACGTGGTGTCCGGTGCTCCGGATCCGATTTTGCCGCGCAAGATGACGCGGATGTTTATCATGTCCAAGGCCTGGGCCGAGGCCAACGATGCCACGGACATTCCTGACCTTGGCGCCGAAGGCGCAGAGGCGCATTCAGTGCGCAATGCCAACGGCACCGGCCCGATGAAGCTGGTTTCACACGATGCCGCGACGCAGACTGAATTTGCCCGCGCGGAGGACTATTGGGGCGAATGGCCCGGCAATGTGACAGAGGCGATTTATACCCCGATTGGGGCCGCACCGACCCGTTTGGCCGCCCTGCTTTCCGGCGAGGTTCAGCTGATCACCGATCTGGCGATCCAGGATGTCGACCGGGTGTCGAGCACCGCCGGATACAAGGTTACCGAAACGCCACAGCTATTGGCGATGCAGATCGAGATGGACGGCACTCGCGAGGTGGCATTGGACACCACGGACAAGGACGGCAATCCGCTGGAAGCCAATCCATTCAAAGACCCAAGGGTCCGTATGGCCATTGCCAAGACCATTGACGCGCCGCTGATCGCGGATCGGGTGATGCGTGGTCATGCAAGGGTGATCGGCACTGCCAGCGTACCCGGCATCGCCGGGTATCAGGAAGACCTGGATGTGCGCTGGCCCACGGATGTGGAGGCTGCCAAGGCACTGTTGGCCGAGGCCGGTTATCCCGAAGGTTTCGCGACCCAGCTGAATTGCCCTCTGGAACGTTACGTCAATACGGCCGACATCTGTCGCGCGGCAGCTTCGATGCTGGCCCGCATCGGGATCGATGTGAAGGTCAACGGCATGGTCTGGCCGGAATTCGCGCGGATGCTGGTCAACGGCCCAACGTCAAGCTTTCATCTGATCGGTTCCGGGTCCAATTCGTGGGACGCCCAGGACACGTTCACCGCAACCATGCGCACGCGCGATGCCGAGACCAAGCGCGGGTTCTTCAACTGGGCGCTCTATTCGAACCCGACAGTCGACGAGGTTGCCGAAAAGCTGCCGGTAACCTTCGATGCGGACGAACGTACCCAGCTTTACCGACTGGGTCTGGAAACCGCGCGCGACACGGTGCATGCGGTGTACTTGCATCAGCCGATGCTGCTTTGGGGCATGCAGGATAGCATCGAGGCGCCGATGCGCGGCGATGCGACGCTAACCCTGCAGAACGTGGTCATCGGATCAAAATAATCTACCAAGGGCGGGGACAAGGAGTTTGATTCCACTGATCACGCAGCGCGTCGGGCAAGCCCTGATCGTTCTATTTGTGGTCAGTGTCCTCGCCTTTGTGCTGTCCACTGTGCTGGGCGACCCGGTCGCCAGCATCCTGGGCATCAACGCGTTGCCGGAAGACAGAGAAGCGCTTCGGCTGCGCCTGAATCTCGATGATCCGCTGCTTTGGCGCTATCTGGCTTATGTCGGCCATGCCATACAGGGAGAGTTCGGGATATCCTGGTCCACTCAGCGACCGGTCGCCGAATTGCTGGCAGAACGGATTCCCGCAACGCTGGAACTGGCCATCGCCGCTCTTTTGTTGTCGTTGGTCATCGGCCTGCCTGTCGGCGTTTATGCTGCTCTGCGTCGAGGTCACTGGGATGCGGGGATCGCACTGACACTGACCGTGATTGGCGTGTCGATCCCGACTTTTGTCACCGCTATCCTGCTGATTTTTGCCTTTTCGGTGCATCTGGGGTGGTTGCCATCCTTTGGACGCGGTGAGACCGTGGCGCTGGGCGGATGGAGCACCGGGTTTCTGACATCTTCCGGCCTGGCCTCCTTGATCATGCCTGCAACTGCACTGGCCATCGGGCAGGTTGCGCTTCTTGCGCGGCTTGTGCGGGCCGAAATGATCGAGGTCTTGCGCTCGGATTACATCCGGTTTGCCCATGCGCGGGGTCTGGCCCCGCGGATTGTCAATCTTAGCCACGCGATGCGCAACACGATGATCCCGGTCATCACGGTGAGCGGTATCCAGTTGGGGTTCCTGTTTGCCTTCGCGGTCGTGGCAGAGGCCGTATTCCAGTGGCCGGGTGTGGGATTGCTGTTCATACAGGCGCTTGGCAGTACCGATGCGCCTGTCATCTCGGCAGTTCTGCTGGCAACGGCTGTCTTCTTCACGGCCGTCAATCTGGTCGTTGATCTGCTTTACGCTTTGGTCGATCCTCGACTGCGCCCGGGTCACGGAGGCGCGGCGTGAGTGATATACCCACCCCGACGACCCAATCTCGGCTGACCAGCCATTTCCTGCGCTCACCGGGTGCAATCCTCGGGGCGCTGATCCTTCTTGTACTTGGCTTTGGCGCGCTGTTCGCGCCGTGGCTCGCACTGACCGATCCTTATGATCTGGCCACGCTTGACCTGCTGAATTCACGTTTGCCGCCAATCTGGACAGATCAAGGTCAGGCACCGTTCATTCTGGGCACCGACAACCAGGGCGCCGATATGCTGTCGCTGATCCTCTACGGCATGCGCACTTCATTGATGGTCGGTATCCTTGCCGTCATGCTGTCCTGTGGATTGGGCACGCTTTTGGGCCTGATCGCGGCCTGGTATGGCGGCACAGCCGGTGCAATCATCATGCGTGCCGCCGATGTTCAATTCACCTTTCCGGCCATCGTTTTGGCGTTGTTGATTGGCGGGATCGTGCGATCGGTGCTGCCGCCCGGTGTGGTGGCGGATGTCTCGCTGCCATTGGTTGTGGCGGCTTTGGGACTGTCGCACTGGCCGCATTTCGCCCGGCTAGTGCGCGGCGCAGCGCTGGTCGAGCGCAACAAGGATTACGTCGCCGCCGCACGACTGTCCGGCCGTGGTGCCGGGTTCATCCTGCGCCGCCATGTCCTGCCCAATGTGGTCAATCCGATCGCGGTACTGGCAACGCTTGACATCGCATTCGCGGTCATGGGTGAAGCAACGCTCAGTTTTCTCGGATTCGGATTGCCGCCAACCGAACCTTCGCTGGGCACCCTGATCCGCACCGGCTATGCCTATCTGTTTTCGGGCGAATGGTGGCTGGTGATCTTCCCCGCATTGGCGCTGATGCTGCTGGTGATTGGTGTAAACCTGTTCGGCGATTGGCTGCGCGACGCTTTGAACCCAAAATTGAGGTGAGTATGGGCTGGAGAATTGGTATCGATGTCGGTGGCACTTTCACTGATTTCGTCGCGGTTTCGGAGGCAGGCGGAACGCCCGTCACCTGGAAACAACCCAGCGAGGCTGGCAGCCCGGCAGATGCCGTTCTGAAGGGCGTGCCAGCGTTGTTGGACAGGGCGGGTATTACGACAGCAGATGTATCTGGAGTGGTGCATGGCGCAACCCTGGCCCTGAACACGTTGATTGAACGCAGCGGCGCGGATGTGGGCCTGGTCGTCAGCCAGGGCTACGGCGATATCCTGACCCTTCGACGCGGTGGCCTGCCCCACAGCTATAACTACAAGTCACCAAAGCCGCTTCCCCTGATCCCGCGATCCCGCGTGCACGAAATTCCCGCCCGTCTGCGACCGGATGGAACCCCGGTTCGAACCCCGTCAAAGGATGACATAACCCGCGTGGCCGATGCCGTGCGGGCCGATGGCGTCACGGCCCTGGCCGTGTTGGTCGTCAATTCCTATGCCCATCCCGCCATGGAGACGGAACTGGCCGCCGCACTGGCCGCACAGCTTCCCGATGTTTTGGTCACGGCTTCTGCCGATCTTTGGCCGGAAGTGCGCGAATTCGAACGTGCGCTGGTTACGGTCATGAATGGCTACATTCATCCGCTGATGGACCACTATTACCAGATCGTCAGCGAGGGGTTACAGGCGCAGGGTATCGACGCACCGCTGGATATCGCGACATCCACTGGCGGCGTGATCGGAGTTGCCACGGCGCGCGCCCGACCCGTCGAAACGTTGCTGTCGGGTCCCGCTGCAGGGGTTGCGGCCGCCGGGCGGTTCGCCGGTGCGTCCGGCGCGACCAGAGCGATCAGCTTTGATATGGGCGGAACATCAAGCGACATCGCGGTGATCATTGACGGGCAACCGGAACTGGCCGCCGAGACCCGGATTGAAGATCACCCGCTGATCCTTCCGGTTATCGCCGTGACGGCCATCGGTGCCGGAGGCGGATCGCTGGGATGGGTGGACCCGCAAAATCTGTTGAAAGTCGGTCCCAAGAGCGCTGGTGCCGATCCGGGTCCGGCCTGCTACGGGCGCGGCGGAACAGAGGCCACGATCACGGATGCCTGGCTTGCGCTTGGCTATATCCATGCCGATCATTTCCTCGGCGGTCGGATGGCCCTTGATTTGGATGCCGCACGTACGGCGTTGACGAAACTCGGCAGAGGCATCGGGATCGAAGGCGATGATTCGGCAGAGCAAACCGCCTTTGCCATGTTGCGCATCGCAACGGCCAAAATGGCTACTGAGATCGGCAAAGCGATGGCAGAGCGCGGGTTGGACCCGGCAGAGTTTACGTTGATTGCCTATGGCGGCGCGGGGCCTGCGCAGGCTGCGATGCTTGCCCAGGCGGCACGGTTGCCGCGCATCCTGATCCCGTCGCGACCCGCCACTTTCTGCGCCTTCGGTGCCGTAAGCAGTGGGTTGCGCCGCGATTTTTCGCGCTCGCGCCGCTTGTCCCTGGCCGAAGACGAGACTGCGGAGCAGACCATAGCGGCCGCTGTTGCCGAAATGCAGGCGGACGCCGCAGACTGGGCCGCGCAGGAAGGCCGGCCCATCGCCGACGCCACTCTCTCGCTGACCGCAGACTTGCAATATCCCCGCACCGCCGTCGAACTGTCCGTCCCGGTGCCGGGCGATCCCCTGCCCCAAACGCTCACCGCGCTGTTTCACGATGAGCATGAACGACTTTATGGCTTTCGCGACACCAAAAGCCCGGTGCATCTGACCACGCTGCGCCTTACCGCGCGTTTCGCCGCTCCGCAGGTCGCTGAGCATAAAGACGCCAATGGGCAAGCCGCGCCGGCGGATCATCGCCAGGTCGTCTGGCAGGACACGCCGATCAACACACCGGTCCTGTCATTGCCGCTGGCACCGGACCAAACCGTGACCGGCCCGGCAGTGGTCGAGATGGAAGACAGCACCGTGCTGGTTCCGCCAGGCTGGCAGCTTGAGGCTGCGCCAAACGGCGACGGCTTGCTGCTGACCCAACAGGGAGGAAACAGCTGATGGACCCGGTGACACTGGAGATCCTTAACACTCAGATCGCCGCCGCGTCAGAGGAAATGGCGCTGACGCTGCGCCGCACCGCACGCTCGCTCTACGTCAAGGAGGCCGTCGATTTCGGCGTGGGTCTTGTCACACCCGAAGGACGTCTTTTTGGCACCCCGCGCGACTTTGGTTCGGCGCTCATCGATTATGACATCGCCCCGACGCTGGAGGCGCTGGGTGAGCCACTGGACCCGGGTGATGTGCTGTTCACCAACCACCCGTACGAAACGGCCGGTCTGGTCAGCCACACCCCGGACCTGACGCTGATTCAACCCTATTTTGTCGACGACGTGCTGGTCGCCTATGGATACAGCTTCGTGCATTCCACCGATATCGGCGGCAAGGTGCCGTCAAGTGTGTCGCCGACCAACACCGAAATGTTTCAGGAAGGCCTGTTGATCCCGCCCATCAAGATCATGCGACAGGGCAAACGCAACGACGATATCCTTCGCATCTACCGTGCCAATGTGCGCACTCCGGACCTGAACACCCACGACCTGACCGCAATGTTTGCCGCACTGGAAACCGGCGAAAAGCGGGTGGCCGCAATGGCGGCGCAGCACGGGCGCGACGCTTTTTTGGCGTCGCAAGCGGCGCTGATGGATTATGCCGCTGAAAAAGCCCGTGCTGTTCTGCGCCGGATCCCGGATGGCACGTATGATTTTCACGATTTCATTGACGACGATGCGGTCTCGCCCGTGCCGGTTCGCTTTGCCGTTTCGTTAACGGTGACCGACGGAAAGGTGCATTTGGATTTCACGGCCTCCGATCCGCAAACGCCCAGCGCATTCAACGTGCCAACACTCGGTCGCCGCCACGCCTGGCTGACCGTGCGCATCCTGCACTATGTGACGACTCATGATCCGTCGACACCGATGAATGGCGGAATTTTCCGCGATGTGACCGTTAGTTTGCGCAAGGGTTCGGTTCTGGATCCGATTTTCCCGGCACCAACCGGCGTGCGTGCGGCCTCCGCCTACCGGCTGAACGATGCGGTAACCGGAGCATTCGCCCGCGCCGCTCCGCAGGACCTGCCCTGCCCGTCAGGCGGGGCGATGGTGCCTGTGGTGCTGGCAGAACATGACCGGCGCACCGGGCTGCGAAATGTGTTGGTGTTGAACTCGATCATTGTGGGATCGGGAGCGCGGTATGGTTCAGACGGTTATGACGGAGTCGACGGCTCGTTGTCGACAATTCGAAATACCCCGTCTGAAAAAGTCGAACTGGAGGCAGGCGTCGATATCCTGGAATACGGGTTGAACCGCGACAGTGCCGGCCCGGGGCGGTGGCGCGGCGGCTTTGGGCTTCGGTTCACGTTCCGGGTGACCCAGGCCGGCAGCGCCGTTCTGGCGCGCGGGTTGGAGCGGTTCTTTTTCCGCCCCTGGGGCATGGCCGGCGGGATGCCGGGCGCCAATATGCAGGTCATCCGCAATATCGGCACCGAACGTGAAGAATCGCTCGGCAAAATCGACATGGTTCCACTGGACGAGGGCGACACCGTTACATTCCTGACGCCCGGCGGCGGCGGGTATGGCGACCCGCTTACCCGCCCGGTCGACATGGTGCTGGAAGACGTCCTGTCAGGCTGGGTCTCGGAAGAGGCCGCGCGGCAGGACTATGGCGTGGCGATCTCGGGCGGTCGCGTCGATATGGACGCTACAACGGCCCTGCGAAGCGCACGGCCCTTGCGCAACGAGCAAACGCACCCCTTTGCGTTCGGGCCGGAGCGCGAGGCCTGGGATGCTGTGTTTACTCCAGACCGGATCGACCGGCTCAATGCGGAGGTTTTCCGGCGCCCGGCCCCGGTTCGCGCCGAGTGGCGCGAAAACCTGTTTCGCGCGGCGATACCCCGGCTATTCGATCCGATAGCGCGGGCCAATCGGACCGTCATTACCGATCCCGATGCCACCGCCGCGGCAATCGATGGCCTGTTGGAATCGAGCCATCAATAACGATCAGCCCGTGACACGGTCCAGCTGTGCGATTGCGGACAATTGGGGAATTACCGGTTTACAGGGCAAACCAATTGCTCTCGATAGCGTCTGGGGGCATCCAGCTTGCCTTCCATGAACAGGTCAAATGATCTTGTTGATATATTCAGGTTTTGACGGCATCAGGCAGCCCATCTGATCGTGCCCAATCTGGCCTCGACCGGCCAATCGAAGGCGCCTGCGCCGGGCGTCTACATCCTGACGGCGCCTGCGTTGTGTTCGCGGCACCATCGGGCTAAAACGAGTCATCCATTGCGATCCGTCGGCCAATCTGTGCTGAATTCTTTGTGAGCTTGCCGTCGGGGCTGAAAAAAGCCATGCTTTGATCCATATAATGGCTTCGGAATCATGTTGAAAACGCGGGACACCATCAGATGCGGTCAATAAAATCTCTCATCATCGCGAGCGTTTGCTCCGTGACCGCATTGATTGCCGCCCCGGTGGCGGCGCAAAGCGACGATGACGCCGTATTCAATGCCGATTTGACCCGCAGCTTTGCCGGCGCGGTTCTGGCGGGCCGAACCGCCGAGGCGGACCGCGATCTGGACACGGCCATCACGCTGTACCGCAAGGCGCTGAGGCTGGAACCTGCCAATACCGACATCAAGCAGCGATTGATGGTGCTGTTGTTCAACAACGGCAATTTCGACGAAGGCATTGCGATCGCCAATGAGCTGAAGGGCGATCCGGTTCTGGAGAATGTCTCACGCCTCGCACTGGGGATTGATGCCATCCGGCAGCGGGAATACACACGGGCCGAAAACCTGCTCGACTATGCCGGCGTCAACGATCTCGAGCGGATGGTCTACGGCCTCCTGAGAGCCTGGGCCTACCATGGCGACAACAAGCCGGAAAAAGCGCAGGCGACGATTGATGACCTGCAGGGGCCCGTCTGGTACGGGATTTTCAAGAATTTTCACAAGGCGGCGGTTGAAGAGGCAAGCGGCAATATCGGTGCCGCGCGGCGGCTTTATACTGCGGTCATTACCGATCAGAACGGCGCCAATACGGCGCCCGATACCTATATTCGCGCGGCCATGGCGCTGGCGGGAATGGAATCGCGTGAAGGCAACAAGCAAAAGGCGCTGGATGCGATCGCAACCGGTGCAGCGTTTTCAACGGGCTATGCTCCCCTCAAGGCGTTGCGCGAACGGGTCGAAGCCGACGATCCGCCAAATGCCGACATTCGCAATGCCGCGGAAGGCGCATCGGCCGTTCTGTTCACGGTGGGAAGCGCCCTAAACCGAAGCGGCGCCGAGGATTTCGTCTCTCTCTATCTGAATTTTGCGCATTCGCTTGATCCCGACAATGCGGCCACACTGGTGATGCTTGGCAGTCTTGCCGAAAACCTTGGAAAGCCCGAGGAGGCGATCGAAATCTATCGGAGGGTGCCGGAAGATTCGGTGATGCACCGGGTCTCGGAGCTGCAACTCGGGCTCAATCTTGCCGATCTCGGCGAGACCGAAGAAGCCAAGAAACATCTGAAGAACCTGATCGATCAGGATCCGCAGGACATGCGCTCCTATCTCGCCTATGGCAGTGTCCTGTCCGATGCCAAGGCCTATCGCGAGATGGCGGACAACTATGACCGTGCCGTCAAGGCCATCGGCGTGCTACCCAACCGTTCACACTGGAACATCTTCTTCCAGCGCGGCATCGCCTATGAGCGGCTGAAGGAATGGCCGAAGGCCGAGCCCAATTTCGAGCGGGCGCTGGAACTGTTTCCGAACCAGCCGCGGGTGATGAATTATCTCGGCTATTCCTGGATCGACATGAATATCAACCTGGACAAGGGCATGGACCTGATCCGCGACGCCGTGCGGCTGCGCCCTAATGACGGTTATGTGGTCGATTCACTCGGCTGGGCCTATTACCGGCTCGGCGACTATGAGAACGCCGTCAAGGAACTGGAGCGGGCGGTGGAACTTCGCCCTGGCGATCCGACAATCAATGACCATCTGGGCGATGCCTATTGGCGCGCCGGACGCCGCCTGGAGGCGCAGTATCAATGGGAACGGTCGCTGACGATGGAACCGGAACTTGCCGAGGTTCCGAAAATCAAACGGAAGCTGGATGAAGGTCTGCCCGATATCACCGAACCGGTTCCATCGGCGGCCAAATCCTCCGGTGACGAGAGCAAGCGCATCGAAAAGCCCGGCGATGGCGGCAAGAAGAGCGACGTCAATCAGACATCCGATGCGGTGAAGGCCAGTTACATGGTCAAGCCGGGACAGACCCTTTGGATGATTGCGGCGGAGGTTCTTGGCGACGGCAATCTTTATCGCGATATTCTGCGCGCCAACCCTTCCCTGAAGGGCGATGCCGATCTCATTCATCCAGGACAGATCATCAAACTGCCCTAGAGCGTCGGGCTTCCAGACGTCATGGCGCAGATTATCGAGACGGCGCGCGCCAAGATCAATCTGGCGCTGCATGTGACCGGGCGGCGTGGCGACGGATACCATCTGATCGAGAGCCTGGTGACGTTCGCCGACCTTGCCGACCATCTGACTTTTGATCCGGACAGCGACTGGCGTTTCACACAGTCCGGCCCCTTCGCGGCGGATCTTGCCGAGGACGACCTTGTGCTGCGGGCCCGCGACACGCTTCACGCTGCCGCCTCTTCCCGGGGATATGCAACACCGCCCGTGGCGATCCACCTGGAAAAGAACATTCCGGTGGCCGCCGGGCTTGGCGGCGGTTCGGCCGATGCGGCTGCCTGCTTGCGCGGTTTGTCGCGTTTGTGGGCCCTTCCCGAGCAATCCCTGCCGATGGAAGGCATTGCGCTGGAGTTGGGCGCCGATGTGCCAATGTGCCTGATATCGCGCCCGCTCGTTGCATCGGGTATCGGAGAAGATATCACGCGGCTGCCCACGCTGCCGGCGCTGGCGGTGGTGCTGGTCAATCCGCGCGTTGCGATCTCCACGCCTGAGGTTTTCGGCAAATTGCAGAACAGGGAGAATTCATCGATGGTGGTTCCACGGGCTATTGCGGCCGATGCTCTGGCAGGGGAATTGCGGCACCTGCGCAACGATCTGCAGGCCCCGGCCGAATCGATCGCACCGGTTATTGCCGAAGTAATCGATGCGATCGCAAAGACCGGCGCGCAGTTGGCACGCATGTCCGGATCCGGCGCGACCTGCTTCGGTCTCTACACGGATACGGAAACTGCCACCAAGGCGGCCGAATCCCTGCGCGCGGCGCATCCAACGTGGTATGTGAACAACTGCAGGACCGACGCAGGCTGAAACCAGTGCCGATTGGAGGTGCGCCCATGAACCGAATAGACGAGACCCGCCCCTTTGTTCCGATCCGTATCGCCGTGCTGACGGTCTCCGATAGCCGCAGCCTCGAGGACGACAAATCCGGGGCGACACTGGCGGCCCGCATAGCCGAGGCCGGTCATGTTCTGGCGGCCCGCGACATCGTGACCGATGACCAGTCGCTGATTGCCGACAAGGTTCGGGGCTGGGCCGACGATCCGGACATCGACGCGATCATCACCACCGGCGGAACGGGATTTACCGGACGCGACGTAACGCCGGAGGCCGTTCAGCCGCTGTTCGACAAGCAGATGGACGGGTTTTCGGAGGTCTTTCATCGGATTTCCTACGACAAGATCGGCACGTCCACGATCCAGTCCCGCGCCACGGGCGGGGTGATCAATGCGACCTATGTATTCGTCCTTCCGGGCTCGCCGGGCGCCTGCAAGGACGCCTGGGACGGCATCTTGAAGGCGCAGCTCGACTATCGCCACATGCCGTGCAATTTCATCGAGATCATGCCGCGCCTCGACGAACATCTCAAACGCGGCAACTGACCGCATAATCCTGATTCGCTTCCGGGTGCCGGCACTGCGTCCGTCCACTTGACGGCGCCGGTGTCCGCTCGTGCGCCGACAGTCGCGGTCCCCGGATTTCCAGGACTTTTCAACTGGCCAGAGGCTTCCTATATTTGTTCTTGATATGTTCTCATTGCCCTGCTAGGAATATATTCACAACAAGGGAGCGATCATGAACGAGTTGAATCATATCAGGCAGACGGCTCTTGCCCCTTCGAACCGGGCCGATGTCGCCGATGCGCTGGTGGCCCGTTCAGGCATGCGTGTCGCCGCCGACAAGCGGCGCGGCCGCGGCGCAGGCCTCAATCCAACCGGGCGTTTCGAGGCCAGGACACGGCACGTGTTCGACGATGGCTGGGAAAGTCTCGAGGATCTGCCGGTTTTCAAGACGGAAGTCCAGGTCGAGAAGCCGCGAACGATCATCACCCGCAACAGTTCGCCTGATATCTCCTTCGACCGCTCGATCAATGCCTATCGCGGATGCGAGCACGGATGCGTCTATTGTTTTGCCCGGCCCACCCATGCTTTCATGGGATTGTCGGCTGGTCTCGATTTCGAGTCACGCTTGTTCGCCAAGCCGGACGCAGCCAAATTGCTGGAAAAGGAACTGTCGAAACCCGGTTATCAGCCACGGGTCATCGCCATCGGCACCAATACCGATCCCTATCAGCCGATCGAGAAGAAATGGCGGATTACCCGGCAGATACTGGAGGTCCTCAATGCCTGCAATCATCCTGTCGGGATTGTGACGAAATCATCGCTCGTTCTGCGCGACATCGATATTCTCCAGCAGATGGCCGAGAAGGGGCTCGTCAAGGTCGCTCTGTCGGTAACGACGCTCGATCGGAAACTGGCGCGCACCATGGAGCCGCGGGCCTCGACACCGCCGCGACGGCTCGAAGCGATACGCAGCCTGTCGGAGGCCGGTGTTCCTGTCGCCGTCATGGCCTCGCCCATTGTTCCGGGTCTGAACGACCACGAAATCGAGCGCATTCTCGATTCGGCCAAGGCCGCAGGCGCCTGCACCGCCAGCTATATTCTGCTCAGACTTCCGCTGGAGGTCAGCCCGCTTTTCAGGGACTGGCTGCTGCGCCACTATCCGGACCGCTATCGTCATGTCATGTCGCTGATCCGTTCCATGCGCGGCGGCAAGGACTACGATGCCGAATTCACCAAGCGGATGAAAGGCGGCGGCCCCTATGCATGGCAATTGGCGCGGCGCTTCGAAATGGCCTCAAAACGGCTCGGGCTGGACAGCAAATGGCGCACCTTGCGCAGCGACCTGTTCACGCCACCAATGGGCACGGGGGTACAGCTCAACCTGCTTTAGGACCATTCAGGTTGTGGCGGAATCGGCAAAACCTGAATGCATCAACAATAATCAAGGGCCGACGCCGTCGTCCCGTTTCTGACAAGAGGTGAAACGATCCGGCAAATCCGTCACGGCTGTTCTCCCCGACCTGCAACCGTGACGGCGGCTCCCTCCGCACGCCGCACCCGATATCCGAATTGCCGCAACATTCGGGTTTCGGGATTTGAAGCACAGAGCGTTCCGGTTTCCCCGACCGGGCCGCATTGCGCTTCAAGGAGGGACTTGCAGAGAATCGGATGGTCGTGCGAATTTGCCGACCATGTCTCGCGCACCATCCGATTCTCGCCCCGGGGCGAAGAAATCCACCCAGGCCAGCCTTTTTCCTCAACCACTCCAGGCGCCCGATTTCAGTCTTGAGATCGAAGCCGATGCCGACAGCCGCATCGTCGCCGGAACGGACGAGGCCGGTCGCGGCCCGCTGGCCGGACCGGTGGTCGCAGCCGCCGTCGTGCTCGACCGGCACGCCATTCCTCCCGGTCTCGATGATTCCAAGAAGCTCACGGCAGCAAAACGCGAGGAGCTTTTCGTACAGATCCTCGTTCATGCCGATGTCGCCATCGCCACATCCGGACCAGGACACATCGATCGGTTAGATATTCGTCAGGCCAGCCTCGATGCGATGCGCCGAGCGCTGGCCGCCCTGCCTCGCAGACCGAATTTTGCACTGATTGACGGTCGGGATGTACCAGCGTCCCTGTGCTGCCCGGCACGGGCGGTGATCAAGGGCGACAGCCGGTCCCTTTCAATTGCCGCGGCTTCCATTGTCGCAAAGGTCGCGCGTGACCGGATGATGACCCATGCGGCAAGCTGCTTCGATGCTTACGGATTTGACAGACATGCCGGTTACGGCACGGCGGCTCACCGGCAGGCCATTGCCGATCACGGCCCCTGCCAGCTGCACCGAATGAGCTTCCGTCCCCTGCGACCGGAAAGCGGATAGGCTGACCTGTCGGCAGCCGCTCAGCGTCGGGACCGCGCCTCGCGATGCGCAATGAAAATCGATGCCCCGACGATGAGCAGCGAACCCAGCCAAAGATTTCCGTCCGGCACGAAGCCGAAGACGATCCAGCCCGCAAGGACATTCAGCGGCAGCTTGAGGTGATCAAATGGCTGGACATAGGCGGCGTCAGCTCTGGCATAGGCGCGAACAATGAAAAACTGCGCCGCCATCAACATCACGCCGGCCAATGCGATCAATGCGGATGCTGCCATGCCTGGAATGGCAAAGCCGCCGGTTGACGCGGCCAGCACCGCATTGATCGGGGTCAGCAGCAACAGAAGATAGAGCGTAATCGTTTCGGACGACTCCGTCGATGTGAGATGCTTGGTCATCAGCGAGGTTGCCGCCCAGAAGAAGGCTGCAGCGACCGGAAAAAGCGTTGCCAGGGAGAATGCCTCCGACCAGGGCGAGAGTATGATCATACCGCCGGCAAATCCGGATAGTGTGGCGAGCCAGCGCGCGGGGCCTATTCTTTCGCCCAGCAACAGTCCCGCGCCGAGGGTGACGAAGAAGGGCGACGTCATGACCAGTGCGATGGCCTGCCAGATCGGCACCACGGCGAGGCCTGCCACCCAGAACTGCACGCCGATTGCGGCGAACGCCACACGCAACAGGTGGACCCCGGGATTGGCTGTCCTGAGAACCCCGAACCCGGTTCGGATGATCCATGGCACGCCGCATAAGAGCGCAACGAGATACTGCCAGAAAGCCGCCGAAGACGGCGCCATGCCATAATGCATGGTTGCGGCCTGAACACTGATATTGACAATCGCGAAGGCCGTGCCGGCAGCGACCATGTAGACGGCGGCTTCCACCGCCGGATTTGCGATTGCAGGTTTTCTGCTTGAGACAATCGTGGTCTGATTCATCATCTGTTCCTTTCAAGAACCAATATGAACCAGGGCATACAGGCATGACGGTCGGCGGCCGGGTGGCCGCATTACATCGATATCAGCGGCGCCGAATCATGATCCGGTTCCGCTGAAATGCCCGCTCTCTTCCATCCGGACTGTAACCGTCGGCTTCGGAGTCTCACCGAATCTGCTGACCCCGACCCAGGCGGGTCGGGCGCTCGCGGGCTTGGAACAGGCGAGGATCCAGACACAGATGCGCCGGATGTCCAACACCGTTCATCACCGCCGGTGGGGAATTGCACCCCGCCCTGAGAACGAACCACCGGGGCACTCTGCCCGCGGTGATGGCCACCGTTAGCGCAACTGCACGAAAAATGCAAAGGGCCGGAGCATGCGCCCCGGCCCGTCGTCGACATTCTGCTGTCCGATGATCAGTTCAGCTTTTCTTTCAATTCCTTGACGGAATCCTTGAACATGGCCCCAACGGCCTTTTCGTCGGCCTTCTCGGCGATCAACGACTGTGCCGCAGCAACCGCGATGTCGACCGCGGACTGGCGCACTTCATTGATGGCTTCGGCTTCGGCCAGCGCAATCTTCTGTTCCGCCATGGCGGTCCGGCGCTCAACATATTCTTCGGTTTTCTGGCGGGCATCGGCCACGAGGCCTTCGGCTTCGTGTTCGGCTGCAGCGATCAGTTCGCCCGCTTCCTTTTCAGCATCCTTGCGCTTGCGCTGATACTCTGCCAGCAATTGCTGCGCCTCCTCACGCAGCCGGCGGGCCTCATCCAGTTCATTGCGGATCCGGTCCGCCCGTTCATCCAGCGATTTCGCCATCATGCCCGGCACCTTGAAATAGGCGACGATGCCCAGAAAGATGATGAGAGAAACGAGGGCCCAAAATGAGGCGTCCATCCTAGTTTCTCCCTTCCGCGGCCGCCTTGACGGCGGCGTTCAGCTTTGCCTTGGTCACCGTGCCGCCGATCAGCTGTTCGACGATTGCCGCCGTCGTATCGGCCGCGATGGCATCGACTTCGGCCAGCGCTTTTTTCTTGACCGAGGCAATTTCCGCCTCCGCTTTTTCAATCTTGCCCGTTACCTCGGCTTCGACCTTGGCCCGTTCGGCCGCAGCATCCTCCTTGGCCGCATCGCGGGCGGCCTGGGCGATTTCATGGGCCCGGCCCCTGGCGTCGGCCAGTTCCTGCTCATAGGTGGCGAAAGCCTGATCGGCTTCTTCCTTCAGCCGGTTGGCTTCATTCAGGTCCTGGGCAATCCGGTCACGCCTTGTTTCCAGGATGCTGGCGATGCGCGGCAGCACGACCCGTTGCATGAACAGGTAGAACAGGCCGAACGTGATGACCAGCCAGAGGATCTGCGATGGAAATGTCGAACCATCGAATGGCGGAAACGATCCGCCTCCGGCCTGTTCCGCTTCTCCAGCCGCATATGCTGCTGTCACGAGCATGTTTGCCTCCAAATAGCTGCCGCAGTTTGCACTGGTCCGGCGTGCCGGCCATCGCTCTGCGGCTTGATCTGCCGGGATGCGGGCGCCTCAATCATGCGCCGCACCCCCGGCCACGCGCAGCCGCGTGGCCAGATCCGTCAGTCTCGCGGGTCAGACCGCGAAGAGGAGAAGCAGTGCGACCAGCAGCGAAAAGATGCCGAGAGCTTCCGTCACGGCAAAGCCGAATATGAGGCGGCCGAACTGACCGTCGGCTGCCGACGGGTTGCGCAGGGCGCCGGAAAGATAGTTGCCGAAAATGGTGCCCAGACCGATGCCTGCGCCACCCATGCCGAGACATGCGATACCGGCTCCGATGTATTTTGCTGCTTCCGCTTCCATGGTGAACTCCTTCGATGGGATTATTGCGGCTGAGGGAATGGCGGCTGAACCGCCGTGTTGGACTTCTAGTGGCCCGGATGCAGGGCGTCGTTGAGGTACATACATGTCAGCACCGCAAAAACATAGGCCTGCAGAAAGGCAACCAGAAACTCAAGACCGGTCAGGGCGACCGTCATGATGAGGGGAAGGATCGCACCGCCTATACCCAACGCTCCAAGAGCGCCAAGCGAGGTCACGAACCCGGCAAAGACTTTCAGTGTGATGTGTCCGGCCAGCATGTTGGCAAACAGGCGCACGGACAGGCTGATCGGGCGGGACAGAAACGAAATGATTTCAATCATCACGACCAGCGGCAGCAGGACGCCCGGCACGCCGCTCGGCACAAACAGCTTCAAGAAACCCAGCCCGTGTTTCCAGAAGCCGTAGACGACCACGGTTCCGATGACGAGCATCGCCAGTACGAATGTCACGATCAGATGGCTTGTCACCGTGAAGAAATAGGGAAACATGCCCAGAAGATTGGCGACCAGGACAAACATGAAGAGCGAAAACACCATCGGGAAAAAGCGCATTCCCGCGGTCCCTGCCCCGTCTCTCAACATCGACGCGACAAATTCATAGCCCATTTCGGACACCGACTGCAGGCGGCTCGGCACCATGCCCCGGTTCGACGTGGTCAAAAACAGAAAGGCCGACGCCACGGCGACCGTCGCCACCATGAAGAGCGACGAATTGGTGAAGGAGAAATCGAGACCGCCAACTTCAATGGGGATGAGTTTGCTGATCTGGAACTGGTGGATCGGATCGTTTGCCACCGGATGCCTCTCTCTTTGCGCCGGCCTTGTCAGCCATCGGCGTCATTATTTCCCTTGTCATGCGGACCGGCAACGCGGTTTTCCGCGATCACACCGGCAGAACGCATGACATTCAGAACCCCTGCCACAAACCCCAGCAACAGAAAGACGATCATCCCCCAGGGTGTTGTGCCCAGAAAACGGTCCAGCAGGTAACCCAGAAGCGTGCCGACGAAGATGGCGGCAACAAATTCGGTCGAGAGTTGAAATGCTTTCGCATAGGAGGTCTTGCCGCCCCCCTTACTCTCTACCGTCCTGCTCTCCGGCTTATGGCTGGCAAGTTCTGCCTCCAATTGCCTTCGACGCGCTTCCAGACTATCGGCCTGATCATCCCGTTCGTTGCCTTCGGACACCGGATCGGCAGATCCTTTGTTTTGCGCTGGTTTTCTCATGAAAGGCGCGCTCCACATCCTGTCCGATGACCCTGAACGAAACCGTTCCAAAGTCGCGCGCAACATAGTTTTACGCCCATGCCAAGTCAAGGCATCAGACAAACCGGGCAGCTTTACATATAATTGTTTTAAAACAATTACTTATACTACAATATTGAAATCAGCCTGTGTGCACTGCACAGAAACATGCCGCCTTGCGGCAGAATGCCCCGCCATTGTGATTATTTTTGCACGGTCAGACCGTGGATTCCACCCGCCGCCGAGTGGACCGGAGCCGGTCGCTCAGCTCCAGCCGCCACCATAGGTTCTGTAGAAGATGTGCAGACCGATGCGACCGACACGCTTCATCGACCGGGCCCATTTCGGGCGGACATAGATGGCGTGGTAATGGGTCGAGGAACCGACCTGCTCCAGCCAGATCTTGCCGGCCGTCACAGCCATGCCGACATCCTTGGCCATGGACCAGTGTTTTTTCGAGCGCACACGGTCGCGAATGCCATCGCAGGCGAATGAGAACTGACAACGGTTGCGCCAACGCTTGTTCTGATAGACGACGCCGCAAATCGTACCGGGATAGGCGGGGTTGCGCACACGATTGAGGATCACCTGGGCAACGGCCGCCTGTCCCTTGACGGGTTCACCGCGTGCCTCGAAATAAATCCCGGCCGCCAGACATTGCTGCTCACTGGAGGAAAACACGAGGGGCGGCAGCGCATCACCGGCCCAATCATGGTCATTCTTCTTGACCGGCGGGAAGAAACGTCCCTGTTCCTTTTCATCCCGCAGGATCGAAGCAAAGGGTGACGTCTTGGCATAATCCGGTTCTAACGGCGCGTAGGCCGTCGCCAGGATGTCGGGCCGGTCGTTGGTCACCAGATCCGCCAGCATGGTCGGAACTCCGCCTTTGGCCGATGGTTTGGCCGGACGGTGAAAGGCAGTCGCAATCTGAACTTCCTTGCCTTTGATGGCGGGTTTTACAAAGACCATTTCGGGAATGTCACGGTCTCTTGGCTTGAGAAGAATGTTGCTGCGATGGAGAACCGAGCCGGCGGAAAAATCCTTCGGCGGCGCCACCGGGGTGACCGCTCTCACGCGGCCGCGCTTTTCACTGCGATTGATGCGATCCTCATCGGGCAGCGGATCCCTCGGACCAAGCTTGGCGCGAATGGCGATCGTTTCGCCGTTCGGCCGCCGGATGCCGGTGCCGGCCAGTGTCGAACCGGTTGTCTGCGCATCGGTAAACGGCATTTCGGCCTTGTGAACCGACCCCGCCGGGGCTTCTATAAGATAGCTCTGCCAGCGGGGCTGACCGGTATCAGCGCCCGACAAAAGACTGGTCGTATCGGAAAACGCGATCGGCGATGTGGTGATGAAAAACGCGGATGCGCCGAACAATAGCGGGGCTGAAAGGACGCGGGCGGATGTCGCAAGCCATCCTTTGACGGAATTTTCCTGACGCAAAACCCAACTCCAAGGCAACACGGACTGAACACAATTTGTGTCAAATATGCTGTATTAACCTTTATGGAGCGTTAATCGGGCACACCTTCCCTTTTCACGGGTCACGGCCGCCGATTGCCTTCACCTTTTGTGTCCGATGGATATGCGGGGGTTAGCGGCGCTTCTTTTTCGGCGCATACGGATTGTCACCCTTGCGGTACGACACGCGCAGCGGCACACCGGGCAGATTGAAATCCTGGCGAAGGCCATTGATCAGATAGCGCGTGTAGGACGCCGGCAGGGATTCGGGCCGCGTGCAGGAAATGACAAATCCCGGCGGACGAGCCTTGATCTGGGTCATGTATTTGAGCCGCAGGCGCCGACCCGAGACGGCCGGCGGCGGATGCTGCATCTGCATCTCCGCCAGCCAGCGATTGAGTTTGGCGGTCGAAATACGGCGGTTCCAGTTTTTGTGCGTGTCGACAATCGCTTGCATCATCCGGTCAAGGCCGGTTCCGGTCAGGCCAGAGACCGGGACGGCCCGGATCCCGCGCACCTGCGGCAGCAGCCGTTCTGTCTTTTCATGCAATTGCGCCAACGTTTCCTGACGGTCTTCCACAAGGTCCCATTTGTTGAACACGATGACCGGTGCCCGGCCTTCGCGTATCACCAGATCGGCGATCTGCAGATCCTGCTTTTCAAACGAGACGTCGGCGTCCAGCACGATCACCACCACTTCGGCGAAGCGGATGGCGCGAAGGGCGTCGGCAACCGAGAGCTTTTCGAGCTTTTGCTGCACGCGCGATTTTCGCCGGAGACCGGCCGTGTCGAACATCTTGATGCGACGGCCTTTCCACGTCCATTCAACGGAGATGGAATCGCGGGTGATGCCGGCTTCCGGACCGGTCAGCAGCCGGTCCTCACCCAAAAAGCGATTGATCAGCGTAGACTTTCCGGCATTCGGCCGGCCGACAATTGCCACACGCAGTGGCTTGTTCTCGTCAAGCTCGGCGGTATCTTCCTCACTCTCCAGTTCTTCGACTGCGACATCGACATCGGTCACTGCAACAGCGTCCGATGGCGGAAAAGCGGTCTCCTCGCCAATCGCTTCGACGATGGCGTCCCGCAGATCCAGCATGCCTTCCCCATGCTCGGCCGAAATCGGGCACGGATCACCCAATCCCAGCCGAAAAGAGTCATAAAGACCGCCCTCGGCGCCCCGCGCCTCCGACTTGTTGGCAACAAGCACGACCGGTTTGCCGCGCTTTCTCAATATACCGGCGAGGGTTTCATCCGCCGGTGTGATTCCGGATTTCGCATCGATGAGAAACAAGCAGAGATCGGCTTCGTCGATGGCCGCTTCGGTCTGCGCCCGCATACGTCCTTCCAGCGTGTCAGGTGCCGAATCCTCGAGCCCGGCCGTGTCGATGATGCCGAAGTCGAGATCGACGAGGCGCGCCTCACCGGGTCGCCTGTCACGAGTAACGCCCGGCGTATCGTCGACCAGCGCCAGCTTGCGGCCGGCCAGCCGGTTGAAAAGGGTCGATTTGCCGACGTTGGGGCGTCCAACGATGGCGACGGTAAAGCTCATTGGTCATCCTTGCCGGCTGGTGGTCAGGTCAGCCGCATCCTGGAACCGGTAACCGCGGCAGCGTCAGGACTGTTGCGGTGCGTTGCCGCTGGCGGCAATCAGATCCAACATGATCTGACTGCGCTGCATCAGGCTGGCGGGCACGCCGTTGTCGCCGGCAATCAGGCTGAACCATTCATTTGCCCTGGCAGCTTCACCGGCTTTCCAGGCGGCCAGGCCCAGGGCTTCACGGGCGGAATGGCGCATTGCATTGTCAGCACCGCTGAGGCTTTCCACCTGATTGGCGACATCCTCATAGCTTCCGTGATCCACCAGCAGATAGCCGGCACGAATCCGCGCAGCATCGCGAATGGCGACCGGCACACTGTTGTCATTGCCGATGGTCGAGAAATCGGAAATCGCCGCCTGATAATCGCCGGCATCGGCCAGCACCGTGGCGGCGCGAAGGCGCGCCAGGACCGAATAGGAGCCGTAGCCATCCGCCTCAAGGGCGCGCAGCGCCTCCAGCGCCTGCTCCGTCTCACCCTCGCGGGCAAGATTGAGGGCAGCGAGAAAGGCGTCGCCCGATTTCGAAGCCTCGGTTTCCTGCCAGTAGCGATATCCCCGGTCCGCCGCCGTGCCGACAACGATAAGCACCGCGAGAGCGATGATCAGCTTGCCGAACCGTTTCCAGATGGTTTTCATCCGGTCGGAGCGAAGCTCCTCATCGACTTCGCGGATAAAACTGTCGTCTGACATAATCTCTACCGGCGTATCCGGTCCTCAAATCGGTCGGGCCAAAGGGCCCAACGCTTTGTTGCTGGTCAGGGTCAGGACCCTAAGCCGGGCCTTGTAGCGGATTTTGCCGCGCATGTAAGGGGAAATATGCAACCGGCAACCCCAATCGTTCAATTCGACGGCATCAGATGGCAACCGGCGGCACACCGAACAGCCACTCATGCAGTTTCCACACAAACAGGATGTAGGCGACCACGCCGATAACAATGGCCAGAACGTCGTTGCGCACGGAAGCCGGTCCGATCGGCTCCAGCAGCCCGGCTGCCTCGCGCCGGCTGACGGAAATCCGATCGACGATGGCCCAGATCAGAAAGCTGCCGAACAGCAACACCGATGCCAGATCGCCATTGGCCATCAGGTGCCCGACGGACCACAGTTTGATCGCCAGCAGCATGGGATGTTTGACCGCAACCTTGATGCGTCCGGGCGGCACGCTGGAGGCCACGAGCAGAACGAAGGATACAAGCATTAATAGGAGCGTTATGTGGGTAAACCAAAAGGGCGGCGAGTAGAGGATGGGCGCCTCATCACGCGCAATGGAATATCCCCAGATGATCATCACGAAACCAATGATCGAGATGATTGAATAGATGCCTTTCCAGGCGTTTTCACCACGCTGCGCGATGGTCCGCTCGCGGAATTCCGGCGCTACGATCTTGACCGAATGCACACCCAGAAACACGATCAGTCCCAATATCAGCAACAACATTTTTGTCCCCTTGATTGCCTGCGGGTTTTCCCGCTCCACTCGCCCACGTCCCGACAGTGTCATTTGACGCGGAATGGTTCTAAGGTAGCAACATGGCGATTGATCTGAAGATTGCAAGAAAGCGGCTGCAATCGCGGCGCACCGACCTCGAGGAGATTTCGAAACTTTCCGAAGAGGCCCGTGCGACCGTCGAACTCGATCAGCAGGCCGTCGGCCGGCTGTCCCGAATGGATTCCATGCAGCAGCAGGCGATGGCCGAAGCCCAGGAGCGGCAACGGCAGCGTGACCTGCTTCGCATCGAAATGGCCGAGCGGCGCATCAAGGACGGCGATTACGGCTACTGCGCTGAATGCGACATGGAGATCCCGGACGGACGGCTGGCAATCGATCCGATGGCCGAGAGATGCGTCAACTGCGCCTCCTGATCATTTCGGCGCCCATCCCAGTGTCGCCTCAATTGTCCCTGCATTAATCTTTCCAAGAGAATCATGTTGGATGATCCCTGCCCTGGCCTGTGGCTGCGCCGATGATCAGGCTTTGCTGACGTGTGAACCCTGTGTGACCTGAAAGCGAGATAGAGCTGCATGCCCCGTCTTCCCGTTGTATCCCTTCTTGCCATCTCGTGTCTCAGCGTATCGGCGATATCCGCATCCCCATTGCCGCCGGATGAGGCGCGGCAACTGGTGATCGTCTCCTTCGACGGCGCGCACGACAACCGGCTGTGGGAAAAAAGCCGAAAGATGGCCGAAAGTACCGGCGCGCGATTTACCTATTTTCTCTCCTGTGCCTTCCTGATGACCCGCGAACAGGGCAAAACCTATCGTGGCCCCGGTCAAAGATCCGGACGGTCCAATGTCGGCTTTGCGCAAACACCCGCCGAGATACGCGAGCGGCTGGACCATATCTGGGCCGCCCGCGCCGAGAGACATGAGATCGCCAGCCATGGATGCGGCCATTTCGATGGCGGGCGATGGAACAAGCAACAGTGGAAGAGCGAGTTTGCATCCTTCTCCACTATTTTGGAGAGCGCCTGGTCAAACACCGACCATGGCGAAGACGAGCCGGATGGATGGCGGGACTTCGCTCGGAACGATATTGCCGGATTTCGCGCACCCTATCTTTCAACCAATGAGAATATGTTCAGCGCCTTGAGGGAAACCGGATTTCGCTATGATGCCAGCGGTGTTTCCCGAGGCCCTGCCCCGCCCGGCGAACGCAGCGGTCTTGCAACATTCGAACTGCCGTTGATCCCGGAGGGCCCGGGCAACCGCCGGGTGATCGCCATGGATTACAATCTGTTTGTCCGTCATTCCGGCGGGCTGGAAAATGCGAGCCAATCGCAGGCGTTCGAGGAACGCGCCTACCGGGCGTTCCGGCGTGCCTTCGACAAGCAGCACAAAGACGCGCGCCAGCCCATCCAGATCGGCATGCATTTCGTGGAAATGAATGGCGGCGCCTACTGGCGGGCGCTGGAGCGGCTGTTATCCGATGTTTGCGGACTTTCGGATGTCGATTGCGTGACCTATGGCGAGGCCATCGAACGATCGAACCGGCGCCCGGAAGACGGTGGCGCCTGAAGGCTATGATTGTTGGTCCATGCCAGGCCGAAGCCGGTTCGTCTCCCTATGGCCGTTCCACCGGGACTTCGGTGGCCAGCGGATCGGACGATGAATCGATCCGCGCCAGATAGTCGGCGTCGATCCCCGGCAAAGGCTCGTTTCTGATGGCCGCTTCAAAGGCCTTCAGACGTTTGTAGATGGACAACAGCTCAACGATCGTTGTCCAGGAATTGACCAGATATTGAAACGACGAACTGACCTGGTTGAAGGCGGTGAGAATCTGCTGCATCAGCCCGAAAGTGATCCTCCCGGCGGCAATGGTCGGCACCAGAATGACTAGGGCGAATATATTGTCCGCCTGTAGGTAAAAGCCACGGGCGACATTAAAATACATGTAGTGGAAATAGAGCCGGAAATAGTTTTTCCTGACATGGCCGAACAGCTCTTTCACGGTGGGAGGCTGTGCCCTGTCCTCGTCATCCTCGCCGTAGACCAGTTCCTTGCGGTAAGCCGCCTCGACCCGTTGATTTCGGAACTCCAGGCCCGGCAGTTTGATACCGACGATGGACAGCAAAACGGTGCCGAAGAGCGACCAAAATATGGCAGCATTGAACAGGGGCGCCGGGATTGCTCCAACGATCGGCAATTCGGTGACATAGCTGGACAGGCCCCACAGCACGGGCAGGAAGGCAAACAGCGTCATGACCGAGTCGACCATGCTGACACCGAGGCCTTCCATAATTAGCGCAAAACGCATTGTGTCTTCCTGAACACGCTGCGATGCGCCCTCAATATGGCGCACTTCTTTCCACTTCGACATGTAGTAGTCATTCATCGCCGTGCGCCAGCGGAAGATATAGTGGCTGACGAGAAATCGCGTCGCCACGAAGACGGCCATTGCCATGAAGGCGATTTGGCCGAAGATCAGGATGAGGCCATAGAGATCGGCTGCCGTGGTGGTGCTGTTGTCACTCAAGGCATTTTGAACAGAATCGAAAAACGGCCTGCGCCAATTGTTCACCGCGACGGAGATCTGAACCGAAAAATAGGTTGAAAACAGGATCAATGCGGACCCGAGAATCGACCAGCGAAACCAGGGATGAGGCTCAAACCAGTTCCAGAATGCAGCGAAGATGGCAACCGCAACCGCATAATAGAGGTAAAACCACAGAAAACTCGAGGTCCAGAAGTAGTGGAGCCCGATAACGGGTGGGGCATCCGGCGGGGCGAACTCGAACCCAAGCGCCGTGCCTATCTCCGTCCCGAACAGATACCACACAAACGCGCAGGCCAGTGACCAAATGACGGCCGATGCGAAAAACAGTTTCGGGTTGGGAAAGAATGACTTGAACACGCCTGCGACTCCCGCTGTGCTTTCAGGGCATTTGTCTACTAAGCGTTAGGTCATGCAACCGCAACGCCCGCTTTTGGTGTCCGTCCACACCGGTTCGTCATACCTAAGATGTTTCGTGGTAAAGTACGCCTCACGATTGCGTGCCCATAACGCCAGGTCTGGCAACCAGAGCAAGCAGTGCCGCGACGGTGAGGATCAGCGCGGCAATCATGCTACCGGAGGTGTAGTTGCCGCTCACATCGGCGAGACGCCCCGCAAATAATGGTCCGATGATTTGTCCGGTGCCGAAGGCGGCCGTCATCACCGCCAGCGCCTTTCGCCGTGACCGGGGCGCCAGGATACCGCCAAGCTGCAGCCCGAACGTCGTGACGGCAACAAATGTGCCGCCAAGCAGAATCCCTCCGACAAACGGGCCGAGGGGTGGAGCCAGCAGCACACTTGCCGCAACGCCAAATGCCTCGACGAGGCTAGCAATGCAGAAGGATACTGCAAGGCCAAACCGCCTTGCAACCGGTTCCCAGACATAGACCGAAACAGCCGCCGCAACACCGGTGGCAAGCCACACTGGCCCCTCCATGTCGGAGGGCCCGGCCTTGTCCCGCAAAATGGCCACAAGAAACGTTGCCGTGACGATGTAGCCACAACCAAAGAGGCCATAGGCGGTGACAATGGCAAGCAGTTTCCTGGTCCAGACAAGAGGCGGCTCCTTGAGGTCTTCGTGGCGTACCGGATCTGCCCGGACAAGGCCGATTGCGACGATCGAGCCGACAAGCGCCACTATCGCGGCAGCATACCAGCCGGTGGTCCAGCGGGCGGAAATCAGGCCAAGGCCCATCAGCAGCAGGGCCGACACGGCCATTCCCACTCCAACGCCTCCGAAATGAAGGGCCACGAGATCATTGCGTGCGGTCGCGGCAAAATGGCTGAAAAGAATTGTGGCGCAAAAAACCAGGGCGAACGCGCTGGCGACACCGGCCGCAAAACGGATCGCCGAAAGCAACACGACGCCGCCAGCCAGCGGCATCGCGGCCAACAGTGCCGTTGTGGCGATGAGCGCCAATGCGAACACAGCCCTCTCACGGCCCGCCGCCCAGCTGTAGCCGGCAAGGACCGCACCGACCAAATAGCCGACATAATTGGCCGATGCGATCAGACCGGCTTGTGAAGGGTTCAAACCCATTCCGGCCATGAGATCGGGCAGCAATGGCGTGAAGACGAACCGTCCAAGGCCCATTGCCGTCGCCATCGCCGCCATTCCGCCAACGGCAAGCCTGATCACCATAACGTCTGCCGCCGAGTCGGAATGTGCACCGGTTGGAGTCATTTACGTCCTATGGCACCGCATGAAGCCATGCGCAACCGGCCTGCAAAAACCACCGCGATGCCCGAACGATGTCCTCCATCGGCCGATGGACCGCATTCGGCCTTGACACGCAAATTTGATTAACATAATTGTTATTTAACAAATGAGGTAATCAATGGACGTACAAAGGATTTTTTCGGCATTGTCCGACCCGACCCGGTTTGCCATTGTCGAGCAATTGCTGGAACAGGGCGACCAAACCGCGGGCGCATTGGCGGAGCCCTTCGAAATTTCGAAACCTGCCATTTCAAGACATTTGAAGGTGCTTGAGGAAGCCGGCGTCATCGAAAGACGGATCGACCGCCAGTACCGGTCATTTAGTGTCCGGCCGCAAAGCATGCGGTCGCTGAATGAGTGGGTCGAGCGCTACCGCAGGTTCTGGAACACATCTTTCGACCGCCTGGAAAAAGTATTGCAGAAAGAGGACAAAAAAAATGACAACGACGATTGACGATCAGATCCTGGTGGTCGAGCGGACTTTGCCGGCATCGCCCGAAACCGTGTTCGATGCCTGGGTCAATCCCGAGGTGCTGGTCCAGTGGTGGGGCCCGGAAGGCATGAGCATTCCGCAGCACGCACTGGACGTTCGCGAGGGCGGCGCATGGGAAACCACGATGCGCAACAAGGACGGCGGCGAGGTGACATGCTCGGGCGTTTACCGGGTGATCGACCGCCCCCACCGTCTCGTCTTCAGTTGGGCGTGGCTGCAGGATGATGGCTCGCGGGGTCCGGAAACGGATATCGAAGTGACCTTTACCGCCGTCGAGGGCGGCACGAAGATGGTGCTGGACCAGCGCAGCTTTGCGAATGTGGAAGCCCGTGACAATCATGGCATGGGCTGGAACTCCAGCTTCAACTGCCTGGAAAAACTGTTTTAATCAAGGAGTTTATCATGCCCGACCATGCCGTTGTTTCCCATGATGAATGGCTGAATGCGCGCACAGCCCTGCTGGAGAAGGAGAAAGCCTTCACACGGCAACGCGATGCACTCAGCCGGGAGCGTCAATCCCTGCCCTGGGTCGAGGTGACCAAGGACTATGTTTTCGATACGACGAGAGGGCCTCAATCTCTGAGCGATCTCTTTGCCGGTCACAGCCAGTTGGTGGTCTATCACTTCATGTTCGGCCCCGACTGGGATGTGCCGTGCAAAAGCTGCTCGTTCTGGGCCGACAATTTCGACCGCAACATCGTCCACCTGGCGGCGCGCGATGTCTCGATGATCGCCGTCGCACGGGCACCGCTGGACCGGCTGGAAGCGTTCAAGGAACGCATGGGCTGGAATTTCGACTGGGTGTCTTCGCAGGACAGCGATTTCAATTATGATTTCGAAGTCTCGTTCACCGATGAGGCGCGGCAGAACGGGACGCTCCGCTACAATTATCAGGCCAGCGGGTTTCCAGCCAGTGACGCCCCCGGTATCAGCGTTTTCGCCAAGGATGAGGATGGCCGAATCTACCACACATACTCGACCTTCGGCCGCGGACTGGACATGATGAACGCCGCCTATCACTACCTGGATCTTGTGCCGAAGGGACGAGACGAAACCGGCTACGACAATCCGATGAGCTGGGTTCGGCTGCGGGACGAATACGCAGCCAACTGACACCTGCACCACCGTTCACGGTCAAATTGGCGGGACAGCATGACGCGGTCCCGCCAATTTGAATTCGGGGTCGGCTGAAGATAGCGCCGCAACAGGCTTAACACATTTTACAGACCGGTTTGGTTGAATGCCCAGGCGGTCGCCTGCATTCGGCACACCGCTTGGAGACAAACCGGCAGAGGCGTTGAGTCCTTGGTTGCAGCAGACACATCCAGTATGCGCATCCCCGCCTATGACGGCGTGCTCTCGCTCGAGAAAAAACTGCCGGCGCCGCAGATTACGTTCCCCTTGCTGTTTGGTCTGACTTACGGCCTCTTGAAGATCCTCGGCGCGTGGCCGAACCCGTGGGCCCGTTCAGTTGCCGGAATCGATGATCTTGCACGCCTTGCGCAGGCGCGCGATTTGCTGGGCGGACAGGGCTGGTTCGATCTGCTACAGACACGGCTTGATCCGCCCGACGGGGTCTGGATGCATTGGTCGCGCTTTGTCGATGCGCCGATTGCCGGCCTCCTTTGGCTCGGTGATCTGCTGGGCATGGGCGACGCTCTGGCTCTTTTGATGTGGCCGGTGCTGCTGCTGGTCACCTTCTTTGTCGTCATCGCGCTTGTTTCCAGGGCCCTTTTCGGTGATCAGGGCGTCTTCTTTTCCGTCCTCGTTGCACTGTTTTTTGAATCGACGCTGCGGCCGTTTGCGCCGGGACGCATCGATCACCACAATGTGCAGATCCTTCTAAGCGCCTTGCTGCTTTTGTCGCTGTTGCGGCTGCCCGACAGCCGGCGTTGGGGCATTGCGGCGGGGCTGGTCGCAGCCATGATGCTGGCCATCGGCATCGAAACACTGCCGCTGGTGGGCGCAGGCGCCATGGTCGTCGCTGCCCTGTGGTGGTGGGACGGCTCCAGATTTGCCGCCGCTACACGGACATTCGGACTGTCCTTCGCAGCTTCGACGGCGGCAGTCTTCGCCCTTTCGGTCCCTGTGCCCCGCTACTTTCTGACACAATGCGATTCCATTTCACTGACCCATCTGGTGTCGGCATCGCTGGGCGGCCTCGGGCTCGCACTTGTCAGCACACTGGTCACCCCGGCATCCTCACGGCGATCAAAGGCAGCCGCCCTCGGTTTGCTCGCAATCCTGTGCGGAGGTGTGGCGGTCACGTTCTTCCCGCACTGTCTGGGCGACCCCTATGCCTTTCTGGACCCGAGATTGCGGGAGGTCTGGCTCGACAATGTGTCCGAAGCGAGAAGCGCCCTGGCCGTGCTGCACACCGAGCCCTCGGTTTTTCTGGCAGCCTTTATACCACTGGCCGTGCTGGCACTGACCATCAGCCTCGCCTTGAAGACCGCGCCGCATCCTACGCGATGGAAATGGCTGGTTCTTGCCGCCTTGGCCCTGACCGGCCTGTGTGTCAGCCTCATTCAGGTCCGATTTGTGCAAGTCACCCATCTGTTCTGCATTCCGGCCGCGGCGTGGCTGATGTCGGTCACCTATGACACCATGCGCAATCGCAGCGTCACCATCGGCCGGATCGTCCTGCTCGCCGCCATACCGGTTCTCGCCTCCCCCTGGATCATCATCGTGTCGAAACTCGCTCTGGCACAGGCGGCTGACCGGTCCACAGTGGTCGCAGACAACGGTCGGGCCGGACCCGTCGGCGGCGTCGTCGCGGAATGCCAAAGTCCAGCGGATCAGACCGCCATGGCGGCGCTCGCGCCGGGCATTGTGGCTGCGCCCATCTTTTTCGGCTCCACCGTGCTCGGGTTTTCCGACCTGCCGGTGCTGGCGGCGCCCTATCACCGCGCACAGCAGGCCATTCTCGATACCCATGCCATCTTCGCTGGATCACCTGAGGCGGCCTTGCCGATCCTCAAGCGCCGAAACATCGCCTATGTCATGCTATGCGTTTCAAGCACCGTGCGCCTTGTTACCGGCGACCGCTATCCCGGCAGCCTCGTCGATGCGCTTGAAAACGGTTCCACGCCGGGCTGGCTCGAGCCCATCGCTGCGCATCCCGACCGCTTTCTGCACATCTATCGGGTGCGCGCCGGGGACGGTCTGTAAAGCACCTCGGCAATCCGGCAACGGGAGGGCTCTGCGCTTCAGCAGATGCCCGCTCACATTCTCAACAACTCGATCTTGCCGGCAATCTGCCTCACCCGCTCACGAAGCCATTTGTGGGCCGGATCATTGTTGGACCGTTCGTGCCAGACCATGAAGATCCCAACGGGCTCGGTGTCAAACGGAAGCGGCGATACCGACAATTCACGCAATGTGGAAAGCCGCATGAATTCAAGCTGGGTCGACACCATCTTGGTTCCTCGGATGAAAGATGGAATCCCGGCAAAATTCGAAACCGTTATCTTGGGTTTGGGGATGTGCGGCAGTTGCGGAGCGATCAGCACTTCGTCCGAGGCACCACCAAGGGCAAAATGAACGGTGACATGATCGGCATCCAGATAGGCCTGCACCGACTGGGGCGGCTCGGTCTGATCGCGGTCGAAGAAGCACATCATCATCCCGGAAAACAGTTTCTGCTGGATCAGATCGGGCGCATCCGGAGGCAGTGGCGTGAGGATGAGATCGCAACGCGCATCCCTCAGCAGGGCAACACTCGGCACTCCTGAGGGGATCAGCTCAAGCGACAACCCTATTTGTTCACCGCCGGTATCACGCACGATTTCCGGGAAAATGAGATCACGCTGCATGTCGTTGGCGGCGACCACGAAGTGCATGGCCTCGGATTTCGGATCAAACTGCCGCTGATCCGTCAGGCTCTTGAGGCGATTGAGGACATCTCGGGCCGGCGCTCTCAAGGACAGGGCCGTCTCCGTCGGAGTCAACCCCTGACCAGAACGCACGAACAACGGATCTCCGAATATGATGCGAAGCTTGGCCAGTGTGTGGCTCACGGCCGACTGCGTCACCTCCAGTCGCTCTGCGGCGCGGGAAACGGACGATTCTTCGAGGATGACCAGAAACGTGCGGAGAATTTGGCCATCGAGCTGATAAAAATCGATTTCTCTCATATCATTTATGAATATGCATGAATGGTTCTGATGTCTACTCCCTGTTACGGATGCCCTATCAACCTGGGAGGACTCCATGAGACTATCATCCGAACTGGCATCCCGGCTGGGAGCCGCCGCCTTTGCGATCTCCACTCTGTTTACCGCTCCGGCCGGTGCCGAAGAACTCTCGGTCGCAAACTTCGTTCCACCGCAGCACCACACCAATGCCGTCCTATTCAAATGGTTCGGTGAGGAACTGGCCAAGCGTTCCGACGGTTCGCTGACCATCAAGGTGTACCCGGCCGGTCAGCTCGGCGCTGGTCCGGTCCAGCAATACAAGCGCGTCGTCGAGGGGGTCGCGGATATCACATTCGGCCTCCAGGCCTACACGCCAACGATTTTTCCAAAGTCGATGCTGATCATACCGCCCGGCAAATCGACTACTGCAAAGGAAGCGACGGAACGCCTGCTTGCAATCTATGAGGACCACCTGGCGGATGAATATGACGACGTAAAACTGCTGGGTATCTTCACGACAGCCGGCAACATCTGGGCCGCTACGAGTGATGTATCCACAATGGCGGCACTGGAGGGCAAGAAAATGGTGCCCTATGCCGCAATGACGACACCCATCGTCGAGGCGCTCGGCGCCGTACCGGTCCAGATGCCGGTGACGGAAATGTATACCGGGCTGTCGACCGGGACGATCGACGCCACGACGGCCACCTACAACAACATCACCGCACCATGGAATTTCTGGGACGTTTCGAGCCAACTGGTGACCAATGTTCCGGTTCAGTTTGCCGTCTTCTTTGTCGCCATGAACAAGGAACGCTACATGGAATTGTCCGATGAGCATCGGGCAATCATCGATGGGCTGGCGGGCGAGATTTTCTCGCTTCAGGGCGCGGCGAGCTTTGACGGCGCTGACGCGAAGTCGTTCGAGATCATGCAAAGCGCCCCGCAGATGGCCAAGGTCGAACAAATCATCGTCAGCGACCAAGAGCGGGCCAAGATGGATGCCGCCGTGGCTGAGGGGCTGGACGTGATTTTCAAGGATTACGAATCGCGCGGCATTGCCAATGCCCGCGAGGTCTATGAGGCCATCAACCGATAAGTAGGGCGGGCGGCCACGGGGCCGCCCTTCTCGTTCGACGGGAGGTGATGATGTCCGTACCCACATGGCTTGTCGTATTCGACCGCATCCTGACGGCAGCGGCCCTCGTCATCGGCGGATTGATGCTGGCCTTCATGATGCTGTTCGGCAGTTTCAATGTGCTGGTCATGCGCAAGGCGATGAATGCCCCGGTCCGCGGCGCGGAGGATCTGATGGTCCTGTCCCTGGTCATCCTCGTCGCAATCGCCATTCCATTTGGCGGACGGACCGGCGCCCATATCGAAATCGAGATACTCGAATCGCACATGAACCGCGCCTTCGCCCGCTGGTCGATGTTCTGGCTGCGCCTGCTGGCCGGCGGCCTGATGTTGCTGATGGCCTGGGAATTGATCGAAGCCGGACGCATGGCCACGAAGTTCGGCGAGACGACACAGCAATTGCTGATTTCCTATGAACCGTTCTACTTTCTGCTGGCCGGGTGCGTTGGCCTTTATGTGCTGGTCCTGATTGCGGATGCCGTGCAATTGGCGACCAGAGGCGAGATCACACCGATACGCCTTGGAGCAGAACAGTGATCAGCATGCCCCTGCTCGGCGTGCTCGGGCTTGCTGTCCTATTTGCCCTTCTGGCGCTGCGGTTTCCGGTTGCCCTGGCGATGATCCTGGTGGGCGTCGTCGGCACGATTGTGGCGACCGCCAATCGTTTTGTTCTGCTGGGCATGTCCTCGGACCAGGCCCTCGCGCGCGGCATCAAGACCGCCATGTCTAACCTGTCTGGCGAAGCGTTCGAGGCGGCGTCCAACTACAATCTTCTCGTCATTCCGATGTTTGTATTGATGGGCAATCTTGCCGGCGTCTCCGGTATGTCGGCTGATCTGTTCAATGCTGCCTATCGCTGGATGGGCCATATGAAGGGAGGTCTCGCCTCCGCCACCATCGCCGCCTGCGCGGGCTTTGCCGCACTGTCGGGCTCGTCTCTGGCCGCAGCGATTACCATGGGCCGTGTGGCGTTGCCGGAAATGAAAAAATTCAACTATGCCGACAGTCTTGCGACCGGCTCCGTGGCCGCCGGCGGCACACTCGGCTTTTTGATCCCGCCTTCAGGCGGCATGATCATCTATGCGGTGCTGACCGAGCAGAGCATCGGGCGGCTTTTTATGGCGGGCGTCATTCCCGGCATGCTGCTGACCCTTTTGTTCATCGGTGCGATCTACCTGACGGTGCTGCGCCGCCCTGCGGCAGGCCTGCCGGCCGAGCGCGCCAACTGGCCCGACCGGCGCAATGCGCTGGCGGCGGCCTTGCCCTTTGTCGCTGTGGTCGGCATCACAATCGGCGGCATGTATACGGGTTTCTTCACACCGGTCGAGGCCTCGGCGGTCGGCGCCTTGCTGACCCTGTTTGTGGCGCTCTATCGCCGCTCCCTCAACATTGCCGCCATCCGTGAGGTTATCCTGCAGACCCTCAAAGCCTCGGCCACGGTGTTCCTTATCATTATCGGCGCCTTCATCTTTATCCCGTTCATGTCATTGACGGAATTGCCCGGCCAATTGGTCAGCCTGCTGACGTCGCTATCCATCGGAGACTACGGCATCCTGCTGATCATCATCCTGATTTACATGTTCCTCGGCATGTTTCTGGAAGGTATCGCCATGCTGGTTCTGACCATACCGGTGGTCCTGCCGATCATCGCGGCGCTTGATTTCGGCTTTGACCCGTCCATGGCGGATATGAAGATGATCTGGTTCGGGATCATCGTCGTGGTCGTGCTCGAGATGGGCATGATCTCGCCACCTGTCGGTCTCAATGTCTTTGTCGTCAAATCCATCGCACCCGGCGTGCCGATGGGCCAGATCTTCCGCGGAATCTGGCCGTTCTGGTTCGCCATGGCGTTGATGCTGCTACTGCTCGCCGCCTTTCCGCAAATTGCAACATTCCTGCCGCAAACCATGGTCGGCTGAACCCCGGAGGATCCACACATGCATGAGGGAAAAACCTATATCGTGACCGGGATTGCCTCCGGCATCGGGGCCGAAACCTGTCGGATGCTGCGGTCACAGGGCGCCCGTGTTATCGGCGTCGACCAAAACGAGACCGACAATGCGGATGTCTTCCACAGGGCAGATCTGTCCGAGCCGGCTTCCATCGATTCATTGCTGTCGGTTCTACCGGATGGTGCACACGGTCTTGCCAATATCGCAGGCGTGCCACCCACCATGCCGGCCGGTACCGTGCTGAAAGTCAATCTCTATGGGTTGCAGCGGCTGACTCTGGGTCTGATCCCCAAACTCGCGGACGGTGCATCGATAGCCAATCTGGCGTCGCTTGCTGGTTTCGGCTGGCCAAATGCGCTTGAGCAAATCCGCTCAGCGCTGGCACTCACTCTGGAAAGTGACGTGGAAGCCTTTTGCACCAAGGAAGATTTGGTGGAAGCGGAAGGCGGTCGGTCCTATTTTCTGTCCAAGGAAGCCCTCGTGGTCTGGACCATGCAGAACCGCTGGACCTGGCGCGACCGTGGCATCACGATGAACTGTATCAGCCCAGGTCCGGTCGACACGCCCATCCTGGGCGATTTCCTGGCGACGCTGGGCGAACGCGCCGCCGAGGACAGCAATGTGATGGACCGACCCGGTTTGCCGAAGGACGTGGCGCCGGTGGTTGCCTTTGCCCTCGGCAGCGGCGCGAAGTGGTTTCGTGGCGCCAATCTGACCGTCGATGGCGGCATGTCGAGCCACATCCTTTCGAACATCCATCAGATTTGAGGCAACTGAGATGACGGTGAGATCCCTGACCGGAACCCAAAAGATTCATCACGCCATGGGCCTTTATCTGGAAGGAATTCGCGACGGCAGGGTTTGGGATGCCCTCAACGCCCACACCGGTGCGCGCTACACCCAGCACTCAACCGGTGTGGGTGATGGTCAGAAGGGTTTTGCCGAATTCTTCGAGCCGTTTCTGCAGCGTAACCCGATCCGCGACATTCAGGTCGTTCGCGCCATCGAGGACGGTCCCTATGTGTTTCTGCATGTCTTTCAAAGTCTCAACAATGGCGAGAGCCAGTGGGTCACGGGCGATCTTTTCGACACCGATGGCCATGACAGGGTGATCGAGCACTGGGACGTGATCCAGGCCTTTGAGACGAACACCGGCTCGGGCCAGTCCATGGTCAACGGGCCAACTGCCATCGAGGACCTTGATAAAACCGGCGACAACAAGGCGATTGTCGAGGCCTATTGCGACGACGTCCTGCTGGGCTGCAATGTCGAGCGAGCCGGGAATTATGTTTGCGCGGAGCGGTTCGACCAGCACAGTCCCAATGTGGCGGACGGGCTGGATGCCCATGGCATCCATCTGGCGCAACTGACCGGTTCAGATCCGCTCATGCGGTACTGGAAGGTGCATCGGCTGATCGGACAGGGCAATTATGTCGTCACCCTGAGCCACACCCAGACGGGTCGGAACCACTATTGCTGCTTTGATATCTACCGTTTGAGAGACGGCAAGATCGCGGAACATTGGGATGTGACGGAGAAAATCCTCTGTCCTGAAGAGTGGAACAATCAGGGCAAATTTTGACAGGTGCAGGAGGTGTCACAGTGAGCAATATGGACCAGATCATCACCACGGATATTCTGATCAATGGAGAGATCCGTCCCGCCTCGGACGAGGCAGTCTATGATCTCCACAATCCAGCGCGTCCATCGGAACTGGTCGGGCACGCCGCCGCGGCTAACCGGGAGGATATGATCGCGGCTGTCGAGGCGGCCCACAAGGCGTTTCCGGCCTGGGCGGATCTCGGATTTGAAGCGCGTGCGAAACTGCTGCGCAGCATCGCCGGGGCGCTTGTGGCAGATGAAGAGGATGTAAAGTACCGGTCACGGCTGTTCACCCGCGAACACGGCAAGATCGCCCGTGAAACGCTTCTGGAAATGAGCCGTCTCGGTGACCGTTTCATGCAGGCTGCCGGCTACGGCGAAAGGATGGCTGTCGATGAAACGATGGGCCCGCCGGAAACCGGCCCGCAGTTTGATACGATCATCACCCGACAGCCGCGCGGCGTCACAGCGCTCATCGTGCCCTGGAACTGGCCGCTCTCCATCCTCGGCGCCAAGCTCCCGCAGGCGCTCGTGACCGGCAATACGGTGGTGGTCAAACCCGCCGAGAACTCGGCCATTGCACCGGTACTGACCCTGCAGATCATTGCCGGCATGCTGCCGCCCGGTGTAATCAACATCGTCACCGGTTCCTCGAAGGAGATTGGTGATACGCTGACCGGTCATCCGCTGGTCCGTAAGGTGAATTTCACCGGTTCGGTGCCGGTCGGCCGACATGTGATGAAGGTTGCGGCGGAAAACATCACCCCGGTTACGCTGGAGCTTGGGGGCAATGACGCTGCGCTGCTTCTTGACGATGTCGAACTCGATGAAGCGGTCTTTGACAAGATGTATTGGGGCGCCTTCGGCTCCTCCGGGCAAATCTGCATGGCGCTGAAGCGGCTCTATGTGCATGAAAGCCGCTATGACGAAGTGGTCGACGGTTTCACAGCCGCATGCGATCGCGCCGTCATCGGTGACGGCTTGCTCCCGGAGACAACCATGGGCCCCGTGAACAACGCCAAACAGCTAAAGGTCGTCACCGACATGATCGCCGAGGCGCGCGCCCGGGGCGCCGAGGTCAGGGAATGCGGACAGGTGCCAGATGAGCCGCTTTACCGCGGCGGCGGTTACTTCCAGAAACCCGCTCTGGTCTACGACGCGGACCCGGATCTGGCAGTCGTGCGCGAGGAACAGTTCGGGCCATGCCTGCCGATCATGAAGTTCAAAACCGACGATGAGGCCATCGCCAGGGCCAATGACAGCGAATTCGGCCTCTGTTCATCGGTCTGGACGCCCGACGCCGAGCGCGCGGTGCGAATGGCAAGGCGTATAGAGGCAGGCTACACCTATCTGAACGGTCACGGGCCGATGGCACAGGACGGGCGCGGACCCTTTGGCGGATTCAAAATGTCGGGGATCGGGCGAAATCTCGGCTATGACGGTGTTCTCGCCTTTGCCGAACCCCATTCAATTTCCGGGCCCGCGGGCTTCCTCGTTGGAGACAATCATGGCTAAGCTTGGTGACAACATCATCGGTACGAGCGGCCTGGCGCCGTTCTTCAAACTCGATGAAGCGAGCAAAGAGGCGGTCGACGCGCCCGGCATCCGCAAGGGCGATGCGGTGCGCACATGCGTACGTTCGCTCAGCGGCTTTCAGAAGGAGGCGCTGGTCCGTTCGGCAAAGACGGGTGACACCTGGCGACTGGTGTCCGATGAAGGCCCTTACCTGAACGGCCATGACGCGGCCCCCTGCCCACTGGCCTTCCTGTCGGTCGGCATGGCCGCCAGCTTCATGAACGAAATTCTCGCGCTGGCCGACCTTCAGGGTGTCGAGATCCGCAAACTCAAGCTCATCCAGGACAATTACTACACGATGAAAGGCTCGATGCCGAAACGGACCATGGTCGGCGGCGCGGAGAATATCGAGTTGCAGGTCGAAATCGATTGCGATCTGGAAGACAGGGAGCTCAACGAATTCCTGATCAATGCGACATTCGCGTCTCCTCTGAACGGATTGATGCGCGGGCGGCTTGAAAGTCTGTTCAAGCTGGCAAAGAACGGCAACGCACTCCCCACCGCAAAGGTCGCAGAACTGAACGGGCCGCTCATTCCCGACCCCGGCGATCAATTCGCGATGGCCGAGCCGGCAGCGACCTCCGGAGGTCTGGCGCTGATGGAACCCGTCGGCCCGACCCCGAAGAAGGACGTTGTCAAAGGGACGTCATCCGGCGGATCGTCCCTGTCGGACGAACAGGACAGGCGGCTGAATATCGGTGCCGTGGCGGTGCTGCGGGAGGATGGCATCAAGGAAATCCAGCAGATGCAGTATTCGCCCTATGGCACGTCATTTCGCTTTCTCAGCTCTGAAGACGGGCGCGCGCCGGATGCCAATTCGCTGATCAGCGCCGGTATCGGTTTTTGTTTCATGACCCAATTCGGCCGCTTCGTGTCGATGCTCAAGCTCGATCTGAATGACTATCGGATCGTGCAGGATACGCATTTCAGCCTGGGCGGCGCATCCGGCGGAACCGGCACGGTCGGCGAAGCCGATCCGATCGAAACGCATGTCTATCTTGAGACCTCGGAATCGGATGAGACAGCACGGGAAATGCTCGATATCAGTGAGCAGACCTGCTTTCTTCATGCCTTCTGCCGGACCGACCTGAAAACCAGATTGAAAGTCGTGCGGATCTGAAGCCCGACGCATTGCCTCAACATTGAAATCGACGGGCACCCGCAGGATGCCCGTCGCAGCGTAAGCTCAGCGTTTCAAGGCGCCGACACCGGAAAACCGGAAGGCTTCCTTTTCAAGGTTGTCGATTTCCTCGGCGCTCATCTGATCATGGGCAACCGTGATGCGGCCGAGAAAGACGAGCGGCAGATCGTCAGCCTTGCCTTCAAGATGGGCCTTGATGGCCTCAGCCGTCGCGGCGCCGACATCGTCACCCATGCGCATGGGTGTTGCATCAAGCTCGCCACGGCGGATGGCGTCCAGTTCCAGACCGGTGCCGCCCCAGCCGGTTGAGAAGATGTCCTTTTCCTTGTTCGCCGCGACCTGTGCCTCGACCGACCCCATGGCCATCGCCGTATTGGCATTGTGGATCACCTTGGCCTCAGGATAGGCCTGCAGGATCAGGCTTGTGCCCGTGAACCCGCCTTCCCGCTGATATTCGCCATAGTGCTCATACACTGCGTTCCAGTTGCCTTTTTCCGCGACACAGTCCTTGAAATCGCCGGAGCGCTGGTTGTCGGTGATGCCCGGTATGCCGCGGTTCATGGCATAGGTGACATCCTTGCCAAGGCGTTCGAGCATGTAGTCGCACATCTTCAAAGCGCCGTAGGCGGACGAGAAATCAAACCAGGCAGCAGGCTGGTTCTTGAGATATTTCAAGGGTGTGTGAAAGGCCCAGACAAATGTCGTCAGACCCTCGGTGCCCGCAAGCTTGTCGATATTGTCCGCCTGGGTCGCCAGCTCCGACGGTCCGAAAATCACGAAATCGTAGAGATCCTGATCCTGAGCCACCTGGTTGGCATAGGTCGCCTGCAGAGAATGCTCGATCTGGCGCGACGCGAATTCCCGTGTTTCGTACTGGATACCGAGCTCGTCCAGACGTTTGGTCAGAGCCAGATAGTTGCGCGCCCAGAAATCGGACACATCCGCTGACGGGTAGATCAAAGCGATCTGGATCGGCTTGTCCTGCGAGCCGGTGAACTTGACCGCCTTCTCGCCGGTTTTCGCCTGCAGCGCTTCCAGCGCGCCGTCCTTGTTGACCTGCTGGGGCAGCCAATAGTCCCGTTCGCCGTCATCGGGCAGGGTTTTCAGCGGCAGATCCTGGGCAAATGCGGATGCCGAAAGCGACAGTGCCGTAGCGACTGCCAGAGTTGATATCATCTTCATGGGTCGTTTCCTCCATTGGGTGGTTTGCGAAGACGTTCGTCTTCGGTTGAGCCAGCGGCATCAGCCGCTGGGATTGGGGTCACCGGCAAACAGCCGTCCGATGATCAACAGGAGCGCGAGGCCGCCCAGCAGAGCGCCGGCCAGCTTCATGATCTTGATATTGTCGGGGTTTGAGAACGCTGCGCCTATTCCGCTCGCACCGTCACGATCAGCTTTTTGCAGCCATGTGTATGCGGCAACGGATGCGATAATAACCACGCCGGACGCCACCGATTGCCAGAAGAATTCGATCCGCAGGGTCACCAGTGCGTTGATCATCATCGAAAGAAGCAAGACACCGGCAAAGGAACCAAGCATGGAGGCCCGGCCACCGAACAATGAGGTGCCGCCCACAACCACTGCCGCGATGACGTGCAGATTGAAATAGGGCGCCGATGTTGCCTGAATGGCATTCAGCTTGCCGGTCAGCATGATGCCGGCAAGTCCGGCCATGGCGCCCATCAGCACATAGGCATGAATACGGTGCCGGTCGACCGCAATACCGCTCATTTCGGAGGCCTCGGGATTGGATCCGATGGCGATCGTGTAGCGGCCGAAATAGGTACGCGTGAGGATGAGATATCCGCCGATCATCGAGACAAGTCCGATCACCACGGGCGTCGGCAGAAAATAGAACATCTGGCCGCGACCGATTTCTGTGATCAGGTCGGGAAAACGGGCAAGCACCAGCCCCTTGGCAAGCACCAGGGCAAATCCGCGATAGACCAGGTCCATCGCCAGCGTGCCTATCAGATCGGGCACTCGAAACCGGGTGATGACCAGTCCGTTGATCAGCCCCATGGTGGCGCCAAGCATGATGCCGATGATCACGGCCAGCCAGGCTGGGAAGCCGTATTGCTTGATCAGGAATGCCATGATGATGCCGGTCAGGGCCGCAACCGAGCCGATGGACAGGTCGATCCCCCGCTGGGTGATGACAAATGTCATGGCCATGGCCATCGGCATATAGAGCGCGCTTTCCAGAAGAATGGCATTGAGATTGGAGAGGCGAAAATAGCGGGCTGGTTCCGCGATCGCCATGAAACCGGCGATCAGCAGGATCATGGCCATCGGACCCACTATCGCCAGATATGGCTCGAGATGATCGTTCAGGGTCTTGCCCTGTGGATCTCCGGCTTTGTCGACCGATACAGACATTGTCTTTCCTTTGTTCAAATGGTCCGAATCACGCGGCCTGGTGGGCCCCGACGATGAGTCCGAGAATGGCTTCGCGATCGGTTTCGGCCGTTTTCTCCACGCCGACACACCGGCCCCGGCGCATCACGTGAATGCGGTCCGAAATCTGAAAAACATCGTCGAGCGAGTGCGAGATAACGATCACAGCAAGCCCCTGTTCCTTCAGTGTGGTGATCAGTTTGAGCGTTCTGGCCGTCTCTTGCGGTCCCAATGCCGCTGTCGGCTCATCCATGACGAGAACCCGCAGATCCGTGTGACGCACTGCCCTTGCGATGGCCACGGCCTGACGCTGCCCTCCGGAAAGACTCTGGGTCATCACGTCCATGCTTTTGAGGGTCACACCCAGGCGATCCCTGAGCACCCTTTCTGCTTCGAACCGCATTTTCCTGTTGTCGAGAAAGGGCAATCCAAGGATTGAACTGGTCAGTTCGGAGCCGAGAAAGAGATTGGCCGCTGGATCGAGGTGATCGGCCAGGGCGAGCGTCTGGTAGACAGCGCCGATGCCGACGTCGATCGCATCGGAATGGCTGTTCATTTGAAGCGGCCGGCCATCGAGGTTCATGGTTCCCGCGGTCGGCTGATAAACACCTGTGAGGATCTTGATCAGCGTTGACTTGCCGGCGCCATTGTCTCCGACGATGGCCAGCACCTGTCCGGCGTAGGCATCAAGGTCAACGCCCACAAGCGCTGTTACGCCACCAAACCGCTTGGATATGTCGCGCATTGTGATGATCGGCTGATCGTCTTTCATGGGCTTATCCTTCAAATTTATGTTATCGATAACAATTCTAATCGTGATTGATGCGAACAAAGACCTGGGTTTCAGTGGTGCACGTGGAAGCGTTTCCTCAGCCCGCCGCACCAGTTGCAAAGACCGCAATCCACACAGACCATGCGGCTGTCCGCACCGCTGTCTGGCGCCAAAGGTGGCCGGGCTGCATGTTTTCCTGCAGCCGTCTCAACAGACAGCGGCCGGAGACCGAAGGCAGATCATCCGACCCGGTCCGCCGGTGCAGCCACCCGCGGACCGATCCCTCTATTTGCCCCAGATCTTGGCGTATTCCTCCCGGTAGCCATTGCCGGGATCGAAAATATTGTTGTCGCCGCCGTCATAGGCAATGTTGTCCAGCGTTACCACGTGGAGCGGTGAGGTATAGCCAGACCATTCCTCACCCTGTATCGCGCGGTTCAATTCGTCGACCAGTTGCCAGCCCTGCAGATTGAGCGGTTCGGCCACGGTGACGGACTGGTACTGCTTGCCGCGAATGCGCTGATAGGCGCTTTCCGAGCCGTCGCCCGCAGCAACAGCTTTCGGCTGTCCTTCCCCGGATATTCCCGCCGCGGCGAGTGCCGGGCCCATGAAATCGAAATAGATATCGTTGATGGCCAGGCTATGGGTCCAGGCATCACCATGGCGCTGAAGCAGGGCGGTCGTCAGGGTCGGCATACGGTTCGACGTATCGGCAATCGGCGTATCGACATATTCAAGCACCGTGCCACCGAGTTCCTCGATGGTTTCCTTGATGCGGTCCGCCTTGGCGATTGCGATGGCGTAGGTTGAATCGGTGAAGATCACCACGCCTGGCTTGCCGCCGGCATCGGCGAAGGCCCATTGGGCCGCGGCAGCGGACACATCCATGGCGTCGGTGGAAACATTGGCGAAAACGCCATTGTCCGGGTCCGGTCCGATGACCGGCGAAGCATGCCAGCTGACCATCGGTATGCCGGCTTCGCGGGCCTGCGCCATGCCGGTCTGCTGCTCGACGGCGTCAAAACCGTTGATGATGATTCCATCGGGCTGCAAGGCCATGGCCTGGCCGAAGGCGGCGGTCCTGCCGGAAACGGACCCGGCGCCGTCGAGCACGCGGACATCCCAACCAATTTTGCCCGCGGCCTCCTCGATGCCTCTGGTCACGCCCAGAACGCCGCCGTTTTTCATATCGGCCGCCAGCACGACGATGGTCTTGCCCTCGGCGGCTTTCGGCCCGCTGGTCGGGCCGTCCCAGACCTCTTTTTTTCCGGCATGTTTCTGCACGGCCGCCATGGCGTCGGAAATGGCATCCGCCTGGGCGGGCAATGCGATGCCCAATGTCATGATACCGGCCAGTCCGGCAATGAGTGTTCGTCTCAACATGGTTTTCTCCCTTTCAAACTTCATGTCATTTTCTGGCAGCGCCCTTGCGGCGCTGCGCGTATCCGGCAATGCCGATGGCGACCAGCAGGGTGACGCCATTGAACATCGGCTCGACCCAGAAGGACCCGCCGATCTGCTGAATGCCCGAAATCCCGATGGCAAGAATGGCAACACCGACGATCGTGCCCCACACATTGACCCGCCCGGGTTTGATCGTCGTTGATCCCAAAAAGGCACCGACCAGGGCGGGCAGCAGATACTCCAGCCCGACACTTGCCTGGCCGATGCGCAGTTTGGATGCCAGGATCACGCCGGCCAGCGCGGTCATCAGACCGGAGGTGACAAAGGCGCCCATGACGAATTTTCGTGTCGGAATGCCGTTCAGTTCTGCAGCGCGCGGGTTGGCGCCGATGGCGTAAAGATAACGGCCCACCGGCGTGTATTCCAAAACCAGCCACATGACGACGGTGATCGCCAGCACATAAAAGCCGGTGATCGGCAACCCGAAAACGAAGGTGCCATTGATGGCGTAAAAGCCGTCCGGCAAAACCCCGACGATCTGCCGTCCGCCGGTGTGCCAGAGCGCCAGCGCATAAAGGACGGTCCCCGTTCCGAGCGTTGCAATGAACGCATCGATCTTGGCAACTTCCACCAGAAGACCGTTGAGCAGACCGACAAAGGCTCCCAGAAACAGGACGATCATCACGGCGACCGGCCAGGGAATGCCGAACAGGGTCTGCAGGGAAATCGCCAATATATGCCACAACACAATGCCATAACCGACGGTCAGATCGATGCGGCCGGCCGCCATGGGAATCATGGCCGCCAGGCTCAGCAGCGCGATGATGGCCTTGTCGGAGATGATTGCGCGCAGATTGAGCAGCGTCGGGAAGGTATTGGGCAGAAGGATGGAAAACAGCAGGGCCAGGCCGACCGTCAGAATCACCAGACCGTAGACCGGCGCCAGACGGATCAGCCTGGCACCGAATGAGAGGCCCTTCATTTCGGATTTGGTCGGCTCCAGGGCATCGGATTCAATGGACTGCATGGTTCACCTGCTGTGTCGTGTCCCGGCCGGCGTCGCTTGCGGACGCGGCCTGTATGAGTGATTCCGTCGACAGGCCGACACCGGACAATTCGGTCACCACCTGACCGCGGCTGAAGACGATGGCGCGATGACAGATGGCCGCCACTTCCTCGAAATCGGTCGAAACGACCAGCACGCCCATGCCGGAAGCGAGGGCCTCGAACAGCAGCGCATAGATCTCAGCCTTGGCGCCGACATCCACACCGGCTGTCGGGTCTTCCGCGATCAGGAGCTGCCGCCCGGTCTCCAGCCAGCGGCCAACCACGACTTTCTGCTGGTTGCCGCCGGAAAGCGCTTCGATTGCCAGTGTCGGATCATTGGGCGACAAACCAAGGCTCTGACCGACCGCCTGCACATCCCGGTCCTCGGCTGACGTACCCTTGAATGACAGCAGGCCGCGACCGGAGGCCAGCGGATTGATGAACATGTTCTCGCGGATCGTCAGAGACGGAGCAATCGATTCGACCACCCGATCGCGAGCAACCAGACCGATGCCCGACTGCATCGCCATGCGTGGCGACGAAAGATCCGGCGTGTTGCCGTTCAGATGAATGTCTCCGGAGAAAGCACGTTCGCCGAAAAGGCACCGCCCGACATCCTCATGGCCGGCACCGCGCAGTCCCAGAAGACCGACGATCTCGCCCTGATTGACCGCCAGGTTCACCGGACCGACATCGCCGATCGCAACATTGGAGAGTTGAAGGACGGCGGCGCCCGTCTCGGCCGCCGGCCGGTCGAATTCACGGGTACGCCGACCGACAATAAGCTGAACCAGTTCCTCCGCGCTGGTGTGCGCGACATCGCGAATCCCGACCATCATGCCGTCGCGCAGCACCGCAACCCGGTCGGCGATCCTGAAGATCTCATCCAGCCGGTGAGAGACATAGATCATGCCGACGCCATTTTCCCGGAGTGGACGCAGGGCGGCAAAAAGCCGTTCGACCTCATCGGCCGGCAGGCTGGCGGTCGGTTCGTCAAGGACAAGGAAATCGCATTCGACCGCCAGCGCCCTGGCGATGGCGACCAGCGATTTTTCGGTTCGGCTCAGATCGGACACACGGACCGTTGGATCGAAATCGCAATCCACCCGGGCAAGCGCCTCGCGTGCCCGGTTTTCCGCCTCGCCCCAGTCGATCAGTCCGGCGCGGCGTTTGTAACCCTGTGCAAGTGCCATGTTTTCAGCGACGGTCATCCATTCGATCAGACCGAGATCCTGGTGGATAAAGGCCACCGATTGCCGCTCATTGACGGTTCCGGGCTTGTGCTGATAGGCGATGCCGTCAATCAGCACTTTGCCCGAATCCGGTGTGTGAATGCCGCCAAGCACCTTTATCAGGGTGGATTTTCCCGCGCCGTTTTCACCCAGCAACGCGACGATTTCGCCGCGATTGACGTGCATGGAGACGCCGCGCAGGGCCTGCGTGCCGCCAAAACTTTTGACGATCCCGTCAAAAAACAATCCGCTTTGCACCGGCGGTGCCATGCCATCCTCCCTGCCGGCTCCGTCAAACTGCCTTGAAATGCACTGCGTTACCGGTAACCTATCTGATAGAGTACGGATTAATTTGGCATGGTCAAGAAAATAATGTTATCGGTAACGTATACCGATCTCTCGATTGCGACAGGCGAATTAGATGTCTGAATCGAAAAGGAAAAAAGACAAGGTTACGCTCGCTCAGGTGGCGGAGGTGGCCGGCGTCTCCAAGATGACGGCGTCGCGGGTGCTGCGCAAGGCAAGCGGATTTTCCCGCGATACCCATGACCGGGTCATGCGGGCCGTCCATGATCTTGGTTACGTTCCCAATCGTCTGGCCGCCGCCTTTGGCTCGGACAAGGCCTCGACATTGATCGGCGTGTGCGTTCCGCGCCTGACCAGCGGCATGTTCGGATCGGTTCTCGACAGTATCGACCACACGTTGTCGCGTCTTGGCTATCAGACCATTATCGGATCCCATGAACAGGTGCCGGAAACGGAAGAAGCCTGGCTGACAACGATCCTGTCCTGGCGGCCAGCCGGGGTCATTTTGAGCGGCCGCACCCATACGCCCACCGTTCTGGAGATGTTGAAGGATCAGGCCATTCCGGTGGTGGAGATCTGGAACCTCAATACCAGTCCGATCGATATATCCGTCGGCTTCAACCATTTCGACTGCGGCCATGAGATGGGACGTTTCATGGTCAGCCGGGGTCGCAGAAACATCGCCTTAGTCGGTGCAGAGGCCAATACGCCCGGCATGGGCATGGTCCGGTTCGAGGGCTTTACTGAAGCGCTGAATGCCGGGGGCGGCCAACTGGTAACGCGCGAAATCCTGATCGACCGGCCGGGGTTTTATGCCGGCTATTACGGGACCGAAACCGTGCTCAGCCGCATGGGCCGCCTCGACGGTATCTATTATCAGGAAGACAACATGGCCGTTGGCGGCCTGTTCTACTGCCAATCGAAAGGACTGAGAATACCCGACGATATCGCTATTGCCGGATGGGGCGGTATGGAAGTGGCATCGGTCCTGCCCCGCCGGTTGACCACCACATCCGTTGCGACGCAGGCGCTCGGCAAAACCGCGGCCGAGGCGCTGGTTGCGCGGATCCGCGGCGAACCGGTCCAGGACGTTATCGTGGCACCGACGCGGCTGGTGCCCGGAAGCACCGTCTGAGGCGGCGGTTCGCATTCGGCACCCTCATTGTCCACTGCCCCATGGTCCGTGATGGGCGCCCGGTTCGTCGATTCTCTCGAAGCCGTGTGCGCCGAAAAAGTCGCGTTGCGCCTGGATCAGGTTGGCCGTCGAGCGGCCAGTGCGCAGGATGTCGAAATAGGCCAGCGCCGATGACAGAGCCGGGGTCGGCAATCCATTTTCAGCAGCCAAGGCCACAGTCCGCCGCAGATCGGATTGAGTCTCACGAATACGGGCTGCAAAGAAGTCGGAAAACATCAAATTGGCATCGGGACTGGCCGCGAGCGCCCGCGCCATATCATTGAGCATGGTGGACCGGATGATGCAGCCGGCGCGCCACACTTCGGCGATCGCAGGCATTGGCAGGTTCCAGCCATTGGCCGATGAGAGCCCGTCGAGAAGCTCGAACCCTTGCGCGTAACACATGATCTTGCCGGCAATCAGCGCATTCTCCAGGATGGAAATCGGCAATGCGTCAGCGGCCAGCCTGCAAGGCGCCGGACCAAACAGCTTTTCGCCCTGTCGCCGTGTGTCCAGCCGTGCCGACAGGTTACGGGCCGCTACGGCAGCCTCGATCACCGTGACCGGAACACCCAGATGCTGCGCCTCGATGGCGGTCCAGCGGCCGGTTCCCTTCTGGCCCGCGCGGTCAAGGATAACATCCAGCATCGGGCGATCGGTTTTCGGGTCGGTCGCCTTCGAAACCTCGGCGGAAATCTCGATCAGATAGGATTTGAGAACACCCTCGTTCCATCCGTCGAAAACGTCAGCAATCTCATTGGGCGTCATGGCCATGCCGTCGCGCATAATGCCATAGGCCTCGGCAATCATCTGCATGTCGGCATATTCGATGCCGTTGTGAACCGTCTTCACCGCGTGCCCTGCACCGCCCTCACCCATCCATGTGGCGCAGGGCTGGCCTTCATAATCGGCGGCGATCGCCGTCAGTATTGGCGAAACAGTATCCCAGAGTTCCTTCGGTCCACCGCCCATTATGGAGGGGCCATAGCGCGCGCCGGTCTCGCCGCCTGAAACACCGATCCCCAGGAAACGCGCACCATCGGCGGCACGCCGGTTGGTTTCGTTGAAATTAGCGTTGCCCGCATCGATGATCACATCGTCCGCGTCCATCAACGGCCGCAACAGCGCAATGTGCTCATCGACCACTGCACCGGCGGGCACCATCAGGATGACGGCGCGGGGCGGTTTGATGGCGGCGATCAGCGCTTCGATGGTTTCGCAGCCCGTTAACCGGCTTTGCAGGGCGCCCGCACCGGCAACAAAGCGGCGCGTGGTTTCCACCGTTCGATTGTACACCGCGACCGAGTAGCCATTGTCGGCAATGTTGAGCGCCAGATTGGCACCCATCGTCCCAAGGCCGATCAGGCCGATATCCGCGCGGTCGTCATCATTCATGGTCTCTGGATCCCCTGCCGGTTGAGCACCACCGAGTAGAGACTGGTGGTCGCGGTGATGAATAACTGATGTTTGGCCCGGCCACCAAAACAAACATTCGAGACCAGTTCGGGAACCAGGAGCTTTCCGAGCAGCCGCCCATCCGGGCTGATGCAGTGAACGCCATCGGCCGCCGACGACCAGATATTGCCATCACCATCGAGGCGAAACCCGTCCGATGCGCCCGGATTGATGACATGGAAGACATCACCGCCCGAGAGCCTGTCACTCGAATCCACATCGAAAACCCTGATGTGGCGTTCGGCGTCCGCGTCGAACATCACACCCGTATCGGCGACATAGAGCTTTGATTCATCGGGTGAAAAAGCGAGGCCGTTGGGACAGGCAAAATCCGTCACGACGGCCTCGATCCCGCCATTGGACGGATCGACTCGGTAGACATGACAGGGCAATTCCTGCTCCGATTTATAGCCTTCATAGTTGGTCATGATGCCGTAATGCGGATCGGTGAACCAAATGGATCCATCGGATTTGACGACAACGTCGTTGGGCGAATTGAGGCGTTTGCCGTCAAAGGAATCGGCAATCACCGTGATCGAACCATCGAGTTCGGTGCGGGTGACCCGTCGGGTTCCGTGTTCGCAACTGATCAGCCGTCCTTCAAGATCGCGCGTATGACCATTGGCGAAGTTCGACGGTTCGCGGTACACCGATATCCCGGTGCCGGGCGTCCAGCGCATAATCCGGTTGTTCGGAATGTCGGAAAACAGCAGGCAATTGGCGTCTCCAAACCACACCGGCCCTTCGGTCCAATCGAAACCCGTTGCCAGTTGCTTGACCGGCGCATTGCCCATGACGAAACGGGAAAACTCCGGTTCAATCGCTCGAAAAAAAGACATTTGCGTTTCACCTCCCAACGCATCGTGTTACCGATAACAGATCAGATCGACATCGCAAGGACAATCGTTGTGGACTTTTTCAGACCCAGTCAGTCTCTCACCCACCGGGCTGTCATGACAATGCTTGCCGCCGCAATCGGCAAAGCCGATGAACTCGGTCAGCCGCAATGCATCGTGATTGTCGACCAAAGCGGCGAATCGCTCGGCGAGATTCGCATGGATGGTGCAAAGTTTCTCAGCCGAAAGAGCGCCCTGGCGAAGGCCCGAACGGCAGCGTCTATCGGTGCGCCAAGCGCGTCCATTCCGGACCATGTGCGGGCGGGGATCGCGGCGGCCACATCGGGTGCCGTGACGGGTCTGCCGGGCGGGCTGCCCATTGTGCATCAGGGTGCCGTCACCGGCGGTGTCGGCGTCGGCTCCGGCAGCGGTGAACAGGACATTGCCGTTGCCAATGCAGCATTGGCAGCCATCGGCGCCGAGACGTTCTGAGGGTGCTTTCAGACGGGTTCGGAGAAGGCGATCTGGGCTTTCATCGCCCTGTTTCGGTCCGACGCAATGACAAAGGCCTCTTCCGCATTGTCGAGCGATATTGTGTGCGATATCAGGGGTTTAACATCGAAACGGCCGGCCTGCATCAGTTCAACCGCCATCGCAAACTCCTCGTGAAAGCGGAACGAACCGCGCAGATCGAGCTCTTTCGCGGTGATCTGCATCATCGGAACGCTCATGTCGCCGCCGAGCCCCAGTTGCATGACAACACCCCGGGGTCGCATGGCCGCAATGCCGGCGGCCAATGCCGGTTGCGCCCCGGAACACTCATATAAAACATCGAAGGTGCCCTTGCCGGCCGCATAGTCACCCAATGCATCGGGTTCGCGAACCATATTGATCATTCGGTCGGCCCCGACTTTTAATGCAAAGGCCAGCGCATTGTCGGAAAGATCGGTGGCGACTATCTCCGCCGCTCCCGCCTGTCTTGCCGCCAGTACCGCCAGACATCCGATGGGACCGCAGCCAGTCACCAGAACCCTCTTGCCCAGCATCTCGCCGGCTCTGCGGGTCGCGTGCAGGGCGACCGAAAGCGGTTCGGCCATTGCCGCCTCACCGGCAGACAGGCCGGCTGCCGGCACACACTGGCTTGCATCGGCATTGAGGGTTTCGCGAAACGCGCCCTGAATATGGGGGAATGGCATCGCCGAACCGTAGAAGCGCATGTTTTCGCAATGGTTGCGCAGCCCCTCACCGCAAAAACGGCAATGGCCGCAGGGACGCGAGGGAGACACGGCGACGAGATCTCCGGGCGCAAAGCCGCTGACGTCCTCGCCCAGCCCGATCACTGTGCCGGAGACTTCATGACCCAGGATCATCGGCTGCTTCAATCGGACCGAGCCGAACCCGCCATTGTGATAATAATGCAGGTCGGAGCCGCACACCCCGCCCGTAACGAGGCGGATCTGCACCTCGCCGGCAGAGGGCGCCGGCGCCTCGCGTTCCTCTATCCGCAGGTCTCCAGCTTCATGAATGACGATTGCTCGCATCGATTTTTCCTAAATGACGGGTGACGGGAGGCTGCGCCCCTCGAAATGCGCAACGAGGTTGTCGTATACCAGCGCGCCCATGGCCTTGCGGGTTTCCACGGTTCCGGAGGCATGGTGCGGCTGCAGCAGAACATTGTCGAGGTCGAAAAACCTTGGATTGATTGCCGGCTCGCCCTCGAACACATCCAGCGCGGCGCTGCCCAGCCCGCCGGTTTCCAGCGCATCGAGAAGCGCCTCTTCATCGACATTCGAAGCGCGCGAAATGTTGATCAGCATGCCGTCCGGGCCCAGCGCCTCGACGACCTTCCTGCCAACGATGTGCCGCGTCGCCTCCGAAGCAGCGAGGGTAACGAAGAGGAAGTCGCACGCCTCGGCTAGCGCAACGGGATCGGCAATGAATTTCCAGTCCGATGCAAAATCCCGCGGCGCGAGGTCCCCATAGAAGATGTCCATATCGAAAGCAGCCAGGCGCTTGGCCACCTCATATCCGATGCGACCCATGCCAAGAACGCCCGCGCGTTTTTCGTGGACGCGGGATTTGAGATCATAGAGGCCGCGATTTGCCCAGTCGCCGCTCTTGACCCAGGTCTCGGCACCGACAATACCTCTTGCCTGGGCAAGCATCATCGCAATACCGAGATCGGCCACATCCTTGGTCAGCACATCCGGTGTGTTGGTCACCCTGATGCCTCTTTCACGCGCGGCGTCCAGATCGACCGCATCATAGCCGACTCCATAGACCGAGATGATTTCCAGTGCCGGAAGCGCGTCAATCAGGGCACGGTCGGCGCCCCTTTCGCCCCGTGTTGCAATGCCCCGGATGGCCGCGCTGTGTTCAGCAAGAAACTGCGCCTTGTCCTGCGCGTCGAAGTATCGATGCATGGTGAAGGTCTCGTTGAGCGGCCCCTCGTCCCAGGCCGGATAGGGCGCGACCTGCAAAATTCCGACCTTGTTCATTGTTCACGCTCTCCACTTATCCACTTGCAAATTGTTATCGATAACATATACAAGGGTTCAGGTGAATGTCGAGATCAAAAGGAAGAGATTGCCGTGTCGGGTGGAAAAGAATTGTTCGATCTTGCGGGAAAGACCGCAATGGTCACCGGCTCATCGCAGGGCATTGGTTATGCACTTGCCGCAGGACTTGGCGCGGCCGGCGCCGCGCTGATCCTGAACGGCCGTGACAAAGACAAGCTGGCAAGGGCGGCCAACACATTGCGCGACGACGGGTACGATGTGACGGAAATGGCGTTCGACGCGACGGATCACGATGCCGTGCGCGCGGCGGTCGACGGCTATGAGGCAAACCATGGCGGCATCGACATTCTGGTGAACAATGCGGGCATGCAGTTTCGAATGCCGCTTGAAGATTATCCGGCCGATATGTTCGACACATTGCTGTCGATCAATGTGGCGTCGGTTTTCCACGTCGGTCAAGCCGTTGCCCGTCATATGATTGCGCGTGGCGCCGGCAAAATCATCAATATCGCCTCGGTGCAGACGATGCTCGCCCGGCCGGGCATCGCGCCCTACACCGCCACCAAGGGCGCCGTCGGCAATCTGACCAAGGGCATGGCCACCGACTGGGCGAAATACGGCTTGCAGGTCAATGCCATCGCACCGGGCTATTTCGACACGCCACTCAATGCGGCGCTCGTCAGCGACCCGGAATTCAGTGCCTGGTTGGAAAAGAGAACGCCGGCGGGCCGCTGGGGCAATGTCGACGAACTGGTCGGCGCCTGTATCTTCCTGTCTTCGAAGGCGTCGAGCTTCGTCAATGGCCATACGCTTTATGTCGATGGCGGAATAACGGCGTCCCTGTGAGCCGATGCGGCTGTTTGTCGTCATGGGCGTATCGGGATGTGGAAAGTCGACGATCGCCGCGGCTCTTGCAAAAGCCAGTGGCGGGACGGCGATCGACGGCGATGATTTCCACCCGGCGGACAATATTCGGAAAATGAGCGCGGGAATTCCGCTGACCGATGCGGATCGCTGGCCCTGGCTGGACCAGGTGGGACGGCATATGAAACACTCGGACGGCAGATTGTTTTGCGCCTGCTCGGCGCTCAAGCGAAAATACCGTGAACACATTGCAGAGGCAGCCGGTGAGCCTGTCCTGTTCCTGCATCTTCAGGGCAGCAAAGAGCTGATCGCAAAGCGCATGCGGCGCCGCGAGGGACATTTCATGCCTGACAGTCTGCTGGACAGCCAGTTTGCAACACTGGAGGTACCAGGACCGGACGAATGCGCCGTCAATGTCGATATCGCCGCAAGCGAGGCGCAGATCGTCGCCACCCTGTTGAAAGAGATTGGAGAACGAACATGAGCACGACCGTTGGACTCATCGGTGCCGGCATGATGGGAAGTGCCATCGGCACGCGACTTCTTGAAACCGGCCATCAGTTGCATGTTTTCGATCTGGACCAAGAAAAGGTCGATGCACTGGTGGCGAAAGGCGCACACGCGGCGGGCTCAGCCCGCGCAGCAGCTTCGTCGGCCAGGTTCGTAATTCTCAGCCTGAATTCGGCGGCCATCGTCAGGGCGGCCGTTTTCGGCGAGGCCGGCGTCGCCGAGGGCGCCGGGCCCGGCACAACCATCATCGATATGTCATCCATCGATCCGCCGTCGACCGAGGCGCTTGCCCGTGACGCATCACAAAAGGGTTTGAACTGGCTCGACTGTCCGCTATCCGGGGGTGCACCCAAGGCGCTGATCGGACAGTTGACGGTCATGGCCGGCGGCGACGCGGAGCAGTTCGAAGCCTCGAAGGCCGTGATGGGCGATTTGTGCGGCAACTACACCCTGATGGGGCCGAGCGGGGCCGGTCAGACGACCAAGCTGATCAATCAGGTTCTGTGCGCGCTGAATTTCATGGCGGTCGCCGAGGCGACCCGGCTGGCCCAGGATGCCGGGGTGGATGCGGCGAAAATTCCGATGGCCATCAAGGGCGGACGCGCCGACAGCGCGATTCTCCAGGAATATATGGGCAAGATGGCCGCTCGCGATTACACGCCAACCGGGCGGATCGACAATATGGTCAAGGACCTCAATGGTGCGCAGGATCTGGCTCGCCTCACCAACACCGCCATGCCGTTGACGGCGGCCTGCGCCGAAATTCATCGGCTGTTGACAAGCGCGGGTCTGGGCGGCGCCGACAATGCGGCGCTGATGACCTATTTTGACGGGCCCGATAAGCAGGGCCTGGCGTGACTTTTGTGGCCGCCTGTGACCTGCGCGTCACAAACTGAATCACGAATTTACGCCAAAGCCTTGTTTTCGCGTGAAAGTCTTATCGCCGTTTCACACCCCAGCCGATTGGTTTGAGTCGATTTCCCGGGTGCGTATCCTCGGGCCCCCATATGGCTTGATAGGTGTCGACCGACAGGCCGCGCCGTTGCAGAATCACGAACAGAACAAAGAGAAAAACCCACCACAGGGTGATGACGAGCCACATCCAGTGTGCGGCATTGGCATGCCACAGACCCGTATAAATCGTTGCGATGGACACGGCCAGCACAAGATAGCCGGTGGTTTTATGCACATGTTCGAACACCCGCCGGCGCATGGTCATGTCGTAGTGATCACCGGCCCATGATCCATCGGGACCAGGTTCTGTCGGTCCGCCCTTTGACCCGCGAAGCCAGCCAGCCGCCACCATCAGCAGGCAGGCGAATACGACAAAATATCCTGGCGCCCAATGGCTGATGGCACTGGCATGTCCACCGGTCTCAACCAACACCAGCGCCAGACCGATGAGGGTCAGGGCCGCGCCGAGATGCTGCAATCCCCAATGTCCGATCCACCAGATACTATTGTCGAGCTGGCGCGGCCAATCCTGGCCCGGCAGGATCTTGAAAAAACGTGCCAACAGGATACCGACGGGGATGAAAAAGGCCCAGGCGGCCACCATCGCCCGGCCATGCCAGGCAAGAAGCAGACCCACATCATGGGGGCGCGTCCCGTCTATGGGGGCAAGAAGCCAGTCCATCTCGTTCAATCCCTTTGCCGGCAGCCCGACAGTGCCGCTTCGTCGTTCCATTTGGCGCCCGGCCGTTTCACCGGAGGCGCGCTGGATTCTACGTTAGCGCTAACGTAAGATGAATGGAATCATGTCGACAGGGTTTTTGGCGCAGTTATGCAGATTTTTGACAGGATGCCCCACTTGAAAACATTACGACGCATCCATGTAGCGAACCGAGGAGACCGTCACGCATGAGGAAGTCCGGCAAGGCTCCCACCATGTCGGATGTGGCGCGTGTGACGGGCGTGTCTTCCATGACCGTGTCCCGTGCGTTCAAGGACGACGCATCGGTGAGCAAGGAAACACGCGATCGGATCAAAAAGGCGGCCGACAAGCTTGGCTATGTCATCGACAGCACCGCGTCAGGCCTGTCGTCGCGCCGGACCGGTTTCGTGGCGGTTGTCATCCCGTCGATCAACAATGCCAATTTCGCCGATACGCTGCGCGGGCTGACCGAGGGGTTGCGGTCCACCAATCTGCAACTCCTGCTCGGCTACACGGATTATGACGTGAAGGAAGAAGAACGGCTGGTGGAGCTTTTTTTGCGCCGGCGTCCGGAAGCCGTCGTCGTCACGGGCGGTTCCCATACGGCCCGGTGCCGCAAGTTCCTGAAAAATGCCGGCGTTCCGGTTGCCGAGATGTGGGACCTGCCGGCCAGACCGATCGATCATGTCGTCGGGTTCTCAAACGCGGCCGCCGCCGAACTGATGGTGCATCATTTCCATGGCCAGGGGTTTCGCAGGATCGGATTCATCGGCGGCGACACCTCCCGGGATACCCGCGGAAAAGACCGCCGCGCCGGATTTGTCGCAGCCCTGGAAAGGCTTGGCCTGGATACCACCCGTATCATCGCCTGGGGCACGCCGCCCATTACCATGCGTGAAGGCGCCAGCGCCATGCGGCAGATGCTCGAGCAATGGCCCGATACCGAGGCGGTCATGTGCGTTTCCGATCTGTCGGCCTTTGGCGCCATGACCGAGTGCCAGCGTGCCGGGCTAACCGTGCCGAACGATATCGCGATCGGTGGATTTGGCAGTTACGACCTGTCCGAACTGGCCATACCCGACATCACCACGATTGATGTCGGCGCCCGGGATATCGGCCGTCACGTTGCCGACTGGCTGCGGTCCGTTTTGACCGACAGTCCCGGCAGGGCGGTCGACATCGTTTCCATCGAGCCGAGACTGCTGGTGCGCGGCAGCACGGTGGTATCGCCTGCGGCGGCTGATTGACCGTTTGCAAATGGATTCAAGCGCGACCATCAAAGCTTTGATATTGTGCAAAAATGAGTGATCCGAACCGCCAAAGCTCAGAACAGTCCGAGCCCGAACCTCGGCAGGTTTCGATTGCCACGCTGGCGCCGCTCCTGATGGCGACGCTGGTGGTTCTGGCGGTCCTGCCGGTTTTGATCACCGGATATATCATTTCGACCGCCACGGCCGACCGGCTGCTTGGCGAGCGCGCGGAACTGATTGTCGACGGTTTGGAAAACCAGATTCGCAGCGAACTCGATCCTGTCGCCAGCCAGCTCAACTATGCGCAGCAGATGTTCCGGATCGGTCAGGTGGACCCCGCCGATCCGCGCAGCATGAAGATATTCGTCTCGGGATTGCTCGCCGGCACGCCTCAAGTCGCCGGTATCGCGCTTGTCGACAAGGATCAGACCATTGAGGCTTGGCAGCGCAGCACCTTTGCCGATCGCATCCAGCCTGTTGAAGACCAATCTGTCATGGAAAAGGCGCTGGCTGCGGCTCGCAGCGACAATTCGGCCCATTGGTCCACACCTTTTGTCAACCCGACCTTGAACGACACCATCATGAATTATCGCGCGCCCATTGAATATGAGGGCGCATTTGTGGGAGTCCTCGCCGCCGCCGTAACCGGCGAAGCACTGGCAAGTTACGTGGCTGGTGTGTCGCGCCAGTCCGATGCGACCGCCTTCATCCTGCTGGGACGCGACAGGATTATCGCCACCCCCGATTATCGTTCACGGGTCGCCAATGCTGGCACGACCGACCTGCCGCGCGTGACGGACGCCGCTGACCCCGTCATCGCCGGCATGTGGACCAAACAACCGCAGCGTCAGATCAGCGATCTGACGCGCACGCAGGGTCACAGAGCAACCATTGGCGAAACCCGCTACACCTATTTTTATCGTGAACTTGCCGGCTACAGTCCCGAGTCCTTGACGATCGGTGTGGTGATGCCGTCCGCGGATACGGCCCGCGACCGATGGGCCTCGACGGTTGCGGCCGGTCTCGGGATCATCTTGATGATCATCGCAGCGGCGATTGCCTGGTATCTCGGGCGACGGATGGCCCGGCCGGCTGGTGAGTTCAATACGGCGCTCAACGCGATCGGCAGGCTGGAATTCGACGCCGTATCGCTTCCCGTTCTTCAAAACAGCCGTGTCAGTGAGTGGCGAAAGATGGCGCGCAGCCTGATGAACACGGCTGCCGCCCTGTCGGCGTTCCAGACCTATCTGCCCCGCTCGCTGGTGCGGCGTATCTTCAACGTCTCGCGCGGCAGCGTGCGGTCACGGGAACGGGTCCTGACTGTGATGTTCGCCGATTTGGAGGGATTCACCGAATTTTCAAAGGGCCGCGACGCCACCGAGGTGGCCGCGCATCTCAACGATCTGTTCGGACTGATCGGACCGATCCTCGAGGCGTCGGGTGGCGTCATTGACAAATATACTGGCGATGGCCTGCTGGCTTTCTGGGGCGCGCCGGATCCGCAGCCGGACCACGCCGCCCGCGCCTGCCGTGCAGCCGCCGAGATCGCCAGGGCGATCGGTCAGCGCGCCAAGGAAAACAAAGGTACCTTTCCGCGGCTTCGCCTCGGCCTGCACACCGGCCCGGTGGTCGTCGGCAATATCGGCTTTCCCGGGCGGATCGACTATACGCTGGTCGGTGACACGGTGAATATGGCGGAACGCACCGAAGTAGCGCTCCGTGGCATCGAACCCGACCAGGTCATTGTCATCGCCGTCAGCGAGGCCGTTCTGAGGGCCGGTGGCAACGCCGATGGGGTTCTTATAGAGGGACGGCCTTTGGAGGGCGCACCGCGACCGGCTGTCATCTGCACACCGGCCACTACCGATTGATCAGACCGCAGCAGTAACGATGATCTCGACCTTCAGGTCGGGATGGGCAAGCTTGGCTTCACCGCAGGCCCGCGCCGGTGCGTGACCGGCGGGCACCCAGGCATCCCAGACCGCGTTCATCGCCTCAAAATCGGCCATGTCAGACAACCAGATGATGGCCTGCAGGATCTTGTCCGGGCCCGAACCGGCTTCATCCAGCAGTTGCTCGATCCGGCGCAGGCATTCCTCTGTCTGATCGGTGACCGTCCCCTCGCGACCGCCCACCTGCCCGCAGAGGTAGACGACGCCATTGTGTTTGACGATCTTGCTCATACGGGTTCCGACATCCATGCGCTCAATCATGCGAATCATCCTTTTTTACCCGCTGGCTCTTCATTGGTTTCGGCCAGGCTTGCCAACTCGCCGAGCGTCACCGGTTTCAACGGCGCCCGGACGCGGTAGGATCGGACTTCCTGCGGCAGCATGTTGTTTTCCCTAGCCAGTATCTCAGTCACCGTCAGTCCGCAATAGCGTCCCTGACAGGGCCCCATTCCACAGCGGCTGAAGGCCTTGGTCTGGTTGGGGCCGACACAGCCGATCCGTGCCTGATCACGGATTTCGCCCGCCGTCACTTCCTCGCACCGGCAAATGACGGTGTCGTCCGCAGGGCACAGAGTTTCGGGTGCGGGGGGATAGAGCGTGTCGAGAAACGGGCGTGGTGCCGTCTGGATTCCGAGACTTCGCAAGAGCGGACGCACGAGACCGTCGTGCCGGGCCCGATCGATCCGACCGAGCGCCAGTAGGGCGCCGCAGGCCGCCAGCCGCCCCTGCAACTCGGCCGCCTGTGCACCGTTGATGGCCGCACCGTCACCGGCGATGCGAATACGCTCGAGGTTCGTTGCTCCCATCGTGTCGACCACGGGTCGGAAGCAGCGCTGCCTGGCATCCCATCGGTGCTCCAGGCCGAGGGACTGGCTGATTTGCGTGTTGGGTACAACCCCCTGATGCACGAAGACACTGTCACAGTGGATTTCATGTGATGTGCCGCCGGATGAAAAGAACACAGCTTGCGCCCTGCCGGATCCGGTGATGCTGATATTCCTTGCCGAAGTGTAGCGCGGCACACCGGCTTTCCTAACCGTTGCAATGAGGCCGAGTCCCTTGATGAGACTTCGCCAGCCGCGCAGCGCACCGACGCTGTGTCTCAGCGATCGCAACAGGTCTGCGCGGGATTGGGTTTCAATCAGCGCCCTGGGCGCGGTGCCGGCTGCACACATCTGAGACGCCAGCAGATAAAGCAGCGGCCCACTGCCGACGAGCACGGCATTTTCGGCCACAAGCCCGTTCGACTTCATCAGGATCTGTGCGGCACCGGCCGTCATCACGCCCGGCAGTGTCCAGCCGGGCAGCGGCACCGGACGTTCCAGCGCCCCGGTTGCGACGATGACCTGTCGGCCGACGACCTGACGTGCCCTGCCGTCGACGGAATAAGTTACCGTACCATCGGGATCGACACGCCAGACTGACGCACGCATATCGCGCCGTATCGCCGGCCCGTTCATCGTCTCGGCCAGCGAGCGGCCCTCGGCGTAGTCCTCACCCAGATAGGTCAGCCGTTCCCCGGGCACATCCAGCACATTGCGGAAAATCTGACCGCCCGGAGCGCCCTGCTCGTCCAGGACCAGCACGGATGCGCGCCCATCAGCTGCTTGTAGCGCTGCAGCCATCCCGGCGGGCCCCGCCCCGATAATGACAAGATCGACCATGATTACGCCTGGGCACCATCAGGAGAAGTCGCCGGCCCGGACCGATCGACCCTCAGGCCCCGCGACACCGGAACGCTGCAAGCCTGAACCGTCACCCCCCCAATCTCGACAAGGCAGTCATAGCAGGCGCCCATCATGCAATAGGGTCCGCGATCGACACCGGACGGGTGTGTTACCCTGAAGGACACGATTCCTGCGGCTATCAGAGCGGCTGCCACTGTCTCACCCGGTCGAGCGGTAATGGTCCGGCCGTCGAAGGTGAATTCGATATCCGCCTCTCCGGAAGGTTCAAGCCGCCTGAACATGAAACCTCGCCTCTCCGAACATCGACAGATCCGGCGCCGCGGCATCGCCGGTGAGCCACAGGGGCAGATAGCGCGCATGCGCCGCAGCCAGCGTCACACCGGAGTGGCACGTAACGAAGAAAACACCGGGATGAGTCTCGGAATGCTGATAGATCGGCAGACCATCGGGCGACATGATCCTGAGCGCGGCCCAACTGCGCAGCAATTTGGCCTTTTGCAGGATCGGAAACATCTCGACCGCGTTGCGGGCGAGAGCAGCAGTCGTCTGCAGCGTTTCCCGGTCGTCGAATCCCAAATCAGCGCTGGACGCACCGATCTGCACACCGCCTTCATCGACCTGCCGCACCTCCGTGCTGGGCCGATTGATGAGTTTCGGCAGTTTTTCCGTGATCAGCACCTGGCCCTGCTGCGGATGGATCGGCGTCTTGAAACCAAGGCGGGGGGCCAGTTGCAGCGCTCCCAGACCGGCAGCCAGAACAATTCTTTCGGCGCCATGGGTCGATCCATCGGCCATTGTGAGCCGGTAGCCATCGGCGTGACCGGTAATATCCGTCACCCTGGTATTGACCCGGATATCGGCGCCGGCCCGGCGCACTTCAACAGCCAGCGACCGCAACAGCTTCAGCGGATTCACATGTCCGTCTTCGCGGCAGTAAAGCGCACCTGCCACCTTCGGGCCGATATTCGGCTCCTCGGATCGCAAGGCATTGAGGCCCATGACTTCAAACGGATAATCACCGTCGAGACGGTGCCGCAAAGTCTCATATTTCTTACGGTCCGCATCGAGCGCTGCTTCGTCCATGTGAATGACATAGCCGCCATCCTGAACAAGCGCGAGGTCCTGGCCACTACGGGCCATGAGGTCTTCAGCAAAACCCTTCCATGCCGCAGCCGACTGGCGTGTCCATCGAGTATAGGCGGGCTGATTGAGACCTTTGCCCTGAACCCAGATCAGACCGAAATTGCCGCGCGAGGCCCGAAAAGCACCATCCCCCTCGTCGAAAACGTTGACACGATGTCCGAGGTTCAAGAGGCCGAAGGCAATGGAAAGGCCAACGACGCCGCCGCCTATAATGGCAAATTCCGTGCTCATGGTTTTCGAAACATCCGCGTTGTGGACCGAATGAGCCAATAATGTGCCTGTCGGCACCTGGCGACGCGGTCCAACTGTGTCGCACAATGCCGCAGCTTTCAATGCCGATGCACAACATCTTGCCGGCACGGTTTGCCCGCAACAGGCCAGCGGCCGTCGGCGAGCAGCCTCTTCACCGGAATCGATGGGTCCTTTCCCAGCTTCGGTTGCAATTTTCCGCCAATTGACATAGCCGCTTAGTATCCCGTCAACCTTATCCAGGCCCATCCATGTCCCTGCCCAACCTTCTCAATCATCTGAAACAGTCTGCCGCCCTTGAACAGGTGGCCGGTCTTTTGTCCTGGGACCAGGAAGCCGTCATGCCGCCGCGCGGTGCCGAACAGCGGTCTGAGCAATCGGGAACACTGGCCGCCGTCATTCATGCGCGCAACGGCGATCCGCGCGTTGCCGAATGGATTGCCGGGATTGACCGGGCAAACCTTGATGCCTTTGACCGGCGCAATGTCGACGAAGCCCAACGCACCTATGATCAGGCCACAAAGATACCCTCACGGCTGGCCGAGGAAAGCGCCAAGGCCGCCTCGGAAGGACAAAGAACCTGGGCAGCAGCCAGGGCCGCCAAGGATTTCAGCCAGTTCGTTCCGGCATTGAAGCGCAACATCGAACTCAAGCGCGAGGAGGCAAGCTGCCTCGCCGATGCGGGTCAGGATCACTATGATGCGCTGCTCGATCAGTTTGAACCGGGCGCCAGGGCGGCGGATCTTTTGCCGCTGCTGGAGAGCCTGCGCCCGAGCCTGGTTGCCCTGCGGGAGAAAATTGCCGACAAGCCGGCGCCATTGCCTCTGTCAGGCCATTTTCCCGCCTCGGCGCAAATGAATCTTGCCAAGAAAATCGCTACCCGCATCGGCTATGATTTCGAGGCCGGACGGATCGACACGGTGGTTCACCCTTTCTGTTCCGGCAATGGCGGTGATGTGCGCATCACGACACGGACTGATGAAGCCGATCCGCTTAACTGTCTCTATTCGACCGTGCATGAAGTCGGCCACGCGCTCTATGCGCAGGGCGCGCCCGATCCCTTCCTTCCGGCCGCCGACTATTGCTCGATGGGTGTCCATGAAAGCCAGTCGCGTTTCTGGGAAAACCAGGTCGGTCGGTCGCGCGCCTTTGCCGATTGGCTCTACCCGGCCATGAATGAGGCCTTTGGCGGCCTGAACCTTGACGGTCCCGACGACCTTTATGCGGCCGTCAACCGTGTCGAGACCGGCTTCATTCGAACCGAAGCCGATGAGGTGCATTACAATCTGCACATTCTCCTGCGCTTCGAGCTGGAGCGCGAACTGGTCTCCGGCACACTGGAGGTCGATGACCTCGAAGAGGCCTGGAACACGCGGTTCAAACGCGATTTCGGCCTTGACGTCCCCGATGCCAGCCTCGGTGTCTTGCAAGATGTGCACTGGTCGCTTGGCCTGTTCGGCTATTTCCCGACCTATAGTCTCGGCAACATCTATTCGGCCTGCCTGGACCAAGCGATGCTGGCTGATATGCCGGACCGGGAAGTGATGATCCGATCGGCCACAACCCAACCAATCCTCGACTGGCTGCGGGACAAGATCCATTCGAAGGGACGTGTGCTGCCGGCGCCCGACCTGATTGAGCAGGCCACAGGCGAGGTACCGACCGCCCAGCCGCTGATCGATTATCTGGAGGCCAAGTTCTCGGCACTCTACGATCTTTGAGGCGATTTCGCAGTTAGATACAACTGCCGGAGATTGGCGATCCAATTCATTCGCCGGAGTGGAAATCACTTCGCGTTCTGATTCAGATTGACTGCTCAAGCCTCTATTTTATTTCGGTTTTCAACCTGTCGCGTGCCAATAAGGCATACGGCAATTCGAGAATGCCGATGCCATTTCCTTGTGCCTCATCTGCTGATCGCCCTGCATCGGTGACAGCGGGACTTGATCTTCGCCATTCCCTATGATTGTATGCAATTTATTGAATTGTATTTTTGTATACAATATGAAGTGAGGCCCTGATGCCCTATCGGCACACGCATCTGCCGACATCCCTGCATGTTTACCGCGAGATTCGCGGACGCATTCTGTCTTTGGAATTGGCGCCCAATGTTCATCTGGGCGAACAGGGGCTTGCCGATGAGCTTGATGTCAGCCGCACGCCGATCCGCGAGGCGCTCGGCCGCCTTTCGGCCGAGGGGCTGGTCGAGATCTTTCCGCGCCGTGGCGCCGTTGTCGCGCCGATTCGGCTCAAGGCAGTGCGAACCGCACAATTTGTCAGGGAAACACTGGAAGCAGCAATTGTCAGGCAGGCCGCCGAACGGGCCACACCGATTGGTGTTTTTCCCCTTTTGCAGACCATCGAAGAACAGAAGCTGGCCGAACGCGAAAACGAGCCTTCCCTGTTTTATGCAGCCGATGAGAGGATGCACCGGCAGATCTGCGTACTGGCCGATCAGGAGGCCGCCTGGCAACTGATCGAGGACGCCAAGACGCATATGGACCGCGTCCGCAAGCTGACCTTGAAGCCACGAAACATCAGCGAACTGATCGACGAACACGAAAAGATCGTCGGTGCAATCAAAAACAAGGATGCGGATACGGCCGAGGAACGTGTGCGCATCCATCTTCGCACTATCCTTCCCGGCCTCGAGAGCCTGATGGATCAGTATGCGGACTATTTCGAGACGGAAGAAGACCGGAGCGGCAAAACTGCGGCGGGAGCGAACTATTGACGCAGGATCTCAAGGGCAAGGTGGCGATCGTCACCGGCGGATCAAAAGGCATGGGCCTTGCCATGGCGCACCGGTTCGCGCGTGGCGGCGCCGATGTCATGATTTGCAGCAACGAAGCGGCATCCATCGAAACCGCACTCTCCACGGCACCTGAAGGCACCAGCATGAGCGGCCTTGCGGCCGATGTCGGCAAGAGCAGCGACATGGAGCAATTGGTCACCGAGACCGTTTCCCGGCATGGCGGGGTCGATATTCTGGCCAATTGCGCCGGCATTCAGCGATACGGCAGCGTCGTCGATACCAGCGAAGCCGTTTGGGACGAAGTGTTCGACGTCAATGTAAAGGGCATCTTTCACGCCTCAAAATTCGTTGTGCCGGAAATGGAAAAACGCGGCGGCGGATCGATCATCAACATTGCATCGGTTCAGGGCTATGCCTCACAGACCGGTGTCGCGGCGTACACGGCGACAAAGGGTGCCATCCTGGCCCTCACCCGGGCCATGGCACTTGACCATGCGGACGCTGGAATACGGGTCAATGCCATCTGCCCGGCTTCGGTCGACACACCCATGCTGCGCTGGGCGGCGGATTTGTGGAAGGGTGAGCGAACTGCTGAGGAAATGGTGGAACTCTGGGGCAAGGCACATCCGGTCGGACGGGTTGGAAAAGCAGAGGAAATTGCCGAACTCGGAGCCTTCCTGGCGGGCGATTCCTGCCTTTTCATGACCGGTGCCGACCTGAAGGTCGATGGTGGTGTCCTGGCAAAACTCGGCATTCTGCTGCCCGATTAGGAGGAGGTTCATGTCGTACCGGGATCCGGAATTTCTGACCGCGCATATTCAGAGCATTATCGACTTTTATCACCCCACCTGCCTCGATACGGAACGGGGCGGATATATCAACCAGATGCGCGACGACGGCACGATCTACGATCGCGACACCAAGCATCTCGTTGGCACCTGTCGATTCATCTACAATTACGCGCTGGGCTCGATTGCCCTCAACAATCCGAAATACAAGGCGGCGGCAGCGCACGGGCTGGAATTTCTCGGCACCGGTCACCGGCAGTCCGATGGCGGCTATGCCTGGGTGCTGGGTGCCGATGGCGTGATCGACGGCACACGCCATTGCTACGGCCATGCCTTTGTCCTTCTGGCCGCTGCCGGTGCGGCCAAGGCCGGCGTGGAGGGAGGCAAGGAACTCGCCGCCGACACTTTCGATCTGCTGGAACACCGCTTCTGGGATGCCGATGCCCGGCTTTATGTCGATGAAATTGCCGCCGGCGACTGGGCGGCCATCGACGCCTATCGAGGCCAAAACGCCAATATGCACATGTGCGAGGCGATGCTTTCAGCATTCGAAGCAACCGGCGAAGTGCGCTTTCTGGACCGTGCCCATCTTTTGGCCAGGCGTGTCTGCGTCGATCTGGCTGCTGCCGCCGGCGGTTTGGTCTGGGAGCACTACCACACGGACTGGACCCATGACTGGGACTATAATCGGGACGATCCGAAGAATCTGTTTCGCCCCTTCGGATACCTTCCCGGCCATTTCACCGAATGGTCGAAACTGCTCCTCATCCTGGAACGCTATCGGCCCGAACCCTGGATGCTGACATCGGCGGAATTGCTGTTCTCGACAGCGCTCGAAAAGAGCTGGGACAATGAGAAGGGTGGCATGAATTACACTTTCGATCCTTCCGGCGCGATCCTGGACACGGACCGCTATTACTGGGTCCTTGCCGAAACCTTTGCCGCCGCCGCACTCCTCGCCTTGCGGACCGGCAAGGACAGTTACTGGGACTGGTATGACCGGGCGTGGACCTATAGCGACCGGCACTTTGTCGATCACATCCATGGTGCCTGGTATCGGGTCCTCGATGCCGACAATGCGCGTTACGATGACAAGAAAAGCCCACCCAGCAAGACGGACTACCATCCGCTGGCGGCCTGTTTCGAAGTGCTTGAAGCCATGCGCCGTTAGCGGCGCATTCCGTGTGAGCTTCCCCGTGATGGCACACGGGGAAGCTCTCAGCCTCCAGACCGCTTAATCGCGACGAGCGCACGGTCTGGACACCAAACATTGGAGGAAAATATGCCGAATATTGCAGATGTAAAGTGGCTCAGACCCGCTTTCGCCGGACTGGCTCTGGGAGCCGGATTGCTTGCGTCCACTGCCAGCCAGGCTGAATACAAGTTCACCTATCTTACGCAAACCGGCGTGGACAACACGTTCTGGCAGACAATCAAACGCGGAATGGACGACGCGTGCACAACGTTACAGGTGGACTGCCAACTCATCTTTACCCAGGAAAACGGAAATCTGCAGATGCACCTGCAGAACCTGGAAACCGTTATTGCCCAGGATGTCGACGGCATCGTCTCGGTGATTGTCCATGATGAACTCTATGACGATGCGATTGCCCGGGCCACTGAAGCTGGTATTCCCGTTATTATCTCCAATGTCGACGACACCAAGGGTGCGGAAGGAAATGCCCGCCAGGCCTTTGTCGGACAGGATCTGTACCGGGCCGGTTACGAGGTTGCCAAGGGACTGTCCGAGCAGTTCGACAAGAGCAAGCCGGCGCATGTGCTCCTCGGCCTCGCCCGCCCGGGCGAAAGCTGGGCGGAAGACCGCATCGGTGGAGCCCGCCAGTGGCTCGATGAGTTGAACGCAGCCAATCCGGATTGGCAGGTCACGCATGAGACCATCGACTCGGCCAATGACCTGTCGGTCACCGGCTCGCGCATCTGCCAGTACATCCAAGGCCACCCCGAAACGACCGCCGTTATCGGCGCCGGATTCTGGTTTGCGGGTGCCGGAGAATGCCTGCGCGATCTTGGCATCAAGCCGGGTGAAGTGCTGATGGGCGGCTTTGACCTCGTGCCGATCCTGATGGATGAAATGACCAAGGGCTATGTTCACCTGACGGTCGATCAGCAACCCTATCTGCAGGGCTATCTGCCGATCCTTCAGCTCTATCTGATGAACAAGTTCGGGCTCAGCGCCTGGGACGTCAATACGGGCAAGGCTCTGATCACACCCGCCGATGTTGAATCCGTCAACAAATTCGTCGAGATGGGCGTGCGATAGGCACCCGTCCGGCAGCGGTCCTAGCGCCGCTGCCGGACCGGCCGTTGCAACCGCGGCCTTCGATCATTTGATAAGCATCCTCGGATGCCCATACCCTGCATCACTGTGAAAGGACGATCATGCGATCCGTCTTGAAAAACCTCATGACCCGGCCGGAAGTCAGCGCACTGGCCATGCTGGTCCTGATGGTTGTGGTTTTTTCCCTGATATCCGACCGGTTTTTCACGCTCAACAATTTCATGATCGTGCTGCAGCCGATGCCGGAAATCGCTCTGCTGGCGATTGGCGTCACCGTATTGATGATCGCCGGTGAGTTTGATCTGTCTGTCGGATCCGTCTTTGCCCTGTCGCCCATGGTGATGGTGCTGCTGCTTGCCGAAGGTGTGCCCGTCAGCCTGGCGATCACGGCCGGACTGCTGGCCGCCCTTCTGGTCGGCCTCGCCAATGCCGGGATGACCCTGAAAATCGGTCTTCCTTCCTTTATCGCAACGCTGGGCGCCCTCTTCATGGTGCGCAGCCTGGCCATTGTCATATCGGGCGGGTTTCCACCGGCCTTTCCCAGAGACATGGATACGTCCTGGCTGGTCGGCCGGATCGACCTTTTGCGCGCCTCGATCTTCTACCTGCTGGGCATTGCCGTCATCATCGCAATCTGGTTGCGCAAAACAGATTTTGGCAGCTGGATCTTCGCCACCGGCGGCAACACCCAGGCCGCCCGCGATATGGGAATCAACACCACGATGGTGAAGACCACCTGTTTTTGCATCTGTTCGGTGCTTGCAGGATTTGCGGGCATTATTCTTGCTTTTCGCATTAAGGCCATCGTTCCGTCGATGGGAACAGGTTTCGAACTTCAGGCCATCGCCGCGGCAGTGATCGGTGGCGCGGCCCTGGCCGGCGGCATCGGCTCGGTTGCCGGCGCGATAATCGGCGCATTGCTGATTGCCTTCATTGAAAACATCATCATCCTCGCCCGGATCGACGCCAACTGGTTCAAATTTGCCGTTGGGGCCATGATCGTCGTTTCGGTGGCGCTCAACACCTGGATCCGTCGCACGGCGGAGCGAATGAGACTGGGAGAGGATCAATGAGCGAGCCCCAAATCGCCGAGCAAAACCCCTCCCCTGGCCAGCAATCCGGTGATTACCTGCTGCGCTGTGTCGGCCTGCACAAATGGTACGGTTCGGTCCATGCGCTGCGCAATGTCGACTTTAATGTTCGGGCCGGCGAGGTTGTCGGCCTGGTGGGCGACAATGGCGCCGGTAAATCCACATTGATTAAGGTGCTTTCCGGCGTCCACAAGCAGGACAAGGGCGACATATTTCTGGAGGGCCGGAAAGTCGTGATCGATCGTCCGCGGGCGGCCATGCAGCTGGGCATCGAGACGATCTACCAATACACGGCCATGATCCCGGAAATGTCGATTCTGAGAAACATCTTCATCGGCCGCGAATTGCGCAAGGCCGGTCCGAGAGGCTTTGGCTGGCTCGACAGAAAGCGCATGGCCCGTGAAGCCGTTGCCTCAATCGCCGAGGTCGGGCTCGATCTGGAATCTCCGCATCGCCCGGTCAAGGAACTGTCCGGCGGGCAGCGGCAAGGCGTCGCTATCGCGAGGGCCATGCATTTTCAGTCGAAGATCCTTATCCTCGACGAGCCGACAAATCACCTTTCCGTCAAGGAAACCAACAAGGTGCTGGACCATGTCAGAAACCTGAGCGAACAGGGCGTCACCTGCATCTTCATCAGCCACAATCTGCACCATATCCACCCGATTTCAGACCGTATCGTGGCGATGGCCCGCGGTGAAAAAATTGCCGATATTCATCCGGACGATACGAATATCGATGACCTGAACAAGATGATCAGTTGATCGGTTGGAAGGATATTCGTCATGAAACGACCGAAAATCACAGCCATCCGGGCCACTACGGTCACGGTCCCGCTCATAGCCCCGCTGCGCACGGCCAATGGCGCCCATTGGGGCCGGTTCGTCCGGACGATCGTCGAGGTCGAAACGGATCTCGGCATCACTGGACTGGGTGAAATGGGCGGAGGAGGAGAATCGGCAGAAGCGGCGATTAGCGGTTTGAATTCCTACCTTTCCGGGCACGATCCGTTTGAGCTGGAGGCGTTGCGTTTCAAGATCTGCAATCCGACGGCCAGCCTCTATAACAACCGCACGCAAATACATGCTGCCATTGAATTCGCCTGCCTCGATATAATCGGGCAGTTTCTTGGTGTTCCCGTCTACGATCTGCTGGGCGGCAAACTGCGCGACGAGGTGGAATTTGCCAGTTATCTGTTTTTCCGTCTGCCCAACAATGAAACTGGTAAAGGCGAGGTCCGAACGGCCGAACAACTGGTTGCGAACGCCCTGGAGACAAAGCGCAAACATGGTTTTCGCGTTCACAAGCTCAAAAGCGGTGTTTTTTCCCCGGACTACGAGCTGACCCTGTTCCGGGCGCTGGCTGCTGCGGTGGACGGTGATGCCGTCCGCTTCGATCCGAATGCCGCCTATTCCGTTCAGGAAGCCATCCGGTTCGGCAACGCCATTGCGGACCTGAACAATGATTATTTCGAGGATCCGACCTGGGGCCTCAACGGCATGCGCCAGGTGCGCGATGCGGTCAACATTCCACTGGCCACCAACACGGTCGTGGTCAATTTCGAGCAGTTGGCAAGCAATGTGCAAAACCCCGCCTGCGACGTTATCCTCCTGGACACAACGTTCTGGGGCGGCATCCGTCCATGCCTGAAAGCCGCAGGCGTCTGCGAGACGTTCCAGACGGGCGTTGCGGTCCACTCATCCGGGGAGCTTGGCATTCAGTTGTCGACGATGCTTCATCTCGGCGCCGCCATCCCCAATCTGGCCCTTGCGGCCGATGCCCATTATCATCACCTGACCGATGACATCATCGAGGGGGGTCTGATGCCCTATGAAAACGGGCGGATCAGAGTGCCCACCGAACCCGGGCTCGGCGTAAAGCTCAATCGTGACAAGATGGAGCAATATCACGAACTGTATCTGCAACTGGGCAACTATCCCTATGATCGCGATCCAAGCCGGCCGGGCTGGTTTCCCCTGGTGCCGAATACACGCTGGGCGGACCCGACCGTTGCGGCGTGAGTTCAGGATTCGCACATGAAAAGCATTGCCATCGACATTGCTCTGGATGCCCGAAACGGCGTCGGTGAAAGCCCGATCTGGGATATTGAGCAACAAGCGCTCTACTGGGTCGACATCACAGGCAAATCGATCCATCGCTACGACCCGGCAAACGCGGATCACAGGATCTGGAAGACCGAAGATTTTCCGGTCGCCATCGCGCTTGTCGAAAACCAGGACCGCGCCATCGTCGCGTTGTCCGAAGGTATCAGCCTGTTCGATTTTGCCGATACGATGGAGCCCTTCGCAAATCCCGACACGCATCCGGGCAACCGGCTGAACGAGGGAAAGTGCGATCCCGCCGGCCGCCTGTGGGTGGGGTCCATGCAGACCAATCTCAATCCCGATGGCTCGCCGCGCGAGATGACCGACCACACGGGTGCTCTCTTCCGGATCGATGCCGACGGCAGCGACACGCGGTTCGGCGATTTCGACATCGGCATCTCCAACACCATGGCCTGGTCACCCGATGAGAGGTATTTCTATTTCGGCGATTCCCTGAAGAAGACTGTGTTCCGGTATGATTATCACCGCGACAGCGGCATTGTGGACAACCGACAGGTGCTTTTCCACCATGAAGGCCTGGGTTTTCTCGACGGCTCGTGTATTGATGATGACGGCTGCCTTTGGAACGCCCGTTTCACCTGCGGCAAGCTGCTGCGTATAACACCCCACGGTGAGATCGACCGGGAGATCGACATACCGGTGACCAATCCAACCAGTTGTACATTTGGCGGCCCGGACGGACGCACACTTTATGTCACATCAGCGCGGTTCCTGCTGAGTGCGGACGAACTGGCAGACAATCCGCATGAAGGAGCTGTTCTGGCGTTGGACACTGGATATTCCGGGGCCCCGGACCGCCGCTTTGCCGGTAGCGCATGACACCGCTCTGGATCGACACGGATATGGGTTTCGACGACATGCTGGCGATCATGATGATCCGGCGGTCGGGACGGGCGATTGCCGGATGCTCGCTGGTCTTCGGCAACACCACGCTTGACCGGATTCGCATCAATGCCGCTGGTATGGCCGCGCTCTGGGGCTGGGACTTTCCCGCGTATGACGGGGCTTCTGAGTCGATCGCCGCCACTGTGATTACGGCACAAAATATTCTGGGCCGATCCGGCCTGCCGACCCTTGGCCGCCAGCTGCCCGAAACGCAACCTCTGCCGGAACGGGCACCGGCAGTGGCGGCGCTGGCGCGGTGGCTGGAGGAGGTCGATGCACCCGCTGATATCCTGGCGCTCGGCCCTCTCACCAATCTTGGTCAACTCCTTCAATCAAGACCCGACCTCGTCCCTCGCATTGCCTGCCTGACCTGGATGGGCGGTGGTGCGACAAGCGGCAACCACACGGCCGCAGCGGAATTCAACGCCTTTGCCGACCCCGAAGCAGCAGCGATCGTTTTCTCAGCCGGCGTGCCGGTGAAAATGATCGACCTCGACATGTGCCGGCAGGTCACCATGGCGCCGCCTGACCTGGACGAACTGCGCGAGCAACCGTCGGAAAAGGCGATGTTGTTGCATGATCTGCTGGGCGGCTTTGTCGATATCGGCGTTTCGAAGGGCCGGCCATCTCAACCGATTTTCGATCCCGTGGCCGCAGCCTGCGTCATCGATGAGGCCACTGTCGCCCTTGAACCGGCGGCAATTCGCATTGATACATCGGACGGGCCGTTGCGCGGGCGCACCACGGTGGACCGCCATCCAGACGGGCTTCATCAAATCGGTTGCCGCGTCGATGCTACCTGCATTCGAAGAATGGCTATGGACGCGATGGTTGACGCGGCGAAGCTTTGACAATCACTCTTGTGTGCCGCTCGCGGCCAGGCGCTGCTCCACCAGGTGAACCCAGAAACTGACACCGGTCGCTATCGCTTCATCATTGAAGTCGTAAGCCGTGTTGTGATGCAGGGCACCGTCCACTGCCGGCCCGTTGCCGAGCCAGACAAAGGCGCCGGGAATGTCTTCATTCAAAAACGCGAAATCATCGCCGGCGGTCGAGGGGGCAAAATCGGTGCGAACATTGCCGGCACACACGGACCGTGCGACGGCGAGCGCATCCGCCGCGGCGTCCGGGTCGTTGATAACGGGTGGAATGCGCCGGATGTAGCGGTAGTCCGCTTCCATACCAAATGTCTGCGCAATCCCCTGTGCCAGACGGCCGATCTCGGTTTCCAGCCGGTCTCTTACATCGGGTGAATAGGCACGGGCCGTGCCGCCAATCTCGACAAAGTCGGGAATGACATTGAGGGCTTCGGGATCTCCGGCCTGGAGCGAACAGGCGCTGACGACAGCCGGCTGCAGCGGATCGATCAGGCGGCCGACAATGGTCTGCAGGGAACTCAGGAAATGCCCGCTGGCGGTGACGGCATCACGGCCAAGATGCGGTTTTGCCCCGTGAGTGCCGACGCCGCGAATGGTCACCTTCCAGGAATCGGAACTGGCAAGCTGCGGCCCCGCAACAACCGCCATTTCATCGGTGCCGAGGCCCGGCATATTGTGCAGTCCGAACACCGCATCACAGGGAAACAGGTCGAACAGGCCCTCTTCGACCATCTGCCGCGCACCGCCGCGCCCTTCCTCGGCCGGTTGAAAGATGAAGTGCACCGTTCCGGAAAAATCCCGTGACCTTGCAAGATGCCGCGCCGCGCCCAGCAGCATGGTCGTGTGGCCATCATGGCCACAGGCATGCATTTTTCCCTCGACGGTCGATTTGTAGGGCCGGTCTGCCGTTTCGGGCATCGCAAGCGCATCCATATCGGCGCGAAGAGCAATCGTCCCCTCACCCGAACCGCATTTGAGGGTTCCCACAATACCGGTCTTTGCCAGTCCGCGATGCACCGACACTCCGGCTTCGGTCAGCAAACGCGCCACGATGGAACTTGTACGGTCTTCCTCAAACCCCAATTCAGGGTGCGCATGAAGGTCGTGACGGACGGATGTGAGAAACGCCAGTTCGTCATCGGTCAGCAATTCAATCAACATCTGCGGCGCCTTCCTTTATGGTGCGCTTGCTTTATACCCAAAAAACGGCGGGAGCATTCCCTTCGGACCTTATGGCGCAGAAACCGGATACAATGAACCCGCAATTGATCGACCCGCAGCCGGAGGATTTCTGGCAGGACTTCGTTTCGCCTCAGACCTATGAGATCGCACCGACCGGCGGACATCACAACTTCTACCCGGCCGAGCTTGCGGATGGTCGGCAATTGGCCCTACCGATCCGCCAACGCGGCGATTCCAATGAAGCGCTGGCGTCGCTGATCATCAATCAGGCCAGCCTGAGCGTGCTGGACACACTGGCCGGCGAACTTGCCGATAAGGTCAAATCCTTCGCACCGGACATTGTCGTCGCGGTGCCGACGCTTGGCCTGACCCTCGGACAGGAAACCGCCAGGCGCCTCGGCCATTCCCGTTATGTGCCGCTCAGTACATCCAGAAAATTCTGGTATGATGATCGCCTGTCGGTACCGATGCGATCGGTGACCAGCCCCGATCAGCAAAAACAGCTCTATCTGGATCCGCGCATGCTGCCATTGCTCAAGGGCCGATCGATCCTGCTGGTGGATGATGTCATCAGCACAGGATCTTCGATCACCGCAGCCTGCAATCTGCTCGTCAGATGCGGATTGAAACCGGGCCTGATCGGATGCGCCATGCTGCAGACCGACCGGTGGCGCAAGGTCCTTAGCGAACATGATCCGAAACTGCCCAGCCGCGTGGTCGGCGTTTTTTCAAGTCCTCTTTTGATCCGGGGCCGTGATGAGGGTTGGTACCCGGCGTAGCATCCGAAAACCGGCGGCAAACCGTTGAGACTCAGATCACTGCCTCATTCGTCCAGAACCGATTCGAACCCTTCAAACACCGGGTGACCGGCATACATATTCCGGTTGTCCCCGGCGTTTCTATGGGCCTTTCTGAAATGCTCGGACCTGGTCCATTCGGTGAAGTGATCCCGGTCCTCCCAGATCGTGTGGGATGCATAGAGCGTCTGTCCCGACTCGTCATCGCGCGGCCCTTTGAGCAAATGAAAACTTCTGAAACCCGGAACGTCCTTCAGGCTCGATTCCCTGTTGCGCCAGACATCTTCAAAAGCGCTTTCATGGCCCTCATTGATGGTAAATCGGTTCATGGCGATGAACATGGTCAGGGTCTCTGTTGGTTGGCTATGCCGATGGTTCGTCTGGATGGATCATCGGTCGGTTTGTCGCTTGCGGCCAATTCTCTGTCAGGGTTCGGTGCACATTGACACTGATCCAGCAGCGCCGAAAGAAGGCCATCCTCGCCGCCCGCCAGACTGGCGCGTTTATCTATCTCATCCACACCATATTGACGATTGTCCATCCAAGATTGACAAGCGCTCCAAAACACGCCCACCCAGATCGCCATTGCGACAGCGCAAAATGGATGACATGAAGGAATCCTGATCCAAAGTCCAATACGGAAGACCTGGACGCAACGGCAGTTTCGCAACAGGTATATTGGCCAAGGGAGGGTTCAACGTGATTGCAGCGATCGTACCGCAGTTCTTTACGGACAATATCAAGGCCACTCTGGAGTATTATGACAGGCAACTGGGCTTCGAAACCCAATTCGAATTTGGCGATCCGGTCTTTTATGGCGGCGCAATCCGCGACGGTCTTTCCCTGTTTTTTCGCCAGGTCGACCAGATGCCGCCGGTTGCTCCCAACAAATACCGTGATGAACTTCTCGACACCTATGTCAGGGTCACCGACATTTACGGGCTGTATGAAGAATACTCAAAAACAAACGTGCAGATATCGCGCCAGATCGGGAGCAAGCCCTGGGGATTTACGGAATTCGTGGTGAGGGATATCGACGGTCGCTTGCTCTGTTTCGGACAGGCAACCGAATGATCCGGGAAGAACTGTCTGCCGTTTTTCCAGTGATGAAGCAACACAATGGCGCTGAAAGAAGCATCGCTGCTGCAAGGCTCTCGTGAGTGATCTTTCGCATCGCGGCCGCCATTGGTGGCTCCCTGTTGAAAGGAGCCACGCAACCCTGACTGCGCACTCAACCATACCACTATCAAAAACGGTCAGGTCTATTCCTGACTTCCCTAAAGGGCATTATCCTAAACAGATATACGGTCCATCTCCACCGCGCCAATGACGGGCGGCGGCTGGGATTTCCGAGAACGGCGCATGCCGTCACAAGGTCGTCAAGGCCAATGAACAGCGGGCAATGTGCCGCCTTACACGTTTCTCACTCCGCTGAAGCGGCGTTCAAGAGACCGTATTGCTGTTCGCCCAGAGTTTCGTACAGGTCGATCTGGGTTTCCAGGAAGTCGATGTGCCCTTCTTCATCCGCCATCAGTTGCTCGAACAACTCCATGGTCACATAGTCTCCCTCGTCCTTGCACACGTCTCGTGCTTCCTTGTAGAGCGCGCGTGCTTCATGTTCGGCTTCCAAATCGGCGTCGAGGACCTCGCGGATGTTTTCACCGATGCGCAGTGTGTTCAGCGTTTGCAGGTTCGGATGGCCTTCCAGGAAGATAATGCGCACAATGAGTTTGTCCGCATGCTGCATTTCCTCAATCGATTCCTCGCGCCATTTGGCAGCCATCTTGCCAAATCCCCAGTCATCCATCAGGCGATAATGGAGCCAGAACTGGCTGGATGCCGTCAGCTCATGTTTCAGTGCACTATTGAGATATTCTACAACCTTCTCGCTGCCTTTCATCGCAAACTCCTGCTTTGGCGTGTGGCGCCGTTGTAACCGCAAAGCACCGGTGGTCGACCGGTGATGAGCCCAAGCTGATCGAGGGATCGACTTTTTATCTAAAGCAATTCAGGTTTTGATGGAAACAGCAAAACCTCTAAGCATCAACACAATCAAAGGCCCGCATCGTTGTCTCGTATTGACAAAGCGAGACAACGGTATGGTTTACAATGATTCTAAACTCCAGTTGTTCCGTAACACGATAACTCAACCGACCGGCCATTGGGACAGATCCGTTCACGTTCCGCCATCGCGGTCCCTGGAAGCTGCAATCGAGATGCAAAAGAGCAGCGGGGCTTCAGGTGCCCTGATGTACCGCATCCGGGTGGGCATCGGCAAAGGCCTTGAGCGCATTGCATCGCTCACCAATGGCAACAAGCCTTGGGCAGCCCGACAGATCCGCGCCCCAGCGTTCGGCATTGTAAAGCTGCGGAACCAGGCAGATATCGGCAAGACCGGGCGTCTCGCCATGGCAAAAGGGACCCGCCTCTCCTTTTTCGAGCATCACCTCGAAGGCACTCAAACCCTGGCCGATGAATTTTTGCATCCAGGCGCGACGCACCGCATCGCCGCCACCGGTCAGTTCCATGACCTGGGCGACAACCGACAGGTTGCAGACCGGATGAATTTCCATGGCAATCACGGCGGCAAGAGCCCGCGCGCGCTGGCGGTCGAGGGGGTGCTGCGGCAGCAGGCCGGCCTGCCGGGTCTCATCGAGATATTCGATGATGGCCAGCGACTGGGTCAGCATGTGGCCATCTATGTCCAGCGCCGGCACGAGTCCCTGCGGATTGCGCTGCAGATGGGCGTCAGCGCGCTGTTCGCCGTCCAGAAGATTGACGCTTTCCAACCGATACGCAATGTCCATCAGGTTCAGCGCGATGCGGACCCGGTAACTGGCCGAAGATCGCCAATAATCATAAAGGACGGGCACCGTCATTCGCCGGCCTCGGCAGCGGCGTTGAGGATGGACCTCAAAACGTCGAGATCGCCGATCTGATTGGCCATGATCAGAACCAGTCGTGCATTGAGACGCTGGGACTGCTCCTGGGAAAGGCCTTCATGGGCTTCCATGAGCTGATGATAGAAATCGTCGCCGTCGCTGCCGAGGCGGTCGTCCATCTGCATTGTCTTGGCGTTGCTCATAACTGTTGTCCCCCTGCCCGCATCAATGCTTCCTTCAGGCCGTCGGCCGGCACTGCGCCGTTGAAACAGGCGGCTACGTGCTGGTCCGGCCGGATCAGATAGGCTTCGGCATCGCCATACCGGCCGACGACGAATTGGCGGTGATCGTGAAAGCTTTCCGGGTCGTCACCATCTTTGCGAACGGACAGATGATCGATCTCCAGTCCACCGTCCGGCAGCGCCACATCACCGACCGTCAGGAGCACAAACCGGCCCCCCAGTTGATCGAGCAGCCAGGTTTCGCTGCCCTGATGCATCACCGGCGCGTCCGGACACGGCGTGCCCGGCTCAAGCCCTTTTGAATCGGGTTCCGCAGGTGTCTGGAGCTCCTGTCCCGTCAGGGAACAGGGTTCGGAAAGCCGGCCGGAATTGACCAGTTTGCGGGCGAACGGCATCGAACCGGCCAGCGTCAGGGTTTCATTGCGAAAAATCGCTTCCATCTCCGATTTCGGCGTCATGAAATTGGTGGCGCGTGATGAATTCAGCAGATTCTCATCCGAGCCGTAGGTCCGCTCCCGGTCATAGGTCTCAAGCAACGCGTCCGTCGCCTCGCCCTTGATGATCTTCGCGAGTTTCCAGCACAGATTGTCCGTGTCCTGAATGCCACCATTGCCGCCGCGTGCCCCGAAGGGCGAGACCACATGGGCACTGTCACCGGCAAAGATCATACGTCCGTGAACAAAACGCTCCAACCTGGCGCAGGTGAATTGATAGACGCTCACCCAGTCAAGCGTGAACGGCTTGTCGCCGACCATCGCCCTGATGCGCGGCAGCACATTTTCTTCTTTCTTTTCTTCCTCCGCATCCGCATCCGGCCCGAGTTGCAGATCGATGCGGTAGATATTGTCCGGCTGCTTGTGCAGCAGCGCCGACTGGCCATTGTGAAACGGTGGGTCGAACCAGAACCAGCGTTCCGGATGTTCCGTCTCGAAGGGGCTTTCGGGCATGTCGACATCGGCGATCAGAAACTGCTCGTGGAACGTGTGTCCCTCGAAAAGCAATCCCATGCGGCGGCGCGTGGGCGAGCCGGCGCCATCGCAGGCAATCACGTAATCGGCCCGCAGATCATAGGGACCATCGGGGGTTTCGATTTGCAGCGTTACGCCATCATCGGAAAGGACCTGACCAACCACCTTGTTCTTGAACCGCAGATCAATGAGATCGGGGAACTCCCGCGCGCGTTCGACGAGATATTGCTCAACGTAATATTGCTGCAGATTGATAAAGGCCGGCATTTTGTGGCCGTCTTCCGGCAGCAAATCGAAATTGTAGACTTCGCGGTCGCGGTGAAAGAGCCGACCGACCTTCCAGGTCACGCCCTTTTCCAGCATGCGTTCGCCAACCCCTAGCCGGTCGAAGATTTCTAGAGTTCGTTTCGACCAGCAAATGGCCCGCGACCCCACCGAAACCACATTGTTGTCGTCGACGACGACTGACGGAACGTCATGCAAGGCAAGGTCGATGGCGGCCGCCAAACCGATCGGACCGGCACCAATGATGGCGACCGGATAGTCCTTCGTCTTACCGCCGGAGACCTCCGGCGGAGCAATGTAATCAAAGGGCTCATAATTGTAATGTGTCATTGATCCGACTGCCTGATTGGAAACAGATTAATCCTGAAGCGCGTCCCACATTTCCTTGTCACGCTCGGCCGTCCAGATGCGCGGCGTGTCAACGTCCCGGGCCTCGTCATAGGCGCGGGCGACATTGAAGGGCAGGCAATGTTCGTAGATCGCGTAGTCGCCGAATTTGGCGTCGCAATGGTCCCGGCACGCGTTCCAGGCCTCTTTCAACGAACCGCCGCCAAGGGCCACTTTCGCGACCGGCTTGTAGGTGGATTCGAGAAAATCCCTGGTCAGATCCAGAGCCTCGTTCACCATGGCCTTGCCGACCAGCGCATCGCCGCGCCCCGGCGCAATCGCGTCCACATCGAAACGGCGAATGGCCTCCATGGTTCCGGGCCAGTCGTGAAAATGCCCGTCGCCGCAATAACAAGCCGATTTGTATTCGACGATATCGCCGGTGAACATGACATTTTCGTCCGGCACATAGGCCACGATATCGCCGGCGGTATGCGCGCGACCGAGATGCATCAGATCAACACGCCGGTTACCCAGATAGACGCTCATACGCTTATTGAACGTCGTGGTCGGCCAGGTCAGGCCCGGAATCTCCTCATGGCCCTGGAACAGGCGCGGGAAACGATCAAACTCGGAGTCCCAGTCCTCCTGTCCGCGCTCGACGACCTGGGAACGGGCCTTTTCGCTCATAATGATCTGCGGCGCCCCGTAGGCAGAGGCACCCAGCACGCGCACGGCGTGGTAGTGCGTCAGTACCAGATGGCTGATCGGCTTGTCGGTCACAGTGCGGACTCTCTCGATCACTTTTCTGGCGAGACGGGGTGTCGCCTGCGCCTCGATGATCATCACCGAATCGTCGCCGATAATGACCCCGGAATTGGGATCGCCCTCAGCAGTGAATGCCCACAGGCCCGAACCGATTTCCGTGAACGAGATTTCCTTTTCTGCAAGGTCCCCTTGCGATGCAAATGCTTTGGCCATGGTGTTTTTCTTTCTAGCTAAATTCGGGCGATGGCAGGATGGTGCCGGCGCAGACGCCGAAACCGATGCGATAATCCTCGCCCCTGGCGTAACCGGTCAGGGTCAACGTGTCTCCGTCCTCGATGAAGGTGCGTGTTTCGCCGCCGTCGAGTGTCAACGGTTCCTTGCCGCCCCAGGTGATTTCGAGCAGCGAGCCGAAACCGGATTTTTCAGGGCCGGAAATGGTGCCGGAGCCCAACAGGTCGCCGGTGTTCATCCTACAGCCGCCAATCGCGTGGTGCGCGAGTTGCTGGGCGGCGGAATAATACATCTTGCTGTAGTTGGTGGTCGATATCGAGGTCGCCTGCGGCGCACCTGCAGACTGCATCAGCACCTCCAGTTCGATGTCGTAAAGCAGCGGTCTGTTTTCATGCAGATAGGGCAGCAGCTGCTCTTCCCGTTCCGGCGTCGCCACACGAAATGCCTCCAGCGCCGCCTTGGTGACAACCCACGGGCTGATCGATGTGGCGAAGACCTTCGACTGGAAAGGGCCGAGCGGCTGGTATTCCCACGCCTGTATGTCACGCGCCGACCAGTCATTGAGCAACACGTAACCGAAGATCATGTCATCGGCCTCATCGACGGTGATGGGCTGCCCCATGGTGTTGGGCAGGCCGACGACAGCGCCCATTTCGAGTTCGATATCGAGCCGCCGGCAGGGTCCAAAAACCGGAGCATCCGCGTCGGGCGGCTTCATCTGACCCAATGGCCGACGAATATCCGTGCCGCTGACCACAACGGTCGAGGCGCGCCCATTATAGCCGATCGGAATATGAAGCCAGTTGGGCGGTAGCGCATTCTCCTTGCCACGAAACATGGTACCGACATTTTCCGCATGCTGCCGGCCCGAATAAAAATCCGTATATTCGGCCACCGCAAACGGCATATGCATGGCGACATCATCCATCGCGATCAATGCCTTCGCACGCAGGTCAGCGTCGTCCCGCAGCGCTGGATCTCCATCGTCTTTCAGCAATTGAGTCAATCGGGTGCGCACCGCGTCCCAGACAGCTGCGCCCTGCGCCATGAAGGCGTTGATATTGTCCTGTGCAAAAACAGGACCTTGTTCCACCGTAAGCAGTCCGGCTTCCTCCAGGGCTGCCAGATCCAGCACATGATCGCCGATTGCCGTGCAGCAGCGCGGCGTCGATGCAGCGCGGGAAAAGACGCCATAGGGAAGGTTGTTCAGCGGAAAATGGGTTTCGGCGCTGTTGGCGCCATCGACCCAGGAAGCGATTCGTTTCATGGAATACCCCAGATTTCTGTTTTGATTGTTGTTATTTGACGCCAGGCGTGCCGTCGAACTTTCGGTCCAGGCCATTCCAGCAATCGATATAATCGTCCTGCAGCTCTGCCAGCCCGGCGGCGAAATCCGACACCATTTGCGGATAACGGGTCTCGAACATGAACGCCATCGTGTCATCCAGCTTGGTGGGCCCGAGATTTGACGTCGTTGCCTTGTCGAAGCCGAAGGCATCGGGGCCGTGAGGCAGCATCATATTGTGCAGGCTCATGCCGCCGGGAACAAATCCCTCTTCCTTGGCATCGTACTGACCATGGATGAGCCCCATGAACTCGCTCATGATGTTGCGATGATACCAGGGCGGACGGAAGGTGTGCTCGGCCACCATCCAGCGCGGCGGGAAGATCACGAAATCGATATTGGCCGTTCCGGCCTCTTCCGTCGGCGCGGTCAACACCGTGAAGATCGAGGGGTCGGGATGGTCGAAGAGAATGGCGCCGACAGGCGAGAAGGTGCGCAAATCATATTTGAAAGGCGCATAATTGCCGTGCCAGGCGACCACATCGAGCGGCCCGTGGTCGATGACGGTCTGATGGAACGATCCGCACCATTTGACCAAAAGGCGGCATTCGGTTTCCTTGTCCTCATAGGCGGCGACCGGTGTCTTGAAGTCGCGTGGGTTGGCCAGACAGTTGGCGCCGATGGGACCGCGATCCGGCAGGGTGAACTTTGCGCCGTAATTCTCGCAGACATATCCGCGCGCTTCGTCATCCAGACACAGCGCCTTGAAGACCATGCCCCGCGGAATGAGGCAGATCTCATTGGGCTCCACGTCGATGATTCCCATTTCGGTAAAAAACCGCATTCGGCCAACCTGCGGAACGATCAGCAATTCGCCGTCGGCATTGAAGAAATAATCATCTTCCATATCGGCGTTGCAGACATAGACATGGGCTGCCATGCCAACCTGGGTGGCGGCATCACCGGCCGTGGTGATGGTGCGCATACCGTCGATGAAATCCGTCTTTTGCTTCGGCATCGGCAATGGGTCCCAGCGATACTGCCCAAGGGGCAGCGACGCAGCGGGCGCCGAGGGTGCACTGAGCCAATGGTCGTGTGCGACAGAGGCAAAACGCCGCGTGTGTTTCACACTGGGACGAATACGGTAGAGCCAGGAGCGCTCATTGGTGCCGCGCGGTGCCGTAAAGGGTGAGCCGGACAATTGTTCGGCATAGAGGCCGTAATTGCATCTTTGCGGACTGTTCTGACCCTGGGGCAATGCATCCGGAAGGCTTTCGGTTTCAAAATCGTTCCCGAAACCAGGCATATAATCCTGCGCGCCGGTTGCGGAGTGGGCATCGGTTGATTGGTTTTGGGCGTGGTCGAGCATCATGGGAACTCCTTCCAGGCTCTTTTCACCAGTGTCATGGGGTGCGGCCGGATCAAGGTGTTGCAAAGAGACGCAAACCTCCGGATGTTCTGTTCGCCCCGGATGATCTGCGCAACTGGTCTATTTCGTAACGATTGATTTTGTAACTATCAAACGATATTCCTCATGCCATGGGTAACGAGCGGGAATTCGATCTGCAGACCTTCCTGCCCTACCGCCTCAATCAGGCGGCGGAGGCGGCAAGCATCGCGTTTCAAGACATCTACCGGAAGCGCCACGGCATGACCCGCCCGGAATGGCGTGTCCTGGCCAATCTCGGCCAGTTCGGACCGATGACAGCGACGGATATTTGCAACCGCGCGAAAATCCACAAGACAAAGGTCTCAAGGGCTGTCTTCTCACTGGAAAAAAGGCGCTGGCTCAAACGCGAGACCAATGAACATGATCGACGGGTCGAACACCTATCTCTGACAAAAGAGGGGCTGTCGACCTATGCCGAACTTGGCCGTGTGGCGTTGGAGCAGGATCTCAAATTGCGCGGCCGGCTGACCGAGAAGGAACAGGCATTGCTGCTTACGATGCTCGACAAGCTGGACTATTGATTGCGTCTGTGGCCGGGCTGATGGGACCGTTTGAGCAATTCTGATTTTTGTGGATTCGGCAAATCCTGAACCGATCAACAAATCAACATCGAACGCAGTTTTTTCGCTTCCGGCAAAACGAAAAGCAGTCTAATCCAATTCAAGAACAACATTACCAATCGCACCGCCGCTTTCGACGGCTTCGTGCGCCGCGACGATTTCCTCCAGGGGCAGACGGGCGGCAATGGCCACCTGCAATGCATCGCGTGATACCATTTCATCGATCAGAACGGTCGCAGCCTTGATGATATCGGCAGACAACAAGAATCCCTGGATGAACCGCAATGTCGCACCGCGAAAGGCGAAGTCATAATAGGGCAGCGTCGGCTCAGGAACGGCCGTAGATGAATAGGCGGCGACAACGGCCCGAGGTGCGAGGATCTTCCGGATCACCCCAAGATTGGCGCCGAAATCGACCTCGACGATACGGTCGACTCCCCTGCCGCCGGTCAGCGCCATCACCCGCTCGGCAATATCCTCGTCGTGTCGAAACAGAATATCCTCAACGCCGGTAGTAGCGACATGAGCGGCCTTTTCCTTTGTGCTGACAGTAGCGATCACGCGCGCACCGCCGCCGATGGCAAACTGCGCGGCAAAATGACCGACGGCGCCGGCGGCACCGGTCACCAGCACGGTTTGTTCCGATACCGGACCGTCCGCGAACACCGCGTGGTAGGCCGTCAGAGCCGGAATGCCCAGGCAGGCGCCCTCAGCAAAGTCCAGACGATCCGGCAATCGGAAGACCTGGTCGGCGGGCAGTTGAATGAACTCGGCCGCGGTCCCAAATGCCCGTCCGGCCTCGCCATATCCACCCTGGCCGTTGTGGAGCCATAGCCGCTGCCCGACCAGTGATTTCGGCACGCCATCGCCGACGGCATCGACCATCCCCGCACCATCGGCATGGGGAATGACCATTTCATGCTGCATGGTGGAACCGCCCCAGCCGGCCCGACGCTTGACGTCGGCCGGATTGATGCCGGATGCGTGTATCCGAACCCGGACGTCACCCGGAGACAAAGGTCCGAGCGTCTCCTCCGGCAGGTCGCCGATTTCGATCGCATCGGCGGCCGAACCGGTGCGTTTGTACCAGGCGGCGCGCATCGGTCAGGCCGGGATGACCTGCTCAACCTGCCGTTTCGCCTGATTGACCGCGGAAACCAGGCGGTTCTGGCCGCGGGTAAGGTGGGTCAGGGCAAAGCCTTCATTCTCGCCGGCGTGGTCATCAAGTTCGGCGGCCACCGCAATTGTCGGCAAGGGCGGAACCGTCAGGGCCGGGTCGTGCCGGAACCGTGCTTCGCGGGTAAAGTTGATCGGCACCAGGATGCGCGCAAGGTCCTGGATGACCTGATTGGCATCGCCGGCGACGATCGCACCGGACTCGATGCCGCTGTAGAAGGATTCCAGCGCGGCGTGCAGCCCATCCACCGCCTGCTTGGAGGGACCAAGGTCAAAGCGACTGCCAGCCTTTTCCTGATACGTGCCGATGGTGGAGAGAAATTCCCGGGTGGTTTCGCGCCAGTCAAAGGGCAGAATCTCGGCATTGGCATTACGGAAAACGGACAGAAGGTACAGCTTGATGTCGCGCAGCAAGATGTCCTTGTCGGCAATTTCCAACGTGTCGTTTTCAGTGTGCCAGGCGATGTTGCCACCGCACCCGCCGACCGCGTAGTAGCCCTTCTCCTCACGCATGGCGATCGTCATGGTCGATGACAGCATGAAGTAGCTGGAGATGCCGATATTGTTGAAGGAATAGTCGCCCGCGCGGTGCGGCCGTTCGCCGAAGGTTGGTTTACCGGCAACATCCTCGATGGCCTTGGCAATGAACGCATCGGTTTCGGACATGCGTGACAGGTTCAGGAACTCCGTTGCCCAGCGGCAGCCGGGGCTGTCGCAATTGACCTGGGCCACGCAATTTTCTTCCAGATCGATGGCAAATTCGTCGGCAAACCAGGTGGAACCGGCATAGCGGCCGGTCGAGTGTCCCGGCCACCAGGCAATGCGGACGGAGCGGTCAAGCTTGTCCCGGTTCTTCCACAGAACGCGGGCGACCTCCAGCAGGGTCGCGTCACCGGTGGCGTTGTCGCCAACACCGACATCCCAACTGTCGAGATGGCCGTGCAGCAGGACATATTTCTCCGGCTCCTTGGAGCCGCGAATGAACACTTCCGGAAGTTTTGACGGAAACCAGCCCTCTTCCATTTCGACGAACAGCTTGATCCGCCCGCCGGCTTTGGCGATCTCGATCAGCGCCTGTCCGTCGGGATTGTTGACCGCCACGGAAACCACGTTCGGCTTGCGCGGCAGATCATCAAGATCGGGCACGCCCCAGATGGTCGTGCAGATCCCCCAGTGAATGTCGACGCCCGGATTGATGCCAATAACGCCAATCGCGCCAAGCTCCTCGAACTGGGCAATCATGCCGGGGCTGGCAAATCCTTCCGATATCACGATCTTGCCTGATATCAGCGACCGCACATCGCGCGTCGGATCGAGTTTCTTGTCGAAAATCGTATCGATGTCATCGGCGTGGTTGGCGCCGATATAGACCAGTTCGCCCTCAAGCCCGTCGCGGGCATCGATGCTGAATGCCGGCGGTTTGGCACGGAAGGTCCGACCATCCGCTTCGACCCGGGCAACCCCTGGAAGACTTAAAAAAAGGTTGGGCTCATGGACCTTGACGTCAACGCCGTGTCCCTGAAGCCGGGAAACAACCTCGTCCATGCCGCGATTGACGTCCGTCGGATGTTCCCGCTTGAAAGTGGAGAAGCTCTCCACAAGACCCCAAGGCTCATCGAGACTTACATCGGACAGCAGCGCATTTTCGATCTCGTTCATCGGGGTCTCCTCATTGACTGGCAGGCATTGCCGGTGCGCCGACCTTCAGAACAAAGGAGCGGCCAAGATGGTGTTTCACTGGTTAAAACAGCGTTTTGTTTTTTTAGAAATTATCAAGCTTGATCCGGCAAATCAAGTGTGGCGACAATCACCGGTGGAAGCGTCGATGCAGTGCCGGGTTCATCACATCGCGGGATTTGCCCTGGTCAAGCCAACACCTTTCATCACCCGATGGGCAACAACAAGCCATTGGAGATTCAGGCGACAGCAGCCGAAACCTTGGTGGGATTTGCCCCCAGACCGCTTGAAATGCGTCCTGCCGCATCAAGCACGCCGGCGAGGATCTGATCGCGAATGGATTTGTTGAACCGGGAAACGGGTCCGGCCACCGAAACGGCTGCAATGACCTCACCATTGGGCCCATAGATGGGGGCGGCAATGGAAAATGCCCCCTCATCGAGATCTTCCCTGGTGACGTGAAAGCCATCCGCCTCGATCTCGAACAGCTTCTTTTCCAATTCCACCGGGTCGGTAATTGTGGCGGGCGTGAAGCGAGGCAGCGAACCGGCAATGATCTCCTGACGGATATCGAGCGGCGCAAAGGCCAGCAGAACCATGGAACCACCACCGGCATGCAGCGGTCCGCGGCGGCCCGGTTTGGCAAACAGGCGCATGGAATGACGGCTCTCACGCGTGGTGACGACCAGGGCATTCAGCCCGTCGCGAACCAACAGGTTGACGCTTTCATTGAAGCGGTCGCGCAGCTCTTCCATCAGCAGACCGGCAACCTGCAGCAATCCGCGCTGTTTGGCCGCTTCATCGGCCAGATGCCAGGCGCGGTAACCAAGCCCGTAGAGCGAGCGCACAGAATCCTTGGCGACGTAACCGCGGACTTCCAGCGTATGCAGAATGCGGAACACCAGGCTCTTGGTCATGCCCAGTTCAGTGGCGATTTCCGTCACACCGAGTTCACCGCGCTGACTGAGGATTTCAAGCACGCTGAGGGCGCGGTCCACTGCCGCGATCCGGTAATTCTTCCCGTCAGACATTGCGGGCCTGCGTCAGGACTTGCATGCGCACTCCAATTCACGTAATGTTAACAAATTAAAACAGTGTTTTGCTGTATGAAACACTCAAAGTCAAGTTTGGATGGGTTATCATGCGCATTGCCTATGTTGTCCCCGGACCCATGTCAAAAGGCCCCATGGGACTGGCCGAGGTCAAACGGCGGGAAGGTCTCCTCAATGACTGGGCATTTGAGGGAACCACCGTCGATGTACGTGACGTGGAAAAGGGTCCGCACTCGATCGAGTCGTCCTATGAGGAAATCCTCTCCATTCCGCCGACGCTCGATCTGCTCATGCAGATTGAGGATGAAGGATATGATGCCGCGATCATCGGCTGTTTCGGCGATCCGGGCCTGGAGGCCGCACGCGAGCTCCTGACGATGCCGGTGGTCGGCCCCTGTGAGTCGTCCATGCTTCTGGCCGCCTCCCTGGGGCACAAGTTCAGCGTCCTGACCATCTTCGACACACTCATTGCCGGCCAGGAATATCTGGCCGTCAAGGCTGGTGTCCGGGAAAAACTGGCCTCGGTGCGGGCGACCGGTATTCCGGTTCTCGAACTGATGTCGGACCAATCGGCGACCAAGGCCCGCATGATCGAAGTCGCCACCACCTGTGTCGAGCAGGACCGGGCGGACGCCATTCTCTTCGGTTGCATGACCATGTCGTTTCTTGACATGTCCGACGAGATTTCCGCTTCGGTCGGCGTGCCTTTCGTCAATGCCGGAAAGGCCGCATTGAAACAGGCGGAGACGCTGGTTTCGATGAAGCTGTCCCATTCGAAAACCGCCTTCGCCACACCACCGAAAGTGGCCACGGGAAAGAAAGTTGCCGACCTTCGGGTCGGATAATGCCGGATCGAAGACCGGCACTCCAATGAAAACGACAAGGGAGAACTCAACATGAAGAAACTGTTACGCACCGCGCTGCTGCTTGCCGGGGCCACGATGGCCACGCAGGCCTTTGCCGAAGGTGACAAGATTCGTGAAATCAAGCTCGTAACGCGACCACAGGCTTCACAACCTCAGGAGTTTCAGTTCACGCAGCTGATCGCTCAAGAATGGCGCAAGCTCGGACTCGACGTCAAGATCGACGTGATGCCTTGGGAGCAGATGATCGACGCAATCTGGTATACCCGTGACGGATGGGACACAACCGGCTGGCAAATGGTGGGTCGCCCCGAACGATCCGATCCCGACGAACTGATCTACAATCTTTTCCATTCCTCCACCGCACCGAAGGGGTACAACTTCATCGGCTACTCAAACCCGGAACTGGATGCGACGGTCGAAGCGCAGCGGATCGAGACCGATCCCGACAAGCGTCAGGAACTTCTCTACAAGGCGCAGGCCATCCTGGCGGAAGATCAGCCCAATCTGATGCTGGTGCATCCCAAATCGACCTTTGCCTTTGACAAGACGGTCTGGGACCCGGCAACGGTGGTCGACCAGGGCGGTATCGGGATCAAGAACACATGGTCGTTCATTTCGATGGAGCCGCTGGGCGAGCAGAAAGACATCATCTTGAACTCCGCCGACAACATCAAAGCGATCAATCCACTCTACATATCCGGAGGAACCGACAGTTGGATCACAGAACTGATCTGGGACCGGTTGCTGCGCATCGGACCAGATGGTCTGCCCCAACCCTGGGCTGCTGAAAGTTACGAGTGGCTTGACGACAAGACTATCCAACTCACTCTGCGTGACGGCATGATGTGGCATGATGGCAAGCCTGTGACCGTGGAAGACGTGAAGTTCTCGTTTGAGGCGGCGATGGGTGACGAATCGCCGATGTATAAGCCTTTTGTGACGAATATTGAAAGCATCACGACCGACGGCAACAAGATCACCTTCAAGCTGATCAACCCAACGGCTGCGTTCCTGACAGCCAGCCTAGCCAAGCTGAACATCATTCCCAAACATGTTTGGGAACCGGTTCTGACAGACCTCGCTGGCAAGGAGGAGAATGCGGAAGACTATCAGGAGGCAACCCCAATTGGCTCAGGCCCTTACAAATTCGCAAGCTGGACCACCAATGAGGAAGTCGTTCTGGAAGCCAACAAGGATCACTTCTCACCTCCCAAGGCTGAGCGGTGGATCTTGCGGATCGTGCCGAATACGGAGGCTGCCATCGGCATGCTGCGTTCCGGCGAGATAAATTTCCTCGCGGATTATTCGGGCGATCCCAAGATTCTCCTCGACCTCGTCGAGCAGGATGGTGACCTGGAAGTGGTTTCGACCATCGATATGGGCTTTCGCTATGTTGCCTTCAATCACCGACGCCCACCGTTCAACGATCCGGAATTCCGCAAGGCGCTGTCCTACGCGATCAATCGGGATCTGATTGTCGGCGCTGCCTTCAAGGGGTTTGCCGTTAAATCGAATTCGGTGATCTCTCCGGCATTGGGCTTTTGGCACAATGAAAGCGTCAACGACTTCAAGACCGGCACCGACGTGGCTAAATCCCACCTGGAGAAAGCCGGTTATACCATCAAGGGCGGGTCCCTGCACTATCCTGATGGTGTCAAGGAAACGCTTGCCGAATAGTCCTGAATAGAGACGAGGAAGCAGGTCATTCTTGGGCTTAGACAAATAGGCGGCCGCCTGGCGCAACTGGTTTTTGTGCTCTGGGCGGTCGCAACGATTCTGTTCCTGATGTTCCGGCTAATGCCAAGCAGCCCTTTGGCCGCTTACATCGACCCAACGTTCACTGCCGAACAACAAACTGCTCTTATGGCCAAGTTCGGCCTCGACCGGCCGTTGTGGGAACAATATTTCATCTATCTTTGGAATTTGCTGCAGGGGGAACTGGGCGACAGTTTCTTTTACCGGCAGCCCGTCGGAACCCGTGTGCTCGAGCTTTTGCCGAACACGCTGATCCTGACATTCAGTTCGCTGATCATCGCCTACACATTCGGTATCATCGTTGGGGCATGGCTGGCCTGGAAGCGCGACACATTCGCAGAACGCGCCGCCATTCCGCTGGTTCTGACCACCAGAGCCCTTCCCGAGTTCTGGCTCGGCATGATTCTTCTGGCTGTATTCAGCTTCACGCTGGGCTGGTTCCCGGCGGGCGGAACCAGGAGCCCCGGCTCCGAATATGCAAGTTATTTTGCGCTCTACACTTCCCGCGATTTCCTGTCCCACCTCGTTCTACCGGCAATGACGCTGGCGATCTACAGCCAGGGCCTGCCGCTGCTGCTGATGCGCTCCAACATGCTTGAGGTGATGAATGAGGACTTTGTCACCATGGCGCGGATCAAGGGGCTGTCGAGCTGGACCGTGGTCGTTCGCCACGCCGCCCGAAATGCCCTGCTCCCGGTCATGACGTCATTTGCCATCGCCGTCGGCTATCAGATCCAGGGCAATGTCGTCGTCGAAACGGTCTTTTCATGGCCGGGTCTGGGGCGCGAACTCGTCAATGCCGTTTCGGCCAGTGACTACCCGCTCGCCCAGGGGGCCTTCCTGATGATCGCCGTTGTCGTGGTGCTGATGAACTTGCTGGCCGATCTCCTCTATACATTGCTGGATCCGAGGGTCTCCCATGCGTAGCGTTGCCGCGGAACCGGCCAATGCGGGCAATCCCGTGTTGCGCATGCTGAAGAAAATCCGCCTGCCGCTGGATGACCCGTTTGCGGTCGTGGGACTGGTGATCTATGCCGTCTTCTTTCTCGTGGCGATATTTGCCGATCAACTGGCAACGCATGACCCGATCGAAATCCTGTTCGACAAGGATTATCAGCTGGCTGCCGACCTGCGGCCGATGGAAGACGGGTTCGTGCTTGGAACGACCAGCCTCGGCCGCGATATCTATTCACAGCTGGTCTACGGTTCGCGCAGCGCCCTGCTGATTGGACTGACTGCAGCCTTCATGGTCGCCGTGATCGGCACCGTTGTCGGTCTTCTGTCGGGCTATTTCGGCGGCTGGATTGATATCGTCTTGATGCGCGCCGCCGACATTGCCTTCGGCATTCCCTTTCTGCCCTTCGTCATTGTGCTGGCAGCCTTTCTGGAACCGTCGATCTGGAATGTCGTTCTGGCGATGGCATTGATCCTGTGGCGCGACACGGGCCGGGTGATCCGCAGCCAGGTCCTCACACTTCGCACACGCGCCTATATAGACGCGGCGCGGGTCGCCGGCTCGTCGGATCTGAAAATCGTCTTCCGGCACATCGCGCCCAATATCCTGCCACTGAGTTTTCTTTACGGTTCGATTGCCATCGGCTGGGCGATCCTGACGGAGGCGGCCATCAGTTTTCTCGGCTTCGGTGATCCCGAAACCATCTCCTGGGGCTATATGCTGCAGGATGCCTATGCCAGCCAGGCTCTTTCTCAGGGCGGCTATTACTGGTTCGTGCCACCCGGGATCTGCATCGTCCTCGTCGTCGTCGCCGGCTTCTTCATCAGCCGCGGCTATGAGGAAATCCTGTTTCCGAAGTTGAAGGAGTAGGCCGGTCATGAGCGATGACATCCTCCGTGTCGACGGCCTCAAAATCTCCTATGCCGTCGGCGCCTCGAAAGTCCGTGCGGTCGATGATGCCACCTTTTCAATTCCCAGTGGTTCCATTGTCGGGCTGGTCGGGGAATCGGGCTGCGGCAAGACCACCGTTGCCCGGGGTCTGACGCGGATCATGGCCAAAAGCGCCAGCTTCGACGGTGGCGAGGTCTTCTTCGACGGAAAGAATCTCCTCTCCATGAGCGAACCCGACATGAATGAGCTGCGCTGGCGGGACATCGCGTTTATCCCGCAAAGCGCCATGAACTCGCTCGATCCCGTCTACACGATCGAAAAGCAGATCAATGAGGTGCTGGTGCAGCGTGGCGGATACCACAAGCCAGATGCGCGGGCCCGGGCGGAAGAGCTGTTCGAGATGGTGGGCATCGAAAAACAGAGGCTGGGTGACTACCCGCATCAGTTTTCAGGTGGCATGCGCCAGCGAGTGGCGATCGCCCTGGCCCTGGCGCTCAATCCGAAACTGGTGATTGCCGACGAGCCGGTGACTGCGCTTGACGTGATCGTCCAGCGGCAGATTCTCGACACGCTCAAATCCCTGCAGGACAAACTCGGCATTTCGGTTATTCTGGTTACCCACGATATTTCCGTTGTCGCCTATGTCTGCGACCGGATCGTGGTGATGTATGCGGGACGGGTTGTGGAATCGGGAGACACCGCAACGGTTCTGACAGCTCCCTACCATCCCTACACGATGGGTCTTTACAATGCTTTTCCCGATTTGCAGTCCAGCGAGGGTCAACTGACGCCGATCGAAGGCCACCCGCCCGACCTGAGCGACCCGCCCGACGGGTGCCGGTTTGCGCCTCGATGCCCCTTCGCGGAGGATCGCTGCCGCTCCAGCGAGATCCCGCTGATCGATGTCGGCGGTGGTCACTTTGCCGCCTGCCTTCGCTCGTCGGAGGCTGACACGCTTCGCGACAGTGCTGCGAAAGCCGAAACCTGGGCGGCGATGGCATGAGCAACGCGTCACCAACCCGGAACGAACCACCTCCAGCGCCGCTGATCCAGGTCGACGATGTCCGCAAACATTTCTCGGTCGGCAATCCGCTATTGGCCGCCATGCGCGGCGGACCGACCATTGTGAAGGCGGTGGATGGCGTCAATTTCTCGCTCGACAAGGGCGAAAGCGTGGGACTGCTCGGCGAATCGGGTTGCGGCAAGACCACTATGGGGCGGCTGTTGCTGAAGCTGGAAGACGCTACCGAAGGCCACATCCTGTTTGAAAACATGGATCTGGCAACCTGCGAGGGAAAGGACCTCAAAACCTATCGCACCAAGGCGCAGATGATCTTTCAAAATCCCTTCGAGGCTCTCAATCCGCGCTTTACCATTGCCCAGTCGCTGGCTGAACCGCTTGTCAATGTCGGTGTCGCCAAGGCGGAACAGGCGGAACGCATCGACCGGGCCATGGAACTGGTCCATCTGCCGAACCCGCGGCAGTTTCTCAACCGTTTCCCCCATCAGATGTCCGGCGGGCAGTTGCAACGGGTGGTGATGGCAAGGGCGCTGATTCTCGAGCCGACATTCGTTGTCGCCGACGAGCCGGTTTCGATGCTTGATGTGAGCGTTCGCGCCGGTATTTTGAACCTCTTTCGCGAGGTGCGCGAAAGGCTGGGATTGACGGCCATCTATATCAGCCACGATCTGGCGCTGGTGCGGTATGTCTGCGAACGGACGATCGTGATGTATCTGGGCCGTATCGTCGAAGACGGGCCGACCGAGGAGATCGTCCGCGACCCACTGCATCCCTACACCAAGGCCCTGGTTTCAGCCGTGCCGGTGCCGCACCCCGATCAATCCCATGAAGCATTGCCGATCAAGAGCGGTGCACCCGATGCACGCAACCCGCCTTCGGGTTGCCGGCTGCGGGACCGCTGCCCACACGCCTTTGCACGCTGCGCCAGCGAAGAGCCCAAAGCGACCGTTGTCGGCAACAGGAAGGTTCACTGTCACCTGTTCGACCAGAAGTGATTTTGTTCCAAACTTCATGTTGCCGACCAGTTCGAATCCGAAGCAGCCTGCCGGCTTGATTCCACCGACGGTCTGCTGCGCAGAGAAGCGCCGGATTGCAGCCTTGCCGGCCGCCCGACCTTTCCGCTAAGAAGGCGCCGTAAGGTGGGACCAAGACCAAGATGATTGCTATGACACGCCCGCTTGAGGTCCCCGGTATCGGTGCTGATCTCACCGGTTTTCAATGGGTTACCATTATTTTCGCCGGATGGGTTGTGATGATCCTGACATTGATCCTGCCCGAGCTGTGGCATGCGCCTTACGGCCTGGTCCAGGATGATGCACGTCATCATGTGGTCTGGCTGCGTCGGCTTGCCGATCCGGATCTTTTTGCGAACGATCCGACCGCCGATTTCTTTTTGAGCCAAAGCCCGGTCGTCTATCGGGCGCTCTTTGCGCCGGCACTCTGGCTGGGAATCGACGTCATCGTCTGGCATTTTGTCGTTCTGGTTCCTCTCTCCTGTCTTTTGGCCACCTGCGCCATCTTCCGGTTCCTCACCCACATTTTGCCCACGCGGCAGCAACAGGGATTGATCACGTTGTTTGTGTGCGCCCTGATTGCTTCAACAGTCATGCAGGGTCTCCAGCGAAACTTCATGATCTCGATCTTTCTGTTCGCCTGGGTGGCCTATCTTGAGCGCAGAGTGGTCTTCGCCGGGCTGGTCTTCCTCATCGGCGCCAATCTCTATCCGGTGGCCGCCGTGACGGCGGGATTTGGGATCCTGCTGCACCTGATCCTGCCGCTGAGGCCGTTCGAGTTCAGCGATCGTCGCGCCGTGCTCACTGTTGTGGCCGCCGGCATCGCCGGTCTTGTCGGCCTCCTTCCCTTCATGCTGACATCCTCCGATGCCGGCCCGACACTCTTGCTGGAAGAGGCGCGCAAGCTCCCGTTCATGCATGAAGGGCGCACGAGGTTCTTCGATGAATCCTTGTGGGACCAGGTTCTTTGCAGGAGTAACAGTCGCTCCGCCTTTTTGCCCATTTGTATCTGGACCGTCGATGGAAAAGCGTCCAACCTGTCCATGGCCGTTGTTGTTGCCGTGATCGCGCTCGGCTGGCTGTGTTATCGGCGCATACTCCTGGGAACCGAAGATCAAACCAAGGGCTTTGCGCGGAAGACAGCAAGATTGGCCCTATCCTGGTTGATGGCCGGATCCATCCTGTTCATTGCGGCCTATATCCTGGCGTTTCATCTGTATCTACCCGAACGCTATGCCCGATTGTCGATCGGACTGATCTTCTGGTTCAGCGTTGCCGTGCTGATCTGCACGATCATTTTGGGGCTTGCCCGGATCGTCGGCTATTTCATGCGTCCGCTTCAAAAGCCCCTTCCCCTGATCATTCTGGCGGTATTCTGGGCATTGTTCGTTATGGAATCGCGCGATGAGCTCGGCCTCGAGGGTGACTATGAGCCGGAGATTTCATCCTATTTGCGGACATCGCCGAAGGACACGGTTGTTGCCGGATTTGACCGTTACCTCGACAGTGTTCCAGCCTTTGGCATGCGAAGCAGCTTCATCGCCATGGAGCTGATTATTCCCTACAAGCCGGACTATTTTAATCGGATGCGCGATCGAACGTTCAGGTTGCGGGACGCCTTCGCGGGCCATACCGCGAAGGACCTTGCCGCATTCGCCAAACGGGAAAACATTTCGCACTTTCTCTTGAAGCCCGATGGATTGCGCATCTCGGGCATGTGGAAACGATCCTTTCCCAGCCTTGCCGCACTGGACGGCGTACAGGTGCCGATGGGGACGACACCAGGCGGCACGGAATGTGTCGTTGCGTTCGGACGCAGCGTGAACCTGGTCGACGCCAGCTGCCTGGGCGACGGTTAGAACAATTCAGGTTTTGGCCGAGGCGGTAGATCTACTGCAGTCTGTCGCAGGCGGACCGGATGCGTTTCAACGCCTCCACAAGCGTTTCTTCAGCGTATGCAAAGGACAAGCGGAAATAACCAGGCGCGCCGAAGGCCCTGCCCGGCACAACCGCTACCCCCTCGCTCTGGAGAATATAGTCGCAAAAATCGCTGTCCGATTGCAACACAGCGCCGTCCGGCGTTCGGCGCTCGATTGCCGCCTGACAGGACGGGAAGACATAGAATGCGCCATCGGGAGACGCACAGCGCAGCCCCTTGGTGGCATTGAGCCGACTGACCACCAGGTTCCGGCGCTCGAGAAACGCCTCCCGCCGCCGCTTCAGCAGATCCTGCGGCCCGTCGAGGGCAGCGATTGCGGCAGCCTGTGCAATGCTGCAGGCGCCTGAGGTCGACTGGCCCTGCAGGGCAACCATGGCGTTGATGAAGGGTTGCGGCCCGATGGCCCAGCCGATGCGCCAGCCGGTCATTGCATAGGCCTTCGACACCCCATTCACGATGATTGTCCGATCCGCAAGATCCGGTGCGACGGTTCTGAAGGACGAAAAAGGGGCAAATGCGATATGCTGGTAAATCTCATCGGAGACGATGCCCACATGGGGATGGTTGCGCAGAACCTCCGCAAGGGCGGAGAACTCCGCAGCGTCATATAGCGCACCGGATGGATTGGCGGGTGAATTGACCAGCAGCCACCGGGTTCGCCCGGTAATGGCGTCGTTCAGTTGCTTCGGTGTGATTTTCATTCCCGCATCGGCCGATGTCGGGACAATGACGGGTTTTCCGCCACACACGGAGATGATGTCGGGATAGGTCGTCCAATAGGGCGCCGGCACGATGACCTCGTCACCCGGATCAAGAGACGCCAGGAAGAGGTTGAACAATATCTGCTTCGCACCGGTTCCCACGACAATTTGGGACGGCGTGCAGTTGATACCAAGATCCCTTTGCGCCGCCTTGCAAATGGACTCCCGCAGCTCGATTGTTCCGGCGGTCGGCGTATATCTGGTCTTTCCCTGGTGCATGGCGAGGTTTGCCGCTTCAATGACGTGATCGGGCGTCGGGAAATCCGGCTCGCCGGTGCTCAGCGCAATCACGTCGCGGCCTTCCATGCGCAGCCTGTTTGAATCTTCGGAAATCTTGACGATTTCGGACAAGCCAAGCTGTTCCATGCGCGTCGCGCGTCTGAGGGCTGAGATGCAACTCATGTCCATGGTCCTCCCAATGTCATGCGACCAGGTTTGCACAAGCCCTGCCTTCTCAATATCGATAAGTGAACATGGTCCCATTCGGTACGGTAATGATGAACCGAGCTTGCCGATGATGGGGGTTCGGCAGGTTGCGAATTGGGACCCGATCACCCATGCCACATCGGTCTCAATCCCTCCAGTTCCCCGATTTCGGATGTGTAAACGGCCACGCCGCCCCCGAAACTGATGGGCATTTCCCTTTGATTCCGGGATGATAGCGCCAATTCAAACTTTAGAGTCGACAAATTACGTAGTGTACTACATACTATTGTGAATGGCGCGGGATGAAAGTCAGAATCCGGGCGCCGCAAAGCAGCGGAAACAGCTGATAATGAGAACCAATGGAGGACACGCATGAACAAGCTTCTGAAAATAGTGACGGCGACCGCTATCGGCATTGCCGTCTCGACGAGCGCCCTCATGGCCGCCGACATGAAGATGCTCACCGCCTGGGGTGCGAACCATTCCGGCACCGCCAACATGGCCTATGGCTACATCGATCTGGTCGAGAAAATGAGCAACGGAAATGTGTCGATCAAACCGAGCGGACCGGAAGTCGTTCCCGCCGGTAAACAGCTTCAGCCGGTTGCCTCGGGTGTCTTTGATCTGATTTACACCCATGGTCTCTATCACACCGGGACAACCGGTATCGGCGCTGCCGTCGATGCGGTCAATGGAGACATCGAAAAACGCCGCAGCAGCGGCGTCTGGGACTGGATTGACAAGCATTATCAGGAAACCCAGAATCTGAAAGTTCTGTCCATTCCAACCGCAACGACCGGATTTCGCTTTTTCCTGAAAGAAGAGATGGACCCGGACAAGAGACTCGACGGAATGAAGATCCGCGCCCTGCCCTCCTATAACAAAATCGTCGACTCGCTGGGCGGCACAGCGGTCGTCATTCCCTTTGGCGAATTATATTCGGCGGCGGAAAAGGGAGTGATTGACGGTCTTGTCTGGCCAAGTGTCGGCGCCGTCGGTTTCAAGTTCCACGAAGTAACACCCTATCTCGCGGAGCCGGCCTTCGGCACCGTATCTTATCTCATCATGATGAATCTGGACAAATGGAACGGTCTGGACGCCGATACACAGAAGGTGTTGCTTGACGCCGGCTACAAGCTGGAACAGGACACGGTCGGTGTCTTCAACAAGCTTCTGGAAGAAGAAAACGCCGCCATGGTTGAGGGCGGTGCGAAGAGCACCTCGATCGGATATTCCCTGGATGAAGCGAACAAATTGTTCGCCGACCGCGCGATGGAAGTCGCCATCGAAAAATCCGGCGCGACGGGCAAGGAATTCAGAGATTTCGTCGCCTCGAAAGGCATGTAATACTCATGTGACATCAGATCCGCGGCGTCCGGCGCCGCGGATCCTTTCAACCGCAGACAGATGCTTTGAGACCACTCCTTCGTCATAATCCGGCCATAGGGGATTCAGGCAGCGAGCGTTAAATGCCATGAACAGAATTCCGGGCCGGCTCTGCACCCTACATGACTGGTTGACAAGAGCTGCCGCGGTTGTCGCTGCGATTGGACTGGTCTGCATTGTCATCTTCTATGTCTACGAAGTCGTGACCCGCTATATGTTCAACGCTCCGACGGCATGGGTCAGCGACTTCGTTTCCTATTTTTTGTGCGCCTCGGTTTTTCTTGCGCTGCCGAAAGTCACCAAGGACAAGGCCCATGTCGCCGTGACGATCCTTGTCGACATCCTGCCTGCCAGACTTCAGGGCTACTTTCACACCGCCATCAATCTGATCGGGTTTGCCTGTCTCGGCTTTGCTGCCTATGTCAGCCTGCAGGAAAATCTGCGGCAGTACTCCAGAAACATCGAGACTCTGGCCATCATCCCCATTCCGCAGTGGTGGGTGTCGGTGTTTATCACATTCGGACTGGCCTTGAGTTCACTCCACATGCTGCGAAACGCACCGGCATCCGAACGCAACACGACAAACACGCTCGCCGGAAGCGCGGGCTGATGGAGTGGTACACGATCCTGCTGGCCGGCATCGCCATCCTGTTTTTGCTGTTTCTATCCGGCGCGCCGATATTCCTGGCCTTTCTGTTTGCCATTCTGACCGGTGTGTATGTGATCATTGGCCCTGCCGGTTTTCCGATGTTCGCCAACAGCATCCTCGATACGGTCTCGACCACATCGCTTGCTTCGATCCCGTTGTTTATCCTGATGGGCGAGCTTCTCTTTCGCTCCGGGACCATGGATGTGCTTTTCGATTCCATCGACAAGCTTGTCGGCCGCGTGCGCGGACGACAATATGTGCTGGTCGTCGTGCTGTCGGCGGTCTTTGGCGCTTTGTCGGGTGTTGCCATGGCGGTCGCGGCCATGCTGGGCCGTGCCATCATGCCGGGCATGCACAGCCGTGGATATGATCGCAACATCGCTGCGGGACTCATCGTCAGCGGCGCCAGCCTTGCGCCGATCATCCCGCCAAGTCTGCTGGCCATAATCGTCGGCTCGATCGCCGACGTGTCCATTGCAAAACTGCTGATCGCCGGCATCGTGCCGGGCCTGCTTCTGGGTGGCATATTTCTGGTCTATGTGTTTGTCCGCATTGCCATGAACCCGAAGCTCGCACCCGGCAATGTCGCCTCGGAGCGGGATGACATTGCCATCGGCGAACAACTTATGGCTCTTATTCGGATTCTGCCCTTTGCGATCGTCATATTCTCGGTCATGGGCTTTATCATGCTCGGCATTGCGACCCCGTCGGAATCGGCCGCAACCGGCGTGCTCGGCGCCCTGATCACCGCTGCAATCTACCGCAATCTCAGCTTCAGGATGATCTGGGATTCGGTCATGGCTTCGATCACCGTTTCGGCGATGATCCTGGCGATCATGGCCATGTCAAAAATGTTCACGCAATTGCTGGCCTTTACCGGTGCCACCAGTGAACTGGTCGAGCTCGTCGCCAATCTCGGTTTTGGTCCGATCACCATGCTGATCATCATGCTGGCTGTGCCGTTCGTCCTGTGCATGTTCATCGACACAATCGCCGTCATTTTGCTAACGATCCCGATCTATCAGCCGGTGGTCACCGATCTTGGTTATGATCCGGTCTGGTTCTGGCTGCTGTTTCTGGTCAACATCACACTGGGGGCAATCACGCCGCCTTTCGGCTATACGCTGTTTGCCTTCAAAGCGGTCGTACCGGAAATGAGCATCAGCGATGTTTACCGTGCCGTCTGGCCGTTCGTCATGCTGTTTCTTGCCGGTATCGGCATCATAATCGTGTTTCCCGGCATCGCGACATGGCTGCCGAACCTGTTGGGATAGGCATCTTGCAAATCGGCACCCTCAAGCGGGCACCGCAGGTGTAAAGGATGCTTGCCGCCGTTCAGCGGCGGCATCTTCGTAAAGTGTTGTACGCTGGCGCGACGGCCGGCCGAGCCTGGCCAACAGCGCTTCCATGGCCTGTGGGGTCATCTCCTGACCGTGCTCTGCCCCGGCCGACCGGGTAATCGTCTCATCCATCAGGGTTCCGCCAATATCGTTGACCCCTGCCCCAAGGCAGGCGGCAATGCCGTTGCGCCCCAGCTTGACCCAGGATGCCTGGATATTGGGAATGTGCGGGTGGAGGGCCAGTCTGGCCACCGCGTGCAGCAGGATCGACTCGCGCCAGGTCGGACCGCGCCGCGACAGACCTTTAAGATAGATGGGTGATTCCATATGGACGAAGGGCAGCGGCACCAGTTCGGTAAAGCCACCGGTGCGCTGCTGCTGCTCACGCAGACGGATCAAGTGCCGTGCCCAGTGATGTGGCCGGTCGACATGACCAAACATGATCGTCGCCGTGGACTTCAGACCGAGCCTGTGTGCCGTATCGATGACATCGAACCATTGCTGCGTATTGATCTTGTCAGGGCACAGTGTCGCCCGTACCTCGTCATCGAGGATTTCAGCCGCGGTACCAGGCAGGCTGCCAAGACCGGCCTCGATCAATCGTTCGAGAAACCGGGCGACCGGAACCCCCAGCGTTGCAGCCCCCTGGTGCACCTCCAGCGGTGAAAATGCGTGCACATGCATGTGCGGCAGTTCGGATTTGATGGCCTGCAGAATATCCAGATAGGTCTGCCCGGTGTAATCGGGATGGATGCCGCCCTGCAGACAGACCTCGACCGCGCCGCGGTTCCAGGCTTCCACGGCACGCTGAACCACGATTTCGGGGTCCAGATTATACGGACGCCCGCGCAGATTCTCGCTCATCTTGCCTTTCGAAAAGGCGCAGAATTTGCATTTGTAGTAGCAGATATTCGTGTAGTTGATGTTTCGCGTCACCACATAGCTGACTGCGTCACCATTGACCTTGCGTCGAAGAGCGTCGGCAGCGTCCGCCACCTCGGCGATTTCGCCACCGCGGGCCGCCAGAAGCCGGACAATTTCTGCCTCCGTCAGCCCATGCCCCTGACTGGCCTCGAAAAGGATTCGGTCCAACCCGCGATCACCCCGGTACCCTTGTGACGAAGGCAATGGCGGCAGGGCCTGGCCCGCTGCTCCCGGAACCCATTCATCGGTTCGCGCCAGCCCGTCGGCATCGATCGCGTCCAGCAGCGGTGTGCGAAATTCCTTGTCCAGCCAGACCTCTCCCCGCAACGCATAGTATGGATATACTGCCAGTCGCTCGATCAGGATTTTGCCGCTTTCGGCGGTCGCCTCGGCCAACTCCTCGAGATGCGGCCATGGCGCCTCGGGATTGACGTGATCGGGTGTGACCGGCGATACGCCGCCCCAATCATTGATGCCGGAATCGATCAGTTGCGCCACGCAGCCGGCCGACAGGTTCGGCGGCGCCTGAATGGACATCGCCGGGCCAAAGATCAGCCGGGCAACGGCAATCGTCCACTGCAGGTCGTCAATACCGGGCTCCGGCGCATTCGCCATTCGCGTGCCGGGCTTGGCCCGAAAATTCTGTATGATGATTTCCTGCAGATGCCCGTGTCGCTCGTGCAGGCGCCGCAGTTCCAAAAGGCTTTCAATACGTTCCAGCCGTGTCTCACCGATCCCGATCAGAATACCGCTGGTGAACGGCACCTGCTGCCGGCCGCATTCGTCGATCGTTTCCAGACGGACATGGGGCTCCTTGTCGGGTGAACCGTGATGGCATTGTCCTGGTTCCATGAGGCGTGGCGAAGCGCTTTCCAGCATGATCCCCATGGAGACGGAGACTTCACGCAGCGCCGCAATCTCGTTAGCCGTCATCACGCCCGGATTGAGATGCGGGAGAAGACCGGTTTCCCGAAACACCAGTTCGGCCATCGCCCGCAGATAATCGATGGTGCTCTCATAGCCAAGTTCATCCAATGCGCGGCGCGCGGCGCGATAGCGCAGCTCGGGTTTGTCACCAAGGGTAAACAGCGCCTCCTTGCAGCCGGCCTCCTTGCCGGCCTCCGCGATCTCCAAAATCTGCGCGGCGCTCATATAGGGTGCATCGAGTTTCCTCGGCGCCTTCGCGAACGTGCAGTAGTGGCATACATCGCGGCACAATTGGGTGAGCGGTATGAACACTTTTTTCGAATAACTGATGAGCCGTCCATGCCCGGCGTCGCGCATTGCGACCGCCCGCAGACGGAGGTTTTCAAACGGCTGGTCAAGCAATTCGAAGGCCTGTTTGTCGGACAATCTGTTGGATTGTCCGGCGCCGGTTTTCACAAAATTCATGCCGCCCCCCTGTCAAGATGGCGATGGCCGCCGGCTGGTTGTATGTCCCGAAGAAACCGTCTGGTTGCTCCGGTGCCGGCGCATGCCCTGAAATCCAGCAAATCGGAGATCGTATCGATATCCAGGGCCATGCCCGGCGCTTCAATGATCGTCGGTTCAATGTTCAAAGCCAGGGCGGTTCGGCAGTGTCCTGCAAAGCTGCCCGGTCCAAATCCGGGTCTGATGCGGGTGCCGCCGGACAGGAACATTCCGTTGGTTCCAAGACGATCCCGTGAAGGAACGAGCCGGATGGCGGGCCGGGCAGGATCGGGCGGCGTGATCAGCCATGCGATTTCGTCAGGACGAGCAAGGGGAACATCCCCGGGAATGATCGCAACATCGTCAGATTCCGACAGTGAACAAACACCCAGAGTGACCGCAGCATTGTAGCCGCGAGCGCGGGTTTCCAAAATACAGGCGGCACCAAATCGCCGCGCGACGCCAACAACATTGCTGTCACCGGTGACGATCCGTATCCGCCTGTGCCCCATCCCGGTAATGGTCGTGAGGAGGTCCTTCAGCATTGCCAGGACAAGACGCGCGCGTTCATCGGCGTTCAGATGTCCGGCCAGCCGTCCCTTTGCAATTGGCAGAGGCTTGATCGGTATAATGATTTCGGTCATGGCCTGCCTCCCCTCCTGATCCTATCGGCAAAGTCGATGGCGGTACCGGCCAGTGCGATGCGATCGTCCAGATCCCTCATGATTGTTTGGGCAACCTGCACCTCCATTCCCAGGGCGGCAACCTCTGCGGCAAGGTGACTATCGGTATCATCGATGATCAATCCATCCACGAATCCCCGATAGAAGCGGGCAATCTCAACCGCCGACACCGGCGCGCCCAGTTCCGCCATCATTTTTGCCGCCGGTCCCTTGATCGCCTGCCCACCGACAATTGGCGAAACGGCTATGATGGGTGCGGTGCTCTTCTTCAGGGCGGCGCGCAACCCGGGAACGGCAAGGATCGGATCGACGCTGACATAGGGATTGGATGGCGCAATGATGATGGCCGACGGATGGGCGTCAAGCGCACTCAAGACCACAGGATTGGGACGCGCTTTCTCGATGCCGTCAAATGCGAATCCCGTCACTTTCGGCGCGCATTGTTCGCGCACGAAATAGTGCTGAAAGGCCAGCGCACCGTCCGGCGTCTGCACCATGGTGGACACCGGTTCATTGCACATGGGCACCACGGCGGCCTTGATACCGAGTTGCGCCGCGATCCGACCGGTCACCTGTGTCAGATCATCACCCGCCTTCAGACGATCCGTCCGCATGACATGCAACGCCAAATCGCCGTCGCCCAGATTGAACCAATCGGGACCGCCCAATCCCCGAAGGGCCTCCATGAATGTCCAGCTTTCGTTCACCCTACCCCAGCCACGTACGGGATCGGCCAGTCCGGCCAGCGTGTAGATCACCGTGTCGGTGTCGGGACAGATGCGCAGACCGAGATGATCAAAATCATCGGCCGTGTTGGTGATGACAAGTAACCGGTCAGCCGGAAGGACATGCGCCAATCCGAGCACCAGCTTGGCCCCGCCTACCCCGCCCGACAGGGTGATGACGCGGCCGTCCGTCATCGGAACAGATCCTCTGCCTTGCTGCGGATGAGATGGGAGGCCGGTCGCTCAGGCGGCGCGCCGGCTGCGTTGAAATCGAATCCGCGTATCAACACCACAGGCCGCCCCTCCTTGCCCTGTCCCTGGAGAAGCGATGCAGCCGCCGCGATTTCGTCGGCAATCGCCTGCTGACTGACCAGCATTTCCCGCCCGAACAGATCGGTGTCGCCGCGCCGGTCCCACAGGCTGGGCAATCCTGCGGCGCCCAACGCCACACCGGTTGTTCCCAGCCGCCAGGGCCGGCCAAAGCTGTCATTGATGAGAACGCCGAAATCCACCTGGGTTTTGGTGCGCAGGCTCCGGCGAAGCTCATCGCAGAACCCGTCCGGATCCCGTGGCAATAGAAGGACCAGATCGTCACCCGCATCGACGGAGATGTTCGATGCGTCGATGCCGGCATTGGCCATGATCCAGCCATTGTGATGCTCGGTTATCAAGACGTCCGGAACCTGGCGCAGCACGGCACGGCTTTCCGACAGTATAAGCTCGACCAGACGCGGATCCTTCTTCACGGATTCGGCGATTTCCAACGCTCTCGCGCCGGGCGTGACCGTGCGTAGGTCAACCAGACGGCCCGTCGCCTTGGAGACGATTTTCTGCGCCAGAACCAGGACATCGCCGTCTGCCGGTTCGACCTTCTCGGCTTTCATGGCATCCGTGACCAGGCCGGCAAGATCATCTCCAGCTTTCACAAGCGGAAAATTGTCGAATGCCCTGATGTTCAGTTCGCGGACCATGGAGATTTCAGCTTTCCGGTTTAACCGGTGTCGCGGACCCCGGCTCGCCCGTTATGCGCAGCCCGGCGCCATCGATCTTGTATTTTCCGTTGATAAATATCAATGCCGAGGTCAGCGCCTCCGCGATAGCGGAATTGTCGATGCGACCAGCGTGCCAGGCATGCATTTGTGCATCCTTTGCAAGATCGACAACACACTCACGCGCCTCCGGATCATTGCCGCACACCAGCACATCGCAGTCGATGGCGTGATCGAGATCCGCCAAATGGGTTGCAGCAACGTTCTGGAATGCCGAAACGACGCGCACATCTTCGCCGAGAACCATCTGTGTCCGCCTGGCGACGGAGCCGCCCTCGGGCAATTGCACGGTTCGAACCTTGGGCGGCACCAACGGAACCGTGACATCGATCAGGATCTTGCCGCCAAGGTGCGGTGCAATCGCATCAAGCGTTGCCTGATGGTTCGAATAGGGGACCGTCAGGACAACGATATCACCGGCCGCTGCTGCCTGTGCGTTTTCCATTCCGGAAATCTGTTCCTCTGCCCTTGCCGAAAGATCTCCGGCAATCTGTCCGGCGCGATCACCGTCTCGAGACCCGATGATGATCCGGTGTCCCGCCCGGGCCCATCGCATCGCCAGTCCGGATCCGAGTGCCCCGGTTCCACCGACGATCGAGATCGCCCTGCTGTTCTTGTCACTCGTCACGGTCTCATCCTTCCCTGGCTTTGGCCGCCGGTGGTCTCTTCTGAATGGAAAAACAGGCACGCCCGACGGCCACGAGCCGCTGATTGTCATCCTCGACGTCAACGTCGACGACCCCGACCGTGCGCCCGGCGCGCCTGATTCGGGCAATGGCCGTCAAATCCGTTCCGACGGCCGGCCGGAGATAGTCGGCGCGAAAATTGATCGTCGGCAAGGGTTCGCCGGCCAGCAGAGTCAGGCAATAGCAGCCGGCGATGTCGATGATGGCCGAGATGGTGCCGCCGTGCCACTGATCGGTGCCGGGCTGCCGCTCGAAATGATCGCTCATCGCCATCTTGACGATCAACTGGAGCCGGTCGTAATCGACGTCCTGCACCTGCGGCTGAAAAAGCTGATGAAAACGCGACCTCTCGATCAGCGCCTGCATATCGGCAATGGTCAGATGTGTGTCCGTTGCCATATTACGGCGCTTTCATGGTCTGCAGTGCCGGCAGAATTTCGGATGCGAATTTGTGGACGTAGTCCATGCGCTCTTCCGGGGGCATCACCAAAGCGACAATCAGGTGGTTCGCACCGCCGGCAACATATTCGGCAAGATTTTCGATGATCCGTTCGGAGGGGCCATAGGCACAGTATTTGTCGACGATTTTCTCGAACGGCATGTTGAACCGATAGGACAATTGCTCGATGGCACGGTTGCGGGCCTCCTGGACGTCATCATGCATGCTCACATAGACGAAGCTCGTGAAGGCAAAATCCTCGGGCAATGTGCGACCGATCTCGTCAGCGAAGCCATGCACCTTGTCGACCGACTCTTTCAGCAGATCCGGCGTGTACATGTAGGGCTGCCATCCGTCGCCCAGGCGGGCAGCGCGGCGCATGGCCGGGTCGCTGCGTCCGCACACCCATAGCGGTGGACCACCCTCCTGGTGGGGCGGCGGCAGCATGTCGACATCGTTGAGCTGGAAGATCTTGCCGTCATAATCAAAGCGTTCGCCAGACCAGTATCTGCGCATGATCTCTATGCCTTCATTGGCACGAACGCCGCGCTCCTTCATCGATATGCCGCAGGCATCGAATTCGCGTGGATAATCACCGCCGATTCCGACCGATGCGATCAGCCGGCCCTTCGACAGGATATCAATCGATGTCAATTCCTTGGCCATGAGCGTCGGATGGCGCAATGGCAAGATCAGCGTGGAGGGCACAAGCTTGATGCGCGTGGTAACCGCGGCCGCATAGGCCAATACGGTCACCGTATCGAGGATCGGACGAAAGAAAATAATGTGCTCGCCGGTTGTCAGAATATCAAAGCCGGCATCCTCGACGCCGGTCAGTTGATGCGGTTCCCAAACATCGCCGTCAACGTGAAAGCCGACCTGGACCGTTTTCATGGAAATCTCCTCAGTTCGCGAAATGCCGCTCAGGTCAAAGCGTTCCGTTTGATGCGTTCCGCTACCAGTTCTTCGAGTTCATCTCGGCGAACCTTACCGATCGGCGTCAGCGGTATTGTGTCGATCTCAATCATGAATTCGGGCCATTTGGCCTTGTCCAGCCCGACGTCCCGGCAATGTTCACGAAGGTCGTCAAGCGAAACCAGCGCAGCGGCGACGACCACCGCCGCCAGGCGGGATCCGAGCCGGTCATCGGAATAGCTGACGATCGATACATCGTTGACGGCGGGATGGCCCAGCAACACGTTTTCGACCTCGAGCGGAGAGATGTTCTCGCCGCCGCGCAGGATAATGTCGCGGGCACGGCCGATCATCCGGATATAGCCATCGTCACGTTGCAGCGCCGCATCACCGGTGGCATACCAACCATCCTCCTTCAGCCGGCCCGTCGGATCGCCGCTCCAATAGCCCTTCATCATCTGGCTGGCGCCGCGCAATTCAAGCTCGCCATCGACGACGCGCGTCTCGATGCCGGGCAGTGCGGTGCCATCGGTCTGCAGGCGCTTGTCCAAATCCGCATCGAGCGGCACCGCTGTCACCGCACCGGCTTCGGAGGTGCCGAAATAGGACCAGACCTGGCAATGCGGCAGAGCCTGGAGGGCCCGCTGAACCAGCGACCGCGGCACCGGCGCACCGGCGGAGGGAAAGAACCTGAGGGATTTCAGCCGTTCAGGCCCCTGTTGCTCGGCAAAAGCAACCGCATCGACCAGAAAGGGGGTCGGTGCCACCGTGTAAACGCACTTGTACCGCTCAATCAGATCAACCGCTGTCTCAATCTTCCATCGCGGCACCAGAACCATGAGAGAACCGAGAAACAGCGACATACGCACCCCGAACAACAACGCAACCGCATGTCCGACCGGGCAGGAAACGAGAATCGGATCCTTCGCGGTCAGACCGAAATGTTCGGCAAAGACCGCCGTCTGCCGCTCAAGTGTCGTTCCAGTATGCATCGCCGCCTTCGGCGTGCCGGTCGTACCCGAGGTACAGGCCAGCCAGGCAAGTTCCTCTTCGGACCGTACAACCGGTTCTGCCGGTCCCATCGGCGCTTCCTCATCGGGGCGGAAGCGGCGCTCACCGAGCTTGTCGAAGAGCGGATTGTCGCCGACCAGATGTTCGGTAAGGATCACGCAACGCGCGTCCACAATGTCCGCCAGTTCGGTAATGCTGGTGCCCGCCGACCAGGGAAGATTGACCAGAACGGCTCCGCACAGGCGGATGGCCAGGTAATCGACCACGAATTCGATCATGTTGGGCCGCGCCACGATCACCCGGCTACCGGGGACCACGCCCTGGGCGATCAACTGCCCAGCCCTGATGCGTGCCTGCCGGATAAGCTCGCCAACGGTGATTTGCCGCTCCGGTTCCGCAACAGCCAGATCCTGTGCATCACGGGCGCAGAGCCGCGCCCATTCCTGCGCTGCATAATCCCGGCCGCCGACGGTCAAATTGATTTTCGTTTCGGTGCTCATTTCACCGCGCAGGAATTTTCTTGATCTCGGAGACCAGCGCGATGATATCGTCATCCGACAGGCCGTCGAACCAGGATTCATCGATCTGGAGCCGGTTGACCTGGCCGCCGAAGCGCCGCTCGAGTGCGGCGGGCAAATCCTGCGGCTTGGCAATCACCGCATAGGCCTCCAGCATCTCGTCGGAGACAAGACGCGCCATTTCCTTCCATTTCTGCTCACGGGCCATTTCGATGAAATGCGTCAGATTCACATCCCAGCCGTGCATATCCAGCATTTTCTCGTATTCCGGCGTCGAGGCGTAAAGCGCCACCCGCTCCTTGAGGCCTTCGCGAACCTTTTCGAGTCCTTCATCGGTGGTTGCACAGCCGATGAAACCGTAGCTGCCCAGATCGATATCATCGAGCGAGCGTCCGGCCTTCTTCGCGCCGATTTCGAGGTTCGGCAGCATGACTTCCGCAAACCATTTGTCGGTGATCGGATCGCCGGGCAGATGACCGTCGGCAAGTTCGCCGGTCAGCTGGCACATCAGCTTGTTGATCGCCGCCACATAGATGGGAACCCTCGGATAATCCAGCGGACCTGGATTGTAGTAGGGAATCATCAGATTGAACTTGTAGAACTCACCCTCATAGTCGAGCCGCGCACCGTCCTGCCAGCAATCCCAGATCGCGTGCAGCGACTGAATATATTCCCGCATCCGTTTGACCGGGGGTTTGAAATCCATGCTGAAGCGGCGCGTCAGATGGGCCTTGATCTGGCTCCCGATCCCCAGTTGGAAACGGCCCTTGGAGAGCGACTGGATCGACCAGGCATCATAGGCCGTCGCCATCGGGCTGCGCGGAAAGGCGACAAAGACACCGGTCAGCAGATCGATTTTGCTGGTCGTCATGGCGCCGGCCACCGCCGACAGGGTCGGTGGAACCGTCAGTTCCAACAATGTGGTGCCGTCATAGCCGAGCTTTTCGGCCCGGGCGATGGCATCGGGGAATTCTTCCAGCCGTTTTGGTCGGACCATGGAATAAACGCGCATAGGATTACCTCTCCCGTTGGACACCGCTGTAGTTCTGTTCGATGAAGGACGAAGAGAATTTGCCACTTCGCCGGTCGCGTTCGACCGCCTCGCCGTCTCGCTCGGCCGGGGCGCCATAGCCGCCGGCGCCGGGTGTTTCGATCACGATCCTTGCCTGCGGCGTCACCTCGACCTCACCCGGCTTGTCGCCCAGGCGTCGCTCGCCCTCACCGTTGCGAAGCAAAAACCGTCCCGAACCGCCGTCCCGGCCGCCGAACAGGCCCCAGGGACGGTAGCGGAAACGCTCGCCTGCCCCGTTGAAAACGCAGGTATGGTCGACCGGTGTAACCACCCGGCGCAATCCCATGCCGCCGCGATAGGTTCCGGCGCCGCCGCTGTCTTCCACGAGACTGTATTCCTCAACCCGCAGCGGGTATTCCTGCTCGATGGATTCCACCGGCAGGTTCGACGTATTGGTGATGCCGACCTGGACGCCGTCCTTGCCATCCTTGGTCGCCCGCGCGCCCATGCCGCCGCCAAGCGTTTCCAGATAGAGATAGGGGCTGGACGTGCGGGGATCGATGCCCGAGAACACCGCGGTGGTGTTGGCGCCATTGGCGGCCGCAATCACCTTGTCGGGCAATGCCTGCGACAGCGCACCGAGCACCACATCGATCGCCCGCTGGCAGGCATGGGCCCTGGCGGCAACCGGCGCGGGAAAAACGGAATTGAGCAGCGTACCGGGCTCGGCAATGATTTCAACGACATCCAAAACGCCCTGATTGCTCGGAATGTCGGAATCGAGAACCGCAATCAGCGCATAACAGACGCTTGCCTGAACCGCGTTCATGGTGGTGTTGATGTTGCCTGTCACCTGCGGGCTGGTGCCGGCAAAATCCAGCCGAATATGATCGCCCTTCACGGTAATGGCGATGCGGATCGGAATATCCAGAGTGTCGATGCCGTCACCATCCATGAAGTCCTCGAAGCGATAGGATCCGTCAGGGATTTCGGCAATCGCATCGCGCATGCGTTGAGCGGTTCGGGCAATGATTTCGTCAAAGGCGGCCAGTACGCTGGGCAAACCGTGAACGCCGATCACCTCGAGGAAACGGCGCGCGCCGAGTTTGCAGGACGCAATCTGCGCATTGTGATCACCCCGCCGCTCATCGGGTACGCGAACATTCAGCAACAGGATATCCATGATGTCGGTTTGCAATTCGCCACGGCGAAACAGCTTGACGACCGGTATTCTCAGGCCTTCCTGGTAAATTTCGGACATGCCGCCGGCCATTGAACCCGGCACCATGCCGCCAATATCCGCGTGATGCGCGATATTGCAAATGAATGCGACCAGTTCGCCGTCGACGAAGACCGGCATCGCATAATTGATATCCGGCAAATGGGTTCCGCCGGCCGTGTGGGGATCGTTGGCGACAAAGATATCCCCCTCTTCGATGTCATCACCGAACTTGTCCAGCAAACAGCGCATCAAACCGCTCATCGATGCGATGTGGATCGGCAGGGTCAAGGCCGCCTGCACCACCAGCCGGCCCTGCCGGTCGACGATGACGATGGAGTGGTCCCGGCGCTCCTTGATATTGGTCGAATAGGCGGAGCGCATAAGCGCTGCAAAACATTCATCGGCGATCGATCGAAGCCCGTTGGCGAGAATCTCAAGCTTGATCGGGTCGAGTGTCGGCAAGGCATCGGTCATGATCGGTCTCCCGCTTCGGCGTTGATCGCGATTATCAGATGCCCGTCGGCAGTTATTTCGGCCCGGTCGCCGTCGTAGAGAGGTGTTGTCGTGTCCAGCTGTTCGATGATGGCAGGCCCCTTGAGAACCTGTCCGGGCCGTAAATCCGCCCGTGAATACACATCAGCCTGCACCGGTTGGTCGGCATCGAAATAGACCTCGCGCTGCTCGCGCGGTTGCGGTGCCGGCGGCGTTTCATGCGGATCGGCTCTGTCTTCCTGCGTGTTCAAGCGGGCACTGGCCGACAGCCGGACATTGACGATTTCGATCGGATCATCGGCACTTGCATAACCATAGGCGGTTTCGTGCGCGGAACTGAACCGTTCGGTCATCTGCTTCAGGTCGGGAAGATCGTCCGGCGTCAGAGTGCGCGCACCGGCAACGGGAACCGCGAGTTCGAAATTCTGTCCGATATAGCGTGCGTCGACAACCAACTCGAGATGGCGGCCGCTTTCGGGCGCCTTTTCGGTGTCGAACCAGTGAACCGCGTTCTCTTGCAGCCCATCCAGCGCTTGCCGCAAATGATCAAGTCCCGCATCGTCCAGACGGAACCGATTGCTGACGACAAAATCTTCCTTGAGGTCCGAGACAAGCAGACCCTGTGCACAGACGATGCCGGGGGCCGCCGGCACGAGCAGTTCGCCGATGCCGAGGCTGACTGCAACATCGCGGGCGTGAAGAGGGCCGGCACCACCGAAAGGCATCAGGACAAAATCCCGGGGGTCATGGCCACGCTCAACCGAAATTGTGCGGATGGTGCGGACCATATTGGCAACGACAATGCAGAGCACGCCGTGGGCCGTTCGTTCAACGGCAAAACCGAGCCTGTCGGCGAGCGGCTGATAGGCCGCGGCCGACAATGTCCGGTCCAGCCCCATGTCGCCATCCAGTAGACCGCGCGAGGACAACCGTCCAAGCAAAAGATTGGCATCGGTGACTGTCGGCTGATCGCCGCCGCGCCCGTAACAGGCGGGTCCGGGGTCCGCCCCTGCACTGATCGGTCCGACCTTGAGCAAACCGTCACGGTCGAACCAGGCGATCGATCCGCCTCCAGCACCGACCGTTTCAACATCCACGCAGGGCATGCGAATGGGAAAGCCTGCCACATCGCGGTCAAAGCTGAGATCAACCTTGTAGTCCCTGATCAATGCAACGTCGGCGCTGGTGCCACCCATATCGAGGGTGATTACATTGCGCCGTCCGGTCTGGCGCGCTGCGTGGGCAGCGCCGACGGCCCCGGCCGCCGGGCCGGACAGCGCGGTGCGAACCGGGAACTCCCGCGCCCGCCGCGGCGACATCAGGCCACCGCTCGACTGATTGATGCCCAGGGTCGCAACGGGCGCGCGGTCCGCAACACCTTGTTCAAGCGTCTGAAGGTATTCACCCAGAACCGGCTGCAGATAGGCGTTGAGCACCGTGGTCGAGAGGCGTTCATACTCGCGAAATTCCGGCTGAACCTCCGACGAAATCGAGATCGCCAAGCCGGCGGCGCGTTCTCGCAGCGCTCTGGCGACACGCTGTTCATGCTGCGGATTTCGAAAGGCAAAGAGGAAACCAACGGCGCAAGCCTCGGCGCCTGTGTCCATCACCGCATCGATTGCATCGGCGATTTCCCGGTCATCCGGTGATTTGACGACCTCTCCGGAGGCGCCGATGCGTTCGGAGAGTTCAATCCGGTGTTCTCGTTCCACCAGCGGCGCGGGATGGTCCTTTTGCAGATCGTACATATGCGGCCGCGTCTGGCGACCGATTTCAAGCAAATCGCCAAAGCCCTTTGTGGTGATCAGTGCAACAGGGCTCCCGGTGCGCTGGATCAGGGCGTTGGTGCCGACGGTCGTGCCATGGGACAGGCGTTCGATCTGGTCGAGCGGAATCCCGAACTGTTCGCAGAGTGCGACGAGCCCGGTCAGGATGGCCTGTGCCGGATTGGCGGGCGTGGAGGGTGTCTTGCCGACATGAAAGGTTCCGGTTTCGTCGCAGGAGGCAAAGAAATCCGTGAAGGTTCCGCCGACATCAACGCCTATTGTCCAGCCCATGAGCTCACCTCTCGACAGACAAATTGCGTCGTCATGACCGCCCGCCGATCGGCTGGGTCGCCATTGGCCGTTCGGGGGCCGACGCCGTGGAGCAAAGACGTTGCGGTAACCGCTTTACGTTCGGCACTGGGATGTGTGTGAACACGACACATTTTCTCAACTCACATTCAAACTCGCGGCCCCTTCCCGTCTGGACAGTCGCCCCGTCAGGATGCCGCAATCAATAATAGGTAGTGTACTACGTAATTTGATCCTGTCAACAACACTGCGATGCCGTTTTGTATGATCCGATGTTCTCATCCGACCAAATTCGCAGTTGCCGTACTGCGGCATGGAAACTAAGTTCCCCGGAACAATTGGACCCAGACCAATCATCCGAATAGACTCATGACTGACGACAAACAGACGCGACGCGACTACACGGATTTATGGAACCGTCCAGGGTTTCTGATCCGCAGACTTCACCAGATTCATGTCGCGATGTTTCTTGAAGAGTGTGACGATTTCAACATCACGCCGGTGCAGTTCGGCGTCCTGTCGGTGCTTTACGACCGTCAGTCGCTCGACCAGGTGTCGATTGCAAAACAGCTCGGTGTCGATCGTAACACCGTGGCGGATGTGGTGCGGCGGCTGGAGCGGCGCGGTCTGTTGGAGCGCCCGCCCAGCCTCAAGGACAAACGCGCCAAGCTGACGCGGATTACGACAGAAGGTCAGACATTCGTAGACGCAGTGCAACCGGCCATGATCGAGGCACAACGACGCCTCGCCAAGCCGCTGAACCCGGAAGAATACGCCCTCCTGATGCAACTCATGAGCAAGCTCATCCAGGAGAACAACGACGCCAGCCGTGCGCCGATGCATCCCGCCGGTGGCAAGGACTAAAGCGAAACTGGTATGGGCGGTTACCGATCCAGCCCCAGCATTCTTCGATTGGCGGCGACGTCTGTTTCGCCTCCGGCGAAATCGTCAAATGCCCGCTCGGTCACACGGATGATGTGATCCTTGACGAATTGCGCGCCTTCGCGCGCGCCGTCCTCGGGATGCTTGATCGCGCATTCCCATTCCACGACCGCCCAGCCGTCGAAATCATTGGCCGCCATCTTGGCGAAAATCGCTGCGAAATCCACCTGACCATCACCGAGTGAGCGGAATCGTCCGGCACGGTCGATCCAGCTCTGGTAACCGGAATAAACCCCTTGGCGGCCCGTTGGATTGAATTCGGCATCCTTGACATGGAACATGCGGATACGATCCTTGTAGATGTCCAGATTGTCGAGATAATCCAAGCATTGAAGCACATAGTGCGACGGATCGTAGAGCATGTTGCAGCGCGGATGGTTGCCGAGTCGCTCCAGGAACATTTCGAAGGTCACGCCGTCATGCAGGTCTTCGCCCGGATGAATTTCATAACACACATCCACACCGACATCCTCGGCATGGTCGAGAATGGGTTTCCAGCGTGCGGCCAGTTCGTCGAAGGCCGTCTCGACGAGACCCTGCGGGCGCTGCGGCCAGGGATAGAGGAACGGCCAGGCCAGAGCGCCGGAAAAAGTGGCATGGGCGTTGCATCCGAGATTTCTGGAGGCTGTCAGCGCCTTCTTGACCTGATCGACCGCCCATTCCTGGCGCCGTTGAGGATTGCCCCGCACTTGCGGGGCGGCAAAGCCGTCAAATGCCTCGTCATAGGCCGGGTGTACCGCCACAAGCTGCCCTTGAAGATGGGTTGAAAGGTCGGTGATCTCGACGCCGTTTTCCGCTGCCTGTCCCCTCAACTCATCGCAGTAATCCTTCGATTCGGCCGCCCTGTCGAGGTCGATCAGGCGCCCGTCCCAACTCGGCAACTGCACACCTTTATAACCACAGTCCGCAGCCCATTTGGTGATGTTGGGCAATGTGTCGAAGGGAGCTTCATCCGCCGCAAATTGCGCCAGAAACAGCGCAGGTCCCTTGATCGTCCGCATGGTGATTTCCTCTCTCTATTGCTGTCCTTAGCCTTGCGTCAGGCCGGCTTGTTCCATCGACTGCTTAATGTGCGCATAGCCATCGCGATAGACGGCTTCACTGCTTTCGGCGAATTCTCTCCACACCTTAGTGGCTGCGGCCAGATCCGGTAACCCGCGCCCGAAACTTTCTATCGTCAACCATTTGTCATACCCCGTCTGCGCAATAGCCGCATAGGTGTCCTGCCAGGGAATATGGCCACGCCCCGGGACACCGCGATCATTCTCAGAGATGTGGATGTGTGCGATTACATCTGCATTTGACGTCAACGCACCGATCGGATCAGCTTCTTCCAGATTGGCGTGGAATGTATCATACATGGCACGAATGTTCGGATGATCGATCTTGCGGACATGCGAACACAGCGCATCCATGGTGTTGACGAGGTAACACTCAAAGCGGTTGACCGCCTCGAGGGCCACGGTGACACCGAACCTCTCGGCATGAACGCCGACCTGCCTTTGGCAATCGACGGACCGCGCAAACTCCTCCGCCGTCGGCGCCTCATTGGAAAAGTGACCGAGGGTCGAATGCAACGGCCCGCAGAGCGTATCGGCACCAACCGCCGCGCAACACTCCAGGGCCCAACTCATATAGTCCAGGCCGGCCGCGCGTTCCGACGGATCCGGCGAAACCAGGTTCATCCCCGGATCGGAGATCGCTGTCGTGGCCGTTCGCGCCAATCCGATATCGTCAAGCAATTGCGCAGTCTGTTTGAAATCGTCAGGCGTTCCCTCGAAAATCGGAACCTCAATTCCATCAAATCCGATCGCCTTGATGTCGCGAAGAACCGGTTCATGTTCCGGGCCGATTTTGGTTGCCCAAAGATACATACACATGCCGATTTTCATTGGCTGCTCTCCGAATGCCGAAACCCGCGCCTTCCCGATATTCCACCAACTGGTCATACCAAATTCATCATTTTGGTCAATAGGCTTGTCATTTTCGATGTACGATACAATCCCATAACAATCAGAAATTTGCCCAATTTCCGTTTGAATTCTGCGCAAATTGATATGTTTCCATAAAACCATCCACTTGACCTGCGCAAAAAAACGGCGCAATCTGGTCGAACCAGTTTACGGATAATGAAAATCCTGCTTCAAAGCGGTCAATATCACGGCCGCGACAGATGCCAGAGACCGAGGGAGACATGAAATGCACCTATCGACCCACAACTGGATGCGGGCAGAACCATTGGATGTGACGCTGCGACGCATCAAGGCATATGGCTATGAAAGTGTCGAGATTTCCGGCGAACCCGAGCAGTATGACGTTACCGAGACACGTGCCCAACTGAAGGAGCACGGAATCCGATGCTGGGGCGCCGTTACCCTCATGCTGGAGGAACGCAACCTTGCTGCCAAGGATGAAGGTCAGCGCGCCCGATCGGTCGATTATGTCAAGGACGTCATCACAATGGTCTCGGAACTTGACGGCGAATTGGTCACAGTCGTGCCGGCGACCGTTGGCAAGGTTGCACCGGATGCGACGCCCGACGAGGAATGGAAATGGGTCGTGGATGCGACCAAGGAGTGCTTTGCCCATGCCCAGGCACGTGGTGTGAAAATCGCAATCGAACCGCTGAACCGTTTCGAGACCTATCTGTTCAACCGCTGTGCACAGGCACTGGCGCTGGCCGATGCTGTCGGCCCCGAATGCGGGGTTTGCCTCGATGCCTTCCACCTCAACATCGAGGAATCGGATATCTATGACGCCATCCGGCTGGCGGGTGACCGATTGTTTGACTTTCACGTGGCGGACAATAACCGCTTTGCAGCAGGGCTCGGCCATCTCGATTGGGCAAAGATCGTCGGCACGCTGAAAGAGATCGGCTATGACGGCGCCCTGACAAACGAGTTCGTTGCACCGGTGGACCGCACACCGGCCGCTATCTACCCGGATATGATTGAAAGGAATCCGGTCGACATTTCTCCCGAACAGCTGAAGTTCATCGAAGATCACGGCTCCAGCCTGCTGTCGGAAGAGTTCTATTCCGATCAGATGCGAATTACAGCGGAGACACTCCTTCCGCTGATGAAATAACTCGCCATCTGACGCCCCTCGGCGCACAACCTCCCTTGGCGCCGGGGGCAAGATCCAACAGACCCTGGATGTTTCAATGCGCATAAAATCGGTCCATGCATGGTGGGTTCGGATTCCCATCGAAAAGAGTGATCAGCACGTCAGTGATTTTGGCCGCACAAAGACCTTTGACGCGGCCATGTTGAAGATCGAGACCGATGACGGACTTGTGGGTTGGGGCGAGGGCAAGAATGCGGCCGGCAGCACCGGTCATTATGGCACGCTGGTTCACCTGCTCAATCATGAATTCGGTCCGCAGATCATCGGTCGCGACCCGGCGGACATCACCTTCATCTGGGAAGATCTCTATAATGGCGTGCGCAGCAAAACAGCTGCGGCGGCGGGACATGCCATGCCGGAACTGGCGCGCCGCGGGATGACGGTCGCGGCAATCAGCGCGATTGATATCGCCCTTTGGGACATTCTCGGCAAGTCACAGGGACAACCGGTCTGGAAGCTGCTCGGCGGCCGCAAGGCCGACCGCCTGCCGGCCTATGCCTCCGGTGGATGGGCCGCAGTCGAGGCCATCGGCGAGCAGCTTTCGTCCTATGTCAAAGCCGGAGGCTTCAAGGCAGTCAAGATGCGGGTCGGCGCCATGGATGGTTCGCCCCATGTTTCGGCGGCGCGCGTCAAGGCCGCCCGTGCTGCCCTCGGGCCGGACATTGACCTGATGGTCGATGCACACGGCACCTTTACCGTGGGAGATGCCCGGCGCTTTGCCTACCAGGTCGCCGATTGCGATCTGACCTGGTTCGAGGAACCGATTGTCGCGGACGACAAACGCGGAACGGCGGAATTGCGCGCTTCGACCCATATTCCGATCGCCACGGGTGAAAGTGAAGCGACGCGGTACGCATTCAGAGATATTGCGGTTCTGAGGGCCGCCGACATCCTGCAACCCGACCCCGCATTTTGCGGTGGAATTTCAGAGGCCATGCGGATCGGTACGCTGGCAAGCGCCTTCAATCTGAAATTGGCGCCACATCTTTGGGCCGGCGCACCCTGTTTCTTTTCCGGATTGCATATTTGCGCCGCCTCGCCGGCCAGTTTTATGGTCGAGTATTCACTTGGCGCAAACCCGATGATACACGATATCGTGCTTGAGGATTTGAAGGTCGAGGACGGCAAGATCGCAATTCCCGAAGCACCCGGTCTCGGACTGACCATGAATGAAGACTTCATCAGGACCCATACCGTCATGCCATGACCATGCAGAAAAACGCATTTCTACCAAGCCTTACGGCGCATATCTTCACCGCCGCCAAAACCAATGGCGGAAAGGCTCCGTCGGAACGGGAACTGGCTGAACATTTTGCCGTGAGCCGTGGGCAGGTCCGCGAGGCATTGGCCATCCTCGAGGCGATGCAAGTGGTCGAGCGCCGGGCCAAATCAGGCATCTATCTCAATGACAAGCATGCCGGTATCGAAGCCTTGGCATTCTACGCCCGTGCCGGCATTCCCCTGGAGCCACGACAGATCTACGAAGCTGTCGAGGTGCGTAAAATTCACGAGATCAAGGCCGCTGAAATGGCCGCTGAACGCGCGACCCAGGAGAATTTCGATCGTCTGGAAGAGATCCTCGAAACATCGGAAAAGTGCATCGCAGAGGGAAAAGGGCTTTTTGTCCTCGACCATGATTTTCATCTCGAGATCGTGCGCGCCACCCAGAACACAGTGTTTTACAATATCTGCACGACATTCTATGCCCTCAGCGAGAAGCGCCTGCCGATCTATTTCCAGAAAGAAGAACGCAACCGCCGCTCACATCTCGAACACCAGCAGATCTTCGAGGCGCTTCGCAGCCGCGACGGCGAGCTTGCTCGCGCTCTGATGAACACTCATCTCAGGGGCGCCGTCAGTTACTGGACGGAATTGCTGGAATCGGGCAATGACGATTCCTCGGATTGATCGAATTCGATGGCGACGCACTTGATTTTCTCAACCCATCCCCTTCATCCGAGGGTGTCGGCTGAGATGGAAGAGTTGGGCACCCTCAAGATCGCCAGCGCTCCAGATCCGGATGCGATCCTGGCGGAAAGCGCCGGGGCGGAGATCATCGTGGTTCGCGCGCCCATCAGCCCAAAGATCATTACCCGTGAAATGAAGCTCCGGGCCACCGTCCGGCATGGTGCGGGCCTTGATATGATCCCGGTTGATGCCGCGACCGAAGCCGGTGTGCTGGTGGCCAATGTTCCTGGTGCCAATGCAATCACGGTTGCGGAGCATGTGATCTGGACCAGCCTTGCCCTGCTGCGCAAGCACACGCTCGTTTCTGCCGATCTGCGTTCAGACGGCTGGGCCGCCGGACGGCGTCACAGCGACACGGGACGCGAGCTCAGCGGCCGAACACTGGGCATTGTCGGCATGGGCAATGTCGGACGAGCGCTGTCCACGATGGCGAAGATGGGCTTCGGCATGACGGTCCTCACTCACACCAGACGTCCAGAGACTGTGCCCGAAGGCATCGTCGCCGGGTCATTCGAGGACCTGCTGGCGGCATCCGATATTGTCGCCCTTTGCTGTCCACTGACCGCGCAGACCAAAGGTCTGATCAATGCGGATACGATTGCCGGAATGAAACAAGACGCCATTTTGATCAATGTGTCCCGAGGACCCGTTGTCGAAGAGCAACCGCTTATCGAAGCCCTCAGGACCAATCGCCTTGGTGGCGCTGCACTTGATGTTTTCGACATCCAGCCGCTGCCGCCGGAACACCCCTATTTTGGGATGGACAACGTCATCCTGACACCACATATGGCTGGAATCACGGAAGAAAGCATGCTGAGAATGGGGCAAGGCGCGGCGTCGGAAGTGCGCCGGATTCTGGCAGGTGATCTGCCGGAGAACCTGATCAACCCGGAGGCCGTGGCGCTCTATCGCTCTCGCTTCTCGTAAGCGCTGAGTCAGAGCAACAGGTTGCGACCGGTTTCGGAGTCGAACATCAGAACCTTGTCGGGTTTCCAGCCAAACCGGATGGTCTCGTCCAGCGCTACGTGCAGACGGGCCGGCACGGTCGCATGGATCCTGTGTTCGCCCACTTCCATATTGAGGATCTTGACGACGCCGTGGTCCTCGATGTCGAATATTCTGGCTTCCACAGGGGCACCGCTTTCAAGGCGGATGTCTTCGGGGCGTATGCCGAATGTCAGGCTCTGCCCATCCTGTCCGCCCTGCCCTGCGACCGGCAGTTGAAATCCGTTGGCGTCGATCACCGCGTATCCACCGGTCAACGTTCCTCTAAGCAGGTTCATCGGCGGCGTTCCCACCGCCCGCGCGACAAATGTATTGAGCGGCGCGCTGTAGACATCTGACGGCGTGCCGACCTGAACGAGTTTGCCGCGATTGAGGACACCGATCTTGTCGCCCATCGACATGGCCTCGACCTGATCATGGGTAACAAACAGAAAGGTCGCGCCGAGGTCGTTGTGGAGTTTCTTGAGCTCGACACGAAGCGCTTCGCGCAGCTTGGCATCGAGCGCGGAAAGCGGTTCATCCATCAAAAAGACCCGCGGTTCGCGGACGATCGCCCGACCGATGGAAACGCGCTGCATTTCACCGCCCGATAGGCGTTCAACCTTGCGGTCGAGCAGCGGCGTGATCTGCAGCGTGGCAGCTGCCTTTTCGACCCGTTCTGCGATCTGTGTGCTGTTGAGTTTGCGTATCCGCGATTTCAGCGGAAACTCAAGATTGCCGCGTACAGTCAGGCGCGGATAGAGTGAGTATTGCTGTAACACAAGCGCGACATCTCGTTCGGCGGCATTCCAGTCCGCAACGTTCTGGCCATCGATCAGAACCTGACCTTCGGTCGGTTTTTCAAGACCCGCGATGATGCGCAATGTCGTTGTCTTTCCCGCGCCGGTCTGACCGAGAAGCACAAAAAACTCGCCATCTGCGATCTCCAGATCGAGACCGCGCAAGGCCTTGTTAACTCCATACTCTTTCGTCACGCCCTTGAGCTGAATATCGGCCATCAGTTTTGCGCTCTCAATGACAGTCCGCTGTGGCGGTCAAAAAAATGAGCCTGGGACGGATCGAGATTGACCCAGACCTTCTGCCCCTCCCCGGCGACAAAGCCACTTTCGGTGCGCGCCCGAAGCACTTCATCGCCGATCCGCACATCGACGATGTCGTGGGAGCCGAGAGGTTCGATATTGGTGGATTCGACTTCGATGAAACCATCGGATTGTTCGTGACTGAGGAGCACGGCTTCCGGTCGGATACCCAATGACACATCGATTTCGGTACCGACATTGCCAAGTATCTGCTGCGGAAAAGCAAATCCCGTCCCGGCGCCGCCCACGGTCACCGTCACATCGCCACCTGTTGCGGCAAGGCTGACATCGGCCACATTCATCACCGGGCTGCCGACAAATTGCGCGACAAAAAGATTGGCTGGTTTCAGATAGACCTCCTCGGGCGCACCGATCTGCTGCAGCACGCCGTCATGCATGATGACAATCCGGTCGGCAAGCGACATGGCTTCGATCTGGTCATGGGTGACATAGACGCTGGTCGAGCCCCGAGAGATGTGGAGGCGCTTGATTTCAGCCCGCATCTCTTCGCGCAGCTTGGCGTCTAAAGCACCAATCGGCTCATCCATCAGCAATGCCTTGGGGCGGCGCACCAGCGCGCGGCCAATGGCGACCCGCTGCATGTCACCTCCCGAAAGGGCTGACGGCCGGCGTTTCAAAAGGCCCGGAATGCGCAAAATCTCTGCAACATCCTTCACTGCCTTGTCGCGTTCCGTGTTGCTCATGCCTACGGCCCGCAGAGGAAACGCGATATTCTCGTAGACGGTCATGTGCGGGTACAGCGAAAAGGACTGAAACACGAACGCGATGTCGCGGTCGGCTGCCTTTTCGTCCTGCACGGCCTTGCCGTCGATCAGAATCTCTCCGGAGGTGACTGTTTCCAGTCCAGCTATGGCGCGCAGGGTGGTGGTCTTGCCACAGCCGGACTGCCCCAGCATGACGACAAACTCGCCATCTTCGATGGTCAGATTCATATCCTTGATCACCTGAACGGCACCGAAGAATTTCTGCACGTTTCGAAGCTCGATCTGAGCCATCAGACGATGTCCTCGTCGTTCTCTTCAACCACTTCGGGCTCCGGTGCGATCTTCGAGGTGACTATAAAGGCAATGAGACCAATGAGGGTCAGCATCAGTCCGTTTTGGTGAAGGAACAGGCTCCAGGGCTGACACAGCGAGATGATGCCGAAAATCATCAGGCTTTGCGCCCCGGGCGCCAGATATTTCTGGTTCAACCGCCTGAATGTCATTTGCGGATGGCTCCGAACGACATGCCGCGCAGAAGGTGGTTCCGCAGCAGGAACGTAAAAATCGCAACCGGCAAAAGGAACAGGAACGTTCCGGCGGCAATCACCGTCCAGTCCGGCAGACCCGATCCGACCTGGCTCGGAATATAGGGCGGCGCCGTCTGCGCCCTCCGGTTGGTCATGATCAGCGCAAAGGCATATTCATTCCAGGCAGTGATGAAACAGAACACCGCCGTCGCTGCAATGCCGGTCATTGCCTCGGGAAGGACAATCTTGAAGAAGGCCTGGATCCTTGTGTAGCCGTCGACCAATGCCGCCTCTTCATATTCCCGCGGGATTTCATCAATGAAGCCCTTCATGATCCAGACGGAAAAGGATAGATTGAAGGCGGTGTAGAGGATGATCAGGCCAAGATGGCTGTCGTTAAGCCCAACCACCCGGTACATCAGATACATCGGTATGGCCACCACCACGGGCGGCAACATTCGTGTCGAGAGAATGAAAAATAGCCAATCATCTTCCCCTTTGACCTTAAATCTGGAGAACCCGTAGGCGGTCAGCGTGCCCATCGAGACCGCCAGGAAGGTCGAAATGATCGAGACGATCAGCGAGTTGGTGAAGCGTTGCCCGTAACCCGACGGCCTTATTTCACCCTTGCCGGTCCGCACGACCTTCTCACCGCCATCCAGAACCATCTTCTCCCACCAGGGCGCCGCGTCGTAGACTTCCTGCTCAACCGGTTTGCGCAATTGTGAGCGTTTGGTCATGAGCTTCACAAAGGGCGAGACCTCGGGCTGGAAAAAGACCGTGGGCGGAATGGTCGTTGCCAGATTTCTCGGTTTGAAAGCGGTGGAACCGATCCAGTAAATCGGAACCAGCATGATCAGCAAGACAACCATGACGGCGGCAATCGCCACACGGTTCAGGAATATCTCGCGTGGAGTGCGGACCGCGGCCATCTCAGCGTTCCTTCACTTTGTTGAGATATTTCACATAGATGTTGGTGATTGCCACGACCATGATGAGGACAATATAGGCAAAAGCCGATGACATGCCGGTCTGCCATTCCAGAAAAGCCATTTTGTAGAGGCGGATGGCAATCAGTTCCGCCGTTGGCTGGCTGGACAGGATATAGGCTAGGTCGAAAGTCTTGAAAGCTTCCATGGTGCGGAAGATGATGGCGATCATGACGATCGGCGCAACCAGTGGCAGGGTGATGCGAAAGAAAGTGTAAAGACTGCCGGCGCGATCGATCTCGGCCGCTTCATAGAGGTGCTTGGGGACAGCGGACAGACCCGCCAGAGACAGAAGCATCACGAAGGGTGACCACATCCAGATATCGGTGAGCGCAACTGCATAAAGGGCGACATCCGGATCGGCAAGCCACTCGAATTTTCCGAGGCCCAGGGCATAGTTGATAATGCCGAAAGACGGATCGTAGAGAAGCTTCCAGAAGAGACCGACAACCGCCATCGACAGCATCATCGGCAACAGCAGCAATGTGGTGATCAGTCCCTTGAGCGGAATATCGCGATTGAGAAGCATCGCCATTCCAAAGCCGACGACCACCTGACCGGTCACCGAAACGATCACATATTTTGCGGTGATGGTGAAATTTCGCCAGATGAAGGGATCGGTCAGAAGATAGTGGTAATTCTGCAGGCCGACGAAATTGGCCGGTGCATTCGTGGACGCGCGAAAATCGGTAAAGGAATAGCCAAGGGAATAGAGAAGCGGAAAGATGTTGAAGATGATCAGGAATGCGATCGTCGGAATGATAAACAGGTTGCGGATCGTCAGATCGCTCATTCCCCTGGCTGCCGCGCGAGAGCCCGGGTCAAGCCGAGTGATGACATTGATTGCCACGAGAGGAACCCCAGAACGTCAAATTTGTGGTTTTGAAAAGGGGGCAATTGACGCCCCCTTTGGATGACTGCGCTGACTTACGATTACTCGACGCGGCCATATTTCTTGAAGGTCGCGTGCCAGTCGGCGGCAAGCGCATCAAGTGTTTCCTGGGCGGTTCCCTCATCACCCACAATATAGGGATATAGACGCTGGTTTGCCGCGGTCAGCAATTCCGCAAATTCAGGCACAGCCCAGAAGTCCTTCACCTTGAACATGGTCTGGTAGAAGGCCTCGTTGTAAGGCGTTGCCTGACGGAACTCCTCGGAGGACAGCGTGTCCGCATGGGCGGTGTAGCCACCCAGTTCTGCCCAGCGCTTCTGAACCTCGGGCTTGATGAACCATTCAAGGAACTTCATCGCCTCTTCCTGGTTGTCCGAGTAGCTAACGATGGAAATCCCCTGCCCACCCAATGCCGCGTGCTGCGCACCGGTGGGTCCTGCCGGATTGGCAAAGAAACCGGTATTGGCTGCATGTGGATTGGTGGCTTCGTTCAACAAGGCCGGGAAGAAGGCAAAGTAGTTCATCGACATGGCAGCCAGACCTTCTGTGATCGCCTGGTTGTTTTCAACGAAGAACGCTTTGGCCCAGCCCGGAGGGGTGTAGCTGTAGAGCTTCTTATAGTCCTCAAGCGCCTTTACAGCCGCCTCGGAATTGACGTAGCCGTCAACTTCGTAGGTTTCGAAATTGCCGAGTTCGGCGCCATAGGAAAAGATGGCATTTTCGACACCCATGACCATCGCATCGTATGAGTTATCGGTGTAGATCGCCACGCCGTAGCGATTTTCATCGGGCCGATGAAAGAATTCGGCGATGTCGAGCAGTTGGTCCCAGGTTTTCGGCGGCGCCAGATCATAGCCGTATTTTTCCTTGAACGCGGCCATCTCGGCAGGGTCTTCGAACCAGTCTTTTCTGTAGGACCAGCCGACGGCGTCACCTTCGGCCGGAACGGCCCAATAGGTGCCGGAATTGCCCGGATACTCGGCGTAGTATTTGACCGTCGCCGGCGCCATGACTTCACCAAGATTGTGTTCCTTGAAGAAATCCGTCAAGTCGACATAGTGCCCACCGGTCGAGGCTGCTCCCAGCCACTGACTGTCGCCCACGATCATGTCATAAGCCGATCCGCGAGCATTGAATTCAGTAAATGCCTTGGTCTGGAAGTCGGACCAAGGGGTTGTTTCGACCGTCACGGAAACACCGGTTTCGGCCTCATATTCATTGACGAGTTCCTGCAGAAAGTTTGCAGGATCCCACTCAGCCCAGAAGATCACGAGATCTTCCGCCATCGCGGATGTCGCACAGAATGCGGACATTGCCACCCCGGCCACCAGGCCAGTCAAATTGGCTTTCATTAAAGTCTCCTCCCGTTTTGCCTGTTCAAGAATTGCTCTCTCGATGCATCCGGTGACCGGTTGGCTTGGAGTTCTCTCCTATTATTTCGATCATCGAATTATCTGACTAATTTGGTACTACCAGTTTTAGGGGCCTGTCAAGTGCTTGTTTCGAACGGCAATTGCGCGAAAAACAGTTGGGTATGCGGTAAGAAAAGGCCAATTTCCACGAAAATCGGTTGACCAAGACAAATGAGGCGCGCACTCTGTGGGTGTGCAACAAAGATTAATCACACAAAATATCCCTATCTGGCCAGACCAGATTGGCTCACCGTGTCCCGGTCATGTTTCCTCGGGCTTTCCATCGCTTTCCGTGATGGCCGCATTGACCAATGCCCTGGCCGCCCAGACCGCGACGTCCTTCGCATCGTTTCCGTCCAATCCCCAAATATCCTTCAACGCAACGATGCCCTCGATTCCGAAGATCATGGACAGGGCTTGCGACAAACGTTCGATCTCCCTGTCTGAGCAGACTCCCACCAGCGGCAGGAGCGCCCGATGCAAAAGCTCAACCCTGTGGCCTCGGGCAAAGGAAGAATGGTCTTGTGATCCGGCGGTGTCGCTCTGGCTTTCCAGGGACAAACGGAGCGCGGCCCTGAACGTCGCCGCGTTTTTCGACAGTCGTGGATAGGAGTCCCGAAGGAGCGACGCTACCCGCTCTCGGGCATCAGTCTGATCAGACTGCCAGGCGAGAATCGGTCCCAGCGTTTCACCCACCACAGCCCGGACCATATCTGCTTCGGTCGGAAAATACCGGTAGGCCGTCGATCGGGACACACCAGCATATTCGGCAACTTCGCTCACTGACGGAGACCCGCCCTGGCGCATCAAATGGCTCGCCGCATCGACCATCAACCGACGGGTGCGGGCACGTGGCCCCTTTTGCGGAGAGGCCTTGTCATCCCCCGCTCGCGCCGGGATGGTCTGTTGACGTGGGACTGTCATCCCAATATGGTACTACAGTCCCAAAATTTTGCAAGGCGACACCAGCGTGTCGCTCATTTTGCACCAACCGGTCACGGGGGATCGGGCGTTGAGCAGTATCTATCTGGTGGGCACAGCCGACACCAAAGGCGCCGAACTCGCCCTGTTGTACGACCTTCTTTCGAAGGAATTTCCGGATGTTGTTCGGGTTGATCTCGGCACGCGCTCACCAGCTATTCCGATGGATATCAGCGCCGGAGAGGTGGCGTCCTTTCATCCAGACGGAGCCGGCGAAATCTTGACCACCGACGATCGCGGCGTAGCCGTTGCGGCGATGGCGACCGCCTTCGAGCATTTCTGCAAAGCAAGACGAGAGCTGATCGGTGGGATGATTGGGCTTGGCGGTGGCGGCGGCACATCGATGGTGACGGCCGGTATGCGGCAGCTTGCCTATGGTGTTCCGAAGGTCATGGTTTCGACGCTCGCATCGGGCGATACGGCACCCTATGTGGATGTGTCCGATATTGTGATGTTTCCGTCCGTGACGGACATTGCCGGTCTCAACCGGCTCAGCCGCGTCATTCTCCACAACGCCGCCCATGCCATGCTGGGAATGGTTCAGGCGCCAGACCCCGCGCTATCGAGCGACAGGCCGGCAATCGGACTAAGCATGTTCGGAGTCACGACGCCTGCGGTTACCGCAATCGCACAGACGCTGGAGGACCAGTTCGACTGCCTGATCTTTCACGCAACCGGAACCGGCGGCCGGGCCATGGAGCGGCTGGTCGAAGGCGGTGTTCTCGACGGGCTGCTGGACATTACAACCACCGAAATCTGCGACCTGCTTTTTGGCGGCGTTCTGCCGGCTGAGCCGGATCGAATGGACGTGGTCGCACGTTCCGGGATTCCTTATGTCGTGTCCGTGGGTGCGCTGGACATGGTGAATTTCTGGAAACCCGATTCCATACCGGGCCGGTACGAGGGCCGGAACTTCTATCACCACAATCCAAATGTGACCTTGATGCGAACAACCGAGGAAGAATGTGCGAAGCTTGGCCGATGGATCGGCGACAAGCTGAACGCCTGTCCGGGACCGGTTCGCCTGCTGATCCCGCAAAAGGGCGTTTCGGCGCTCGACGTCGAGGGCGGCGCCTTCTGGGACCCGCCGGCCGATGCCGCCCTGTTTGCAACGCTTGAAGACACAGTGACCCAGACCGATCAGCGCCGGATCATTACCCTGCCCTTTCATATCAACGATCCGGAATTTTCGGCGGCAGCGGCCGAAGCCTACCTGGACATCTGCCCGAACTGAGCCCAAACCAAGGAACGACCATGCCCGCCATACCCCGTTCACACATCCTGTCAAAATTCCGGACGATGATTGCCGATCGACGGCCCATTATCGGCGGCGGCGCTGGTACGGGCCTGTCGGCCAAATCCGAAGAGGCCGGTGGAATTGACCTGATCATCATTTACAATTCGGGCCGCTACCGCATGGCCGGACGCGGTTCTGCGGCCGGTTTGCTGGCCTATGGCAACGCCAATGAGATCGTAAAGGAAATGGCGGTCGAAGTGCTGCCAGTGGTCGATCACACACCGGTCCTTGCCGGTGTCAACGGAACCGATCCGTTCGTGCTGATGCCCCGGTTTCTCGGCGAACTGAAGGCGATGGGGTTTTCGGGCGTCCAGAATTTTCCGACGATCGGGCTGTTTGACGGCGCGATGCGGCAGAGTTTCGAAGAAACCGGCATGGGCTTCGGTCTGGAAGTCGAGATGATCGCACAGGCCCACCAGCTGGACTTGCTCACGACGCCTTACGTCTTCAATGCCGATGAGGCGATTGCCATGACCGAAGCGGGTGCCGATATTGTTGTGGCCCATATGGGTGTGACGACCGGCGGCACGATTGGCGCCACCTCGGCGAAAACACTGGATAGCTGCGTCGGGGAGATCGATGCGATTGCAGCGGCCGCACGCTCCGTGCGCGAAGACGTGATCGTCCTGTGCCATGGCGGCCCGATCTCCATGCCGGGTGACGCCGCCCATATCCTCAAGCATTGCGACCGCTGCCACGGTTTTTATGGCGCCAGTTCCGCCGAGCGATTGCCGGCGGAAAAGGCCATTCGCGATCAGATCGCATCGTTCAAGACACTGACATTTGACGATTGACCGCAAGGAGAAACACGCCATGGGCAACACAGACAGTCTTTTTACATACCCTCAGGATGTCGACAATTTCGGCTTTGATTGGGGCCGTCTCGCCCTGACGCTGGGTCCCGACGTCAACAAAGCCGGCAATTTCTCCGCCGGCGTGGTTTTCGTTCCTCCGGGAAAGGGACATACGCGTCACAATCACCCCGGTGCCGAGGAGATCATCTTCATCATAAAAGGCACCGGCGAACAGATGGTTGAAGACGAAGACGGGACGCCGGTGACGCGCGAGGTCGGCCCCGGATGCACGATTTTCGTTCCGGAAAGCCGGTTTCACTCGACCCACAATATCGGAAGCGAGCCGATGGAGATCTTCGTCGTCTATTCACCCGCCGGTCCCGAACTGGCCTTGCGCGACCTTCCCGACTTTCACATTATCCCGGCACAAAACAGCCGGTCGTGACGCACAAAATTTCGCCAAGAATGAAGGACAGACCCATGAACAAACATGTCGCTCCGTCGATCGAGACCCTGCCTTTCAGCTTTGACCGGCTGGACAATCTGATGGAGGCAGCAGGGTTGGACGTTCTGATCGCCACCTCCAAACACAATGTCGGCTACCTGCTCGGCGGATACAAATTCATCTTCTTTTCGACAATGGATGCGATCGGCCACAGCCGCTACTTGCCGATCTTCGTTTACGTCCGAGGCAATACCGACCACACCGCCTATGTCGCCAACAAGATGGAGGGTCATGAAAACGAGGTTCAGCCCTTCTGGGTGCCGAATTTCCTGCCGGTTGCCTGGGGATCCGTCGATTCAGTCCAGGCGGCGCTTGATCACCTCAAAAGCGCTGGCATATCCGGCGGCCGGATCGGCATCGAGCCCAGCTTCCTTCCGGTCAATTCATACAGGATGATTGCCGATGCCTTCGACGCCGACAATCTCATCGATGCCACACGGGTGCTTGAAGACCTGCGCGCCATCAAGTCCGCAGCTGAACTCGCGGTGCTGAAGGACGCCTCCGAACGTATTACGGAGGCCATGCAGGCAACGATTGCCGGGTCCGGCAGCGGGGATACGAAGATCGACATCATCGAACGTCTGAGGCGCGAGGAAACCAATCGCGGGCTGCAGTTCGAATATTGCCTGCTGACCCTTGGCGCCAGCCACAACCGCGCGGCGTCGCCGCAGCAATGGGCCGAGGGCGAGGTTCTGTCGATCGATTCGGGCGGTAATCTGCGCGGCTATATCGGCGACATCTGCCGGATGGGGGTTCTGGGCAGGCCGGATTCCGAACTTGAGGATCTGCTGGCCGAAGTTGAAACCGTTCAACAGGCCGCTTTTTCCAGGATTGCACCCGGTGCGATCGGCGGAGACATGATCGCGCACGCACAAGGGATTCTGGCGCAACAAACCAATTCCGCCTGCACCGATTTCTTTGCCCATGGAATGGGCATCATCAGCCACGAGGTGCCGTTCCTGATGACCAACCACCCGGTCGCCTATGAGGGCGTCGACGCAGACCGACCGCTGCAGGAAGGCATGGTGATCTCGGTGGAAACCACGATGCTGCATACGCGCCGGGGCTTTATCAAGCTTGAGGACACCGTGGCGGTAACCGCTGGCGGGTTTGAACTGTTCGGAACGAAGGGGCGTGGCTGGAACAGCCGCTGAGGCAGATAGTCACTGTCCACCGGCAATCGCTTCCTCAGCGTGTTCAGGCGGGGTGAGTGATGGACCTACCCGCCCTTCAACTGCTGCAGTAGATAGACCTCGCTGTCGGGCTTCACCGGCTCAGTGAGGCTGCTGGCGATGATCCGTCCATCGACGGCGACCGAGACTCCGGCCTCGATGGGTGCCTCCAGTTCCGGATAGAGCTCGACCAGTCCGCGCAGCACTTCGCCGACATTGGTCGCCTCCACCTCAACCGTGGTCTGGCCGTCGGTGAAGGATTTGAGGCCCGACCACAGGGTGACCTCAACCATGGGCCTGCCGCTCCAGTGCATCCAGAATGCGTGGCGGAGACATCGGCAATTCGGTCAGCCGCACGCCGGCGGCATCGGAAACCGCATTGGCAATGGCGGCAAGAGGCGGACAGATCGAAGTCTCTCCGACACCGCGCACCCCATAGGGGTGACCCGGATTCGGCACTTCGACAATGACCGTGTCGATCATCGGCAGGTCGGAGGCGACCGGAATGCGATAATCCAGGAACACGGCATTTTGCAGCCGGCCGTCGTCGCCATAGATATACTCCTCGTTCAAGGCCCAGCCGATGCCCTGCGCGGCGCCACCCTGATACTGGCCCTCCACATAGGAGGGATGGATTGCCTTTCCGGCGTCCTGCACAACGGTGTAGCGGGTCACTTTGGTCTGGCCGGTTTCGCCATCGACTTCCGCATCGACGATATGGGTCGCAAAACTCATACCAGCGCCCTCCGGCGTGGCTTCGAAATGGCCGGCGATCGGGCCGCCCGTGCGGCCCATCGACCTGGCAATTCTGGCGATCGGCAACGGCTCAAAGTCGCCGGCATTGGGACCGGCCGGTTTGGCGCAGCCATCTTCCCAGATCACTGCTTCCTTATCGATGCCCCATTTGGCGGCGGCGCGGGCGCACAGCTTGTCGGCCACGTCACGAGCGGCCTTGATCGCGGCAAGGCCACTGGCATAGGTGACCCGCGAGCCATGGCTCACATCATTGTAGCCAAGGGTGGCCGTATCGGCGATCGTCGTGCGGACATTTTCGTAGGGGATCCCCAGTTCCTCGGCCACCATCAGGCACATGGAGGCGCGCGAGCCGCCAATGTCGGGCGTGCCGACGGAGAGCGCAACGGTTCCATCCTCCGAAAGGGAAAGCGATACCGATGTTTCACCGCCATGGTTGAACCAGAACCCGCAGGACAGGCCGCGTCCCTGCCCGGCTTCCAGCGGCGCCGAATAATGCGGATGCGCCTTGGCCGCCTCCAGCGTTTCCACCAGACCGATCCGGTCGAACCGCGGGCCGTAGGAGGCTTTGGTCCCCTCCCTGGACGCGTTCTTCAGGCGGACCTCGATCGGGTCGAGGTCGAGCTCCTTGCAAAGCTCATCGATCACCGACTCCACGGCAAAAGCCGCCATCGGCGAACCCGGCGCGCGATAGGCCGCCTGTTTGGGCCGGTTCGACATGACGTCGTAGCCGGTCTGCTTCACATTCTTCAGCGCATAGGGCGCGAAGGCGCACATGGCCGTCAAATCGGCCGGCGCACCCGGAAAGGCACCGCCCTGCAGGCGAAATACCCCTTCGCCGGCTGTGATCGTTCCATCCTTGGTCATCCCGATCTTGACATCCATCGATGTAGACGAGGTTGGCCCGGTTGCCCGAAACACCTCCGACCGGCTCATGACCAGCTTCACGGGCCGGTTGGCCTTGCGCGACAGGGCCAGTGCGACCGGTTCGATGAACACGGTTGTCTTGCCGCCAAAGCCGCCGCCGATCTCTGACGCGGTGACACGCAGTTGGCTGGCTTCGATACCGAGCAGCGCGGCACAGATTTTCTGAACGATGAAATGGCCCTGGGTGCAGCACCACAGCTCGCCCTTTCCGTCCGGTCCAAGCTGGCCAAGACAGGCATGGGGTTCGATATAGCCCTGATGGGTGGCCTCCGTCCTGAAGCTTTCCTCTACAACCAGATCGGCCTCGGCAAAACCCTTTGCGACGTCGCCATGGCCGCTTTCGTGGAAACGAACCACGTTGGGATGGAGGCCCTCCGGAACCGATTTGTCGGCGGCACCGTCACGGATGACCGGCGCGCCCTCATCCATGGCCTTGTCGACATCGGTCACATGGGGCAGTTGTTCATACTCAACGACAATCAGTTTCGCCGCGTCTCTTGCCGCCAGTGCGGTCGTGGCGGCGACCGCGGCAACGGCGTGGCCGTCATAGAGGGCTTTGTCGCCGGCCATGACGTTTTCCAGAATGTTCCAGTTTTCGCCAGTCAGGCCTTCAGCGAAATCAGCCCGTGTCACGACGGCCTTGACCTCTTTCATGGCTTCGGCCCTGGAGCTGTCTATCTTCAGGATTTTTGCGTGGGCGTGCGGCGAGCGAACGATCGCCGCGTGCAGCATGCCGGGCGCCGTGGCATCGGCGCCGAATTTCGCACGGCCCGTCACCTTGTCCACCCCATCAGGGCGATCCGGCCGAGTGCCGACAAATTTGAAACCGTTCTTTCGATCCAGGTCAGAGCTCATCAGGATGCCTTTCTCAGATCGGCGGCGGTGTCCATCACCGCGCGGATGATCTTGTCATAGCCCGTGCACCGGCACAGATTGCCGGCCAGCCAATAGCGGACTTCCGTTTCGGTCGGATCGGGATTTTTTTCCAGAAGCGCCTTGGTCGCAACGAGAATGCCGGGCGTACAGATACCGCATTGCAGGGCCGCATGCTCAATGAATTTTTCCTGCAGCGGATGGAGATTTTCTCCTTCGGCGATGCCTTCGACCGTGGCAATGGATTTGCCCTCCGCCTCGGCTCCGAGCATCAGGCAGGAGCAGACCAGCCGCCCGTCGACGGTCACCGAACAAGCGCCGCAGTCTCCAGTGCCGCAGCCTTCCTTGGCTCCGGTCAGACCGAGCCGGTCACGCAACACGTCCAGAAGCGTTTCGCGCGGGTCGCAAAGAAACTCCACTTCGTCATCATTAACGGTGGCCGTGACGTGAACCATGCTCATCGCGATTCTCCTGCGCGCTCATAGGCAATTTTTGCGGCGCGTCTGGCCAATACGCCCGCCACATGTCGGCGGAATTTGATCGTTCCGCGCTTGTCGTCGATCGGGTTGCAGGCTGCCGAGGCCGCATTCGCCAAGGCCTCCAGCGCCGCATCGTCGAGCGTCGTGCCGATGATGGCCTTTGCCGCCTCTTCAACCAGCAGGGCCGTCGGGGCAACTGCACCCAATGACACCCTTGCCTCGGTGATCGTCGCACCGTCGCGCCGCAGACTGACCCCGCACCCGACAACGGCAATGTCCATCTCGGTGCGCGGAATGAATCGAAGATAGGCGTCACCGCCATGGGCGCCACGGGCCGGCAGGTGGACGGCGCTGACCAGTTCACCCTTTTCAAGGCTCGTGCGGCCGGGCGCCGTCGGAATGTCTTCGACCGGCACGTTACGGCTGCCGCCCGGACCGGTCACCGAAACAAATGCGCCCGCCGCAATCATGGCCGGGACACTGTCGGCCGCCGGCGATCCGTTGCACAGATTGCCGGTCAGCGTCGCCCGCCCCTGGATCTGCGTCGAGCCGACGAGATCCATTGCCTCGACGATGCCCGGCCATTCCTTTTGCAGGTCGGGATGTTCCGACATTTCAGCTCCTGAAACGGCGATGCCGATGCGCCAGCCGCCATCTTCGCGCACTATGTCTCTGACGCCGTCGATGTGTTTGACATCGATCAAGACATCGGGCGTGACGATATCCGCGCGCAGCTGAACCAGCACGTCTGTGCCACCGGCCAGGAATCGTGTCACCCCATCCGCATTGGCGGCTATCGCGATGGCATCCTCAAAGCTGCCAGGCGTGTAATATTGCATGGAATCTCCTGTCGTCCAGGTCGCTTCTTCTACAGATATATAGAGAGAGTTCGCCTGATTTCATTCCGGGATAATTTGTCCTGGCAAGCTGGCCAATCGGGCTGTTCAGAACCTCATATTTGCTGGAACCTGCCACAATCTACCGTCGGTCGGCAAGAGGCAATTCGCATGGCCGGGCCCGCCAACGACCAGGCTCCACAAGTCACCGCACAATGCCGTCGATTCTCTTCGAAATCACGCTTCGGATCGTCGTTTCGAATATCTCCGCCGCCGGTGAAAGCTGTGTGTGAGTTCGGCGAAGCAAGTCGATGCGCCGCTTGGTTGCAGGACCGGCAACCGGCAGGAACGTGATAGAGCTGTCCGCGCTCCCCGCCACCAGGTGTGGCAACGCGGTGACGCCAACACCGGCGCGGACCAAGGCCAGAAGAGATGTCGTGTTGCGAACCATCATTTTTGAGGATGCATTGACGAAGCGAAGATTGCTGTCGGGAATCTGTTCACACGTACCATTGGCCAGAAACGGCCATGGCCTGAGATCGCCCCATGATACGGGAGCGTTCGAGTTCGCCAGGGGGTGATCTTTGCGGCACACAATTCCGAACTCATCGGTGAACAGTTCTTCACTGGCGATATCGGCGTTCGATCCCTCACCGGTGGCGATCCCCAAATCGACACGCTCACGCTGGATTTCACGCGCGACACCAGCCGAATCCGTATCACGGATATCAATATGAACCTGCGGATGATCCGCCAGGAAAGCCTGAATTATATCGGGTAAGATCGTCTCGGCCACGGAAGGCACAACGGCGACACGCACCAGGCCCGATTTTGCCCTTGCGAAATGCTCAATCGAAACAACCGCGCGATCGAAATGGTCGAGCTCGCGTGACGCCTCATCCAATGCAAACATTCCAAGTGCCGTTAGTTTGCTTTTGCGTCCCGACTCAAAGAGCGGCGCACCCAAGTGATCCTCGAGCTGTTTCAGCATCATGGATATGGCGGACGGCGGGCGGGGAAGCCGATCCGCGGCGTCCGCCAGGTTCCCACTGCGGGCCACAGCTGCAAAGCAGCGGAGCATCTCAATCTTGATTGCCAATTTCAGAATCCCTGAATTTTTCTTCAGAAGTTTGATTTTGACTTAAATCTCGTGCTGCGTCCATAGTCAAATCATGGCGCGGTACTGTCGAAGCTGAATTCCGATACCGGGAGTTAAAATGACAACTGAAACACGCAATTTCATCGCCGGAAATTGGGTTGCCGGTGAGAGCGAAATAGAGAACCGGAATCCGTCTGATGTTTCGGACCTGATCGGCCGCTTCGCACAAGCCGATACACAGCAGTTGGAGACAGCGCTGGACGCAGCCGCGCAGGCGCAGCTTCACTGGCAGCGCACCGGCATCGAAGAGCGACACGATATTCTCATGGGTATCGGACATGAATTGATCGCCCGCGCCGGCGAGCTGGGGGAGTTGCTGTCGCGGGAGGAAGGCAAGCCACGCGCAGAGGGTGTCGGCGAAGTCCACCGCGCCGGCCAGTTCTTTACCTATTTCGCTGCAGAGTGTTTGCGACAGATCGGCGATACCGCAGATTCGACACGGGCAAATATTGAAATAGACGTCAGACGTGAGCCGGTTGGCGTCGTCGCAGTGATATCCCCGTGGAATTTTCCGATCGCCACGGCGAGCTGGAAAATTGCGCCTGCATTGGCCTTCGGCAATGCCGTTATCTGGAAACCAGCCAATATCACGCCGGCATCGGCCACCGCCTTTGCCGACATTGTTGCAAGACAACGACTACCCGCAGGCCTGTTCAATCTCGTGATGGGCTCCGGTCAAGTCATCGGACAACACCTGGTGGAGAGCCGCAACGTCGATGCAATTTCATTTACGGGATCCGTGCCTGTCGGCAAAGGCATAGCTGCGGCGGCACAGAACTTTACCAGGGTACAACTCGAAATGGGTTCCAAGAACGCATTGGCGGTCATGGACGATTGTGATCTTGATCTTGCGGTATCCTGTGCCATCAACGGAGCCTTTGGCGGAACGGGACAAAAATGCACGGCGTCGTCGCGGCTTCTGGTACACGAAAGCGTTCACGACGCTTTCGTGGACAAGCTTGTCGCCGGGACCGAGGCACTCAGGGTTGGCCATGCGCTGGATCCTGAAACACAGATCGGTCCGGTGGTCAGCGCTGAACAGCTCCAGAGCAATCTCGAATATGTTGAAGTCGGCAAGTCCGAAGGCGCAGAATTGCTCTGTGGAGGAAGGCGCCTCGCCCGGGCCAACGACGGTTACTATATGGCGCCAGCGGTTTTTTCCCACACGACCAACGCCATGCGGATCAACCGCGAAGAGATGTTCGCGCCCATTGCTTGCGTCATCAAGGTCGGATCCTACGAGGAAGCGCTGGCGACGGTCAATGATACCAGTTTCGGTCTGACATCCGGGATCATTACTCAGTCGCTTTCCCGTGCCACGCATTTTCGCAGACATGCGCGAACCGGATGCGTGATGGTCAATCTGCCGACGGCGGGGACGGACTATCATGTTCCTTTCGGTGGACGCGGCGACAGCTCCTACGGGCCGCGCGAACAGGGCGGTTATGCAAAAGAGTTCTACACCACCGTCAAGACCTCCTATATTTCATCGGGAGATCCGTCATGAGCGCGGCGCCTCGCCCCATCCGCATTGACTGCCTACAATATGCCAATTGGTCGGAAGCGATTTTTCGCCAGTTGCAGGAAGGTGGTGTGGACGCGGTTCACGTGACGATCGCCTATCATGAGAATTTCCGTGAGATGGTGCTCAATATCGAACGATGGAATGGGTGGTTCGAGCAGTTCCCGTCCCTCATTTTCCAAGGTTTTACCGGCGACGACGTTCGCCGGGCGCGCGAGACCGGCCGCACCGCCATCTTCTTCGGGTTTCAAAACCCCTCACCTATCGAAGATGATATTGGCCTGGTCGAAATCGTGCACCGGCTGGGTGCCCGGTTCATGCAGCTCAGCTACAACAACCAGTCACTGCTGGCCACCGGCTGCTACGAGGCCGAGGATTCGGGCATCACGCGTATGGGTCGTCAGATCATAAGGGAAATGAACCGCGTCGGCCTTGCCATCGACATGAGCCATTCCGCCGAACGCTCGACACTCGAAGCCATCGAAATCTCGGAGCGTCCGATCGCCATAACCCATGCCAATCCGGCATCCTGGCACCCAGCCCTGCGCAACAAATCAGATGATGTCCTGCGTGCACTGGCTCAGTCGGAGGGGATGCTCGGATTTTCCGCCTATCCGCATCACCTGAAAGGCAAGTCCGACTGCACACTGGACGATTTTTGCACAATGATCGCGCGCACGGCCGATCTCATGGGCACCGAGCGCCTCGGTATCGGTACCGACCTTTGCCAGAACCAGCCTGATACCGTGGTCGAGTGGATGCGCACCGGCCGGTGGACAAAGGACGTCGACTACGGTGAGGGGTCGCGGGAAAATGCCGGATTTCCGTCAATGCCCACCTGGTTCAAAGACAATCGTGATTTTGGCGCCATCGAATCCGGCCTGAGGAAGGTCGGATTCGATGGCGCCGAGGTCGCCGCCATCATGGGTGGCAACTGGCTGCGTTTCTACGACCGGAGTTTTGGCCCCCGGCATTCGATTTGCTCAGGCGATCGGACGATCGCGGCCGAATAATCTACGTAACCGGTCCACCCGAACGCGACCGGATGAACAAGAATTGATACCCGCACAATTCCTGGGAGGAGGAAATCATGGCGATCAAGCCACCATACACCAATCTGGAGATCAAGAAATCTCCATCCGGATTTTATCAGGGTTACAGCATACCGATTGCGCTGATCAGCAAGCTTACAATGGCGCTACTGGTTATCTGGGCGCTGTTTTGGCCAAGTCATGCGAATGGCGTGCTCGGCAGCACGAACTGGGCGCTTCTGGAAGGCTTCAATGGCTTTTACATAGTCATTGTCGGATTTTTCGCCGTGTTTCTGGCGGTTCTCGCTATCCTGCCGCAAACCGGGCGGCGCCTGATGGGACCCCCCGGTGAAAAACCGGAGTTTTCGAACTTCTCATGGTTTTCGATGATGTTCGGCGCGGGGCTCGGTGTCGGTCTGATGGTGTTTGCCACCGCGGAACCGCTTGGGTTGTGGGGTTCCAACCCGGTCATTCTGGATGGCGCCGCCGCAGCCAATACGGAAGGGTCGGTCCGTTCGGCTTACCGCTATACATTCCTGCATTATGGTTTTCACGCCTGGGCGATCTATGTCGTGACCGGTCTTTCGCTGGCCTATTATGCCTATACGCGCGAAATGCCCTTGACGATCCGATCCGCTCTAACGCCGCTTTTCGGTAAATATGTCAATGGATTTGCCGGCCATGTTGTCGACGTGCTCGGCGTTGTGGCGACGATATTGGGCGTGTCGGTGACAATCGGATTCGGAGTCAGCCAGTTTGTCGACGGCATGTACGCCATCACCGGAATGAACTGGCTTGTCGACGTTGCAGGAGACGCACCCAAACCAAGCACGGTCGGCCTTATCTCCGCGCTTGTGGTGATCATGGGTCTGTCCATCATCTCCGCCGTTTCGGGGGTCGGCCGCGGCGTGAAGTACCTGTCCAATCTCAATCTGGTGCTTTCACTGATCCTTCTGCTGATCTTCGTGGTCTTCGGATCGTTCCTCTTTGCGATGACCACCTATGGTACGGCGCTGGTCGACTATCTGTTGCATTTTCTACAGCTCTCGTTTGGCCCCTATGCTCCCCAATCGACGGGCGCCTTCACTGCAGCGCTGCCAGCTGCGGCCGAACCCCTTGCCGGAGACCTTTATGCCGGTGCGACAAATGCCTGGGGCTCGCTTGCCAGCTTTCAAAGCGGCTTGACAGGGGCAGCGGCCGAGCTTCCGGCAGATGTTCAAGTGGCCGCATACGAAGCCGGAACACCAGGGCGCCAGTTCGGCTGGCAGGCCGGCTGGACAACCTTCTACTGGGCCTGGTGGATTGCATTTTCGCCGTTTGTCGGGTTGTTCCTGGCGCGCATCTCGAAAGGCCGGACCGTCCGTGAATTCATCCTGGGGTGCGTCATTGCACCGGCATTGGTCTGTTTTGCCTGGATGACAATTCTGGGCGGAACCGCAATCGATCTGGAGCTGACTGGCGATGCCGAAGGCAGCATTATCGGTGCAACCAACACCGCAAAGCTGTTCGTGACGTTGGGCCAGATGATTTCGGGCGAATTTCTCGCGGCCGTCAGCATCATGTGCGTGGTGCTGATCATGACCTTCCTTGTCACCTCCGCCGACTCGGGTATCCTGGTCATGAACACCATCATGTCCGGAGGCGAACAGGAGACCGGCGTCAAACACAGGATTGTCTGGGGCGTCATCCTGACACTGGTGATCGGTACGCTGCTGATCGCCGGCAAGACCAATACGGATGCGGATCCGATGGAGGCGCTGAAAAGTGCCATGATCATCGGCGCGCTGCCGTTCACCATGGTCATGGGCCTGATGTGCCTGTCGCTGATCAAGGCTCTATACCGCGACGGATTGCGCGAGAAACACGCAACGGCTGAAGCCAGGACGCAGCCGGCGGAATAAAACATCGGGTCACCCCGGCGGGCGTTCCGTCGGGGTGACCGCATTCAATGATCGGCGCATCGCTCGGGCAGGTGCGAAAATCAGCGGCCGATCGCAACAATCTGATTTCTTGTTGATCCGAGCATAGAGGAAACAATTCAGTGACCCTTCCTCGTAAAAAAGCAGCCGACATTCCGTTGCGGCCGGCCGACACGGTGATGCGGCTCGAACGGCTTGGATCCTTTCACCAATGTCGCCTATCATTCATGCGCATATTGTTGCGACGGCTGAAGCGCGACCATTGGAAATTCGAACGTCCCCTGTTCGATATCGATAAAAGAGGCGTCGGCGTTGCCGTCTATTCGGCGATCGGACCGGATCGAACCTACAGCCTGATTTGCTTTGGACATGACCTGCCGGCGGAGCTGCGTTCCGATCGCGTGATTGCCCATGCCTGGGACGCTACCTTTGCGCTTTTTGATGGCGTTCCGCGCAAGGATGACATCGAGCGCCTGAGGAAAAATGTTCCTAAACAAGAGGCAGGACGGATTTCCAGCAGCGAAATCAGCCTGTCTCGCGCCAACCGGTCGGTCCGTCTTTTCGAACATGTTGTCGAGAGACTCGCCGCCGGACGTCAACCGGACCGTCACAAGGTTGAAACGGTGGGCTACCTTATGCGCACAACCGCTGTTTACGGGTCTGGTAAATTCGGCGCCGCCGACCGAGAAAGCCTCAGCCACCGACCGGAACTCAAGTCTCCGTTCCAGGCAGAAATGCTGTCTGTGTTCCTGACACGCGCTTTTGTGATGGACCTGGTTGAACACATGGCGCATGCGCGTTGCCCGCAAACGGCTGTGACGTTGGAACCTGGACTGCGCCGTCGCTTCGGTGTCGGCAATTCGACCGGGCTTGGCCTGGCACCGTTCATCGTCAATCATCCGGTCCTGCTGAACAACTGGATCGCCGCGCGGGAGACCGGGCTTGCGCGGGTGCGCTCACTTCCAGAGGCAACCCCACAGGAAATTGATACCTTTCGGCAAATGTTGGCACGGGCTCGTGTCAATACACGCGAGTGGCGCTCCGAACATCCGCGCCAAACGGACAAACTCACAGTGCTGAACGACGATCTTCAGAAACTGGAACAGCACATTGCAACCGGCTCGCTTTCCCTCGAAACGCCTTGGAACCGGCTTTATATATGGGCAGAGAACGAACTCTCGCTCGAAGGGCAGGAGCAATTGGTCTCCCTGATGCTGGAGCCCCATGGAGCTTTGGTTGACGATCTGGCCGACGCAATGGGCGCGGACGAGAGCGAAGCCTTCCCGATCGATGGTGCGATGTCTCTGGGCCGCCTCAAGGCCATCGTAAAGGAGATTTATGGCTGGGCGCTGAAGACTGATTGGACCCGCAGCCACAGCATTGCGCGGGTCTGGTATGTGTCGCAGGAGAAACTGGAGCCACGGCTGGGAGAGCGTTTCGAGGAGCCCGTCGAACCCTATGAACAGCCCCTTTCACCGGGTCGAGATGCCACAGCCATGTTCAACAGTATCGTCGACTGGAAGGGCGAACCGACGGTTGCAGCCTTCCTGCTGCATCATCCGGAACATCGCCATATCGCGCGGCGTGTCCAGATCGCAGCCCGATATCCCTATGCCGAGATCCGCGACAATACAATTTCGGCCGACCTGCTGCCACTCGATCTGCTCCGTTGCAAACTTTCTTTCTTTGGCGCAACCCATTTCGACCCACGGTCAGACCGGTGGGTGCGTATCAACATGTTTCGCGACGCCCCTTTCCCGGATGATCTGGCATCGGATGACGCAGACAGTTGGTCGTATCCGCCATTGCAGGGGCGGGTTTAGTCATGTTCTCGCTGAACGAAATCGAAGCCATGGGAAAGCGCGCCGCGCGTGGCGCAGGATTGCCTTGGGGACTGGCGGAAGAGGCCGGAAAAGCAACACGCTGGTTGGCCTCCAATGACCTGCCAGGTCCCGTATTGCTGCTCAAAACGCTCGTGCAAAACGATGCCAGGCCAACAAGCGAAGGTGCGCCGGTTTCGGTTGACGGCGTCTGGCGTGCACCAGCCGGCATGCTGTGTCCACTCGTAACCGGCGCGGCACTGTGCGACCGGGCATCCGAAATGGCCGGCGGCCACGCCATCATCCTCGGGCCGACGCTGCAGCCGCTGCTGCTGGCACCTTATCTGGCAATGGCGGCGAAGACATCGCAAGCGACCTTCGCGTTGAATTGGGACGGGTTCGAGTCGATTGTGGACTCCGACAACATCAGTTGGGCCGACGATCAAACCATCCCTGCCGAGGACAATGGGCAGACCGTTCGCTGCAGTCGCACCAACCGGATGAATTCGCGTTCAAGGGCGCCTGTGTCGGCGCTCGCCGTCGAGACTGACGTGTGGGATGGCCTCAACCGGTTCGCTCTTCGGACCTTCGCACCGGCTACGGAGGAATCAAGGATTGCTGGAGCCGGGGCAGGATTGGCTGACAATGATTGAGGGACATGGATCATGACGGATGCTGTCACGATGACCTTGGATGAGATCGAAGATCTTGCCTTTCGGGCACTCACCGCGGCCGGAACATCGGACACCAATGCCAGACCACTGGCCCACGCCACCGCGTGGACTGAAGCTGACGGCATTGCCAGTCATGGTCTTGCATATATCCCGATATACTGTGAGCACGTGCGTTGCGGCAAGGTCGATGGAGCGGCGCAACCGGTGGTCGCGCAACCCGCCCCATCGGTGGTGACGGTGGATGCGGCCACCGGATTTGCTCATCCAGCGATTGCAGCAGGTTTCCAAACCCTTGTTGAAACCGCACGCCTGCAGGGTGTTGCGGCGCTGGCGGTCCGAAATTCCTATAATTGCGGCGTGCTCGGTTATCACACCGAACAACTGGCCCGGGAGCATCTCCTCGCCATAGGGTTCACCAACGCACCTGCATCGATTGCACCGGTGGGCGGGCGGCGGCCGGTTGTCGGCACCAACCCGTTTTCTCTTGCGGCACCGGACAATGATGGCGGTGCCACGGTGCTGATCGATCAGAGCGCAAGCGTGATTGCCAAGAGCGAGATCATGAAACATGCCCGTGAAGGACTGCCGATTCCACCTGAATGGGCACTCGACCCGGGCGGGAACCCGACCACCGATCCGGAAATCGCATTGAAGGGCTCAATGGCGCCGACCGGCGGTTACAAGGGTGTCGGAGTCGCCCTCCTGGTGGAGATCATGGCCGCCGCCATGACCGGCGCAACCCTCGGCATCAATGCCAGTCCGTTTTCGGGGACAAAGGGCGGCCCTCCCAAGACCGGCCAATTCTTCTTTGCCGTCGATCCGGATGCGACGTCCGGTGGCCTGTTCCCGGAACGCCTGACCGCACTCGTCGACGAGATGCGAGGTCAGCCCGGTGTCCGCATCCCCGGGGATGGACGCAAGGCCTCGCGTCGTCGCGCGCTTCGAGACGGTGTCACTGTCAATCCGCTTACATTGGCCGGGGTTAGGGCCTGCTTCTAGAACGAATTGTGGCGAGGGCCGGGTGGTCATGCGTCGGGGTCGCGTTCGAAGAGTGAAGCCCGACTTTGGTTGCAAAGCCATTCCGATGATGCCTATCCCCTTATGCCGTTGAGGTAATTCTCAAGATTTGTCAGCGATTCCATCCAGCCTTCGTAATGGGAGTCGCGGGAATTGATGGTCTCGAACGGCGCCTGATGGAGCGTCAGTTCCGTGTCGTCACCAACGCTTTTGAATGTCAGCGTGATCACCGTCTCCTGAACGGGATTGCCATCGTCATCGAGCCAGGCGCTGGTGTTGACGATCCGCTGATCCGGCACGATCTCCAAGTATTTCCCGCGAAGGCGATAGTCCGTGCCATCGGGCGCGCGCATGCACGAGCTCCACTCACCGCCGGTGCGAAAATCGATCTTCGAATCAACCACGGTGAATCCGACCGGGCACCCCCAGTTCTTCATATGCCGGGACTCCGACCACATCTGGAACAGCAGATGTCTGGGCGCGCGAAACAAGCGCGTCATGGTGAGTGCGGGTGTTTCATCATTCATCGCCCGTTTCCCCTTCCTGCAATTCGCTCAGATAAACATCCAGGCGATCGAACTGCTCGGTCCACCGCCGGCGCTGGCCGGCAATCCATTCCTGCGCCTTCACAAGAGCGTCGTCAGCGATCGAGCATGTGCGCACGCGTCCCTCTTTCGCGGTGACCACCAGCCCGCTGTCCTCAAGCACCTTCAGGTGCTGCGAGAAGGACTGAAGCGCCATCTTGTGGGGCTCCGCCAGTTTGGTCACGGAGGCCGGACCCGCTCCCAGCTGCTGAATGACCGCCCGGCGGGTCGGATCGGACAGGGCGTGGAACACCTGATCCAAATTGTGTTGAAACTCAGCCATATGCCTGAGTATACAGAAATCAATACTCAGGTCAATGCCTGAGTATTGATTTTCGCCGGGCTAGGCGGGGCTCAGGCGTTCGAGGCCTTGTCAACCTCTCAGGCAAAACGCCAAAATTACAAGGTGTTACGTGGACTCACGAAGAAATTGAATCATGCAAACGGTTATTGTTTATTGTTTAACCGGCAGTCCTTTTTTGTGCCCGGCCACGTCCCTGACATGGTCATGCCCACGACGTCACCTTGTCCGGATCTGCTCCTTGCAGATCCTCCTGGAGACGTCGACGGAACACTCGTTTACATAACGCCAAACGTGTCGAAAGCTTCCCGCGTGCTCATGCCTCCGCGGATGGCGACTGCCACCTCGCTTTCGGTCGCCACTTTTTCCAGCGCCCCCTCGATCGCCTCGGCTTCGACCGATTGCGGAATCACCAGCACACCTTCGTCGTCGCCGAACAGAAGATCGCCGGGGTGCACGGTTGCCTGCCCCACCTGTATGGAGACACGGTAGTCAAGAACCTTGCCGCGTACACCCTGATCCTGGGCATAGCTGCCGCGCGAGAACACCGGAAAGCCCAGCGAAACAATCTCACCGGTGTCGCGGATAAACCCGTCCAGAATAGCACCGGCAGCTTTAAGATGCTGGGCCCTTGTCGACATCAGCCCGCCCCAAAGCGCGTAATCCAGGGATGCGCCCGATGCGATATAGATCTCATCTACAGTCAGATCGTCCAGGGCTTCGAGCATCAGGCCAAAGGCCTTGTCGGCAAGCGGTCCCTTTCCGGTGCCTTCCAGATAATCAGCCTCCAGCACCGGCATGGCGCGTCCGACCAGCTTGGTGCCCGGCTGCAGCGGCTTGATCTCCTGCGGCAGAAACTGCGCGCGGTGCCCCATCGTATCGAGAATATCGCCGACCACGGCTGTAAACAATTTGTCGCGGATCGTGTTGAACAAAACGGTTTCCTGCATCATGAATTTCCTTGATGTTGAAAGGCTGTCACCGGCTCCATCGGGCGCTTGGAGACCGATAGCATGATTCGACAAAGGCGTGGTCTTACACGCACCATCGACTGAGGGTATGAACCGGCAGGATGAACCGCAAGTCGGTCAGGGTCAGTTGCGCGTCCCGTGTGGGGAATAAGGCTATCCTGGATTTCCTGGCGCTGCGCTCCTGGGTTCCGATTTGGTCGTCCGTTGGCGGTTCCGCTTCGAGCGGCATGCGGTTTCACACTCATTGCACAAGCGCCAGCATAATCTGAATGCATCAAACACAATCAACGGCCACGTGCTCTCGTATCCTGCAAAAAGAAAAAAGCAACTAATCGGCCTCAAGGTGGAAAATACCGCCGCCCGCAGAGCATCGAACAACATGCAGGACACCGGTGTCGAGGTGTCGGCGATCAACCACCTCGCCGCCCCTGCCGGGAACCAGGGCTATTCCTTTGCGGGTTTTCGCGTAGAAAAGGCCCTCGGATCCACTGCTGATTTCGATCGTCTGTGCGGTAATGCGAACATCCACCTGATTGTCGATGTGTGCGCGGTATCTTGCCTCAGCCTGAGAGGTCGTCACAAAATCCAGCCAGGGAAACGTGGCCCTGACCCGGCCGATCCATTCCTCCAACTGGGTCACAAGGCCCGCCTTTCCGTCGGTCCTGGGGGATCGCCAGCAAAGCGTTTCGGGGTTGCGGCGAAAGACGGCTTCACCAGGCTCGGCCGGAATGTCGTAAATGTCGTCCGGATGCAGGAAATGGGTCCAGACACCCATGGCGGCGATTTGCGACAGCATCATCATCCTGGCCTCGGGCTGCAGCACATAGCCATAGGTCTCGCGCGGCAGGCACAAAAGCCCGTCTTCCCAAGGTTCGGGTCCGAATTCCCGATATCCGCCATTTGCCGGATTGCCGCCGGAATACATGCTGCATACCACGGATATTTCCGGAAACACCTGCTTGAGCAGGCGCGCGTGATCGGCATGGTACCAGTTGTTTGCCGGCACCCATGAAGTCGGCAAGGGGGCCGGGACCGTGTCCGCCCAAAGCGTCCGCGCAAGCGCCAACTTGGTTTTGAGCGTCGCAGGATCAGGCCATGACTGCTCCACCATCGGTTCATGGTTGTAGCCATGGAACCCGTATTCATCGCCGTCGGCAATGCTCCGGATGTGGCCAAATCGCTGCTGCAGGATATCACGGCCCGATTCCATGGCCGGCGTGAAACAATCGGCGCCCGAACGTGTGTCGACGTCATGGTAGTTCATGACGGTGTACCACGTATATTTGAGGTCATGCCTGGTCCGCAGCGCCATCATATCTTCGTGCCATGGGCCGAAGAAGAAACCGTCCCAATCAAGCTCAGGATACTCGCGGGCGACCGGTTGCGGCCTGGCGTCCGACAGGGAAGCCGGAAAGTCGTCGATGTGAAACATGGCAAAGCCGGCGATGGCGCTCACGCCGACCGCCATACTGTCCAGAACCGACTGGATGATGAAGCCGCGCAGCGCGCGGCTATGAAGGACGCCTGTATTCCAGTAGACAAGCCGGCCATCGCCGATATCCCGGGTCCAGAGGATGGGATTGTCCGTCAGATCCGACATGAAGACGGCGCAGTCGGGTGAGAGATCGGCGCGTTTGATATCAAAACGGCTGTGCTCGAGGAGCCGGTCGGAATCCGTCAACCTCAGCCCGGCGGCATCAGGAAAGACTTCCCGGTCGCAAGACAAGCCGGTTGTCATTCGAATTGCCGGTTTGGCCGCATCCCGCTGCGAACCGAACATGTGCGACAGATGCTCGTTCCAGCCCCGGTAGGCGACCACCACGCCCCCACCGACGCGAATATAGGCCTCCAGCCTGCGCGCCTTTTCCCTGTCCAGTTGCGAAATCAACTCCGTGCACAAAATGACGGAACTGAAGGTGTCCAGCGCCGGCCATGTCGACTGCACGTTCAGATCAAGGACAGAAAACCAGACCTTGCCGAAATCGAGAGCAGCGCAGATGTTATCCATGATCAACTGACCATCATGATCCTTGCCATGACAGACCAGAAGCAGTTGCTGCCCATCGCCGGAAGTGGAAACGGTATCAAATGCCGAATTGTCCGAAGCGCGTGAGCCCGCAAAGGGCCAGATTCGCATGTCGCTTTCTCCTGGAACGGGCGGGCAGTCTCAACAACACTTGATTAGAGTCGGGACGGCAGGATATCGATCCGCCAGTTGCGAGTCGAGACAATGGGAAGCCGCGGCATGACGGAGAACGGGAACAAAGGTGGCGAGCCTCAGCCGATTCACGTGCTCCTGTGTCCGGACAAACCCTCCTGGGCGTTCGACAATATCGCCACCAACATCACTCGATATGCCGGCGCCAACACGATTTCGAAACTCTACATGCAGGACGTGATCGGCAATGAGCATCTGTTTTTCGAGGCCCTTCTGCTCAAGCGTATCGATCTTTGTCATATCTTCTGGCGTGAAGACCTGTTCTACCTCTTGCACCCGCACACGATCGACAAGGCGGCCCGGCAACTGGGCCTGGAATACGAAACGATGGTGCGAGCCATCAACAGCTGTGCTTTCACAACCTCTGTCTATGACCATCTGTTCAGCAGCAGCGCCGATCTCCAGGAACGGCGCTCGGGCTTTGCCATGGTCGATGGCTATACGGTTTCCTCCGCGAGGCTGCATTCGATCTACGCGGTTGAACCCGAACTGCCGGCCCCCGACCTCATCATAACGGACGGTGTCGATGTGGAGCGTTTTCGCCCATCCGGCACAGACCGTTCCGCAGACCGGTCAGCCATCGGATGGGTGGGCAACAGTGCCTGGGGCAAAAAGAGCCAAAGCCTGGATGTCAAGGGATATCATCGTCTCTTCCAACCCATGATGGGCGAGCTGCAGGCCCGTGGAATTGCGGTCGAAGCGAAGGTGGCCGACTCGCAGATCAACCGCATCCGATTTGAGGATATGCCGGATTTTTACCGGCAGATGGATGTGTTCATCTGCACGTCGTCCATGGAAGGCACACCCAATCCCGTGCTGGAGGCGATGGCGTGCGGTGTACCGATCGTGGCCACGGATGTCGGTATCGTCCCCGAAATATTCGGAGACCTGCAGAAGCGCTTCATCATTGAAGACGCAACACCTGGCAATTTCGCCGACGCAGTGGCCGAACTGCTGGGTGACAAGCGGCTTCGCCGTCAGATTTCCGAACAAAACAGATCGCGTGCGCTCGAATGGTCGTGGGAGATCAAAACCGGTGATTGGTGGCCGTTTTGGGAGGGCGTGATGATGCGCACGATGGAGCCGCGCAATGCAATCCGCCGGGAGGTTTACCTTCGTTCCCTCGCTTATCAGCTGCAAAGCTAAGTCCGGCTGGCATCGGCACCCGACTCTCACTCACACCAACAAGTTCTGAATAAAACCCTTTCAGTATTGCAGATTGAGTAAGTTTGCTTTCTAATTGAAAATTAATTTTTCAATTTGACGGAGGGCGTCTTGGATTATTCCCAAGTGACGGAAACCCTGATGGACGAAAGGTGCGGATTGTACTTCCTGGCGGGTGTGGACGCGCCACAATCCGAAGCGTCTGCCGGCATAGTCACCATTCATGCCGCTGAAGGCACGCTCAACCAGACCCATCGGCGTTTCATAAAAGACACATTTGCCGCCCGCCATCCCGATTACGGCGTCCAGCTGCGGTTTCACTCAAGCCCAGACCTTCACGCACCCGACAGTCTGGAGCGCTTTGCCGGACGCTTTCGGCATGACCATATTGTCTCCGATCCCACCGGTGCCTTCGCCAGAGTTTCCAAATTGCTGGAACTGGCTGGATGGATTCGCACCGCCTTCGGACCGGACGTAGACCGTATTCTGTGGCAGGCGGATCATTCGACGCTCGTTGTTTTGGCGACATCCACGACCCATGTTGGATCCGCATCGGCGCAAGAACCGGACCTTGACCCGCTGCGCCGTGGCCTCGAAGCGTTGATCGAGGCGAAGGCGCCGGCCGATCTGAAGAGAGCCATTCGTTCGGTACAGGTGAGCGAGACGGTTCCACCCGGCCGCCATACGCAGATCGACGGCAGCCCACCTGTTGCTCTGGGTCAAAAGAGGAGCGTTACCGGAATGCTGGCGCGCCTCTCCGGCCTCGCCGCACTGATCGGACTTGGTACGATCTCGGCCGCCGCTGCCAATGCGCCCGCTGCTGTTGAAGAGGATCAGAACCTGATGCCGGGCATCACCGGACTGATTGGCCTGACCACGCTCGGCGAGAACTCCTATGGCCTGCGCAACCGTTATCAGGCGGTCGGCGGGCTACGGCTCTATTTCGGTAAAAACGGTGCTTTGATGGCGCCGGTGGCATCTTTACCCGAACCGGGGGCGGATGATCCGCGACAGGGGAATCCGGCTTTGCCGGCGCCTAAACGTATCGCCTATGGGTGAGGCGGTGTGGCGCGGCATCCAACTCTAAGGGCCCATTCGAACGTTTGGTACACGACGGGCAATCATGCGGCAATTCGGGCTGACGATCTTAAAGGGGATGTGTTGTGACAGTTTTAGCTGAAACCATACGGCCGGTCGGGCTTATGCTCGCGGGTGCCGTTACGATCCTACTGCCGGCAACGGTGTTCGCGGCCGATCCGGCACCGGATCTGACCATGAGCAACAACCCCCTTTTCGACACGGTCGTGTATTGGGGCGGCGAGTTTACGACCCACAGCGGCGGGAAAGACGGGTATGGCGCCGGCGCCGGCTTCGTCACCGCTTTGAATGGCGACATCGGCGCAACCGGATGGACACTCACCGGCAATTTCGGCGGCTCACGGACAGATGACGGGCCATTCGAGACAAAGTCATTCTATGCCGCAGCGCTCGTCGGTTATCAGTGGCACGCACCAGGCTATTATTTCACGCTGGCCGCCGGTGTGAACTATGTCAACAATGACGAGACACCATCCGGTGGCCCGACCGATGGAGGAGAAGCCGGGGCCATCATCCAGTATGGAGTCGAGACCAAACAGGTCAACGCGTTTTACGCCCAGTCCTACGGCGCCTACTCAACGGCCCATGATACGGTCTATTTGCACGCCAAGACGGGATACAAGACGCCCAATCTCAGATTCGGCCCGGAATTCACTTTGTTCGACGAGGGAACCAGCCGGTCGACGTTGCGTTATGGTGCCTTCATCGGAGACATTGCGATCACACAGTCGGTGAATATGGTGGTGTCCGCCGGCTATCAACACGAACTGGAACCGACTGCCGAAGACGGGTTCTACGCCACCATCGGCTTCTCGACCCCGCTTTCGCTTCGCTGACGCTTTTCCGGTTCGCCGGAAACGAGACAACGGCGCCAGACTTTGATCTTGTTGATGCATTCAATTCACTGTCTGGGCATGACATGAATCGATCGTGAGGGCCGTCGGTACAAAAGGAGGCAAGGCCCATCAACCGTTCAGCACCGCCATGGCCGCATCACTGGTGAGGATGCGTTCGTTGGCGTCGGGCTGGGTCTGGACCAGCAGAATGAACAAGAGATCGGTGAGGGTCAGTTGGGCGTCGCGCGCGGTGATGGCCGAGCTGCGCACCTTTTCTTCATCAGCCACCGTGAACAATTTGATGTCGGCGACCCGGTCCAGCGGGTTCTTCGCCACCCGGGACACGCCGATCACGCTGGCGCCGCATTGCTTGGCGAATTCGGCAATCTTGACGGTCTCCTTGCTGCTGCCCGAATAGGACAGGGCAAAGAGCACATCGCCCTCGCCCAAGGTCGAGGCGTTGGCCATCTGGATGTGGATGTCGCTGTCGTAATGGGCGTTGTGGCCGAGCTTCAAAAGCTTATAGGCGAAATCCCGGGCGACGAGAGACGAGGCGCCGACCCCGACAAGATGAATGCGCCGAGCGGTGCTGAGCAGATCGAGGGCCCGCCGCAGTTCCTTTTCCTTGTTCACCTGCAGTGTCTGCTGGATCGACAGCAATTTGCTGCTGGTCAGTTTCCGGACCACCATCGCATAGTCGTCGCCGGCCTGAATGGTTCCGTGGATGAGACCATCCGGGATTTCCTGCCGCTGCGCCCTCGCCTCGCTGACAGCCAGTTTGAGATCGGAATAGCCTTTGAAGCCGAGTTTCTGGCTGAACTTGACGATGCTCGACTGGCTGGTGCCGGTCTCGGCTGCGAGGGCGGCCGATGAGAGGCGAAGCATCTGCTCGGGTTTGGTCACCACATAATGCCCGATCTGTCGGTCGCCCGGGGACATGTCATCAAGCGCCGCTTCGATCTTCACAAGAATGGACATTCAGGTCTCCTTGGTGGGCGACAGGATGGGCGCTTCGCCCTTTTTGTCAAGCCGATGACACTTTGACCTGAAGGATGCGCGGCCATTAGAATATACTCTTCGACAGCCGCTCAGGAACACGCCATGGAAACGACGCTGCACGTGACGGCGGACCCGACCGCCAAGGACCTCAAGCGTCTGCAGGAACAGCTCGCAGCCTTCAATGAAAGTGACGTCGGGCCGGATGCGCGCCTGCCTCTTGCCGTCTTCGTGCACAGTGATGAAGGCGTCCTGACCGGCGGCATATCCGGATACACGGCCTGGGGCTGGCTTTACATGCAATGGCTGTGGGTCGACGAGGCCATGCGCGGCCAGCGGCTTGCCGGGCAGATGCTCGACGCGGCGGAACGGGAGGCTGCCGCGCGCGGCTGCATCGGCGCGCTGATCGATACGTTCAGTCCAATAGCGGCTAAAGCTTATCAGCGTCAGGGCTACAAACCCTTCGGCGTTCTCGACGATTTTCCCGTCGGCCGCAGCCGCATCTACCTGCAAAAGAGGTTGTGATCGGCAGCCTTGGCGCTCAGCGTTTGTCATCTATCCGGCAATGCGCCCGCCAAGCATCGGCTCCGGCACCCCGGTGGTGGTCGGAAAACTGATCGGCAACCCCTTGAGCACCCGTACGGCGAGGAAGGCAAAACACTGCGCTTCGACTGCGTCGCCACTCCAACCGAAGGTCTCGGCCGGCACCGCCTCGACGCCGGCGCGGGGCCCGAGCATCGCCATGATCGTCGGATTGTGGCGGCCGCCGCCGCAGACCACCAGCCTTTCGGGCCGCCGCGGCAGAAGATCGAGGGCCTTGCCCACCGCCGAAGCGGTGAAGGCCGCCAGCAGCGCCGCGCCGTCCTCTGTGTTCATGCCATCAGCCATCGCGGCACCGAAATCGAAACGATCGAGTGACTTCGGGTAGGGTGCGGAAAGATAAGGGTGCTGCAGAAGTTCAGCGAGGCGATCCTCATCGACCGTGCCGGCGGCTGCAAGGGTGCCGCCCACATCCATTTCACCAAGCCCCTTCGATTTGACGAAATCATTCAGCGGCGCATTGGCCGGCCCCGTATCGAAGGCGATCAGCGTGCCATCGTCATCCTGCCAGGTGATGTTGGCGACACCGCCGAGATTGAGCGCCGCCGTGTCGTCTCCAGCGCCCGCCTTGCGCAAAAGCGCGGCGTGATAGGCCGCCGACAGCGGCGCGCCCTGCCCGCCCGCCGCCATGTCGGCCGAGCGGAAGTCATAGACCACGCGGGTTCCAAGGATGGAATGCATCAGATCGCCGTCGCCAAGCTGCCGGGTCTCGCCCAGCCGGCCCGGTTGCGGTGCGCGGTGCAGAACGGTCTGGCCATGGAAGCCGACCGCACCGATATCGGCCATGGACAGCCCGTGGCTTTCCACCAGCTCACGCACAGCCGCCGATTGCGCCCGCGTCAAAGCCTCTTCCGCTTGTCGGAAGATGGCTGGCTCATCCCCTTCAAAATTCCAGGCCCTGGCCTGGTCGACCGTCTCCTCCAGCAGATCGCGGATCGATTGCGGATAGGGCGCCAGCGTGTAGGTGCCAAAATCGTCGATGCCCTCACCGTCGGTTCGGATCAACGCAACGTCGATATTGCCGTCAAGCACCGTGCCGGTCATCAGGCCGGCAGACCAGATGGGTTCCATGATGTCGTTCCTATTCTTCCATGACGCGGTCGCCCACAGCCTGGCGCAATTCGGCGATACCGGAGTTGAAATGACGGGTCGGATGGATGCGGTTGGTCAGCAGGGTCCATGCCCGACCGCGGTCGAAATCGATCCACAGGCCGGTGCCGGTGAACCCCGTATGGCCGATCGTTGCCTCGCTGCAAAGCCGGCCGCCGGACCAGCCCTCATAGGGCCGCTCCCAGCCGTGGGTTCTGGTTGCCGACAGCGGCGTGCGCATCAGATCGACGGACGCATCGGACGCCGCCGTTCCATCGAGCAGTCCTTCAGCGAAATCCAGAACCGACGCGGCGGTGCCGAACAGCCCGGCATGGCCGGCGCCCTTCAGCGCCGCACAATTGTCGTCATGAACCTCGCCGCGCAGAACCCGGTGACGCCAGGTGCAGTCTTCGGTGGCGGCGGCGGATCCCGGATCCGCGCCGAAGGCAAAGCCCGGCCCGGGCTCCATCTGCCGGATGGTCCTGCCGGTCAGCCGCTCCAGGACAATACCCAGCAGGATGTAATTGATGTCGGAATAGACGGGCTCGCCGCGCGTCCATTGACGCTGCAGAACAAAGGCGCGCAACAGATCCGCATCGCGACCATAGGTGTAGATCGGCTCGACGGCGGGGAACGGGGTCTGATGGCCGAGACATTCGCGGAATGTCACTTTGCGCTCCCAGGCACCATCATCATGTTGCCTGAGATCCTCCAGCACCGAAATGAGCGGTGCATCGAGATCGATGGTGCCGGTCTCGGCAAGGGCCAGAATACGCGGAGTGGTGAAGATCACCTTGGTCAGGGAGGCCAGATCAAACCATGTGCCGGTGCGCATCGGCCGTTTCACCGGAACCAGCTGGGCATGACCGGCTTCCCGGATGATGCGGCCATGCTCCCGGTCGACGATGCCGAGCACACCGCCTGGGATGCGCCCGTCCGACACGGATGTGGTCAACGGCTCGAATGCACGCTCGAACAGGCGAACCAGATTCCCGTGGGGTTGCTGCCGGGTATCGCTGTCGCCGCTCATGACGGGCCCACCAGCCCTTGCGCATTGTCCCCACCCTCGACGCGCGCCAGATGGTCGGGGCCGAAGGTCCGCCAGTCCGCCGGTTGCGGTTCGAATCCCAGCGGCCGCACGAGCGAGGGAACCTGGCGGATATCAACCTCGAAGGTCTCATGCCGCCGATCGATGGTCGGCACGGCCGCAATAAGCTTCTGCGTATAGGAGTGTTGCGGGTCGGATAGCACGGACGCGGCTTCGCCGATTTCGACAATCTGACCGGCATAGATAACAGCGATCCTGTGAGCGATCCGCTCGACGACCGCCATATCATGCGAGATGAACAGATAGGCGAGCTTGAATTCGCGCTGCAGATCGACCAGCAGTTCCAGCACATCGGCCTGAACCGAGACATCCAGTGCGGAAACGGCCTCGTCGAGAACGACAATGGACGGGTTGAGCATGAGCGCGCGCGCAATGCACACTCTCTGCCGCTGGCCGCCGGAAAACTCGTGCGGATAGCGCTGCAGACTGTCTTCCGTCAGTCCCACACGCGCCAGAAGCATGGTCATTCTGGTGCGTGTGTCCGCATCGATCCGTCCACCATTGGCGATCACCGGTTCCGCCAGAATGCTCTGGATGTTCAGCCGTGGATTGAGCGAGGCATAGGGGTTCTGAAACACCATCTGCATGGGCCGCACGCCGCGGGATGCGGCCGAAGCGCCGATGGTAAAGGCGCCGCGGGTCGATTGCTCCAGGCCAAGCACCGCACGCGCCGTCGTTGACTTCCCGGAGCCGCTTTCGCCGACGATTGCCAGTGTCTCGCCCGGCAACAGGTCAAAATCGACACCGTCGACGGCATGAACCGCACCGGTGGCGCGTCCAAAGAGTCCGCCCTTGACCGGGAAGCGCACGACCAGCCCGTCGACTTTCAGGGCGGGCTCGGCCGGGGCCGGATCGTTGCGCCGGCCATCGGCGCGCGTTGCCCGGCCGCTGGAAAAATGCGGCACCGCATGCAGCAAATGCCGCGTGTAGTCGTGTTGCGGATCGTCCAGAACCTTGTCGAGTTCCCCCTGCTCCACCGCCCTTCCGGCTTGCATCACCATCACCTTGTCGGCAATGCCGGCGACAAGGCCGATATCGTGAGTGATGAAGATCATCGACATGCCGGTTTCGCGCTTCAACTCGGCGAGCAGCGCCAGGATCTGCGCCTGGACGGTCACATCCAGCGCCGTGGTCGGCTCGTCGGCAATGAGGATGCGCGGGCTGCAGGCGAGCGCGATGGCGATCATGACCCGTTGCAGCATACCGCCTGACAATTGGTTGGGATTGTATTTCAGGCGCCGCGCCGCGTCGGGAATGCGCACGCGATCAAGCGCATCTCTGGCGGCCGCCCGCGCCTGTTTGCCGGTCAAACCGCGATGCAGGCGGAAGGACTCCTCGATCTGGCTGCCGATCGTCAGAACCGGGTTCAGCGACGTCATCGGCTCCTGGAAGATCATGCTGATCTCGGCACCGCGGATGCGGGTCAATTGCGCCTCACCGGCGCTTGCCAGGTCGGTGATCGTGCCGTCGGCCCGCTGCAGATCGATCGAACCGGCTGTGATCCGGCCGCCACCGAAATCGATCAGGCGATTGATCGACAGCGCGGTGACCGATTTGCCGGACCCGCTTTCGCCGACAACCGCCAGCGTCTCGCCGGCTGCGAGATCGAAACTCACGCCGTGCACGATTTCATGGTTGCGGGGATCGCGCCCAAAGCCGACACGCAGATCCGTTACGGAAAGGAGCGGCGTCATGCGAGGGAACTCCGCATCTTCGGATCGAGAATGTCGCGCAGCGCATCGCCCAGAAGATTAAACCCCAAAATGCTGATCATGATCGCCAGTCCGGGGAAAACCATCAGCCAGGGCGCTGTTTCCATCAGGTTGCGGCTGTCGCTCAGCATCAGGCCAAGCGACGGGGTCGGTGGCTGTGTGCCGAGGCCAAGAAAACTCAGACCTGCCTCGGTCAGCAGCGCCCAGGCCAGGGCCAGCGTGACCTGGACCGTCAATGGCGCCACCAGATTGAGCAGGAGGTGCCGCGACAGAATGTAGGTCTGGCTGCTGCCGAAGGTGCGCGCCGCATCGACGAATTCGCGTTCCTTCAGCGACAGGGCCGGTCCGCGCACGACGCGGGTGAAGATCGGTGTGTAGATCACCGCGATGGCGATGACGCTCGTCCACAGTCCGGGGCCGATGATGGCGATGATCAGCAGGGCCAGCAGGATGGCCGGAAAGGCCATCAGCATGTCCATGACGCGCATCAGCGTGCCGTCCCAGCGGCGCCCCAGCCAGGCGGCGGCAAGTCCGAGAACGGTTCCGGCAAGGGTCGCGAAGGCGACCGAGAAAAAGGCGACGGTGAACGATTGCCCGATGCCCACCATCAGCCGGCTGGCGACATCGCGGCCGAACAGATCGGTCCCCATCCAATAGGTGCCGTTCGGTGCGTGCAACCGGTCGAGGCGGTATTGCATGAGCGGGTCATGCGGCGTCCAGCCAAGCGCCCCGAATGCGGCGGCGAGCAGACACAGCAACACGATGCCGCCGCCGATACGGCCGCTCGTATGGCCGACGATCGCCTTGAACTGATCCATCAGCGTTCCCCCAGGCGGATACGCGGATCGAGCATCGCATAGGCCAGGTCAACCAGCAGATTGACGACCATGACATTGAACGCAATGAACAGGACGGTCCCCTGAACCAGCGCATAGTCGCGCTGTAGGATGGCGTCCAGAACCAGACGCCCCAGGCCCGGCAGGGCGAAGATCTGTTCGACGATGACCGCGCCGCCGAGAAGGTAGCTGAACTCGATGCCGCTCAGCGTGACGACCGGGATCAGGGCGTTGGGCAGCGCGTGGCGCCAGATGACGGCACGGGCAGACGCCCCCTTGCTGCGAGCGGTCCGGACATAGTCATCCTTCAAGATATCCAGCATGGCCGACCGCGAAATGCGGGTCACCGATGCCGCAAAGGCAAATCCGAGCGTGATAGCGGGCAGGATCATCTGGCTCAGATTGGTCAGCGGATCCTGCCAGATCGACGTGAAGGCGCCCATGACCGGCAGAATGCCGAAGCCGGCGGACAGGATATAGATAATGACCAGGCCGAGAACGAAGTTCGGCGTCGACTGGCCCACCATCGCGATGATGCGAACGCCGAGATCCGATGGTTGCTCATTGTGGGTGGCCGCATAGACGCCAGCCGGTACGCCCACCAGAAGCGCGACGATCATCGACAGGAGCGCCAGTTCCAGCGTCAGGGGAAAACGCTCGAGAATGACATCGAGCACCGGCCGGCCATAGGTGACCGAAACACCCAGATCGCCTTGGAACAGGTCATACAGCCATCGCCAGTATTGGATGAACCAGGGTTGATCGATGCCGAAATAGGCGGCTAGCGATTCACGCTGTTTGGGTGTCAGCAGACCGGCTTCGGTGCCCAGCATGGCGGTGATCGAGTCGCCCGGCACCAGGCGGATTGCGACGAATACGATCAGTGACACGCCGAGCAGGACGAGCGGAAACGTCACCAGCCGTCCTGTCAGATAGTTCATGCCGGAAAACCTTCAAAGCGATGTCGGATCGGGGCGAAACGGGCTTGAACCGTGCCCATTTCGCCCCGCCTTTTCAAGTGAAACGTCAGTCTATTCGACGGTCACTTCGCTGAGGCTGAACAACGAGCCGGTCGGGGTCGGTTTGAAACCCTTCACATTGTCCTGCTGCGCTGTGTAATTGTACGAATTATACAGCCAGATCCAAGGCGACATTTCCGCCAGGTGTTTCTCGAAGGCCGCAAAGGTTTCCTTACGGGCGGCCGGATCGGTTTCGGCGCGTCCCTTCATCATCAGGCTGTCGAGCGTATCGTCGATATAGTTGGAAACCTTCTGCAGATTGCCGGCCTTGGTCCAGTAGCGGTTGTACATGGTGAACGGGTCAGCCCGGCCGCCATTCAACGCCACCGCCATATCGAAATCGGCCTTGAGCCAGCGGTCGATATAGACATTGAGCTCCATCATCTCGATTTCGACCTGGATGCCGACCTCTGCGAGCTGCGACTGGATCACCTGCGCTTCCGATGCGGCAGTGGGGGGCTCACCGGTTGCGGCGATGACGGTGGTCGAGAAGCCGTCCGCAAAACCGGCATCGGCCAGCAGCTTCTTGGCCTTCTCGACGTCCCGCGTGTAGCAGAACAGCGAATTCGGATCCGAAGCATAGGCCGGAATGGTCAAGGGACCAGTGACCCTGCCTTCACCGAGGGAGGCGGTGTCGAGAATCTGCTGCCGGTCGATGGCGCAGGAAATGGCCTGCCGGACACCGAGTTCGGTGAACGGGGAGCGAGACGGATTGAGCTGCAGCACATGATAGGACAGGACTGGCTCTCGGTTGAGCTGCAGACCCGCTTCCCGAGGAACCAGCGTGGCGATCAGCGGATCGTTCATCAGTGCAAAGTCGATCTGCTTGGTGCGCATGGCCGCGAGGATCGCCGACTCGTCGGGAAAGACGCTAATGTCGATGCCGTCGACACCCGGTGTGCCTCCTGCCCAGTCCTTGTTGGCAACCAGCGACGCCTTGGAATTGGGATCCCAGTTTTCGAGGCTGAAAGGACCGGAGCCGATGGTCGTCGTGCCAATCGTGCCGGCGGTAATCTCGCTGGCCGGAAGAACGGCAGCGTTGATGTCGGTCATCGCCGTCAACATCGGCGCATCCGGCTGGTTGAGTTTAAACACAACCGTTTTGGCGTCCGGGGCTTCGATGGCATCGATCGACAGGAAATTGGCCCGCGCAACGGCGCCGGTTTCTTCATCGAGAATACGTTCGAACGAAGCTTTGACATCGGCGGATGTAACGGCTGAACCGTTCTGGAACTTGGCGTCCGCATCGATCTTGAAGGTCAGCATCTGACCATCCGATGAATACTCCCAGGATTCGGCAATTGCCGGAACGATCTGCAATTCGGGATCGAGCCGAACCAATGGCTCATAGACCAGTTCCAGAAGCCGCAGCGATGGAAATGCCGTTTGTTTGTGCGGATCGAGACCCGTTGCATCCTGCGCCCAGGCCATGCGCAGCGTTTCGGCCTGAACGGGCGCGGTCACTGCCGCAATGCCCAGCATTGCCGCGACGGCGATCCCCGTCAGCCGTGTTTTTGTCAGTCGTTTTGCCATTGTCTTCTCCCTTTCTGAAGTCAGTTTCTTTCACCGGTCACGGTGCGGACATGCAAGACATCCGAAAATCACATCGTTCTGTCGGCAACCGCCTTTCGCAGAAATCCCCCCGCCGCATTCAGCGCGGAACGGGCCTCATCGACACCCATCCCGGTCTTTGTGATCAAGATTGCCAGCTTGACGTCATTCTGCGTCCGGTCAAGAGCCTCTTGTGCCTCATCGGCCGTGCATCGCGTGGCCTGCATCACGATTCTGACGGCCCTGGCAAACAATTTGCCATTGCTGGGATGCACATCGACCATGAGATTTTCATAGGTCTTGCCGATGCGGATCATACTGGCGGTCGTCAACATATTGAGGACCAGCTTCTGCGCCGTGCCCGATTTCAGCCGCGTCGAACCGGTCAGAACCTCCGGGCCGACCAGCGGGGAAATCGCAATATCCGCCAGGCCTGCAATGATCGATGTGCGGTTGCATGACAACGCCACCGTGGTCGCGCCAGTCTCCCTGGCATAGGTCAATCCGCCGATAACATAAGGGGTGCGCCCGCTGACGGCGATGCCGACGACAACATCGTCGGCCGTCAAACCAATGTCACGCAACGCGCGGGCGCCGCCGGACGCATCGTCCTCAGCACCTTCCGTGGCACGCATCAGGGCCTCGTTGCCACCGGCGATCAGGCCGATCACCATGTCGGACGGAACTCGGAAAGTGGGCGGACATTCGGACGCATCCAACACGCCAAGTCGCCCGCTGGTCCCGGCACCCATGTAAATGAGGCGTCCGCCCTTCTGAAAGGCGGTGACGATCCGGTCGACGGCGCTGGCGATGTCGGGAATTACCTTCTCGACGGCGGCCGGGACCAGCCGGTCCTCGTCGTTGATCTTGTGGAGGATGTCGACGGTCGGCAAAAGGTCGATGCCCATCGTGTCCGGATTTCGCCCTTCGGAATCCAGCCGGTCCAGTTCGGATATCAGGCCTTGTTCGGTCATGACCGCCTTACAAAAGATTTTGTTAAGGTTTTAGAATTGAAAATTCCAATAGTCAATAAATAGATGGAATAATTTATTCAAAACGGGCCTGCGAATGACCAACATGCCTCATTTCAGCAGGGCCTTTCGGGCCAGTATGATGGCGCCGGCAACAGCGTCTCCGTCGGCGGGCTTCAGGCGGCGGCGGACATCCGGAGCCAGCCAGGGTTCGAGCGCGGTCGACAATCCACCCAGAAGGGTCACACGCGGCGCGCCCTTTTCAAAAAGCACACGAACCAGCGTATCGATCTGCTCGGCGGCGCTCTGCACGATGCGCCGGCCGAACAGATCACCCTGATCCGCATGGCGCAGCACCATCGGCGCGAAGGCCGCATAGTCGGTCGCGGTGGCGCGATCCATCCAGGCAATTGCCTCAGCCGGTTCGTCTCGAAATCTGTGCATGACTTCGGCAAGGAGCGCGGTCTGTTCGCTGCGGCCATCATGAGCCCGCAGGGCATATTGCACGGCCTTGAGCCCCAGATCAGCGCCGCTGCCCTCGTCGGAGATGGGGAAACCATACCCGCCGGCGCGCAGGTTCCGGCCGTCGACAAATCCCAATCCGATGGAGCCTGTGCCGCTGATGACGATGGCCCCGTCGCGTCCGGAATGGGCACCGAGACAGGCGCCCATGCCATCGCTGACAAACTCGATACCGGCAAATGGATGAGCGATGGCACGCAACGCGTCCAGGGCCCCTTTGCGTCCCAGGCCGGCAAGACCGATACCAGCGTGAATCTGAGCGATCTCCTGCGGTGCGAGACCTGCCTCGTCAATTGCCGCTTCGAAGGCGCGCGCAACGGATGCCCAGGCCTCTTCAATGCCGAGCCGGGTTGATGCGGGTCCGGACAATCCCTGTCCCAGAACGGTCCCGGTCTCATCTTCGAGACGGGCCCGGCAGCCGGTTCCACCGCCATCGACGCCCAGCAGGTAGAAGCCGTTTCCCGCTTGCCCGCTCATGCGCTGATCCGTTCAATCCCGGCACCACACAGGCGCAGTTTGCGGTCCAGTTGTTCATAGCCGCGGTCCAGGTGATAGATCCGGTTGATGATCGTTTCACCGTCGCTGACAAGGGCTGCCAGAACCAGGCAAACCGAAGCGCGCAGATCCGTTGCCATCACCTGCGCGCCTTTGAGAGGCTGGCCGCCGCGCACCAGAGCCGTGGTTCCCTGCAGGGTGATATTGGCCCCAAGGCGCAGCAGTTCGGGAACGTGCATGAAACGGTTTTCAAAAACCGTCTCGCGCAGGAGCGACGCACCATCCGCACAGCACATCAGCGCCATGAACTGGGCCTGGAGATCGGTCGGAAAACCTGGATAGGGTTCCGTCGTCACGTCCACGGGCTTCAAGGGCCCGTTCCGGGCCACCACCAGACCACGGTCACCGGGCCAGACGCTGACGCCGGCCGCTTCGAGCAGTTGCACGACGGAGGCCAGGTGTTCGAGCCGCGCATGGGTCAATTCAAGCTGACCGCCAGTGATTCCGGCCGCAACGGCATAGGTGCCGACCTCGATGCGGTCCGGAATGATCTCATGGAGGGCCGGACGCCAGGACCGTCCGCCTTCGATCAGAATACGGTGGGTGCCGGCTCCCTCGATATGGGCGCCCATGGCATTCAGGCAGGCGGCAAGATCCGCCACCTCCGGCTCCCGCGCCGCGTTCAGGATTTCCGTCTCGCCCTTCGCGGCCGTTGCCGCCATCATCGTGGTTTCGGTGGCACCGACCGATGGCGAACTGAGAACGATTCGCGCTCCGGTCAGACCCTGCGGCGCCGACGCCACAATCAGCCCGTTTTCGATTTCGATATCGGCTCCGAGGGTGGACAAAGCCTTCACATGCATGTCGATCGGCCGCGCGCCGATGGCACAGCCACCCGGCAGCGAGACACGCGCTTCGCCAAAACGGGCGAGCAGCGGCGCCAGGACGAGAACCGTCGCCCGCATGCGTCTGACCGTGTCATAGGACGTCTCGCCGGAAACGGCTGCGCCCGTGTCGATCTTCACACCATGGGCCGACCGGTCCAGTTTCACGCCGTGGCGCTCGATGACAGCCAGCATGTTATCCACATCGGTGACCGCGGGCAGATTTGTCAGTTCCAGGGGTTCGGGACTGAGCAAAGAGGCGGCAATCTGCGGCAGGGCGGCATTCTTGGCGCCGGAAATGGTGACCGCCCCCTGCAGGCGCTTTCCACCGATGATCCGCAATTTATCCATGGGCCAAAATCCGATCCGAAACGGGCTGAAACCGGCTGACGCCGACGCGATCTAAGGTGAAGCGGAGTGCTGCCGATTTCAAGCGCCGATTGAATGCACGGGGGTCCGGTCTAACATGCCTCGCCGGCGGGACCCGGCCTTGCACCCGGGTTTACAAACCGTGCATGGCACCGACCGGCAGCGCATTGGATGGCGGGTCTCCGAACACGGCATGCAGATCACGCGGCTTCACCGGGCGGTTCGTCGCATTGGCGCGTCTGATCCGGTCCATCCGAAACATCCGGCCGGCCCGTCTCGTCCGGCACCAGGCAAGCAGGTACCAATTGTTGTGCGTGCGCACCAGCGCCATGGGCTCGATCGCGCGCCTTTCCGTCCGGCCACCCCCGCCCGTGTCATAATCGATCGACACGACAACGCCCATTCGCAGCGCCTCCTCGATGGTGTTGGCATGGGGACTGCGCTGCTCACATGGACTCCGCATCCAGATCCGCGCGGCCAGTCTCTCCACGCCGTCGCGCTGCTCCGGGCTCATGGCACCGATCAGTTTGGACATCGCCGACAGGCCATCCGGCGCAAAGGGCATATGCGGTTCGGCCCGCAACGCAATGGCAATGGCTGTCGCCTCGGCATCGGTGAACGCCAGGGGCGGCAGACAGGCATGCTTCATCAATGAATAGCCGCCACCCCGTCCGTCGAAAGAGACAACCGGCACGCCGGCTTCCAGCAGCGCCGCGATGTCGCGCTTGATGGTTCGTGTCGAAACCTCGAAACGCTCGGCAAGCGCAGCGCATGTGCGTCCCCGACTTCCCGCCACCCGCAGAGCCTGAACGATGGCATACATCCGGTCGGTCCGGTTCATGTGCTCCTCCAAACAACGGTGACATAATGGTGCCATCTACTGTGCAAAACAACAAGAACCGCAAACAAAGGACACACCAATGACCACCGTGATTCTCTTCCATTCAGCCCTGGGGCTGACACCATCCGTCATCGCATTTGCCAATGCGCTTCGGGAGGATGGGCACCATGTGAACACGCCGGACCTGTTCGACGGCGCGGTCTTCAACTCACTCGTCGAAGGCATAGAAATGCGTGACAATATCGGCATCCCGGCACTTTCAGAGCGCGCCATGCGTTCGGTTGCATCCGATGCGAAAAATATCGTCTTTGCCGGGTTTTCCATGGGAGCGGCCGCGGCTCAAATGCTGGCCGCAACGCATAGCGGCGCTGTCGGGTGCGTGCTTATGCACGCGGCGCTCCCGATGGAGGCATTGGGGCTGGCGACCTGGCCGACAACCGTGCCGGTTCAATTTCACAGCACACGGCTAGATCCGTGGGTGGATAGGGATGTGGTTGCAAGACTATCTGACCGTATCGAGACCTTTCACCCGCACTGGTACGAAGGCGCCGCGCATCTGTTTGCCGAGGAGAATGGCGGCGAATTTGACAAAGAACACGCCGAGGCGATGCTTTCACGGGTTCGTGTCTTTCTGGCAAATCCGCAGCGCCGGGCATGAGGATACCGGAATTCCGTTACTGCCGTCTGTTGGCTTCCACCTCCTTCATCCACCAGACCGAAAGCGGGCGCATGTTCAGGATGGCGCGGCAGGTGTCGGCAGATGGATCAATCGCTGCCGGAGTCTGAAAGGCAAGATTGCGCTTGAGGTGGAGTTCGCGGTGTAGCGCTTTTCGAAGCGTGTCGGCTTCAGCCCGCAGGTTCCATTCTTCAAGCTGTGCGGCGAGGCTGAAATTGAAGCCCGGCTGAATCTCGGCCGTCTGGAAGCTGGTGTCATCTGCATGGGGCAACGCCTTGGCGGCCTCTGCCGGGATTTGCGACAGGGATACCGCCCCTTCACCGCGTCCTGCATCGAGGAAATTGTTTTCATAGATTGCCAGCAGCGCCTTTTGGGCCAGTTCCGGCGCAACGATGTCTCCAAGGCCGAAGCGGCGAGCCAGAAACGGCCCAAGCAGTTGCTCGATAAAACACGCCTCCGACAGCGGTCCAACCGTGTCCACGCGGAACCAGGACCCGTTGTAGAGCTTTGATTCGAAGACACGAGCGGCACGTTCCGACTGCCGTGACCACGATGATGCTCTTTCGTGACTGCCGGCTTCTTCAGCCATGCGCGCGGCCGCTCGCAACGCGGCAATCCACAGGCCGCCGCAATAGCTGGACGGGCCTTTCATGGGAATGTTGTCGAAGGTCTGATCCGGTGTGCCGTCATTTTCAATGAGGCCGTCGCCGTCCCGGTCGAAGGCCTGAAGATGATCGATAGCCGCCACGACCTTCGGAAACAGTGTTTTGCGCCAACCTGTCTCCATGCGTTCGCCCTCGCGCCAGATGCACAGGACCAGGTCACAATTGAGATCCTTCCAAAGGGTTGAATCACGATAGGTATAGGAGTTCGGCACGACGAACGGATCTTCTCCCGGGCCGCCGAGATCATGCGGGCATGCGCCCGCCGCGTTGAGGGAAAACAGCGTGCCATCCCAACGGTGCCGGCGCTGTGTCAGATCTTCGGTTTCCAGATGATCGGCAAAATCCAGTGCAACGCTCGCAGACAGTGCGGGATAAAACCGGCCGACGGCTTCGGCCGCATAGATCCACAGATCCATTGTGTTGTAGAGCGCGTAGTCGTGGCATTCGATCAAACCGAAATGGCGCCGGCCATCGGGAGATCCATGGCTGGATGTCAGCACCGACAGGCCATCGACGACAAAGTAAAGTTCGTTGATTGCCATGCCGGCGCGATGCGGTTCAGCACCGAAACGATCCTCCTGATCCTGATGCCAGGCGGTGATCTGCCGGTGCCAGTTCCCAGCATGTTCATGGGCATGGGTTGAAAGGGCCGGTGCCGCGGCCCCTCCTCGCCCCCAATTGTCGGTGTAGGCACGATACCATTTGCGCCCCTGGCCAAAGGTGATGACCGGCAGATCCCAGACCAGCACAAAGGTCAATTCGGCGGTCTCACGCGGCGCCATCGTCACCCCGCCGCTGACGGCAGCCGTCGGCAAACCCGGCGAGGTTTCCCGAAAACCGCTTTCGGTCATCCAGCCGGAACCCAAATCGGGCGCTGCGCCCGATTGCATGAAGGCCGACCAGAACTCGGCACCGGTCCCGGCGCCGTCGAAACACACGGTCCGGTCAAAATCCGCCGTATTGTTCCCGCCGACCGAAATCATCCATGCACCATCGCCCTCGCCCGGTTCAGGGCCGGTGCGGCGGCGGTCGAGCACGACACCGGTGCCGCCATCAGCGTCGCAGGGCCGGTTGAAGCAACCGGCGGCGACCCGCGAAGGAGCGCCCTCTGCAAAATCACCAAAGCAGCCATTCATATTGCTGAAATGGAACACCACCGAGGCCCGCGTTGGCACGCCATTGTGGTTGGTGAGACGCCAGCGAAACACGGCAACCGGCAGCGAGGAAGCATCCATATCGCCGGCGATGACCGGCGAGAATGAAAGGCATTCCGCCTCGATGCCCGCAACTCCTTGGTGGCGGTGCCAGGCCAGCGGAAACAGGCCGTTCCACGCCGGCGCTTCCGGCTCAAAACGGAAGGCCGAAAGCACACCGCCTGTCGGCTGTGGCTGCAAGGCGATCCCCTCGGCCGGCTGGCCTTCGGGTTTGGCCCAGAGAAGAAATCCGTTGCCGGGCCGATCGAAATGCTTCACACCCCCGCCCTTGATGGTCCATCGGGAAAAGCGGCCGTCGGAGCTCCGGGTGATGCCGCCCGTGCCGATGCCACCGAGAGGGACACCGGTGGCAATCAGCGGCTGAAGCAAAAAATCGTGCTTGCCCCTGGAGGACGCGTGGCGATGGCCAGGCTGCCGTGTCAGCGAGGTGGGCACCGCTGCATAGGGATCGTTTCGGATATCGGTTCTCCGCTCATGCAACAGATGAATGACGGGCGTTCGTCTGATGGAAACTTCTCAAGATTTGCGGTGCTTTATCAAGGGGGATCTGGAATCTGTCGTGTGACAGGAATGATATGATTTTGCTTTTTGTCTGTTTTTCAAACGCTTAACACATGTATTTACCACTTTGAATCATGCGACCTGCTGTGTGAATCCGCCCGTCGGGAACCAGCGACGGCTTGTCGGTCACCGGCTGACCGGATAGGTCCTCAAAAACGGATCGTCGCTTCGGGTGGGAACCGATAATCCGGCGGTAAAGCGCCGGATCATCGATTTCGATACGGGCCAGAACCCGTGCCATATAGGTCAGCTCACCCTGGCTCATTGCATCGCCGCACTCATATGTTCGACATGGCGATGGTCGGTCCCACAACAGCCGCCGACAACCCGCAGGTCAGACAGGACTGTTCCCAGGTCGCGGTAGAGACCGCCAAGCTCAAGCGGATCGCCGTCATCAAGCTCTTCCGCCGCATCCAGTTCGGCGTGGCTCATGCGCGAGGCATTGGCCCGAAGCCCCTTGATCCGGGCGGTCCACTCAGCTCCGGCTTCCAGAACATGATGGAAGTGATCCGGATGGGCGCAGTTGATCATGTAGTAGGCAGGTCTGTTGGCCGAATGGGCGTCCATTTCCTCAATCGCATCGCGAAGACCCTGGCCGCTTGGCAGATTGCCGTCGGTTTCGAGCGTGAAGCTGACGACACAGGGGATATCGGCTTCTCCGGCGGCGCGAACGATGCCGATCGCTTCGGGCACATTCGTCATCGTCAATGCGGAGATCATCTCGCTGCGGCCATGGGTCAGGCCATCGACCTGAAGCGTGTGATAGTCCTGTGCTTCCGCTACACTCATGATGGCACCGGCGTCGTAGCCGTCGCCGCGCGGACCAAGATTGCCGCTGACGAAAACCGGTTCGGGGTGGCGCGAATTCCGGCGCAGCGCATCGAGATACTTCACCGCGTCGCGGTTGATGTCGAATATCTGTTTGCTGGAATAACCAAGCTTTTCCCCCCAATCAGGACTTGCGCGCCAGGTGGGCGTCTCCAGGACAAGACCCATTTTCTCCCTTGCCGCCATGGCAAGAAATGGATTGAAATAGTCGTCCAGAAGGCGGCGGCCTTCCGGATTGAGAAGGAGTTCAAAAGCTGCAAACTCACGCAGTTCGGCTCCCTTTTGAAAGATCAGCCAGGTTTCGAGACCGGCATCGGTCAAGCAGGCCCGGTCGATCAGGTGTGGCAATGTGCCATTTTTGGTTGTCATGGTGATGGTCTCCGTTCCGACGCAATTGACAGTCAGTTGTGTCGGATGACGGTTTGATCACCGGAGCGTTGTTGCCATCGTTGTCTTCACCGTTGTAATTTCTGCCATCGACCGTTGAAGTGGACGCCAAAGGCGGTTTTCAGCCGGATGAACCACAAAACACAGATCCGCCTTCTTGGCGAAATTCGCGTCCTTCGCGATGGCGTGGAGCTTCCCCTTCCCTCGTCAAGGAAAGCCCGTGCCCTGCTCGGCTTTGTCTGCGCGACCGATCGGCCGCACCGTCGCGAGCGCTTGTGCGAGCTATTCTGGGATCTGCCGGATGATCCGCGCGGATCGTTGCGCTGGGCGCTCAGCAAATTGCGCAGTGCGATCGAGACGGATGATGTGAAGCATTTTGTCGCCGACCGCGAACGCATCGCCCTGGATGCATCCGGTGTCGACATCGATTTCGTCCGCATCCGCAATCGCCTGTTTGACGACCCGCCATTCATTCCGCCGGCCGAATTGCGGCGGATGGCCGACGATCTTTCGTACCCGTTCATGGAGGGGCTGAACAATGCCGGGAAGGATGACTTCCAATCCTGGCTTGCCGCCGAGCGTGAAGACGGCCGCCTGATGGCCACCAATGTCTATCGGCGGCTGGCCCTTCATCCGGAGCTGGAACCAAAGGAAATCGTCAAATGGGCACGCCACTGGCACGAAGCCGATCCCTATCACGTGGACGCCGCACGCACCCTTGCCTCCGCTCTCTCGGCTGCTGGACGGGAGAGTGAGGCAAAGACATTTGCGCATGATTTCAAAAAGACCGCGGCAGAAGCGGAAATCGACGTTTCCGACTTTGACCGCGAAGACCCCAAAGAGCGGCCGCCCATCGATGTCTCGGTCGGTGAAGAGCGCGACGCCTTCCCGCGTCGTCAGTTGCGCCAGCAAACGATCGGTTTTTGCCGGGCCGTCGACGGTGTGCGCATCGCCCATGCATCGGTGGGTTCGGGCCCGCCGCTGGTTAAGGCCGCCAATTGGCTGAACCATCTCGAACTGGATTGGGGCAGTCCGATCTGGGGCCGCACATTCGGGTCGGCCGCAAAAAACCGGACTTTCATCCGGTATGACGAACGGGGAAACGGCCTGTCGGACTGGGAAGTCGACGATATCAGCTTCGAGGCCTTCGTGCGGGATCTGGAAACTGTCGCCGACGCACTCGGTCTGGAACGGTTCCCCCTGCTGGGCATGTCGCAGGGCTGCGCCGTTTCCATTGAATATGCGGTCAGGCATCCGGAGCGCGTGTCCGGCCTCCTGCTGGTGTCGGGCTATGCTGCCGGCTGGCGCATCGGCGCCTCGCCCGAGGAACGGGAGCGGCGGGAGGCCGTTTACACCTTGACCAAGCACGGTTGGGGCACCAACAACGCGGCCTATCGGCATATTTTTTCCCAGACCTTCATGCCGGATGCCAAACCGGAAGAGCTGGAATGGTTCGACGAGTTCCAAAGGCTGACCACCTCACCGGAAAACGCGGTGCGGTTCCAGGAGGCGTTCGGCAATATCGATGTCCGTGACAGCCTGGCAAAGGTGCAGGCGCCGACAATCGTCTTCCATTCCAGGGACGATCAACGGATAACGCTCGAACAGGGACGCGAGGTGGCCACGGGCATTCCTAACGCCCGTTTCGTGCCGCTCGACAGCCGCAATCACATTTTGCTGGGACACGAGCCAGCCTGGGAAGTTTGCCGAGACACAATTTCCGCATTTCTGGCCGAACACGGAATCTGACTTCGGCGGACCGCCAATCAATCGGCGGTCCCCCTTTTGGCTTACACCCTTATCGGCGTCCGGGCTGCTGGCTGATTTCGTTCATTTCGTGAAACGCCTCACGATGCTCGTAAAACATCAGACCCGATCGGCACAGACCCATATCCCTGAGCGTGCGATCGTCAAGATCACACAGGCGCCTGCGTGCTGTTCTGGTCTGGTGCACATGCGCGATATGGCCCGCCAGGATTCTGGTCATCAACAGCCCGGTTTTGACAATCGACCTGCCGACGGGTTCGGCCGCCTGTTTGACGGCATGGCTGATAGACATGCTCATAATTGGTCTCCGTTCAGATTAGACGGGACCAGATGACGGCCTATCGTGGTGACGACCGTTGTAATGCGCGTTGTTTTTTAACCCGCCGCGTGGAAATTCAGCAGATCACGCTTTGGCGACGCCATCAGGCGGTCGGATGGCTGGAGGTCGAGACCGATCAGGATAAGATTTCACGAGGCGGCTTCGGCCATCGCAAATCGCTCGGACAGATATTGTGCGGTGAACAGGTCCAGATGCCCGCCCCCGACATTCTTGAACAGCGTGATTTGTTCTGCGGACTCGCGTCCCGGCTTCTGCCCCTTGATCAGTTCGAACAGATCAGCGCGCACGGCGTCCCAACCCAAAAGGCCCTTCGCCATAGGCTGGGCCAGATCTCCGGCATTTTCGGATCCATCGCGCGTATCCACAAACAGGGCGGCGCGGCACATCGCCTCGTCATCAGCCTCGCGCATGTCCTTGCGGTAGGCGCCGATCAGATCAAGATGGGTGCCCGGCTTCAGCAAGGCGCCCCGCACCAGGGGCCGATTCGACATGGTAACGCAGGAAATGATATCCGCCTGTGTAACCGCCGCATTGAGATCGTCTACAGCCTCGACGGTGCGACCGGGCACGTTCGCTGCCTTTGCCAGGGCTTTGGCCCGCTCCGGTGTCCGGTTCCATATCAGCACCCGGGTCAGCGCCGGTCGTATCGCGCAATGGGCAGACAAGACATGCGGGGCAAGCCCGCCGGCACCGACGATCAGCAAGGTCCGCGCGTTTGTGGGTGCCAGCAGACTGGCGCCGAGGGCCGAATCAGCGGCGGTCTTTCGAAATGTCATGGCAGCACCATCAGCGGCCAGTCTGGGAGCCCCTGTTAGGGCATCGAAGAGCGTGACGATCCCTTGTATGGATGGCTGCGGAGGATCGAGCGACAGGTTGGATGGAAACACACCGACCAGTTTGACCGCAATCAGCTCGTCGCGCTGCCAGCTGACGTGAGAGACAAAGCTGTTCTCTCCACCGCCCGGCTCGTCGACGACAACGAGGCCGGAATTCGGCTCAGCGCCGAGATGCGCCTGCCGCATGGCCTCGACGAGTCCGGGATAATCGAGCAATTCATGAACCGTGGCGGCATCGAGATATCGCATGATTTTGTCGTCAAAATACCAAATTGGGGAGGAAGGTGACCAGCGCCGGCACGAAGGCCATGAGGAGCAGCACGGCGACAAGGGCGATAAAGAACGGAATAAACTCGATTGTGAATTCCTCGATCGAACACTTCGTGATCGCACAGACCGTATAGAGAACCGTGCCGACCGGAGGTGTCATGGATCCAATCGTCGTGTTGAACACCAGCAAAACACCGAAATGCACCGGGTCGATACCAAGCGACCGTGTCGCCTCCAGCAGCAGTGGCGCCAGGATCACCAAAAGGGCAAGGCCCTCCAGAACCGCGCCCAACACCAGCAGCGCAAGCAGGATGATCATCAGCAGCAGATGTTTGTTGTCCGTCAGCGACAACAGTCCGCCAAGCAGGTGCTGCGGTACCTGCTCCAGCGCGAGGATCAGGGAAAACACTGCCGCGGAGGCTACGATGAACAGCACGCTGGCCGTCGTATGAGCCGATTCTCGCAACAGAGAATAGACATCACGCCATCCAAAACCCCGGTAAATCAGCAGTCCGACAAAGAAGGCGTAGAGAGCTGCAAATGCGCCAAGTTCTGTCGGTGTGAACCAGCCAAACCGCAGCCCGACAATCAGCAAGACCGGCATGGCGAGAGCCCACAGCGCGGCGCGTCCTCGTTCGGCGATCTGCCGGGCCGGAAGACGCTCTTCCGTCATCGGCCGATAGCCGCGCCGCCGGGCCACCAGCCGGACTGTTGCCAGGAGCGCGATTGTAATCAGAAGTGCAGGAACAATCCCGCCGAGAAAAAGCTTGCCGATGGATGTGTTGGTGAGCAGGCCATAGATGATCAGGCCGATGCTGGGTGGCATGATCGGAGCGATGGCGCCGGAGGCCGCACTGACGACCGATGCAAACCCGTTTGAATATCCCTGCCGGCGCATGATCGGGGCAATGGTTCGGGCATCGATGGCCGCATCGGCATTCGATGAGCCCGACATGGCACCGAGAAACAGAGAGTTCATCACGGCGATCTGTGCAAGCCCCCCGTGCCAATGGCCGACAAGGCCACCGGCAAAATCATACAGCCGCTGGGCAATGCCGCCGCGCGCCATCGCTGCCCCAGCGACGACGAAAAACGGGACCGCCAGCAATGGAAACGATTCCAGCGATGAGGACATGCGCTGCGCGACGATGCTGGTCATCATCGGATTTTCGATGAAATAGACGACGGACGCGCCGAGCAGGACGAAGGCGATGGGAACGCCCAGCACCAGCAGCACGAAGAATATGGCGGCTGTCAGGAGCATCCACGCTAATCCTTCCCGGCCTCTGGATTGAAAATGTCGATCCACGCCTGACGCAATTGGACAAAGATCAACATCACCATCGCAGCGAGCAGGGCCGCTGATACGATCCATTTGGGCCAGCCCAACGCCAGAAACCGGGTGAACCGCGCGGTCTCGATTTGCGCAATGGCGGCGCGGATAACGGCCAGCGCGATCAAAATGACGATAAGATGCACGATGACGTGTGCCACCCTTTGAATCCGGGTTGGCATGTGATTGACGAAATAGGCGACGCCGAACAGCTGGCCGTTTATCGCCGCGCCGACCACACCGAACCAGACGACACCGGCAAAGGAAACCAGCGCCAGGTCATGGGCAATATGGAAGGGAATTCCCAGAACCTTGCGCGCAATCACATTGGCCGTCACGACAATCAGCACAATGGCGAGCAGCACGGCCGGCAGGATCGACCCGATGAGGGACAAAAAACGGTCAAGCCAATTGTTCAACCGGTCATCCCCCTCCTTAATGAAGCCCCAGCCCGATCAAATTCGGGCTGGGGAGATGGGCCAGTATATCACTGGCCGGTCGCGGCGGCACGGACGTCTTCGAAAAGACCTTCCGGCCAGTCCGGGAAGCTGGTGTAGAATTCCGCTGTCTTGGCGCGATAGCCATCAAGATCAGCGTCGTGAAACGTTACGCCGGCCGCTTCGAATTCCGCACGGATCTCGGCGGCCAGGCCCTCGGAAATTTCGGTGAGCTTTTGCCCGCCCTTGCGAAACTCCTCCAACAGGATCTGCTGGTCTCCATCGGCCAATTCCTCGAAGGTCTTTTCACTCATCACCCAACCGGTGAACAGATTGAAATGGCCGGTTAGCGTGATGTGCTTGGCAACCTCATACCAGCGGCTCGCGCGCAGCCCGGTCAGGGGCGACTCAGCTGCCGTCACGACACCCTGGGCAAGGGCCGAATAGGCCTCGGCAGCTTCAACGGTTGTGGCCACCACGCCGAGCGGCTCGAAGGTCTTGATCCAGGTGTCGACAGGCGGCACCCGCATCAGCACACCCTGCAGATCATCGGGGGACCGGTAGGGTGCGGTTCCAATCATATGCCGCGCACCGTCAAACCAGTTGAGCGCGAGGACACGAATTCCGGCCTGTTCGGCCAGCCTGTCATAATAGCCCTGCATCAGGTCCGAAAACGCCAGACGCTCGGCCTCTTCATTGTTGGCGACGACAAACGGGCCTTCAACCACCGCAAGTTCCGGGACACCGAAACCCGCCATGAAGGATGCCGATACAAAGGTTATGATCGGTTGGCCCTGACTGGCCTGTTCAAGCGAGTCCGTAGTGGTGCCGAGTTGACCTGAGGGGAAAAGCTGGAATTTGACCCGCCCGTCCGTGCGCTGCGTGACCGCATCCGCGACCTCCTGGACGATCACCACGGATTCGGTTGTCGGCGGGTTCACCGAAGCGATGCGGATCGTGACCGGTTCGGCAATTGCGGACAAGGTCATCAATCCGCAGAACGAGGCAGCCAGGCCTCCCATTGCAAAGCGACGTGAAATGCCGGTTTTGAAAATAGTCATAATCACTCCCTGTTCCTCTGCTCTTGTTTTTGGCCGGGTTCGCGCGTGAGCAGGGAACGCCGCGGTCCGGATGTTCAAACCTCAGTAGTCATCCCGTTTTTTCATGTAGCGGCGCGCCTCAAGCATTGTGTGACCGCGCAGCGCGGCAAGTTTGTGGGCAAAGTCCCAAAGCGTGTCGAAGAAGATCAGGGGAACCAGATATCCCTTGAAGGCGTCATCAAGACCGGAAAGATCCAGATCGGCCGCATCGAGAACCATGATGTTGTCGGGGTCTGCAAACCGGTGGAGGAAATCACGGGTCCGTTCTTCGATGCGACGTGTTTCGTCCAGACCAATCAGGCTGATGAAACATGCTGTCTCATCAACAACTTCAAAGGGTCCATGAAAGAACTCATTGGCATGGATGGCCTGCGAGTTGATCCATTGCATTTCCATGAGAACACAGATCGAAAAGGAATAGGCCGCACCATAGTCGGCACCGCTGGCGGTCGTGTAGATCACCGGCCGGTCGGCAAATCTGCGGGAGAAGCGCTCGAAGAGCGCGTCATATTGTATCTTGGCTCGATCGATCGCCGGCTGCAGTTCCGACAGGCTCCTCAACAGCGGCGCGGTCAGATCGATTTCCTCCCGCTGCAACATCAATCCGGCAAGCAACATGTAGAGGACGGCATAGTTGCTGTCGGCGGCGTCGATCGGAACTCCGGTCGTATAGGGCGCTTCGTAGGACAGGACATGTTCCGCGGCCGCTGCCAATGGCGACGCCCGGTCCATTGTCATGGCAATCGTCACCGCCCCGCGGCCGCGAGCAAATTCTGCGGCGTGTACGGTTTCGCGCGTGGTGCCGGTCTGCGAACACAGGATGACCAGGGATGTTTCGCCCAGATGACGGGGATTGCGGCAGATGAATTCATCCGCATTGTAGAGGTCGCTATTCAGACTGTCTGAGTGCCGGTCCAGGAAGTACTTTCCCGGATACATGATCGAGAGCGATCCGCCGCAGGCCACCAGAAACAGGTTGGTCAAGCGGCGTCCGGCGATCGCATCCAATGCAGCGACAACGTCTGGATTGAGTTCAGTTTTCATCGAAGTCCTTCAACCGGCGCATCGGTTCACGTGCCCTCTCCGGCCACCCGTTCGCCAGAAAACAGAGCCTCGTTGACATGTCTGAGTGATTGTGGGAACGTTCTCACACTTTGTCAATCAGAAAGAATGCAGATGGTCGGAATCGTCGCGATCGGTGACAATGATGTGGATTGTTATGTATCGACCGGACAGATGTACCCGGGCGGCAACTGCTTCAATGTTGCGACCTATGCACGGCGTTTCGGCGCGCGTTCCGCCTATGTGGGCGCCGTCGCCGATGACCCGGCCGGCCGGCTGATCCGCGATACGCTGATTGCCGAGGATGTCGACATATCTCGCCTGCGTGTGGCAACGGGCCTGACGGCCTATTGCGTCATCGGTCATCACGGCGCGGAGCGTGTCTTTCTTGCCAATGATCTGGGCGTTTCCCGATTCATCCCGACCGACGAGGATATCGGATTTCTGGCGGGTTATGATGCCGCGCATGTGGGCCAGTCCAGCGGGCTTGATGCCTGGCTGAATGAGATTGCGGGCGAGACCCGACTTTCCTACGATTTCTCCGTGCGCCGGGACCAGGCGCATCTCAAGGCCATTTCACCGCTTTGCTGGCTTGCGACCTTTTCGGCCGGTGATCTGAAGGCCAAGCAGACGTCGGCTTTGATGGAAACAATCAGCAATGCCGGCGCACAATGGGTTCTGGCGACCCTCGGAAGCAAAGGTGCGCTGCTGACGGACGGCACCGATGAGTTCGCCGTCGACCCTCCGGCCATTTCTCCGGTCGACACTTTGGGCGCCGGAGACACGTTTATTGCGCGCACGATGGTTGGCCTGCTGCAAGGCGATGCGCCAGAAGAGACGCTGCAGGCGGCAGGAGCCGAAGCGGCGCGCACCTGCGGCTATCTGGGGGCTGTCGGATATGGAGCACCGATCGATCTTCCCGTCGCGGTGCCCGAACTCGGTAATCAGTCAGACTGAGCGGTCCGCCCCAATCTTACGGACGGAACCGCGCCTGATAAAATCAGGCGTCAGCGCGACGTGACGCGGTTCATCCTGCAGACCGTCGATCCGCTCCAGCACCAGTTTCGCGGCGGCTTTTCCCATCTCATTGACGGGCTGAACAACGGCAGATATCGGCGGCTGATGAAAAGTCATCCAGTCGAGATCGTCAAAACAGACCAGTGAAAGATCGTCGGGAATGGACAAGCCGGCCTCGTTGACCACGACCGCCACCGCGGACGACATGAGACCGTCAGCGGAAAAAATGGCCGTCGGCTCCTCGGAGACAGCCAACAGGTTCCTGACCGCCTGCTGAGCGGCGCGTCCGGAATAGGCACCCACACGCGCCACAAGCGCCCGGTCGAACTCTATATCGGCATCGATATGCGCCCTGAGGTAGCCAAACAATCGCTGCCAACTGGGAAAGAGGCTTGTCCGGGAGACGGACCCGCTTTTCACGGCGTTGATAAAGTCATCCACATTGCCGCCTTCCCAACGCTCGAGTTCGGCGAGGATCCCGATGCGGCGGTGCCCGGATGCGATCAACTCGCTGATGCATCCGTGAGAGGCGGTAATATTGTCAACCATCACTGCGTCTGCCGAAAGGCCCCTGACGACCCGGTCAATCTGCAGCACCGGACAACCGGCAGCCACGACATCATGCAGGTGGTCGGCACCGACCAGATCGCTTGGCGCGACAATCAGGGCATCCACCTGTTTTTCCATGAGCAGCCTCACGGCCTCGACCTCCAGGTCCAGTTGCTCGTCGCTGTTGGTCAGCAGGATACCAAAATCCGTTTCCCGCACGACATCATCGATCCCGCGCAACAGACCCGCATAGAAAGGACTTTGGATATCGCCGGCAACCACGCCTATTGTCTTGGTTTTTCCGGTGATAAGGCTGCGCGCCAGCCGGTTGGGCCGGTAGCCAAGCGCCTTGGCGCTCTCCTTGACGCGTGTTTGAACCTCCTGACTGCTGTACCCGTAACCGCCGAGCACCCGTCCTGCCGTTGCGGTGCTGACGCCGGCAAGGCGCGCAACGCTTGCGATTGTAGCTTTTTGCGAACGCCTGCCGCGCATCCATTCACTCTTTCGAATTTCAACCGATGCCGCAACCGGGCCGATCGGTATATCCAGAGCGGCGGTTGCGACAGCGTATCAGAATGAACGATGGGCGCTACCATCGCCACCCTTTTCCACCGACGAATGCATCAAGGGAGTCGATAACAATCTGTCGGCACGTGCGTGATCCTGCCTGACGACGACGTTTTCCGGGGCCATGACCGGTGCACGGCGCGTGCGGCATACCTGGCGGGTGCTGTTTGCAACGCGCATTGTCATGTCCGGCCGCGCGGTTTTCCAGGGGTTATCCTGTGGCGACCGGGCCAGGCCTGTTACCGGCCTGCATATCCATTCTCCGCGACGCTGCGGCCTTGCAGGAAGACTTCACGCATGTTGCCCGGCGATTCCAGCAAGCGGATATCACTTTCCACATCGCCGTCGACGATGATGACATCGCCGAGCATGCCCTGTGCGATGACTCCGGTGTCACCGGACTGAAGAAGCCGTGCCGAACTGCGGGTGCAGACTTCGATCGCCTGCAGGGGCGTCAGTCCGCATTCAACCAGTTGCACGGCTTCACGACCGGCCGAACCGTGGGGTGTGAGCAGCGAGCCGGCATCTGTGCCGCAGGCAATGTTAACACCGAGATCATAGGCATATTTGACGTATTCATGGTGCTGGGTGGAGCGCTGCTGCACATTCTCGATCATGAAGTCCGGAATGCCCGCCTGCGGACCGTGGGTCAGGATACGGTTCATCACGGCAAGTGTCGGAACCAGCCATGTCTCGGCCTCTAGGGCGGCGGCTGCACATTCTTCGTCAAACAGCATGCCATGTTCGATGGACCGGCAGCCGGCTTTGATGCTGCGCAGGATGGCCGGCTTGTTGTGGGCGTGGACACAGACCGGCAGCCCCAGAAGCGCAGCAGCTTCCACCGCCGCCCGAAACTCCTCCGGCAGGAATTCTTCCGCGTCAAGGCGCCCATGGGGGTCGACGACCCCGCCGGTCTGAAAGAGTTTGATCCATTTCGCGCCGGCCTTTGCCTGCCGCCTCAAACCCTTTCGGATTTCATCCGGGCCGTCGACGATCTCGCTGATATCGCCATGCGACTGGCTCAGCCAGCACGGCATGATATCGCCATGTCCGCCGGTCGTCGTCAGACCGCGCCCGCAGGCATAAAGACGCGGGCCTGTGATCCTGCCCTTCTGAATGGCTGAGTGTGCGGCAATGTCCAGATGTGCAAGATCGGAAACCGTCCGGATGGTGGTGACGCCGCCGGCGACCGTTTCCAGCAGATTGTTGGCCACATCGAAGGCGACCTCCCCGACCGACCGGCCCGAGACTTCAGCGCGCAGATCGGAGGGCGCATTGAGTGAAATATGCACATGAACGTCGAACAGGCCCGGCAACACCGTGGCACCATCGGCCTCGATGTGTTTTGCACCCCTTGGGATGTGCACGTCGGCGGATTTTCCGGCCTGCGTGATCCGCCCATCCTCGATCACGACAACGGAGTCGGCGATCGCATCGCTGCCAGTTCCGTCTATCAGTCGTCCGCCTCCGATCGCTATCGCCGTCATTATCTCTTCTCCCTTGGGTTCAGTCCGATATGAACAAGCGTTTCGCCATTGGCCATGAGGGGACCGGGATGGATCGCAAGAACCGTTCCCTCATGCGGGCTGACCGCCTCGCCGTCGCTTTCGCCGTGCAACGTGGTGAAGTGACCAAGCACAGTGCCCACATCAAGCGGATCGCCGCATTTGACGGCGGGCAGAAACAGGCCGCCGCGCGGGGCATGGACCCAGGCAAAATCGGCAAAATCCGCAATGGGCCCGTAATCGGTCACGGCGCCGTCCAACAGGCCGAGTGCGCGCATGACATTGCCCAGGCGCTGTGCACCGTCGGCGACGGTGTCCTGGTCGAATGCGGATCCCTTGCCGCCGGCCTCGACAATCATGGCCGCAATGCCGTCGGCGCCGGCGGTCATCAACGCCGATCCGACCAGAATATCGGTCGGCGCCGCAAGCGTGTCACGGTAGCCCCAGGCTTTGGCGAGCGCTCTGCTGCGGCGGCCCACATCACCTTCGTAATTGGCATAAAGCGCCCAGCGAACGTCCGGCGTCATCGCGGTGTGGAAATCAACAAACGCATCGGCGTGCTGCCGGAGATGGCGATAGACCCGATAGGCCATCTGCCGCGTCAGCGGACCCTTCTCATCACCAGGAAAGCAGCGATTCATGTCGCCGCCGCCATATCCCTCATAGGGGCTCATGCGCTGATTGCGGTGAAAGGCCGAGATGTTGAGCGCCGGCAGGGCAATCACCCGACCGGCCATGGTTTCCGGATCCAGGCCACGCAGCAGGGTGTGGATGATATAGGTGCCGCAATACTCGTTTCCGTGAACGCAGCCGTGCAGCCACAGGGTCTTGCCGGGCCTTTCTCCCGTGACGATGACAACAGGTGCCGCCATGGCTGTTCCGTCGGGGTAGTCTGCCAGTTTGAGCTGCCCCTGCACGACGCCCGGGCCATGTGTCTGCACATCTCCGATCTTTATGTCCTTCATGGTATATCTCCCGGTTTCAGGCCGACCGCCTGTCCAATCCGATGTGAATCAGTGTTTCCCCACGCGCCATTGCCGGACCCGGATGGGTCGCCAGCGCAATACCGGAATGCGGGCTGGTGGCGACACCTGTTTCATTGCCATAAACGTCATGATAGTGCCCGATGATCTGCCCGGCGTTGATCTCGTCACCGCAGGCGATCGCGCGGGTGTAGAGCCCTGCCTTTGTCGAGCTGACCCAGGCAAAATTCGAGAAGTAATTCATGGGTCCGGGTGGAGTGACGTCGCCATCGAGCATCGCAACCTGCCGCATCAGGTTGCGCAGCCTTTCGACCGCATCGGTAACGGTTTCCTGCGTAAAGGCCGGGCCAATGCCTCCGGCCTCGATGATGAAGGATGGAATACCGTCATGGCCCGCCCGGTGCATGGCCGAACCGACGAGAAGGTCTGCAGGCGCAGGCAAGGTGTCCCGGTAGCCGAAGGCACGCGCCATCTGCTCCGATTTCTCGGAAACCTCACCGCCATAGTCCGCATAGATCGCCCAGCGTGTATCCGGCGTGAAAGCGGTATGGAAATCGACAAAATAGTCGGCGTGTTCCTTCAACGGCCCGTAAATCTCATAGGCCATCTGCTCTGTGACGCTGCCATCGGATTTGCCCGGAAAGCAGCGGTTCAGATCGCCGCCGCCGAAATATTCGAAGGGGCTCATGCGCTGGTTTTTCTGAAAGGCCGTCAGGTTCAGAGCCGGCAATGCGACCACCGTGCCGCTCAGATCCGCCGGATCGAGGCTGTTGAGGAGCCCATGAATGATGCAGGTGCCGGAATACTCATTGCCATGAACACAGGCATGCATCCACAGGACCGGACCATCCTTTTCACCCCGGATCACCACGACCGGCGTCTCGACCGGTGTCCCGTCGGGATAACCACCAATTTCCAGCCCGCCATGGTGGCGACCGGAGGTGGCTGCATCAACGGAACCGATGGTTATGTCTTTCATAGCTGTTGGCCTCATTCGAGTTGGTGTGAATCGTTCAGACCTGCATGATCCGCCGCAGCCCGACCAGGCGTTCGATCGCCAGGCCGAGAACAATGATGAGGAGGATCTGAAGTGTCGTGATTGCCGCAACGACCGGCGTGCTTTCCCATTGCATGTGCAGAAAGATCTCGATGGGAAGCGTTGTCGCGCCGGGACCGGCCAGAAAGAGCGCGATATAGACATCACCGAAAGAGATGATGAATGCGAAGATGAGCGCCGACAGCAGGCCGGGCGCGATCAGCGGCAGCACGACCTCCCAGATGACCCTGAGACGGGAGGCGCCGAGCGTGTGAGCAGCCAGTTCCAGCTCGACATCGACCCCTTCGAGGCTGGCAATGATGCCGGCAACCGTGAAGGGCAGGCAGATCATGGTGTGGCCGACGATAAGGCCGGTCATTTCGGGCAGCGGCAGGATGGTCAGCAGCAACAGCAAAGAGATCGAGATGAGAATATGCGGGATCATCACGGGCAGCATTGCCAATGTCTGTCCGAATTCGCGCCGCTTCTTCACAAATCGCAGGAGGCCATAGGCCGTGACAAATCCGATCGCCGTCGACAGGAAGGCTGCGATCAATCCCAGATAGACACTGAAGCGGAAAGCCGAAACGAACCCCTGGTTTTCGACAAAGGCGCCATACCAGCGCAGTGAGAAGCCTTCCGGCGGGAACGTGTTCGCGGTCGTTGCATTGAACGAGCTGAAGATGATGATCAATATCGGCACCAGCAGGAACACATAGATCAACGTGATCGTCACACCGACGCCGACGCGCCGTAGATAATCCGACACCACCGGTGTGTTTGGATGGCGAGAAACGGTGCTCATGCGCCCCGCCTCCGACCGGCCCTGAAATAGAGCGCGATGATGAAGAACTGGCAGATCACCAGGATGGAGGCGACGGCGGAAGCGAGCGGCCAGTTGAGTATTGACAGCACCAGTTCATAGATCTGCTGTCCGAGCATCTTGACCTCGCGCCCACCCAGCAAAGCCGGCGTGACGACCGCACCTGCGGCAAGGGTAAACACCAGCGCCGATCCCATGGTGATTCCGGCTCGGCTGAGGGGCAGTGTGACCTCGAAGAATGTACGGATACGCCCGGCGCCCAACGTGCTCGCTGCGCGCTCCACATCCGGATCCTGGCTGGACAAGGATGAAAACAGCGGGAACACCATATAGGGCATCAATATGTGAACGAGGGCGATCAGCACCGCGGTTTCCGTATGCAGGATCGACAGGGGTTGCTCGATCAATCCGGTCGACAGAAGCAGCCGGTTGATGGCCCCTTCGCTGCCGAGCAAAACAATCCATCCATAGGTCCGAACGATCACACCGCTCATCAAAGGTGCAATAACCAGAAACATCAGCACGCCACGCCAGGCAGACCGGGTACGCGCCAGAAACAGGGCCAACGGGTAGCCCAGCAACAGGCTAATGAATGCCGTCAGGAATGAAATCTTCAGGGTCCTGAAAATGATGTTGCGATAATAGGAATCGTCGAAAAGCCGAATGAAGTTGTCCGCGGTGACCGTCGGCACATACAGTTCAAGCGGGTCGTAACGGAACACGCTCATGGCCAGGAAAAAGCTGATAGGCGCGATCAGGAACAGCAGATACAGTACCGCTATCGGTGACAGCAGAACCCGCGCGAAGCCCGTGTCCCCCATCTAGCTGTCTCCACCAATCGGCAGAGCCCGACAGTCCTCAAAAACGACCTGGACGGTCATGTCCTGCTCCAGGCCCCGATAGCGGGCGCTGGAGGGTTTACGCGCGATGATCACATGGTCATGGGCCGTGCGCAGACCCAACGTAATGACATCGCCGGAAAAGACCCGTTTTTCGATTGTCGCGGTCAGCGCATTGGGCGCCGCTTCTCCGACCGGAACAACCTCGACCCGCTCCGGCCGTACCATCAGATGCAGGGAATCCCCGACACCGTGATCATGGGGTGGCGGGAGCGTCGTGAAACGTGCGCCACCGGTGATTTCCACCGATATGTCATTGGCGGTAATGGCCGCAACCTTGCCCGCAAGCAGGTTCGTTTCGCCGATAAACTCGGCCGCGAACCGGCTTTCGGGCCGGTCATACAGATCCTCCGGCGTTCCGAATTGCTCGATGTGGCCGCCATTCATCAGAATGATCCTGTCCGACATCTCGAAGGCTTCGTCCTGGTCGTGGGTGACGAAGACCGTCGAAATGCCCAGTTTTTGCTGAATATCCCGCACTTCCAGCCGCATGCGCTTGCGCAAGACGGCATCGAGATTGGACAGCGGCTCATCGAGCAACAACATGGTCGGTTGCACCACGACCGCCCGGGCAAGCGCCACCCTCTGGCGCTGGCCGCCCGAAAGCTGCCGCGGAAAGCGGTCTTCAACCCCCGGCAGTCCGACAAGATCGAGAATGTCCGTCACGCTCTTGTTGATTTCCGGGCGCGGCACGCGCCGCATTCTCAGACCGAATGCGACATTTTCACCAACCGTCTTGTGCGGAAAAAGGGCGTAGTTCTGGAACACCAGACCCATATCGCGTTTCGGCGGCGGCAAGGCGGTGATGTCAGCGCCCTTCATGACAACAGCGCCCTGGCTCGGAGCCGTCAGGCCGGCAATGATGTGAAGGGTCGTGGTCTTGCCGCAGCCCGATGGACCCAGCAGGGTGAGCAGCTCACCCTGCTGCACTTCAATATTGACCGGACCGAGCGCATGGGTCGCGCCATAGGTCTTGCCGATATTGCGCAGTTCGAGAATCGGGGTGTCGACCTTCACCGGATCAGCCTCTCGAACTCAGCCGCCAAGCACCTCCTTGTTCCAGCGATCTGAAATCTGATCGCGGAACGCGAACATCGCCATATAGTCGAAATCGCGCTGGATCGTGCCGAAAGCGGCAACCTGATCGTCGGACATCTCCAGATGTTTGAGTTCGGGCGGCAGGTTCTTCATCGCCTTCATGTTGGTCGGCGGATAGCCCGTCAGCTTTGAAAACTCGATCTGCTTTTCCGGATCGAGGGTCGTGTTGACGAAATCGAGTGCCCCTTTCGTGCTCTCGTCGGATCGTCCGGAAATAATCGAGGTGTTGAAGATGAAGCTCAGCCCGCCTTCCTCGGGGATGACGAATTCCACCGGTGCGCCGGCCTCGCGTGCCTGATCGGCCCGCGCGCTGAAATAGGGTGCAATCCAGATTTCCTCCGACAAGAGCAACTGCTTGGTGTGTTCAACATTGTCGATCGTCACGGCCTCGTTGTCCCTGTAAAGCTCGGCCAGCTTGGTGATGCCGGGATCGACATTGTCCGGCGTACCGCCATTGATCTGGTTGATCGCATGGAAGACCTCCTGCCCCATCCAGACCCAGGCGGGGAACCCGACCTTGCCCTTGAACTCGGGATCCCACATGTCCGCCCATTTGGTGACGGGTTTGGTGATCCGCTTGGTGTTGACCACCAGCCCGTAGGGCGTGTGCACCTTGCCGGCCAGGTAGGGGTAGCGGAATGCCGGGTGGATGTCGGACAGGTTGGACAGGTCGTCCTCCTTCCACTCGATGATGGCACCCAGCGCGCCCAATTGGCTCGACGTGTTCTGGTTCTGATGGGTCAGGTCCCATTGCGGCCGCCGGCGCTGGGCGATCACCAGCGGCTCGAAGCCGAGGCCGTTCTTCCAGATAAATTCGGTTCCGTGTTCGGCGACCCAGGGATCAACAAAGGTCTTTTTGTAAAATTCCTGCCAGGTTCCGCCTGGAAACAGAATTCGAAGTTCCTTTGCCGCTGCCTGCGCTTTGGACCCTGCAAAGGCACCCAGCGCCATTCCGCCTCCGAGAATCGCACTGGTTTTGAGGAAATCCCTTCGATCGATATGCGATGACTTCGTGCTCATGATTGTTGCCTCCAATGGTTTTTGCTTTGGGTTAGCGGCGCGTTCACCGCGCTTCTGCATTTGCCTCGTGAGATTTCGTACCGGGCTGTTCCGCCCGGCCGCCGACAAAGGCGTGCCAATAGGGGTCGCCCAGACGTTGCCCGATCTGCGATGCTTCGGCGGCCAGACGCGCGGCAATATGGCCGACTTCGGTGCTGCTCAGCAGGTTTTCGGGATAGGACAGGCTGAAGCCGATGGCCTGATCCGCATCGGCGCTGTGGACGGCCGACGCAACGGCATTGAACCCCTTGTAGGTCATGCCCTCGACCATAGCGTAGCCGTCCTTGCGGATCATGCTGACGCGATCGATGATCTGTTCGGCCGATGCGGCTTCGCCCGTCTCGGCGTAACGGATCTGTTTGGGATAGAGCCGGCGAATCTGTGCATCCGTTCGGCGGGCAAGAAGCGCCAGTCCGATACCGGTGACATGGGCCGGTATGCTTGTCCCCTCGCCCAGAACCAGCCGGATCGGGTAGCTGCCCTGACGCACCCTTATCAGAACCACATCCGTCCCTTTGAGCACGCCGGCATAGCCGGTAAGACCAAACTCGTCGATCAGCTTTGAAAGCGCCGCATCAACCAGTTCGGTGCCGCCGACGCTCTGCCGGTAGAGATTGCCCAGCCGAAATGCCAGGGGCCCCGGCTCGTAGTCACGCCGCTCGGATCTTTGCGAGATCAACCCGGCTTCCGACATGGTTTTCATCAGCCGGGAAACCGAACTCTTCGACATCTGCAGTTCACGTGAGACCTCCATGACACCCTGAACGGGATTGGAGGTGGAGAACCGGTTGAGGATGCGAAGGGCGTTTTCGAGCGAACTCATTCGGTAGATTAGCCTCCCAATAGTTGCTGTATATGGAACAGTGTTCTCAATTATGATACAGGCAGGATGCTTCGAGTCAATGCGATCGGCCGCAAACGGCAAGCCGACACATCGAGCGGGACAATAATGGTGGTGGGTGCGGCATCAGCTCATGAACGCTTTACAGGCGACCAACGCGCAGGTTTCGCATGGCAATCGCCGAATAAGACGCTGTCAGACCGAGGTCATCAGATAGTCCAGAAACGCTCTGGAGGCCTGTGTCCCATATTGCTCACCAGAGAGGTCACTTGGCAGAACAACACGATAGGGTTGCGCGAAGGCGAGCGACATGTCGCTCGGCGCAACCAGGAGACCGGCCTTGATTTCCTGCTGAGCCAGACGGCGGGATCCGAGCATCGCGCCGGCACCTCGCACAGCGAACGCGATCGCGATGCCGGCGCCACCGACCCGTATGCCCTTGCGGTTGTCGAGCGCGCGCGGCGTATCGGCCCGGCGAAACCACTCCTCCCAGGTCGGATAGGACGCATAGGATCGGCCCCACTCAATCCGGATCAGTTTTTCGTCCGGAACGTCGACGAGGCGGTCACCGGCGGCATGACGCGCCATGAAGTCGGGCGCACAAAGGGGCGTGACATGATCGTGAAAAAGCCAGGTCGACTGACCGGTGGGATAGAACTGATCACCATAGGTTACGCGCAGATCTATTCGCTCACCGACAAAATCGACCGGATCGGTATCGATCCGCACCTGAATTCCGACCTCCGGATGAGAGTCAGAAAAACTTGTGATAATCGGCGCCAGCCAACGCTCCGACAGGGATTGGATCGTGCTGATGACCAGCCCGGCCCGGACATCCTGATCGAGAATTCGTTCCGTTGTTTCAGCGATATTGAACAGCGCTTCCGTCATCTGAGTATAGATGATCCGGCCGGCGTCGGTCAGTAATATACTATTGTTTTTACGAAGAAAAAGCGTCTTGTTGAAGAAATTTTCGAACTTTCTCACCTGCATGCTCACCGCTGCGGGTGAGACGCCGAGTTCGCTGGCGGCGGCGGCAATGGTGCCATTGCGCGCCGTCGCTTCGAAGGCCTTCAGCGCATTGAGTGGCGGTAGTTTCATGGCCCCATTATTGGCATCAGAAAATCTTATTCAAGGGACAGTATTTCTGCCTTGGCAATCCGATGCGCCCGCATGATGATCAACCGAGCAGAAAATTCCACGGGACCGGTGTGGTTGAGGCCCCAAAACAAAAGGCTCCCGATGACACGAACTGGCTGCCGGATTCCGCCAAGACCGGTTTTCGGGATGGCGCCAGCCGGGTTGTGAGGGGCCCTTGCCCGGCGCCATTTCAACCTTTGCGTCTCTGGCCGGTTCGACCGGCGAATGAACCGGGTTCCCCCACCCAAACAGGAGCGAATTTCGATGGCCGACGACAAGCAGCATTCCTATCTCCCGAAGCTTCTTCTGCAATACCGTGATCAGCGGATCGACAGGCGGGAGTTTTTGCGAACCGCGACCCTGCTGGGTGTCTCCGCGGCAACGACCTATGGTCTGGCGGCGGGGATTGACGGAATGGCGACACCGGCCCGCGCGCAGGAGACCAAACCTCAGGGTGGTACGCTGCGTCTCGAGACCACAATCTACGACGTAAAATCGCCGGCCTCGGCCAACACCACAGCTCACCCCTGGATCTATTCGCAGGTTGTCGAATATCTGACGCAAATCGGCTCCGACAATGTGACGAGACCACATCTTCTGGAAAGCTGGGAACCGTCGGACGACCTGAAGACATGGATATTGAAAGTCCGTCCCGGTGTGCGTTGGCATTCCGGACGTCCATTCACGGCCGACGACATCATCTGGAACCTGACCCGGCTGCTATCCGATGAAACCGGATCATCGGTTCTGGGGCTCATGAAACCTTATCTTCTCGAGGAGGTCGATACCGGCGAAACCAACGACAAGGGCAAGCCGATCATCAACCACAAACTGTGGACCGAAAACGCGATCGAGAAGAAGGATGACCAAACCATCCAGCTCAATTTGAAACAGCCGCAATTGGCAATCCCGGAACACCTCAACCACTATCAGGCAGTGATGCTCGATCCGCAGGAAGAGGGGATCTTCAATGTCGGCTCAAACGGAACCGGCGCCTTCACGCTGAAGGCCATTCAACCCGGCCGCAGCGCCGTTCTGGAAGCGGTGTCGGATTATTGGGGCGAAGGCCCCTATCTCGACCGGGTGGAATTCATCGATGTCGGCGGCAACGATCAGGCCATTGCCAATGCGCTCCTGTCTGGCCAGGTTCACGGTGCCTTTCAGGTGTTTCCACAGTTCGTCAATGTTTTGAAGGAACGCGAAAACCTGACGCTGCATGAAGTGACAACCGCGGACACGGCTATTTCGCGCATGAACCTGAATCACAAGCCGTTCGACGATGCACGGGTGCGCAAGGCCTTCCGCCTCGCCATCGACCCGGCCAAGGCGGCGGCAATCGCCTTTGGTCCATTTGCAACGCCCGCCGAACATCATCACGTCTCGCAAATCCACCCGGAATATGCCGAATTGCCGGAATGGAAACGCGATGTTTCCGCGGCCCGCGCACTGCTGGCCGAGGCCGGATATCCAAATGGTGTTGAAGTCGAACTGGTGATCCAGCAAAATCCAAGTCATCATCTGCGTAGCGCAACGGCGATGCAGGAGATGTTCAAGGAGGCCGGCATCACCTGCAGCATCAATGTCATGCCGAACGCACAATACTGGAATGTCTGGACCACAGCACCCTTCGGTACCACCGTATGGGCGCATCGGCCGCTTGGCATCATCAACCTGTCGCTGGCCTATCGCAGCGGTGCATCCTGGAACGAAAGCGCCTATGCAAACCCGGAATTCGACCGGCTGCTGGATGAGGCCGAATCCATGCCGGATCCGGAAATCCGGCGCGCCAAGATGAAGGAAATCCAGATGCTGCTGCAGGAAGACGGCCCGATCGTCCAGACCTATTGGCGCAAGCTGATGACCTTCTATGACAATCGCGTTGTCGGTTTCGAAATGCACCCGACCTCACAATTGTTCTGCAACAAGCTTGCTCTCAAAGACGTGTAGAGCGAGATGCTGCTGACGATCCTGAACAGGGTTTTTCAGTTCGTTTCGATCCTGTTGATCGCTTCCTTTCTGCTCTTCGCCGTGACCGAGTTTTCGCCGGGCAATGTCGCGACGAAGATTCTCGGCCCCTATGCCCTGGAGAGCCAGATTCAGTCGCTGACCAGCCGGCTGCAGCTCGATGATCCATTGCTGACCCGCTACTTTCGCTGGCTCGGGACGCTTGCCGGACTGGTGCCGAATGAGCTTGGAAACCCGGAGACAGGACTTGGCCTCAGCGATCCGCGCGGCGCCCGGTATTTCGGCAATTTCGGCTTTTCGCTGATGCAGAACCAGCCGGTGCTCGACGTCCTGTCCGAACGGATCGGCAATACTGTCCTGTTGACCGTGTGGGCCATCGGCCTGACCATTCCGATATCCATCGGGCTCGGTGCTCTTGCCGGCATTGAGGCGGGTGGGCGTTTTGATCGGGTGATCTCAATCGTGACGGTTACACTGACTTCAATCCCCGAATTCGTAACGGCGGTGGCCCTGCTGCTACTCTTTACCGCCTGGCTTGGCTGGTTGCCAGGCACCAGTTCGTTGTTTCCGGGCGACAGTTGGTCAACCGGCTCCCAGCTTGTCATGCCGGTGGCTGTTCTGGTGATCGCTTCTTCGGCCTATGTCACACGGATCGTGCGCAGTTCCGTTGCCGACACGGTGGATCGTCCTTTCGTGCGCACCGCACGTCTCAAGGGTCTTTCACCGATGCGGGTAACGCTTGCCCATGTCTTGCGCAATGCCCTCATCGCGCCGGTGACGGTGATCCTGCTGCAGATCAACTGGATCCTGACTGGTGTCGTCGTGGTGGAATCCATATTTGCCTATCCCGGCATCGGAAGCCTGATGCTGCGTGCGGCGCTGTTTGGCGATATCTACACGATACAGGCCCTCACGCTCATTGCGCTCACCATTGCCGTTTCCACGCAGTTTCTCGGCGATCTTGTCTATATGCTGCTCGACCCGCGAATTCGGGTGACGTGATCGATGAGTCCCCCGCGCCTTCCGGACATCTCTCCATTCCAACAATTGGCTGACGGGATCGGGCTGTCGCGCCTCGCCGCATCCCGCCCTGCCATGACCGGCCTGACGATCTTGGTTTTCTGGGGTCTCGTGGCGCTGCTGGCGCCATGGCTGGCGCCCTACGATCCAACAGCCATCGATTTTGCCGCCACCATGGAGCCGGGATTTACGTCCGACCACTGGCTGGGATCGGATTCCCTTGGACGCGATATGCTGTCCCGGCTGATCTGGGGCGCGCGAACGACCTATATCGTCGTGCCGATTTCGATCGGATCAGCGTTTGTCGTCGGTGGGATCGCCGGATTGATCGCTGGCTGGTATGGTGGATGGATCGACAGCCTGATCAGCCGCGCAGGCGATGTGATGCTCGCCTTTCCTGCACTGGTCCTCTACATCATCCTGATCACCTCATTCGGTGCATCTCTCTGGAACATCGTCATCGCGGTGACGCTGGCCTATGCGCCGGGTGTCGCGCGCCTGATGCGCGGTCAGGTGCTGGCTGTCAAATCCCGCGATTATGTGCTTGCCGCTCGCGCCGGGGGCGAGAGTGGTGCCTATATCATGTTCGTCGAAATCCTTCCCAATGTGGGTGCGCCGCTGGTTGTCGATCTGTGTTTGCGGTCGGGCTATACGGTGATTTTGATCGGAACGCTCGGATTTCTGGGGCTTGGGTTGCCGCCGCCAACGCCTGACTGGGGCGGAATGGTTTTTGCCGGTGTCAATTTCCTGACGCTGTACCCGCATATGGCCCTTTTGCCGGCAGCGGCCGTCACCTCGGTCGTGATCGCCTGCAATCTGCTCGCGGACGGGCTGCGCGAGGTAGCGCGATGAGTGCTGTTCTTTCCCTCGACTCCCTGCGTGTAGCCTATGGCAACGGAGTGGATGTCGTCAGAGGCGTCGATCTGGTCCTTCGCGAAGGCGAAACCATGGGACTGGTGGGCGAATCGGGTTGCGGCAAATCGACCATCGCCCTCGCCATACAGCGTTATCTGGCCGGCAACGGCCGTATCACGTCAGGCACAATCACAGTGGCCGGGACGGTGGTGAATGACCTGCAGGAGCCGGACCTTCGCACCATGCGGGGCCGGGTCGTTTCGATGGTGTATCAGGACCCGGTTTCGGCGCTCAATCCGGCTATGCGCCTTGGCCGACAACTCGAAGAGGCGGTTTTTGCCCATCGAGAGGTCAACCGGGCGGACGCGCGGGCGGAAATCCTGCGGGTGCTTTCGCGGGTTCGGCTGCCAAACCCGACGGAACTCCTGTCACGCTGGCCGCATCAGCTCTCGGGCGGACAATTGCAGCGGGTCGTGATTGCCATGGCCCTGCTGTCACAGCCGAAACTGCTGATCCTGGATGAGCCCACTTCCGGCCTCGATGTCACGGTCGAGGCGGAGGTTGCCGCTCTGATCTCCGAAATCGCCCGGGAAGCCGGTGACATGGCCATCCTCTATATTTCCCACAATCTCGGACTGATTGCCCGGGTCGCGGACCGGGTCGGGGTCATGTACGCCGGACGCCTGGTGGAGGAAGGCCCGGTTCGCCGCGTCCTGAAATCGCCCGCCCATCCCTACACACGAGCCCTGTTGGCGTGCATCCCCGGATACACCCATCCGGGGGCGCCGCTGGCCGCCATTCCGGGTCAGGTGCCCCGCCCGGAAAACCTGCCGCAGGGCTGCAGCTTTGCGCCGCGCTGCGGATCCATCAAGGCCGGACTTTGCGACACCGGTCCGGACGTCCCGATGGAGCCGGTCGGCGCAACCGCCAATCTGCATCATGCACGCTGCTGGCGCATCGGAGAGCTGAATGCCGTTGCTGAGCGCCCGCCATCTCTACATCGCAGCAAAGACCAAAAGGCCGAAGCGCTGCTCGAGGTCACCGAACTCACGCGTATCTTTCGGACGCGTGCGATGCCCGGCCTGAAACCATCGTCTCACGTGCGGGCGGCCGATACGGTCAGCTTCAACGTCAATCGGGGAGAAATCGTTGCACTGGTGGGCGAAAGCGGATCGGGGAAGTCGACGATCGCACGGATCCTGATCGGACTCGATCAGGCCGATGGTGGCGTCGCGCTGTTTCTTGACAACGACCTCGCGCATCTTCCGGCACAGCAGCGCTCCCGGAACCTGATCCGAGCGGTTCAGATTGTCTTTCAAAACCCCGATGCCACGTTGAACCCCGCACATCGGATCGGCCGAATACTGAGCCGCGCTTTGAAACGCAGCGGCAAGGCACACGGGCCGGCCGATGTCGAACAGCTTCTGACACTGGTTCGCCTGCCACCGGAAGTCGCGCGGCTCTATCCGGGCGCGCTTTCCGGCGGCCAGAGACAGCGCGTCGCCATCGCCCGGGCGTTTGCCGGCGAAACCGAGTTGATCATTGCCGACGAGCCCGTCTCGGCTCTCGACGTTTCGGTCCAGGCCGCGATCGTCGATCTGCTGCGCGACACCCAGGCAGAGCGCAACAACTCGATCCTGTTCATCAGCCATGATCTGTCACTGGTTCGGCATATCTCGGATCAGGTGATCGTTCTTTATGATGGCACGGTGATGGAAGCCGGTCGCGCGGAGGATGTATTTGCCACGCCGAGCCATCCCTACACCGAAGCGCTGCTGGCAACGGTCCATCCGCCCGATCCCGATCATCGCCCTCAGCTGCTGGATGCGCCGCACGGCAGCGGTTTGCCGCCGGTGAAGGGCTGTCCGTTCGAGCCCCGCTGTCATCGGCGAATTGCCACCTGCCGGACCATGGAGCCGCCGATGCGGCCGGCGGGAAACGGGCATGAGATCCGCTGCCATCACGAGATCGACGTCCTACGATCAACACCGCCCCCGGTCAAAGGAGACACAATCGATGCGTAAAGCGCACCTTCGCAACCGTGGCCCGTTTCTGCCGCCGCTGGATCAGGTCACCCAGTACGAATTCGAGCCCGGCTATGTGACCTTCACCCTGCCCTGCCCGAAACGCATCCGCGTCATGGCGAACGGACAGGTTCTGGCGGACAGTTCGAAGGTCCTGATCCTGTTTGAAAGCGACCATATACCGATCTACTACTTCCCATTGGCCGACATCCGAATGGAGCTTTTTGCACCGGGCGAGCGACAAACCGAGTCGCCGTTCAAGGGCGTGGCACGGCATTATTCCCTGAAAGATGCGGCCGGAAAATATGACGATATCCTGTGGCACTATGCCGAGCCGGCGCCGGGCTCATGCGACCTGTCGGGTTACGGCTCCTTTTACTGGCACGAGGTGGACCGCTGGTTTGAGGAAGAGGAGGAGGTGTTCGTCCATGTGCGCGATCCCTTCCGCCGTGTCGACTGCCTGCCTTCAAGCCAACAGGTGCGCGTCGAGCAGGACGGAACCGTCATCGCCGAGAGCTCACGCGGAGTCTTCTTGTTCGAAACCGGCCTCCCCACCCGCCATTACCTGCCGCTCGAAGATGTGCGGCGGGACTGCCTGGAACCGAGCAAAACGCGTACCCAATGCCCCTACAAGGGCGAAGCACAGTATTATCACCTGCGGATCGGCGAGACGTTTTTGAAGGACGCGGTCTGGTATTATGCGAACCCGGTGCATGAAGCCGCTCGCATTCGGGGTCTTGTCTGTTTCGCGACGGAGTTTGTCAGCCGCTTGACGGTCAATGACGAGGTGGTGCCGAAACCCGCAACGGCCCTGGTGCATGGTTACAACTACCATGGCTACAAGGATTGACGATGTCCGGCGGGGTGACGACGCTGAGCGGCACATCTCTTTCGACCGCATGTCTTGGCGCGATTGCAAACGGCGGCAAGGTCGAGGCGGATCCCGACGGGCTTTTGCGTATGGAGCGAAGCAATGCCCTGATCCTGGAAGCCGTCCGATCGTCAAAACCGGTTTATGGGGTCACGACCGGTCTCGGACCGAAGGTCGAACAGGTTCTAAGCGAAGACAGCATTTCTGACTTCTCGCTTGCAACCGTGCGAGGGCGTGCTCATTGCGCCGGTCATCCACTGCCGCGCTCTTGGGTGCGGGCGGCCATGGCAACGCGGTTGAACACGCTGCTGATCGGCGCATCCGGCGCCAGCCCCGCCGTTGCACATCATCTGGCGGCCTGCCTCAATGCCGATCTCGTCCCCATTGTCGGGGAGACCGCATCAACCGGCGCATCGGATCTTCTGTGGGGCGCCAGCATGGGACTGACCCTGATCGGCGAAGGGGCTTTTCTCGGCCAGGCACCCGGCGCAACCTCGGCGCAGGCCATGCAAAGCGCAGGCATTCAGCCGCTGGAACTGGGACCGCGGGACGGGCTGGCGCTCGCCAGCCATTCCTGCTTCTCAGCCGCCATTGCTGCACTCGGTCACGACCATGCAAGGCTGCTGTGGGGCAGTTCACAAACCGCCGCTGCGCTCAGTCTCGAGGGATTTCGCGGCAACCTTTCGCCCCTCGATCCGGGTGTATTGGAGGTTCGGCCGCAACCCGGTCAGATGGAAGCCGCCGGCGACCTTGCGCGGCAATTGGCAGGATCCCGACTGTTCGAACCGGATGCTGCGCGCCGCCTGCAGGATCCCCTCAGCCTGCGGACCATTGTTCAGATCCATGGAAGTACTTATGCAGCATTGCGCAAACTTGAAGATGCTGTGCACGGAGAGATCAACGGCGCGACTGATAATCCTGTCGTTTTGCCGGACCGCGATGAGATCCTATCCAGTGGCGGTTTTCTGAGCCCCTATCTGGCGGTAAGTCTTGTCGCGATGAACCACGCCCTGGTCCATCTGGCGGCGCAGATTACGGCGCGAACCGCGAGGATGATGACCCATCGACTGACCGGTCTGCCAAACGGATTGGTGCAAGATGCGGCAGATGTTGCAGGCCTCGCGCCGACCGCGAAGCTGTGCGAAGCGCTCTATGGCGAGATTGCCCATCTTGCCACTCCGCCACCGGTTTATCCCGGCTTTGCGGCAGATGGTGTCGAGGACACGGTCACCCATGTCGCCATCGCGGCAAAGGCACTGATGGCCATCAATGCAAGGCTGTCGAAAATGATCGCCCATGAAATGGTAGTTGCCGCTCAAGCCATCGAGATTCGCGGCATCGGTGACGAGATTGCACCCGCATTGCGTCCGGTCTTTCAGAACATTCGCAGCATTTCACCGAAAACAATAGGTGACCGTTCGATGAGCCAAGAGTTGCAGATCCTGTCGGAGAGGGTTCTGGCAGGCGGCTTGCGTTAAACACCGGAGTTGATCAAACCAGTTATTCGCCCACTCTCCATCATCCCGGAAGGCTGGTTCCCTATGCTGACGTACCTGCTGTTCACCCTGATGCTGTCCTTTTTCATCGTCCATGAACTCGACGCCGTCCTGCGGCATGAGTGGCGCGTGATGCCGGCGATGCGCCGCCTGCCGGATCAACTGGGGCAGCAGGTTTTCATCTGGGCTCACGTGCCGATCCTCATCGCCATTTTCTGGTGGATCATGCCAGACCCGAACGCCCTGGCCGGGCTCTGCCTGTCCACCTTCGCCGTCGTGCATGTCGGGTTACACTGGCTGTTTCGAAAGCATCCGGCCAACGAGTTCGACAATCCGAGCTCCTGGATGCTGATAACCTGTGCCGGTCTCTTCGGCGCGCTGCACTTTTTATCCGTCACGCTTGCCGAGCCTGCGGCAGGCTCAGGCTAGGTCGGGCCGTGGCAGCGCCATGGGCCTTTGAATGGCTCAAAGCTGCCGCTGAACGACGGTCAGATGGGCCTCTTCCTTTGATCGCTTATAGAAAACAGCCCCATCGACATTATCAGCAGCACATTGGGTCAGCGATCGAATTTTCTGATGCGCTCTGACAGTTGCCGGACAATGTGATCGCAAAGCGCCCTCCCTTCAGCGGGGTCGGCCTGGGTCGGATACCCGTTGATGCCACCGGAATCAGGATGAATGTCGCGGCGTGAGCGGATACGGTACCAGGGTTTGTCGATTTTCCAGTCCTTTGCCCGGTCCGGATGGTAGTTCGTGCCAACCGCCGCGGCGATTTCGGTTTCCTTTTTGTCGGCATGGGAAATGCCCTGAACGCCAGCAGCCGTCCAGTAATTCCAGTAGACCGCACGAATATTCGGGTGGAGTTTCCATAAGCGGTTGAGAGCAACCTCAGCCGGCGTTGCGTTGGCGCCATGACCACTCAGCCAGATCTGCCTGTAAAACCCGTGCTCGCAGAGCAGGGCCGCAACATCGGAAATAATATGCGCCATGGTCTCAAGCGTGACACCAAGCGTCCCCGGATAGGCGCGCATTTCGTCGGCAAAGCCATAATGAACTGTCGGCAACAGAATCGAGCCCGTATTGTCCGCCAGACGGCGGGCAAAATAGCTGGCGGTGTCCACATCGACCGATGTCGCCAGATGAGGACCGTGGGCTTCGATCAGCCCCAATGGCAGGATGACAAGCGTGTCTCGGTCAAGAGCCTCGATTTCGGTGTTCGTCAGAGTGGCCCATTCGATCATATGCACTGCCTTTGTCTGTTCATCCAATCATTTGCTCGGCCTGGTCACGCCATCTCCAGCTGGTCCAACGAGATAACCGCACCGGTGTCGCGGAGCCTTTCGGCAAGCGCCGCCGCGGCGACATCGCGCGTGCCTCCCTTGCCGCTCACCGCCAGAGCGGCTCCCGTTCCGGCGGCCTGTCCCATAACCATGCACTGCGCAATCGATCTAACCGCTGCATGAGCGCGGTGTTCGGCGGAAAAGCAACGACCGGCGACAAGCACATTTTGCGCGTCCCGTACGATCAGCGAAGCGAAAGGAATACCCACTGCGCTTCCATCCGGCAGATACTCCCATTTCGTGTCATGGCTCGCAGCGTGATCCTCAATGGGGGCACCGCAAAGACCGATCTGATCATCGAACTGCCTGGCGGCAAGCACATCCTCCCCGGTCAGCCAGTAGTCGCCGATAACACGGCGCGTTTCTCGCACACCAATGGCCGAACCAAACTCGATCATTCGCGCATTTTCATAGCCGGGGACCCGGTCGATCAGAAACCGGACATAGTCGAGCGCCTGTTGTCGCCCGGCCATTTCGGACTGTGACAAAAAACCCGGATCGGTCGCATTGATCAACCTGCCGCCATTTTCCCGTGTGGAGGGCAGCCGCGTCATGATTGTCGCCGTCACACCGTCAATCGGCGTGATATGATCGCTGCCCTCTCGCCGTGGCAGTTCATAGGCCCCTGTCTCTGCTGCCGCGGCCATCAACTCGTTTACCTGCGCCTTTTTGACGGTCGCCCTGCGGGCATTGTCGACATTGACCATCCGGAATGTCGTCGTCAGCGTTTGCGCCGGCGCCGTGATACCGGCCGTTTCATAGGCAAATCCCGCGAAATGACAGAGGTCCGCATCGCCCGACGCGTCGATGAAGACCTTGCCCGCCACTCGCCGCAGCCCGGCCTTGGTCGCGACAATGATCTCCGTGACGCGACCGTCCGTGGCGACCACATCCTGCAGCATCGTGTGCAGCAACACATCAGCTCCCGCTCCGACCACAAGCCTCTCCCATACGACCTTGAGATGAGCCGGCAGATAGGTGATGCCCGTCCCGGCGCCAAAACTGTTCGGCCTGCGCAATACGGTACCCAGTTCCTCAAGCGCCTTGGTCACATCGTCGGCAATGCCGCCAACCACCTTGATCGAGCGCTCGCCGGGCGTGAAATAACCATAGAACGTATCGAGCACCGCTGTGCTGGTGCCGCCGAGGAACGGCAATCGCTCCACCAGCAGGACACTTTTCCCTGCCCTGCCAGCGGCGATCGCCGCGCTGCAACCGGTCGCTCCTCCACCGATGACGACCACATCGTATGGCTGCTCGGTTAGTGCTTCAAAAGTCATGGTCTTCCTCTATCGTCAACTCAAGCCTTCAATGGGCTAATTTCTGTTCTTGGTCCTGCGACTGTAAGCATCGGCGCCGACCATCATCAAAATGACGAGACCGGATGCCACGTCCTGCCAGAATGAAGGCACGTTCAGGAGGTTGAATCCGTTTGCAAGCAGAGCAAAAAAGAGCGCACCAATCGCGGTTCTCCAGATGGATCCTTCGCCGCCTAGAAGGCTGGTGCCGCCGACCAGCACTGCGGCAATGACGGCAAGTTCCGAGCCCTGCCCGACGTCGGCTGCGCCAACCCCGATGCGCGATGCGAAGATCACGCCGGCGAGCGCAGCCGCTGCCCCGGAAATCACATAGGTGCTGGTGACAATCCAATCGACCGGAACGCCCGCAATGCGCGCCGCAGAAGCATTGGACCCGCTGGCATAGACATATCGGCCATAGCGGGTACGCACGAGCACGAACCATGCGACCGCCATGATCACAAACAGCAGGATGACCGGAACCGGTATGCCGAGGACCCGGCCGCCGCCAAGCCACATGAATTCCGGGGTGGCGACGCGGATCGGTGCCGCATCGGTGTAGTTCAAGGCGAGGCCACGGACGATCTGCAATGTCGCCAGAGTCGTCACGAAGGGATTGATCCGTATTTTGGTTACCAGCAATCCGTTGATGACACCCACGGCACCGCCCGCGGCGACAGCGATCAGGATCGCCAAGGGAACCGGCATCTGCAGGGATAATCCGGCGGCCAGAGCCCCACCCAGCGCGAAGACTGATCCGACGGAAAGGTCAAATCCTCCAGCGATGAACACGTAGGTCATCGCAAAGGCGACGATGGCGACGATCGAGGCCTGTCTAAGCACGTTGAGGGTGTTGTTGTAGGAAAAGAAACCATCGCTTGCGGAGACCAGGAAAAGGTAGAGTGCCACAACCGCCACGACGACCGCATAGTTACGCAACAGAGCAGCTGCCTTTTGCGGGAAACCGCCTGTCATGATGGCCGGAACCGAGGTGTTATGATGTGTCACAGCGCTTCCATTTCTGATGTTTGGTGAGCGGCCTCCAACAGCCGGCGTTCCGTCAGAGTGCTGCCGCTCAGTTCGACCGTTTGCTGACCGCGAACCACGACAATGGCGCGGTCGCAAAGCGCGGCCACTTCCTGGGCTTCCGTCGAGACATAAATCACTGACCCGCCTCCCGAAGCGAATTCGCGAAGGGCGCTGTAAACATCCCGTTTCGCGCCGACATCGATGCCTTTTGTCGCCTCGTCCAGGACCAGGATCTGCGCACCGGCGGACAGCCATCGCCCGATGACGATCTTCTGCTGATTGCCGCCGGAAAGAAGTTGAACCGGCGAATCGATGTCCGAGACCTTGATCGAAAGTCTGTCGATTGCAGCCCTGGCAGCCTTTTCGATGCTGCCGCGGTTCAACAGTCCGTGTCTGGAATGGCGGCGAATGTCAGGCAGCGAAAGGTTCCATGCGACGGATTTGCTCAACAGCAATCCATCATTCTTGCGGTCATTGGGAACGAAGCCCACGCCAGCCTGCATGAAGTCCCGTTGAGTACGTGGTTTCCTGCCAAAGCCAGCGATTTCAATCTGACCTGAATCGGGTCGGTCCACGCCCGCCAGAAGCCGTGCAATGTCGGTGCCGCCGCCACCCGCTGCACCGAAAAGGCCGACAATCTCATATTGCCTTGCCTGCAGATTGAAATTGCGCACCCTGCCACTGTCCAATCCCGATGCGCGCAACAGCGACTTGCCGCCTGAATGGTGGCTCTTTTCAGGCATCTGTTCGCTGAGCGGGCGGCCCAGCATGAGTTCGGTCAGCATCGTTGGGTCAGTGTCGAAGGCCTTCGGCTGCGCCACGACCGCACCGTCTCGCATCACAATAATACGATCCGAGATCTCCACCACTTCATCCAGATAATGGCTGATGAAGAGAACTGTACGGCCGCTCTGTGCCAGCAAACGCGTCACCTTTCTCAGAGCCGCCATGGCCTGCTGTCCCAGTGATGCGGATGCCTCGTCCATGATGATCACATCGGCATTGCGCGAGAGGCCGCGCAAGATCTCGACAATCCGCTGCTGGCTCACCTCGAGTTCAGTCAACGGTTTGTCTAACGGCACGGTCAGACCGAAGGTTTCCATCGTACCGTTGGCGCGCTCGCGCGCCTCACGGCGGTTGATGATGCCGCACCAGGACGGTTCTTCACCAAGCAGAACATTCGCCACACCATCAAGACTCTGTGCGACGTTGATTTCCTGCGGAACCAGCGCAATGCCATGTTTGAGTGCATCCGCAGGCGATCGCAGATCGAGCTTGGTGTCCCCCAGGGACAGCGTTCCCGTGTCAGGCAGATCCAGGCCTGCGAGAATGCGCATAAGGGTTGATTTTCCGGCGCCGTTTTCACCGACGATTGCGGTGACCTCACCAGGATTGAAGACGACACTGACATCCTTCAGCGCCTGTACGCCGGGAAATGATTTTGAAACGCCGGTGGCCCGCAAAATGCGGGCCACCGGTTTTTGGTCTACCATTCGGCCTTGAACTCGCTGACGTTCTCCTTGGTGATGACCTGGTTGCCGGAATCATTGTAGTAGGGCGCAATGTCGTCGATGGGCATGCCCCTGACGACGGCGGCCGCAGCGACAAGCGGAAGCTGGCCCTGAATGTAGGGGCGGAAGAACACGGTGCCATGCATCTTGCCTTCGTCGATCAGTTTCAACCCCTGCTCCGATGCACCGATGGAAACCACTTTGACATCGTTCTTTCCAGCGGCTTGCAGGGCCGTGATCGAGCCGGATGCCATATTGTCGGAATGGGCGTAAATCAGATCGGCGTCCGGATGCCGCTGCAACAGGTTTTCGGTAACCGACAATGCCGTACCCTCATCGAAATCCGCCGGCTGATTTGCGACAATCTCGCATTTCGGATTGGCGGCCACAGCCAGTTCGAATCCCTCCGTTCGGTCCCTGGTGATGGCCGATTCTGCAATACCGCCGACGATCATCAGTTTCCCGCAATCCTCACCCAGCGCATCCAGTGCCATCTGACCTGCCTGCTTGCCGACCGCGACTTCCTTATGACCGACATAGGTCACCGTTCCGGGATACCGGTCCTCGGCACCACCCAATTGACTGTTGGTTATCGCCACCGTTATGCCGGCATTCATGGCATCTTGAACCGTGCTGGTGATCGGAATGGAATCGACCGGCTGCACGACAAAGACCTCAAAACGGCCGGATGTCGCAGCATCTTCAAGCTGGTTTATCTGTTTGGAGGTATCGAACTCGGCATCAAAGACACTGATGTTGAAATTGCAATCGGCTGCCCCCTGCTCGGCGCCGGCCTTCATGGATTGCACGAAGGTGTTGTTGGACGTGTTGAGAAACAGCGCCGCGTCCAGGGTTTCATCCCCTTTGCATGCCGCCGCGAGTTCTTTCACCGCGTCGGGCCCGAAGACACCGTCGGCCTGCGCCACGGTTGCCGCCGCAAGAGCAAATGCTCCTGCAAGCGCCGGATAAATGATCTTGCCTTTATTCATTTTACGTCTCTCCTCTGCTGATTGATCTCCCGGATGGGAGATTTGGAATTTGTGTTCAGTGCTGAATATCTCGGAGGCCGGCAAAAGTCGGACGCAGGCTTTCGATGGCCTGCCCGTAAAAGGCAGCCAGGCGTCGATAGTGCCGTGACCTCCCGGATTCCGGTTGATAAGTCGTGCTGGTCCCGCGCGATTTCACCGCATGGTCCGCCAAATCGGAAACCAGCCCCGCCCCGGCCGCGGCAACGAGCGCGCTCCCCCAAGTGCCTTCCTTGCCGGAATCGAAGACCGAATAAGGTGCGCCACAAACATCAGCCTTGATCTGGTTCCAGAGCGCGCTGCGCGTCGCACCGCCAATACCGATGATGTTGTCGACGGTGCCGACACCCGGATGCTTTTCAAGCGCCGCAAGGTAAGTCGTGAATTCCAGCGGAATCGATTCGAGGATGGCCCGATACAGATGCCCGCGAGAATGGGTCCAGTTGAGCCCGATCCAGCTACCCCTGACCTCCGGCTGGGTCGGACAGACCCGACCGCCAAGGTGGGGTATGAACAACAGGTCGCTTGGCTGATCCGCGATCTTCTCAACCGCGTCTTCCAGGGCACCATAGACCTGCGCCGAAAGGTCGCTTTCCAGAACGTCCTGAATGAACCAGCGCTGACTGAGGCCCGCACCGGCCGTGTAGCCGATCGAGTGATAGATGCCCGGGATGACGGATGGCACGGAAGCCAGAACCCCTTCTTCGTCAACCCAGAAACCCTGCGCTGCCATGGCGAAGTGCTCCGCAGTTCCGGCGGTGTTCACGGCATCGCCCACTGTGACCGCACCGACGGCGAGCCAGCCCGCGGCGGCATCACCAAGTCCGGCCACGATTTTCATGTCTGGAGCAAGATCAGCTTCAACGGCCAGTTCAGGATCGATCGTTCCGATTACCTCTGTCGGATCGACAATCCGTGGAAGCAGGAATTCCGGCACGTTCCAGGCGGTGAAGGCTGGCTCATCCCAGATGTTCCGTGTGATGTCGGCGCCGCCGAACAGTCCGACCGATGTGCGGTCGATAAAGACCTCATCCAATCCGCCCGCGGCAAAGCGCCAGGTGAGCCAGGCCGGAAGCATCGTCACCTTGGCGATCCGGGAAAACCGATCAGGGTCCTCGGTCTTCCAGCGCGCAATCTTCGGCAGGACATATGGCTCGATGCCGGACAGCGTCCGTTGACGCTGCCGCGCAGTCTCATCACAAGCATCCCTGTAGACGACACAACGCTCGTCGAGATAGCTCTCGTAAAGACCACAGGCATGGCCGGATAGATCGATGCCGACAGCACCCCCGATCTGGCCGGTGACCGACAGGGCCACCGCATTTCTGGCTGCTTCGGGCAAATCTCTTAATGCGGAGACGACCAGATGCAGGACTTCATCCGGATCGGCTTCAACCGCTCCATCCGCGCCGATCTTGGCGGGGAAAACGCGTGACTGATTTGCGATTTCCTGTCCGCCGACATGAAAGGCGGCGATCTTTATGGTCGCGGATCCCAGATCAATGCCTATGACGGTGTCGGTCACGTCTTGCTCCGAGGATTGCGTGCGCGATGCCACATGCGGTCATAGACGGCAGCGGCACGGTTGCGACGATCGGCGCCCGACTCTCCCTTGAAGAAGATCGATGGCATGACGTCCGGCCTCCCACCCATTTGCTTGATTTGTGCTGCCACCTCGACCATCAACGCATTGCCGATCAGGCAGGCGGCAATGGTCGATGACCCGCCGACCCGGGCATCCAGTCCAACTTCGATCAGCGCATCGCCGGCTGGCGTGCACAAATCCAGCACATGGTCACAAACCTCATGCAGGAACTTGCCGGAGGAATGCGACGGTTCGGTCGCATGGGCATGGGCCAGCGATGTCAGCGCCACGGTAGCCGCGCCACGGGCCTTGGCCTGCAATGCCACCTCAATCGTCACCGCGTTGACTCCGGTGGCCGTGGAGCAAAGGACCACCTCGCCGCTTCGGAAGTCGGCATCTTCCGCAATAAGAGTTCCGTATTTTTCAACGGTGGAGATGAAAAGATTGCGCCTGTGCGTGACATCGTCTCCGGCAAACGCCGTAAAGCGCGTCAGGGGAAGATCGACAATGGGGTTGAATCCGCCGATCGAACCGATCCGGGGAAACATCTCCTGCACGACGAGGGAAGAGTGCCCTGCTCCAAACAGATGAACCAGGCCATCTGTTTGATGGATCGTTTTCGCCATCAGTGAAGCGACATGTACGATCGTTTCCAGTTGAGTGGCCAGAATTCTTTCGTGGATTTCGGCGTTGGCGGACAGGAATTCACGCGCACTCATGATCTCAACCCCTCAGGGTTCTGCCTGTCGCATGACATCAAGCGAGACCTCCCATTCACACTTGGATATTCATATTGGTCCGTACCATATGAAATTGGAACGCACCTATCAATACCCTAATTCCACTTTTCATATTTTGCTCTTCATCAAAAACGACGGAAAACTCACAATCGAAGCCTCTTCGAATTCACGTATTTGCTTTAAATCATTTAACTTTTTCTTCGATATCCGCAGATCTGCCTCCCGGCCAGATGAGACCGATATAGAAAATGCCCATTGTCAACTCAGGACAATTTCGATAAATGGTTCGTACCATATTGCATTCTGGGAAATTTCAGCGATGGAACCACTCTATTCAAAGGTCGCCAACCGGCTGGAAGAGTCCATTCGCTCAGGAGCGCTCAAACCAGGGAGCCGATTGCCACCGGAAAGACAATTGCTGCGAGATTTCGGCGTCAGCCGCGCAACCCTGCGAAGCGCGCTTAGCGAGCTTGAACAGCGCGGCCTCATAAGCCGTCACCAGGGCCGTGGTACATTTGTTCAATCGACGGAGCCAATCCCGAATTATGCGGGGTTTTTCAGTTTGCGCGATGCGATCACGGCCCGTGGTCTGGATCTTTCGACAAAGGTGCTGAGCATCTCGGAAATACCGGCCGGCAGGCAATCGGCCACCGATCTCGGGCTCCTGCCCGGGGATCCGGTCATCGAGATCCAGCGGCTTCGCACCATCGAAGGTGAGCCGCTCATCCTCGAAACGGGTGTTTATCCGAGCAAGTTGTTTCCCGGCCTTATGAACACCGATCTGGAAGAACGCTCCCTCTACGAGACAATGCGAAGCGACTACGGCCACGCAGTCGCATCGGCGACAACGACCTACGAACCCGTGTTGCTGACACCATCAGAGGCCAGCCAGCTCGATGTGCCGGCCAATATGCCGGCCATGATGATCCGCCGTATCTCCCATGACAGTAACAAGATACCCGTCGAGCTCAGCTATGCGTTCATGCGGGGAGACCGGTGCCGGTTCGTCTTCCAGCATCAAGTTACAGAACCGACGCGCCCCTGAGGCGCTCATGCATCTGGCGCAGGCAACCCATCCGGCGACATCTGTCGGCACCGAAACAAACCACCAACAGGGAAATGACATGGTACAAGCCAGCACCTCCAAAGCCGCAACCCGGTGGCTCCATGCCGCACAGGGTTATGTCGCGCAAATTGCCGAAACACAGTCGGACCACATCGATGCGGCCGCCGAGCTCTTTGCGGATACCATCGCTGCGGACAGGCTTGTGCATGTCTTCGGATCCGGCCACTCCCGTATGAATACGGAGGAGATGTTTCCCCGAATCGGTAGTTTTCCTGGATTTCACCCAATTGCCGAACTCGCATTGACCAATCACGTCGGCGTTGTCGGCCCCAATGGTCTGCGCCAGGTGCTCTTCCTCGAGCGGGTGGAGGGATTCGGCCGAACCATCCTTGAGCAGATCAAACTTCACAAGGGCGATGCCTTCCTGACCTTTTCGAGTACGGGAATCAACGGCGTGGTGATCGAAGTGGCGCTGCTGGCCAAGGAAATGGGGATGCCGGTTGTCGCCGTCACCTCCGTCGATCACGGCAATGCTACCACGTCCAGACATTCGTCCGGAAAGCGCCTGATGGACATTGCCGACATTGTGATCGACAATTGCACGCCTGCCGGTGATGCAATCACCGAGATTGACGGGCTTGAACACCGAGTCGGCCCCTCCTCCTCCATCGGTTCCATTGCGGTCGTCAATGCCCTGAAGGTGGCAACGGCTGAAAAGCTCGTGGCGCGCGGCGTAGAGCCTGTCGTGCTGGCAAGCCCCCACTTCACCGGCGCTCAGCAAGGCGAGGCACAGCTGGAACGGGTGTATGAAGAGTATTTCCGTCGCGTCGGGCAGGTCTACGACCCGCGCGACGCTCTTGTGGTTCCAAAAGCGAAATGACCATGGCGAACGGCCCTACCTATCTGATTACAGGGGCATCCGGTATCGCTGCGGCCTGTGTCCGGCATCTGGCGTCGAAAGGTGCAAACCTGTTCGTTATCAGCCGAGATGAAAACCAGTGTATTCAGCTTGGCGACGAGATTGCACACGAGACCGGCAAATACGGCTATTGCTGTGCGGATCTGACCGATTCATGGCAAACCGCGGCTGCCTTCGAGGCTGCCAGAGGCGCATTTTCGAACATTCGGGGCGTGTTCGCAGCGGCCGGGGCAAGCGGCAGGCGTCTCGGTGACGGGCCTCTTCATGAAATAACCGATAACGGATGGGAAGGTACATTCAGGCTGAATGCGACACCAACTTTCCTGACGGCAAAAAACGCGATCCTCACCTTTCAGCACCAGGCGGCGGCCGCCACGCCGTCGGGACGATCTCTTTTGCTGATGTCGAGCGTCCTGGCGACTTCACCCGCACCGGAATTGTTTGCCACCCATGCCTATGCTGCAGCCAAGGGCGCCGTCGAGCATCTGACGCTTTCGGCGGCCGCCTACTATGTCAAAAAAGGCATTCGGATCAACTGTATCGCACCCGGTTTTGTTACCACTCCCATGTCCGCCCGTGCGAGTAACGACCCGGATACGCGACGCTATATCGAAGGTAGACAACCCCTGGCAGATGGTCCCATGGAAGCTGTGGATATCGCGCCCACGGTATCCTATCTCCTGTCGACGGATTCGGCGCAAATGACTGGTCAGATCCTGTCAGTCGACGCCGGCTGGACGGTAACCTGAGTGCCTTGGCAGAAGCGGTCGCGTCGCACCTCCACCCCTGTGAGAACAGCACCGGCACACGCGCAAAAATGTAAGCCGGTTAAAGCTGCCGCTGGACGACGATCAGATGGGCGTCTTCCTTCGATCGCTCGCGGGTAAAGCCCAACTCATCCATCAAAATCAGCATGGCCTTGTTGTCCGAAAGCACTGTTCCCTCCATTGTCGTCAGGCCCTGGCCGCGGGCAGCATCCATCAGCGCATGCATCAGTCTGGTTCCGATACCCTGGTTCTGCCGCTTGTGCGACACCACGATGGCGAATTCACAGCTCGCATCGTCCTGATTGATACTGTAGCGGGCGACCCCCTGCTGCACCGGCTTGTCATTTTCCACGGTGAAGGCCACCAGCGCCATTTCGCGGTCATAGTCGATCTGGGTAAAGCGCGCGAGCATGGCGGGTGACAGTTCGTTGAGCGCATGCATGAAGCGGAATTTCTTGGCCTGATCGGATAGGTCGCGGACGAAATTCCGCTCGCTTTGCGCATCCTCCGGACGGATCGGACGAATGACCAGGGGTGTGCCGTCGTCGAGGCTCACCTGCTGTTCAAGATGGCGCGGATAGGGTTCGATCGCCAGATGCTCATAGCGACCGGTTCCCGCTGGCTGCCGGCTCACTGCAATGCGGGCATCCATGCAGATCACCCCTTGCGGATTGGCCAGCAAGGGATTGATGTCCAGCTCATCGATTTCGGCAAGCTCGCAAACGAGGTCGGAAATACGCAGCAGTACCCCGATCACCGCCTCACGATCCACCGCCGGCTTGTCACGAAAGGCCGACAGCAGCCGCGACACCCGCGTTCGATTGATCAGGCGATTGGCCAGAACTGCATTCAGCGACGGCAGTGACACGGCACTGTCGCGTAATACCTCAACCAGCGTTCCACCGGCACCGAACAGGATCGTCGGGCCGAAGACCGGGTCGCGGCTGGAGCCGACGACGAGTTCACGCCCGTCCTTCATGTCGATCATCGGTTCGACCGTCACGCCGGTGATGTCGGCATCCGGCATGGCAGCGCGGGCATTGCCCGTCACTTCTCTCCAGGCATCGGCCATCTCGTCGTCATTAACAACGTTCAGACGGACGCCGCCCACGTCGGATTTGTGGCTGATTTGCGCAGAACTGATTTTCACCGCCACCGGATAGCCCAGATCGTTTGCCGCCGATTTCGCTTCTTCGAGGCTGCCGGCACTCCGCGCTTCGTTGACCGGTATGTGAAACGCCTGCATCACAGCCTTCGACTCAATGTCGGAAAGCATCGTCCGGCCGTCAGCCAGGGCGGCATCGACAATGGATCTTGCCTTTTCAATATCTGGCGCCGCGAAATCGGACAGCGGGCCGGGCGTCTGCACGGCAAGTTCCCTGTTGCGTTGATGGCGCGCCAGATAGGAAAACGCCTCGACGGCGCGTTCGGGTGTGTGGAAATCGGGAATGCCGCTGGCGCTCAAGAGACGGCGCGCCTCGTCAACCGAACTCTCGCCCATCCAACATGCAAGGAGGGGTTTCCTATTGCCGTCCGGCACCGCATCGATCACCGCCTGCGCCGCTGCGCGGGCGTCCGTCATCGCCTGGGGTGTCAGCATCACCAGAACGCCATCAAATTGAGGATCGGCCAGGCAGGCTGAAACCGCAGCGCCGAAATGCTCCGGCGGCGCATCTCCGAGAATATCAACCGGATTGCCCTTGGACCAATAGGCGGGCAGCGTCGCATCCAGCGTCATCAGAGTCTCGGCCGACGGTTTGACCAGATCGAGATGCAGATCGCCCGTCCGGTCTGCCGCGAGCACGCCGGCGCCGCCGCCATTGGTGACAATGCCAAGCCGGTTACCCTTGGCACGGGTGTTGGACGAGAGTATTTCCGCCGCCGCAAACAGCTGCCCGAACGTGTCGACCCGAACGGCCCCCGCCCGCTCCAGCGCCGCATCAAACACGGCATCGGATCCGATAAGCGCACCGGTGTGGGTGTTGGCCGCCTTGGCGCTTTGATCATGGCGACCCGCCTTGAGAACCAACACCGGCTTGATCCGGGCTGCCAGCCGCAGGGCGCTGATGAAGGTTCGCGCATTTCTGATGCCTTCGACATAGAGCAGGATCGACTTTGTCTTGGGATCGGAGGCAAGAAACTGCAGGACATCGCCGAAGCCGATATCCGTGGCATTGCCGAGCGAAAACAGGGTGGAGAATCCAAGGTGATGCGGCCCTGCCCAATCGGAGATCGCCGAGCACAATGCGCCGGATTGCGAGACCAGAGCCAGCCCGCCCCTGGGCGTCGCCGATTTGAGAAACGTAGCATTGAGGGAAAGCCATGGCCGGACCAGGCCGACGCAATTCGGTCCCATGAATCGGACCGAATTGCGTTTTGCGGCACTGATCAATTCGGCTTCCAGCGATCTGCCCTTGCCCTTGGCTTCACCGAAACCCGCCGAAAGGACGATGGCATTGCGGATTCCGGCTTTTCCACATTGCTCCATGATCCCCGGAACGGTTGCCGCAGGTGTCGCAATAACCGCCAGATCGACCGGTTCGCCCAACTCCAAAACCGTTTTAAAACAGGGCTTTCCGCTCACCGTCGCATATTTGGGATTGATCGGAAAAACAGCCCCTTCGAATGCTCCTTCAAGCAGGTTGGCAAACACTCTGGACCCGACCGAGCGGCCGGATTCGCTTGCCCCGAAGACAGCGATCGAGCGGGGATTGAAGAGGTGTTCGAGCTTGCTGGGTCCCATGTGAATCCGTCCTGACGTCAAACCAAAGCGATTGCTTTACCTGTTTCCCGGATGCATCAATCTCATCAAACCCGGGGTGTTCCTGTTAATCAAATGCATGTCACGGAATCATGACATATATGGCGGCTGCCCGTCCTTAACCGGCCAGCGTGCCGGCAACGCGCAGACTACCGCAGGCGATGAGTCCGCAATCGAGGCGCCAACTGTGATGTCGAGGTTTCAGAACACCCCAATAGGCAAGGTCAGCCTGCGCCGGAGTTCTGCCTGTATTCTCCCCTCGGTTTCCCGCAGAACCGCCATCACCGCCCATCTGTCCGCCGCAAGAGCAGAAGCGGAGCCCGACCTGCACGGAGCAGCAGATCGATCATCGGATCGGTCAGGCGACTGGCTGACGCCTGTACAACCACAAAGGATGGCCTCACCTCCTCCAGTGTGGCGGCAATGGCCTGCGGTTGGTTCCCCGACACATGCCGGAAGTCAATCCTCGATCCGGCACGTTCCGGTGCATCCTCGCGGGACCCGGTACCCGCGGTCTCTTCATCATTGCTCGTGAGCACAATTGTCCGTTCGGTCATCGTCCGGGCAATCCGCTCGGCCAGATCAAGCCCGCCTGGCCCGCCAGCGGGGCCCGACGCAACGAACACAACCGGACCGCGGGTGCCCGGCCGCGCGCGTTCGGGCAGGATAACGGCACCGGCAGCCTGTCTGAGACCGTCCAGCAACGCAGAGACGGCGTCACGGCGCCGGTGCGGCAGATTGAGCGGGTTTACCACGACAATGTCGCGGGTTGCCGTTTCCCTGGCGATTTCCGACAGGTAACCACCTTTCTTCGTCTGGAAAGTGCAACGCACCCTGGCCCCGCTGGCGCGGGCCAGAAGCAGTTCCTCGCAGACAGATGCCGCGCGTGCGATCTGCCGTTGCATCTGGTCGTGTTCGATCTCCAGAACCGAACGGTCCGCCGGTCGCACGGCTCTGGCAAACGGCAGCGCCGCGAGATTCAGCAAATCCACATCCTCGACAAAACAGCCGGTGATGTCGGCTTCTAATGCGCCGGCGAGCGCCATCGCGGTCTCGATGGTCGGCGTTTCGTCGGCAATCGCGCCAAACCCGGCAAGAACCCGAAAACCTGATCCCAGCTCCTTGATATTGTTCTTCTTTTCGATTTCACTCTCCTTCCGGCTTGTCGCGCTCATCGCGCTCGGAGAAGGCCCGCCTGGCATCGGCAAACGCGCGCAATTTCGCGTCCACCAGGCCGTTGATGCTATCAGCGGGAAAACGGCCCTGTGCATCGCGTTGTCCGGCATCCTGTCCCGTCAAAATGGCGATGCCTTCATCGATGGTCTGCACGGCGTGGACCTTGAATTGACCCGCTTCAACCGCGGCGACAACGTCCTGCCGGAGCATCAGATGTTTGACGTTGGACTGGGGAATCAACACACCCTGGTCACCGGTCAGACCGCGTAAATTGCAGATATCGAAGAAGCCCTCGATCTTCTCATTAACCCCGCCAATCGCCTGCACGTCGCCCAGTTGATTCACCGATCCTGTGACCGCCAGCGACTGGCTGATCGGGATTTCCGAAAGGGCGGAAAGCAATGCGTAGAGCTCCGCTGATGAAGCGCTGTCGCCGTCGACACCGCCATAGGACTGCTCGAATACCAGGCTTGCCCACAGTGATACGGGGCGATCCAGCGCGTAATTGGCGTTGAGAAAACTCGCCAGGATCATAACACCTTTGGAATGAAGCGGACCGCCGAGTTCGACTTCCCGTTCAATGTCAATCAGCTTGCCGGCGCCCATGCGAACACGCGCTGTTATGCGCGAGGGCTTGCCGAACATGAAATCCCCGATCCCGGTGACCGAGAGGCCGTTAATCTGGCCGACTGCGGAACCCTGTGTGTCGATCAACAGGGTTTGGCGATCGATCGTCTCGTACACTCTCTCCCGAAACCGGTCCTTGCGCCTCACTCGATCCGCAATGGCCCTGTCGATCTGTGCCGCAGTGATGGTCTGAGCACTTTCCTCACCCGCCCAATAGTCGGCTTCCAGCAGCAGATCCGTCAAATAGCCGGTCTGTAGTGAAAGCCGTTCGGAGTCATCGGCGTAGCGCGCTGCTTCCTCAATCAGGCGGGCTGCCCCCTCGGCATCCAGCGGGCGCAACTGGTTGCTCTCGATGATGGTCGAAAACAGCCGGCTGATGTGTCTTTCATTCTCGTCCGTGCGGATCCACCTGTCTTCAAAATCGGCTTCGACCTTGAACAACCGGCTGAAATCGGGATCAAGCTGCACCAGCAAATTGTACAGTCCGCGCTCGCCTACCAGAACCACTTTCACATCCAGCGGAATGGGCTCGGGATCCAGTGTCACGGTGGTTGCAAATCCGATCTGCTCGGCCGCCGATTCAATCCGGATCGTGTTGGCCATGAGGGTTCGCTTCAGGGCCTCCCAGGCGAACGCCTCCGACAGGATTTTTCGGGCATCGAGAATGATATAGCCACCATTGGCCCGGTGCAGCGCGCCGGCCTTGATCAGCATGAAATCGGTGACCAGCGCCCCCATCTGCGGCAAGTGCTCAACCCGGCCAAGCAGATTGCCGAGAGTCGGATGATCTTCGACAACAACAGACGCTCCTTCCTGTGCGTGGTCGGATACCAGAACGTTGACACCGTAACGCCGAAATCTCGGATCCTGTGAATCGGGACCGCCCGGCGCCGGCGGCGCTGGCACTCCTTCCTGGTCGCCGTTTTGAAGAAACAATCCGACATTTTGCACCAGGTCGGTTTCGGCGGCCTTGAGATGCTCGAGGATCGGTGAAACCTCGTTGAACTGTCCTGCCGCCGCGGCGACGGACGCGGCAATGGTCGATGACGCCAGTTTGGCATTCACGCTGCGAATGCGGTCACGCCGTTTCTTGTCGATGACGGGCATTTTGCCAAGCACCGTCTCCAATTCACCCTGCAAGCCGGCAATGACGGCTTCGACGCGTTTCTTTTCCGCTTCGTCGAGTGCGTTGAAGTCTTCTGGTGGAATGACATTTCCATCCTTGACCGGCGCCAGCGCAAATCCCATGGGTGTGCGCAAAATTGCGATGTTTTCGGCTTCGGCAGCGGTCCGGAGAGCCTCAAATGCCTGTTCCTGCTCCTGTTTCGCCTCGTCATTGATGGCGCGAAGACGGTTTCTGTAGTCCTCGGTTTCGAAAAGGGCTGGCAAGGCCAGCTTGAGGTCATCAATCAACTCTTCCATCGCCTGCCGGAAACGCATGGCGGTGCCCGGTGGAAGCCGGATCGCCTTCGGCTTGCGGCTGGTCTGGAAATTGTTGACATAGACCCATTCGTCCGGAGGTTTTTGTGCGCCGGCAATGTCCTGCAGAAACTGTTGCACGGACCGCTGGTGACCGGAGCCACGCTGACCGATGACAAAGAGGTTGTAGCCGGCGCGTTTGATGGATGTCGCAAACCGCAACGCATCCGCGGCCCGCTCCTGACCCATAAGTCGGTCCGCGGGCTGAAGGTCATCCGTGGTTTTGAACCCCAGTTTTGACGGGTCACACCGCTGGCGCAGCGCCGCGGGGTCCAGAAGCGTTTTTTCCGACAATTGTGCCACCATTCGAGAATTGTACCTCAGTTTGCCAATCCGCCACCTATGGCAGTTTTGACGCCATTTTGAATTGAGCAAAATCAAAGAGGGCTCGATCCAATACCTGGCGCGTTACCACCGTGGAATCGCCATCGTCCCGGCGCATTGCCCGCGGGACTGTTGCGTTTGATCCCGGTCAAGAGATCTGCCGCGGACGGATGCTAGCAGAATGCCGGGCGCATCTCGCCCCGGCAACCGGAGGGATCTGGCGAATGAACAAACAGCACCAATTGAACCTCGGTTACATCCTCGTCACGCTTGCCGCAATCATCCTGTTTCAGATCTGGTTGGGCGCTCAGGAAACGACGCGCATCTCCTACAGCACGTTCCGCGACCTGCTGGCAAACGATCAGATCGCCAATGTCGTTGTCTCGGAAACCAGGGTGCGGGGCGAATACAAGATCCCCAGCGACGGCAAACGCTACTTCGTCACCAACCGCGTCGGAGGGGATATCGCCGAACTGCTTCAGGAGTCGGGTATCGAATACTCCGGGGCAACCGACAGCAATTGGCTTTCCGACCTTCTGTCATGGATTGTGCCGATGCTCATTTTTGTCGGCATCTGGTTTTTCCTGTTTCGCGGCATCGCTCAGCGACAGGGCATGGGCGGCCTGATGAATATCGGTCAGTCCAAGGCAAAGGTCTATGTCGAAACCGAAACCGGCGTGAACTTCGATGATGTGGCCGGTGTCGACCAGGCTAAAATGGAACTGCAGGAAATCGTCTCTTTCCTGAAGGACCGGGATCGATACGAACGCCTTGGCGCCCGCGTTCCAAAGGGCGTATTGCTGGTCGGGCCACCGGGCACGGGAAAGACGCTGCTGGCCCGGGCCGTAGCCGGCGAAGCCGGCGTCGTGTTTTTTTCGATCTCGGGATCCGAGTTCGTCGAAATGTTTGTCGGCATTGGCGCGGCGCGGGTGCGCGATCTTTTTGACCAGGCCCGCAAAGCCGCCCCGTGCATCATCTTCATAGACGAACTCGATGCGCTGGGGCGTGCCCGTTCGCCACTCGGCCATATGGGCGGTGGTGGCGATGAAAAGGAGCAGACGCTCAACCAGCTTCTGGCCGAACTGGACGGGTTCGATCCTCGCTCCGGAATTGTACTGTTGGCTGCGACCAATCGGCCGGAAATTCTCGATCCGGCGCTGCTGCGCGCCGGACGCTTTGACCGGCAGGTGGTTGTCGACCGGCCGGACCGGACCGGTCGCGCCGCAATTCTGCGTGTCCACCTCAAGAAGGTGAAGGTTGCCGACGGGCTGGACATTGATAAGATTGCCGGCATAACCCCTGGCTTCACCGGTGCCGATCTCGCCAATCTTGTCAACGAGGCCGCGATCCACGCCACGAGACGCGATGGCGAGCGGGTCAGGATGGAAGACTTCACCAGTGCCGTTGAGCGCATCGTTGCCGGCTCAGAGCAGCGCACGCGCCTGCTCAATCCCGACGAACGACGGCGCGTTGCCTATCACGAGATGGGACACGCGCTGGCGGCAGCTTCCATCCCCGGCAGTGATCCGGTTCACAAGGTATCGATCATTCCACGGTCGATCGGCGCATTGGGCTACACGATGCAAAGACCGACCGAGGACCGTTTTCTGATCACCACCGCCGAGCTGGAGAACCGGATGACGGTGCTGCTGGCCGGCCGCGCCGCGGAAGCGTTGATATTTGGAGAAATCTCGACCGGCGCGACCGATGACCTTGCCAAGGTGACCGATGTCGCCCGGCAGATCGTCACCCGCTTCGGCATGTCGGAAAAACTGGGCCAAGCGGTGCTTGAAGAGCAACGGTCACGTTTTCTCGACAACACCGTTCTGGATGTCCGGCCGAAGGACTATTCCGAAGCAACGGCCCGCGAAATCGATCTTGCGGTGCGGGTGTTGATCGACAGGGCCTATGGGCGGGCGATCGACATTCTGACCAGCCAGCGACAGACCCTGGAGGCCGGCGCAAATATGCTGTTGGAAAAGGAGACCGTTACACCGGAGGATTTTCCGCCGATCGGCGCAGCGGCCGACACAACCGCAATCGACGAAACCCGCATATCCGACTAGTCCCGCAGTACTTCCGGCCAGTCTTCAACTGCGTGGAACACCCTATTCAAGTGGTATATTCTCGCGAAAGACGATCTGCAGGCGCGGCAGATATTCCGGTTCTGGCACATCCCGTATTTCCGAGACCAGCAGACGGATGACCTCCCGCGCCTCGACCCTGGGGTTCTGATCGATCAGCGCATCCATCGTGCCGTCAAGCAACAGCGCCTTTGTCGGCTCGGTGAAATCATGGCCGATAAAGACGATGTCCTTGTGACGACCGGTTTCCTTGAGCGCGCGGGCTATGCCCTGATTGCCGGACCCGATATTGTAGATACCGGAGATGTTTTCTTCGGCGAGAACCCGCCTCGCTTCCTCATAGGCGCGCTGCCGGTCATCCTGAACCTCCAGCAATCGGGTTATGCGGAGGTTGGGAAAGTCCTCTGACAGAATGTGACGGAATCCCATCTCGCGTTCTTCGTGCCCGCGATAGGCGAGCGAGCCGGCAAAGACCGCGACGTTGCATCGGGACTGTACATTCATGAACCGTCCGAGGATTTGGCCGGCAAGCCGTCCGGCGGCCCGATTGTCGATGCCGATGTAACCGACGCTGCTGACATTGTGGATGTCCGATACCAGGGTGGCGATCTTGATGCCTTTGTCGGCAAGATGATTGACGGCCTCGCGCACCGTCGGATGATCGAGCGCGACAATTCCGACACCATCGGTCGCGTCCGCCAGTTCCAGCAATTTGGCGGCCAGCTTGTCCGGATTGAACCCCTCTATCACGTGGAGTTTGACGGTCACGTCATCACGCTGCTCGACCGCCTCGACCAGGCGCCGCTTGAGACCGTACATGAAAGTATTGTCGCCGGCCGGCATCACGAAATCAAGCCGGATAACGGCGCTGCGCCGCGCCGCCTGGGGGCCAAAATATCCGAGTGACCGCGCGACCTCCAATACGATGTCTCGGGTTCGCGCTCGCACCCCCTCACGGTTGTTCAAAACGCGATCCACCGTTGCCGGCGAGACGCCGGCTTCTCGTGCAATTTGAGTCACAGTCGATTTCATCGGAGCTCATTCCCGTCAATTTGAGCCGGTGGTCTGCAGACCAATCATCAAATACCATCATTGGAATGAAAATTGTCAAGTTTTCAAGTTTCTTTTCTTCAGGTGAGCCTTTTTGATGGAAAATGATGAATTTTGACGTTTGACAGACCATCAAAAAGCGTCACTTATTTGTCCAGGGACCAACAAAGAATGTCCCTCGGGAGGACAATATGCCGGATAACGCGCTTGCGCGCCGGCGCATGACCTCACGCCGTCTCAGCTCATCGACAAGGCCGGCGGCGCTATTGCCGCTGCCACAGGATGGAGAACCGGATGAACAAGCCAATTTTCACGCCCGATCCAGCGATCCGCAGCCGCGCCTACACGATCGGATGCATCGGCGCCGGCATGATCATGGCCGACTGCCATCTGGCGGCCTATGCCCAGGCCGGGTTCAAGGTGGCCGCCATCGGTTCACGAACGAAGGACCATGCATCAGAAGTCGCCAAACGCTGGTCGATCCCGACCGTGCACGATACGCCGGAGGCGGTCATTGCCGACACGGAGGTCGACATCCTCGACATCGCCTACCCTCCGGATCTTCAACCGGCCTTGATCAGAGCGGCGCTCCGGCAACCGCATATCAAGGCGATCCTTGCACAAAAGCCGCTTGCACTGTCGCTGAAGGAGGCCATTGCCCTGCGCGACGAAGCGGCGGCAGCCGGCAAGCTGCTGTCGGTCAATCAGAACATGCGCTTCGATCAATCCATGCGGGTTCTCAAGCAATTGCTCGACCGCGGAGCCCTCGGTCAGCCGGTCTTTGCCCAGATCGACATGCATGCCATTCCCCATTGGCAGAGTTTTCTGGAAGCCTATGACCGGCTGACGCTTGCCAATATGAGCGTGCATCACCTTGATGTACTGCGTTTCCTGTTCGGCGAACCGGTCAGCATCTCGACCATGACCCGCAACGACCCGCGCACCACATTCAACCATGACGACGGCATTGTCGTCTCGACGCTCACCTTCCCCTCCGGCGTTATGGCGCTGTCGCTTGAGGATGTCTGGTCGGGGCCGCGCGAAGACGGATATGCGGATGATCAGCATATCAACTGGCGCGTTGAGGGCACCGAAGGCGTCGCCAAGGGAACCATCGGCTGGCCGACCGGAGCGCCTTCGACACTGACCTACGCCAGCAGGAAAGAAACCGATGGCAAATGGGTCACGCCGAAATGGGAAACCATGTGGTTTCCACACGCCTTTATCGGCGTGATGGAGCAGCTGCAATATGCGGTTGAATCCGGATCGAAGCCGGAACTGGACGTTTCGGACAACATCAGAACCATCGAACTGATCGAGGCGGGTTACCGCTCGATCGAAGAGGGACGCGTTGTGCGTCTCGACGAAATCTCAGCCAACTGACCCAAAGGGAGGACTTTCATCATGATGCAGACCGGGATTTTTTCGGGATATTTTCCTTATACGCTGAAAGAGACGGCGAAGGTCATCCGTTCGCATAATTTCAACACTGTGCAGCTCGATCTGCACTTCAAGGACATGGATTTGTCGACCGGCCAGATCACACCGGAAAAGTGCAAGGTGATCCGCGAGACGTTTCGCGAACACCATCTGCCGGTGTGTGCGATCTCCTGCTATACCAACATCGTTCATCCGGATCCGACCGAGCGAAACAAGCGCAACACACACTTCAAGGAAGTGCTTGCGCATGCGCAACATCTGGGCTCACCCTTTGTCTGCTCGGAAACCGGAACATTCGATACGGAAAGCGACTGGGTCCATCACCCCAAAAACAAGACGGAAGAAGGGTGGGACGATTGCCGGACCGTCATCGCCGATCTTGCGCAACATGCCTATGATCACGGCGCCGTCTTTCTGCTCGAGACCTATGTGAACAATGTCGTGGGATCGGTCGAGGAAACGCTGCGCATGTTCGCCGAGGTCGATCATCCCGGCCTCGGTCTCATCATGGACCCGACGAACTACTTTGAGGCTCACAACATCGACAAGATGGATGAGACCCTCAACTACGTGTTCGATGCACTTTCCGACAAGATCTGCCTGGCCCATGCCAAGGATGTAAAACGATCCGGTGACGATAAATCGGAAAAGCATTCCGATATCGGTGATGAGGATGCCGCCGAAAGCCACACATTCCGTGGTGTTGGCGAGATCGAATTGCCGGCGCCGGGACTTGGTGAACTCAACTACGACCTCTATTTCCAGCGGCTTGCCAAGAAACATCCGAACATCTCGATGATCATCGAGCATCTGGAGGAGGCTGATGTGCCCAGAGCAAAGGAATTCGTCGACCGGAAGCTGAAAGAAAACGGCGTCTGAGCAGGATCGCGGATCACCACAACGGTCCGCGTTTTTCTGTATAGTTGATTGGTCCGAGTGATCTGAGTCACGCGGGAGGGAGAGATCATGGTCAAAATCAATGGGCGAGATATGTCCAGAGAAGAACTCGAGGGCCACACCGGTTCCCTGTCACAGTTTGCCGGGGTGCGGCTGATGACACTGGGCGACGGGCTTGAGCGGGGCATTCGCATGCTGGAATTTCGCTCCGGGGCCGGATTGCGCTTCACCGTGCTGATCGATCGGGCGCTTGACATTGCAGACTGTGAATGGCGGGGCCATGCGATCGGCTGGCATTCACCGTCAGGCTTTCGCAATCCGGCGCTGCACGAGTATGAGGGCGAAGGCGGTCTCGGCTGGATGCGCTCGTTTTCCGGTCTCCTGGTTACATGCGGGCTTGATCATATTCTTTTCATGTATGACGCACCGGCCGACAACTATATCTACACACCGCGACAAACCGTGAAGCAGTCGATCCACGGACGGGTTGGTACGATTCCGGCCCGGCTGACGGGGTATGGTGAGAGCTGGGACGGCGACGAATGTACCCTGTGGTGCGAGGGCATCGTTTCCCAGGGGACAGTGTTCGGAGAGCATCTTGAACTGCATCGCCGCATCGAAGTTGCGGTGGGAACCAATGAGATTGTGCTGCAGGACCGGGTCGTCAATCGGGGTTTCTACAGAACGCCGCACATGTTCTGCTACCACATCAATCTCAGCCATCCGATCCTGGACGCGGGGTCGCGGTATCTTGCGCCCATTGCCGACGTGGTGTGGGCCGCGCATGCCGGTGAGGATTACCGCAAACAGGGTGTCGGCTACCAGACCTTGCCGGGGCCGCAGATGGGGTTCCATGAACAGGTCTGGCAACATGAAATGAAGCCGGACGCCGACGGCCGCGTTCCGGTCGCGCTGGTCAATGACCGGGTGGGCCTCGGCTTTGAGGTCACCACAAGAAAGGATCAGTTCCCTTGCATGTATGAGTGGCAGAACCTGCAGGCCGGCCAATATGCACTGGGTATCGAACCCTCGACCAATCACGTCGAGGGACAGGGTGCCGCACGCGACCGAGGGGAACTCATCTGGCTCGAACATGGCGATGAACGCAACTATGAAACGCGCTTTCGCGTACTCGAAGACAGCGCCCAGATCGCGGATACGGAACAATGGATCAGATCAATCGCCGAGCAGCCGACGGATGACTATCCTCTTCCGTCATCCCATTTTCCGCCAATCGCGGGGCGTGGATGATGACCGAAACACTGTCAAAACCAACCGATCGCTTTACCTTACGCGACCGCCGCGTGCTCTATACGGGCGCTGCCGGCGGTCTCGGCAGCAGCACAACGCACGCAATGCTGCGCGATGGCGCGCATGTCGTTGCCCTCGACAACAATCTGGAAAAAATCCGGTCACTTGAGGAACAATGCGCGTCAGAGCATCGCGACCGCCTGCAGATCGTCCACCAGGATCTGGCCGACAGCGACGGACTCCAACAAACCCTCGCATCGCTTCTGGACGAAGGGGCTTTCGACATTGTCATCAACAATGCGGCAATTTACCCGTCCAAACCATTTGAGGACTACAGCCTGAACGAACACAGGGCCGTACAGGCCGTCAATGTCGATGCGGCGCTGATCTGCACCGCGATGGCTTTGCCGGCCATGCGCGCACGCCAATGGGGGCGGATCATCAATGTGTCATCCATCACGGTTTACGGCGGATGGGAAAACCTGTCCCCTTACGTCCAGTCCAAGGGAGCGCTGACCGGGCTGACCAGGGCCTGGGCCCGGGAATTCGGCAAATGGGGCATAACCGTCAATGCCATTTCCCCGGGGGCTTTTCCGACCGATGCGGAGAAAATTCACCCCAACCCGGAAGAATATGCCCGTTTCGTTCTGGAGCACCAGGCGGTCAAGCGCCGCGGCAACGCGTCGGACATTGCATCCGCCATCCAGTTTCTGGCGTCCGAGGAAGCCGGCTTTATCACCGGCCAGACCATCAATGTCGATGGCGGATGGGTAATGAAGTGAGGCCACGATCATGGGTATTCTGACCGGTTACCGCGTTCTCGATTGTTCGATTGCCATGGCCGGCCCTTTCGCCGCCCAACGGCTGGGCGATCTCGGAGCGGACGTTATCAAGATCGAGCCGGTTACCGGCGAGTGGCAGCGCCATGTCGCCGCCGGAGGTGCGACCGGTAACAAGGTCAATGTTTCGTTTCTGTCGCTGAACAGGAACAAGCGCTCCTTCGCCGTCGATCTGAAAAGCGATCAGGGCAGGAAACTGTTCCTGCGCCTGGTCGCCGATGCCGATGTGTTCATTCACAATTACCGCCCGGGCGTGCCGAAGCGTTTGGGTGTCGATTACGAGACGCTCTCCGGCATCAATCCCTCACTGGTCTATGTGTCCATGTCGGGCTATGGCGAAGACGGGCCCTATGCGATGCGGCCGGGACAGGATCTGGTTTTACAGGCCATGTCGGGTGCAATGCTCTCGGCCGGGCGCGAAGGCGAGCCACCCGCCGCGGCCGGCCAATATGTGGTTGACGCGGTCACCGCCTACACCGCATTCGAAGGCGCACTGGCGGCGCTCCTGCATCGTGAACGCACCGGCGAAGGCCAGTTGGTCGAGGTCAATATGCTCGACGCCATCACTACGCTGCAGATGCAGGAATTATCGGTCTTTACCGTTGGCGGCAAGCCGCAAACGCGCAGCAACGAACCGCACGCACATGTCTACATACGCTCACCTTATGGAACGTTCGCCACATCCGACGGGTATCTGGTCCTCGCCTTTCCCGATTACGGGCAACTGGCCGAGGCGTTGGATGAACCCCGCTTGGCCACCATGGATGCCGAAACCGATGGTTGGGACAAGCGCGATGAGGTGTTTGCGCTCGTTCGCCAACATCTGCTCACCCGAACCACCGCAGAGTGGCTGAAACGGTTCGAAACGGTCGGCATATGGGCCGGCCCGGTCTACGGATACAAGGACCTCGTCGAGGATCCGCAGATCGCCCATAACGGCACATTCGTCGAATATGACCATCCGACGGAAGGGCGGGTCAAAACACCGGGATTTGCGATCCGGTTTTCAAAGACGCCCTCCTCGGTCATGCGTGGCGCCCCGCTCGCCGGTCAGCATACGCGTGAAGTGCTCGAAGAACTCGGTCTGGAGACGAGCGAAATCGATGCGCTGGTCGATAGCGGCGCGATCAGTTGCGGAGACGAGGAATGACGGCGCCCTATCGCGGGCTGACATGGGATCATCCAAGGGGCGCGAACACACTGATTGCAGCGGTCGGCAATTGGCCGGGTGCGGGTGCTGATCCGCTGATCGACTGGAAAACCCAGCCGCTGGAAGGCTTTGAATCCCATCCGATATCGGATCTGTGTGCACAATATGACCTGATCGTGCTGGATCATCCGCATATCGGCGAGGCCATAGCCGGTTATTGCCTGCAACCCATCGACACGCTGTTCGAGCCGGCGGCGCTTTCCGCGCTCGAATCTGAGACGATCGGGCCCTGTTACGCGAGCTATCACATGTCGGGCCGCTTGTGGGCCCTGCCGCTCGACGCGGCAACGCAGGTTATGGCCTGCCGCGCGGATCTCCTTGCCAACGAGCCCCCGACAACCTGGCAGGCTGTTGAAAAGCTCTCCGAAACGACCGGTCGTGTGGCCCTGTCACTTGCCGGTCCGCATGCCTTACTGACGCTGCTGTCAATCGCCAGCGGCCTGCAACCGGAAACTGATCTGAGGAACGGCGACCGCTGGTTCGACCACGACATCATTTGCGAGGCCTATGGGCGTCTCAAGCGGCTTGCCGTTCGGTCGCCGGCAAAGGCATTGCCGCTCAATCCGATCGGAATCCTCGAGGCCATGTCAACCGGATCGGACATCGTTCTTTGTCCGTTGATCTATGGTTACGTCAACTATGCAGCTGGCAGATCAGGGCATCGCATCCGGTTTTGCGACGCTCCTGTCGACCGTCCGGACGGCCCGCCGGGATCCATTCTTGGCGGAACCGGCATTGGAATATCGCGTCGATGCGCCGTTACGCAGGAGTTGAAGGACCATCTCCAGTGGCTGATGGCACCCTCCACACAAAGACGTTTCATTCCCGATCATGACGGGCAGCCCAGCAGCCGCGATGCCTGGCGCGACCCTCGGATCAATGGTGATTGGGGCGATTTTTATGCGGGAACCACAACAACCATCGAGGCGGCGCGCATCCGTCCGCGTCACGACGGCTATATTGCGTTCCAGAAACAGGCGTCGGATTTCCTGCGCAGGGCCGTCTTTTCCGACGTCCCACCGGACCAGGCCGCGCGTACCGTTTCAAACATGTTCGCACAATCGAAATCCGTCGCAGAGGAGGTCTGAATGGCTCTTGTAAACCTGACAAAGGAAAACGCCGTCGCAGTCATCGAACTGAACCGGCCGGAAAAACTCAACGCGATCACTCCGGAAATGGCCGAATTGCTCCAAGAGGCGGCCGGTGACTGTATGCAAGACGGCGATATTCGTGCCGTGATCCTGACCGGCGGCGGGCCAAAGGCCTTTTGTGCCGGGTCGGACATTGCCGAGCTCGACACCTATTCGACGCCATGGCAGTTTCGCAATCGGCCTGACTATTGCGATTGCATCCGCGGGATATCCAAGCCCGTCATTGCGGCGATCAACGGCTATGCGTTTGGCGGCGGCCTGGAAATGGCGATGTCCTGCGACATCCGTCTTGCCGCACAATCGGCGAAATTTGCGGCCCCGGAAATCAAACTCGGCTGGATTGGCGGCGGCGGGATGACGGCCCAACTGGCGCTGGCCATGGGACCGTCAAACGCCGCCCTGATGGTCATGACCGGCGATCCGATCACCGCGCAACAGGCGGAGGCCTGGGGATTGGTCAGCGATATCTACGGTGAAAGCGAACTGATGCCGCGTGCCCTGGAACTGGCGCAGACGATTGCATCGCGCGCACCCATTGCCGCGGAGACAGCAAAGGCCAATCTCAGGGCGGCATTCAACATGCCGCTCGAAAAGGCCATCGAATACGAACGCGATCTGCAGACGATCTGCTTCGCAACCGAAGATGCCATGGAGGGTCGAAGGGCTTTTCGCGACAAGCGCCCGCCCGTCTTTCACCGGAAATGACCCGACGATAGTTTGTGGCGTTCAACCGCTGGACACTCACATCGACCGGCGCAGTCCGCATCGGGTGTGCGTGCCATGCCCGATGCTCTTGCCTTCACCTGTGCAATACGGCTACTGACTGCGATCATGCCGCGGATACGGTGCCGCGCCACATCGCAGGAAGGGACGAACCGGCACAACCATGAAAAGAGCGCTCATCGTCCTGATCTGTGGCGTCCTGCTTCTGTCGGCTGCCGTTTTCCTGGCCTGGACGTTTTCGACGCCCGAGGCACCATCACTGGCCCGTCCACTGACATCACCTGGCGCACCAGCCGCGGCACGAGGTGCGGCCGCCTTCGAAGGGGCCGGATTCAGCGGGTTGAGCATGGAGGCTCTGGAAAGCCATGCCCTGCCCTGGCGTCTGGTTTCGGCAGCCCTGGTCCTCGATGAACAATCACGAAATCCCGATCGTCCGGCGAGCATGGAAACCCTGTTCGCCATTCTGGCGCGGTTTGGTTTTCTTCCGGCGGGGGAACCGGTCAACAGGCCGGACGGAGTTCGTGCTCCCAATCGCGATATGCCGTTTGGATTTTCCCATGGCGACCTCGCGCCGGTTTGGGGGACGCGCGTCCGTGTGGCCAATCTAAGCTGCGCTGCCTGTCATGCGGGCGTCACCTATGATGCCAGCGGCCTGCCTAAACCCGGCTCCATCTGGCTCGGCATGCCGAACACATCGCTCAATCTCGAAGCCTACACGACGGATGTTTTCAAAGCACTGCGCCATGGCATCACCCGTCCCGATGCACTGATGGAAACCTTCGATGCGCTTTACCCGGATACCGGGTGGCCGGAACGGATGACAACGCAGTTTCTGGTTCTTCCGCTCGTCAGGAACAGACTGGCGGACCTCGCTGACGCGGATCGCCCATTGCCTTTCCCGAACGGACTGCCAGGCAGTACCAACGGTGTGGCCGCCCTGAAACACAAGACCGGCGTTGCGCTGCATCAGGGCGATGCAGGCGACAATGGAATCGTCTCCATTCCGGACCTTGGATATCGCCACTGGAGAACCAGCCTGCTTGTCGACAGCTCCTATTCCCTGCCGGACACCGATCCGTCCAGCCGTACGCAGGCTGGCGATCTGACGCCGGATCATTTGCAGGGGCTGGCCAGAATTACCAGCTTCTTCACCGTGCCGAGCATGGGTGTGCACCCGAACAGGGCCATCGGACATGTGGATGAGGCAACGGACATTTTCAGCTTTCTGGCCGATGCCTATCGACCGATGCCCTTTCCAGGCACGGTCAATACCCAGAAGGCACTTGCCGGCGAAGCGATCTTCAGCCGGGAATGTGCACAGTGTCACGGCGCCTATGAATGGCGGGACGGACGGCCCAGCCTCGTCAGCTATCCCAACTGGCGCGGCGATGTCGGCACCGATCCCCTACGCGCTGAAACCTTTTCCGCCGAGCTGGCCGCAACGTTCAGCGACACGGTCTATGCCTCTGAAATGACAATACAGCCCACCGGTGAGTATGCGGCACCGCCTCTGACCGGCCTTTGGGCATCGGCGCCTTACCTTCACAACGGATCGGTCCCGACGCTGCTTGATCTTCTCAATCCCGAATCGCGTCCGGCGACGTTCCTGGTCGGCGGCCATGCATTGGATTTCGAGAAGGTTGGATTGCGCCTGAGCTTTGACGGCACTTATCCCGGTGGGTACGAACCGTTTTCCCAGCCGGTTCTTTGCGACACGTCGAGACCGGGACAGACCAATGGCGGACATCGCCATGGCGCGGCACTGTCGCCGGCGCAAAAGCAGGCGTTGATAGAATATCTCAAACTGCTTTGAAGCGGCGACCGGATGTGCTCATGAAAGCAGGATTTCGTCGAGGCCCCGGCGCGCGCGGCCATTGTCTGCCCCCGGTGGACGCCGACCAATGCGGAATGCCGAAACCACCCGCCGGTCTGCCGCGAGGCCGGCCATGCGATGAATCCTCTCCGCCGTCGGACGATGGTCCGCAAGCGCGGCCAGGACCGCCGCGCTGAACCCGGCCGCCTCGAAACGCAACCAGAGACGGTAGAAAAACCGGCCGCTTTCCATGGGATCCTCATCGGCGGGCCGGTGGAAGATCGCAATGGCAGCAGCGCCGCCGGTTTTGGCCTTTTCCGACAGGAGCGGTTTTGCCAGCGACAGCCTGTCCAGCAGCGAAAATACCGGCCCCATGACCACGGGAACGCCCAGTGCGTCCACCCGGCTCATCTGCATCGCTTCGGCATTGAGCCCGTCGCTGGACCATCGCGGATGCCTGCGATTGAGCCGCATCCAGCATACCAATTCGCGGCGGAACGCGGCGTCGCGCATGAAATGGAGACTGGCGGCGTCCGTCAGCTCAGCCAGTTCCGCAATCTGTTCAGCTTGCGAAAACAGGTGACAATCTTCGGTGCGCAGGGCATCTGCTTCATTTCTGTCGCCATCCGTGTGGGCGGCAAATGCGCCGCGCCATGATTTGCGCTGATCCATATGGTCGGCCAGCGGGTCGGGGACCGCAATGCCTTCAAGCTTCGCTGTCAGTACTGGACGGAGGGTCCCGGCTGCCGCGGCGTCCGGAGGTTCGAATCTCACCGCCCGTCCCTGCGCCGAGGCGGCCAGTAACAAACCTTCCGCGGATGCGCCGAGACTGATCGCGGCATCCCGACCTTGCGGATCAGCCGCCGCAAGGCGCACGTTCATGTCTTCAAACAATGTTGCCGCATCGCCGTCGATGCGCCAACGGGCCGGCTGAACATTATGAACGCTTGGCGCCAGAGCGGCCTGCGCAATCAGTTCATGCCACTGACCGGTGTTCACGACAGCGCCTTTCGAAACAGATGAAGATGATGCAATGGGGTCGCTCCCAGTTTTTCCATCTGGCGCAGGCTCGCCGCGTTTTCGTCGGCAATCCAGGTGATGCCGAGTTTTTCATAACCGCCGTCGCGCAAGGCGTGAAGCGTCCGGCGAAGCATCCGGCCCATGATCCCCTGTCCATGCCGGTCGCGATTCACGGAGTAGAAGATGATGACCGCCCGTTTCCGGTTGAAACGATGCCGCAGATAGTGCCACGGGGTAAGCAGACCCAACCTGGAACGACCTGCCCGCATGAAGCCTGTCAGATCCGGAATACAGATCACCACGCCAACCGGCTCACCGTCAATCTTCAGAAGAGATGACAATCGCGGGTCGATGATCGCCATCATCTCACCGGCCTGGAAATCGAACTCCTCCGGGGTTAGCGGCACAAACATCGGATTTTCGGCAAAGCCATCATTGAGAACCTGCCGGGCTTCCTCCATGCGCTGCCTGAAATCCCTGCGGCGCACGGAGGCGAAGCTCCCCTGTACTGCTTCTGGCGAACCGTGCGAAGGCACGTTTGCGTTTGCCAAATCGAGTTCGAATGTGCGCATGGGAAAGAAGGCTTCAAATCCGCTTGCCCGCAACTGGGCCGGGATGTGCGGTGGGTTGACGATCATATCCGTATAGGCGGCATGTTCGAAGCCGCCGGTCTGGACACCGCATTGCTGCATGGCCGTCAGATTGAAATTGCCGACCAGTTCGTCAAATCCCTTGCGACTTGCCCAGGCGCTCGCAGCTTCCAGCAGGCAGGCAGCGGCCTCCGCGTCATCGGCGCAGTCGAAAAAACCAAACGAGGCCCGGTTGGTTCCGTAAAGCGCATTTGATGCGCGATGGTGGTGAACGACAATCCGTCCAAGGGGCTTGCCGCTCCTGCGCGCAACAAAGAATGAAAGGTCATCATCGGCGTCAAACAACGGATTTGCCTGCGCGGACAGGAACCGGCGAAGATCGGATTTCATCGGCGAAACGTAGGGCGTATCGGGACCATAGACCGCAAAAGGCACCTCGAAGAAGGCCTCGAAGTCCCGCTCGAGAATCTCGGTCGTCATGGTTTTTTGCTCCCGAACATCAGCGCTGCAAACCGTTGCACGGCAGCAAGTTCAAGTTCGGCACCGGGCGAAGCCGTCAAGGTCGGCATGTTCAGGGCAATGATGATGCGCGGCTGGCGAGAGACCAGCATGGCATGGGTGGCGCCGTATTTTTCGAAGAACCAGTGAAGCTGCTCGTTTGCATCGGTGCCAGGAGTCGCGTCATCGCCGGGTATCCCGGCTTTTCGCCGGATCGGTGCGTCATCGAATGCGCCCATAAGTGCATCGTCAAAATCCGCCAAATCCGCGTCTCGCAACACGAGGGCACCTGATACCATGGGATGGTTTTGAAGGGTCTGCAGAAAGTCTTCGGGGCTTTCATCCCCTGCTTCGGCGATCGATCTCAAAATGCTGTCGCGTTCCTCGTCGCGATGAAGTGTCCGACGCTCGTTGTAGATCTGCGCGACCAGCGTTGCGCTGATGATGACGGCGATGACTTGAACCGTTGTTGTTCCATCAAGCGTGGCAAGGAATGAAATCACCAGTCCGGCGGCCAATCCCGCCGCAAGGACCAACATGAACGAGCGCGCAATCTCCCAATGGGTCAGATTGATGCGGCTGAAGCTGAGGGCAAGCCAGCACAGGAACAAAATGGCGATACCGGACAATCGGACCGGGGTCAGGAAAAAAGCGTCGCGAAAATCCGTCAGGGTAAAGGGCACGATCAGCAGAAGCGAGAGAGCCAGCCGATCGACCATCAGGTTCTCAGAGGCCGTCAGCGTGGCGCGGTCCCGGGAGACGACCAGATAGCCAAGAGCGATGAAGACCGCCAGTTGCAATCCCAACAGCAGATAGATGAGACCCACATCCATCCATGCCGGTTCGACAAATGCCAGCAGCAGGATGATTGCCGAGCCGACCGCTGTGAGCCACTTCAACGGGACCGGCGCGTGGCGGCGCAGCAATCCCTCCGTCAGGATGAGCGCGGCAAGCGGCACGAACCCGGCCGCTGCCACAGTCAGTTGATCGAAAAAACCGATTTGCGTTGTCCAGGCAAGAATGCGTGCAACCAGCATGACACTCAGCACATCGATGCCGAACAGGAACCTCCGGTTCAGCGAACTTTTTTCACGCGCAAGACTGCCGCGCAGGATCAACAGGCCAAGCAATGCTGCCAGCGAGACGAAACTGTCGGTGATGACAAGTGCAGACATGAGCGGCCTAACGCATCATCTGCTTCAGAAATCTTCGGACGACAGGTTTCATCGCTGCGGCGACGAGCCTGTTTCGCGGCCGTTCCACCCGCCCCGCATAGGGATTGAAGAACCATCCCCGGCAATCTGCCCCGTGTGGGCGGCCGAGCGCGCCTGCCAGGGCTTCATAGGCCATCAGATTGCCGGTTGTCAGGACCATTGGCGCAAAGGACATGCGGCTGCGTTTGCCGGCGGCAACGTCGCCCGCCAGTTCAAGATCGACATGGTGACGTGATGACGAATTGAGAATGACATATTCAGCCTCGCGCAAAAACGCCTGCTGGCGCTGATCGTCGCTGAGACGATTCCAGTCCGTGCCCTGTGTGGGATAGGCCAGCCGCTCTTCCGGCATAGGGTCGCCGGCCTTGGTCACATAGATCGAGGGCAGCGGCGAGGCATAGGCGTCGATGACGGATTTTCCAAGGGCACGGGCGGTGCGGTAAAGAAGAAGGGAGGCCGCCAGGTCATCGGTCCCGTTTACGACAATCGCGCTTTGCCGGACCGCCTCTTCCACATGATCAACCCAATCCTGCCGGTAGACGGTGATGTCAAGCTCCGGGTTGATGGTCAGACACACATCACGTGTTGCTTCTGCCTTGTGCTGATCAATCGTATGGAGAAAGGCAAAGGCCTGACGGTTGAGATTCGATATTTCAAACGCATCGATATCGGACAGGATCAGCCCGCCGACCCCGGCGCGGGCCAGCGCCATGACGCAGGCCCCGCCCATGCCGCCGGTGCCGCATACGAACACCGTGCTGTCGCGCAGGCGGGCCTGCTCTTCCTCTGTGACGAATCCGATGTTTCGGGTCGAGAATTCGGCATAGTCGAAGTCATCGGTCATTGGGTCGGGCCCTTAATATTCCCCAGTCTCTTGAGGCATCCGTCCAATAGAGCAGAGGCAGCAGGAGGCGCTGAAGCGTGACATAGGCGCCGGCGAACAGGAGCGCGACCACGGAGCGTGCCGGAACGGAATCCTGCAGATATCTGCGAATGGCCGGCAGGTCGATCGTCCCCAGTTGCAACACATCGTCACCGCGTGTGTAGTCAAGCTGTTCTTCGCAAAATGAGTTGTAGATCTGCCGGCGATGTTTGGGGGCCTGGTCGAATGTCTTTTTCAGCTCATCCGATCCACCGGTATAGGCATTGGTGATAACAAAGCGTGCTTCGTCGAAATCCGCATCGTCACCGACGCCGAAAACGTGCCGGTGATCATGCATGATCGCTCGGGCGACAAGCAATTGCCTGAGACTTCGCTTCCGGTCGATGCCGGGCGCCGGATACACCTTGGAGAATGTTTCGGTGACCATGCCGATGATCGCCGGAACCTGTGTCACATTGGAAATCCAGACCGGGCGCAGCTGGTTTCTGAAAAACAGCATCATGCAGGTAAGGCCGTAAAGAACCCAGGACAGCCCGCGGGACTGTTCTGCAGGGTCTACCATCACCAGACCCAGATGCAGCACGCGCACCGGGTTGCCTGAAAGATCGATATCCATCAGGGCCAGCGCATTGAAGGCCACCGGCCGGCCATCCGACTCACGCCGCACCAGCGTGATGACCGAACTGCCGAGGCGTCGGGAATCTCCGGAAAATACGCCATAATCCAGAGACCCGCCCGGCAATGTATGGGATGCGACCTTAACAAGATCCGCAGACAGGGCCGCAAGCTCATCTGGCTCCATCCAAAGGCCAGGGCGTTCGACGATACGTGTCCGGTAGCCCTTGCCGGTACGAATTTCCAAATCCATGTATCTTCTGAACATGGATTTCACGATGGCGCGTAGCAAATCTCAGCACTCCATAATCCGTCAAACTCCTACGCAATCCCTCTCTACAAAGCCTTAACCGCAACGGCCGTGACTGCGTTCACTGGCCTCTTTGACCATTGGCCAGACCCGCAATCAGCCTGAACATCGGAGCGGATTTGACGCAGATCAAGATTCCGCATCGCCGCCCCAGCAATATGGAATCGATGACACACATTTCGACAGGACGATAGACATGGTTGAAAAATCGCACACGGCTGGCTGGCTGCCGAATATTTATGATCCACTGCGCACGATCGGCCACAGGGTGGCCGACTGGTTTGCGCCGCGATCGGACGCATCCGCATGGGATGAAGGCTATGAAATCAACATTGAACTTCCGGGCGTCAAGCCGGAGGATGTCGACGTGACCCTTGATGGGGACAGTCTCACCGTGCGCGGCGAGAAGCGCTCCGAACGCGAAGAGAGCGGACGGTCCTATTTCTTTTCGGAACGCGAATATGGCGCCTTTCAGCGAACGTTTCGCCTGCCCCCGGAAGCGGACAAGGACAACATTCTCGCCGACTACAGCGACGGCATCCTTAACCTTAAAATCGCCAAGAAACCGTCGGCCAAGCCGGAGGAAAAGAAGATTTCCATTACGCGCCGTTGAGGCGCTTTGCCGAGCCGCGTTTTGACTGGAGCCATTCAGATTTTGACGGAATCGGCACAATCTGAACGCTTCAGCACAATCAAAGACCGACACCATTGTCTCCTATCTGACAGGAGGTGAACCGGTCCGGTTCCCTGACGGGCCGCCGACTGTTCCTGGTCCGGCGCCCAGCCACGTTTTGATTTCAACAGCATTTCCAATAGCTTCTGCGACGCTCCGAACAAATCGATTCAGGGCGCTCGCAAAGTGATTCAAGCGTGGCGAAAGGCAACGGGCAACCGTCCTCACTGCCCGGACAGCGGCTGGCAAAGTCGGAAAGATTGTGATTAACTTGTAAATACAAATCTATGCGGTACCGGCCGCATGACGATCATGTCCCCGCGGCACATCAGGGGCGTTCGGAAGACAGTCGAGACGGGAGTGAAGGCCATGTTGCCGGAGGACGACACACCAAAATATGAGCGGGCGCACCGGGCGATCCTCGAACGGGTGAAGTCCGGCCGCTATCCCGTCGGTGCGCGGATTCCAACCGAGGTGGAGTTGTCCTCCCAGTTTGCCGTCAGCCGGGTCACCATACGCCGGGCGCTCGATATACTGGTGCGCGAAGGCTATGTGGAGAGCAAGCAGGGAAGCGGCTATACGGTCCTGACACAGTCGCCCTCCTCCGACACCTGTCTGACGTCCTTCACCGATGCCATGCTGCGGGCCGGCCGCGAGCCGACCACCCGGTTCCTGTCGATCGAACATCTGGATCCGGCCGCCGGCGATATCGCGGATATTCCCGACGAAATGCGGCGGGAACCGATCACCTGTGTGCGCCGCTTGCGGCTGGTCGACGGAACGCCGCGCATGCTGGTCATGACCTATGCACCGACCCGCCTCCTTCAGGGGGCGGAGCCGGAGGATTTTCCCGAAAGCGGACCCGGCCAATCCATATTGCGGATCCTGAGTGAGCGGTTCAATCTGGCCTGGTCGGCGGCCTGCGAAGATATCAGCCCGGTGGCCGCCGATGAAAAAATGGCCGAAACCTTCAATGTCGATCCGGGCTGCCCGCTTTTGAAACAGGCCTGTTCCGCCTTCGATGACAGGGGCGATATCGTGTTCCACGAGGATGTGTTCCGCACTGGTTCTGTCAGCTTCAACCTATCCCAGCAATCGCGCACGCCGACCTACAATTAGAAAGTCCGTTCCATGTCAGCAGGTAAATTTCCGACAATCACGCCCGACCTGATGCGCGAGCGGCTAGCGCCGCCCTCCGAAACGGTCCGGCTGTTGATCGATACGGATGCGGCCAATGAAATCGATGACCAATACGCTCTTGCCTGGGCGCTGCTGTCACCGGAGCATATGACGGTTGAAGCGGTGACGGCGGAGCCGTTTTCCTTTGCCCACCACCGCAAGGAACTGCTGGCCGCCGAGCGCGCGCTGCAGGCCGGAGACGCGCACCGCGAGCAATTGGTGGGCGGATTCCAGGGGTGGATCAAACGCCTGCATTCGCAGGGTCGGCGCGCCGCGGATCTGGAATTTGTCGGTCCGGCCGAAGGCATGGAACTCAGCTACGTCGAAATCCTGAGGATCTACGAGAAACTCGGCATGGACCCCGGCGGCAATGTCCATCGCGGCGCAGATCGCTACATGGAAGCCCCCGACCAGCCGGTCCGATCCGAAGCCGTGGAGGCTATCATCGATCTGGCGAAATCGGGCAACGGACCGCTTTACATCGGCGCCATGGGTTGTGTCACGAACATTGCATCGGCGCTGTGGCTGGCGCCCGAAATCGTCCGCGACATTGTGGTCATCTGGACATCCGCCTATCCGTCAAACGCACCGCATTGCAACCGTCCGTCGCTCAATCTGGTGCAGGATCTGGCCGCCTCGCGGCTGATTTTCGACAGCGGTGTGCCACATATCTATCTGCCCGGATATCATGTAGGCGCGCAGCTCAAGATCTCGCTGCCCGAGATGGAGGCATTCGTGCGCGGGCGCGGCGCCATCGGCGATTATCTTCATCATCTCTATACAAACAATCCGCTGCACAAGATGTTTGCGCTGACCAACACGGAACGGCGGACCTGGGTCATCTGGGACATCATCGTGATCGCCTGGCTGATCAATCCGGACTGGGTGCCAACCCATCTGACGACGTCGCCGATCCTCGATGATGATCTGTTCTGGTCGAAGGACGATGCAAGGCACCTGATGCGCGAGGCGCATGATGTTCAGCGTGATGAGATTTACCTCGATTTCTACGACAAGCTGGCAGTTGCAGCACGGTAGGCGTCAAGAACCAAGCTCTGCCAGCCGGGGCAAAGGCGCAGGACTTCAATCCAGGGCTTTGATCAGGCGTTGCAGCCGGTTTGTGCCCGTGTCGGCCAGCCAATCGGCCAGGGCAGATTCACCGTTGCGCCCAAACACAGCGATAGCATCGGACCAGATGGCGCGCCCGCACATGAACCCGGCAAAGCGCACTCCCGCCTCCTTCGCCATGATCAGGGATGCCTCGAACGCCTCGAAGGCAACACCGGCGCTTAAGTAAACGAGGTCGCTCCCATCGGCCGGCTCCGCCGCATGGCGAAACGCCTCCAGGGCCTGTTGCCGGGACATCTGCGGGGCGCCGAATCCCTCCACGAAGTTGAGATCGACGGGCACTTCGACCTTCAGTACATCGGCGCCAAGCCGTGGCTCGGCAAATGCTTCGGTTGCCCGGCGCACCATATCGGGCTTCAGACGGGCAAATTCCGGCGTGCCCGGTACAAGCTGCGGATGATAGACAAGCGGCTCGACAAGATATCGGATCCCGTTGGCGCGGCAATCGCGTCCCAGGCCGGCGATGATCTCCAGCTTTCTGCGGTTGAGATCAGACCGATCATCGGGTGCGTAATACATGAAAAATTTGAGTTGCCGGACGCCAAGTCCGGGATAATCCGATACGGCCAGACTGTCCGGAAGCACCGTGATACGATCATCGTCCGAGATGTGATAGACATCGGCCTCATAGGCCATCATCGGCTCGCAACCGTCCGGATAGTCCGCCAGCAGATCGGGACCGCAACTGGCATCGACCAGCACCGTCGATGCGTGCGGGCCCAGGAACGTCAGAACGTTGCGCTTGAAGGTCAACAGGTCATCGGGCCGCGCGTGTTCTCCCCGCGCCTCGCGAATGGCAGCTTCGAGCCCGCTGCCGGCATCCACCGCGACCCCATGGATCGGCTGGCCGGACGGCTCACCCATTGCCGACTCCGTCACCGCCCCGAATGGTCGGGAAATAGGGACTTCGTTGCGGCGCCTGCCAGTGGTTCAGCATATCCGGCGTCGGCGTGAACAGCGAAATCGAGAAGCCGCCCATCTCCTGGGTCGTCGAGAAGGAGCCGATCATCGGCGAAATTGTCGGTATGTTTCGCTCGCCCAGTTGCCTTGCAACTTCGCCGTAAATCGTCAAAAGCTCCATCATCGTCGTACCGCCCGAACCATTGACCATCACGACCGTTGGCGTTCCGGCCTCGATCGGCCGGTCGTTCATCAGTTCGCCGATCATGAAAGCAACCAGGTCCCTGACCGGTTCCAGCTTGCGGCGGCTGACACCGGGCTCGCCATGCACACCCATGCCGATATACACCTCGTCATCGGGCAGCGTGAACATCAGGTCTCCGGTCAACGGCGAAACGCCGGGCGACAGGGCTGCACCCAGCGTGCGGGTTCGGGCGCGAACGTCTTCGCCGAGGCTGACCAGATCATCCAGGGCCATACCCGTTTCAGCTGCTGCTCCGAGAACCTTGTAAATGAACAGTGTTCCCGCCGCGCCGCGGCGCTCGTCTTCCTGTCCCTTCGGCGCTGAGGAGATGTCGTCATACATCAGGAGCGGACGAACCTTGATGCCGTCATCCTCGGCCATCATGGCCGCGGCGTTGCCGTTGATCACGTCCCCTTCATGGCGCGATATCAGCAGCACGGCGCCAGCGTCGCCGGTAACCTCCTCGATGCCCTCGAGAATAAGGTCCGGTGAGGGTGCGGTAAAAACATCGCCAACGACATTTGCATCCAGAAGACCTTCTCCGACAAAACCCATGGCAATGGGTTCGTGTCCACTGCCATTGCCGATGAGAAGAGCAACCTTGCTGTCGCGGGGTTTGGGCTCGGCCCGGCGCACGACGCGCGGATTGTCACCGCGGGTCACGATGCCGGGAAAGGCACTGACGAAGCCGTCGATCATGTCGTCAACGATCCGGTCCTTGTCATTGTAGAGTTTTTTCATGCTGTTCTCCCGGGCGCTTTGGCATATTCTTCGAGCATTTCGGCAACGGATACGGCACCGGCATCCAGATGGCCGACGCCGGCCCCCTCGACATATTTCGCGCGACCGCGCTTTGCCGCCATCTCTCGGGTAGCCTGCGCACCCTGTCGTGCTGCGGTCGCAACAGCCTGGGGATCCGTGCCCGCGCCGGCGGCCGGAATCAAAGCATCAAGCATGGTCTTGTCACCGGCCTTGGCCTGTCCCATCTGGCCGATGCGCTCGGCCGCCTTTGACAACGCCGCACCAAGCGGAACAGTGCCCGCCATCGCCGATTCAAGCGCCCCGACGACAAGCCCGAACAGGGACCCGGACGCACCGCCCGCTGCTTTTCGAAACGCCTTGCCGGCATTGTCGTCGGCGTCGGCGGCGGCCCGAAGACCTTTGAGGATCGTCGTCCCATGATCGCCGTCGCCGGTCTCCGCATCCAGCTTGTTGAGTTGATCTTCCAGCCCTTCGAAACGGGTCACAAGGCTTGTGAAAAACGGCTTGCTCATCCGAATGTCTCTTGCATGAAGGTCAGAGCGCGCCGGGCGGCATCCGTCGCGTCGGGTTCGATATTGCGCCATATGTTGAGGTCGGCACTGGCCGGGTTGCCCGGGATCACAAACATCTCGGAGACGATCCAGCCATCATATTGAATCGTCTCCAGCCCGGCCTTGACGTCGCTCCACGGCACATGGCCGGAGCCCGGAACACCGCGATCATTGTCCGAAACGTGAAAATGGGCCAGCCGGTCCCCGGTACTGACGATGGCTGATTTGACGTCCTTTTCCTCGATGTTGAGATGAAACGTGTCAAGCAGCACGCCGACCCGCGGCGTGCCCGATGCCTGTGCCATGGCAACAGCATCGGCCGCCGTGTTGACCAGATCGGTCTCGAAACGGTTGATCGCCTCGATGCCAAGGGTCACGCCATGGCGGGACAAATCACCGTCAATCGCCGCAAAGGCTTCGGCCGACCGGGCGGCCCGCTTTGGAATATTCGCCGGGTCATAGACGCCCCAGGGTGCAAACACCACGCCGGCAAGACCGCTTGATCCGATCTTCGCAGTCGTGCAGACGGCCCAGCGCAGATGCTCGAGACCGGCATTGCGGACGGATTCATCATCGGATGTGATATCGGCCTCAGCCGACAGGCCATCCGAACAGGTCACGCCGATCGCATGGTCCTTGATCAGTCGTCCGAGCGCCTCGGCCTTTTCATCGCTCATGCCAAGCAGCGAGACTTCCACACCATCGAAACCGAGTTCGGCGACGGTCCTTACGATGGGTGCGAGTTCATCAGTCCAACGCGCCATCCAAAGCCCTGCATGTACGCCGAATTTCATCGCAATCTCCTGGACTCATGTCTCATTCGTTTCATCCATTCTGCGCAGCCGCTGCGACGGGTCCTGACCTTAATGAGTCAAAACCCATAGGGTCGATGGCGGAAGCGCCAGCGGCACCTCCTGGTCGACGAGATAACCCTCGACATCATTGGGGTTTGCGATCGCTGTGATCATGTCGTCACCGACAGTCAGTTTGAGCCGGGTCTGCGTGCCCAGAAAGATCTTGTCGACAAGTTTGGCCTGCAGGGTATTTTCACCGTCTGCGGCCGTCCCTATGCGGACATTTTCCGGGCGAAAGGTCAAAATGCCGCTGCCTTCGGGCGCATCCCCCGGCAATGTCAGCGAACCAAGCGGCGCCTCGAACATGCCATTTGCCGATGTGCCGGAAATGAAATTCTGACCGCCGAAAAAGCGCGCCGTCGCCTCATCCGCCGGCCGTTTGTAAAAGACGTCGGCATCGGCATATTGCCGCAGCCTGCCGTCAAGGATCAGCGCCACCTTGTCGGCCAGAACGACCGCTTCTTCCTGATCGTGGGTCACGAAAACCGTGGTAATGCCCATCTTCTGCTGAATGTCGCGGATGAGATCGCGCAATTCGAACCGCAGATGCGCATCGAGATTGCTCAAGGGCTCGTCCAGCAACAGCAGTCTCGGCTCGACGACGAGGGCGCGGGCCAGCGCAACGCGCTGCTGCTGGCCACCGGACAGTTCCGACGGTCGGCGGCTCTCAATGCCGGGCAAGCGGACGAGTTCGAGGATAGCGCTGACGCGCTTGTCGATTTCCGCGCGGTCCATTTTACGAATCTTGAGGCCATAGCCGACATTCTGGGCAATGGTCATGTAGGGAAACAGCAGATAGTTCTGGAAGACCATGACCGCGCCGCGTCGTTCGGGGGCGATCCTGATGATGGATTTTTCGTCAAACAGAATGTCGCCGGCCGTCGGTTCGAGCAGACCGGCAATCATTTTCATGGTCGTCGTCTTGCCACAGCCCGACGGCCCCAGCAAAGCGACAAGACTGCCGGACTCGATTTCAAGATTAAGGTCCGCGACCGCTGCTTCGGTCATGCCCGGAAAGCGCTTGGTCAATCCCCTGATCGCCAGATGCGTCATAATTGTCCCCGCCCGCCGGGCGCAGCACCAGGAGCGTTCCTGAAACGCCTGTCAGTCATTCGCAACATCGATTTGAAACTCCACCATGGCCACCGTATGCGGCGGCAATTCAAGCGGCGACGCTTCGGCCGGCCACTCTTCTTCCTCAATCACAACCGCTTCGGGATCCGCTTGCGTGTTGAGCGCCTGCGGCGCGTCCCCGGTCACCCGATGGATCCGGCCCGTTCCCTTCGGCGTCACGCCATCAAGTTCGATCCGTGCCGTCCGTTCGGGATCGCGATTGACGAGCGACAGAAAAAGGATCTCCCGGTCCGGCGCGTAGGTCGCCGCGGCATCGATGAGCGGCATGTCGTCAAACGCCGGCAATGTTCCGGCCGCAGGCGTTGCCACGGTCGGCCCGTCAACGCCGCATTCCACCGAGACCGGCCCCCGGTACCGGGTGAACAATTCAAGCACCAGCGTTGTCGGTGTCTTCCATACCTGGGTGGGCGTGACGCGGTAGTTGCCCATGACATTGATCAGGTTGAAGCTCGCCGACATCTTGATCCAGTCGGCGCGTTGCAGGCAGGCATTCATCAGGGCGCCCGTATAAATCCCGTCGGCAACACCATAGTCTTCGAAAAAGTCCGGCGGTTTCCCGGCGACATAGGTGTTCCATTCGTCAAACGCGATCGGCGGCGGCGGTGTCGCATGGGCCTGTACGATCTCCCAGGTGCGGTCCAGCATCATGCCGACCTCATGGGCGGACGCGACTTTCGGCCAATACAGTTCCTCGGCCGGCGGCGGGGTTGTCCATTTTTCCGTGCGGATCGAATAATAGTGGACACTCAGCTTCTTCATCCGCTCACCGGTGCCCTTCAGCACCAGTTCGTTCCAGTGCCCGTAAAGGTCCGTCGGCGCGCCCACCGCGATGAGATCCAGTGTTGCGTCGAGGGCGATCATGGCATCGTAGAATTCAACATAGCGGCGCGCATAGGTCTCGGCATCGCAGGTTCCGACCTGCCAGTTGCCGAACTGCTCATTGCCCACGAACCAGGTTTTCACGCCATAGGGTTCGGGATGGCCGTTGGCAGCCCGCAATTTGCCCATGGGCGTTTGTGGCGAACCGTTGCAATATTCAACCCAGCGGGCGGCCTCGTCCGGAGTTCCAGTGCCCATATTGATCGTTAGGATCGGTTCCGTGTCGACGTGCCGGCACAGCGTCATGAATTCGTCGGTTCCGACATCATTTGGTTCCCACAACGACCACGCCGGGTCCAGGTAACCGGGCCTGCGGTCCGGGTCGCCGATCCCCTTTTCCCAGTGATAGGCCGAGGCAAAGTTACCGCCCGGCCAGCGCAGAAACGTCGGCCCCCATTCGCGCAACGCCGCCACGACGTCGCGACGGTGGCCGTCCAGTTGCCCGTCCGGCATGACAGAAGCGCAGCCGATCCACAGATCGCCCTGTGCCTTGTGGGCGATGGAGAAAACGGCATTGTCGTCGTCACGCCCGGTCGTCAATTCGGTCCGGTATTCCTGCCAGTCGTCGGCAACACCGGGGATCGTCCAGACCTGGTCACCGAGGCTGACCTCGACCTCCTGGCCGATGCCTTTCAGCACCACCCGGAGCGTATAGGTCTGTCCCGCTCGAAGGACCAGACCGTCCTGCTGGACCCCATGCGCCCGTCCGTCGGCATGGCGGATGGTGATGCGCTGCGACTGGGTGCCGGTATAGAATGTCGTGTTGTCATGCACGAACAGCACGTTGTCGTGGTGCGGCGCGAGGGCTTCCCAGGGCACGACAACGCCATAGCTCGGATTTTGATGCGACAGGCCTTCCGAGAGACCGACAAACATCTTGTCGTGGCCGAGAAATTTGCGATTGCGCAGCATTTCCGACCAGTGCCCCTGATAGATGGACCGCCCGATGTGTTCGAGATTGGCGCCATAGAGGTGATCGTGGACTTCTCCGATCTGTCGTTTCGGATCCAGCCGGATCTGTGCATCGAAATGGGTGGACGTTGCGCTGGTCATACTCTCCCGAAGCCTCCCACTGCGCTCGATTCGCCAGAGAGATATCGGGAGGCAACGAGCAGGATCAAAATGGCCGGTGCGATGAAGATCAGCGACAAGGCGGCAATCACCGCATTGTTGCCGCTGCCGGCGGCGGCAAACAGCAGCATCGGCAGGGTGATCACCCGCCCCTGCCCGATCAGGAAGGTCAGCAGATACTGGCTCCAGGATACGAGGAACGCAAACAGCGCCGCGACAAACAGACCGGGCAATATGGCTGGGAGCGTGACATCCCAGAATATCCGGATCGGCCCCGCACCCAGGCTGCGCGCCTGGGCTTCGAAATCCGGATTGTAATTGGCAAAGACACCGCTCAGTGTCAGGACCACATAGGGCATCACCGGAACCAGATGCACGATGCTTACGCCGATAATGCTGCCCGAAAGGTCCAGTGGCACGCCGGCGGCCTCGAGCGCCAGGTCCCAGCGAATGAAGTTGATATTCAGGCCAAGACTGAAGGCGATGGGCGGCACGATTGTCGGCGTTATCACCATAAATTCGATGATCCGCTTGCCGCGGAACCGGTAAAGGCCGAGCGCCCGCGCGGCGGGCAGTCCGATGATGATGGAAAAGCCTGTGACGACGGCGCCGATAAACAGGCTGAGCCCCAGCGCGCTGACCACATCCGGCACACTCGCCCAAAGCGAAATGAAGCCCTCCAGGCTGCGATCGCCGGCACGCGGAATCAGCCGCAGCCGCTCCCAGGCCTGCAGGCTCCACTCATTCGGTATGAACTGCGGATAGAACCAGCGAAAGGCAAAGGCGTTGATGAAAAACGCGATCACCGGAAGCACCAGCATCAGGCACATGAAGAAGATGGTCAGGTAGAACACCACGCGACCGAAACCCCGGCGCGCTCTTGTTTCAGCCGATTTGGCAGTGCTGGAAAGTGTGAGATCCGACATCGTTCTAACTCTTTCGCACTGTGCGGGCGCTGACATACATGTAGAGGAACACCAGAGCAAACACGATAACGGCGATGATGATGCTCAAGGCCATGCCTTCGGCGCGGGCATTGAGGTCCGGATTGAGGAAATATTCCAGGGCCAGCACCGGCAGCATCTTCGGATGTTGGACACCGAGAATGCGTGGCACCTCATAGGTGCCGAAGGTAAAGGCGAAGACGATGATCGAAGCCGACATCAGTCCCGGCATGATCAATGGCAGGGTCACCGTGCGAAAGCGCTGCCATCTGTTGGCACCGAGACTTTGCGCCACCGCCTCGTAATCTTCACCCAGCGACTGCAGAACCGCCATGACGATGATGCCGAAAAATGCGACTTCCTTCCAGATATAAGCGAGAATGATGCCCAGCCCATAGGGGTCTCTGGTGAGAACGGGAAAGTCCCGGGGTGCATCGATTATGCCGAGTTCGCCGGCAAATCGCGCCACGAGACCGCTCTGCGCGAACAGGAGCAGCATGCCAACCGCAATGACCAGATGCGGGATCGGCAGGTTCAACTGAAACAGGAAGACGGCGAGCTTCTTGCCGAAAAAGGTCCGGCGCAGCAGCAGCGACAGGCCAACGGCCAGCGCCGCGGAAATGAACGTGCTTGCGCCCGCGACCCACAGCGTCAGCGCCAGACCCGGCCAGAACTGGCTGGCGCTGCGTTCGGAGAACATGACCGCATAATAGGCGTCCAGACTGAATTCGGTGTTGCCGATCTGCGGCTGATATCCGAGACTCTGGAGAAATCCGAAGCCCAGACTACCGAAAAACAAAATCGTAATGATGGCCATTGTCGGGCCCAGCATAAGCGGGATCCGCACACGCTCCCATTTCATAGGGCGCCCCTTCTGAATGATCCGGGATTTGGCCGGGCACGAAGCCCGGCCAAATTGGTCGTCGCAGGATTAGTTCGGCAGCGGCTCGCCGCGCAGAACGTATTTCTGCCAGTCCGCTTCGATCTTCGACTGATATTCAGCGGCAATATCAGAGACCAGGGCCGCTGCCAGCCGGTTGGGATCGGCTGCCGCGTCACCAAGGTTCTGCATGGCCACGGCAATCGCTTCCTTGCCGGACGCATCGGTTACCTTGTTAACGTCAATGCCCCATCCGCAGCAGAAGCCATTGGCCGGCTGAACCTGATCGGCCTGAAGATCGGGCCGCAGGATCAGATTGGCCGTGACCAGTGCGGCTGCCTTGTTCGGCGCATTGAAAGGAATTGCCACATAGTTGAAATCACCGATCAGATTGGCATCGAACGCAAAGGCGCGCGAGGTTGGCGGGACCAGCCCGGCATTGATATTCGGCGCTGCGCCCGATGGTGACTGGGTGAAGTCGAACTCGACCTCGCCATTGGCGAAGAGCTCACGCAATTCGGCGTTTCCGGCGGGATAGGTTTCGCCCTCACGCCACAGATTCGGCTTCCAGGACAGGAGCGTCTTCCAGACCTCCGGCGCCCATTTGTCGTAGAGCTCCTGATTGAACGGTCCGACCCACTGGGCGTGACCACCACTCAGTTCGAAAAACAACTGCTTGACGAAGCGGGTGCCGACAAATGCGCCCGGACCAGGCGCCATATAGGTAAAGCGTCCCGGATTGGCTTCGATCCAGCTTCCCAGTTCCGCATAGGAACGCGGCAAATCGGCTTCCTGCAGACGGGCGGAATCATAGACAAAATGGAATTGCGCGCTGGACCACGGGCTTTCGAAACCCTCGACCGGGCGGCCGAAGTCGAGATTGACCGCCGGATTTGTCCAGTCGACAAGTGCCGAATTCGGGATGCCTTCGGCCCACGGGCCGTAGAGCAGCTCCGCCTGGCGCAGGGTGAAAAAGTTCTCACCGTTGATCCAGATCATGTCGATGGTGCCCTTGTCGCCCGTGGCGCCGGCTTCCTTCTCACTGATCACCTGATTGACCGCATCGACCGTGTCAGCAAGAGGCACGCGGTTGAGGGTGATGTCATATTGCTCCTTCAGCGGCTTGCCATAGAACTCATCGACAAAACCGTTGATGGCATCCGAGCCACCCCACATATACCAGTAGACTGTCTGGCCCTTGGCCTTTTCGACCACCTCATCCCAGTTGCTGAAGCCGGGAAGGTCCTGCGCGATTGCGCCGGAGCCTACGGCCGTGGCCGCCGCAACAAGCGCTGCGCCCAAAGTTCGTTTCAGTTTCAACATCAGTTATCAACCTCCCTTGTTTAATCCAGATTACACATTAACGCCGTCCCATTGAAGATAGTCAGCATAGGGGACCGGCTGGACAAGCTGCAATTTCTTCCATGCCGCCAGTTCCATCAATTCTCGAGTCACGTCGCCCTGCCCCATCGCAAAGTGATGCTGCAGGCCACGCACGGTAAACGTGTTGACCAGATCCCAGATGTCGATCGGCTCGCCATTGAGACAGGTCTTCGACAGCCAACCGCGGGTTCCGTCAAATCCCGCCGACGGGTGATCGACCACTTCCGACTTGACCACCAGGATATGCTCCGCATCCTCGCTGACATAGCTCAGCGTGACCGGCTGCTTCGCAAAGACCTGGTCGCCGGCAACCCCATAGGGACCGTCGGTGCCGTTTCTGCCAAGCGTGACATGGTCGACCCACCGGATGCCGTCCTCATTGGCAAAATGGCGTGGTGTCACGCCGCAATGCCACATCTGAATGGCCTGGCGCTCCGGGTCGAGCGCAGCCAGATCCAGCAGCGTCGACGATCCCTTGCGGTCCGACAGAAGATTGAGCACATGCATGCTGATCGCACCGGGCACGTCACCTTCACAGGAGACCGGCATATCGTGTTCGCTGCCCAGCCAGCTATAGGCCATGCAGGGCGCGATATTGTACAGTTGCTGAATGGTTGACCAGCACTGCACAGCCAGCGCGTCGAATTCCATTTCCTCAGACACATCATGCAGCGCGAGATAAAAGCGTGTGACGCGATCAAACGCCGAGTCGTCGCTGACCGATATGCCGGCTGCGGCGCCTTTAATCTCCGACACGGATTTTGCCACCCTGCCTGAATCGACGGCTTCGGCCCGTTTGACCACGCCCGCAAGATCGAGCTCCTCCACATGGACGCCAAGCCTTTCGCGCAATCTGACTTCGTCGAACAGCATTCCCACGAATCCCGGAGAAATGCCGCCAATCCAGCCGATGCGCGCATGCTCCAGGTTGATAACCGCCCTCAGAGCCCGCGCCGTGACCGAAAACCGCTCGCGAAACTGTTCGGAATCGGCGTTTCCGTAAAACCACTTGAACGGCATGTCGCGGTCGCGAAAATAGCGCTTGATGACACTGGCATAGTGGTTCATCGACACGAAAGAGGACAGTTGCACTTCGCCTTCAAGGCTGGGGTCCGGAACCGACCACAAACCGATGCGCGGGGCGACATCAAGAAACGGATAGAGCTGCTCACCCATGCTGCAGGCGGCATTCTGGATCATCAACAGATCGATCTTGCTTTCCTGCAGCTCATTTGCCGCCGCGGCGGCGTCTTCTTCCGACAGGATCGGACGCTCGATGGCGACCAAATCAAATCCGAGTTCCTCTCCGTAATTCCTGAGCGCAGCGACAGCCTTCTCCCGCACCTTATACTTTTCGGCGTAGTAAGGCGCGATCGAGACGCCAACATATCCAATGGTGAGCCGTTTTTTGATTTTCATCGACCCCTCCCCAATGGGAACGGTTTGCCTGCATGAAGGGCTCGGGCCGCAGGAATCCCATGCACGGCCATCGTAGCCGCGCGGCCATCACTAGCGAATGGTCCGCACGTCTTGCTCCCCCGGTCGCCTGAATCGTTGCGTAAAGCCATTCACTGACGCGTTCTCCGAACAACCCCCGGAGATTCCTTATTTCAAATTAGTATCTACAATTTGATTAATAACACTTTGGGAGTCAAGCCGGATGTTCGGCACATGACCGGCTTCTTGATCGATTGAATTTCGGTTGGTCATCGCTGCTGGCTGCCGGTGCAACCAAGGCACTCACATCAGACTGGTAGCTGCCCTGTTCCCGAAGATCAGAGGTCAGATCCACTCTCTGCCAGGGCATTTTCCAGCATTGGGATCAGATTTTGCTGTTGTGTCGTCAGGGCGCCCGCCGCCTGCAACTGGACGAGAATGTCGCGTGCTTCCGTCCGGTACGCCCGGCGATCGACACCGAGTTCTGCCAGTTTGACAAGGCTGATGGCAACGTCGATCCGCCACTGCACATTGTCTGCGTCGGCCTCAGCCAGGCCCCGCTCGATCAGCAGCCCCTCCCGATAGGCTTCGATCGCTTCGTCCGTATCTCCGGCGCCATAGCGTGCATCGCCGATCTTGCCGAGGCTGACGGCCAGATCTCGCTGCCAGTTCCGATTGTTCGCATCGAGCGCCGTCAATCGGCGCCTGATGTCGAGACTGTGCTGATAGGCCGTCAGCGCATCGGGCATCTGCTTTTCGTACAGATGGACATTGCCCAGCCGTTCGTAGGCGACCGACAGGTCGCGTTGCCATTGGGTGTTGGCGTGATCGCGATCAACCAGTGTCTGCATGACCTCCAGCCCGCGTGCATAGCTTGATCTGGCGCCGGGCGCGTCGCCCGACCTTAATTCCGCATCACCGATCTTGCTGAAACCGACGAAGAGATCCCGCTGCCATCGTGCATTGCCACTGTCCAGTGTCACCAGTTTTTGCATGATGGCAATGCTCTCTTCATAGGAAGCCAGCGCATCTGCGTTTTCTTGCAGTCGGACATCACCGATCTTGTTGAGTTTTGTGGCGACCAGATGTTGCCAGTTGCTGTTGGCATCGTCCTCCGCGGCGATCGCCCGGGCCATCTTCAGGCTTTCCTGATATGAGCCCAGCGCCTTAACGAGTCGACCCCGCTGCCTGTCGAGGTCTCCGATGGTCTCAAGAGCATTCGACAGATCCGCCTGGTACTGGAGATTTGTCGGGTTGTCCTGCAGCAGTTGCCGGCGGATCGAGAGCAATTCGCCATAGGCATCCTCCGCGTCGGCAATGCTGCCATTTCCCGCCTTGAGGTTGCCAATTTTTTCCAGGCTTACCGACAAATCCCGCCGCAACTGGGGGTCTGCCATGTTCTCCTCCAGCAGCGACCTCAAAATGGCCAGCCCCTCCTCATAGAGATCCAAGGCCTGCTGTTCGGATCCCTGTCGCAGCCGGATATCACCCAGCCGGTTCAGGCTGACCGGCACCTCACGGCGCGACTGCCGATCGGACGCGCCATCGGCAAACAGCCGCCGCCGGATATCCAAAGCCTCCTCATGGGTCTTCGCAGCCTTTGATAGGTTTTCATGCTCGCGATGGATTTCACCCAATTCGGTCAGGGCCGCCGCGCGGCTTCGCTGAAGCTCGACATCGCGCGGGAAACTCTCGGCAAGCAGGTCCTGAAGCCGCGTTGCCTCCTCCAGAATCGATCGCACCACGGGCCCCGGAACACTGGTCTGTTTGAATTCGATCGCAAGATCGGACACGAGGCTGTTGGCCGCCCCGGTTGCGGCGCGCAGCGTCGCTTCGGCCCTTGCCCGCTCGGTCTGGGCAATCCGGTTCTGCCAGATGGCGACCGCAGAAATAGCCAGGGCGCAGGCGGCAATGGTCAGGGAGATTCCGGTCAGCCATTTCAGCCGTCTGCCATGGGCTCTGCGGCTCTGCAGGATCAGATCCAGAACCTCCTCCGACGGCGACGGAGCTGCCGCCGGTTGACGATCCCGCCATTGCTCGGCGTCCGCCAAATCGGACCGCATCAGCAACAGATCCCTTGAACGGTCGCGCTCGAGCCATTGGCGGGCCCGGTCAGCCAGCCTGGTGTGCTGTTTCAGCCAAGAGCGATTCGTGTTGAGGGTCTTGACAAGGGTATCGAGGTGACGATCGATATCGAAATCCTCACCCACGGGGAGGATGTGAATTCGCCCCAGGGCCTCCGGCAGTTCCTCAGGCGGCACCTGGGTAATGGCGACGGGCACCAGCCGCTTGCTCAGCCGCTGGACTTCGCCAAGTTCCCAGCGACACCATTTCGAGGCCACCGATGTCGGGCTCACCAGCCAGACCACCGTATCGGAGCCCCGAATGAAGTCGGCCAGTTCGGCCTGCCATTCCTCGCCGAAAGACAGGTCCCGCCGGTCGATGGTTACCGAAAAACCGTTTTCTTCCAGTCCGGCAACAATGGCATCGGCCTGCTGCATATCGGCGCGCGCATAGGATATGAAAACCGACAGTGATGCCGGCGCCGCGTCTTTGGTGTCGTTGTCCATCCTTCCCATAAAGCCGGATGGTGGGGAGAATTCAATAGGACCGGTTCGTGCGGCCACCCGTTCAATCGGTGCAATATCAGTACGGGCCTTGGGATGCCTCTTGCAAAGAGGCACCATTTTGTGATCTGGAAAACCTATGCTCGCCTACTTAACCAGTGGCTCCGCCCTCAGCCGGGTTTTCATATGGGTTGCCTTTGCGGCGCTGGTCACCGGATTTGCCGGCAACCTGCAGCATAATCTCAACGTTTCCGAATACACTGAAAGCCAGGGCCCCTACGCCTCCTATCTGGTCAAGCTAGTCTTCGACAGTCTGGCGATCACAATCAGGATTTTCTTTCCGACGCTGAAAGTCGCAGCCGGCACCGATAGCTGGCTCCTGACAATTGCCCGGATCTGCGGCGGTCTTGCCTCCTTTGCTGCAACCATGGTGGTGCTGCTGGCTCTGTTCAAAGACGAGATCGAAAAATTCAAGATTCGCTTGCTCAAAAACCATTCGATCATCGTCGGTTACGACCCGTCATCCGAAAAATTCGCGACCTCGCTGCTCGATGCGGATCACAAGGATATTGTGCTGGTCGATATCAAACCGGAAACGGAGACCAAAATGCAGTGCCGGTCGAACGGCCTGCTTTACTTGCCGGCGGCGATTGGAACACTCAGCCGGTCGCTCAGTGCCGCCCGTATCGTCCATGCACGCAGCACCATCGTGAATTCGGGAGACGATGAACGCAATTTGACGATCCTGGAAGATGTGGTTGACAGCCGGGACATGAAATCCAATGAGGATCTCAGTGTCCTTGTGACCATCGACAGCGCCCGCCTGGTCGATCAGTTGCAACGCAATGACACCTTGCTCGAACTGGGCGGCGCGTCGACACAGATCAGGTTTTTCAATTTTGCCCGCCAGACCGCCATCGCGCTGATGGAGCGCACGCCGCTTGTCGATCTGGCGTTGATGCGCCGGCAGGATCGGGTGCATCTTGTGGTTCTGGGCCATTCCGATACGGCCATTGAGTGCGTCCTGCAATTCCTGCGCATTTCTCCGGCGATCGGTCTGGCCAAACCGCGGGTCGACTGGATCGTCGAGGATGTCGACGAAATGGTTGGCGCCCTGAAGGAACGCAACGAAGCGCTTGGTGAACTGGCGGCGGCGAACTGCGATGATCGCGCGCCCGCAGCCGATCAGCCGCTTAATTGGGCGCTTGATCTTAAAATACATGGTTTGCTGCCCGGCGCTCATATTCCCGATCCGGCGCTGCTTCTCGATATCGATCAAAGATGCGATGGACAGGTCACGGCTGTCATCGTTGCCGGCGCCCATCACAACGAAAATATCCAGCGCGCCATGGCCCTGCGCGATCGATGCACCCGTCATGCGCTCTGGGCAGCGCCCGTCTATGCCTGGTCGCAGGACCACTCTGCATTGGATGCCATGATGGCGAAATTCGAGGGCGGAACGGCCCGGCGGTCCGGGGCCTATCTCGATCACCTGCCCGCCACCAGCACCATTACCGATGTGTTCGAACCCTTCGGGCGCATCCAGTCGGTATGTCATATCGACAATCTGGACGGCGAACGCGAGAAAATCGCCATGAAGGTGCACGAAGCCTACCGCAAAGAACGTATGAAACAGGCTGAAGCCCTTCCCGACAAGACATCCTCGGATCTGACCTTGCGGCCATGGGCCGAGTTGCCGGAGACCTATCGCATCGCCAGCCGCAGAGCTGCCGATCATGTTCCGGTCAAGCTGCTTAGCGCGGGGTTGCGGGTGACGGATCTGAGCAGCCTTCCCAAGCTTTCAGCCGAGATGCTTGCGAAGAACGAGCTTCTGGAGAAACTGTCCGAGCTCGAACATATGACCTGGCGGATCGACAGGGAACTGGATGGCTGGCGCTACGGCGAAACCCGTGACAATGCCCGGCGCATTCACCCTGACATCAAACCCTATGATGAGCTATCGGATGCGGTCAAGGAGTTTGACCGCATCCAGGTCAGGCTTGTCAGCGCGCTGTAGACCGTATCAGGGTTAAAACCCGCTGGAAGCGAGCGGCAGACCGGACATGTTCCAGGCCTGCATGCCGCCCCGGTACCAGTAGACATTCGGATATCCGGCAGCGATCGCCCGCAGACTGGCATTGTAGCTGAGCCAGCAATGGGGATCGCTGCAATAGATAACCAGCGGCACCTGGCGGTTGCCCCTTGTGATCTGATTGAGCCATTGGTTGGTCTGCTGCTGAACCCGGTCGCGGTAGTTTCCGGGCTGCGCCATCGCCGGTGCGCTCAGCGCGGCCGGCAGGACATATTGTCCACCCAACACATCAATCACCAGCATCGGCTGATTTTGCTGCATGGCGCCGGCCAGCTCGCCCGTGGTGACGACACGGCCACCGGGAATGCTGGTTGGAGTCGGCGCGTGGAAATTCGACGAACGCAGACGGTCGGTCGGCGGGACACCGAAATCGCGGGTCTCGAAGGCCAGCACGCCGGTGTCCGGCGGCGTGGTGCCATCCACAAAAGCGCCTTCTTCGGTTTCCGTCTTCCGGTCCGGCTCCAGTTCGGTGATTTCCTGGTCGTCCTGGCTGACCCTGCCACCACCGCCATCGTCGGACTGTTCGGGACGGTCAAAGTCGCCGCCATCGACAAAATCGTCGCCGCCGCCGGCTTCGGCATCCCCGCCCGAGCCTTCGCGCCGCTCCGGGTTGCGGACGATCTCCTTGCTGTCGTCGTCAAACGAGCCACCATCAAGGCCGTCACCTTCGGCCTGTCGTTCTTCCCGTCGGGGCGGATCCGTCGTGTCGTCGAAAGACCCGCCATCATCGAAGGACCCGTCATCAAAACCATCGCCGCTGGCCTGGCGGCCATCGCGTTCCGGCGGCCGCACCGTGTCGTCAAACGAACCGTCGCCATCGAAGGATCCATCGTCAAAACCGCCGCCGCCGGAGACCGGTTCGCTCGCCGTTCCCTGCTCCGGCGTTTGGTCTGAGCCGTCGAAGGAACCATCGTCGAACCCGTCGCTGGCAAAAGCCGAACCGGCGAGTAAACAACCAAGAACCAGCGCCGGGATCAGACTGGCGCTGCTGCGTTTCAGGAATTTGTCAGCCTTTCGGTCGAGCTCGGACCTCTCCCCACGGGTTATATTTACAGACGTCATAATCCCTCCAAAACAGGCACGGTCATTCGGATTTCGGTCGGCATCGCACGCTCTACCTGCCGCGAATGTGTCCGGAAATCCAATCGAAGTAATTGGAAAGACGGGTGTAGATCGCATAGGTCTGCTCGACACCGCAGGTGATTTCACCGGCATTGTTGACCGAGGTCGCACCCCAACTCACCACACCGACCTGCATCCATTTTCCGTCCTGGCGCTTGACCATCAGCGGTCCGCCGCTGTCACCCTGGCACGAGGTCTTCTTGCCCGACGGCACGCCGGCGCACATCATGTTGTCGGTGATCATGTTGCCCATGGAATTGACGATGATCGTGAAGGCTTCGTCCAGTTTCGGCTCAGGCACCTGGGTCCGCTGACCGAAGGAAATCAGCTGTCCCGCGAGGGCACGGACCATGTGGGTCTTGACGCCTTCATTGCAGGTTTCATTCGACACAATGTCGATGTCGGTTTCCAGCAGATCCACCGCTATCCTGTTGTTGTCGTCCTTGCCCCAGCCAATTACCACGGAAGGGCCTTTCGGCGGCTCCTGTCCCTGCGGTGCCACCGGGATGGCGCCAACCGGTCCGGAAGACTCGCGGATCGGTTCGGCGAGCTGCAGTAGTGCAATGTCATTGTCCGTCAGGACCGGATCGTAATTCTCGTGCGGAATGATCCGAATGACCTTTCTCAGATCGCCCTCGACAATCCGGGTCGAACCGGAGCGGACCAGGATCTCCTCCGGCTCTGACGTCCGGCCGGATGGATCCACGACGCAATGGGCCGCGGTCAAAATCCACTGGCGTGCAATGATGGAGCCGCCGCAAAAATGCGACAGGTAGAGGCTTTCGGGTTTGTCGTTGATGATCTCCGCCACATGCAGACCGACCTGGGCGGGCCAGGCACCGGGTTCTGCCGGCCGGCCTCCATAAATGCGAGTGGAAGATGCAGCATCGGCTTCGACCAATGTGGCTTTTTGCATCTGGCCGGTCACGAAATCCATCATGCTCATCCCACCGGGCGACGGTGCCGGCGGGACCGGCGCGCTGCTGACGCTCGTCGTCTGTGCCCATGCGGCTGTCGACAGAACAACAAGAGCTGCGGTGCACAATTTGGTCGATATCTTCATGGTCAAGTTCCCTGTATCGGATTGTGAATTCGGTTCAGATCGTGGTGCTGGGGTCGGGATGCCATCGTTTCATCTTTACGTCCCGACCCTAGGGGCTTTCACCGACGCCCTGCAGGGCGACGCGGCGCGGCAGCACGCGCCAATTGAGTTTTTCCACCCAGACCTTTTCGGTCGCAAAACCGCCCATGGCACCGCGCGTTCCAGCCGGTTTCCTGACGGAGCTGAGAAGCTCGTTGAGCGAGCGGGCACCGGCGCTGCGGGTCGCCTCGTCGCCCGTACAGTTTTCAACGACGCCTTCCAGGTTGAGTTGATCGGTGTTCTCCCGAAACTCGGAAACGACGACGAAAACCCGTTCGTCACCGGCCGAATATCCATCCGGGCAATCGGAACACAAGGTCATATCGCTGCCGATCGCGACGTCGGTTCGGTTGTCCTCAACCCGGGCATATTGCGCGTGGACGCAAAAATTGGAATCGATGTGGATACGGTTGACGTCACGCGCACCGCCAACCTCGCCGCGTGCCGCTATGCTGACGATATCGCATTGCTTGACCTCGGCGGAGAGCGGCAGATTTCCTTCAGGTGAAAAGGCATTGCGGCGGATGATCCGGCCGCATTCGCGGAAGGGGTCGACGGCTGTTCCAGGCCGCTCCAACTGCTCGGGATCGGAACTCCTCAACGTTGCGGCGACTCGGACCGGGCTCATATTGAGCAGCGAGCCGCTTTCGGCTATCGACGTGAATGTCGCCGCAAATCTTTCGGCATAGGCAATGCGCGACAGCACGGCATTCAGGTCCATGTTCTGTGCGTTGTCCGGCGTCCAGGACAGGCCCAGGGGTTCTCCCTCAACCATGGTGTTGCGGCCAAACCAGAGCGCACCGTCCACAAGACTGATCTCGATGTCGTAGCTTTCGGGGTGAATGTCGAAGCGCATTCCGCCGGCCGCGTTGACCGAATCAATCGCGGCATTCAGCGCAATCGCCAGCGGATGGTCTTGCCCGAGATGACGTGGCGCGGCACCATCCGCCTGGCTATCGCGTTCGAGGATCGGTGAGAGCGTGATCTTCGTTTCCACCGGAACCACAGCGATGCGCGCAAATCTGGCGGCGGGCGGGAGTTGACCGCTGGCTTCACACAGGACCGTCGCGTCCGGCACACAGTCGTCATCGATCGGCCTGACGAAAGACGACAGGGGCGTCACCTCCTCGATTTGTGCAAAGCCGATTACATCCTCGGACCCGGCTGCCGCATCCTCGACAAGCTCGACGATCGTGCCCTCGGTCAATCCATGCACCAGCCCCGCTGACACGAGGTCGTCACGGATCGAATATTGCCGCACGCCGACGGTCGCACTGCCGCCAAGCACGGCCGCGTCAATCAGCGTGCCTTCCCAGAACGGCGTCTGCAGGCGAGCAGCACCGGGAACGCTGGTGCTGTTCATATCGGCTATGACATTTTGAAAAAGCTGACGATAAGTGATCGCGCCGGCCGTCTGGATCCGGTTGGCAAGTTTGGCCGTGAAGAGGCCGAACCATGTGTTGTCGGAGCCGCCCGCGGTGGTCGACCCGGAACCGCCAAAATCGACCTCCCGCGCCAACTCATCGGATTGCGCGGAATAAAAGGCAATCAATCGGCCAGGAACTTCGGCCTCATCGTCTCGATCAGAAACAACAGCGTCATTGCGGTTTCCGACCGCATTCGTGTTGATATCGGGCAATCCCAATTGGGCGGGATCGATAAAACGATCGGCTGTGTTCAGCGCGCCGGCCCGCAAGCCGGTTCCCGAATGACAGGCATCCATGATGAACCAGACATCGGCACCCTTTGCGCGAATGGCGCGAATGGCCTCGCCGAGCTCCTCATCGACCAGGCCGTTCGGAATTTCAAGAGTCCCGGGTTCGGCTCTCGTAACATCCGCCGGCAGGAACACCTCGTCATAGCCGTCACCCTCGTCGCCATTGTTGTCCGGCTGGCGGGTGCCGTGACCGCTCATATGGACGATGACAAAATCACCGTCCCGGGCCTCCCGGGCAAGTTGCGCAAGTGCGCCCATGATGGCCGCTTTTGTCGGCCGGCCCGCCCCTTCAATTCCGTCGGCCAGCAGCCGTATATCGTCAACGCCCTTGGATTCCAGGGCATCCCGCATCAACAGAACGTCATTGACGGGACCACGAAGGTCAGCAAGGCCAATCGTTTCGTCATAGTCGGATACGCCTACCAGCAGGGCCATCGATTTGGCCTGAGCCGGCGCTGCGAACAACAGAACCAGCAGCGAAAGGGCGGCCGCCGGGAACCAGCGCGCAGCGGAAGTGCGCAAGACAGGCTGAAAATGAGCGATGGATAGTTTGGTCAATTCTGGGCGGCCTGATCTGTCATGGAAATCGGGTGTCTGCCAAGAGCCGCACGATATGCCCGGCCCTTTGTCGAAATTGCTGGCTCTCGCCTTTATGCGCCGCTCCCTTTCAACAGTTTCCGACCATACCAACCAGCATGCTCTGCGAGGATCAGATCGACAAGCACTCAAAATCTGTCATCTCGCTAGAAAAATTGTCGATTTGCAAATTTTAGCCGCATGCCTGTAGATTGTCAAAGAACCGTATGACGATCCACTTCGCGGCACGACCGCCCGAATGATCAGCCAGACGGCCGACTATCGGCAAGCCGCCAAGGCTGGGGACGGCACGGAACGTCTTAAGGGGGACGATTGAGAAACCATGATTGATGCTCCGCGACAATGCCTGATTGCAGGGTGCCAGGTCATCCGGTGCCTGCCGCTCTTGATCGTGTTCTGCCTTCTGTCACTCAACGCGTCCGCCGACACCCGGTTCGAGACCTACCGGATCATGGACCGGCAGGGCTTCGACAGACCTGTTCCGGCTTTCACCATCTCCGTCCCGACAGGCTGGAAGAGCAGCGGTCAGGTGCTGTGGAACAAACCCTGCAGCGATGATGAGTTCTATGCCGTGGTTTTCCGCACGATCTCCGCTGATGGTTCACAAGGCCTGCGCATACGGCCGGGACATCAGATCATCTGGACGGAGATGTATTCCAACACCGGCGATCCGACGATGGACGCCATGGCGATCGCACAGAACGAAGCCGCGCTCAATCAAGCCAGAACGCAGTTTCGCAAATCGAACTGCCACGTGGGCCGGGTGACCGGCACGCGGCAGCTTGCCGAAAGGCTGATATTGCGGCATCGGCCGAAGGATGCCGAAATCCTGTCCATACGGGTCCTTACCGACCTCAAGGAGACCCTGCGCCAGACGGTGGCAAACAATGGAATGGCCGGTCTCGGCATCGACACCTATTTCGATGCGGTCCGGGTGCGGCTGCGCTACAATTCCAATGTCGGCATGATCGATGAGGATGTTGATCTCGTCTGGGTCATGGATGTGATGACGCTCGACATTCCGCCGCCAATGGCCTCACGCACCGTGCAGCAATTCGCGACGATATTCCCGACAAATTCGGTCTGGGCACCGGCAGGCAAACTGGATGAGGCAACGCCGGTTTTCAATGTCATGAAACAATCCTACCGCTCCGTTCCGGAGTGGCAGCGTCAGGTGACCAAGCTGCGGCGGGAGGTGCAAAAAGAACGGCAAAAGGCCCATGATGAGAGCCGGAAACGTCGGGAGAAGCTGCGCGACAAGCAGCACGAGGAGTTCATCGAGATGATCCGCGGCGAGGACGATGACGATGACGAGAAAAAGAAGAAGAAGAAGAAAGATGAGGACTGACCCGAAGAGGCATCAGACCTGCACCATGCGCCGCGATCGAGTCTCTAACGCGTGATGATCGGTCCGCCCTCCCCGGCAATAGAGAACGGTGCCCAATAGAACGGCTCCAATTGCCGCAGACTGCTGGCGGGATCATCCAGAACATCCAGCATGGCGTGTCGCAACGCCCGGGCGCGGCCCAGTTCGGGGTCCTGCTCCATGGCCGCAAATGTCGTGGTCGTCAGCCGGGTGGCGGCGTGGGTGTTCACCGGCCAGTTCGACACGAGCACGCTTTTGGCGCCGGCGTAGAAGAAACCGCGCGCCAGACCCGACAGGCTTTCGCCGTCGCGACCGCTTCCGGCGGCCGTGTTACAGGCCGACAGGATGACCCAGTCGGCATTGAGTTCGAATGTAGCGATTTCGCTGGCTGTCAACAGGCCGTCATCTTCAAGCGTACCGGTTTCCGGCGGTGTGAGGATGAGGGCCGGCTCACTGGAACCGGCTTCCCCGGCGACCAGACCATGGGTTGCGAAGGAAATAACGCGATATTGGCCGAGTTCGTTGCGCGCCTGGAGCGCCTTCAGGCTGCCTTCGGTGGCGGATTCATCGAGCAGCAATTCACCGCCGCCGAGGCTTTCGGCCACCGCCTGCAATTCGCAACGTGTTTCCGGCAACCGCGAGAATTGGCGAATCTGCGTCACGTCGGCAATCGGATTGGCCAATCCCTGCGGATACAGATCACCTGTGCTTCCGCCGGCAGACCGCAGGGCGATGCCGGATGCGGCACCATCCTCATCCAATGCCGCGACAAGACTGTTTTCGGGCGCGTCGCATTTCACCGCGCCACGCGTTCCGATAATCGGATCGCCGATGCCGAGGAAGGGTTTTGTGGCACTGCGGGCCAAGCTCTTGTCTCCGCGCAGGGATCGAAGCGCACCAACGGTCGGCAACGTGCTGATTGCATAGTCCCGAATGAGCCACGGGGCTTCCCGCAGAGCGGCCTCGCCGCGTCCGCCGGGCTGGTATGGCTTGCTCAGCAGCATCTGAAACGGCAGTGAGGACAGTTCCGAACTCTGATTGACGAGAATCAGATGATCCACGCCTTCCAGATAAGGCGCCACGGGCATCAATGTGCGGGCATAAAGATTAAAGGCCAGATCGAAATCGAACGCGGTTTGGGCCTGCTGCCTGTTGCCGCCACTCATATCAATCGCGCCACGGGTTTCATCGGCTGCCTGTGTCAGGCTGGCCATGTAGTCGCAGGTCGGGCCGACCGGATAAACACCGCAGCGCAACTGCGCCGCGGCGCCACGCAGATAGGGTCCGGCCTCCAGCCCACCCACATAGCTTCGACCATCCCAACCGATCATGAAAACGGAGCCCGGAACATCGTCGGCGGTATCGCGAAGTTGGCCGGGCACCAGCAGGACCAGTGCTTCGCCGGGTTCAAGAAGCTCCACGACCTCCCGCCATCCCAGAGGGGGATTGGCAGTGAGTTGGGCATAGGCCGGAAACTCGCTTTCGAGCCGCGTTTCCAGGGATTTCAACTCGTTCTGGACTTGCTGTGCCTGGTCCGAAAGCGCTTCGCCCGATTCGCGGTTCCCGGCGCCAAAGGCAAGGTAGGACTGGCTGATGAGCCTGCTTCGCTCGGCGGTCATATCCTGTTTTCTGCGAACCAGCGCGGACAGTTCGGGATCGGATGCAGACAGCCGCGCCGCATTGGCGCTCAAGGCTCGATTGGCGGCGCCACCCATCCCGCGCTGGATTGTCTCAAAAGCAGAAGCGCGATGCTCCTGCCCAAGGCGCAACTGATTGGCGGCAGAGGCAAAGAACAGATAGTCGAGTGATTCCAGTCGGCCGGCCTCATCGCTGTTGAGATAGATCTCGACGGCCCTGTCGAAATTGGCCTGTGCGCCTTCGTAGTCGAAGACCCGCGTCTGGAGAACGGCCAGTTCATCAAGCGCAATGGCCACATCGGGATGATCGGGGCCCAGAACGCGCTCGCGCAACGCAATGGCGCGGTCATAAAGCTGCCGCGCTTCAGCATAGCCAGCAATGGGTGAGTATTCGGCGATGGCGCGGGCCAGATTGTTCAAGGCGATACCCGTGTCGGAATGGTTCGGCCCGAGCAGTTTCTCGTCGAGTGCCAGCGCCCGGCGGAACATGGCAATGGTTTCCGGTCCCCTGCCGAGACTTTGCAGAGTCAGAGCAAGATTGTTCATGATGCGCGATGTGTGCTGGGTTTCCACATAACCGCCCTGCTCGGCCATTTTCAGGGCCCGGCGCGCATAGTTTTCGGACAGGTCGTAGCGGCCGTCCTGCATGGCCACCAGACCGAGATTGCGCAGCGTTTCCCCGGTGTCGATGTGGTTGGGTTCCAGCGACACTTCTCGGATGGCAAGGGCGCGTTTGAGCATCAGCTCCGCCGCCTGCCTGTCGTCCGATGCGTAGAGAGACAGGCCCATGGCATTCAGCGTGTCGGCGACGTTCGGATGCTCGGGCCCCAGCTCCCTTTCGCGTATGGCGAGGGCTTCACGATAGAGCGCCATTTCCTCCTCGCCACCGAGATATTCGGCCCAAACCATGGCAAGATGGGCCTTTTCAAGCGTCTCAAAATCCCCCATCGCCTCGGCCGTTTGCCATGCCCGTCGATAGTACTGGCTGGCCGCGTCGTCATCCCCCGACTGGGAGGCGTAAAACCCCAGCCAATAGAGAGTGCGGAAGAGCGTGACATCCCGCTGCCCGGTTGCCTCATAGGCTGTCAGAACCGATTGAAAACTCTGCGCCGAAGCATCCGTCTCGCCGGCCCCGCGCTGGGCGCCCGCCAGTTCGAACAGGGACGAAATCGTATTGGGCTCATTCGGGCCGAGAAGGTCACGTCTGACCTCGGTGGCAATGGAAAGCGCTTCAATTGCCTCCCGGTAGCGACCCTGCTGGCTGTAGAAGACACCCAGATTGTTGTCGCTGGTCGCCGCATAGGTGCTGTGTTGGCCAAAGGCATCAACGGCAATGGTTTTCGACCTGAGCGTGGCCTCGATGGCCTTGTCCAGGTCGCCTTGCCGATAGTACTCGACACCGGACGCTGCCGCCTCGTCCCACCGGGCGGCGGCGTCGCTCTGCGTGACGTTGCCGCCGGTCTGTTGGGCGATTGCCGCTCCGAGAGTCAGGCCCAGCAAAACCGCAAGGGTTGAATACAAACTGACGAATTGCCGTAAGGTCCAACCCATATCTTTTCCGCTATTCGACCTCTCACCTGTTCGGACGAATGTTACCGCGGCAGATCATTAAATCAATCGGCCGTGTCGGTGAGAGCACAAATACCCGAACAGGCCGTCGGATTTTCCTTTACCCGGCAAGCGGCGGAGCGGTGCTTTCGCGGACGACCAGCCACGGGTCCAGTCTGGAAATCCGGTCTGCCGGTTCCTGCCCCTCCATCAGCGACAGCAGATGGTGGGCGGCGGAAGATCCGATGGCCCTTCGCGGCTGATGGACGGTGGTGAGCGCCGGCACGTAGTATGGCGCCACATCGATATCATCGAACCCGACAACGGACACATCGCGCGGCACGCTGATCCCGGCCTGATGCAGCGTCGAGATGAAGGCGAAGGCGGTTCGATCGGCGGCACAGAAGACGGCGGTCGGTCTGTCGCTCAGCGCCAGCCAGGCCTCGGCCGCCTGTTTTCCCGATGCCAGGGAATAATCCCCGTCACTCACCCAGGCGCTTGATGCATCGATGCCGAACCGGGTCAAAGTGGAGAAGAATCCATTCAACCGGTCCCGGCCCGGCTGGTGGGTCAGCAGGCCGGAGACATGGCCGATCGACCTGTGACCGCACTCAACCAGATGGGTAACGGCCAGATCCGTGCCTTTCAGATTGTCTACCAGGGCAACCGGGACTTCCGGATCTTCGCACCATTCACCGGCCGTCACCAGGGGTGGAAGGTTGAGGTTCGAGGCCCGCATCTCCTCGACCGAAATATCGCCGTCAAGGATCACGATGCCGTCGACATTGTTGTTGCTGAAATAGGTTTGCAGCTTGGAACGCGACATCGACGGTTTTCTGGTGTCCGCGATCAGGACATTGATGCCCTTTTCGGCACAGACATTTTCTATGCCTTCCAGAATATTGGAGAAGTGCGAATTGCCGATATTGGGAACCAGCGCGACAATCGTGCTGGTTTGCCGACGGCGCAGATTGCGCGCCGTGTGGTTGATCACATAGCCGGTTTGCTTGACCGCCTCCGAAACCCTCTTGCGGGCTTTCTCCGAGACACGGTCGGGCGCTGACAGGGCGCGGCTCACGGTGGCGGTCGATACATTGGCCGCGCGTGCCACGTCCTGAACGGTCGGATTGTGCTTTCCGGTCTGAGTTTTCACCATTGCTGCGTCTGTGTTGCTCAACCTGTACTGCCGGACGAAGGAATGCCCACGGGCTCGATTCTGGCTGTACTCTCCATCTATTACACTTTTTTCGGAATTGGGAGGGTTTTGCCGATCGCATAACCGCTTCGATTTGCGATGTCCGGATACCGCCGGATGTGATAGCGCCAAAGTCACACTTCATCGTCGTGGTCGTACAACATTGCCTGGAAGTCGCCCGACCCGCATCAGAACCATCGGCAAGTCACCGGATCAGAGTAAAATAAAAACCGACCGATCGATACAGTATTGATCGACGGGCAAGAAAGAGCTTGAGTTTTGACACCGCCTGTCCTATCCGAAAATCCGCTTCGACCAGCGCGGTCCCGTCGCGTTGCTCGTTCATCGGCGCCGCAAACAGAGGTCCTGTCCGCTGAGAGAAACAAAGCACTCAGATCGTATTCGGCGTGTCGCTGCCGGCCTGTTCGCCAAAAAGGGATTTGCCGGTGTGGGAGTCGCGGAAATCGGCGAGGCCACCGGGCTGGGCCGCGGCGCGCTCTATCATCACATACAGAGCAAGGAAGACCTGCTCTATGATATTTCCTCGCGCTATATCAGGAATCTGGTGGAGACCGCGCGGAAAACCGTCGCGCAGCATCCCGATCCCGAAGACCGGATACGCCGGTTGAGTTTTGATCTGATGGAAACCGTCGGTCACCACCTGGCGGAAATGACCGTTTGTTTTCGGGAAGTTGAGGCTCTTTCGGGTGAGCACTATACGAATATTTCCCGCTTTCACGCGGAATATGAACAGATTTGGATAGACGCCGTTTCAGCCGGGGTCGCAAGCGGGGTGTTTCGCGATATCGACGGCGAGAAAGTCGCGGTCAAAGGCCTGCTCGGAATGTATTTCTATAGCTTCCTGTGGCTCAATTCCGAAGGCAAATACAAGCCTGCCGAGATCGGGGATATTTTTGCTGATCTGTTCCTGCGCGCTGTCGCCAGGTAGGAGCGTCGTTTTACCGAACCGCCAAAGGGTTCTTGTGTCCGATGGCCGTCGCTTTTGCGAAGAGGCAGCGGTGCGACAAGCAATCCGCTGCGCCCGCTCATGGGCTACCGCTTGCCGCACCGCGGCGATCTCTCATGAAAAATCTGTGTGATCGCTTGAACTGTACCGATCGTTCGATCTATACCGAATGTCCGGGTCAAACGTTTCAGGATGTGAAGATGGATCCTCAAATCAGCTGGCGGCCGAAACCTGAGGCTTTTGAGAAGTCCAATATGGCACGGTTCGCCGGGATTTGCGGATTTGATGCAACCGACTATGACGCCCTTCACCGATGGTCCGTGGCGCAGGCCGGTGATTTCTGGAGTGCTGTCTGGGATTTTGCCGGGCTCATCGGCGACAAGGGCGCGACACGGCTTAGAAACAACCCACGGCACCCCATGACTTCCGCGTCCTTTTTCCCCGACGCAACGCTCAATCTGGCCGAAAATATGCTGCGCGGCGATGAAGACGATGTGGTGGTGTTCGAGGTCGATGAGAGCGGCACTGTCGGACAAACAAACCGAGGGGCGCTTTGCGACATGGTTGCACAATGCGCCGACGGATTGCGAAAAGCGGGGATCGGCAAAGGCGATTGCGTCGCCTGCGTTCTGCCAAACCGAAGGGACGCGCTCGTCACCCTTCTGGCCGCCGCGTCGATCGGTGCAATCTGGTCGTCCTGTTCTCCGGATTTCGGACCAAGGGCGATCATCGACCGGCTGGGCCAGATCGAGCCCAAGGCCCTGTTCGTCACCACACACACCGTCTATGGCGGCAAGCAATACGACATAACAGACCGAATCGTGGACCTATCGAACGCCATGCCGAGTCTTCGGGTGGTTGTCTTGTGCGGCGAAGCCCCGACTGCCGAGCCCGGCACGACCGCACCATCGGTTCGGCTGCAGGATTTCGGTGGTCAAGGGCCTCTTGTCTTCGAGCGCGTCGCCTTTTCCCATCCACTCTATGTGCTCTATACGTCCGGCACGACGGGCGCCCCAAAGGCGATTGTCCATTCGACCGGCGGTGTGCTTCTCCAGCACGTCAAGGAGCATATGCTTCATGGTGATGTGCAGCCGGGAGATGTCGTTGCCTGGTACACCAACACGGCCTGGATGATGTATCACTGGATGATATCGGCTCTGGGCTGCGGCGCGGCAGTTGTGCTGTATGACGGCGCGCCGATCCTGAAAACAGACCGTGGCCTCGATTGCAGTCCGCTGTGGTCGACTGCCGAACAGTGCGCCATCACCCATCTCGGTGTCAGTCCGAAATATCTTGCGACGCTTGAGGACCACGGTTATGCGCCCGGTGATCGCCATGAATTGTCCGCACTGCGGGCATTGCTTGTCTGCGGTGCGCCGACGTTCGCCCATCAGTTCGACTGGGTTTACGGCCATGTCAAACGGGACATGATGTTTGCATCGATTTCCGGCGGCACCGAAATCATCGGCTGTTTTCTTCTCGGTTCCCCGATCCACCCGGTTCGCCGTGGTGAACTGACGGTCAAGGGGCTGGGCATGGCTGTCCATGTCGTCGACGAGCGCGGCGCGCCGGTTATCGGCCGCCGCGGCGATCTTGTCTGCACAGAGCCCTTTCCATCCATGCCCCTGACCTTCTGGGGCGCCGACGGAAAGAAACGGTTCCATGACACCTACTTCTCGGAGCGCCGTGAAATCTGGACCCATGGCGACATCGCGGAACTGACCGTTTACGGATCCGGCATCGTCCACGGACGCGCGGATGCGACCCTGAAACCCGGCGGCGTGCGCATCGGATCGTCGGAAATCTACAGCAGCTGCGAGAGTTTCAACGAGATCCAGGACTGCCTGGTCTTCGGAACACCGGTCAAGGGTGATGAAGAGGTTGTTCTTTGTCTGCAACTGGCGGCGGACAAGCGGCTAAACGCCGAACTGGCCAAGCGCGTGCGGATGAGAATCCGTGAGCAGGCGTCACCGCGCCACGTGCCACATCGGATTTATGCGGTGTCGGCCATCCCCTACACGCTCAATGCAAAGCGGGTTGAGGCTGCCGGACGGGCGGCCCTCGCCGGCGATGACGTGCAGAGATTCAGTTCGATATCCAATCCGGATTGCCTGGCGGAATATGCAGCGCTGCAGCAAAGGACGCCCTTGTGACGGCGGCGATTGTCGGCATAGGCGAACTGAAGCCGGTTCGTACCACGACCGGGCGCGCAACCCTGGAGATGATTGCGGAGGTTTCCAGGGCGGCGGTTATGGATGCCGGGCTCGGCCCGGACCAGATTGACGGACTGCTTGTCGGGCCACAGGTCGGTGAGACGCCGCAGCATGTTCCGGCCACCGTATCGGAGTATCTCGGACTGCAGCCGGCCATGAGCAATGTCGTGGATCTGGGCGGCGCATCGGGGGCGGGAATGGTGTGGCGGGCGGCGGCCGCGATCGGTGCCGGGATGTGTGAAACCGTGTTGTGCGTTCTGGCCAACAATCGCGAGGCCACACCGCCGCGTTCCCCCAACAGAAATCCGATCCGCGAATTCGACGTTCCCTTTGGCGCATCCGGTGCCAATATTTCCTATGCGCTGCTGATGCAGGCCCACATGTCGGAATTCGGCATTGCACCGGAGGATTATGCGGCGATTGCGGCCTGGGCTCGCCACAATGCCCAGCACAATCCCGATGCGATTTTCTACGGCAAACCCGCTACGGTGGACGATGTCATGGCCTCGCCAATGATCGCAACACCCTTGCACCTGCTGGAAATCGTCATGCCCGTCGCAGGCGGCTGCGCGGTTGTGGTGACTTCGGAAAAGCGCGCCGCTCAGCTTCGACACAAACCGGTCGTGCTGCTGGGCGCCGGCGAAAAAGTGACGCACCGGGCGGTTTCACAGGCGCCCAGCCTGACCTCAGGCCCTTTGAAACCCGCCATGGAGCGGGCCTTTCGACAATCCGGTTCCACAGCCGGCGAGATGGACATGCTGTCGCTGTATGATTGTTACACCATCATGGTCGCAACAACGATTGAAGATGCCGGCCTGTGCCCACCCGGCGCTTTCGGCAAATGGCTCGAGGGCCGCAATCTCGGCTTTGACGGAGACACGCCGCTGAACACCCATGGCGGCCAGCTCGGATTTGGACAGCCGGATCTCGCCGGCGGCATGACTCACCTTGTCGAAGCGGTCCGTCAGCTGCGCGGAGATACGCCCGCACGCCAGATCAAAGGCGCCAATCGCGTCTTGGTGACGGGAAATGGCGCAACGATGAGTGAAGCGACGGCTCTGGTGCTGGGAGCCGGACAATGACCGAACTGCTCAAGGACCTTGCGGTGCCGGGCCCGACCACAATTGCCCTGACGGAACCCTTCTGGCAGGCGATTGAGGCCGGTCGCCTTATCCTGCAACACTGCGGTAGCTGCAAGCGGCATATCTTTTATCCGCGTTCCCTTTGTCCTCATTGCTGGAGCGAAGACTTGTCCTGGGTGCCCGGCAAAGGGACCGGAATCCTCAAATCGTTTTCGCAGGTGCACAGGCCTGCTCATCCCGGATGGGTTCCGGCCGCCGGGTATATTGTCGGCCTGGTGGAACTGACCGAAGGGCCCGTGATGCTGAGCCTGATCCTGCCACAGGAAAACAGGCCGCTGAAAACCGGTGACCCGTTGCGCCTGCATCCGACCGATGTCGGCGGCCGGATACTGCCGGTTTTCAAACAGGACATTCAGAACGAACAATTGGAGGATCTGCAATGAGCGATACGGTGAAGGACGGCTGGATCGGTGTCATCAAGGGCAAACCCGAGGTCGGGGCATTTGCGGAGAGAAGCCGCCGCACCACCGCGGAGGATATCGTCGCCTTTTCAGAGATGACCGGCGACAGGAACCCGCTGCACTTTGACCGGGAGCTCGCCGAGAAATCGGTCTTTGGAAAGCTGATCGTCCAGGGCGGCGTGACATCCGGAATTCTCAATGCCATCGTCGCGGAAGACCTGCCTGGGCCGGGCACCGTGTTTCTCGAAGTATCGTGGAAATTCGTCAAGGCGGTCGGTGTCGGGGAACTGATCACGGGGCGTGTTGAAATCACCGATGTCCGACCCGACAAGCCGATCTGCAAGGTCGAAACCTCGGTTCGCAATGAACAGGGCGAAACCTGCCTGACCGGCACCGCGACCGTTTTCACGGTCGCATTGGGTAACCTTTAGGCCGTGTCATTGCACGGCCGCGACGCCGCTCCGTGGCTGGTTCTTGGCCTGGTGTGCCTTGCCGTCGTGTTGTCCATGACCACCTGGTTCTCGGCGACGGCAATTGCCCCTGAACTCATCGCCCATTGGGGCCTGTCGCCCTCTGCCGCATCCTGGCTGACCAATGGCGTCCAGGTCGGATTTGTGGTCGGTGCGGTTGCCGCCAGCATTGTCAATCTTCCCGATATCGTGCCGCTGAACCGGTTGATGGCGGCCAGCGCCGCCCTGGCTGCTGCCGCCAATATTGCGCTCCTGTTCGAACCCAGCACGGCGCTACTGATCCTGGCGCGTGTGCTGGTCGGAATTGCCCTGGCCGGCGTCTACCCTCCGGCGCTCAAACTGATCGCCACCTGGTTCTCGGCGCGGCGCGGCATTGCACTTGGCGCCGTCATCGCCGCCCTGACGGTGGGCTCCTCGCTTCCGCATTTGCTGCGGTCGCTCACCTCATCCCTCGACTGGCAGAACGTGGTCATTGCATCGAGCGCATTGACGCTCGCCGGCGCGGTCGTTTTCCTGCTGGCGGCGGTCGAGGGACCCTACCCGTTTTCGAAAGCCCGGTTCAATCCGCGCCAGATCGGCGTGGTGATCCGCCAGCGTCCGTTCGTGCTGGTAACAATCGGATATCTTGGCCATATGTGGGAGCTTTATGCCGTATGGGCCTGGTTGCTGTTGTTCATCCAGGCCTTTCTTGTTGCCAACCCCTCTCCGGATCCAGCGACCGCGTCGATCATCACCTTTGCGGCCATCGCCATCGGTGCGGTGGGGTGCCTGCTCGGCGGCGTGCTGTCCGACCGGATCGGACGGGCGAAAACCGCTGCAGGCATGATGATCGTTTCTGGCACCTGTGCGTTCCTGGCCGGATTTGCCTTTGCTGCGCCCTTGTGGATCTTCGTTGCCGTGCTTCTCGTCTGGGGCATCTCGATCATCGGCGATTCGGCCCAGTTTTCCGCGGCAACGACGGAGGTCAGCGACCCTGCCTATGTGGGAACCGCGCTTTCGATGCAATTGGGGCTGGGATTTGCACTGACCATTCTTGCCATCTGGCTGCTGCCGCAACTGGCCGAAGCGTTGGGCAGTTGGCGGTGGGTCTTCATGGCGGTCGTGCCCGGCCCGATCATCGGGACACTTGCCATGATCCGTTTTCAGTCCCTGACATCCGCACGCAAGATCTAGCTGTGCCTGCCTATTTCCCGGATTTGCTGTCGCCCTTCGCAGCGGCAACACCCAGCGACAATCGTTCAACCGCCGCCTTCGACATCAATGGCGGCACGTCGAGATCATTCAGGAACAACACAGCTTCCGCCATTTCGGCGGCGCGGCGTTCCCCGTGCTGCTCGACGCGCTGCAGCACATAGGCCTGGCGCTCGCGCCAGTCGATACCGGGAAAGGAGGGCGCCAGTGATCGCAGCACCTTGTCGGTCAAACCGACCCGTTCGCTGGCCTGGTGACACTCAACCAGCAGGCTTTCCATTCCCTTGATGACAATGCTGCGCAGAAGCTTCAAGGAGGCGGCATCGCCGACCTCGGTTGAAAAGACATCCGCGTCAAAGCCGAACCGGTCGATCGCTCTGCGAACACCGTCATCAACCGCACCGGCGATCGCCAGCGGCGCCGCATGACGCTTGGGCTGGATCGGCGAAAGGATACCGACATCGAGATAGGTGAGGCCAGCCGCATCCAGCAGCTTTGCCGCCTGCCGCTTCGTGCCAGGCGCCACGGAATTCATATCCCAGAAGATTGCACCATCAGGCAGGATATCCGCCGCACGGCGAGCGGCTCGAAGCGCCTGATCGGCGGTCACCACGGAAAAGATGTGGGAAACAGACGCAACCGCATGTTGCTCATGGGCAATGGGTGCGGCACCCAATGCCTTCGCCGTCGCCAGCATCCCGTCACGCGTTGCGGGATCATCGAGCTTGATGTCATAGATCAGGACCACATGATCAAAGCCGGCATCGCGCCAGCCTGACACAATGGCCTGTCCGGCCTCGCCGAAGCCAATCATCAGAACCGTTTTGCCCATGGCTGCCTTTCCTCAGGCGTAGACCAACCCGTCAAAGAGCTTGCGGGCGGTGCGGCAGTTGCCAGCTTCGGTCACGACGCCGTCTGTGTTGCGTTTCAGTACGACTGTCATGGCCCCTCCGGGGTGCTCGACGTCCATGTCATCACCGACCGGTTGTCGGGCCATGTTCCGTGCCGGCCCCTCAGGTAGAAGACAGGCGGTGGCGACGCTGACGGCACACAGGACACCAATGGTGCGGTGAACGGCATGGGGAATGAAGCAACGGGTCCGGATCATCCCGCCCTGACCCGGTGCACTGACCAGGCACATCTTGGGCACCGATTGCCCGCTCACATCACCAAGTGCCATCATCGGACCAGCCAGGAGCCGGATTTTTTCCAGGCGCTTTTTCAGGGTTTCGTCGGTTTCCAGATTCTCAGGCGTTTCATCGCCGCTCATTCCGAAATCCGCAGCGGTGATCAGGACCGTCGGCATGCCATTGTCGATCAGCGTGCAGCGCAGACCGTCTATCATATCGACGGGGCTGCCGGTCGGCAGCAGCGCACCGCATTTCGAACCGGCGAGACCCGAAAAGAGCAGCGGGATGGGCGCCGCCGTTCCGGGAACACCGTCAATGGCGGTGTCGCCCTCATAGGTTACCTGTCCGTTCGGCGTTTTCACACACGCGCTGACGGTCTGACCGGTGTTCGTGTTGCGGATGCGAACGATCGTCTCATCACCGGACACCGCGACCAGTCCGCGTTCAATGGCAAAGGGGCCGACACCCGCCAGAATGTTGCCGCAGGTCTGCGCATCCGAAACCAGCGCCTGATCGACAAAGATCTGCAGAAACAGGTAGTCGATATCGATTTCGGGCTCACTGCCCGGGCTGATGATTGCCACCTTGGAGGTCAGCGGAACACCGCCGCCCAGCCCGTCTATCTGGCGCGGATCGGGCGAACCCATGATTCGCAGCAGGATGGCGTCCCGCTCGCGCGGATCATGCGGCAGGTCCCCGGCCAAAAAATAGCCCCCCTTTGAGGTGCCGCCGCGCATCCACATCGCTTGGATGCCCCTATTCATATTTCAGACCCTTGGCCGCCAGCCTTTCGCGCATCTGATAGAGATCGAGCCCCAGTTCACCCTTCTCCAGCCGCTGACGCTTGGCCTCCTCGCCATCCAGCCGTTCCTGTGCCGCCGCCATGACGGCTGCCGCATTCTCACGCGGCACAACGCAAACGCCGTCATCATCGGCGACGACAATGTCGCCCGGGCGGACGGCAGTTCCGGCGCAGACAATCGGAACATTGACGCTACCGATCGTCTCCTTGACCGTCCCCTGCGCAGAGATGGCGGTCGACCACACTCCGAAACCCATCAACCGCAGGTCGCGTGTGTCACGCACCCCGGCATCGATGATCAGCGCCCGGCAGCCGCGCGCCATGGCCGAGGTCGCCAGCAGATCGCCGAAATAGCCCATATCGCAAGGCGCCGTCGGGGCCAGAACCATGATGTCCCCGTCCTGCAATTGTTCGATGGCAACGTGGATCATCCAATTATCACCGGGCGGTGCGGAAATCGTCACGGCCGAGCCGGCGATGGACAGGTCCTGCTGGATCGGTCGCATCTGCGATGCCATCAGACCGGTTCGCCCCTGTGCCTCGTGCACCGTCGCCACACCGGCCTGTCCGAGCGCTGCAATGGTTTCCGGCGCGGCCCGTTCGATCGCCTGCCTGACAACGCCGACCATCACAATTCATCCACGGTGCGCGGGAAAACCGACTGAAAACCTTCCGCATGGGTGGCCTTGCGCCCGCCTGCCTGGCCACCCGAATTGCGGCGAAAATGATTGCCGCGGTTTTCCGCGACATGGGTGTAATAGGTCCACAGATGCTCCTGACCCTCCATGCATTCTATGGCCGCGCGTTTCTTGTCCCAGACGTCGGAGATGTCGAGGAAGACATCCGGCTTCCACTCCATCTGCTCGGTCTGATGCGGTTCGAACAGATAAAGCTGGGGGGCGCCGAGCACCGTCTCGCCGGGATTGTGACCCCATGCCTGGGCGATCATCCGGGCCTCCAGCGCAACTTGCGTGGCATACATGTGATCGGTGTTGTAGGGGTCCCATTTCGAATGGGACAACATGAAATCAGGCTGCACCGCACGGATGACGCCGACCAGCCGGTCCATGGCATCCGGCCCGACCCGCAGGGGATAATCGCCGAGATCGAAGAACTGCAGATCGTGCACGCCCAACGCGGCCGCGGCGTTCTCGGCTTCCCTCGCCCGTTCGGCCTTGACGGTTTCCAGCGTCATGCCTTCCTGTTTCCAGAGCTTGGCGCTTTCGCCGCGTTCGCCGAAGCTAAGGCACACGACTGTCACATCGTAGCCCTTTTGCGCGTGCCGCGCGATCGCGCCGCCGCAACGCCAGACAAAATCAGCCGCATGGGCACTGATCACAAGCGCGGTTTTGTCACTCATTTCTGTCTCCCTGGAACGCTATCCCTTTACGGCGCCAGCGGTGAGACCGGACACGATCTGCCGCTGGAAGACCAGAACCAGGACGAAGAGCGGCGCGGTGATCGACACGGCGGCCGCGATGGCCTGCACCTCGTCCGAGGCGGTGGTTTCCCGGTTGAACATGCCGGCAATGGCCGGCACCATCGTCATGTTCTGCCCGTCAAGCAGCAACGAGGTGACCAGAAAATCATTATAGGCCAATAGAAAACTGAACAGACCCGCGGTGATGACACCAGGCCACATGACCGGCATGATGACCCGCCGAAAGGCCTGAAAATGGCTGCAGCCGTCGACGCGGGCCGCCTCATCCAGTTCGGCGGGGATGTTATGAAAGAAGGAGCGTAGCATCCAGATCGTGAACGGTTGATTGATCGCGACGAGGACGACGATCACGGCCCAGGGCTGCCCATAAAGAGTTGGTGCTGCATCACCCATAATCGGCCGCAGGATTTCCGCGGATTTGATGAACACCGGCAGATAGCCGGCAAGCAGAACCGAGTGCGGCAGGGCACGGAAAATCAAGGCAATGATCAGCAACCAGAAGGCCAGATCGGTGCCGGACCGCGCCAATCCGTACCCGGCCAGCGTGCCGATCGTCAGGGAAATGGTCACCACTCCGGCCGTCACCAACATCGAATTCCCGAAGTTTCGCGTGAAGTTTCGATCCACCCACACGGCCTGGTAATGTTCGGTGGTCAGCCCAAGCACATCCTGGCCCAGCGGACCGAGCAAAGGGTTGACGAAGCCCATGACACCCGGCAACACCGACAGATAGAGAATGAGGGTCATAATCCCGAAGACAAGGGCCGCCACCAGCCAGCCAAAACCGATCATGCCTGGCGGCGTATAATGTACAACCTGGCGGGGAAGCCAATTGCGGGCCGTCAGAACCAACAGCCATGCCAGTGCTATGCCAAGGATGATTTCTGCCAATGAAAGACCGTCCACCGTGTTGAGCGTGTCAGGTCCAAGGATCACGTTCAGCGGATTCGCATCGAAAGCGTCGAACGGTGTCTTGAACGACATGATCGTGATCCAGACGATCGGAAAGGCCGCAATGATGCACCAGAGGGTCAAAAAACCGTTCGAGAGGATTTTCAGGCGCAGCGGCGGACGTTGGGACTTGGGAACACTCATCTGGCCGTCCCCCTCTGATCACGCCAGGCCCGGCGCAGTGGAATGACCAGCAGCACGATAATGCCGATCATCGTCAGCATGGCGCTGGCCGAGGCGCGGCTGATTGCACGGGTACCGGCCTCATCCGGCATCAGGAAATCATAGGTGAGCCATTGCAGCGAAATCACATGAGCCTGGCTTGAGAACCCGATAATCTCCTCGAATACCCGATAGGCGTCCATCAGGTGGATGAGCATTACGAAAATAATCAGCGGCATGAGGTGTGGAATGACCACGTAGCGCAGCCGCTGGAACCGGCTGGCACCGTCAATGATGGCGCTCTCGAGCGTATCCTGATTAACCGTTTGCAGGCCGGCATAGAAGACCACAAAGGCAAAGGGCGCCACGTGCCAGACCCGGTAGACATACATCAGGATCTCGATTGTCCAACCCTGTGCAAACAGCGCCAGATCGCGCTGCAGCCAACCCTCCAGCGCCTGGGTCAGTATCCCGTCGCCGATGAACAGCCACCGGATGGACAGCGCCCCGATCACCGGTGTGATGATAAAGGGCAGCAGCGAAATGAAGATGACCGGTCCCTTGATGGAGCGGACTGTTCCGTTGACGACGATGGCGATCAGCAATCCCATCCCGATGACCATCGGCATGGTCAACAACGTGAAAACGAGCGTAAAGCGGAGCGCCTTCCAAAAGCGGATATTGTTGACGGTATTCCAGTCCCAGCTTTCCAGAGCGCTAAGAAATCTGTCGGGTTCCAGCACGTTGCGATAGCTGTCCAGACCGACAAAGGTTGTTTCCGTTATGACTTTTCCGTCAGCGTCCAGTTGCGGCTGCTGGACAAGAGATGTTGTGCAGGTCGGTGCGAGAAATCCCGGTGTGCAGGTTTCGACCTCGACGCGCTCATAAACCGGCTGGGTTATGTGGAAGGAATTCCAGAATACGGTCACCAAAGGTGCTGCGATGAAGATCAGCATCAAAAAGAGCGACGGACCAACAAAGGCCAGAAATGTCTTGAATCGCATCGCGTGTTTCTTTTCGTTTGGCCGCAGCCTTTGGCGGAATTGCCGGGGGCGCGCGAACGCGCCCCCTCAGCTTAATTAAAGGACCTTAGTTGACCAAACCGGCCTCCTTGGCCGCCGTCAGATAGGCCGCCTCGATATCGGCCAGCGTGGTGTCCGCATCCTTGTCACCGGTCATATAGGCCGACAGTCCATCACCCAGAGCGGTGTGCATCACGGCCATGGCCTTTGACGCCGGATAGGCAGGCGCGCCGGCCTGAGCGGTGGCAGCGGCGCCGGCAGCAGCGGGTCCGGGCGTAAAGCCGTTGGCCAGCCAGACCGCCGCGTCATTGTTGGCCGAAATCACTTCCGGGTCCATTGCCGCAACGATCAGCTTGAAGCCGGCTTCAGCCTCATCATCCGAGATATTCTTGGCCACGACCCAGCCATCCCACCAGACGGTCGAGGCCGGCTGTTCGGACCCCATGAGACCGGCAGCCATCTTGATCTTTCCGGCAACAGAGCTTTCGGCCGGATCGTTGACCGCGCCGGCACGGCTTGCCCAAAGATTGGCCATGGCGATCTTTCCCTGCTGCAACTGCTTGGTCACGAATGTCGTGTCCGACACAAGATATTCCGGGTCCATGTAGCTGGCGGCCTTTTTAAGCCGTTCCATGACCACCTTCGCCTTCTCCTTGTCGAGCGCCGGCATGTTGTTTTCATCAAGGAAGGTGCCGCCTTCGCCCAGATAGTGGTTGATGAAAACGAAACCGAGATTCCAGCCGGATTTGTAGTAGCCGCCCAGCGGATAATCGACGACACCCGCAGCCTTGATCTTCTCGGCCGCATCGAACACCTCGTCCCAGGTGGTCGGCACGTCGATGCCGAGATCACTCAGGATGTCTTCCCGATACATCAGATGCTGGGTGTTGAAGAGCGCGGCAATCGCCATCACCTTGCCGTCCACCCGGATGAACTGGTTTTCGCTCAGGCCCTGACCATGTTCAGCAATCAGATCATCGAGCGGCCGAACCAGTTCCTGTTCGAACAGCGGCACGGATGTTGCGTTGGCAACACCGGCGATCGTGTAGAGCGACGGGTTGGTGGAAAAGGCATCCTGAAGCTTCAGTCGGTGATCCTTGTCCAGTTCCGGCTGGAAATTGCCGCATGATTTCATCACATCGGTCATGATGACATAGGCCGGAAAGGCGTTGGTGAGCGATTTTGCCGCCACCGTGTTTTCGCAGGCTGCCGACGCAACAGACGTTCCCGCAAGCATCAAGGCCCCGGCATAGAGGATATGTTTCAGTTTCATGGTCTTCTCCCTTTTGTGTCCTGATCATCGGGTGGCCAGGACCGTGAAAGCCGTTTTGCGACTCGTTTCCCGGGGCTATGCCCCGATCCGTACCCCCGTCTCGGCATCGAACAGGTGGCAGATTTGCGGCGGAATGCGGATCGAAACCGCATCGCCGATATTGGCCCGGAAGGTCTTGTCGGCCTTGACGGATACCAGGGCGCCGCCGATGCGCACGGACACCATTGTGGCATCGCCCAGCAGTTCAAGCGTGTAAATCGGGGCATTGATCTGGCCGCCGCTGTCGACAACGCTGGCATCTTCGGCGCGAAAACCGAGGGTGATCTTGCCGTCAGGTACGGCCAGCCCGGAGATTTCGGTCTTATCCGCGGTGATGGTGCCGCCCGCCGCCTCGCCATCGACGAGGTTCATGGCGGGACTGCCGATGAAGCCGGCAACAAACGTGTTGGCGGGTGCGTCATAGATGTCCGTCGGGCTGCCCACCTGCTGCACGACACCCCGCTTCATCACCACGACACGGTCCGCCAGGGTCATCGCCTCGATCTGGTCGTGGGTCACGTAGATCGTCGTCACGGCCAGTTCATGGCTGAGATTCTTGATCTGGGCACGGGTTGAAACACGCAGCTTTGCATCGAGATTTGAAAGCGGTTCGTCCATCAGGAAGACGTTCGGCTCGCGCACGATGGCGCGGGCAAGGGCAACGCGCTGGCGCTGCCCGCCGGACAATTCGGCCGGCTTGCGGTGCAAAAATTCATCAAGTTCCACCATCGCGCTGGCCCGCCTGACCTTGGCGTCGTGGCTTGACGGATCGACCCCGCGCACCATCAGCGGGAAACGGATGTTTTCATAAACATTCATGTTCGGGTAGAGCGCGTAGCTTTGAAAAACCATCGCGACATCCCGGTCCTTGGGTTCCAGGTCGTTGACCACCTTGCCGTCGATGGAGATCTCGCCCTCGGTCACCTCCTCAAGGCCGGCGATCATGCGCATGGTGGTTGTCTTTCCGCAGCCGGAAGGGCCAAGCAGCACGAGGAATTCACGGTCGGCGATCGTCAGGTCGAAATTGTCCACGCCGACGAACGACCCCCAACGTTTGCCAACATTGCGAAGCTGGATTTCAGCCATGACGCGGTCCTATTTGATCATCCCGATCACATCCTCGGTGCTGCGCACATCGCCGAAACTCTGATAGAAGGAGGTCAGCCCGGCCAGATGGTCGTCATCGTAGCGGGCGGCATTGGCGTCCTCGACCATGACCACCTTGTAATCCAGCATCATGGCATCGCGCGCGGTGGATTCGGAGCACATATTGGTGGCCGTGCCGGCAACGATCAGGTTTTCAATGCCCATCTCCTGCAGCACATCGTGCAGATCCGAAGAGCCGACGATGAAGGGTGAGAACCGCCGCTTGGTGACGATGCGATCGGTGTCCTTCACATCCAGATCGGGATAGAGTTCGTATCCCTCGTTGCCGGGGCTCAGTTTGGTCAGATGATTGTGACCCTTGGCCTCGGTAAAGAAATAGGTGTGATAGATCGGCCATTGGCTGGGAGCACCCTCCTCCTCGGCGCAGCGCATGATCACCCAGATAACCGGAACGCCCTTCTCCCTGCAGGTTTTCGCGATACGGTTGATGTTGGGCACGATCGAAATGGCCGTGTCGACCTCCGCAACATAGAAATTCTGCATGTCGATCACGAGGAATGCGGTCTTCGACGCCTCGAATTCGTCGAACACGTTCAATTTGCCGCGTTTGGCCATGATCCGTTCGATCACATAGTCCGGAATTTTTACGTCGTGCGGCATGTTTCCTCCCAAAAGGCATTTCTTATGGCCACTCTTTGGCCCACTATGGTCCCACTAATTCTCATTCGCAACGATTTTCCTCACCGGGACCACTTCCAGTCGTTCAAAATTTCGCGCGCCGCATTGTGACCGGGCACGGCGGACACGGCACCGCCCGGATGGGTTGATGCGCCACACTGATAGAGTTGACGGATCGGAGAACGGTAATCGGCATAGCGCGGCACTGGGCGCATGAAGAACAGCTGATCCAGCGTCAGCTCTCCATGTTGCGAATTGCCGCCCGGCAGGTTGATATCGGCCTCGATATCGCGCGGCGTGTAGAGCTTGTAATCCAGCACGCTGTCGGAAAATCCCGGCGCAAACCGATCCATCACGCTGAACGCGTTCTTGACCAGTTGCGGCCCCTCTCGATCCCAGTCCGAATTGCGCAACTCATAGGGCGTCACACCGCCCTGGAACACCACGACATGTTTGCCCTCGGGTGCCAGCGTGTCGTCATAATAGCTCGGCACGTTGGGCGAAAGAAACGGTTCGGACGAATACCAGCCGAATTTGGCGTCGTGGAAGGCCTGTTCCAGGAACTCCGGTGTCGGGCAGATATGGGCATAGGAGGGATATTCGACACCGGATGTTTCCGGGCTGAAGCCCTTGTATTGCGGCAGGCGGTCGACGGCGCACAGCAGCTTGAAACTCATGCCACGACTACGGAAACCCTTGATGTCCTCGACAAATTCCTCCGGCAGATCGGCAGGTTTGATCATGTCCAAAAACGTGCGCTTGGCATTGACATTGCTGATGATGCGGGAGCCGTGAATTTCCTCGCCGGAGCGAAGACGCACCCCGTAGGCCTTGCCGTCGCGGACAAGTATCTCATCGACCCAGGCATCGCACTGGATCTTCATCCCGTGAGCCTGGCCGGACTTTGCAATCGCATCGGCAATCGCACCCATCCCGCCGCGGGCAAAGCTCATGCCGGTCTGACCGATCAGGTGGGTCACCAGATAAAAGGCCGTGCCGGGACTGTAAGGACCGACATTGCCGCCGATGGTCGCCCAGAACATGAACTTGGCCTTCACCAGATCTGTTTCGAACCAGCGGGAGACATAATCATGGGCGCTCATCGATAGCGCATGCAGCAGGTTGTAAACCTCCTTTTCGGCATTGCGCAGTTTCCAGGCAAACCGCGCCGTCTTGAACAGCCCGGCGGGATCCTTGCGAAAGGGATTAACCGGGGTTTCCAATTGCAGCATGCGCAGAATCTCAATGGTCGACTGCAGCCGTTCGAAAAATTTGGGATAGTTTTCCGCATCCTTTTTCGAAAACCGTGCAATCTGTTCCTGCGTTTTGACCGGGTCCTTTGAAAAGACGATGCAGTCGTCATCCGTCGGATTGATGACATTGGGCTGTTCAATGTTCTCAAGCCCGAACTTGCGCAGTTCCAGTTCGTCGATCACCTTCGGGTGCAGGTGGCCCATGATGAAGGAGTAGGTGGAGGCACGGAAGCCGGGACTGAATTCCTCGGTGACCGACGCACCACCCACATAGGGTTTTTGTTCCAGCACCAGCACGCTTTTGCCGGCGCGCGCCAGATAGGCGCCGCAAGTCAAGCCATTGTGGCCGCCGCCGACTATGATCGCGTCATAGGTTGGCGTCATTTGCCCTTGAACTCCGGCTTGCGTTTTTCGATGAACGCCCGCAATCCCTCCTGCCGATCTTCCGAAAACATCAGCAGCGCCGAAAGGTCGCCGCCGGCGTTGAGCGCCTCTTCGTAAGTCTGTCCCTTTGCCCGGTTGATCGCCTGTTTCAGCGCCATGACGGCGAGCGGGGCACCGGTGGAAATTTCCCGGACAATTTCCACAGCCTTGTCGACAGCATCGCCGACCGGTGTCACATGGTTAAGAAGACCCAAAGCATGGGCCTCCTGCGCGTCGATCCGTCGGCCGGTATAGGCGAGTTCCCGCGCCTTGCGTTCACCGATCGCATGGGTCAGCGACCAGGCCCCCGCGAGAATCGGAAAAAGGCCAATCTTGACTTCCGGCAGGCCCAATTTGGCGGTTTGCGATCCCACGGTGAAATCGCAACGCAGGGCCAGTTCCAATCCGCCGCCGAGCGCATATCCCTCAATCGCGGCGATGACCGGCTTGGTGCAATTGCCCATGTAGCGCATGAAATCGTGCCAAACGGCGTGGGTGTAGCGGTAGCGATATTTGTCAAACGGCGCCATCTCGCTTGACGCGGTGCCCTTGACGTCGCCGCCGGCACAGAAGGCCTTCTCGTCGCCGGTCAACACAATGGCCGCAATCTGGTCGTCCAGTTCGAAAGCCTGCATCGCGGTGCGGGTTTCGCTCAGCATTGTGTCGGTCAAGGCGTTTCTCGCCTTCGGCCGGGAAAAGCGGATAATCCCGGCAGGGCCGTCATTCGTCACGGAGATTTCGGTTGGATTCTGCATGGCTGCCCACTATTGTCCCATTAGTAAATCAACGCAAGACCTATTGCGGATGATCGGCCAAAAAGACGGGTTTGCCGGCAACGGCATAATCGCCGTCGCCCACTTCGTTGATCACCACGCGGACCTGCCGCGGCTCGGCATCGAGCGTCTCGACAACGGCCGCCGTCAGCCGCTCGATCAGCCGGTTCTTGGTGTCACGGTCGCGGCCTTCAATGATCGTGATATTGACAATCGCCATGGTGCTTTCCTTCGTTATGAACGCAGAGCCGGGCAGAGACTTGCCAGTTTAGTGAACCAGGCCGCCACCATCGACACACAGCGACTGGCCAGAAATGAACCCGGCATGGTCGCTCAAAAAGAAGGCTGCTGCCCCGACCAGATCCTCCGGTTCCTGGTTACGCGCGAGCGACCGGCCGGCGGCAATCGCAGGCGCTCTCTCCTCTATGCCCTCGCGCGCCCTCACGCCCTCGCTCATGGTCAGCCCCGGCGCGATGGTGTTGACGCGGATGTTCTTGGCGCCGACTTCGCGTATCAGCGACCGCGTCATGGCCATCACGCCACCCTTGGACGCATCGTAATGCAGCATACCGGGGAAGCCGTGGAAAATACGGTTGGTCGCAATCATCACGATGGACCCGCCGCCCGATCGCTCCATGGCCGGGGTCGCCGCGCAGGTGCATAGCCACGGCCCTTTGACATTGACCGCCATCACCTTGTCCCACAAAGCGTCGTCGATCTCGTCATATCTTTCTATGGGCAGGGTGGCGAACAGCGCAGCATTGTTGACCAGCCCGTCAAGCCCGCCAAACGCGGCCTCGGTCGCGGCCACCATATTTTCGCAATCAGCGCGGCGGGTCACATCGACCTGCACGCCCAATGCGTCACCGCCGGCCTCCCTAATGCGATCGACAGCCGGCGCCGGGTCGGCAATATCCGCAAGCGCCACTTTCGCGCCCATCTTCGCAAAGCCCGCGGCCATGACGGCACCGATGCCCTGGGCCGCTCCCGTCACGATGATCCGTTTGTCCTTGAGCATGTCCCTATCCCTCACCGTGATGAATCACGGTCGTTTTGGCTTCAGTGAAATTCATCCAGCTGTGCGTGCCACCCTCGCGCCCGACGCCGGAACTCTTCACGCCGCCGAACGGCGCGTTGAGTTCGCGCATGAAAGGCGCATTGATCACGATGGTGCCCGTTCGGATCCGTTTCGAGACGCGCATCGCCCGTCCCACATCGCCCGTCCACAGATAGCCGGACAGCCCGTATTGGCTGTCATTGGCCAGCGCCAGCGCTTCGGCTTCATCGGCAAAGGTCATCAGCGCCGCTACCGGACCGAAGACCTCCTCGCGCCAGATCCGGCTTTGGCACGAAGCAGCGGCAATGGCTCCGGGCCGGACGTAAAATCCCTCATCGGCATCGTCCATGGGGCCGCCACACAGGATACGGTCACCGTCTTTCGCGGCACTGTCAAAGAAACCGAGGACACGCTGCTGGTGTGCCTTTGATACCATCGGACCGATGCTGACGCCGACGCCACGCGGATCGCCAACCCGCATGGACCGCGTCCGCTCCACGAACCGCCCGATAAACTCCTCGCCAATGCTCTGTTGTACAAGGATACGGGATCCAGCCAGACAGGCCTCCCCATTGGATGAAAATGCCGATGTCAGAGCGCCGTCCAGGGCGGCATCCAGATCCGCATCTTCAAAGACAATCGTCGCGGACTTTCCGCCCAGTTCCATGACGCAGGGAATGTGCCGGCGGGCCGCCGCCTCCGCAACGGCCCGTCCGCCGGTTGAACCGCCGGTAAAGGAGATCATGGCCACATCCGGCGCATCGGCCAATGCAGCTCCGGTGACAGCCCCCCGGCCATTGACGAGATTGACGACACCGTCCGGCAATCCGGCGTCATGAATCAGCTCCACCAGCCGGCGGGTCACCATCGGTGTTTCCTCCGATGACTTGAGCACCACCGAATTTCCTGCCGCCAGTGCCGGGGCAAGTTTGATCGCGCTCAGCGTTACCGGCACGTTCCACGGCGAAAACAGGGCACAGACACCGATCGGCTCCCGGTTCACCAGAGTGGTGACATTGTTCAATTGCCTAAACGTCTCGCCGGCTTCACGCGTCAGATAATCCGCGAAATAGTCGAACCAGGCTGCGGCGCCCATGATTTGTCCGCGTACATTGCCGGGTATCATGCCACCCTCGCTGACCTGAAGGTCGAGCAACACCTCCGCCTCTTCGCGGATTGCGTTTGCGATTTTGCGCAAAACCGCCTGTCTTTCCGCCCGTGGTGCGTCAGCCCATTGGCCGGATTGAAAACTGCGTGAGGCGGCCGCGACGGCCTCACCTGTCTGCGCCTCCGTCGCTTCGGGCAGGTGGGCAAGGACACGGCCGTTCGACGGGTCGATATCATCCAGCACCGGGCCTTCGCCCCGGACGGCCTGTCCGTCAATGAAATGGGTGATCTCATTCACGGTGCGCACTCTCCCGGGCAACCACAAGGTCCACACCGACCGCGCCGTTCGCTGTCACGATCAACGGATTGATCTCGAGCGACGGAAGCCTTGGCGCGACCGTCGACAGCGCAACAAGCGTGTTGACCAGAGCCGGCCGGTCGACCGCCGGCGCGCCGCGCCAGCCATCGAGCATGGCCGCCGCGCGGACCGCTTCGATCATGCGCCCGGCTTCGTCCTCCGTGATCGGCGCCTTGGCATACACGACATCGTCAAAGAGTTCGCAGTGCGCACCCCCTGACCCAAGCAGGATCAGCGGACCGAAATGCGGGTCGGCGCGGGTTCCCACCAGCATCTCGACACCGTGGATCATCGGTTGCGCGATGATGTGCAAATCGGTGTAGGTCTCCCGGTGGCGCAGCACGGCCGTCGTGAGACTGGCGTAGGCGCCGCGCACCGCGGCCTGCGATTGCAGGGCGGTGAAGACGCCGCCGAGCTCGGTTCGGTGCTGAAGATTGCGTGCGGCGAGTTTTAGGACGATCTCGCCATGCGTTTCGAGTTCGGCCAGCGCACTGGCTTCGGTATCGACCCGAACCTCGCCGGCCATTGCAATTGCGGCACTTCCAAGGGTGGCATGAACGTCATCCGTCGCATGTTCGGGACCCGAGGGTTGCTGCGGCGGCTTCTCAAAAGCCCTGCCGGCCGCGACCAGTTTGGCGACGGAGTCCGTGGCGACCGTCGGATCGTCAAACACGGCGACGCCTGTCTGGACCAGAGCCTTGCGGTCCTCACCGTGAAAATTCCCGGCAATCGCGACTAGCTGATTGGGATGGCTTTCCGTCAGGTCCAGGAGCTGCGGCATGATCGCGCCGCGTGTCCGGGGCACCAGGGGCACATGGCTGATGTAACCGAGCATGGTTGCCTGTCCGCGCTCGGTTCCCCATTTCAGATGGCCGCCGGTGATTGCCATATTGCTCATGGACGGAGCGGAAATGTCAATCGGATTGCTGTCATTGACGAAGGGATTTTCGGCCTTCAGTTCGGCCAGCGCGTCCTGCGGATACTCACCGAGTGCCAGCCCGCCCTTTGCCGCGGCATCGGAAATCATCACGGCGCCGCCGCCTGAAACGGAAACAGCGGCAACTGTATTGGATTTTGGAATCACGCCGGCATTGCACGCCGCGACAAGATCGATCAACTCGTTCACCGAACCGGCCCGCAATACGCCATATTGGGCAAACAGATCGGCCACCACCCGGTCTTCGACATACATCGATGCGGTGTGTCCGGCCGCCGCAGTGCCACCCAGCGGTGTCGTGCCGACTTTCAGAACCACCACCGGCTTTTTCGCCTGCCGGGCCAGCTCCAGCGCCTGCACCAGCTTCAATCCGCGCCCGCCATCTTCCATATAGACCGCGATGGTTCTGGTGGCCGGGTCGCCCGCATAATAGGCAATGGCGTCGGCAACATCGATGTCGGCCTGGTTGCCGGTCGATATCCAGTTGGCCAGTCCGAGACCCCGGTCACGCAATTGGGCAAACATCTGGATGCCAACCGCGCCCGACTGGCTGGCAATCGACACACTGCCAATTTCCGGCCAGCCCCTGCCGTCATGATGCTCCGGCGCCGAGGTGAAACTGGCGACAAAACCCGAGGCCAGCGATATGACGCCCATGCAATTGGGTCCGATCATCCGCATGTCATGCTCACGGGCAATGGACAGCAGATCAACCTGCCGTGCGCGCCCGTTGCCGCCGGCCTCGGCAAATTGCGCGCCATAGACAATGGCGATCTTGCTGCCTTTCTTGCCGGCTGCGATCAGATTGTCGCGCACCTGAGGGGCCGGCACGGCGATCACTGCAATTTCGGGCGCTTCGGGCAGATCGGCAATGTTCTGATAGGCCTTGACCCCCTGAACAATGTCATTTTTGGCATTGATCGGATAAAGGCGTCCGCCGTAGCCGCGCTCCAGGCAGAATTTCAGGGCCCTGCCGCCAAACTTCATCGGATCGGTCGATGCACCGATAATCGCCGCGCTCTGCGGCGCAAAACACATTCGCAATTTGGAGTATTGGATCTCGTCCAGAATCTGCATGACGTCAGCTTCGCTCGTCTGTCTGCTTGCGGGTGATCGAAAAGGTCTCGTTGACGAACCATAGCCCGCCAAATTCGCGCAGCACGTCCGAGGTGATTTCCATATGGCGCGTCCCCTCGCCCATGGCGACCTGCACGAGCTCTTCCTTGACCTGTGCAAAATAGACCGCGTTGCTCCACGCTCCTTGCGGTGACAGGTTGCGCTGCTCGTTGCCCTGCATTGTCGGCAAGGTGTGCATATCGAATCGAAAAAGAGACCGCGCATCGGTCAGGCCGCTGAAAGTCAGCTCCTTCAATTCCTTGCCTAGCGATTTGCGGAGTTCCGAAATGATGTCATGCCGCGAGACGCAATTGAGGGGCTGATCGGGCCAGACCCGGCGGATGATCTCATGCGCCGGATCCTCGCCCAGGGATTGCACAACCTTCATCTGTCCCCCGGGCGCCAGATGCCGGATCACCGGTTTCAGAACATAGTCGATCCTGAATTTCATAGTGTGGCTGTGCAGATAGGGATGGTTCAAAAAGCAATAGTCGAATTGCAGATCCGGCCCGCCTTGGCGCGGAACAAAGTCCTCAAGAGCCTGCCGCTGATCGGCCCGGCAAAGCGTGATGACACTGGGCCGGGAATAGACCGGAAAATCGTCCTCGCCGCGGAATACGGTCCACTCATGGGCCAGATCGGAGAACAGATCGGCGACCTGTTGCTGATAGTCGTAGCTGTATTCGCCGCTCAGTTCGACATCGCGCCAGACGATTTCTCCCGGCCCCTCGGGCGCGGTTTTTTTCAGTTGAACGGCTTCGCGCGTATAGAGATTCGTCAGCACCAGCACAGTCAGCGGGTGTTCCGACAGCCGGTCGACCATCCGGCTCATGGTGTTACGCAGGTCCTCCAGGCCCCATCCCTTGATGACGACCTGAATCGGCATGTCGGGATGTTTCGCGTGCAATGCCCTGAGAACGCGGGTCAGAGTTATGCCGTTGTCCATCGGCGAATAAAACAGGCGCAACCCGCGCGGTTTGGGCGGCAGCTTCAGGATATCATCGGTGATGATGTCGGCCTGGACCCAGGATACATTGGTTGTCGCGGCAAAGACATGAAACCGATAGCGCTGTTCATGCAGTTCGAAACTGCCGGGCGTGCGAATGGAAGTCTGCTGGTTGATCAACTCCGCCATCGTATGGGAGCTGGATTCTTCCTTCTTGCGCCTTGGCCGCCCCCGCAGGGCGATTTCACCGCGATCGGCCCTTTCCATGAACGCGTGAACCCTTTGGAACGTTTCCCGCTCGATCCAGCTTCCCTCACTGATGCGCCGAACGAACTTGCCGTCATTGACCGCCAGCCGGCCGAAGGTCGAAACGGCGATCCCGTGTTTCTCGCAAAACCCGTTGATGGTCTCCACGAGCCCTTTGGTGTCCTGTTTTGTGATCGGTGCGGTCACCCGATTGCCTCCCTGCATATCCACCACGGGTTTTCCGCCGCGTCCCAACGGTTGTCAACGTTGTCACCCATGGATCAGGAAGGTTCCTTCGATCTCGACCGGTTGCCGGTCAACAAGGCCGTCGACGCCGACCGATGAGCGTGCATGACACCCGATCTCCGGTCCGAACACTTCGAAGAACAGGTCACTGGCGCCGTTGAGCACTTTGTTTTGCCGTTCGAAATCGGGATGGGCATTGATCATCCCCAGGATCTTCACCACGCGTTCGACCCTGTCGAGATCCGAAATATGGTGCTTGAGCGTCGCGATCATCTTGATCGCCAACGCCCGTGCCGTGGCGGTGGCTTCCTCCTCGGTTATGTCCAGATCGACCTTGCCGCGCCGTTTGACCGTTTCGTCCTCCAGCAGCGCCGCGCCGTGTCCGGACAGATACAGCATGTTGCCCACCTGGACAGCCGAAGTCCGGTTGGCGCTCGGAAGGACCAGAGGTTCCGGCAGCACGATACCCAATTCCCGCAGCCTTGTCTCAATGCGCCCCATGCGCCCTCCTTCCTGCCCCGCGTGGAGGCGATTCAAAAAAACTCTTGTAATCCTGCCCATTTTCTGCCCACTAGTAAAGGAGGCATTTGAAAATCGCTCATCAGACGCAGATTCGGAGGAATTCATCGATGTCGGGCATGACACTCGAAGACAAACTCAAAACCTTTGGCAACCCTGTCGACATGCTGCGGAACGCGCAGCTCGGTCCCTACCAGTTTCCGATCAAGGCGGAATTCACCAACTGGCGGGACGAGCAGGAAGCCTGGCGCAACGGCGCCGTGCTGTTCGATCAATCCTTTCACATGACCGATCATCATATCGAAGGACCGGATGTTAAGCGCCTGCTTGAGGATCTTGCCATCAATTCCATGGCCAATTTCCGCCGCGATATCGCCAAGCAGGTGGTGTTCTGCAACCATGACGGATTTGTCATCGGCGACGCGATCATGTTCATTCTGGACGATCACAAGGTCAACATCGTCAACAAGCCGATCAATCGCGACTGGGTGCAGTTTCACATCGAGACCGGCAATTACGATGTCGAAGCCATCACCGACGATCGGGCGTTGGACAATTCCGGCCGGCGGATGGGCTACCGTTTCGAGGTGCAGGGTCCGAATGCCTGGGAAATCCTCGAAAAAATGAATGGCGGACCGATCGAGGGCTTCAAGTTTTTCGGCATGGGAACGATCAATGTCGCCGGACGAAAGGTGCGCGCGCTGCGCCACGGCATGGCCGGCGCCGCCGGCCTGGAACTCTTCGGTCCGTTCGAGGATTATGACCGCATCCGGGATGAGATCATGCGGGTCGGCGCCGATATGGGGCTGCTGGCCGCCGGTTCGAAGACCTATGCCACGGTCGCCCATGAAAGCGGCTGGTTCCCCTCGCCCCTGCCCGCAATCTATACCGGAGAAGCGATGCGCCCGTTCCGCGAATGGCTCGGCGCAGACAGTTTCATGGCCAATCTTTCGCTGGGCGGATCCATGGTCAGCGACACGATCGAGGATTATTATCTGAGCCCCTACGATCTGGGATACGGCCACATCGTCAAATTCGACCACGATTTTGTCGGCCGCCAGGCGCTGGAGGCCATGCAGGAAAAACCGCATCGCCACAAGCGCACCCTGCGCTGGGACAAGGACGATGTGGTGCGGGTCTTCGCATCGCTGTTCAATGAGGGCGACCGGTTCAAATTCATGGACATGCCGGCCTCGCACTATGCGACCTGCCCCTATGATCTGGTCAGCAAGGACGGCAAACCCGTCGGCCTGTCGCATTATCCGGTCTACACGTCGAATGTCGGCGGCTGGATATCGTTGGCGCTGCTGGACGCGGATGTGGCCGACCCGGGAACCGAGGTATCGCTGACCTGGGGCGAGCCGGATGGCGGATCGGCCAAGCCCACGGTCGAGCGCCACGTCCAGACCGAGATTGCCTGCACCGTGGAGCCGTGTCCGATTTCCGTCACGGCGCGCGAAACCTACAAAAAATAGCCGGAAATCCAATTACCAACAGCCGGGACCGTGCGTGGCGACCAACCGGCGGAACGAAGAAGAACAACGAGGTACCAGTCGGATGCGCGAGAAGTGAACCCGAAACGGGCGCTGCACATTCATTCGTACACAACCCAAAACCACAGAGGATACAGCGATGAACAAGATGATCCTGAAACTGGCTGGCGCCGCAATCGCCACGAGCGCGTTTGTGGCGACGCCCGCCCTGTCGGAGACCCTTCGCCTCGTCACCAACTGGGACACGGGTTCCTACTCGGTGGCGCGCACGCTGGAGTTCGTCAAGGCCTTCAACGAAAGCGAGGCGGCAACGGCCGCCGACATCAACATCGTCCATGTCGGCGGACCGGAAGTCACGCCCGCGACCGAACAACTGACCGGTCTTTCCAATGGCGTATTCGACATGCTGTTCGGTGCCGCAGGCTACTATGTGGGCGCTGTGCCGGAAGCCTATGCGATTTACGGCACGTCGCTGACGCCGATGGAAGCGCGCGAATCCGGCGCGACGGAACTGTTCGACAAAATATACCGCGAAAAGGCCAATGCCCATGTTCTGGGCTGGGTTGCGGCCGGTGTCGGATATCATATCTGGCTGAAGGACGAGCCGAAACTGAATGACCAGGGTCTGCCCATGCTGGACGGGCTGAAAATCCGCTCCTCCGGTTTCTACAATGCATGGCTTGGCCATTACGGCGCCACCACCGTCTCGGTGCCGGCCCCGGACATCTACAACGCCCTTGAGCGCGGTGTGGTTGACGGCGCCGCCTGGCCGGGTCTCGGTATAACCGACCTCGGCTGGGAGAAATTCGTCGGTTATCGGATCGATCCGCCCGTATGGCAGTTCGACAACATGCTCTGGATCAACCAGGACAAGTGGAATTCGCTGACCGATGCTCAGCGCAAGGCACTGAGCGATGCGGTCGAAGCCTATGAACCGGTCGCCCATGAGTTCTACCGCAATCTCGTTGGCGAGGAACGGGCCGAAGTGGAGGCTGCGGGGGTCAAGTCCTTTACCCTCGGCGCAGAAGCCGAAGCTGCCTATCTCGATCATGCGCAAAAGTTGCAATGGCAGCAGGTCAAGGAAAAGGCTCCCGAAAACCACGACGCATTGCAGTCCGCTTTGGCAGCCAAGAACTGAGGCCGCCATGCGCGCCGTTCTTCGGCTCTATGATCTGCTGATCGGGATGCTCGCCCTCGTGGCGGGCATCCTCGTGGCGGTTCTGTTCGTCATGATCGTGGTCGATGTCGGCATGCGCACCGCCGGCTTGCACCCGCCGATCTTCACCAGTGCCGTTTCCGAATACATGCTTCTTTACGTCACCATGTTCGCTGCCCCCTGGCTGGTGCGCGAGCGCGGCCATATACGCATCGACAGTTTCGTTTCCTATACCGGACCTGCGGTGAAAAGGGCACTGGAGCGACTCATCGTTCTGGTCTGTCTTCTTCTCAGTCTGACGGCCGCTTATCTCAGCACACGGTTTGCCATCGACTTCTGGATCAGGGGCACCGTCGACATCCGCTCCATCGAAATCCCGCGTTCCTTCCTGTTCGTGCCGCTCGTGATCGGCTTCACCCTCTGCGCCACGGAGTTTTTGCGCATCCTTGTGACCGGACAACCACTGAGCGACCCGGAGCCCAAACACGCGCCCGAATTCGAGGGGGAAATCTGATGCGGCCCGACACGCCGGGAGGACACCATGCCTGAATGGTATATCTCGGGCGGTGTCGCACTCGGGGCGATCCTGCTTTTGATGTTCCTCTCGATGCCGGTCGCCTTTGCCTTCCTGCTGGTCAGTTTCGGCGGCATGTACTGGCTGTCCGGTTTTGCCGGCATGTCGCAGGTGGCAGCCAATGCCAGCGTGGCGGTGACCCATTTCGCCTTTCTGCCGATCCCGCTTTTTCTGCTGATGGGCGAATTGTTCTTCAACGCCGGTGTTGCGAAGAAGGTTTTCGATGCGGTCGATATGCTGATCGGACGCATGCGCGGGCGCCTGTCCTATGTCACAATCTTCGGCGGCACCACCTTTGCCGCGCTGACCGGAACCAGCATGGGCAATACCGCGATGCTCGGTTCGCTTCTGGTGCCCGAAATGACGGAACGCGGATACAAGAAACACATGTCCATCGGGCCCATTCTCGGGGTCGGTGGGCTGGCCATCCTGATTCCGCCTTCGGGACTGGCGGTGCTGCTCGGCAGCCTTGCGAAAATCGACATCGGCCGGCTGTTGATCGCCGGAGTGCTGCCCGGGCTGATGCTGGCCAGCCTCTATCTTGTCCTGATTTTCGTGCTGATCCGGCTCAATCCGGACAGTGTTCCGGACACCGAACCAGTGGATCATCCCTGGCGCACCAAATTACGGGTTATCGTGACCCATATTCTGCCGCTGTCGGTGATCATCTTCATGGTTGTCGGCCTGATCCTGCTCGGCATCGCCACGCCAACCGAATCGGCGGCTTTCGGTGTGCTTGGCGTGCTGATCGTGGCCTATGCATTCGGCGGCCTGACATTCGAAGCCATCTACAAATCCCTGCGCGGCACCGTGAAGGTGACCTGCATGATCCTGCTGATCGTCATCGCCTCATCGACATTCTCGCAGGTTCTGGCCTTTTCAGGCGCGACCTCCGGCATGATCAGCGCCGTCAGCAGCGTCGAACTGACGCCGGTCATGGTGATCATCGCGATGTTCGCGATCCTGCTCTTCATGGGCATGTTCATGGATCAGGCGTCGATCATGATGCTGACCATCCCGATTTTCTTCCCGATCGCCATGGCGCAGGGTTTTGATCTGGTCTGGTTCGGCGTGGTGATGCTGCTGGCGCTTGAGATGAGCGGCGTCACGCCGCCCTTCGGCCTCAATCTCTTCGTGATGCTGGGGGTTGCTCCGAAGGGTACGACCATGGGCGAAGTCGCGCGGGCCGGCCTACCCTATCTCGGTTGCGGACTTTTGCTTTTCTTCCTGCTGGTCGCCCTTCCCGACATCGCGCTTTTCCTTCCATCCCTGATGGAACGTTAGCGCGGCGGAGCTCGGACCGGATCATTCGACAGGAGGCTGCACATGTCCCTGACCCTCTACCATCACAATTCCTCGGTCTGTGCCGCCAAGGTCCGGGTTGCGCTGGCGGAGAAATCCCTGCCCTGGGAAAGCCGGATGCTGCGCCTCGACGGCGATCAGTTCGACCCGGACTATGTGAAACTCAATCCACGGTCCGTGGTGCCGACGCTGGTGCATGACGGACATGCCATCATCGAATCCAACGTCATTCTCGAATATCTCGACGATGCCTTTCCATCGCCCTCCTTGCGGCCGGATGATCCGGTCGGCCGCGCCGCCGCGCGCCTGCTGATGCAGAAACTCGATGATGATGTTTCGGGCATCCACCACGCCGCATCGGTGGCGACCTATGCCATCGCCTATCGCCATCACACGATTGCAAGGGCCGGCGGCACCGACCGGGCCCGCCTGTCCAAAGCCATTGAACAGACCATGAATGACAAGAGCCGCGCCTGGCTGGAGGATGTTGTCTATCGGGGTGTCGACGCACCGGCTTTTGCAACGGCTCTTAGGCGTTTTGACCGACTTGTGGCCGATTTCGAACGGCGGCTGTCATCGTCGCCATGGCTGGTCGGCGACCACTATTCAGTAGCCGATGTCGCCTACACATCCTATCTGATCCGGCTCGACCTGCTTCAGCTTGACGTGTTGTGGCGTGAGCGCCCGGTCGTCGCGGACTGGTATGGCCGGTTAAGGACGCGCGACAGCGCGGCGGCGGTTCTCGACTGGTATGATCCGCAGAACATCGAGACTCTGACAAGCCGCGGGCGGCAGGCCGCTGAAACCGTAGAACAGATCCTGGCCGGATTGGAGAGCCACAATGAACTCTGATCACGATCTCGATCCCGGAACGCCGCGGGTCGTTGCCCTTCAGGCCGATTATGAAAGGCGTTCGAATGAGGCCGCCCGACGTCCCGGCGCCCGGCTCGACATCGCCTATGGACCGCTGGATCGCCAGAGGCTGGATGTTTTTTCCGCCGGTCCCGACGCACCGGTTCTCATCTTCTTTCACGGCGGATACTGGCGCGCCGGATCGAAGGACGCCCGGCGTTTTCCGGCGCCGGCCTGGAACGACCGCCGCGTGTCGTGGGTCGCCGTCAATTACCGCCTGGCGCCAGAGGCTCGGCTGAGCGCAATCATTTCGGATGCAAGGGACGCCGTCGCCTGGATCGCGGACAATGCAACAGCGCTCGACCTCAACGCAGCCGATCTGCATGTAACCGGCAATTCGGCCGGCGCGCATCTCGCCGCGATGACAGCCGCCACGCATTGGAACGGCCGAAGCGACCGGCCGGTGGGCATTCGATCGCTCTGCGCCGTCAGCGGGCTGTTCGATCTGTCGCCACTGATCAGCGAAACGTCCAATGAATGGCTGCGCCTGACGGAAAAGACGGCCCATGAGGCGAGCCCGATCCATCACCCGCCACCGCCTGACCTGCCGGTTCTCATTGGCTGGGGCGGTGCGGAAACCCGTGCCTTCAAACGGCAGGCGCGGCTCTATGCGGATGCCTGTCGCAAAGCTGGCATCCGCGTAGACCTCTTCGACAGCCCGCCCGCCGACCATTTCGCCATCATCGGAGAATACGGAACACCGGGCACGCCGCTCTTCACGCATCTGGAACGGCAGATCGCCAATCCATCCTGAACGGAGCTTCCATGGCCTTTACCAGCTACATCACCGATGATTCCCGCGTTGAGCAGATCTTTTTTCACAGGCCGGATATCTATCGGCCCTTTGCGCAAGCCAATGACATCGTCATGCGCGGGCCCTCTGACCTTTCGGTCAAGGAACGGGAGCTTATCGGCGCCTTTTCCTCGGCTCTCGGCGGCTGCAGCTATTGTGCCGGTATCCACGCCGAAACGGCACGGCTTTTCGGGGTCGATGCGGGGCTCCTGGAGCAGATGGTCGATGATTTCGAGACCGCACCACTCGACGGCAAGCAACGCGCCATGCTGGCGTTCATCCGAAAACTGGTGCTTACACCCCATCGGATGATCCAGGCGGATGCGGATGCTGTCTACGACGCCGGATGGAGCGAAGATGCCCTGCATGACGCCATAGCCGTTTCGGCCCTCTTCGCTTTCATGAACCGACTCGTCATGGGGCACGGTATCAGCGCCGATGACTCACAGTTTCAAAAGCGCGGCCGACGGCATTTCGAAACCGGTTACATCGTACCGGACTGATCCCGGTCCTCAAGGATCATGTCGCCGACCTTTTCACCAATCATGTTGACCGCGGCATTGGTGTTGCCGGAGATGATTGCCGGCATGATCGAAGCATCGACGACCCGCAATCCGCCGACGCCCCGGACCCGGCAGCGCGCATCGAGGGGAGCAGTTTCGCAATCGCCCATGGCAACGGAACCCACCGGGTGAAAGATCGTCGTGACCTGATCCCTGATGGCCTCCAGGAGTTCCGCGTCACATGCCTTCGCCATGGCCGGACCCGGCCAGTTTTCCGTCTCGATCACATCGCGTAGCGGCGCCATTTTGCAGATCCGCTGCGCCTGCCGGAGCCCGGCAACGATTGTCTTGCGGTCGCGTTCGGTCGCCAGATAATTGGCGCTGAGCGCCGGGGACGCCATCGGGTCGGCCGACATCAGCCTGACCTGGCCACGGCTTTCGGGCCGTATCGGACAGATCGACACGGCAAAGCCGGAGAAGGGATGGAATCCTTTTGCCGGGTCGTCGCTGCTCCAGGGAACCACGTGGAACTGGATGTCCGGGCGGTCAGCCTCCGCGGTGCTGCGCAGGAAGGCAAAGACGGGCGCCGCGCCCATGGTCAGGGGGCCGCGCCGGGTCAGCAGATATTGCGTGCCCATCAGGGCTTTGCCGAGAAGCGAATTGAGGCGCCTGTTCAGCGTCGGTATGGCGACGCGGTAGGCGTTGTGGAATTTCAGATGATCCTGCAGCCCGCGCCCGATGCCGGGCGCATCCAGGAGCGGAGCCAGCCCATGGGACTGCAGATGTTCTGCAGGTCCGAGACCCGAGAGCTGAAGCACATGCGGGGAACCGATGGCTCCGGCGCTGAGGATCACCTCGCCGTGTGCGGTCTGGGTTCCGGTTGAGCCGTCCGGGCGACGAAAACGAACACCGGTGGCGCGCCTGCCCTCGAACATCACCCCCAGCACCTGCGTGTCGGTTGCAATCTTCAGATTTGTCCGGCGCCTGATCGGGTCCAGATAGGCATCCGCGGCACTGACCCGGCGACCCTTGCGTGTCGTCGTCTGGAAATAGCCGACGCCTTCCTGGGCCGCGCCGTTGCAGTCGGGATTGTCGGGCAGTCCGGCGTTCAGCGCCGCCTCTCTGAACAGATCGGTAATGGTGAATTGTGCCGCACCGTCCGAGACATCGACGGGGCCATCGTCGCCGTGCCAGTGATCGGCACCGCGCTGTTGCCGCTCCGCCCGCCTGAAATAGGGCAGCACGTCGCGGTAGGACCAGCCCCTGGCAGTGTCGTCCCAGCCGTCATAGTCCGCGGCCTGACCGCGAACATAGACAAGACCGTTGATGGCGCTCGATCCGCCAAGACCCCGACCCCGCGGCCAACTCAGCCGCCGACCGTTCAGATGCGGTTCGGCCTGGGTCTCAAAGCACCAGTCAAATCGGGGATCGCCGATCGTTTTGAAATAACCGACCGGAATGCGTATCCAGGGCGATCGGTTGCGGCCGCCCGCCTCGATCAGCAGCACTCGGGTGGCCGGGTCAGCGCTGAGACGGTTGGCCAGAACACATCCGGCCGTGCCGGCGCCGACAATAATGTAGTCCCAGCCTGCATCGGCAGTGCTCATGGGATGCGCTCAATCGGGAACGATCTCAGATGAAATGCTGAACATCCTTCTGTGTCGGGCCGACGGAATAGCGTGGCCTGGGTCTGTCCGCCCCCCAACGGTCCTCTTCCACCGGTTCGAACACGACGCGATGCGACAGGCTGCGCCGACGAACCGGGTCGGCCAGTTCCACATCCCGCGCCTCACCGTGTTTGGTGCAGAGCACCATGTATCCTCTCGGCAGCGTGTCACCTGACCCGCCGGCCCGTTCGATGATCGTGGCAGGCAGATCCAACTCCGCAAGCCGGGTGCCGTTCATCGTGATATCACCAATGTGGCCATCCAGGTTGTTCAGCCGCCAGGCTTGGCGGGCCACAACAATCGGACCGTCTTGCAACACAAGCGCCGGCGCGATCAGTGCACCGCCGCCAAGAGCGGTGATGGCATAGGCCGCACGCGCCGCGACACCCGCATCCACCTGCTGCCAGCAATCGCTGGACAGGCTGTTAACGGGTTTGAGGTCGCCATTGAGGTAAACCCGGTCGACCATGATATCGGGAGTCGTGATGCTTCCTTCCGGCCCGACGACATGCGGTTTGAACAGAAAAAACGACATGGGTTCCTCCACTTAGAGCGCGTTGTTATTAGATTGAATCATTTGACCGGCGCCCAGGTGATCATACGGATCTCACCGAGTTCACGCGGCATTTTCTGCCAGTTCGAACCGCCATCGACGCTTTTGAATATCTGACCAAAAATCGTTGCGGCAAAGAGCAGGCTTGTATCGGCCGGGTTCGTGCCAATCGACCACAGCGTCGAATTGGCCGGATGCGACATGTCACAAATTTCCCAGCTCTCACCGAAATTTCGGCTGATGAGAAGCTCCCCGGCTTCTCCGGACGGCTTGTCGCCAACCGAGGCGATGACCATGTCGCTGTTTTCCGCCGGTTGCTTGAGACTGCGGAAGTAGTCCCATTTCGCTTCGGGAATTGTCATCTGCTCCCAGCTCTCGCCATTGTCGTTGGAGCGGTGGACGCCATCCTCGGTCGAACACAGGATCGTGCGGCTGCCATCTTCGCGATCGCGGAAAACCAGATCATGTGAGTCATTGTCGTGCAGACCGCGGATGATGAGCTGCCAGGTCTTGCCGCGATCCGTCGACCGGAAGACGCCGTCAATCTCGACCGTGATCCAGATCGTGTCCCGGTCGCGCGGATCGAAATGGATCGAGGTGACGCGGCTTGTGTTGATGAACCAGCATTCGGTCGAGGCATCCAGAGTGGAGCGGGTCCAGTTCACGCCATTGTCTTCGGAAATGAAGATCTCGCCGGGGCGTGTTCCGCAGACAATGCAATCGGCATCCTGCGGGTCCTGCGCGATTTTCAGAATATGCAGCTGGTCCATCGGCGACGGGATGTAATCGAACCGTCCGGTCTCCTCGCTGAAGCGGTAGAGTCCCTGATCCGATCCGGCCAGCACCTCTCCGGGCCGGTCGGGATGGGTGGTCACCGCCCATACCCGCGCCTCGTTGTAAAACCCGCCGGTGGGCGTCAGCAGGCGATTCCAGCTGACCCCTTCATCCTCGCTGAACCAGACGCTCTGCATGGTGGCTGCATAGGCTTTGTATGTCATCATAACCCCTTTTCAGATGCCGCTCCCGGCAGCAAATGGCCACGTTAAAATCCTTCTGCCCACTATGATCCCACTAGTGAAAATGTCAAATGAATAATCTTGTCGTGGTCGATTTGGCGATCGGACAACGAGCTGCAACTGCGACGTGACAGGGTTCCTGACCGCTTCAATTTCCGCGTTGGCGGGTCAAATCTGATGATTGCCGGTTCCGATCCAGCGCACAGCAACAGGACCCACCGGAGATGGGCGGGAACAGCGTCAAGGATGGAAGATTTTCGACAATCCGTTGAGCGGGTGACGATTTACGCGCCTTGTCGAGGCGGAAGATCGTGCCCGAAATGGCGCGACAGGATGTAACGGATGTCCTCGTAGCACGACCCCACCCGTGTCACTTCAAGCGTTTCGACATTGAGCAAGGTCGACGAAGCGCCGTAGGGGTGAAACGGCTGCAGGCCGTGGTCGACCACAACATCCGCGATGGCGATTATCTCGGGTTCGATATCCTCGACACAGAATTTGGTGCCTGAAAGGGAGACATTGGCCGATGATCCGAACAGGGGCACGCCATGTTCAAGGCTGAGCGCCGTGAGATGCCTGTGACAGGCACCGCCATTCATCAGCATGACCACGGTGCCGTCCTTGGTGGAGCGTTCCAGCATGTCTGGCCCGAGCGAGGCAAGCAGTGGATGCTGCAGATCGGCCGGGGCGATACAGCCCAACGGCAATCCGTAGTCCAGCGTCACCGCCTCGACGATCTCGCGCCCGCGAGTCGAGCAAAGATGCACCTGCCGGTGCATCTCGAGATTGCCCACCATGGCATTGAGTTTTCCATCGGCCCGTTTCTTGGTTCGGAAAATCCGCTCCAGAGCCGGCTGTGTGCTGCCCAGCGCGGAATAACCGATGGTGTGGGGAACGATCGCGACCCCACCCTCGCGCAGCGCATCGAAGGCGCGCGTGGCATCGGCGGCGGCATCAAATATTGGCATGGCGTGCTCCGGAGCTGGGAATTGATCAGATGATGCCGCGCGCGGCATAGTCGGCGCGTGTGGTTTCGGAGAGCCCGAGAAGCCGGCCAAACACCTCGTCATTGTGCTCGCCAAGTTCCGGACCGACATGGCGTACTTCGCCCGGCGTGTCTGACAGCCTCGGCGCCACATTCTGCATCTTGATCGGGCCGAACTCGGGATGGTCCACATCAACGATCGCTCCGCGCGCCGCAAAATGCGGGTCCTGCAGCATGTCTTCGGCGGTGTAGATCAGTCCGCAGGGCACGCCATTTTCGTCCAGCCGCGCCTGCAGCTCAGCCAGCGGCAGGGTCGCGGACCATTGTCCGATCAGATCGTCCAGTTCCTGCTGGGACGTGCCGCGCGCGGAATGGGTGGCGTAGCGCTTGTCGGTCGCCAGATCGGGACGGCCCATCGCATCCGCCAGCCGCTTGAAAACCGTGTCCTGATTGGCCGCGATCAGAAGCAGTTTGCCATCGGCCGTGGGATAAATATTCGAGGGCGCCACATTGGGCAAGATGGCGCCGGTTCGCTCGCGCGTGTATCCCGCAACCACATGTTCGGTGACCAGGCTTTCCATCATGTTGAGCACCGATTCATAGATGGCGCTGTCGACGACCTGCCCTCGGCCGGTGCGCTCGCGCGCATGGATCGCCATCATCGCGCCCAGCGCGGCATGAATTGCCGCCAGCTCATCGCCAATAGAGATACCGGCGCGGGCCGGCGGCGAACCCGGATCACCCATGACATAGCGCAGACCGCCCATGGCCTCGCCCACCGAGCCATAACCGGCACGCGCCGCGTAAGGTCCGGTCTGGCCGTAGCCGGTCACCCGAACCATGACGATTCGCGGATTGATCTTCGACAGGTCCTCATAGCCGAGATTCCAGCGCTCCATGGTGCCGGGGCGGAAATTCTCGATGACGATATCGGCCTGAGCGACCAGATCGCGAATGATCTCCTGTCCCTCTTCGGTGCGCAGATTGACGGTGATCGATTTCTTGTTGCGTGCCACGACGGGCCACCACAGGGACTTGCCATGCGGTTTCTCGCGACCCCAGACCCGCATCGGATCGCCCTCTCCGGGCTGTTCGCATTTGATGACCTCGGCGCCGAAATCGGCCAGCAACTGGCCGCAGAACGGACCGGCCAGCAATTGTCCCATTTCGATCACCCTGAGATCCTGCAGCGCTGCTCCGTTCAACTCGTTGGCCACACCATACTCCACATTTCGTTTTTACCCATGATCGCATTTTCCGCTTGCACCTTTGTCTAATTTGTATACCAATTAAGGCATGTTGCAATAGGTTGGGTGTCAATTTTGCCGAAAGACGTGGAAATCGTCGAAGTTTCTCCCCGAGATGGTATACAGAATGAGAGCACTCTTCTGCGTACCGAGGACAAGTGTGCGCTCGTTTCGCGGGCGCGCGCGGCGGGTCTGGACCGGGTCGAGGTCACCAGTTTCGTCAATCCGGCAAAGGTCCCTCAAATGGCTGACGCCGAGGCAGTGATCGAAGCCCTGCCGGTCGCCGACCGAAAGGCCGGAATCGCGCTCGTGCTCAACGGGCGCGGTTTTGAACGCGCCATTGCAAGCGGCATCGGTGAAATCAATCTGGTCGTCGTCGCCTCCGATACATTCGGACAGCGCAATCAGGGCCGCGTCGCCGATCAGATGGTTGATCTGTGGCACGATATCGCCGACCGTCGCCCGGAAGGTTTGCGGGCGAGCGTGACGATCGCCGCCGCGTTCGGATGCCCGTTCGAGGGCGAGGTTCCGGTGCGCCGGATCGCCGAACTCGCGGAAGCGATCTGTGAGCGGCGCCCCGATGAACTGGCCCTGGCCGATACGATCGGCGTCGCGACGCCGCGTGATATTCAGGAGCGGGTCCGTACCGTGGCGTCCATGGTGCCCGATATGCCGCTTCGGCTGCATCTGCACAACACCCGCAATACCGGATACGCAAATGCATGGGCAGGTCTTGAAGAGGGCGTCAAGACCTTCGATTCGAGCCTCGGCGGCATTGGCGGATGTCCCTTCGCGCCGCGCGCCACCGGCAACATTGCCACGGAAGACCTGGTGTACATGCTGGAACGCGCCGGGGTCTCAACCGGCGTCGATCTCGACGCAGCGGTCGCTCTTGCCCTCTGGCTGGAAGCACGCCTCGGTATCGTTGCGCCCGGACAGGTAATGCGAGCCGGCGGGTTTCCGCAGGGTGTTGCAGCATGAGCGGCCTGTCCATCGTTTCGCCGGCGGCCGAGGGGTTGTCCGATACTCCGACCAATACGGTGGATCTGGCCTATCGCTCGCTGCGCCGGGCTATCCTTGATGGTCAGTTGGAGCCCGGAACCCGGCTGACCGAGCAGGGTCTCGCCAAACAGCTCGGCATCAGTCGGACACCGATTCGCGAAGCCATCGGGCGGCTTGTGGCGGAAGGGTTTGTCCAGCGTGGTGAGGGCTACAGTACCCGTGTCGCCGAATTCGCACCGGATGAGTATGCGCAGGTTTTTGAAATCCGGTCGCGCGTCGAAGGCTATGCGGCGCGATGCGCCGCCCTGTCGGCAACCGAAGCCGAAATTGAGGAACTGCGGCGGCTGGCCGACATCATGACCGCCCACACGCCGCCCAAGACCGATGCCGATTACGACACGATATCCCGGGCCAACGGATCGTTTCACAAGACCATTTATGTCGCGGCAAGATCGCCGAGACTGCAGGTCATCATGGCGGCCATCGTCGACGTCTCGGTTATCGCGCGGACCTATCGGACCTATTCGACGCGAGACCTGATCCGCTCCGCCCAGCATCACCAGGAACTGGTCGATGCCATCGCCGCGCGCGCTCCGGACTGGGCCGAGCATACCATGACCGCGCATGTGCTGGCCGCGATGGCCAGTTTGCAGACAGCCCCCGGGTCTTTGCAGGAGTACCGCACATGACGGGCGCAGACTGGTCAACAGATGAGCGCATCGTCTTCGACACGCCGCAAACCCGCTCGGCCATGCGGTGGCCGGACGGCAAACGTCTTGCCGTGTGGATCGTGCCCAATCTGGAGTACTACGAATATCTGCCGGAGCGCTATGATTTCCGCGACCAGTTCGCGCGCATCCAGCACCCGGACGTCATGCAATGGTCGTGGCGCGACTACGGCAACCGGGTCGGTGTCTGGCGCATGACCGACGCATTGGACGAGTATCCGGTGGCCGTAACGGCGTCGACCAATCTTGCGATTTTCGAACATTGCCCCGAGATCGCGGCACTTGTGCGCGACCGGTCCTGGGAGGTGATGAGTCACGGCATCTACAATACCCGCTATTTAGGCCGCTCGAGCCGTGACGAAGAGGCGGACGAAATCCGGCTGTCGCTGGATTTGTGCGAACGCCATACCGGCCAGCGCATCCGCGGGCTGCTCGGCCCCTGCGTGACCAACAGCCCCTGGACCATGGACCTGATTGCCGATGCCGGATTTTCCTATCACGCCGACTGGGTGCATGACGATGTCCCCGTGCCCATCCGGACCGCGACCGGCAAGCTGGTGTCCATGCCCTACGCCTATGACACCAATGACGGTCCTGCTCTTGAAGGGCATTTTGATTCCGAGTTTCTCGTCGACAGCAATATCGCCCAGTTCGACCGGTTGATGGCGGATGCGACACCCGAGAACGGGCTGGTCTACTGCCTGCCGCTGCACACCTATCTGATTGGACAACCGCACACGATCAATGCCTTGCGACGCATTCTGGATCACATCTGTGCTTCGGACGAGGTCTGGTTTGCAAAGGGCGGCGAAATCGCCGAGGCGGCGTTCGCCTCCCTTGCAATGGAGGCGGCGTTATGAGCGGATCGGGACAGTTGCAAACCGCGGCGCCGGATCACCCGCACCACACATGGAGGCCGTTTCCGTCGCGTCCGGCCATGCGCTATTGCGGCGGCCAGACGCTGGGACTGTGCCCCATTATCGCATTTGAAAGCCATGAGGACCGCGTGCCGGACGACTGGCCGCAACCCCGCTGGCTGACCGGTGGCGTCGGCATCCGGCCGGATCCGAATATCGCCCGGATCGGTCAACGCGACTACGGTCTGCGCGCCGGCTGGCCGCGGCTGCGTCAGGCCTTACGCAATGCAAAACTGAGCTACGGTGCGGCCATCGACGTTTTGACGGCCGAGCGTTGCCCTGCGCTGGTGGCACAGATCGCCGAGGATGTGGCGGATGGCTGCGCCGAATGGATCGCCCATGGGATCAGCATCAATCGGCCGCTGTTTGACGGGATGGAGCCGGCAGCCGAAGAGGCCTATCTGCTGGAAACGCAAGAGCGTCTCGGCGCGCTCGATATCAAACCGCGGGGCTGGTTCGGGCCGGAATATTCGGAAAGCCGGCGCACACCGCCATTGCTGGCAAAGGCCGGATTTTCCTTCACGCTTGACTGGTGCAATGACGAACAGCCCTTTGCCATGACCGTGCCCGATGGCGCGCTCACGGCGCTGCCGCAAATGGCCGACCTCGACGATGCGTTTGCGTTCGCCTTTCCAAGAGGCATAACACCGCAAAGCTATGCCAGTCGCATCGCGCAAGCCGCGCGGGGCCTGGCAAAAGACGGACGGACATCCGCCCGGGTCATGGTCTGGACAATGCGGCCCTTCCTGTCCGGCCAACCCTTTCGCATTGGCGCAATTGAAGCCGCGCTGCTCGAGGCATCCCGCACAGGCGGCGTGTTTTCCGCCCCGCCATCGGTGCTTCTTGACCAGCTCAAACCGGAGAAAGAGACATGAGCGAGCAGACAAGCGCGGCGCTCGCCGAGATCAGGGCGCTCTATGCCGGTCAGAAGATCCGATCCAAAACGCTCGGCATCGGCAAAAAGGCCGCCGTGCTGATTATCGACCTGCAACATATCTATACGCGCGGCCGGGCCTCGACCGGGCTGGAGATAGCCGAAGCGACCGCCAAATTGCTGACGGTCGCCCGCACATTCGCCCTGCCCGTCTACTATACGGTCGTCTCCTACGCGCCGGAGCGTCACGACGCGGTGCTGTGGCTCGAAAAACTGCCGGGCCTCAAGGACAACACCAAGGGGCGGCAGGAAGTCGAGGTCGAGGTCATCGTGGCGCCCGAAAAGGACGATGTCGTCATCGAAAAGGAGGCGGCTTCCGGCTTCTACGGCACCGATCTGGATCAGCGGCTGAAAGAACAGGGTGTCGACACGCTTCTTGTCTGCGGCAGTTCCACTTCGGGATGCGTGCGGGCGACGGTGGTGGATGGCATGGCTCATGGCTACCGGATGATCGTGGTTGAAGGCTGTGTCGGCGACAGATCGCAATTGCTGCATGAGATATCGATGTTCGACATGGGCACAAAATACGGAGACGTCATGCCCATGGCGGATGTCATCGGTGCCCTCAAGGAAGGACAAGGACGGTGAATGACGCTGCCAGCCCGGCCATGAACGCTGCCATCGAGATGCGCGGCGTGTCCAAGCGCTTCGATATCCAGACCGGTGTCGTCCACGCCTTGCGCGAGACCGATCTCGATATCGCGCCGGGTGAGATTGTCGGCCTTCTTGGATTTTCCGGTGCCGGAAAATCAACCCTTCTTCGCCTGATGAATGTGCTCGAAACGCCCTCGAGCGGAACGGTACGTATTGGCGGCCGGGATCTGACGGGCCTGACAGACAGCGATTTGCGTGCGGCGCGCCGCAAGATCGGCATGATCTTTCAGCAATTCAACCTGCTCAGCCATGCCACGGCGCTGGAAAATGTGGCCTTTGCGCTGCGTATTGCCGGAGTGGGCAAATCGGAACGAGACCGCCGGGCGGCCGAGGCGCTGGAGGTCGTCGGGCTCAGCGACAAGGCCGGGTCCTATCCGGCTCAACTGTCCGGTGGCCAACGCCAGCGCGTGGCCATCGCCAGGGCCCTTGTGAACGAGCCCGGCGTGCTCCTGTGCGACGAGGCGACCAGTGCGCTCGATCCGCATACATCGCTTTCGATCCTGCGGTTCCTGAAGGAGCTGAACGCCACACGCGGCACGACGATCGTTGTCGTCACCCACGACATCAAGGTCGCCAGCTATATCTGCTCGCGCTGCGCAATCATGCAGGACGGGCAGATCATCGAATGGATCGACATGGCCGATCCCAGGCCCGAAAGCCCGCTGGGTCGCTTTTTCATGGAAACCGCCAAGGGGTGGAGCGACGACACGGTTCTGCCGGAGGAAAACGCATGATCAACGCACTGGTCGAATATGGCGGCCTGCTTCAAAAGGCCGTTTGGGAAACGCTTTTGATGGTTGGCATCACGATGACCGTTGCGGTGGTTCTCGGCGGGCCGTTGGGGCTGATCCTGTTCCTGACCGGCAGAGGCGGGTTGATCGAACATCGCTGGTTCAACGAAGTTCTCGGCTATGCGGTCAATGTGTTGCGGAGTTTCCCGTTCATCATCCTGCTTGTCGTGCTGATCCCGGTAACCCGGTTTCTGGTCGGCACGTCCATCGGACCGCGCGCTGCTGCCGTCGGCTTGTCCGTCGCCGCGATCCCGTTCTTTGCCCGACTGGTCGAACAATCCCTGCGCGATGTGCCAATCGGCGTTGTTGATGCCGCCCGATCCGCCGGCGCGTCGATCCTGCAGATCGTACGCTTCGTGCTGCTGCCCGAGGCCATGCCCGCGCTGGTCTCGTCCTTTACCGTCACCTCCATCAGTTTCATCGCCTATTCGGCCGTTGCCGGAGCGATCGGCGCCGGCGGCATCGGCGATCTGGCCATCCGTTATGGCTATTACCGCTTCGAAACCGAGGTGATGATCTGGTGCGTCATCGTGATGTTCCTGCTGGTTCAGGCGGTGCAATGGCTGGGCACATGGGCCGCGCGGGCGGTCGACAAACGATAAATCAAAAATCTCAAACAGGAGAAGGAGAGATACGATGAAGAAGAATTTGCTGGTTGCGCTGACATTCGCAGCCGTCACACTCGGGGCCGGTCTTGCCCAGGCGGAAGACAAGATGATCCGCATGGGCTTTTTTCCCGGCCCCTATGCTGATCAGTTTGCCAAGGGCATTCAGCCGATCCTGGAGGCCAAGGGCTACAAGATCGAATCGACCGAGTTTTCCAACGCCATTCAGCCCAACACGGCTCTGATGGACGGCGATCTGGACGCCAATGTGTTTCAGAACGACGGTTGGATGAATCTGTTCAATGAACAGAACAGCGGCGACCTTGCCCGCTACACCTACATACCGAGCGCACCGCTCGGCTTGTATTCCGACAAGGTCGAAAACCTCGAAGGCATCAGCGACGGTATGTCCATTGCCGTGCCCAATGACCCGACAAATCTGGGCCGGGCACTGGCGTTCCTGCAGGAACTCGGGCTGCTGACCATCAAGGATGGGGTGGAGCCGACAAAAGCGACAGAAACCGATGTCGCCGATAATCCGCGCAATCTGAAAATCGTGCCGGTCGATGCGCCGCAGATCATGCGTGCGCTTGCGGATGTCGATGTGGGCGCCGCCCTCGGCAATCACGTGATTGCTTCGGGTAACTCCCTCGGGGATGCCTTTGAACTGGAAGACCCGGCGGAGCAATACCAGATCACCGTGGTGGGCCGTGCCGGCAATTCGGACACCCAGTGGGCCAAGGACCTTGTAGAGGCCTACCGGTCGGACGATTTCCGGGCGTTTCTGCAGAAGGATCCGAGCACGGCCGGATTCTCGACACCGCCCCACTGGAAATAAGTCATGACCAGTGGATCCGGCACGACCCTCGACCATATCGGCATCGTCGTGCCGGATCTGGCAAAAGCGGCGGACGACTTCACCGAACTGGGTTTCACGCTCAGTTCTCCGGTGTCCCACGAAACCGCTGACGGGCAATCCGCCGGCAGCCGGCAATGTTCGATCATGTTGCGAGACGGCTATATCGAATTGCAAGAGATTACCGGTCCTGCCGGGTCTCATCTGCTGTCGACGGCCCGCGAAAAACACTTTGGTCTGCATATTCTGGCCTTCGGCGTGAGGGATGCGCGACGCGCCCATGCCCGGCTGACGGACATGGATCTGCCGCTTGGCGACGTGCTTGAATGGTCCCGAATGGTGCATCGGCACGACGGTGACCGGGAGGCCCGCTTTGCCTTTTTTGTTGCCGACTACGACCCCGCCGATGAAGCACTGCTCTGCTGGGTTCAGCACCTGACCCCCGATGCCATCCGCGAACCGCGGCTTCTCGATCACGCAAACGGGGCCATCGGCCTGACGCAGGTGGGTCTTTATGCAATCGACCAAAACGCAGCCGGTAGGATCATCGATCGCCTGCGGGATGCCGGCGGACATGTCGTTGGCGACAGGTCGATCCGGTTTGGAGACATCGATCTGTCGGTTGCCCTGCCCGGCGACAGCGGCGCGATCCCCCGGTCGCTCTGGCCTGCTCCCGCCTTTGCGGCCGATATCGGCCTGGCCCTGACCGATCCTGCCCACCTGGCCGAACGGGCCAAGGGACTTGGATTGCCGGTCACCGCCGATGGCGAGCGATGGGTGGTCGACATGATGGCGCGCACGAACACAAGATTGATCCTCAACCAAGCGAGGTGAGCCAGTGACACTCAGCCACGATGCAGCGCACTTTGTGAGCACATTGTCCTATGACGACCTTCCTGCAGTGGCCATCGATACCACGACCCTCGGCTTTACCGATACGCTGGCGGCGCTGATCGCCGGGCGGCCGGAGCCAGTTACCCGGGTCACCGAGCACTATCTTGACCAGGATCCGCGCCCTTCAGATCGTGATGTTCACGCCCTTCTGGGTGAACGGCGATTACCGCCTGAACAGGCGGCGCTGCTCGATGCCGTTGCTGCCCACGCGCTCGATTATGACGACTATGCCTTCGCCAATCATCCGAGCTCGGTAATGGTACCGGCAATCCTGGCGGCCGCACAAACGACAAGGGCCACAGGCCGGCAGATGATCGAAGCCTATGTCGCCGGGTACGAAGTCTGGGCGGAAATCATGGCCCGCGAACCGGACCATCTGCACAGCAAGGGCTGGCACCCGACCGCCGTCTTCGGACCGATCGGCGCGGCTGCCGCCATTTCCAACATTCTGGACCTGGACATCTCGCAAACGGGCCACGCCCTCGGTCTCTCCGTCGCCTATGCGGGCGGCGTGATGGGCAATTTCGGCTCGATGACAAAACCCTATCATGCGGGCCGCGCCGCCGAGGCCGGCCTGCGCTGTGCGCGGCTGGCTCAAGCCGGCATGACTGCGAGCGCGGAGGCAATTGACGGTGTCACCGGACTTCTGGCCGCCCTATCCCCGCAGGGCCGCGCCGATCGCAGCAGCAGCGCTGCCTTTGGCGAGCGCTGGCGTATTCTGGAAACCGGTCTGAACGTCAAGAAATACCCCACCGTTGGCGCCTCCCAGAGGGTTGTGGACGGTATCCTCGGCTTGATGAAAAAAGAAACGATTGATCTGTCGAAAATCGAAAGGATCGTTCCGCGGGTATCGGATAAATATGCGCGGCTGATGCATTTCTCCGATCCGAAGGAACCGGCAGAAGCCAAATTCTCACTGGCCTTTGCCACATCCGCAGCGCTGCGCTTCGGCAAGCTTGGTCTGGCGGAACTGGAGCCGGACGCCCTCGCCGACCCGCTGTTGAGAGATCTGATGGCGCGCGTGGAGGTGGATGCGGTGGAAGAATACGATCCCGACTATCCGGTTCCGGCGCCCTATGACATGGTGACGCTGATCTTCAAGGACGGCAGCAAACGCGCCACGGAGCACGTCCGGCGGGCGAGCGGCCATGTCGATCACCCTTTGACGCCGCAGCAGCTCAAGACCAAATTCACGGACTGCGCGGCTTACGGAAACTGGCCCGCGGATCGTGCGACACGGCTGTTTGAAACCGTGCAGGCCCTGCCGGATCTCGAGCGGCCCGATGCGCTGATGGTAGCCGGGTCTGACTGACGTCAGCCCCTACAGCGCCCGTCGCAGGAGATCGAGGTAATCGCCCTGTGCCGCGGGCCGTGGATTGGTTGCCGACAGATGATCGGTCGCCGCTTTTTCAGACAGGGCCGGCAGGTCGTTCTCGCGAACGCCAAGATCCGAAAGTCGCGCGGGCAGGCCTATTTGTGCGACCAGTCCACCGACAAACTCCGCCGGGTTTTGCCCGTTTCCGAGCAATCTCTGCAACCGGTCTGACTTTTCCTGAAGAGATGGTGCGTTGAAGGCCAGCACATGGGGCAGCAATATCCCGATCAGGGTCCCGTGATGATATCCGGCTTCGCCGAGGGGATTGGCCATGGCGTGAGCGCCACCCAATCCCTTCTGCAGAACCATGCCGCCTTCGAGTGACGCCATCATCATCTGCCAGCGCGCTTCGCGGCTTGAACCATCCGCGACGGCCCTTGGCAGCCATCTGGCCGCCCTTTCGATGCAATCGCGAGCGATGGCTTCTGCTGGCGGGTTGACCGTCGGTGAGCAGAAGGTCTCGATCCCGTGGCTGAGTGCGTCGATACCGGTCGCAGCTGTCAGGCGCGGCGGAAGGCTGAGAGTCAGTTCGGGATCGCAAAGAACAACATCGGCCACCATGTTCAGATTGACAGCCACGGTTTTGCGGCCATCGTTCAGCGTCATGACACAGGCACGTCCCACTTCGGCGCCGGTTCCGGCGGCGGTCGGAATGGCAATTTGAGGGGCGACCGGGCCGATCTTCTCCGAACCACCGGTCTTCACGCCATAATCGGAAAACCGACCGCCATGGGAAGCCAGCAGAGCGACCGCCTTCGACAGATCGATCGGCGAGCCGCCGCCCAGAGCAATGACACCGTCGCAGCCATGGGCCTGCCACAAATCCATACAGGCTTCCAGCGACGCCTCATTCGGGTTTTCCGTTGTTCCGTCATAGAGGATCGGACGATGAGGTCCCGCAGCGTCCAGAACACGATCAAGAATGCCGGCTGCGGCGATCCCCTTGTCGGTGATCAACAGCGGCTGTTTCAGCCCGAGACGGTCGATTTCGTCGCTAAGCGTGGATATCGCACCGAAATCAAACTGGATTCTAGAAAGATACTGGATCAGCGTCACCCGGTTTCAGCCTCCAGATAGACATGTTTGGTTTCGAGGAAATCATTCAGCGCCTCGACACCGTGGAGCCGGCCAATGCCGCTTTCGCGATAGCCGCCTGTCTCTGCTTCTGCCAGGAGGCGGTTATGGGCGTTGAGCCAAACCGTTCCGAATTTGAGTTTTCGACCAAGCCGCATCGCACGGTTCAGATCGGATGTGTAGACAGATGACGCCAGACCGTAACGCGTTGCATTGGCCATGGCGACCGCCTGTTTCTCGTCGGCAAAAGGCTCGACGGAGACGATCGGACCGAAAAGTTCATCCTGAACCAGATCGTGGGCCGTGTCGCGAATCCGGAACATCGAAGGCGTGACAAAGGCGCCTTGAGCAAGAGCGCCACCGGGCGCCGACCCTTCGAGCAACATTTCCGCCTCGTCCCTTGCCCGCTCAATCAGGCCCAGGATGCGGTTCCGGTTGGAATGATCGATCAGCGGACCCATTTCGACACCGGACTCCAAACCGGGGCCGACCGAAACAGCTTGATAGGCCGTTGTCAGCCGCGAAATCAGTTCGGCTTCGATGCTCTCATGGACGAGAATCCGGCTGATCGCCGTGCACATCTGTCCCGTCAGCACGATGGAGGACCGGCGGATCTCGTTGACCGCCCTGTCGAGATCGGCATCCGGGAACACCAGCGCCGGCGCCTTGCCGCCCAGTTCGAGCGACACGTGTTTGAGCGTGTCGGCGGCGTTTTTCATGATGGTCTTGCCGGTCCGCGACGAACCGGTAAAGGACACGACGTCGATTTCAGGATGGGTCGACAGGATATGACCGACAGCGATGCCGTTTTCATTGACGGAGTTGACGACACCCTTGGGCAGATCGGCCACCGCATCGAAGCAGCGCAGGATCTCCGCATTGATCAAAGGTGTCTGCGGCGCCGGCTTGATGACGACGGTGCAACCGGCGGCCAGGGCCGGAGCAACGGAGCGGACCAGAAGCGTGACCGGTGCGTTCCACGGAACGATGACCGATACCACGCCGGCCGCCTCTCGCGTCAATAGAGAGAGTTTCCCCGGACCGGTTTCCGTCGTCCGGCCAAAGACATTGCGGGCCAGACCGGCATAGTAGCGCATTTCGCCGAAGCCCGCCGCAATCTCACCCTTGGCCTGACCAAGCACTTTGCCGTTTTCGCGAACCAGGAGACGGGCCAGTTCATCATGCCTGGCTTCGATCCTGTCTGCGATTTCCAGCATGGTGCGGGCGCGCAGTCTCGGATCGGCGGACCAATTGGTCGTTTCGAAAGCTTCACGCGCCGCCAAAACCGCCTGTGCGGCCAGGTCATCGGAGCCGAGCGCCGCACGACCGAGTGTCTCACCGGTGGCAGGGTCGGTGCTGATTTCCGTTTCTTCGCTGCCAATCCATGATCTGCCGATATAGTGGTGTGCCGTGTCGTACACCGGCGCCTCCCTTTCTTTTGGCTGAAAATGCGGCCCTCTGAAAAAAGACGCAAGGATGTTGGCCTTTGACCAGAGATAAGTCTTGCTTATAGTGGGATGGTGGAGATTCGTCACCTGATTTACTTCGCAAAGGTCGCTGAGCTGGAGAGTCTTACCCATGCGGCCGAGGCGCTCAACCTGACCCAGCCGGCGCTTGGCATGCAGATGCGCAAGCTTGAGGAATATCTCGACGTTGCGTTGATCGAACGGCATTCACGCGGCGTGCGGCTGACCGAAGCAGGACGCGCCCTCTACAAACATGCAATCCGGATCATTGAAGGGTTCGAAGAGGCCAAGACCGATGTCCGACGTTACGGCAAAGATGCGGTCGGCACCGTTCGCATCGGTGTGACGCCCTCCATGGGCCGCGTGGTTGTCCCGGCGCTTCTTCAGGAATGCGCCGACCGGCATCCAACACTCAATCTCCAGCTCACCCAGGGTTTCACCGATCAGTTGGAACTGGCCATTCAGGAAAAGCAGTTGGACTTTGCCGTCACGCATCAGCCGTTTGAGACGGAAACGCTTGAATCCCTGCCACTTTACGTGGAGACATTCCTGCTGATCGGACGCCCGGAACTGCTCGTCTCATCCGAAAAGCCGATCAGCCTGACCGATCTGGTTGCACTGCCACTGGCGCTCGACGGACGCAGCCTGCACATCCGCAAGAAAGTCGACAATGCCCTGAGCAGGGCGGGCCTTGCCTTCATCGATGTTCAGGATATCGATGCCATCAATCTCAGACGCGAACTGGTTATTCAAGGTCGGCGGGCGGCGCTTGCCACGCGGGCGCTGTTTCAGGATGAACTTGCGGCCGGAACCGTGATCGCCAGGCCCATCGCGATGGACGGGCTGGCGCTTGAACTGAGTTTGACAACCCGGCGGGTCGAGCGGATGACCCCGGCAGAAACAGCGATCCGCAATCTGCTGGTCACAATCGTCGACAATGTGATTGCCCGAAACGAGGTCGGCTGGATCATGCCGGGCTCATGAAGACCTAAGTCAGGCTTTGGACAAAGCTCAGTGACAGTCGCTACCAGCCGGAACAATTTTCGATAGGATTTCAACAAAGAGCGGGAAACCGCCCGGGAGGATATGATGGCCAAGGACACCGTCCGCGCGCAAGCGGATATTTGGATTGAAGGGGCGCCGCGCGCTGCCCGGTCCGGCAGATCCTTTGACAGCCTCAATCCGGAAGATGACAGCCCTTACTGCCGGGCAGCTCATGGAGGTCCGGACGACATGCTGGACGCGGTGGCGTCGGCACGCAAGGCCTTCGCAACCTACGGAGAGACCCTTGCCAAGGACCGCGAGCGCTGGCTGCAGAAGGCCGCCGAGATCATGGAGGCGCGCGCCGGCATCTTCACTGATGCCCTGATCGATGAGATCGGCAGTCCGAAGAAGAAGGCGAATTTTGAATTCAACAAGGCGCTCGGAATGCTTCGTGCAGCCGCCGGAATGTGCCGTCACGTTACCGGAAAGACACTGCCGGGTGATTATCCCGGTCGGTTTTCGATGTCACTGCGCAAGCCCCGCGGCGTCGTTGCGTGCATCACCCCGTTCAATGTACCACTTATCAAGGGTATCCGCCTGACCGCCCATGCGCTGGCGACCGGCAATACGGTTGTCCTGCTGCCCTCTGAAATGGCGCCGCATGTTGCGCATCTGATTGCCGAGGTTTACGCCGATGCCGGCATACCTGCCGGCGCTTTCAATGTGGTCACCGGGTTCGGCCACGAAATCGGTGACACGCTGACCGGACATCCGGACGTTGATTTCGTCACCTTTACCGGCTCTTCCGTCGTTGGACAGCACATCAATGAGCTCTGCGCCAGAAACAAGACGCCGGTAACACTTGAACTGGGTGGCAAGAGCCCGGTGATCGTTCTTGCAGACGCCGATATGTCCAAGACAATTCCGGCTGCCTGTCATGGCATTTTCACCTATCAGGGCCAGGTCTGCATGGGCGGCAGCCGTATCTTCGTCGAGAGGCCGGCTTTCGACACCTTCGTGGAGCGTTTTGCCGCGGCGGCTTCGTCCCTGCCAATGGGAGACCTTCGCGACGACAACACCATTATTGGGCCGATCATATCCGAGCGGCAGCGCAAGCGTGTTCGCTCCCATGTGGAAGACGCGGCCAATAAGGGCGCAAAAGTGATAACCGGCGGCGGCTGGTCGGGTAATCGTCCCGAGCCCACCGTGTTGACCGACGTGACCGAAGAGATGGTCGTGTGCCGGCAGGAAACCTTCGGCCCGGTGGCCTCCGTCTACCCCGTTGACAGCTATGAAGAAGCGCTCGAAAGGGCCAATGACACCAATTACGGCCTTTCGGCGGCGATTTTCACGCAGGACATCAACCGGGCCATGCATTTTGCCCAGAATATCGGTGCGGGCATGGCGCATGTGAACGGTTCGCCGCTGCATGACGAACCGCATGTGCCCTTCGGCGGCACCCAGGACAGCGGTGTCGGCCGCGAAGGGACCGAGGCGGATCTGGAAGCGATGACCGAAATGAAATGGGTCACCATTCAGTTGTAGCAACCGACCGCTGAAACCGTTGAACAGAAAGGAACAACGTGACGCTCACACTCTATCACCACGGCTCATCCGTCTGTGCGGCCAAGGCCCGGTATCACATGGAAGAAAAGGGTATCGAATGGGAGGGTGTTTATATCGACATCCTGAAGGGTGAGCAGTTCACGGATGAATTTCTTGCGATCAATCCGAAAGCCGTGGTGCCGTCGCTGGTGCATGATGAAAAGATCATCAATGAAAGCACCGTGATCTGCGAATATGTCGATCTGGTGTGGCCGGAGACATCCCTGCATCCGAGCGATCCCTTTGCCTATACCAAGGTCCGCTACTGGTCCAAAGCACTGGATGAAGAGCTTCACCCGGCCTGTGGCGAGCTGACTTTCATGGCCTCCCATCGCCACACCCTCTTCAAGCTTGGCGAAGAAAAACTTCAGGAGTTTCTCAATTCGACACCGGAACTTTCCGTCACGGCCTCCTGGCACGAGCGAAAGAAGGTTCTCGTCAAAGAAGGTTTCAACGCGCCCGGCGGCGAAGACAAGATCAAGCTCTACGATCTCTATCTCTACAAAATGGAAGACGCCTTGAAAAACCACTCGTGGCTGGCCGGCGACAGCTTTACCCATGCGGATGTCGGGCTGACACCCTATGTCAACCGCCTCGACATGATGTCGATGTCGGGCATGTGGGAGAACGGCCGGCTGCCGCGCGTCACCGACTGGTGGGAGCGCATAAAGGCAAGGCCGAAATTCAAGTCGTCGCTTCTCGACTGGTGCCCGCCGGACCTGACCACGGACCTGAAGGAAAACGGCGCCAAGAGCTGGCCGGAAGTGGCGCGTATCCTCGACATCAGGGAGGCCGCATGATGGCCCGTCTTAAAGGAAAGACCGCGGTGGTAACCGGGGCGGCGCAGGGCATTGGTGAAACATTTGCGCAGGCGCTGGCAGCCGAAGGCGCCAATGTCGTCGTCACCGATCTGGCGGACACAAATGACTGTGTCAATGCGATCACCGGACAGGGCGGACATGCGCTCGGCATGACGGTCGATGTTACGTCCAATGACGACCTGGCCGCGATGATCGCGAGGGCGGAAGAGACCTATGGCCCGGTCGAGATCCTGGTCAACAATGCCGGCATTTTCGCCAATCTGAAACTGCGTCCCTTCTGGGAGATCAGCGACGAAGAGTGGGACACCGTCATGCGTGTCAACACCCGCGGCATTTTCCAGGCGGTGAAAGCCTGTCTGCCGTCGATGCAAAAGGGCGGGCGCGGCAAGGTCATCAACATCTCGTCGGGCACGTTCTTCTACGGTCCGCCCGGCTTTGCCCATTATGTTGCATCGAAAGGCGCGGTGATCGGCATGACGCGGTCGATGGGACGCGAACTTGGTGGCCAGAACATCACCGTCAATGCCATTGCACCAGGCCTCACGGAAAGCGAAGGCGTCAAGGCCAACACCGATTTTGACAAGGCGCGCGGTCCAACGCTGGCGGGCCGGTCGATCCAGAGGGACATGGTGCCCGAGGACCTGATCGGCGCGCTCATTTTTCTCAGCTCGCCCGAGAGCGACTTCATCACCGGCCAAACGATCAATGTCGATGGCGGAAAGATAACCTGGTGACGGACCCATGCTGAAAGTCGATGCCTTCAATCATATCTGGCCGCCCGCCTATTACGACGCGCTGACCAATGTCACCGGCACCATGACCGACATTACACGCCGGTCGGAAGCCCAGCCGATGATGACCCAGCTCGATGAGCGTTTTGCGATCATGGATCTTTACGATGAGTATCAGCAGATCCTGTCGCTGGGCTCACCGCCGCTGGAGCTGGTCGCAACCCCTGAGCAAGCCGCTGAGCTTGCAAAAATCGGCACCGATTCGATGGCCGAGCTCTGTGCGCGCCATCCAGACCGCTTTCCCGGCTTCATCTCAACGCCACCCATGGGCGCCGGGATCGATGCGATTCTTGAGGCAAGCCGCTATGCGATTGAGGAGGCGGGTGCGGTCGGCATGCAGATCTACACCCATGTGAATGGCCGGCCGATCGATGAAGAAGAGTTTGCGCCGTTTTTCGACTACATGGCCAAGGTGAACCTGCCGATCTGGCTGCACCCGGCCCGCGGTGCAAAGATGGCGGACTATCCCACCGAGGAAAAGTCGAAATACGAAATCTGGTGGACCTTCGGCTGGCCCTATGAATCATCGGCGGCGATGGCGCGCCTGGTGTTTTCGAAGACCCTGGACCGGCTGCCGGACCTCAAGGTGATCACCCATCATGGCGGCGGCATGATCCCGTTTTTCGAAGGCCGTGTCGGCCCGGGATGGGATGTTCTGGGAGCGCGGACCTCCGATGAGGATTATGGTGCGCTGCTACGTGAATTGAAGCACCGTCCCATCGACTATTTTCGAAAGTTCATCGCCGATACGGCCACTTTCGGTGCTGCCGGCTCGATCCGTCTGGCAATGGATTTCTTCGGAGCTGACAATATCGTCTTTGCGTCGGACGCACCCTTCGATCCGGAAGGCGGGCGAATGTATATTCGCGAAACAATCCGCACGCTCGATGCCCTCGAGGTCGACGAGCCGACACGGGCGGCGATCTATCACGGCAATCTCGGCCGGCTGACAAAGCGGTCCTATGTCTAGGGAAGTCGTCGTGACCCTGTGGATGATGCAAACCGATCCGATGTCGCAGTAAGCCATGGCCCGCAAGAACATCCTCTTCATCATGTGCGATCAGCTTCGCTGGGATTACCTGTCCTGCGCCGGCCACCCGACGCTTGAGACGCCGAACATCGATGCGCTGGCTGCGCGCGGCGTGATGTTCCGCAACGCCTATTGCCAGTCGCCGGTCTGCGGCGCCTCGCGCATGAGTTTCTACACCGGGCGCTATGCCTCCTCGCATGGTGCCACCTCGAACCACACGCCGCTGAGGATCGGCGAGCGGAACATCGGCGACCACATGAAGCCGCTTGGGGTCCGGCCGATTCTGGTCGGCAAGACCCACATGGTTGCTGACAAGGAAGGCATGGCGCGCCTCGGGGTCGATCCTGACAGCATTATCGGTGTTCACCACCGGGAGGCCGGCTTTGACGTCTGGGAGCGCGACGACGGCTTCCATTCAGACCAGATCGTGCGCAAGGACCTGGCTTACAATGCCTATCTGAAGGAGCGCGGCTACGATACCGCAAACCCCTGGCATTGGGCGGCAAATGCCGTAGATACGCCTGACGGCATTCGGTCTGGATTCCTTAACGATGTCGCCAACCGCCCGGCGCGCGTCAGCGATGAAGAATCCGAAACACCATGGATGACCCGCCGGGCCATGGACTTTCTGGCGCAGGATGACGACCCGCGCCCCTGGCTTCTGCACCTTTCCTATATCAAGCCGCATTGGCCCTACATCGTTCCCGCGCCCTATCATGACATGTACGGGCCGGACGATGTCGTGCCGCCGATACGCGACAACAGCGAGCTCGACAATCCGAACCCTCTCTACCGTCTCTTCATGGACCGGACCTCGGGGCGAACCTTCAGCCGCGACGAGGCCCGGGAACGTATCATTCCGTCCTATATGGGGCTGATCAAACAGATCGACGATCAGCTTGGCCGTCTCTTTGCCTTCATGCGCGACCACGGATTGTGGGACGACACGATGATCGTCTTCACCTCCGATCATGGCGACTATCTCGGCGACCACTGGATGGGCGACAAGGATTTTTTTCACGACCCGTCGGTGAAGATTCCGATGATCGTCGTCGACCCATCGGCCGATGCGAATGCGACGCGCGGCAGCACATCGGATGCGCTGGTCGAGTCGATCGATCTGCTGCCGACCTTCATCGAGCATCATGGCGGCGCGGTACCCGATCACCTCCTGGAAGGCCGATCGCTGAAGCCGATCCTGCGGGGTGAGGATCGGCCCGGCCGGTCTTTTGCGATCAGCGAATATGACTACAGCCTGCAGAATTTCCGGCCCGAGATGAACAGGCGGTCTCTCGATTGCCGCTGCTATATGGTCGCCAATCATCATTGGAAATACATCCACAGCCCCGGATTCCCGCCCATGCTGTTCGATCTGCAGGCGGATCCGAACGAATATCGGGATCTGGGCCGTGATCCAGCTCATGAAGACACGCGGCGCCAGATGCATGGCGCCCTGTCGGATTGGGCGCTGCAATACCGTCAGCGCGAAACCTGGAGCGAGGCCGATGTCGACAGGATTACGGCGATCGAGGAGAAGATCGGCGCCCTGATCGGCTATTGGGATGAGCAGGATTTTGCCGACGAGGCCAATATTCCGCGTCCCGCGGGACCCGCGAAACGGGGGACGGATTGATGGCCTTTACGCAAGCGCCTCACATCGTGGCCAACCCCAATCCCAAGGCACCGCTGGCCGCGATCCTGCATTTTGCAACGGACAGGGCTACGCGCGGCAAAATAACCGTGCGCAACAGCGCCTTTGCCCACGACATCGTGGTGCCCGAGGGAATGGGGGCACGCGAGATGATCGTTGCCGGGATGCGGCCCGGCCGTGACCATGAGATCACGCTCGACCTCGACGGCCACGAGCCGGTTGTGCTGGAGCACAGGCCGCCGGACTTGCCGGCGTCGATCCTCGAAACGCCGCCGCTCGAAACGCGATGCGCCGATACCGAAGCGATGGAACCCGGCTTTCTGTTTTTGTCCATTCGCCGCCGCAACGTCACCCGCGCGCTGTGGTGGACTGACAAACAGAAGCGCTTTGCCCAACGCTGGTCGCTGCTGGTGGCGCTCGATCCGTTCGGTGAAATCGTCTGGACCTTCCATCACGATTTCCGCATCTCGGGACTGACGCGTCTGGCCAATGGCAACATCTTCTTTCACCAGGTCAATCACCAATCGTTTGAAATCGATCTCGCCGGCAATGTGGTCCGGTCATGGGTTGCGGCGCGGCGGCCTGCGGGACCGGACCCATCGGCCATTGCGATCGACGTCCAGTCGCTGCACCATCAGCCGCATGTCACGGCAGCCGGCAACTTTCTGTCGATGGCGGCGAACACACGACAGATCGACAATTACATCACCTCGGAGACCGACCCCGACGCCCCGCGGGCGAAAAAGGGTGTCGTCGGCGACACGATCATCGAATTCGCGCCTGACGGCGACGTCGTGTGGACGTGGGACAGTTTCGATCATCTCGATCCGCACCGTATCGGTTATCACGTGCTCGAACCCTATTGGGACACACGCGGATTTCCAAACCACGCGGACTGGACCCACGGAAATGGCGTAACGGAGGATCACCGCGATGGCGGTGTCGTGATGTCGCTCAAACATCAGGACGCCATCCTGAAGGTGGATCGCTCAGGCGAGATCGCCTGGATCCTCGGCGTGCACGATGGCTGGAGCCGCGCCTTTCAGTCCAAGCTGCTGACCCCGGCCGGCGATCTCACCTGGCACTGGCACGGCCACAATCCGCGCGTCACCCATGAGGGCACGATCGTCATGTATGACAATGCCATCCTGCAGGCGCGGCCCTACGATCCACCGAAACCACCTGGGCAGTGTTTTGCCCGCGCGGTGGAATATGCCGTCGACGAAGATGCCATGAAGGTTGAGCAGATCTGGTCGACCGAGACCGACGATCCGCAGGACCGGGTCGTTTCCTGGGCGATGGGCGACGCCCACCGACTGCCGCTGACTGACAATATGCTGGTTATCGACAGTTTTTGCCTGCCTGACGCCGATCCGCTGGATGCGCGCGGCAAGGTGCATCGGGCCGACCTGACCTGGAACGAGCGCGTGCGCGAGGAATGGCACCCCTCCGATTTCAGCTACTGGGCGCGGGTGCGGGAATACCGGCGCGACAGCCAGGATGTGCTTTTCGAAACCCGCCTTGAAGACCCCTCCGGCGTTATGGGCTGGGAAATCTTCGGTGGACACAAGGCGCCGGTCTTCGGCGCGCAACCCGAATTGAATCAATAGGGAGAAAACCATGAGACCGAACAGACTTTTGATCGCGCTGTCGGCGCTGGCGCTGTTCGCCGGTACGGCGACCGCTCAGACGCTAAAAGCCCACGGCCCGGAACCGGGCGGCGGATCCTATATCGCCACCGTCGCCATCGGCAAGATGGCGGAAAAACATGCCGGCGTGCCGATGCAGCTTCAATCGGGACAGACAGGAACCCGAAGCCTTGTTGCGCTGTCGAAGGGGCAGATCGATTTCACACTTCTGCCGGTCCCGGCGGTCAATTTCTTCAAGAACGGCAAGGCAATGTACCAGAACATGGCCGATGCGCCGGAGCTGTATAACAACCTTCGTGGCATTCTCGTATGGGAGTGCTGTTCCTGGCATTTCGTGACCTATGCGGAAGACGGCATGATGGAAATGTCCGACATCGCCGGCAAGCGGGTCTATACCGGCCCTCCCGGCTCTGTCGCCAAGCGCATTCTCGAAGGCATCATCAAGGCTGCGACCGGCTTTGAGGCCGGAACCGACTACACAGCCGTCAATCTCGACTGGGGTGCCGGGGCACAGGCGTTGCGCGACCGCAATGTCGATGTCTTCATTCAGCCGGCGCAGCTGGGTTCCGCCAATGTCGAGCAGCTCTCGACGTCCCGCGACATTCGCATCCTCGGACTGCCGCCCGTTGAAGGCAACGAGGCCTTGATGAAAGCCACGGCCAATCCCGGCAACATGCTGATCGAGATCCCCCCCGGCGTCTACAAGGGTCAGGTCAATGAGGATCCGGCCAATACGATTGCGATCCGCCACATTGCCGGTGTCGGTGTGCATACCGATGCGGACACGATCTACGCCATCACCAAGGCCATCTGGGAGAATATCGACGAATTCTATGGCTATGGCGACTTCCTCAAACAGGTCAATCCGGAACTCGCCTTTGTGGACATGAATGTCCCGCTGCATGAGGGCGCCTACCGGTATTACAAGGAAGCCGGATGGGATATCCCCGATGCACTGATCCCGCCCGAGGCCCAGTGATGCTGCCGGCGGGGCAAACGCCCCGCCGCATGCTGCGGCCGAGCATTGGTCGGCCGCGACCACCAACCCGATGAGAGGCTGAGGCCATGGCGCGCGCACTTTCACCCCTCATTTTTGCGATATCCGTCGCGCTGGCTTTGTTTGCCATCTATGTCGCCGGATACGGCTCTTTCACACCGTCCGTCTTCCGCGGCGGCGTCGTGCTCGTTTCCGTCCTGCTTTCGGCGCTCATCTTGATGCGCACGGCGCTTGGTCCCGATGGAACGCGTATCGATCTTCCCATTGTCCTGGTTGTCGCCGGCATCGCCATCGTTGCCTGTCTCACCTTCACAAATGTCCAGATCAAGATGGACACCGAATTCTACTTTCCCAACACGTGGGAAGTATGGGTCGGTTTTGCCGGCCTGCTGGCAATCGTCGAACTGACCCGGCGCCTGTGGGGCCTGTCCCTCGCCCTCGTTGGCGGCTTCTTCCTGTTTTATGCCTTTTTCGGCAACTGGTTTCCCGGATTCCTGAACCATTCGGGTTTTGCCGTGCCGCAAGTCGTTGATGCCGTCTGGTTCAACTATTCCGGTGTGTTTGGCCTGCCCGTTTCGATCATTGCGGGCCTAGTCTGGGTCTTCATCATCTTCGGGGTGGTCCTGAAAGGCACCGGCGCGTCCGACAGCCTGCTCAAGGTCGCACTGGTCCTGACGGCTCGCACCCGTGGCGGTCCCGCCCATGCGGCCATTGTCGCCTCGTCGCTGTTCGGCACCATGTCGGGGGCGGCCATCGCCAATGTGGTCGGCACGGGAACCTTCACGATCCCGATGATCAAGAAGCGTGGCTTTCCGGCCGCCTTCGCAGGCGGTATCGAGGCGACGGCCTCTTCGGGCGGTCAGATCGTTCCACCCATCATGGGGGCCGCGGCTTTTCTGATGGCGGAAATCACCGGAATCTCCTACGGAACGGTAGCGATCGCCGCGCTGATGCCGGCCGCCTTTTATTATCTCAGCCTGTTCACCTCCGTGTCCATCGAGGCACGGCGCCAGAACATCCAGATTCAGAAAAAGGCCGATCTTCCGGCCCTTACCCGTGACGATGCGATCGCCTCACTGACCTTTATCGGCCCGATCATCGTCATCGTGCTTGCCCTGATCTGGGGCTATTCCGCCGCCTATGCAGGTTTTTCGGGCCTCATCGCCGCCCTTGTTCTGAGCGTGCTCAATCCGGAGATCCGCAAGAACCCGCTATCCCTCTTCAGGAGTTTTTCCGAAGGTGGGATCAGCGCGGCAAAACTGATGGTAGCCGTTGCGCTGATCGGCATGATTATCGGCATTGTCAATATGACCGGTGTCGGACTGCGCTTTGCCAATCTGATCGAAACGCTGGGTGCCGGATCGCTTTACCTCTCCCTTGTCCTGACCATGTGCGGCGCCATTATCCTGGGCATGGGTATGCCGACCCTGCCGGCCTATCTCATCATTATTGTCATCATGGGACCGGCCTTTGCGCAGATGGGCGTCCAGACTCTGGTGATCCACATGTTCGTACTCTATTACGCGGTTGCCTCATCGATTACGCCACCGGTGGCACTTGCAGCTTATGCGGCCGCGGCGATCGCCAATGCCAGTCCCATTACCACCTCGCTGATGGCCATCCGGCTCGGTGCGGCGAAATATGTGCTGCCCTTCGTCTTCATCACCTACCCGTCGCTCCTGCTGGTGGTCGATTTCGAGTGGAGCCAGTTCCTGTGGCTGATCCCTCGCCTGGTGTTGATGGTGTGGCTGATCTCGACGGCGCTCTCGGATTTCGAATTCGCTAGGCTGGGCGCGGTGCAGATCGGCCTGCGGCTGGTGGCAGCCTTCCTGGTCATGGTGCCGGTGCTTTGGCTCCAGGGCGCGGGCATCGTGCTGGCGGTGGCAATGATTGCCTTGAATCTCCGCTCCGCGCGTCGAAAGCCCGCAATCGCTTAGGCTGTCCTCAATTGCGGCCCCGCGCCTCCCCGACGTCGATCTCGGTGCCGTTTTTCGCGGATTTGATGGCAGCAAATGTTATGGCGAGGCTCCTGAGATTTTCGGCGGCACCGTTGATGGGCTCGCGGTTGTCCTCGATGGCGCACAGAAGTTCCCCCATCGCGCCGCGAAATCCATCGTTGAACCAGGTCCCGGTCAATTGCGGGGTGGCAATGCCGGCCTCGGTGACCAGGGTTACCTGCTGCTGACCAAGATCCGGTCCACTGCTGGAGATGCTTCCCTTCGTACCGGCGATGAATGTGCTGTCCTGCGGTCCATACCGGGTGGCGGCGTTGAAGATGAGCGAGGCCTGGCCATCGGCCAGACGCACCAGGACCTGGGCCAGCAATGGCGGCTTGACCGCCTGGCCTTTCGCTGCAGACGACATCGCGAAGACCGATTGGGCGCGATCACCGACAATGCTCGCCAGAAAGTCGAACCAGTGGATGGCGAAATCGAAAAAGATGAGGTCGTCAATGTCCTCAAAGGCAGTGCCGGCAATCCAGCTGTGATCCCAGTGAATGGAAACATCGAACCCGGTCACCTCACCGATAAGGCCTGTTCGCACGGCCTCCCGCATATAGGCCATATGCGGCGACCAGCGGCCGTTCTGATTGACCGCAAGCCTGACGCCGCATTCACGCGCCAGGGCGACGAGCCGTTCACCGGTCGACAGGTCGACGACGAAGGGTTTTTGCGACAGCACATGTTTTCCGGCCTTGAGCGCCCGTTCGACAAGGGCGACACGCTCAGCCGGATGCGGCGTGATGTCGAACACCTCAATGCTGTTATCCGCCAGCAAAGCGTCAAACTGGTCGGTCGCCTGGGCGGCGGGATAAAACTGGTCCCTCAGGGCCACGGCTTTCGACTCTGTCCGGTTGCAGATCGCGGCAACATCGAACCCCGCGCTGCGATAAGCGTCGAGATGGGCCGACGCGATACCGCCGGCCCCGATCAGTGCGATGCGGGGGGAATAGTCCCTCGGGGCCGGGGGCAGATAGTCGAGCGCAGGCGCTGCAACGGCCGCGGCCTTTTCGGTCTTCAGCGCATAGGTGTCTGCATCCGGTGTGCGATCGTCTCCATTGCTGCTCAAGGGACCAACTCCAATGTCTTCTTCTGTTGCGCGGAAAGCGCGGCCGTGTCGACGATACGCTGCGCGGTCAGGCTCAGCTCGGGTGAAAGCGGCCCGGTGACGGGCTCATTTCGGTCGATGCAGCCAAGAATATATTCGATGGGGTTGGTCTTTCCCGGCGCCAGCGCATCGACCGGAACCGGTGTCTGTTCCGGCCTGTCGCGGGTCTGCACGGTGACGTGGTCATCGTAGTCGTAACTTGAAATGGTACCGTCTGTACCGACCACCACGAAGCCGCATTTGGGCTGCGGCTGCGTCGTCCACGGATCGGTGAAGGTTCCCCATCGCGTCTCCATCTTGGACAATCCGCGCCGATAGCGGCAAATGGTGATCGAATGCTGGTCGACCTCGATGCCCGGCGCTTCATCCACAACGCTGGTGACCTCCAGCGGCGCCTCGCCATTCATGAACCATGTGCCAAGCGTCGCGCCATAACCGAGATAGTCTAGCAGGCTGCCGCCACCCGAGGCTTTCTTGTACCACCAGGAGTCGGGTTTCTGACGCTCCACCTCCTCCGGTGTCACCTCCACCTTGTCGGCCAGATGGTACAGGGGACCACGGTTGCCGTCGTAGAAATGCACCTCCAGCAGGTCGCCGATCAGACCGTCATCGATCAGTCGCTTGCAGGTGTTGTGGCTCGGATACCAGGCAAGCGGCCAGTTGATCGCCATCAGCCGGTCCGTGCCCTCCATGGCGCGGATCATCCGCTTGGCTTCCTCGACCGATGCAGCGAAGGGCTTTTCCACATGCACATGGACACGGTGTTTCGCCAGCGCCTCGACGTGGTCGGCATGTTCAGCCGTGGCGGCGCACAGTATGGCAAGATCGGGTTTGCTCTGGGTGATGCAGCGATCAAGATCGGTGAAGACCCTTTCTGCGGTGATGCCGAAATCGGAGATGGCCTGCTCCATCTTTTCCGGTGATTTGTCGTAGACGCCGACAATCTCGGCCTCGGGATGTTCATGGGCCATGCGCAGGAGGTCGCCCATATGCATGTGATCGAAATTGATCCCGGCTATCTTCCATTTCGCCATCTTGTCCTCCCGGTTATCGTCATGCTCATCTTGCTGGTAATTCAGGTTTCCGTGCGCCCTCGTTCCGCTGTCAGGCCGCAAGCAGCGTCTTCAGGCGTTGGTCGGGTGCGGCCAGCACGGTTGCATCGGGCCGCGCCCGCCCGGCGATCAGGCGCTGGGAAATCCGCATATCCCTGGCCAGCAGGCTTAGCGGGCCGAAGGCAGCCGCACCCACCAGCGTCCCGTTTTCCGACAGATAGAAATGCAGCGCCGTTTCCTCATCCAGTGTGCGTTTGACAACCGTTTCGCCCAGCTCCGGCAGGCCGGCGATCTGGAGCTGTTGGTCATACTGATCCGACCAGAACCAAGGCGCGGCGCTCTGGTCCTGCGATGCCAGCACCATGTTGCGGCCGGCGAGTTCTCCCTGGTCCCGCGCGACCTGCCAGCTTTCGAAACGCCGAGGTGCGTCGCCGAACAGCGGGTGCCGTGTTGCAGCACAATCGCCACAGGCAAAGATGTCCGGATCAGCGGTCCTCAGACCGGCGTCGGTGACAATGCCGTTGTCGACCGGAAGATCCGCCGCTGCTGCCAGCGCCACGTCGGGTTGCGCGCCGACCGCTGCAACGACGACGTCTCCGTCGATGCGGTCGCCGTTGCGCAGCCGAACACCGGTTCGCGTGATTTCCTCAACTGCGACCGCCAGACGGAAACGAACGCCGTGGCGCCGATGCGTTTCGTGAATCCGGGCGGCAATATCAGCCGGAACGGCGCGGGCCAGAAGCCGGTCCTGGCTTTCGATCACCGTTACCCTGGCGCCCAGCCGGTTGGCACTCGCAGCCAGTTCCAGCCCGATCAGCCCACCGCCGACGATGACGATATGCCGGTCCTGCCGGAAGAACTGGCGCAACGCCCACACATCCTCGTGGGACCGCAGAGTCAGCGCGTATTCGCCACCCTTCACCGGGAGGGATCTTGCCTGCGCGCCGGTCGCCAGCAGCAATTTTTCATAGCCCATCGATCCACCATCCTCGATATGGACACGCTTGCCGTCGCGGTCGATGCGGGAAACGCGGATGTCGGCTCTGTGCAGGATGTCGAATTCATCAAATTTCTGCGCCTCGGCGCTCAGCCTCGGCTCCGGCGCTCCCTCATCGGTAATGTGCGTCTTCGATAGCGGCGGCCGTTCATAGGGAGGGTGCCGTTCCTCGCCGATTATCGTGACCGGACCGGGCCAGCCGGCCTGCCGGATGGCCACCGCCGCGCAGCCGCCTGCCTCGCCGGCGCCTATGATCACCATGCCTTTGCCCATGGCGCCTAACCCGTCCGAATGAACAGACGCCCGCCGCGCACCTGTGTTTCATAGGTCTTGAGATGCTCGCAGACCGGGCCTCCACGGGTCTGTCCGGTGGTGAAATCGAACCGCCCATTGTGCTTGGGGCACTCGATGATGCTGCCCATGACTAACCCGTCGGCCAGGGATACCTGTTCATGGGTACACAGCCCATCGGTTGCAAAGAACCGGTCATCTTCGGTGCGGTACAGCGCATATTCGTGGCCGTTGTGCTCAAACGCGATGACATCCTCTTCGTCGATGTCGCCGGTCGCACATGCGTCAATCCATCCGTCTGTCAAAATACCCCCTTATCAATTTGTTATTGTTGTGTTTCTTACTCCGCCGCCTTGAAGAACGCACCCGGATTGTGCGGCACCGTTTCATTTTGCTCAGCCAACATACCGTCGCAGCCCACGAAGCGCACATCTCAGGGTGCCGGGTTCATCGACAATTCCACCGGTCTGGTGCAGTGCGCCTGATAGTGACGACCCAAAGACATGAGTCAAGAAACGATCGTCACATTTTGCCTCATTCTGAGGCATTATTGTCCTTTTTGATTGACGTAAGCTCAAAATGCATCATTTTGATGTACAACGAAACGGAAACCTTGCGTCCCCGACACATAATGTCAGTCTCAAACATCAAGCGCCCGAAACTCAAGGACATCTGTGAACGTGCAGGCGTCTCTCGGGCAACCGTCGACCGCGTCGTCAACAACAGGAGTGGTGTTCAGGATCACACCAGAAAACATGTCCTGTCCGTCATCGATGAGCTGTCAGGCCATGGCGCCTACCAAACCAATCGACCAGGCACCGACATGCTTCCGATCGATTTCGTCATTCCGGATCAGGGCAACGCCTTCCTTGCCGATCAGGCGCGGGAGATCGTCGACCATGCCAAGATATGCGGGAATGTAGCGGTCGCTCTTCACCGGCCGGCGGGGCCAACGGAGGATGAATTGGCCGTTTTGCTGGACACCCTGTCCACTTCAACCCGAGCGCTCGGCATTATCGGCGTGGACAGTCATCGCATACGGGAGTCGCTGCGCGCGCTTTGCCGGCGTGGCGTGCCGGTCGTGACCCTTGCATCCGACATCCACAACGTCCCGCGCGCGGCATATGTCGGCATCGACAATCACGCCGCCGGGCGGCTGGCGGGATATCTGACCGGACGGCTTCTCGGACGTGAAAAGGGCAAGGCTGCGCTCATTCTGGGCTCGCGCGCCTATCGGGGCCATGAGGAGCGTGAAATGGGGTTTCGCAGCATCCTGCGCGAGAAGTTTCCGGGTCTTCGAATCGTCAACGAACTGGAGGTGCATGAAAATGCCGGACAGGCCCATGCGGCGACCCTGGCCTTGCTCCGGGATCACGGTGATCTCGATGCAGTCTACTGCATCGGCGCCGGCCAGAACGGTGTCGGCAATGCGTTGGTGGAAGCGGGATGCGGCCATCGCGTCCTGTTCATCGGCCACGGCCTGTCCGACGACACCCGCACCCATCTGGTGAGTGGGGTGATGGATGTGGTGATTGATGAGGATGCCCGGAGCGAGGCCCGGTCCGCCGTCGATGTTCTGGTGTCGGCCATGCGCGGCAAAGCCATCGCATCGCCCGGCCCCATCCGCATTCAGCCGGTCTTCAGCGAAAACCTGCCGGCCGGTCCTTGATCCAATCCTTGGATAGCATTTCAAGTCGGCGATTCGGCGTCACGCTGAGGGGTGCAGTCAAACCGGGCTCGCGGCGGGGCCGGTAAAGACCCAAATACCCATCACACCTCGCACGTCTCGACGCGACAAAGGATGCCGAAGACGTTTGCGTGACCTTCGAATTTGTTCCTTTGACATTGCACTTGAGGACCTTGTGAAGCTCACCGGCGTTCAATTCTCTTCGGTAATGCGCACGTAGATGGCCGTGACCGCCAGGATGATCAGACCGAAGAAGATCCGTCTGGTGCCTTCGGGAATCTGCATTACGGTCAGCATTGTCGTCAGCACCGTCAGGATCAGAGCGCCGACAATGGCGCCCGAATAGCTGCCGCGGCCACCGAAGATCGATGTGCCGCCAATGACCGCCGCGGCCACTGACGGCAGCACCCTCGGCTCCACCAGCGAAAGGGACGGCGCCTTGATCAGGCCGAGATAGATCAGACCGGTGATGCCGGCGATCAGCCCGGACAGAACATAGAGAGCCACCAGGACCTGCCAGGTACGCACGCCAGCAAGGCGGGCGGCATTTTCGTTCTCGCCGATGGCATAGAGCAGACGACCGAAGCCGGTGCGGCGCAGGCCGACGATGATGATGATGGCCAGTGGAATGAAAACGATCAGAGAGTTCGGGAAACCGTTGGTGCGGCCCGTGCCGAGCCAGGCCAGGATCTCCGGCACGGAAGAGCCGGAGGCGATGACCGTTCGCTGATAGACCTGCAGGCAGCCTGTAGCAATCAACCCCGTTCCAAGCGTCATGATCAGAGGGTGCACCCGGAAGAGGCCCACCCCGATGCCATTGGCCAGGCCGATCAGCAATGCTGGCAGAAGAGCGACCAGAATGGCGCCGGCGGGGCCGAGGGTCGAGAGCTGGGTGGCAGCCACAAAGGCGCTGACCGTTGCCGCAACGCCGACGGAAAGGTCGATCCCGCCGGTGAGCATCGTCAATGTCTGGCAGGCCGCCAGCATGGCGAGCGGAATGGCGAATTTGATCGTGTTGCCCACCCACCGTTCGTTGACGATGCCCGGCCGCATGATTTCCAGCGCGATGACAAGGGCAATCAGCAAAATGATGAGCGGCACGAGCGGATAGTCGCGTATGAGACGCCGCGCCATGGCGGCAGGATTTGCTTTGTTTTGCGCCTGTGTCGTCATTTGTGCCGCGTCCTTACCGCAATCAGTCCGCCGGCCATGACGACCACCACCATGATCGTGCCCTCGACAATGGTGGTGACATTGGGATCGACCGACAGTAGGGCCAGATCGGTGCGCACGAGACGCAGAATCACAACGGCAATGATCGGTCCGATCAGACCGCCGCGTCCGCCGCCAAGGGTGACGCCTCCGAGAACCACCGCCGCGACGCTCGCCAGAAGATAAGGTCCGGGGATCGGCGCGCCGATGCCGGTACTGGCCGTCAACACCAGCCCGCCCATGGCCGCGAACAGACCGGCCAAGGCATAGGCGCCGATCTTGGTACGGTTGACCGAAACACCAGAGCGAAAGGCCGCCAGGCTCGACGAACCGATCGCATAGACGGAGAGACCGAAACGCGAGCGGCGAAAGGGAATCCACACCACACCGATGCAGACGATCAGCAATATGAGGGATTTGGGTATGAACTGGGTGATGGTTTCCGGCACGCCTGGAAGCGAAACGGAGCCGATCAGCAGGCCCTTCAGCCATTCGGCCGCCCCGCCACCGGGCGCATGGAGGATCATCAACGCCACGCCCTCCCAGACAAACAGCATGGCCAGCGTGACGACGATATCGGGAACCCGTGTGAAAACGATCAGCATGCCGTTGATCGCCCCCATGCATACGCCGACAAGCAGCACAAACGGGACGACCAAAATCGCGGTCTGTTCGCTCGCGCCGTCCATCAGCACGGCTGCGGTCACGCTGGCGACGGCCATCATCGAGGCGATCGAAAGATCGATGCCCCCCGCAATCACCACGATGGCCTGTGCCGCCGTGGCAAAAGCAAAGGGCAGCGCCGCGCGGGACAGGGATTCAAGCCCGGACGCGCCATAATTGGGCTGGATGATCCTGGTGAACACAAGCAGCGCCACGAGGATCAGGCAAAGCCCCAGATTCCAGTAATGACTGCGAACAAATTTCAGCACCACATTCTCAGATTCTGGCTTCCGGATTGGCAGTTTCGGACGTTCTGGTCAGGCCATAGGCAGCCCGCATGAGTGCCGGCTCATCGGCATCGGCGGCACTGAATTCGTCAACCACGCGCCCGCCGAAAATCACGATGGCCCGGTCGCAGGCCAGCTGGATTTCCTCCAGCTCCGACGTATACAAAAGGACGGATGATCCCTGCTCGGCCAATTCCCGCAGGAGCGGATAAATCTCTCTCTTCGTGCGAACATCGATGCCGCGCGTCGGATCGAAACACAGCAATGTGCGAACACCCAGCGCGATCCAGCGGGCAATCGTCACTTTTTGCTGATTTCCTCCGGACAGGCGCTGCACCTCGCCTTGCGCGCGGGTATCGATCTGAAGCCGATCGATCGCCATGTCGACCTGGGCCTTTTCGGCCTTCATATTGATCAGGCCCCACTGAAGCGGCTTGGTGTGGAACGGGATCGCGATGTTTTCGCGCACGGACCGTTGCATCAGCAGGGCATCGGCGCGGTCTCCCGGCACATAGACATGGCCGGCAGCAATGGCATCGGCCGGATGATTGAAGTCCTGCACCTTGCCATCAACCTCGATGGCCCCCCCAGTCGGGCGGATCATGCCGGCCAGCGCCTCGAACAGTTCATCCTGCCCCTGCCCCTCCAGACCGGCGACGCCCAGCACCTCACCGGCGCGAAGATCGAAAGACACATCGGTCAGCTTGGTTGCGGCGGCAAGATTGTGTACGCGCAAGCGAGGCGCCGTATCAGCCGCGACCAGCGCGTCCGCTTTCGGTGCGGCCGGGGTCTTGTGCGCAGCCTTAACCGGCGCGCCCAGCATCAATTCGACGATCTGGTTCTCGACACCCTCCTTGATTGCCACATCGCCGACGGTCTCACCGTCCCGCAGCACACTGGCGCGGTCACAAACGGCTGAGATTTCCGGAAAACGATGGGAGATGTAAATCACCGATCGGTGATGCTTCTTCTGCATCCGTACGACCTCAAGAACCTTGTCGACCATGTCTGTCGGCAGGGCGGCGGTCATTTCATCGAGCAGCAGGACATCCGGTTCGCTTGCCAGGGCCCGGGCAAGATCCAGAACGCGCTGAATGGCCAAGGGCAGTTGGTAAGCCTTTTCGCTCATATCCAATTTCCGGACACCCAGCTCATCGACCCAGTGACGAAAAGCATCCACCGGTATGTCGGCAAGGCGCAGATTGTCGGACACATCGAGATCGGGAATGAGTGACGGTTCCTGATAGACGGGAACCAGGCCCGCGGCGCGGGCATCGGCCGGAGAGCGCGCCATAGGCGCCTGACCCTTGATCCAGACCTCTCCCGAACTTGCGGTGATGGCGCCAGTGAGAATCTTGACCAGCGTCGACTTTCCGGCGCCATTGGCCCCCATAAGCGCCACGATCTCGCCGCTGGCGATCTCCAGCGACGCATTGCTCAGGGCCACAACGGCCCCATAGGTCTTGCTCACTCCCTTGGCGCTTAAAAGGGGGCTATTCGCCATGGGGCAGACCGTCCTTCATGAATAAAAATCCTTGCCCGAACCGGCGGGTCGCCCGACCCGCCGGTTCGGATGGTCGCGGCTCGTTATTCACCCGGCCCCTTGCAGGCGATGATCTGTTCCTTGGTGTAGTTGGTCCACCCCGGAATGAAGATCGACACCGGCCACTCGGGATCGAGAGACGGATCGGCGGCGGCCATCAACTGCGCCTTGCCGGCATCCGTGGCGTTTTCCCACAGTTCCGGATCGACCAGAACGGTACGCGCCTCCGGCTTTTCACCGTCAAGCAGCTTGATCGCCAGTGCCACACCGGCACCACCAACCGAACCGGGGTTGGTCACAGCCGCTCCGACGAGACCATCAACGCTGTTCAACTGACCGACGAATCCGGCATTGTCCGCACCGACGATGGGAACCAGCGGGGTGTCCGACTCGACAAAGGCATCGACGATCACATTGTCGATGCCCGATGTCCAAACGCCATCGAACGGAATGCCGGTGGCAATATAGTCGAGGATCTGCTGCTTGCCCTGATCCTGCTGCCATCCGGTAAACACCTCATGGGCCACCTTGACATCCGGATATTCCGAAAGGGCGCGTTTGAAGCCCTTGTCGCGATCGTCGTCGGCGGACGCGCCGGCCGCGCCGCGCATATAGACAACCGAGCCCTTGCCGCCGATCTGCTCAAACAACCATTTGGCGCCGAGATAGGCATATTCTTCCTGGTTGTTGGACAGCACATAGGCCGATTCTTCCGAAACAGACTGGTCGACCGCGACGACGACGATGCCCTTGTCGGTCGCCGCCTTGATGGCCGAACTGACACCATCGGGGTTGGCCGGGTTGATGACGATGGCATCGACACCAGCCTGGATGAGGTTGTTGATGTCCTCGATCTGGCCCGCCGCATCGGTGTTTCTGTGAGCAATATTGAGAGATTTCACCTTGCCCGATGCAAGGGCTTCGGCCTTCATGGCGCAAACCATTTCTTCACGCCAGCCATTGCCCTGTACGGTGTTGGAGATGCCGATGGTGTAATCCATCGCCATCGCCGACCCCATCAGACTCATGGTGAACGCCCCCAACAGCGTCGCTTTCAAGATCCGTTTCTTCATTTCATATTCCTCCTGGTTTCAACTCTGCTACAATTTGCCCGATATCGGGCGGTCTTTACTGCACATATGGCCGCAAAACATCCCGCGCGAGCAGGAATCCTCTTTTCACCAATTCGTCGGTGCCTTCGAAATCCCGGTCTTCGTGTTCGATGATGACCGGGCCGTCATAGCCCGCCCGGTAAAGGCCGGCGAAAAACCTTGCCCAGTTCACATCACCCAGACCCGGAAGCCGCGGCACCTGCCATCCCATGCCGGCCGACAGGATGCCATGCGCGTAGAGGCCGTCCTCGTCGATCATAAGATCCTTGGCGTGGACATGCACCATGTGTGCACCGAATTCGCGAATGAACCGGTCCTGATCGATCATTTGCCAGACCAGGTGGCTGGGATCGAAATTCATGCCGACATCACCGCCCCAGCTTTCCAGAATGCGGCGCCAGATTTGCGGCGAATAGGCAATGTTGTGCCCGCCCGGCCATTCGTCATAGCTGAAGATCATCGGACAGTTTTCAAAGGCAAGCTTCACGCCGCTGTCGCGGGCGTGGGCTATGATGTCCGGCCAGATCTGCTCGGCGCGCTGCCAGTTTTCATCGATGTTGATCGATGCGTCGCCGCCGCAGAAAGTGTTGACGACCGGCAGGTCCATATGTCCGGCGACGGTTATCACCTGTTTGAGGTGTTCGGTGACCGTCTTCCTGTGGTCACTGTCGGGATGCAGGGGGTTGGGATAGTATCCAAGGCCGGAGATGGTCAGCCCCTTGCCGGTAAGCGCTGCGGCAATGTCGCGTGCCTTTTGCTGATCGGTTGCAGCTGCATCGATATGCGTGGTTCCGGCATAGCGGCGCGTTGGCCCCTTCGACACCGGCCAACAGGCGATCTCCAGCGATTGAAACCCCGACGTAACGGCCCAGTCGGCCACCTCTGTCAGCGAAGCGTCAGGAAACGGTGCGGTCAGTATTCCGAGTTGCATGCATCCTCCCTGCGATTGTGAGCCGGCGCGGCTTGCCTATGGAACATCGACCCAGCGCCCTTCCCGTGCGCTGCGCAAAACCGCATCGCAAACCAGCATTTCGTAGTGGCCATCGGCAAAACTTGCATAGGACGGGTTGGCCGGCGCCTTGCCGTCGGAGATTGCCGCGTAAATCTCTCTGAATAAAGCGAAAAATGAATCGGCAAAGCCCTCGACATGCCCGCCCGGCAAGGCCGCCGCGGCCGCACCGCGGGCGTTCATCAGGGCGCCGTCACGCTGCAAAATCTGATTGGGCGCATCACGGTGGCCGATCCACAGGTGATCGGGCGTTTCCGAATTCCATGCCGCGGCCGATCGGGACCCGTCCACCTGCCATTGCAGCGTATTTTTCCTGCCCGGGCTGACCTGACTGATCACCACCGATCCACGGGCACCGTTTTCGTAGCGGAACAACAAAAGGGCCGTATCATCCGTAGTGATGGCGGTCGGCACCGTCTTGCCAGACCGTTCCTGCGAAAATGTCTCGACCGGTCCGACCGGCTGCTGCCGCGTCTTCACGAATGTCGACAGTTCGGCCAGGACCGACGTCACCTTGAGGCCGGTAATATGGCTCGTCAGATCGATCCAATGGGTGCCGATGTCTCCAACGGCCCGCAATGGTCCGCCCTTGTCGGCTTCCAGCCGCCAGTTCCAATCGGTGTCGTGCAGCAGCCAGTCCTGCATATAGTGGCCGGAAATCAACCGGACCTCACCGAGGTCGCCATCAGCCACCATCTGGCAGGCGTGCTGGTTGAGCGGGTAGAAACGGATGTTGTAGTTGACTGCGGTGATGCGGTCGGTGGCCGCAGCAAGATCCACCAGTTCGGCCGATTCCGCGGAGGTCATGGTCAGCGGCTTTTCGCACACCACATGCCGCCCGGCGGAAAGTATCTTCTTCACCTGGGCATGGTGAAACTGGTTGGGGGACGTGACATGCACTACCTGAACGGCCGGATCGTTCAGCAGCGCATCAAGGTCTTCATAAGCTTTTGCGACACCGATGGTTTCGGCCGCCTGCCGGGCGCGCGCCGGGCTGGAGCCGAGAAGTCCGACGACATTCACGCCGAGGCGGCGCAGTGCCTGTGCGTGGACCGTACCGATAAAGCCCGTGCCGATCACAGCGGCGCCGATTGAGCCTATGCCCGCCAATTGGACCTCCCTGCCAGAATCACGGTTCTGTCACGTTCAACACGGCGGTCAGGCAATGGAGTACCCTCCATCGACACTCAGGCATGTGCCGGTCATGAACGATGCCGCCGGCGAGGCCAGGAACAGCGCCGGACCGGCCAGATCCTCCGGCAATCCCCAACGCTTCATGGGCGTGCGAAGATTGACCGCATCCACATGGTCCTGCCGGGTGCGGCTCTTGGCCGATTGTTCAGTGATGATGAATCCCGGCGAGATACAGTTGACGCGGATGCCATGCTCGGCCCAGGCGATCGCCAGGGATTTGGTCAGTTGCCTGACGGCTGCCTTGGAGGCGCCGTAGGCCGGATTCATCGGACTGCCGAAAGAAGCATACATGGAAGCGATATTGATGATGCTGCCCTTGGTCTTCTTGAGATGCTCCAGAAAGGCGGTCGACACACGGAACGTGCCCTGCAGATTGATGTCGACCACGCGGGCAAAAAAGGCCGGGTCCATTTCCTCGCCGCGCGAGGTTATGGCGGCACAGTTGACCAGCACGTCAAGATCGTCAATGCTGGCCGCCAGGTCGGCGATGGCCGCAGCGTCGGTGACGTCGAAGCGGACATAGTCATAACGGTCGCGATCCGCCTCAGCCGGCTGTTCCTCAATACCGGTTATCGTTACGTCCGCACCGCCCGCCTTGAACGAAGCGGCGATGGCCGAACCGATCCCGGCCCGGCTTGCACCGACGACCAAAACCTTACAGGACGAGAAATCAAAGACGCTTTCGGGGTTCATGTTCCTATCCGTTTGAAAGAAGCAGTCTTCCACGCCGATTTTGCAAATGCAAGAATATTTTCATTTTCTAAATAATGAAAAATCTCAACTTTCAGCTGCTGTTCGACGTTTCTTCCCGTTTGTTTTCCTCAATAGTTTCAAGCGGTTTTGCCTATTCTTCTGCCAAGGCTGACAATGATGCTCTGACACAGGACAAAGGCCGGGACCTGTGAACGAAAATGTCCGAGATGAGCCTCCTTGACATAAAGAACATGGTCGGCCGGGCCGACGACGGGGCTGAGTTCATTGTCGGTGATGGCCAGCGTCGTGATCGTTTTGGCCGCAGCCATCTCGGCCACTTCGACCGTCTCGGGCGTATAATCGTCAAAGGTCAGCACAAGGACCGCATCGTCCGGTCCGACGGCCCCGACCTGCTCGACCCGCATGGCGCCCAGATTATCGATCATGTGAACGCGCTTTCCGATCTGGGACAGCCCGTAAAAGCAATAGGCGCCGATGCCATAGGCACCGCGGGCTGCGCAGATGTGAACGGCCTCGCACGCCGCCATTTGATCGACAAAGGCTTCCAGCGCCTGGTCTTCGACATCTTCGCGCAACCGCAGCAGTGAATCGACCGCCGTCTGGACAAAGGTGTCGAATATCGCACGGGGCTGCTCGAGATCCAGTTCACCACCGGCCTGCTTGCCACGGGCATTTTCCAGCGCCCTTATTCTGTCGGCATAGGTCATGCGGGGCCCGACCAGGCGCTGCCGGAACACATCCTGCAAATCCACAAAGCCGGAAAAACCGAGTTCCTTCGCAAACCGGGTGATGTTGGCCGGCGGGACACCGGCCAGTTTCGACAGGCCGACAATATTGTAGATCGCGACATCTTCGGGATTGTTCAAAAAGAACTGGGCCACCTGATTGAGCCGCTTGGGCAGGCTCTTCTGCCGCGCCATCAGCGTTTCGACAAGGCTGGCGAAATCCTCGATCGGCGGTGCATCCGACACGGCAGGCTTATTCTTTGACACCATCGGCCCCCGTGTTTTTCATCATCCGTCCCATCATCCGTCCATGCCCCCCGACACCCATTGCTCTTGGTCGATGATGGAGCCGGTGATCGGACTGGAAGCATCGCTCAGCAGATAGACCGACAATCGCGCCGCATCCTGTGGTGTCAGCAGGCGGCCGAAGGGCTGGCTCCTGGCGGCCTCGTCCATCCAGGCATCGCCCTTGCCGAGAATATCGGCCTGCATTCTTCTTTCCGCCGGTGTATCGGTCCATCCGACATTGATGCCGTTGATGCGTATACGGTCGAAGCGGTGCTGGTGGGCGGCGTTCCTGGTGATCAGGGCCAAAGCGGCCTTGGTCGCCGAATAGACCGTCAACTCCCCGGTGCCGCCATGGACGTTCATCGACAGGATATTGAGGATTTCCCCGGGCGCCTTCGTTTCCCGCAATGTGTTGATCATGCGTTGCATGAGAAAAAAGGGTTCCTTGGCGTTGACCTGAAACAGATCGCGCCAGAGATCGCGGCTGGCGTCAACGGTGGACCCGCGAGTGGTCAGACCGGCCGAATTGACCAGGGCATCAATCCTGCCGAAATGGCCGTGTGCCTTGTCGAACAGCCGTTCCGCCGCACCTTCGGTGGACAGGTCTTCGACGACCAGCAGCGCTTTGACTCCGATGGTAGCGAGTTCGGCGACGACCCCCTCACCTGCCTCGGCATTGCGTCCCGACAGGATGATGGCCGCCGCACCGCTTTCGGCACATTCAACGGCGATGGCGCGACCGATGCCCTGGGTCGAGCCCGTAATCAGAATGACCTTGCCGTCTACGCGCGCCTCCATAGGGGCTCTGTTCCTCCTGTTCCCTGCTCTCACGACAAATTATAGAACGATATTTTCAATTTTCACAAGATGAAAATTTCTGAATAAAAATGGTTGTGGATGCGTTATCCACCGGCCCAGCTCACCAGGTTGTGGCAGCCTGCTTTCCTTCGAAATTGACAGCGCGCCATCCAGTGGCACAATCACCGCATGCTGAAGGAAAACAGATCACTTGAGCGAGGTTTGATCGTGCTGGAAACACTGGCGCGGCACCGGGCGATGTCGCTGAGCGAGATTCACCGGGAAACCGGCCTGCCGAAATCGACCCTGCGCCGATTGCTGGCCACGCTGGCCTCCAGGCGTTTCGTGAGGCGGTCGCTTTCCGACAAGCTGTATCGGGTGACGGTCACCCTGCCGGATATCTCGATTAGCCCGGTGCCGCCAGGACTGGCGCAGGTGGCCGATATCGGCCTCACTCACGCTCTGACCATGACCAAGAAGATCGGCTGGCCTTCCGACATTCATGTTTTCGAGGAGCACTGGATGCGCATTGTCGAATCGACGCGCGCCGTCAGCCCTTTCAGCCTGTATCAGGGGCAGGTCGACCGCCGGCTCAATATTTTCGGATGTGCGACCGGAACAGCCTGTTTGAGCCTGATGGATACGCAGCAGGTCCGCCAGCTTTTCGACAATCCCGACATCGAGCACCGGTTTCGTCCAGGACGTTTTGGGATTACCTGGGAGAAGCTGCAGGATCACCTGAACATGGCCCGAAAAATCGGCTATGGCGTGCGCAATCCGAATTATCTCGGTGAAACCGTGGTGAACGACAAACTGTCGGCCATTGCGCTGCCGCTGCGGCGTGATGGCGTTGTCTGCGGTGGCGTCTCATTGCTGTGGCCGAGGGAATTCCTGTCCGCATCGGCGTTTGCCGATAGATATCTCGAGGAACTGGCGGCAACGGCGTCGAGGATCGAGGCCGATCTGGATGGCGCTGTGCGTCTCAAAGCAACGAAACGACCGGGGGCTCACAGACCGAGCTGATCGACAACGGCCAGTGCCGACATTCCCCCATCGATGATGAAATCATTGCCCTTGAGCCAGCGACTTTCAGGCGAGGCCAGAAACACGATCAGGTCGGCAACTTCCTCCGGCAGGCCCGGGCGGCCGACACGCGCGACATTTCTCGCCATCCTCTCGCCAAACGCCGTTTCGAAGTCGTCCAATATGCCGGTGCTGACCGCCGCCGGACTGACGGAATTCATCCGCAGATCAAGTGCGATCAGACGCTCGGTCTGCGCCATGGACCATACAATAACGGCCTCCTTGGACAGATTATAGGCGCGAATATGATCGATATCGTGCGCATCAACAAACCGGCCCAATCCCGACGGGTCCCTCAGCGTGATCAGCGCCTTGACCTGGTCGATGTTTTCCCGCCAGGCAGCGCCGGCGCGCGATGCGGTGTTGACGACAGCGCCACCTTTTGTCAGTGCCGGGATCATTGCATTGGTGATTTGCACAAGGCCGAGGAAATTGACCGAAAGGATGGTTTGCTGCAGCCCCGGTCGCGGCGGCAGACCGGCATTGTTGATCAATGCGTCGAACGGGCCTTCGGCGTGTGCGACCGCTTTGGATATCGATGCCGGATCGCCGAGATCCGTAGCAATCCATTGGGCGACATTGCCCTGCGGTTCGTGGAGATCGAAGGCAACGACATGCGCACCCGCCGATGTCAGTCTGGCGGCGACCGCGGCTCCGATCCCCGTTGCTCCACCGGTCAAGGCAACACGCATGGCTCCGTCCCTTCCAAAGGCTGTTGATGATATCGAACGCGAAACGCGGCAGGCAATCGCGGGGCGCCATCCGCCGCCCCGCGACATCGTCATTTATTTGAGCGCGCCGGCCTCGCGGTAATAGCGTTCCGCACCGGGATGCAGCTCCATCAGGCCGCGCTTGGAGGCTGCAAATTCCACATCCAGCGCCTTTGCCCATGGAGCGTCCGACGTTACCTGTTCGACATTGTCCCAGAAGGCCTTGGTGATCTTGTAGACGGTCTCGTCATCGAGGTCCGCGCGGATGGCGATCCCCACGGCCGTATCGAACGACACGACCGGACCGTCATTTTTCTGACCCTCATAGAGCCCTGCGGGAATTTCGGCACGGTAGCGCCACTTTCCGAGCCATTTGTCGACCGCTTCGCCGGCAGCATCTTCGGGGCCGATGAAACGCAGGTCCTCGGTTTCGGTGAACTGGATGAACTGCCCGCAGGGGTCCAGACAGCCATTGACATAGACGTCTATTTTTCCGTCAAGAAAGGCCTGATATCCGGTCTGCCAGTTTGCCTTTATGGCTTCGTAATCCTCGCCCACCACAAGACCCGTGGTCGATTCAATCCAACCACGGGCGGCATTGTAGGCGCCGCCCCCTTGCGGGCCGAGAAACACCGACGTGCCTTCGATATCGTCCAGCAACTCAATGTCGCTGTCTGCGCGCACCGCAAAGTGATAGGCGCCGTAGGGGAACCACATCAACAGCCTGACATTCTTCGCCAGTTCCGGCGCGTCCGCCTCATTCTTGTACATGGCCTTGCCGCCAACCATAAGATTGTAGATGACGGGGCTCGTCATCGCCATGTCCAGATTGCCGCGGCCGACCTCCATCTGATGCAGTGTCGCCGCACCGCCGCCCGACACTTCGACGGAAATATCATCGACATTGTCCGAGACGACATTGGCAAAGGTTGCCATGGTGATGGCCTGTCCAAGACTTGGCGCGATGGTGGCCATCTTGAGCGTCTGATCCTCGGCGACAGACGGAGAAGCAAGAGTAATAGCCGCGACGGCGGCGGCGGCGGCGGTCAGTTTACGCATGAAATATCCTCCCTGGATTGATGCGTGGTTGATTATGCCGACATGGTGTCGACGGGAGATCGTTCGCCTTTCAGGAATCGATGCCCGACGATCAGCAGGATCGATAGAATGAATGCCGGTCCGGCGATGGTCATGGACGGAAACAGGATGGCGAGGCCGGCAATGGCCCGGGCAATGCGTTCGACAATCATCAGACGGTTCTTTTCATATCCGGACAATGCGGATGTCAGCAGCCACATGGACAGTGCAAACGCCACGACAATCCATCCGAAATCGGACCAGCTCACCGTCGCGAGGTCGATCATCGCCTTGGATGTCGGCAGTTCGCCGCCGAACCATTCAAACAGAACCTGCAGCTTGTAGAGCACCGCCGGGTGATAGACGAAGACGAAGGGAATGATGAAGCCGGCCAGGGACAGGCGCGCGGCCTCAAAGCCGGTTCTGACGGGATCCGCATTGGCAATCGGTGCCGCCGCAAAGGCTGCCAGCGCCACGGGAGGTGTCACGGTCGAAATGACAGCGAAGAAGACCACAAAAAGATGCAGCGTCAGCGGCGCCACGCCAACAGCCTCGATCCCGGAACTGAGGGCAATGACGATAATGAAATAAGTGGCGCCCGGCGGCAGGCCCATGCCCAGAACGATGGCGCCGATGGCGACAACCACCAGGGTTCCGAACAACGGTCCAGACGCCAATTGCGCCAGCAGTAGCGACAGGCGGCCGGAGAAACCCGAAACCTGGATCAATCCGACGATCAGACCGATAGCGGTGACGATCACCACAATCGATGCGGACATGCGTCCGGCGCTGACGAAGGCGTCATAGAGCTTGCGCCACGACCGAAATTCGGGAAACAGGGCCAGCGAACAGACGACGGCCGTGACAAATCCGTAGAAGCCGGCTTTCGGAACCGAAGGCTGCGCAAAAAGAAAATAGCTGAGCACGCCAAGAGGCAGAATGAAGACAAGGCACTGGATCAGTTCCCGCCGCGACAGTCTCTGCCGGGTTTCAGCCGGCAGCGGTCCGACACCCTGCCGGCGGGCTTCGAAATAGACCGTCAGGAACGTGCCGAGATAAAAGAAGATGGCAGGCAGGATCGCCGCGACGACGATGTAGCGGTACTCCAGACCGATCTGCCCGGCCACGAAGAACGCCACGACGCCCATAACAGGCGGCATGATCTGGCCGCCGGTGGAAGCCGCCGCTTCGACAGCGGCGGAAAAAGCCGGTTTGAACCCGGCCTTCTTGATCACCGGAATGGTCATGACGCCGGTTGACACGACATTGGAAATCGCCGCGCCGCTAAGCGTGCCGAACAAAGCCGAGGAGGCGACAGCAGCATGGGCCGCACCGCCGGTAAACCGGCCGGTCAGGATATTGGCGATTTTCATGAGGAGATTGCCGGCGCCCGAGGCCATCAGAACCGCACCAAAGGCAATGAAAATCAGGACATTGCCCGAAACCACCTGCAGCGGTTGACCGAACATGCCGCCGGTCTGCGCCCAGAAATTCAGCACCATGGACCGCATGGACTGCTCGAATGTGCTTTCGGACCCGGCCAGGATTCCCGTCCATCCCGGCAGCAGGCCACGAACAAAAAAGTAGACAATCCAGAAAATGCAGAAGCCGACAATGAACGTGCCGAAATAGCGCCATGTCAGATAGAGTGTCAGCAGGGTGGCAATCGGGAACAGGACAAAATCGATCGGTTGCGCCGAGGGCAACGCGCCGCCGTCGACCGCAAACAGCTTGGCCACCCAGGCCAGGAATGTTGAAACCGCAAGGGCCGCCAGTGCCCAGTTCAGCCATTGCCGCGGAAAGGAGAGCGACAGGAAGGATATCGCAAAGGCAAAAATGATCGGCAGGCCGAGGATCAAGCCGGTCGGCAGTAAAAATGTCCGTTCAAATCCCTTATAGGCGGCGCCAAGCCAGTGTTCTTTCAACAACGCCCGCTGGTCACGTCGCGACATTTCCTCGAAATTCGCCGTTGTCACTTCGATAAACCAGCGCACGAATTCCGTCAGCGGACCGGACGCCGCATAGATCAGGATGATGAACACGAAGGCAAAGGCAATGAGATTTGCCGTTTTGACCTCGATGGGATTGGGCGTCGTCATGCCCCGCTCCCCGAACCGTCACGCAATCGGCGGGCTTCCCAGAGATAGGTGTTGCGGGCCGTTGCGTTGATCTCCTGTTCGGCAAGTTCGGTCATCGTGTCCGCCTTCAGAACCTGCACCGGCTCGCCCAGCGCCAGGAGGTGATCACACAGCTCCAGGCGCCACTGCGGATCGCTTGTCGTTTCGGCGGCTTTCAGCAGATTCGCCGTGCCGCCGGCGAGCCGGCTCATGTGTTCAGCGCGCTGCTTCGAGGACAGTGTGCCCAGATGGGTTGGATTGCCATCATACCAGCCGAGTGTTCCGGTCGCGAACGCTCGGGCCGACCAGCCGATCTTGCCATAGAATTCGCGCAGCCACGGCTTGTCCGCCAATTCCGGCGGAAGGGCAACCGATGCCGCGATGTCGTCCATCGAAAGCCCCTGATCCATGCCTTCGGAAGTGGCTCGCATCACATGCTCGATGGCCAACCGGGTCGTGGTCAGGACCTCACGTACATCATCCGCACCGCGCACCGGCAAAGTGTGCCCCGGAGCAAGCACGTCGGCATCGAATCCGGCAAGCAGGTCAAGGCTTTCGGCCCAGGCCGCGAAGTCGCGATAGGGCGTGCCGCGAATGGCGTAGAGATTGGGAAAAGCGTGATACCAGTTGTCGCCGGAAAACAGCACCCTTTGCGACGGCAACCAGACAACCATGTGATCCCTGGTTTCGCCCGGCGCCATGATCAGTCTTGCCGCAATCCCGTCGAGATCGATATCGCAGTCAGCGGCGAAGCGGTGCGTCGGTTCGAGATACCCCGCACCCAGCCCCTCCATCGGACGATCGCCCGGACCGCACCCGAGAGATATGCGCTCCTGAGCGCTCAGCCCGATGCCGAACTGTGCCTGCGTGCGGCGGCCAAGGGCCCTGTTCGGAGCAACAACCTTTTCGTCCACATCGACCAGGTCCGATTGAAATGTCGAGCTTGCCAGAATGGAGACATCGCGTCCTTCGGCAAAAACGGACGCACCCGAAATGTGGTCCCGGTGGCTGTGCGTGTAGATGATCCGTTCGACTGGCTTGTCCGTCTTGGCGCGGAATGCGGCCAGAATGTTTTCGGCGGCCTTAGTGCTTTCGGTCGTATCGACAATTGTCAGGCTGGCGGCGCCTTCAATCACGTAGACATTGGAAGCAGCAAAGCCCACGGCGCCCCAGATCCCGTCATTCAGTTGCAGCACGGATCTGGGAAACTGACGGCTTTGATCGATGAGGGCGGGATTGGGCATCACTTGCTCCCGGTCTTCTGCGGTGCCGGCACCCGATATCGGGCCGTCAGGTCCTCCGGCACCTCCGAGCCGTCATAGAGAAACGGCAGGATGCCGCGGCGGGCCGAGCGCCCGCGCATGGCCTTGATGTCATCCTCGGAGCGCGTGACTCGCTGTGCAAGCCGCCGGCCCCAGCTTGCCAGACAGTCATAAAGGCGCGCGACTTCCGCCGTGTGATCGTCACCCTTGGCCAGATCGTGGAATTCATCCGGATCATTGTGCAGATCGAACAGCATGGGGCGGAAGCCGCCCTCCGCATGCACCAGCTTGTAGCGGCCGTCAAACACCATAAACAGCCGCGCATCTCTGGGCTCCAGCCCGAGTTTTACGCATTGCGGTGTCGCCGAATAGTCATATTCGCTGATGACGAATTCGCGCCATGGCGGCCTGTCGCCGTCAAGCCATGGCTGCAGGGAGCGGCCTTCGATGATGTGATCGGGCACGTCGCCACCAGCGGCCTCGACGAATGTCGCAGCCAGATCGATCGACTCCACCAGCGCATCACACACCGTACCCCGGGTCGAATCGGCGCGCTCGCGCGGGTCATAGACAATCAACGGAATCTTGACGCTCGGTTCATGGAAGAGATCCTTTTCGCCCATCCAGTGATCGCCCAGATAGTCGCCGTGATCGGATGTCAGAACGATCATGGTCTCGTCGAGGCGGTCAGTCTCATCCAGAAAATCCAGCAGGATGCCCAACTGATCGTCACATTGCTTGATGAGGCCCATATAGGCCGGTATCACCTTTTCTCTCACCTCGTCGCGCTGAAAGGCGCGAGCGATCGGGCCGTCCATATAGGCGCCATATACCGGATGCGGGTCCTCGCGCTCCACGGCGTGCCGACGGGCCTGCGGCACATTGTTGGGCCCGTAGAGATCGTGATAGGGCGCCGGAACGATATAGGGCCAGTGCGGCTTGATGTAGCTGACATGGGCGCACCAGGGCTCTTTGGCCTGATTGATGAATTCCATCGTTTTTTGTGTCAGCCAGGGTGTTTCGCTGTCCTCCTCGCGAATGTTCGCCGGTTTGTCGGCATTGGCGAACATCCAGCCCGATGCGATGCTGCCGTCATCGCCAAGACCGGCATTGGCAAAATCGACCCAGGGATTGTCCGACGGATAGCCCTTTGACTTCAGATACTCGTTATAGGGCGAACGTTTCTCGTCATAGAACCCGTCAGGCCCCTCCCCCCACAGCCCATCATCGCGGATCCAGGTGTCAAAGCCGCATTCGGCCTGGCGCGCGCCGATCATCGTGTCCGGGCTGAGACCCAGGCGCTGCATGCCCTCCGCATCGGCCTTCATATGGGTCTTGCCGATCAGCCAGCAATCCATGTTCTGGCGCCGCAGATGATCGCCCAGCGTGTGTTCGCCGACGCGAAGCGGAAATCCATTCCACTGGGCGCCATGGGACGAAACGTACCGCCCGGTGTAGAAACTCATGCGTGAGGAACCGCAGACCGGAGACTGGACATAGGCATTGTCGAACCGCACGCCCATCTTCGCCACCCGGTCGAAATGCGGTGTCTGAAGGTGCGGATGCCCGGCGCAGCTGAGATAATCATGGCGCAGCTGGTCGTACATGATGAACAATATGTTCATCCGCCCACCCGTGTGGCAGCAGTTTTGGACATTGCGGCTCCTCCCGCCGCGACTGTGCCACAGCGACGGCGTGCAGCTAAGCCAATTCAGAAACCGTGCCACCAGGTGGCACGGTTTCTGAATTGTGTTGTGTGTGAGTCCCCTTCATCGCCACAACGGCAGCATCCGGCACGACGAAAGGCTTGAAGATCCGGATTGGTTTTGCCCGGACGTCATCCGGTGTTACTCCGGGGAGTACCGAGACATCAGGAGTTCTTCCTTTACGGATATGATTTGTCTCAGGTCATCCGTCAGAGCGTCATTTGACTCATCGGGAATGCTGCTTTCATTGATCCGTGTGTTTTCATCCAGAAACCGGGCAACTTTTTCCCTGTCAAAATATTGCGGCTGAATGTCCGTTGCCAGTGTTCTCAGATTATCTGCCAAATGCTCGGTTTTCAGCTCGAAGGATGTGATGAAGTTTTTCTCCAGACTCCTGATCGGCCGACCACTTCGCACGGCGTTGCCGATCTGACGCCTAGGATTTTGCAGACTCAGTGTCATGAACCGAAAGGACATGAAACCGATCTGTCGTGCTATTTCCGTGGTGTATTCCGGGTCGATACTGGTGGCTGCATCGACATCCAACAAGAGTCTCGTGAAGCTGTTGAAACTTTCATAGCAGCTCAGCAGGTTTTGATGCTCAAGCCTGTGAAACACACCGCCTTTTCGTTCAAGCCCGTAGCGATACAGGGATGAATAGAGGCCAACGGGATTTCTTATCGAAATGAAATAGAAACACGCCGGATTGTAGTCGTCGCGCACCCAATCATGTTTGCTGAAACGCAGTTCTTCGAGCGTACAACAGAACCTTAAAAACCTGGAAACATAGGTGCTTCCGGATTTGTGCAAATCCAGATAAGCGATTTTTCCATAATCATGCATGGCCGGTTTCTTTGTCCAGTATCTTTCAGACAGCAATTCCCCGGCAGGTGTGCGGGAGCCATGCCAGACAGATCTCCGTTCACAGACACCGAAATCGCTTCGCCGACAAACCGGCAATCGGCGCGCAATCCCGACCATCCCAAAAAACTGGCTTCAGATCAATCGGACGATTCATTGACAGGAGCCGGCAAACCCTCCGTGTCATTGTTCCGGGTTCGACATCCAGCACGCATAACTGTTGGGAGAAAGAATGACGGGCATATGATAGCGCGCAGCCGGGACCGGCATCACAAATCTGAAGACGATTTCCCTTGCGATCGGCATGGGGTCAGATTTGCGTTGATCCCAGTGGGCGCCGACCATAAAGCTCAGTTCATACTGCGTCGCCGGATCATTGCCGGTGATATCGACATTTCTGGACAATCGCCCGCCTTCGTCCGTCGCCTCGTCAAACAGGATTTCGCCCGAAATCATGTTGCTCAACAGGACGCGAACGCCGGCGGCATGGGTTCCATCGGCACCATTGAGGATATGCGAGGAGACAACAGCCATTATTCAATCGACGCCTTGTCGCGTTTGTCGGACGTCGCCGCCACGATGGGAGAAATGACACCGCGACATTTAACATTGACACAGGCGGTTTTGCCGCTGGCGACCGCTCGCTCGAGAGCGCCGGACAAGGCGTCACGGTGCGTGACCAGTTCACCGAACCCGCCAAGACCCTCGAACATTGTATGAAAGGGTATGTCGCGAAAATCCGTGGCAAAATGCCTGCCACTTGAAAACAGCCGTTCCTGTTGCTGGCTGATGCAATCCAATCCACCATTGTTGTCCACCACGACGACAATGGGAATATTTTCCTGAAAACAAGCCTCGATCGACAATCCCCCGGACAGGAATGCCCCGTCACCCGTTACCAGGATTGTCGTCTTGTCCGGGTTCAAATTCTTGGCTGCCAATGCAAATGAGACGCCAACGCCAAGCAGGGAATAGTTGCCGGGGTGAAGAATGCCGCCCAGCGTCAGCCCGCGAGCAGCGGCGACATTGGTGGCGATCTCGTTCCAGAAATGCGTGTTGCCGCCGTCAAATACCAGCCAGTCACCGTCCTTCATCGCCGCCTGAACGTCGAGCGCCAATTGCAGGGGGTGCATCAGGCGCCCGGTTTCTTCGTCTGCCGCCGTCTCGGCGGCGATGTGGTCGGACCATTCACTGACCCAGGCGGTGCGGCGCTGGCGTTGCAGTTCCAGCCAGTGTTCCCAATGATGGTCAATTTCCATCAGCGCATCGAAAAAGGCCGCGGGATCGGACAGGAGTTGAACATCGGCGCCGAAATTGTAGTCCAGTTCCTCATGGCTGCCATTTACGCAAACGAGTTTTGTGGCGGCCGGTATGAAAGGGGGATTGCCAAAGTTCATCTGATTGTCGAGCCGACAACCGACCATCAGCACCAGATCGGCCTCGTGGATGGCCTGCCTGGATGGATGATACTGGTGGAAATCGGCAAGCCCCATATAGGCGTCGCACGCCTCGCCCATCATCTTGGTGTGATAGGGCACATTGAACATCGGAATCCTGAGCTTGGCTCCCGCAGCCGCCATCTTGTTCTCACCGCCGGACCACCAGACGCCATGCCCACCGATCAGCACCGGGCGTTCAGCGTTTCGAAGAAGATCCAGCACCTCGTGCAGCCTTTTCGGATCTGGCCAGGCCCGTGGGACGGGTCGGTCGCTGCGAATGAAAGGACGTTCGTCCCGACCCGCATTTTCCTCAAACGACGAGAACATGATGTCCACCGGCAGCGAAAGATGCACCGGTCCGGGATAGCCGGTCGTGGCGGCACGCCATGCACGGTCGACAAATTCGCTGATGCGGGCGCCGTCGGTGATCTGGGCCGAGTATTTGGTCAATGGCGCGGCGATCGCAACATCGTCGATCTCCTTGAAACCGCCTGCGCCCTGGCGTTTGAGCGTTGAAGACCCGGTGATAAAAATAACCGGAGACCGCTCACCCCAGGCTTCAAGCATCGCCGGCACCGCATTGGCAAAGCCCTCGGGCCCGACCAGACACACGGCCGGTTTTCGGGTGATCCGTGTGTGGCCGTCGGCAAGATGGCCAGCCACCTGCTCATGCGGGCAGTTGATGACCGGCATCTGGCATTCCATGAAACCCTCAAGTGCAGGATTGCAGAAACCACCCGCGAGCGTGAAGGCATGGTCGACGCCCTTTTCCTTCAGAGCTCGCGCCAGCAAAGCGCCACCGCGTATGCGTTTGGGTTCCGACATCGGCTTCACGCTCCTCTTGCTATCGGACGGCCAGCTGCAATCTGGCTGCGCCGTTTTCTGTTGGCAGACCATCGGAACGCTCGCCATCGTCAAACAGATTATGGAGCCCGAGCTCCGAGATCTCCCTGGTGCCGAGCTGGGCCATCGTGGTGTCGATATCCTCGACAAGACACTGCAGCAGATCATTCAGTCCGCGTTTTCCAGCCGCACCGAGCCCATACAGGACCGGGCGCCCGAGCATGACCAAATCAGCGCCGAGGATCAGCGCCTTGATCACGTCCTCCCCATTACGCACACCGCTGTCGAACAGGATCGGATAGGCAGGTCCAACGGCATGGCGAATGATCGGAAGCAATCGGATTGCGGGTGGAACACAATCCATTTGCCTTGCTCCGTGGTTCGAAACATAGATTGCATCCACACCGCTTTGCTCGGCGCGAACGGCGTCGGCGGAGGATGTTATTCCCTTGACGATGAGCTTGCCGCGCCACCGCTTGCGCAATTGCTCCAGAAACGCCCAATCAGCGCCAGCACGACTTGCCTTACGGTTAAACCCGTCTCCCTCTCCCGCCCTGGCAAAGTTCTGCGGCGACGGCACCCCCGCAACAAGCGACGAAATCGACCAGACGGGATGGCGGGCGAAATCCAGAAAGGCTCCGGGTGTCATTTTGAACGGCACCGTGAAGCCATTTCTGAGATCCCGCACGCGCCGGGAGACCTGCGGCACATCGACCGTCAATACAAGCGTTGAATATCCGGCCCTTTGTGCCTGCTCGGCCGTATCCAGCGACATTTCGGAGGACTGACCGAAATAAAGCTGGAACCATGCATTCTCACCGGCCCAATCGTAGACATTTTCCAAGGTGCTCGATCCTGCGGAGGACAAACACATGGGTATGTTCAGGGCACAGGCGGTTTCGGCAATTATCCGGTCGGCATGCGGACACACAAGATTGCACATGCCCATGGGAGCGATACCGAATGGCGAGCCGAATTGCGACCCTAAAAAGGAGGTCGTCTGCGAGCGTTCCTCGACATCCGTCATCACCCGCGGTTGAAGCAGGATCCTGTCGAATTGCTCCAGATTGCGGGACAGGCCGACCTCCCGGCCGGCGCCGCCTTCAATGAAGTCGAACACCAGGCGCGGCAAACGCTTCTTTGCCAGCCGGCGGGCATCCTCAGTCGAATGGATGCGATGTGAAGGTCGCATGATGAAGGTCCTGTCGCACCAAAAAAGGCCCGGATTTGTTCACAGGTTATCCGGGGAGCGACACGATCAACCAATCGAAAAGCTTCAGGCATATATACGTTTTGGCTATGTTTTTGGCTGTTCGCAGCCGCATTCATAGGCTGCGCGCATAGGTTCCGACTGGAATTCTATTGGTCCTGTGGCAATGCATCGAAGTATTTTTTTCATGGACGAGAAGGATTCCAACCTCCTCCGCTCGATGCAGGTGTACCAGAACCCCCTCCGAAGAAAGGGGAGCGGACACGACGTTTGGGAGAGAAAGATGAGACTTTTCAAAATGATCGCCGTTGGCGCTTTGCTGACGACCACACTGTTATCAGGACATTTCGCTAGCGCCGAAGAAATCATTGCCCGTTTGTCGGTTCACTGGGGCCCCAAGCACCACAGCGCCATTCATGCCCAGATGTTTGCCGATGAGGTCAACAAGCGTGCGGAAGGCCGCCTCAGGATCGATGTTTTCCCGGCAGGTCAGCTCTTTGGCATTCGCGAACAACTGGGGGCCGTGACCTCCGGCGCTGTCGAGATGGGCGGCATTGTTGGTGTTGTGTCGTTTCCGCCGATCAACAAGAACTACAATGTGGTGTCCTTTACCGGACTATTCGACAGTTACGACGAGCAGCGCGCTTTCTTTACCGAAGATGCGGCGGGCAAGGCTGTCTGGGACGACATCACCGGTAAGTCCGATTCCGTTCTTTTGATGTACGATCCGGTCGGCCCGGTCATGACCTTCTCGACGAAGGAGTTGAATGGCGTCGACTCCATGTCGGGCCTGAAAGCCCGCGCCCTGATCGGGGCAGAACGTCCGATGTGGGAGGCGCTCGGCGCCAACACCGTCTCCATGCCGACGGGCGAAGTGTATTCCGGTCTGCAAACCGGCATGATCGATACGATCAACAGCCCTCCCGGTTCGATCCGCGCCTTCAGCTGGTGGGAGTTTTTGACCCATGGACAAAAGCCCTATCAATATTTTGCCGACGCCTACATTATGGCCAACGCCACATGGTTCAACGGCTTGCCGGCAGACCTGCAGCAATTGTTGTTGGAGGTCGGTGCGGAGACTGGACAAATCTCCACCGACACGATCATGCAGACCGGTGAAGAAACGCTGGTCGAGTTCCAGGAGCGCGGCGGTGTGGTCAATGCGCTTGCCGGCGAGGAAGCTGCCAAATTCGAGGCGCTCATGAAAGACAAGGTACAGCCAGCCATTGCCGACAAGATCGACGCGGATGTTTTGAACGCCGCACAGTCCTTCGCGGCGAACTGACCAAACCCACAAGCTGCCCGGGCACGAGAGCGGCTCGGGCAGCCGCATTCCTCTCCGTCGGAAAACAAACCCATGGATCCGATCTTGAAGGTTATGCGCCATATAAACGGCGCGCTGGAAAAACTCACCGCGGTGACTTCCTCCGCCATCGCTGCGGTTATGGTGCTGGCGCTGACCCTGAGCGCCGTTACTCGCTATGTCAGTGGTACGGGCTATGACTGGTTCATCGAGCTTCCGCCGGCGATGGTGCCCTGGATGGTGTTTCCGTTGCTCGGTCCCCTGCTGAGATCGGGATCGCACATTCAGGTGGACCTGTTGCCGAACCTGTTGAAGGGACAGTCACTGCTGGCGCTCAAGATCTTTGTCTACGTCACGATGCTGTCAGGCGCTGTCATCTTCTTTCTGGCCGGCAACGAGGCGGTTGCGTTGTTCCGCCGGCTCGGTCAATTGATGGAATTGGAAATCGAGATCCCGATCTGGTGGATGTATCTGGCCTTTCCGGCGGGCTTTGCCATCCTGATCCTGTTCGCCCTCGAACTCCTGCTGGAAACTCTGCGCGATTTCATGCGCCTGAAAGAGGCTGTCCGATGAAATCCGCCGCGACGCTTCTGTCGCTCCTGTTGCTGCTTCTGTCGGTCCCGATCTTCATGGTTTTCGGGCTTGGTTCCGCGGCCACGGCCATCTGGGGCATGAACCTGCCATGGTCGACGCTGATCCAGGTGTCCTTCGGTTCGATGACCAAGCATGTACTGATCGCCGTCCCACTGTTCATTTTCACCGGCATGGTCATGCTGCGCGGCGGTGCTGCTGCGCGGCTCGTGCACTTTGCCACGACATTGGTGGGCCATTGGCCGGGCGGGCTGGGGATTGCGATGATCCTGGCGATGGGGTTCTTCGCCGCCTTCTGCGGCTCGATCCTCGCTGCGATTACCGCCGTGGGCACCATCATGATCCCGCAAATGGTGAATCAGGGCTACCCAAAACCCTTTGTCATCGTGCTGGCAGCATCAGCCGCCTTCCTCGAAGCGCTGATTCCACCCTCGAATGCCGCTATTTTGTTCAGCGCACTCACCGATGTACCGGTGTCGCGCACCTTTGCGGCAGGCTTCGTTCCCGGATTCATCCTGATTGTTTTGCTCGGAGCGCTCGTGACATGGAAATGCCGCCACCTGCGCAATATGAACAAGGCGACGACCAGCGAGCGATTGTCTGCATTCGGGGCAGCCATTCCGGGCCTGTTCACGCCGGTGATCATTCTCGGCGGCATTTATACCGGTCTGCTCACACCATCCGAATCCGCCGCCGTAGCCGGCATCTGGGCCATCCTGATCGGTGCGGTATTCTATCGGGAAATCACCATCTCGGGCATTCTGGCCGCCCTCAACGACACGGCCCGGATCACAGCCGTTATCTTTGCGATCATTGCGATGGCCACCTTCCTGAGCGTCGTACTGACCTACTCCCAGACCCCGCAAATGATCATCAGCTTCTTCACCGAATTGGGCGGAACGCCACTGATGTTCTGGCTATCGGTCGCGATCATCTGCCTGATTTTGGGCACTTTCATCGAAATCGTGCCGGTCTTCTATCTGACGGTACCGATATTCGCCGCGCTGGCGCTGTCCCTCGGACAAAACATCCTGCATCTTTATATCGTGTTCGTCGCTTTTGCAGGTATTGGAATGATCACCCCGCCTGTTTGTGTCGGCATCTACACCGCGGCTGGCGTTGCCGGCGAAAGCCCTGAAAAAGCGTTTCGAGAGGTGCCTCTGTTTGTGGGCCTTGGCATTGTCTTCGGACTGATCATGATCTTTTTTCCGCAGGCCGCCACCTGGCTGCCCGATGTGCTGAATTAGGCCAGCGGGCGCTCAGCTTTGGCTGAGGGTGCTCACATAGGAGACGCGCTCGTTCAACTGTTCCGAGAAGGTCTCGACGAACTCGATGGCCTGTCGTGACAATTGCTCGCGGCCGGCAGCAATGATTGTGACAAAATACGTCAGATTCTGAACCAGCGGCCGGAAAACGACGCCACCCATCCGAACCGCCTGCTCGGCGGAAAACGGATCGGCAATCGCCAGCACGCCGGTCTCACGCACCAGCGCACCGGCCACAGGCACATTGGCGGTGGAAAGGCGAGACCGCTTCTGCAATTTCTGCGACAGACCGGGGTCGATTGACATCATCGCATCGGGATAATTTCCGCCGAATGTCACGAATGTCTCGTGGTCGGACAATTCCTCCAGGTCTAAAGCTCCCTTGCCCGTTGCCAGTGCGTGGTCTTCGGGAAGCAGGCAGACATAGGGAGCTGATGTCTGAAACAGGGTTTCCACGCCATCATGACTGGCCTGGCGCCCGACAATGCCGAGATCGATCTGCCGCATCTGAACGGCGTCGAGGATGGACGGCGTGTTGCGGGACTGGACACTGAATTGGATGCTGGGATATTTGCGGTACATTTTTCCGATGGCAATCGGCAATTCAACGGTGGCGATGGACTGGATTGTACCGATTGAGATCTCCCCGCCCTGGGTGGTCCGGATCGTATTGGCCAATTCCTCGAGACGATCGATCCCGACGAACATGGATTCGACTCCGCGGTAGAAGTTCCGCGCTTCCACCGTCGGTGCCAGCCCACGCCCCACCCGCACGAACAGGGAAAAGCCGACCGAATGTTCCAGATCTGCGATCAGCCGGCTGACGCTTGGCTGCGAGATATGCATCATATTGGCCGCCTCGGTGATTGAACCGCAGCGGATCGTCGCCCGAAAGGCTTCCAGTTGGCGCAGATTCATTGTTCTCACTCAGCTGCATTTTGTATGGATAATACTTATCCATACGACCAAGCTATGTATAGGTATTGCGTCCGCTCAGGCCTAAAGATGGTAATATCGGGAGAGCGCTTCGGTATTGCCCGCCGTCACCAATCCATGCCAGTAGCATCACCGCCGCTGATCGCAGCCACATGAACGTCACTCGCATCGGCGTTCAAAGACGTGCCAGTTGCAGCTCCGCTGAAGGCGCGCTGGGCAGGCCTGCGTTCACCGGTCGCGGCGGAAACGCTGACGCTATCCGGTGTGGTAGCCACCATCCACGGGAATGATGGCCCCGGTCACGAATGAGGCGGCATCGGAGGCCAGGTAGAGCGCCGGGCCGATAAGGTCTTCGACCGTTCCCCAGCGTTTCAGGGCGGCACGCGATGCAATTTTTTCGGCCTGAACCGGGTCGGACCAAATTGCTTTGGTCATGTCTGTCTTGTGATAGCCGGGCGCGATCGCGTTGACCCTCACGCCGCCCTCCCCGTAACGGTGTGCCAGCGCACGTGTGAGCCCGACAATGCCGGATTTGCTGGCAACGTATGCCGGAACCAGCGGGTCGGCGAGGTAACTCAACATCGATGCGATGTTGATGATATTGCCTTTCGATTGGCGAAGACGCGGATAGGCCAGCCTCGATAGACGCATGACACTTGAAAGATTGATGTCGATGACATTCATGAATGTATCTTCTTCCCACTCATCCTCCGGCCGCGCGATGCCCTGACAATTCACCAGCACGTCCAGCCGGTCGAGCGCTTCCAATCCGTTTCTGGCGACGTCCATGTCGCGCACATCCAGAAGATCGAAGCGGAGCGAAGACCGGCTGTTGTTCTGCCGTGCCGTTTCCACGCGGCCGGTCGAGCTGCCGGTTGCCAAGACATCGGCACCCGCATCGGCAAATCCTTCTGCGATCGCCAAGCCAATTCCGCTCGTCCCCCCCGAGACCAGAACCGATTTGCCTCCAAATAAATCCGTTTCAAACACCGCCATTCCCGACATTGACATCCTCCTTTTGTTTACCGCTTGACCGATGCGGTGACCTTCTGCTTCTGGTCACCAAGACCTTCTATGCCTGCGACGACAGTCTGATTGTCAGACAGATACACCGGCGCCGGCTCCATCCCCATTCCAACGCCCGCCGGTGTGCCCGTCGCAATGATGTCGCCCGGGCAGAGCAACATTTTTCCGCTCAGATAGGAGATGATTTCGGCCACACCGAAAACCATGTTCGCAGTCGTTCCATTCTGGTGCCGCCGCCCGTCAACTTCGAGCCACAAACGAAGATCGCCGGGATCCGGCACGTCATCGCGTGTCACGAGAAACGGACCGACGGGGCCAAAACCGGGACAGGATTTCCCCATGACCCATTGCCCCGCATTCTCGAACTGCAGCTTGCGCTCTGACAGATCGTTGACAACGCAGTAACCGGCCACATGATCCATGGCCCTGGCTTCGTCGATATTTGTCCCACCTCTGCCGATCACGATCCCCAATTCGACCTCCCAATCGGTGTGGGCGGATCCTCCGGGCAGCACGATATTGTCGAACGGACCGGCAATCGCGCTCGCGGCCTTCAGGAAGAAGATCGGGCTTTCTGGAACCGTCATCCCGGCTTCTGCAGCATGGTCCCGATAGTTCAGTCCGATACAGATGAAATTGGCGACACTGGCGACACACGGGCCAAGGCGCGCATCCGGTGACACTTCCGGCAACGCTGATGTGTCAAGCCGCCTGAGCCGCTCCATTCCGGCATCCGACAGCACGTCGCCAGCAATATCGTCGACAATACCGTCAAGGTTGCGCCGCATGCCTGTCGCGTCCAGGATTCCGGGTCGTTCCCGGCCTTCAGGTCCGTGTCTGAACAGTTTCATTGTGTGTCCGGTTCCGTGGCGCGGGCCTGCAGCTCCGATCCTGGGATAAGCCGCTGCCCGGCCTGGTCATTCATCGTCCATCTTCAGCAATCCGGTGTCGCGATAGGCCTCGGCCGCTTCGCGAACAAAGGCTCCAGTGTATTCGGCTGCATACATGCTGATGATCTGCTGGCTCAGCGACAACAGCTGGTAGTAGGTCGAGCGTCCGGGACGCAGCGCCTCATAGATCTCCAGAATTTCATCATTCGGAATGCGGGTCATTTCGGCGGCGCGTTCAAGATTTTCTGCGACTTCGTGATAACCCGCCCGGCGGGCGAACTGCGCCTGCAACTCCAGCGTCTTGTCGCTGACCGACACATCGTCAGCGCCCACCTGGCCGCCAAGGATTCGCTGCAAATCCAGCTCCTCCAGAGGACGGCCGGATTTTGTCGCGATCTCGTCGCGGTGATGCTGCCCGAGGGGAAACCGGTACTTGGGTTCCTGTTCACCGCTCATGTGAAGGTCACTTTCATTTCCTCGATGCCGCGGCTTTCGTCGATCTGGCGCACCTCACGGTGATGCAGCAGTGTCGTGTGCACGATCAGGCGCAAGCGCGCCATGTTGTCGACTTTCATGGGAACAGGGCTTGGCGCCCGACCGACCGCATAGCAGGCAGCATTTCGGCCCAGCGCCCGGTAACTCTCAAGCGTCAGGTTCGGGGCCATGCTGAGAAGTTCAAGATTGTTCAATGGCGCCAGACCTTTCTTGTGGATCAGCGCGGTTCCCTTCGATTGAAGGCCGATCCCAATCCCGGATCCGCTGAGCCGAGCGCCTGACAGCCCGATATCGGCCACATCCGCGCCATGCCAGACCTTGACCACCCGCCACGTCACGCCCTCTGCCTCTATTCCATCGAGAATTGCGCGCAGAACCTCGGCGTGAGGGAGGTCGGCCAGCGTCTGGTTCATGACAGTGGCAAAGGCCGGACCAAGCGCGACGACAACCTCGGGCATCTTGCCCTCGGCAGCCGGGCCGACCGGATCAAGCATCAGGTTCGGGTCAGGTGCTTCACCCTCGACAAGCGCATGTGGGTCGAGCGCCTGGGGCAAGGCCTGGATTGCATCCCAGGTTTCACCTTCGACCCGATATCCGGTTCCGGGGCCCGCATAATCGTTCGGGGTGTTGACCGCGCTCAATACGTTGAAGTCTTTGTCGAAGACGGCCGAGGTGTGCAAATAGTCGCCAAGCACTCTCTGACGCTGCATCTCCAGCACGCTTTCGGCAACATCTTCAAAGCCGCTGCGCGCCAGAGCCGCAACGACATCAAGCGCGGTCTTGTCGCTCTCGAGAAAAGCATCTGCTGCCGCCAGGTCTGCAACCGAATTGCGGTCCGGCATATCGTCGGAAGAAAACGCCGTGGTTGCCGCTGCGACTTCCTCATCGGTGATTTCGGGAAAACCCATTTCACGAAACACCGCCTGAACGGCTTTTGCACCCTTCTCGCGCACCTTTAGAACATCAGCTTCACGCACGGGCCGCAATCCGCCATCAACCTGCATATCCCGTTGGATCACCAGCCAGTCATCCATGTCCTCGGCATCGAAATTGCCGCCGCCGAATAGATTGTCCTTTCGCGGCATCACCGAATGACCGGATGTGACAAAATCGGTGCCGGGCAACATTTGCAGCATCAGCTTGGCCGTCTTGCGCATCTGACTGTGCGATGACATGGCGTCATTGCCCGCCGCCACTTCCAGGCCCAGCGATGCGGCAACCAGATTTTCGGCCAACACTCCGCGAACCCCGTTCGGCAGGGATTCCGGAAGCGCGATGCACGAGATCGAGCCGTTTTGCACGCCCTGGCTGCCGGCACCCTTGACCATCAGAATGCAGCGAATTTCCAGATAAAGCATGGACCAGCCAAGGCCGTAACCCATCAGCGCCTCCGAGCCGGAGCCGGAAGTGAAGCGCGATTTGATACCACGCGATGCATAGGCCGATGCCAGGATGCCTTTCGACCATGGCGTATCATCGCCGTCGAGAAAACTCGGGATGGTGCCGTATACGGACAGAGTCTCGGCATAGGTGGCCAGTCCCTTCATCGCCAGCCGAAGGTTCAGCGCTTCTTCGCAACTGATCTGGGTCATCACACCCGGCCGGCCGACCTGGGATCCGACCAGCAATGACAGCGCCGAGAACGGCGCCATCCGCGCCACCCGAACCGTTGTCTCTTCTTCGGCAAATCCGCGCAAACCCGCTTCAGCCGCATCCGCCGCCAGCAGAGCGGGGCTCTCCTTCCAGTTCGTCACATGCGCCTGATCGGCCGGCATCTTGCGCTGCCGCATCTTCTGCATCGCCATCATCATTTCGACAACGTTTAGATGGCTCATGACTTCGGCGATCATGGCGGGTGTCAGACCGGAGAATATCTCCATCAACCGGTGTTGAGGAACGTTGATGTCGACAAGCATCCGGGCAATTTCCAACGACCCCAACGCCATCGAGTCCTCGGCCCTGTCCAGATTGATCGCCTGCTTGGCTATGAAGCGGTCGATGGCATCGAACTCGCTTTCGGTCCGTTCGTCCATTTCGACGATCTTGCCGCCGCTGATTCTGAGCGAAGGCTTCGGATCTGTCGGACTGTCCATGACGATCAAGCCCAAATCGGGAAGTTCGGAAACGAAAACCTCCCTGTTGATGTCACGCTCGCGCAGTTTTTCGAAACGCTTCGATCCGGTCATGTGTGTCATCAGATTGATCCTCTATCGCCAGAGTGTCAGGCACGCTGCGGCAGCAGATTGTCGGCTGACAGTTTCTGAACATCGGTCTCGCCGCAGAACGCCATGGTCAGATCAAGTTCGTTGCGCATGATCTCCAGAACCCTTTCCACACCGCGTCTGCCGTCAACCGCGACACCGTAAAGGAATGGCCTGCCGATATGGGTTGCCCGCGCACCGAGCGCCAATGCCCGGGCCATATCCTGGCCCGAACGGACCCCGCCATCGATGTGAACCTCGATCTGTTCGCCGACACGGGCGACGATCTTTTCCAGCGCCGATATGGTGCTGGGTGCACCATCGAGCTGGCGACCGCCATGGTTGGAAACAACGATCGCGTCCGCACCGCATTTCACCGCCGCTTCGGCATCATCGGCATCCAAGACGCCCTTCAGGATCAGCGGTCCCTTCCAGAGGTCGCGTATTTCGCGAATGACGTCCCATGTAAGCGTCGGATCGAACTGGCGCGCTGTCCATCCCGCCATGTCTTTCAGATTGTTGATTTCGGGGACATGCCCCGCGATATTCCCGAATGAACGATGCCGTGCCCGTAGCATTCGCCAGCACCAACGCGGGCGGGACAGTACCTGAATGGCCGTATCAAGTGACGGTTTTGGCGGTGCAGACAAAGAATTTCGGATGTCGGCATGCCGCTGGCCGAGGACCTGCAGGTCCAGCGTGACCATCAGCGCGGAGCACTCCACTGCCCGGACGCGGTCAATCAGGTTTTTCACAAAAGTGCGGTCGCGCATGATGTAGAGCTGGAACCAGAACGGTTGATCGACTGCATCGGCGACCGTTTCCAGCGGACAGATGCTCATTGTCGACATGGTGTACGGAATGTTCATCCGTGCCGCAGCCTTGGCGATTTCGATTTCGGCGTCGGGATAGAGCATTCCGGCCATGCCAGTGGGCGACAGCGCAATCGGCATGCTGTAGCGATGGCCCAGCATATCGGTTTCAAGACTGCGCTCCGAAATGTCGACGGCGACGCGCTGCCGAAACTGGATATGGCTGAAGTCCGTTTCATTGCGGTCGCGCGTGGACTCGGACCAGGATCCGCTGTCCACATAGCCGAAGAACATGCGCGGGACACGGCGACGCGCCGCGCGGCGCATATCTTCCAGGGACAATATCCGGGCACGGACCACACTAATCACCCTAGGCCCAGTTCACATACATCGTCTTCTTGCGCATATAGCCTTCAAACCCATGCAGACCGTCCTCGCCGCCGAGGCCCGAATGCTTCCAGCCGGTGTGAAAGCCCTGAACAAGCTCACCACAATGACGGTTGAGGTAAACCTCGCCGAACTCCAGAGTTTCGGCAGCTTTCATGACACGCTTCATATCGTTGGTGAAAAGATAGGCCGACAAACCGTACTCGGTGGAATTTGCCTCCGCGAGCGCCTCATCGAAGTCGTTGATTTCGGTGATCGGAGCCACCGGACCGAAGATCTCGCGCTTCATCAACTCCGCATCCTTTGGAGCGGTCATAACGGTCGGCTGATACCAGTATCCCTTGTCGAAGCCATCCGGTCGGCCGCCGCCGGTCAGCACCTCCGCGCCGGCCTGTTTAGCGGATTCGACAATCTCGGCAACTTTTTCCAGCTCCGGCTCAGAGATTTTCGGCCCCATATTGGGGCTGTCCATCGGGTCACCCAGCGTCAGTGCCTCCGCGGCCGCAACAAACTTCTCCGTGAATTCCTGTGCAACCGATGAATGCAGGTAGATCCGCTCCGCGCAGGTGCAGATCTGTCCGCAATTTGTGAAGCGGGAAATGATGGCCGCGTCGACCGCCCGGTCGATGTCGCCATCCTCCATGACGATGAAGGGCGCCTTGCCTCCCAGTTCCAATCGCAGGACCTTCAGATCTTGAGCACCGGCGGCATAGATTTCCTTGCCGGCACGGACCGAACCGGTCATCGACAACATGTCCGTCAACGGACTTTTTACGAGAGTCTCGCCAACATTGCGCCCGTCTCCGGTGATCACGTTGATGACGCCCGCCGGAAATCCGAGCTCATGCGCTATCCGGGCGATTTCCAGGCCGGAAAGCGGTGTAATGTCATGTCCCTTCAAGACGACCGCATTGCCCGCGGTGAGCGCCGGCCCCAGCTTGCGCCCCGCCAGGGCCGAAGGATAGTTCCAGGCCGTCAGCCCGACCACGACACCGTAGGGTGAGCGTCGAATCCAGACATCCTCACTGGGGTGATCCGATGGAAGAAGCTCGCCCTGAATTCGCCGGGCCTGCTGGCCCGCATATTCCAGGAACATCGCCGTCGCTGCGATCTCGCCCCTGGCCTGGTCGAGTGGCTTGCCCTGTTCTTTGACCACGACTTCGGCCAGCCGATCCGTTTGCGCCAGCACCGCGTCAGCCAGTTTCCTGACCAGTGTTCCCCGCTCGATTGCCGGCAGGGCCGCCCAATCGGATTGCGCCGCCTTGGCAGCCGCCAGGGCACGGTGTGCATCCTCCACTGTGCCCTCCGGCACCGTTGCGACCACCGATTCATCCGCCGGGTTGATCACCTCGATCCTCGTCCCGGCGCTGCCCTGGGTGAACGCGCCGTCGATATACATCTGGTATTCTTGGGGCTTTGCCATTTTATCCTCCGTTTTCAGTCGCGGCTCAAAGCACTGCCACGAGTTTTCCCTTCACCTGCCGCATGCGGAGGCGTTTCAAGGCATCCGGTATATCTTCCAGCGCCATCGTCTCGGTAATCATGGGATCAAGCTGCCCGTCGCGAAGCATCGCCAGCATCTCGTCACCCATCACGGCAAAATCGCGTTGGGTGGGCAGATGACCGTGTCCATAGGCACCACCCAGCGCAACTTCATGGATCGATGCCGCATAGGTGTAAGCCGGTGTGTTGCTCAGATCGGGCAGCGGATCGATCGTGACCAATTGGCCATTGTAGCGAAGCAGGTCCAGGGATTTTCGCGCATCGCCGGGATTGGCGACTTCGAACATGATGTCGGCGCCTTCACCACCATTGACGGCGCGGACGCGTGCAGGCAGGTCAGGGACACGATAATCCAGCACCTCGTCGGCACCGAGCCGCCGCGCCCAGTCAAACTCCTCTTCTCTCGCCAAAGCAATGACGCGCGCCCCGCGGGCCTTTGCGATCTGAATGCCAAAACCACCCGCACCGCCAGTCGCACCCTGAATGACCGCGACATCACCGGCACCGATGCGGGCCTTGCGCACCAGCCCCTGAAAGGCCGTGAACCCGGCGCATGGAATGGCTGCGGCATGGGTGTCTTCAATATCGTCCGGAAGACGGCTCAACACGTGGGCCGGCGTCGTGGCATATTCGGCAAACACTCCATGGCGATTGAGATTGCCATGCCAGACAACACGCTCGCCTGGCACCCAACCCTCGACCCCGTCGCCAATCGCATCGATGACGCCCGCCGCATCCAGTCCAACGATATGCGGCTCGTCCCACCATGGCGCGACACCGGCACATAGCTTCCAGTCCACGGGATTCAGCGAAACGGCATTGACCTTGACCCTGACTTCACCCGCCTCAGGTTCAGGCACGGCAACATCGGTCAGGCTCGTTGTCGAGAGATCATCTGTTGGTTCAGTGCATAAGATAGCGCGCATTGTCATTTATCCCTTTGGGGTCCGCATTACCCGGACCACTTTTATTGAGGTTCAGTCGACAACCTTCTGATGATTGCGACACGACTGTCCCGCCCCCCGCATGGAACGGCCCAGCCGGTCGGCCTGGCGCAGCGCGTTCGCGGCAATTTCCGCATCGACCGTCATCGGCTCATTGTGAATGATTTCACCTTCACGCGCGGCGCGGGCTGCAATGACCGGGATCGCAGCATCGGCGTCGGCAATTCCCAAATCCGCAAGACAGGTCGGCAGGTTCACCGAAAGGTTGAACCTGGCGATCTCAGTGATCCGATCTTCCCCCTCACCGTTCAAGACAAGCTCGGCCAGCACGCCGAAGGCCACCTTTTCTCCATGGAGGGCGCCGTGGCTTTCCGACAATTCGGCTATGCCATGATGGAATGCATGGGCCGCCGCCACGCCGCCGGATTCGAAGCCGATTCCCGACAGCAGGATCGTTGCTTCCAGAACGTCCTCGAAGTCAGCGTCGGGAACGCCGCGTTCACAGGCTGCGACGGCGGAACCACCCTTTTCGACAATGGTGTCCAGACACAGGCGCGCAACAGTGTGGGCCAGCCGCGTGGCCTTGCCGCCGCAAACATTGTCGGCGCCGGAACGCACACATGCATCGGCCTCGAAATAGGTTGCCAAGGCATCGCCGATGCCGGCGGAAAAATAGCGTGCCGGTGCGGCCGCGATCACCGTGCTGTCGACCAGGACAAGATCCGGATTCTTACGTACGAACCTGTCAAAGAGCACCTTTCCGCTGTCATCATAGACAACGGCTAGCGCCGAACAGGGTGCATCCGAAGCTGCAACCGTCGGCACCGATATGAAGGGCAGTCGCAGTTCATCAGCAACAGCTCGACCAAGATCGATCACCTTGCCACCGCCCAAGCCGGCTATCATATCCACACCCAAATCATGGGCCTGCTGACCTGTCCTTGCGATCGCATCAAGTGTGCATTTGGGTTCAACGCTGTGGGTTTCTGTACTCACCTCTTCGGCATTCAGGCCATCAAGGACACTCGCAGGCAGATTCCGGTCTGCAAGCACCATTGCCCGTTCGCCCAGTCGTTCCACTTCACGACCAAAGCGTCCGAGTGCACCCGGTCCCTGGACATATCGGCTGGGAAATTGCGCCGTCCGCATGTGGTCAGCCCTCCAACCAATCCGGCTGCACCAGTTCGACCAGATACCCATCCGGGTCCTTTATGAAGGCGATATGGGTCTTGCCGTGCTTCATCGGACCGGGTTCGCGAACGATTTCCGCACCACCGGCGCGCAATGTTTCGGCCGTCGCGTAGATATCCGAGGTTTCCAGCGCAATATGGCCATAGCCGGTGCCCAGATCGTAAGGCGTGTGACCGTAATTGTAGGTCAGTTCAATGACTGTATTCGATTCTTCAGGACCGTATCCCACGAAGGCGAGCGTGAATTCGCCCTCCGGGAAATCCAGTTCCTTGATCAGCGTCATGCCCAACAGATCCGTGTAGAATCTCTTGGACTTTTCGAGGTCATGCACGCGAAGCATGGTGTGCATCATTCGAAGCTCAGGCATGGTGATCCTCCTTTGCATTGCGGTTCGGCAGGGCCCTTGTTCTGCATTTCCGCTCTCCGGATTATTCGGCAAGAAAGCCGGTATAGTAGCGCTCGGTGTAGGCGATATGGGCCCGCAACGCCTTTCGCGATCTATCGATGTCGCCGGAGGCGATCAGATCACGTAATTGCCTGTGCTCGGAAATGGAGTTCTCGTTATGCGTGGCATTGCGGCTGAACCGGTATCTCAAGGCCGAGAAGCGCCCGTTGACCCGGCTCTCGAACGTTGATGCCAGAAGCGGGCTTTCGGCATTGTCGATGATCGTCGTGTGAAAGGCGCTATCGAGTTGCTGGTACTGGCTCTGGTCTTCCGCTTCGAGCGCCTCGATCATTTTGTCATAGATGCTGTTTATGCTCTGCTGCAACCGAGGCAGGTTCCGCTGCATTGCCAACAGCAACGCCTCGAGTTCCAATGCGGTCCGTAATTCGCACAGTGCTTTCAATTCATTGAAACTCGGCTTGAAAACGAAGGTTCCGGACTGCGGACGCACTTCAAGCAAACCTTCGGTCATCAAGTGGATATAAGCCGACCGGATAGGCGCTTTCGTCACGCCATAGAGGCTTGAAAGCTGCGCCTCGGAGATTTTCTCCCCCAGATCGAAGCGCGCTTCGATGATATCCGACCGCAATCGCTCCAAAACCAGTTCGGATACCGGTTTGGGTTTCTGGATCTTTGCGATTGCCTTTGTGTCTACCACTAATTTCTTGCCCCCAGCATGAATTCGACTGCTCTGTCGGCGATGACCAGCGTTGTCGAATTGGTGTTGCCGCTGATAATAGTCGGCATGGCCGATGCATCGCCGATACGCAGTCCATCAACCCCTCTCACACGCAAATCCGGGGTTGTAACGGCCATCGGATCATCGTCAGACCCCATTCGGGCCGTGCCGACGGGATGATACACCGTCTTGACGAACTTCTTCGCGTGGGTCGCTATCTGCTCGTGGGAATCGGCACCCGGCCCTGGAAACACTTCCTGTTTGATGATCGATTTCAACGGTTCTGAAGCGAGAATGCGCCGCGCCACGCGCACGCCTTCAACCGACAGGCGCAAATCTTCGGGATCTTCGAAATAGTTGGTATCGACGAGCGGCTGATCCTCCGGCTTCGCGCTGGCCAGACGGACGGATCCCTTCGAGCCCGGGCGCAACACGCAGGAATTCAATGTCAGCCCCCAGCTTGGCTTCAAATCCGTTGTCCCGGGCTCCAGGTAAACGGAAGGCACACAGAACTGCTGGATCTTTGCCTCGTTTGACAGATCGTCCGGGTCGAAGAACGAGCATGCTTCCACACCGTTGGAGGCGACGGGACCGCTTTTGAAAAGCAGGTACTGTAGACCGTTGCGGAGCTGGTTCCAGCCACGATCCTGTCCGAAGTAACCGTAAGGACCGTTGAAGAAAGCCAGGGTCGGAACTTCGGTATGGTCCTGCAGGTTCTGGCCAACACCGTCGAGGTCGACCACAGTCTCGATCCCCATTTCCTTCAGGTGAAATCGTGGACCGATGCCCGACAACATGAGGATTTTGGGAGTTGCTATGGCGCCGGCACACAGCACGATTTCGCTATCCGCGCGGGCTGTTTCCAGGCTGCCATTGCGGACATACTCTACCCCGACCGCACGGCCATTTTCCAGAATCAGCCGCTGCACCAGGCACCCCGTAAGCAGGTCGATGTTTCCGGTCTTCATCGCCGGGTGCAAAAATGCGGTCGCCGCCGAAACCCTGCGTCCATTTTCAACGGAAAGTTGGAAATAGCCCGTTCCGGCCTGACGTGGCCCGTTGAAGTCGGGGTTGAATGGCAATCCGATCGCCTGAGCGGCCTGCACGTATTTCCGGCTGGCTTCGGTGATGTAGATCGGGTCCGATATTTTCAACGGCCCATCAATGCCGTGCAGCTCATCGTTGAAGCGGTTGTTTCCCTCCATTGCCCGGAAGCGAGGCATCAGCCCGTCCCAACCCCAGCTTGGGTCGCCTGTTGCCTCGACCCAGGGAACATAATCGTCAGCTTGACCGCGAATATAAACCATTGCGTTGACCGAAGAACCGCCGCCGACAACCCGCCCGGCCGGCACAACCGGCTGGCGGCCTGCCAGGCGCTGCTGAACAGTGGATTGATAAAACCACATATATTTTTCAACGGTCAGAAGCTTGACGAATCCGGCTGGCATCCGAATGAGCGGGTTCTTGTCCGATCCACCAGCTTCGAGCACCAGGACCCTGGCCCCGGAAGTGGCCAGACGACCTGCAACGAGCGACCCGGATGAGCCGCCACCGATTATTATGTAGTCATACCCCTTTGCCATCACTCAAACTCTCGTTCGACGCCATCTGGAAACAGAAGAAGATGGGTCGGATCGATGGAAACGGTAACATCCTCACCGCGATGCACCCGCTGATCCGGCGCGGCGATCAACGAAATGCGGGTTTTGCCTATATCAACGAATATCTCATTGTGGTCCTGCAATTCCTCGGTCACGAAGCCCTTGCCCGACAGGGTGATGCCACCATTGTCACCGAGCGCCATGAAATGCGGCCGCACCCCGGCCCGTCCGGAGGGACCGATCTGTTTCAGTCGGGATTTCGCGGCTTCCGGAATCTCGATTCTGTGCCCCTCGATGACGATCCGGTCACCTTCGGTGGAAAACGGCATGAAATTGATCGGCGGCTCTCCCACAAAGCCCGCGACAAAGGCATTGGCCGGGCGAGTGTAGACCTCCTGGGCTGACCCCATGTGCTGAATTTCACCGTCCGACATCACCATCACCCTGTCGGCCAGCGCCAATGCCTCTTCCTGGTCATGGGTGACATAAATCATTGTATAGCCGAACTCCTGATGGATCGACTTGATGAAGCGGCGCATGCGATAACGCTGGCGCGTGTCCAGATGGCTGATCGGTTCATCGAGCAGAAAGACTTCCGGTTCCCGAACCAAAGCCCTGGCAAGACTGACCCGCTGTGCCTGGCCTGAGGAAAGACCGGTCGGCTTCTGGTCCAGCAACGGCTCAAGTTCCATCTTGCGGGCAATGTCATGGACGCGTTTGTTGACGTCCGCATCGTTCATTCCGGAGGCACGCAGCGGAAAGGCAATGTTCTCGAAGATCGTGATCGGCGAATAGAGTGCGTAGTTTTCAAAGCTCATTGCCACATTGCGGTCACGGGCGCGGATGTTGTTGACGGGGCGCTCGTCGAACAGGATCCGCCCGCCGCTGATTTCCTCAAGCCCGGCGATCATCCGCATGGTCGAGGACTTGCCGCACCCCGAGGGCCCGAGGATCGCCACGAATTCGCCATCGGCAATGTCGAATTCGATCCCGTGCACAGCTTTGACCGAACCATAATTCTTCACCAGATTTTCGGCCCTGATTCGAGCCATGGTCAAAGTCCCCCGTTTTTCACGGCCACTTCGTCCCGGAAGAGATGAAGCGCATCTGGATCAATCTTCAGCCCCAGTTCCTCACCCGGACGCACCGGGCTGTCGGCAGCCAATGAAACGGAAAGCTGGTCTTCTCCCACATCAACAACCGCGATATTGGAGTAGCCCAGATGTTCGATAACGCGGACATGGGCCGGAACGGCGTCGGCTTCATCGCGGTTCACAAATCTGATCGCGTCGGCGCGAAGCCCGACGCTCAATCCGCTGCTTCCAGCCACATTGGCTGCCGCGCTGCCCAATGTCCTGCCACCATGACCCACCAGGCGTGCCCGCTCGCCATCGGCAACCGCTTCCACCTTCATGAAACTCATCGGCGGATCACCGACAAAGGACGCGACAAATGCATTGGCAGGTGCGTTGTACAGCTCGCTTGGCGTGCCGACCTGTTCCAATCTGCCCTCATTGATCACCGCCATGCGGTCGGCGAGCGCCAGCGCCTCCCGCGATGAGGTCGTGGTGAAAACCACCGTCGCATTCAGTTCTTCGGCCAACGCCTTCAGTTCCGCACGCATCCGGTGACGCAGCTTGGCATCGAGATGCCCAATCGGTTCATCGAGCAGATAGATATCGGCTGGCCGGATGATCGCTCTTCCCAGGGCCACACGCTGACGCTGGCCGCCGGACAGGAATCCGGGGCGGCGATCGAGCAGGTGACCGATCTCCAGCGTATCGGCAATCTTCTTGACCCGTTCCTCCGTTTCCGATTTGCCGATCCCCCTGGCACGCAGGGGGAAACCAAGATTTTCGCCGACCGACAGATGTGAATAGAGTGCATAATTCTCAAACGCCATTGCCGCGTCACGCTGATCAGGCGGCAGACCGACAATGGACTTTCCGTCGCGCAGAATATCGCCCGAGGTTGGTTTGGTGATGCCGGCGATCACGTTCAACATGGTCGACTTTCCAGCACCTGCCGGCCCATAAAGAACAAAGAAATCGCGCGACTGGATGTCGAGATTGATCCGGCGCAGCGCGACCGTTCGCAGACCGTAGCGTTTGTGCACATCGCGGAAGGAATACATCAGTGCCCCTCTTCCAGAAGTGCCCGGATTTCAGCATCCGCGGCGGCTTTTTCGGTCCGGTGGAGATTGCGGCGGCGCAGGAAATAAGCAACCGCCAGCACAATCCCGATGGCATTCATGATCCAGACTGACAGGGAGAGATTTTCGAAGAACCGCTCGATGAAAATCAGCCACCCGAAAACCACGCCGACATAAATCAGAACCGCTTTGAACCCGGCATCCCAGCCTTGCGAAAAATTCATTGCGTCACCCCCGAACCGCGCCGAATGTCAAGCCACGCACCATGTAGCGCTGCATCGTCAGGACGAAGATCAACATCGGTGCGACGGATATTGTCGCCGCAGCCGCGACCGGCCCCCACAGAATACCCTGAAGCGTAAAAAAGCTTTCCACACCGACGGTCACGGTGGAGGCGAACTTGCGCGTGAGGATTGAGGCGAAGAGATACTCGTTCCAGCTGAAGATCAGCGTGAACACCGCCGTTACCGCGATACCGGGTGCCGCCAGCGGGAACGTCACCTTGCGCAGCACCTGCATGCGGGACAGACCATCAAGCCGGGCCGAGTGCTCCAATTCGCGCGGGATTTCCTGGAAAAAGCTGACCAGCAGCCAGATTGCAAAAGGCAGGTTGAACATCACATAGGACACGATCAGCGCACCATATTGATCGAGCCCCAATTGCAGGGCTGAGCCGAAATCCGTGCGCCCCAAATCCCTGAATATGAGGAAGTATGGCAGGATCACCGCGATTGCCGGCATCATCTTCGTGGACAGGATGAAGAACAGAATATGCCCGTCGCCCACATTGAACCGGGCAAACCCATAGGCGGCAAGTGAGCCGATGGCGATGACGATGGCCGTGGACGCGACCGAAACGATCAGCGAATTCTTGACATAGAACAGGAAGTTCTTCTCACCCAGGGCGTGCCCGTAATTCTCCAGCGTCGGAGTAAAGAAAAACTGCGGCGGCGATACCATGATCGCCTCAGCCGGCTTGAGGCTCGTGACGATCATCCAGAATATCGGAAAGAAGAAAAACCCGACCACCAGCGCTATCAGGCCGTAGCGCAGCAGTTCTGTGGTCAAGGAGGTTTTGTGTTGCAGCATAGCTCAGCCCTCAGCCGCGCGCGATGTGAATTGCCGTAGAAGCGGCGTGAGCGCAAAGACCGCGGCCACCAGCATGACGTAGAGGAAGAAAATGCTCATGGTCGAGGCATAGTCCATGCGGAAGAATGACAGCCCCGTGCGCGCCAGGTAGAAGGTGAGCGTTTCAGTGGACGTTCCCGGTCCGCCGCGGGTCAGAACCGCAACGGCGTCATAGAGGCGTGCGCAATCGATGGTGCGCAGCACAAGGACCAGGAAAAGCACCGGCGCCAACAGCGGAAAGGTCAATGTCCTGAGAACCATCCATGTCGAAGCGCCGTCCAGTTCAGCCGCCTCGAATGGCTCTTTCGGCAGCGACTGAAGGCCGGCCAGCGCAATCAGTGCGACAAAGGGTGTCCACTGCCAGATGTCGAAGATCACCACCGACCACAGCGCGATGTTGAAATCGCCGAGCCAGTTCGGTTCGTAGAGGCCCAACAGTCCAAGCAGCCAGTTCATGACCCCAAACTGCGTGTCGTAGAGATAGCGCCAGAACAGCCCCGTTACCGCAGCGGATGTGGCCAGGGGCAGAATAATCAGAGAACGGATAATGCCCTTGCCGCGTGTTGCGCCGTGCAGAAGGAACGCGATGGCAATGCCAAGGATCATTTCGGCGCCCACCGCAACCACGGTGAATTTCAGAGTGATCCAGCTTGCCTCCCAGAACGCCTGATCGGCAAAGACCGCCCGGTAATTGTCCATGCCGACGAAGTCACCGATCCCGCCTCGCGTCAGATCAGCAAAGCGAAACGACACATTTGCCGCATAGACCAACGGAAAAAGCGCAAAGGTCAGGATCACGATCATCGCCGGCGCAATCAGCAGGATCGAGAACCAGCGGTCGGATATACCGGCCCGCCCGTGAGCAGCTTGGGACGCCATCGGATACTCCGATTATTCAGGGGGACAAGGGGACAGGCGCACCGGCCCCCTTGTTCTGGGAGGTTTTATTTTGCGATCGGACAAGGACCACCGCAGATCTTCTCCACATCTGCCGCCAGCTTCTCGGCAGCGGTTCGCGCATCCGTCTGTCCGGCCGCGGCCGCCTGAAGCGGGATATGCATGGTGTTGTAGATCTTCGCCCCAAACGGCGTCGAGAACAGGTTCGACGAAAAGCCGGACATGCTGTCGAACACCTTGTTGAGGGTGGCGTATTGACCATTGGTCGCGCGCTTTTCAGGCGTTGCGAATTGCGGATCGGTCAACACACTGGTCAATGTCGAAGCACCGCCCATCTGGGCGAAAGGCACCTGGGCGCCACGCCCGCCAATATGGGCGACAAACTTCATCGCCATTTCCGGGTTGGCGGAACTTGACGACACGCCCAGCAGGAACCCGCCAATATAGGCCTTTTTCAATGGCGCCTCGATCGCCGCCATCTTGGCGCCCGGCACCAGTTTCTCGGTCTGCACGGCGTTCGGCCATTGATCGAGGAAAAAGCCATGTGTCATGGCGATCTGGCCGTCCTTCATCTGGTTCATGACGCCGTCATAGGTCACGGTCAGCGCGGCCGGCGGGGCGAACTTCAACAGTTCCAGATAGTCGGAAAGCACTTTCTCCACATCATCGACTGGAACCTTTCCTTCATCGGTCAACCAATCCGAACCCATACCCCAAAGCGGCGCCGACAATTCGTCCTGGATCTCCGGGAAACGTCCGGCCATCAGGCCGACGCCGTAGAAGTCCTTTTCAAGCGTCTCACCCTTGAGTTTGTCTCCTGCCTTGCGGGTAAAAAACTCGGCGATGTCGTGATGCTGTTCCCACGTGGTGGGCTGTGCGAGATCGTAACCATATTTGGCCTTGAAGGCTTCCTGCTCGCCGGCATCGTCAAGCAGGTCCTGACGAACAAACATGCCAGCCGAATAGGTGTAGTATGGCAGACCCCAGACATCGTCCTTGTACTCGACCGTCATTGCCCTCAGGGTCGGCGAAACGTCATTCAGAAGCTCCTGCTTGTCGGCAAAGAAATCCGTCATGGGCAGGATGAAACCGTTTTCGGCAAATTCCGCTTTCTCTGCTGTCTCCAGGGTAACGACGTCATAGGCGCCGGTCTGGCCGACCATCTCGATGACCTGCTTGTTGTAGAGCTGCGAATTGTCGATGTTGACGATATCGACCTTGGCGCACTCCTCAGCCTCGAAGCTCTCCGCAAATTGCGCCATGGCATCGGTGTAAAAACCGGCAATGGTCGACCAGGTGATATTCACACGTTCATCGTCTTCGCAGGCCTGGGCCGCTCCGCTCATCAGGGCAATAGCTGCCGTGGCCATCAGAAATCTCTTCATTTGATCCTCCCTGGATTTTGAATTGACTATTTTGGACATGTAACATGTGACATGTCAGTTTGCAACACATCGGACGAGATGACACAAAAAGAGCCCGCATTTCAAACCCACCAGATGCCCGGAGCCAGAATCAAACGGAACCCGATGCCCACCGAGACTCAGCCGAGCGCATCACACGCAAATTCCGGAATCCGACATCGGCCTCAGTCGGCAGTGACTGACGGTCTTGCAGGTGTTCAAACCGGCAATTGTGGCTACGGAACAGTCTTTGCGCGGGTTTCTCGCCGATCGTGGAGGCCTGAGCCGTCGGGATGAATCGACCGGCAGTCAGGCGACATGAGTGTGGCCGATTCCGCCGGATCAGCACTCACACCGCTTCATCGGTGCGATAGGACGCCCCACTATGGGCGCGGAATGGACACCTGTTGATCCCAGGCCACAATCCTACCGCTCGCGAAGCGCGTTCTGGAAATTGTCGGTGAGTGGTTTGAGGAAATAGCTCAGGGCCGTTCGTGCCTGCGTCCGAATGTGCGAATCGACAGGCATACCGGGCACCAACCGCACATCCCCCAGTTTTTCAAATTCCGTCTTGGGGAAGGTGAAGCGCACCTTGTAGTGGCTCAGCCCGGTCTTTTCATCCACGGTGGTACTGGGGGAAATCGCGGCAACCGCACCGATCAATTCCGGTGTTGTACGCTGGTTGAAGGCTGAAAACCGGGATGCGACCTCCTGTCCGATCCAGATCTGATCGATGGAAGTGGGATCGATTCTCGCCTCGACATTCAGATCGTCGGTCTGCGGCACGATCTGCATGACGGGCGCACCTGGCGCCACAACACCGCCGACCGTGAACATGGAGAGCTCATGCACCATGCCACTTACCGGAGCGCGAACATCCGTACGCTCAATCTGCGAACGGGTTGCGATGAGCTGTTGAACCATGTCGCGGATTTCCGCTTCGGTCTCAGACAGTTCGGCCAGCACGTTCTGAAGGAACTCCCGCCGGACCTGCGCAATCTTGATTTCAGATTCGGTGATGGCGTTGGCGACACGCGCCAGTTCCGCGACCATTTCACCGGATTGACCCTTCATTTCGGCGATCTGCCTGCGCAGGGCCCGAATGTCGGAAGCGGGAATAAAGCCCTGTTTGTCCAGTTGCTCAAATCCCGCCAGCTCTTCCTCGAGCAGGGCGATCTGCTCGTCGGCGGATTGTTTTTGCGCCTGCGTTCCGAGCAACTGGTTTTTGTATTGCGCGATTTGCTCGCGATACTGATTGGCCTGCCCTTCCAGCGTGTTCCTGCGCGCCGCAAACAGCGACGTCTGGTCTCTTTCGACGCTGTCCGAGAGTGGAATTTTGTGCTCGTGGAGAACGCCGTGATCCCAGATGATCTGGTCACGCCCATCGCGTTCAGCCACGAGCCGGCTGCGCAGCGTTACCGCTTCCTGCAGCCTGTTGGTGTAGATGTTCAAATTCGCCCGCAACAGCGTATCGTCGAGCCTGAGGAGAAGATCATCCTGCTCGACGAAGCTGCCGTCATTGACCAGCAATTCGGTGACAACACCGCCATCGGGATGCTGGACCGTTTTGGCGTTGCCGGTGACGGCGACGGAACCGCCTGCCAGAACCGCGCCGGACAGTGGCACGGTTGCTGCCCAGTACCCGCCCGCGCCGAACAACAGCATAAGCATGATCAAACCGGTCACAAACCATCTGGTTCCGCTGGTTTTCACGCTGGCGGAGGGTGCCAATTTGGCCGTTGCTGTGGCCGTCGTGCTCATGTTGCTGTGCTCCTGCATGTGCCTGCGCTATTCGGCGGGGGCTGCTTTCGATTGCGGTTTGAGGACGCGCAGCTCGTCCGCAGCAGGTTTGCGGCGCTCGGAGCTGACGGCACGTGTCGCCCGCTGCAGCACATCCTGCTTGTCGCCAAAGTCGACCTGACGCCCTCCCTTGAGCATCAAGATCTTGTTGACCGAAGCGATGGCACTGGGGCGATGGGCCATGACAATCACGGTTGAACCGGCTTCGCGCAGCGCACTGATACAATTGGACAGCGCCGCGTCGCCTTCCGAATCCATGTTCGAATTCGGCTCGTCCAAAACCACCAGCGCCGGTTGCCGGTAAACCGCCTGTGCCAAGGCAATCCGCTGTGCCTGCCCGCCGGACAACATGGTGCTGCCCTGCCCGATCGATGTGTCGTAGCCTTCTGGCAGGGCAAGCACCATGTCATGCACGCCCGCCAACCGGGCCGCTGCGATGACATCGTCATCCTCGGCGGAGGGATCAAAGCGGGAAATGTTTTGCCGGATGGTGCCGTTGATCAGGCAAACATCCTGCGGCAGATACCCGATGTGCCGCCCGAGCGCCTCCTGATCCCATAGACCGAAGCCGGCGCCATCCAGGGTGACATTGCCGCGGTCCGGCAGCCAGATGCCGGTCAGAAGGCGCGCAAGACTGGACTTGCCCGCCGTGCTTGGCCCGATGACCCCAAGACCATCACCCGGATCCAGCCTGAAATTGATGTCCTGTAAAATGGGTGGCCTGCCGTTTGACCCGGTCTGCTCGACATCCGGTGCAAGTTTGATCAGCGCATTGACGTCGACAGCTCCCGCGGGGTCCGGCAATTGGGTTCGCGGATAGCCGGTCCCGATATCGCCGATCGCCTTCTTCAAGCGCGAATAGGCCAACCGCGCCCGCACAAAACCCCTCCATTGACCAATGGCCTGATCAACCGGCGACAATGCGCGCCCGGCAATGATCGATGCCGCCACAATGGCGCCGGCGGAAATCTGCTGATGGATGGCAAGATAAGCGCCCAGAGCCAGGATCGCCGATTGCAAAAGCAGCCTGAAAGCCCGCGAAGAGGCCGATATCATCTCCGATGTGCCGGCTGCCCTTTGCGCGTGACCCAAGGCGAGGCGCCGGACTTCACCCCATCTTTGCGTCATACGTTCTGCCATGCCCATGGCGACCAGCGGCTCTGAATTATCGTGGACCTGCTGGCCGATCAGGCTGGCGGAAAACTCGTGACCGGCGCCTTCGCGAATGGCGCTGCGCGTCGCGAATTCATTGATCAAGGCCAGACTGATGACGATCACCGCACCGGCCAGTGCCAGAAGCCCGAGCCACTGGTGGAGCATGAAGACCAACGCCAGATAGATCGGTACCCAGGGCAGGTCCAGCAATGCGACAGGTCCATTGCTGCCCACAAACTGGCGCACGGTACTCAGATCCTGCTCGGGACGTGAGGACAGGCGATCCGCTGCCAGGCCCTGATATATCCATGTCTTTTGTGCAAGCGGCATCAGCTCCAGATCAAAGCGATGAGCCGCGCGGGACAGGAGCCGTATGCGAATGAAGTCGAAAACCGCCATGAAGGCATAGAGCACCCCGACCAGCACCACCAAGGCCACGAGCGTCGGCACCGATCGGCTGGACAGGACCCGGTCGTAAATCTGCAGCATGAACAGCGGGCCGGTCAGCATAAGCAGGTTCACCGCCGCACTGAACAGGCCAACGCCAAGGAATGTCGAACGCAAATGCCGCGTCGCTATCTTGAACTGGCTGTCTTTGGTGCGCATCAGCACTTCCTCCGAAAGGACACGATCAAACTCTGCCCTAGAAGAAGCTGAACACGTCGCTGTCCAGCGCGGACAGCCTGGTGTGACTCAGCACAAGGAGATCGCCATTGCCGAAATCAAACACGGTGTTGCGGCCGACCTGACTGGCATGCGCCATAAGGTCCTCATAACTGTCAACGCCGTCGACATCGATGGTGATTTTGTCGCCGCCCGACGAGAACCAGCGGCGACCGGTGCTGAAGTCTGCGATGATGTCGACACCTGCGCCGGAACTATAGTTGAACGTGTCGCGCCCGGCGCCACCGAACAGGACATCCCGGCCGGCCCCGCCGGTAATCTCGTCATTGCCAAAGCCGCCAAAGATCAGATCATTACCATCGCCGCCTGCCAATTGGTCGGAACGGAATCCACCGATGATGAGGTCATTGCCGTCGCCACCATAGATCTGGTTTTGCCCGAACAGGCGACCAAACAGCAGGTCGTTGCCGTCAGTGCCCTGGCGCCAGCCCTCATAGGGATCTGTTTCCACACCCACGACATTGATTTCGATTTCTCCGGTGCTGACTTCAGTTCCATCGAAAATCTCGTAGGTGAGCGTTTCAACGCCGTCAAAATCATCGTTTGCCGTGTAGGTGATCGTTCCGTCGTTGGCGACCTCCACTGTGCCGTTGGCAGCGCCCGATACGGAGAGCACGCTCAATGCGTCGCCATCGACGTCCGTGTCATTGGCGAGGATATCGGCGGTTGAAAACACCAGGCTCGCACCGGCATCCACCTCAAAGCCGGTGTCCGTGTTTGCGACAGGTGCATCGTTGACCGGCGTGATTTCGAGCGCAAAGGAACTGCGAGCTTCCAGCGCCCCGTCACTGGCAATGACCACAACGTCCAGATTGCCGTTGAAGTTCAGCGGCGGTTGACCGGAAAATGTCCCGGTGGAAGGTTCGAAACCAAGCCACGCGGGCAGCGCCTCGCCATCTGCCTGTTCCGCCGTCAAAGTCAGTGCGTCACCGTCCACATCATCGAAGGCATCCGCCGGAAGCGTGAAGCTCAGTGCCGTGTCTTCTTCGAAGGACTGATCAATCAGGTCCTGCCCGGTGACCGGCGTGTCGTTGACCGGTGTGATATCGAGCGTAAACGCGTCGCTGACAGCCTGTTCTCCGTCAAACGCAGTAACCTGCACCGCAATCGGCCCGTTGAAGTCCTTTGGCGGCAGGCCGGAAAATGTGCCGGTCTCGGCATCAAACACCAGCCAATCGGGCAAATCAGACCCATCGTCGCGGGTTGCAGAGAGAACCAGTTCGGTGCCCTCGACATCTGAAAACGTGTCGGTTGGAATGGTGAATTCCAAAGCTGTGTCCTCATTCGATGACACATCCTGCAACGGGGTTTCCAGCGTTGGAGCGTCATTGACCGGATCAACCGTGATTTCGACCACGGCCGTATCCGACAACTGGCCACCATCGGTTTCAAGCGTAACGCGATAGGTGAAGCTGTCGGTGCCGAAGAAATTTGGCTTGGGCGTATAGGCATAGCTCCCGTCAGGATTGAACACCAAGCCACCATTGGTGGGACCTGTTACGACGGAAAACACTTTTTCATCGCCGCCGATCTCAGAGACATTGTCTGCAACCGTGCCGGAAATCTCCGTGTCCTCATCACCCCGTGCGCTGTCGATCCCGGCGTTCAATCCTTCCGGTAACGTGAAGCGCGCGAGTTGCTCCAGGACGGGCGGTTGAACCTCTCCGGTAAGGTCAGGATTGCCCCAAAGGGTCAAGACGCCGTCTTCATCTTTGGTAATCGACAGGCGTTCGGTCGCCATCGTGCCATCGTCATTGATGTAGGCGGGAACAGAAATGGCGATCCGGTCGCCGTCATAGGGATTGAAATCTTCCAGCACGATGTCCGTGCCGGCGGCAGCGATCACGAACAGATCGGCATCATCGCCACCTTCCAGATCGGCTGTTCCGGCAGCGATGATGGCGTCCTCGCCAGCGCCGCCCGAAGCGGACGCAGCCTGTGTCTGAATGACGTCGTCACCACCCTCGCCCGAAACCTGGGTGTTGCTATCGCCCGCACGCAGATCGTCGTCGTCGGGCGAGCCGCTGAGGACCGGTTCGGTGCTGGTTGTCGGCACATAGGTAAGAGCGACATTGCCTTCCGGCGTGTTCACCGCTTCGAATGTGCCCAGATAGGCGCCGTTCAGCAAAATCGTGCTGACAGCAGCGCCTGTGCTGATTTCCAGCAGCGTATTGCCCACAAAGGCTAACCGCAGCGATTCCACCGTGACGCCGCCAAAGAGGCCCTCGACGGACGGAATCTCCGTCAATGCGGCGACCGGAATAACCGGTGGTTTCTCTGTCCGGACACGGCTCGTGGTGATTGAGATGTCTTCGGCAGTCAGCCCTTCGATAATGAGCGTGTCGTCAGGTTCGAAATCGTAGATCTCATCGCCGTCCAGATCGACAAGGATTCCCTGAACGCTATCGGCTCCGGAACCTAGGAAAAACTCTTCTTTGCCCTCCCCGGCGACCACTTCATCGGCGTTGGATGTTCCAAGCCGAAGGGCCGGCGCGTCCGGCGATGTCAGTTCGATAAAGACCGCGGCGCGCGATGTCGAACCATCATTGTCCTGCACTTCATAGTAAAAGACATCGGTTTGCCCGAACAGCGCCGGATCGGTCGGCGCCGAATAGATAAAGGCTCCGTCGGCAACCGACCATGCGACACTCCCCAGGAGACCGGGCGCCGCATCGGGGTCCAGGGTCTGCTGCGGATCGAGCGCCTGCGGTAGGCCGTCCGGCCCCGGCACATAGCTCAGCACACCGTCGTCATCCACATCATTGGCAATGGCATCGATCAGAATGCTCTGACCGGGCGCTGCGATGATGGCATTGTCATCCACCGCCTCGGGCGGCTGGTTGACGTCGAGATAGATGGTTCGAATTGCCGAACGCAGTCCCGCTTCGTCCGCGACCGAATAGGAGAACGCGGTCGCACCGCTGCCGGTTCCGGTTATCGTCGCGACACCGTCCGCTGATATGGCGATGGTCGCGACAGATGAATCCGGGGCATTTTCAACCACGATCGACGCCGGATCGATCGTCCCGTCAACATCGGTCATGTCATCCAGCAGGTTCAACTCCAGATCACTGTCGACGTCCAGGGTTTCGGGTGCATCGGATGTCGGATCGTCTGTTGTGAATCTCGGCGCGTCATTAATGCCGGTGACGTCGATATCCCAGACCACCGTACCGGTTGTCCCGTCCGGGGCAATCCAGCCGATGGTCACGCTGTCGGCACCTTCGAAATCGGTGCCCGGCGTATAGGCATAATCATAGACCAGCGGCGAGGCGGTCGGGAGCAGTTGGAAGGAACCACCCTGGGTGGTCGCATAAGGCCCCAATTCGGCCGGCGTCAAAATATTGGAGGCGATCGAGGTCAGATCGGCCGGATCAATCAAATCGGGCGTATTGTTGCGTATCGCTTCTGCGATATCGAGCGCGGTTTGGACACCGAGAACGGCCGGGTCGAGGTCATCGAGATCGAAAAGCGTCAGGAAACCTGACACGGCTGTGTCTTCATCTGTGGCAATCGTGTTGGAGCCGTCGGTTGAGGACAGGTTCCGCACCTCAGGCGCATCTTCGCTCGGCGTAATGTCGATGCGCACGGGGATCGTCTCCGTGCTTCCCAATTGGTCGGCGACAACAATATCGACCAGCGCCGTGACACCGAAAATATCGGCATTCGGCGTGAAGATGATGCCATCGCCATAGATTTCCACGGTCCCGACTTCCGTCGTGGTGCCTTCGGCATAGGCGGCGGAGGCGGACAGGATTTCGGCATCGCCAAAGCCGCCGCTGCGTCCCGACACCAGATCGATTGCGATGCTGGAATCTTCCGCAACACTGACGACACCATTGGGGGCAAGAGCAAAATCGGCGGCGATGAAGACTTCAACATTCGCCGCATTTGAACGACCCGCGCCGGCCACGTCGTTCAACGTGTATGTAAAGCTTGCGCTGGCGCCTGCGATTCCCGTTGGGGATGTCGCCCCGGCACTCAGCTGATCGATAAGGGTGCCCCGCAAAAAGATACCGATCACTCCAGGGTTGTCAGGATGAGTTCCGAATGCAATCACTGTGTTTGGATCACGGACATCCTCGAACGGGTCTTCTCCATCCTCAGGCCGGAAGAGTTTCATCGCACCAGCGACATTGAGGCTCTGGAGGTTCAACGAATCTGATTGATCCGGATCGAGATCATTGACCACCAGCGCACTGAGCGGAATGAAGCGAGTGCCACCGGGGTACAATTCGGCGCTGCCAATCGCATCGGAGTTGGATTTGAGAACTATGCGGTCATCGCCCAACACCGGTGCCAATCCGGTGACATTGATGCTGACGGTCTGCTCTTCGCTCTGATACTCACCATCGGTGGCGATATAGGAAAAGTTTACACCACCGATATATTCCGGCGCGGCAATATAGGTGACGATACCGGTTCCTAACCCGGTATTCGGATCGGTCTGCTGGATCAACTCGCCATTGGACGTATCGCCATCCAGGAGATCAGCTTCCTGCTGCGCGTTTTCAAAATTGATATCGAACAGACGAAGTGTGTCGCCATCGGCATCCGTGTCGTTGGCCAGCAGATCAAAGGTGACCGCCTGCCCACGCGAAACCTGTGGGGTGTCAGCAACGGCAACCGGAGCCGAGCTGTCATAACGGATTGACAGGCCGATGTTCTTGCCGAGAGCTTCAGCGGCGCTGATTTCGGCATCCGTCACATGCTCATAAGCATAGGATTGATCAAAAAACTGGGTGCCGAGGTCGGTGAGGGTGAGCGGCGCTTCGCCTGCGCCGCCTGCGATGCCGCTGGTCACGTCCAGCACAAAGCGGTCCTGATAGGCGCCATCCAGGGTCATCGAGAAGGAGACATGTGCCCCGGGGATGAGATCCCTTGCTCGCGAAATGTTGGAATGGAAAAACGAATCATCGTCCAGTGAGAACGGGTCGAGTAGATCGGGGTCTTCAATCAGTTCTGAATAAAAGTGAGACGCAACCCTGTTTTCGACGTCAAAACGGAAGCTTTTCAACGAGACCGTCAGTTCCGTCTGCGGTGCGGTGCCGCCACTGCCACCGATGGCTTCTGTTTCAATCGCATAGCTGATGATTTGTGGATAGCCATCGAAATTGGGCTGCTGATACCAAAAACTGCCCTGCCCCTGCGGCCCGGACAGGTCATAGTCGAACGTGATCTGGAAATCATGGCCTTCGAAAAAGTTGTTCTCATAGATAGACTGACTGTTCCCGATGATGTCATTGTTCAATTGGCCGAGTTCGGACGTCATGTCCAATTCGGTGAGAATCATTCCCGTGCGCAAGGGTATGAAGACATTGGAAGCAACATAATCCTGCGAGGTGAACCCGACACCGGTCAGCGTGTCGTCCGACAGGGCCAGCACAATCTGGTCGTCATTGTCAAAGCCAATGATCCGGTCATCCTGAAGGGCTGCGGCGCCCTGTTTCAATCCGAAAAAGGGATCAAAAAACAGAGAATTACCCGATGAGGTGTTCAGCGGCGTTCCGCTGATGGTTTCGGCATCGCCGTTGAGAATATAGGTCGTGTCATGGACAGCTTCGACCAGCCATTGGGTATCACCTGCCGTGCCGCCGGAACTGGCGCTGTAAACATTGTTGCCGCCATTGCCGATCAGGATGTTGCCCTGTTCGGGTGCGTCGCCTGGTGCGCGTGTGGACTGTGGATTATAGGCGTCGCTATACCCTCCGCCGCTGAGAAAGTCGTCAAATTCACCGCCTTCTACCCAGTCAGCCCCGGTCCCGCCGAAAAGCCGCAGCGGTCCCGACGCATCCCGGCCATCCAGAACATCCGTTCCCCCCAGCCCCTGATACACCCCTGCGGTGGTGATGCCAAAATAGTCATGTCCGACAGCGTGATTGGACGAGTCGGCGTCACCATTGCGGTCATTGATAGTCTGCCCGACATTCTGGCCAGACTGATCCGTCAAGGTCGCGATATAATTTCCCGGATTAGCGCCTGTGGTCGTTATGTCGATGCTCGGAAGAGCCAGTGTCCCGTCTGCCAGGGTTACCCGATCGGGCCGGATCAATATGTCGACATTCGCGGTGTTCGACAGCTCTCCGTCCAGATCAAAGACCTTGTAGCTGATACGGTCCCACCCAAAAAAAGGCAGTGCTTCGGAGATATCGTAGCGCCCCACTTCGCCGAAATATCCGGAAATGCCGACATCTCCGGGCTGAGAGTCGCGGAACGTTACGCTTTGCTCCGGCGCCTCGTAGACAATGCCCTCTTCGGTGAAGATCAGCTTGTTGCCGGCTTCGGTAAGAAGTTCCGTACCAATGGCAACCGGCGTGATGCCGTCTGCAAAGGCCTGCCGGGCGGCGTCCTCGTCGTCGATGTCAATTGTGCGAAAGAGTGCCGCCAGGCTTTCGGTCACGGCAATCTGGCGGCGCACGATCCCCTCGGACAGGTCAGCCGGTGTGTCGACGTCATAGTCATTGGCGAACGGGTCGATGATCTGCGGCGCATCACCTTCACCCTGGTATTTGGAAACCACGAGATCATTGACGGCCGTGGGCGGTACATTGTTGTTGAACACTTCGACATAGGCGACGTCCGAACCGTCCTCGGCGACAAAGCTGCCGCTTTGTATGAGCAGCTTGGGGTAATCACCTTCAAGCGTGAAACTGCCGAGCGCCGGGTCTCCGGCATCGAATGCCTGCTGCGAAGGGTAGATTGCAACAATCGTCTGGCCCGGCTGCGTGTCCAGTGTCAGATGGTAGTCTTCACTGCCCGTGACACGCACCTTGTCCACGCGGTTCGACAGATTGCGGACGGTATCGCCGTCCAGTTCCTCGACGGTGCCGATAATGACGTCGCCGACCGCGCTCTCGAGGTCGAAGCGATCGCCAGTGTCGCTGCTGCCGCCGTCAAGAATATCGGCACCCAGGCCGCCGCGGATGGTGTCGCTTCCGGCGCCGCCGACAATCAGGTCGTCGCCTTCACTCCCCTCAAACACCATGCCAAGGGTGGTGCGCTGTGAACCGATGGCGGTCCCACCCGCCTCACCGAGATTTCCATTGAGCTGAATGGTAACCGGCGCGAGCAGGCTAATGGGACGTCCGCCCTGGCCTGCCGACGCGCCGTTCTGAGCGTTGCCTATCGGTGTGAGCATCGACCAGTCGATCAGCAAAGCCTGATCGGCAAACATGGTGTCGACATCGAATGTTCCACCGCGCACATCGAAGGTGAAAGCCCCCTCGCCGAGCAATTCCACCGTATTGAAGGATCGCAGGCTGTCGGTCTGAAGGGTTACGGTTTTTTCTTCCCCTGCCTGCGCGGTGACTTTGAGGGTTTCAAAATTTTCCAGCACGGCGGAGAGCCGATCGAGATCGATATTGCCGACCTCGACCGTGTCGGTGTTCGCACCGCCATCGTAGCGGGCACCAGGCGTTTCATCCGATCCCACTGCCAGCGCATCGCCGAACCGGAGAATTTCGCGCCCGGCGCCGCCGAGCACAACGGATGTCGTGTCCAAAATGGTGTTGACGGCGTCGGCGTCACCCAGGGTACGGATTTCGTCCAGCCCTTCACCACCGTCCAGAGTGTTGATGCCGGCCGTGTCGATCAGAACATCATTGCCCGCCCCGCCATTGATGATGTCATTGCCCAGACCGCCTTCGAGCGTGTCCTCACCGTCTTCACCATCGAGCAAGTCATCGCCATCGTCACCGAAAATCTCGTCATCGCCGGCGTCGCCATAAATAGCATCATTCCCGGTGCCGCCGATCAGGAGATCGTTTTTGTCCGAACCGAAAATCGCGTCATTGCCCGCGCCGCCATTGATGATGTCGCCTTCATCGCTCAGCGGATCTTCGCTGCCAGAACCGCCGAACAATTTGTCATCGCCTGCAAGCCCGGAGATGATGTCCGAGCCGGCCCCGCCATTGATGATGTCGATCAGCGACGTTCCGGTGATCCGGTCATTGCCGTCACCCCCAAGCGCCATGCCCCCGTGACCATCGGAGAAGCGGCTGTCCAGTTGCAGCATGATAATGTCGTCACCGGCTCCGCCGGCTGCCATTGCTTCACCATCCAGGACGTCGTTGGAGATACCCTGGCGGTCGCCCACCTCAACACCGGGATTGAGAGCAAGATCAAGGAGTTGGTCTTTGATCCCGATAAACTGATTCAACAGGTCCGTCATGGCATTGACGATTGAACCGGTGATTTCATCGATTGCTTCGTTGATCTCGTCACGAATGGGCTGGGTCAGGTCGTCGATCTTGTCCTGAATGAGGGACTTGATCTTTGCTTCAAGGGCTGAAAGCCCGAGCGCGTCCGACAGGCCGTCAATGACTTTGTTGATAATGCTCAGAACCGGGCCAAAGAAATCCAGCACCGGCTGGACGGCTTCCTGAACCGCTTCCAGAACGCCGACGACATCGTCGAGCGGCTTCAGTATTCCGGCAAAATCATTGATCGCATCCAGAGGCAGATCCGTTTCCAGAATAGAGGTGGCCCGCTCGATGGCATCGGTCAACTGACCTTCCAGATAGGCCGCCGGATTGTCGAGGTTGGCCTCGGGCACGAGGTCCTTGATCGTCTGCACCAGATTGGCGAATGACTGATTGAGATCATCCATCTTGTTGGTGTGAATTTGCAGCCGGGCGCTGAACACATCGAAAGACTGGCCGACGTCGTCGGCAACATTCTGATTGGCGTCGGCGACCGGCAACAGCGCCCCTGGCTGGGATCCCTCCGGCGCGGTCGGATCGGGAATTTCAAACCCGAAGGTGGGAATGAATGAATTCAGGAAGACCCCAAACACGGTCCCCTGCTCTTCAACAACAGCGTTGTAGAGGTCGTAGATAAGTTGGGCGAGACCGGCGACGCTGCCCACATTGTCTACGACTTTCAGGACCTTTGACAGATTGGTGTCGAGAACCTTGAGCCCGTCGTCAAGCTCTTTCAAAGCAAATTCGAATTGGGACTCGGTCGCGCTGAAGGTTTTTTGCCCGGTGACAATCGCCGTGGCCAGTTTATTGATCAGCGGATTCGGGATCTTGCCGATTTCCACCAATGTGCGCCCGAAAACCTCGCCGGCTGCATCCGCATCCTGCAGGATCTTGATTGCCTTTTTGAGATCCTTTCGCGTGTCCTCGGTCAGTCCCTTATATTCACGAATCGTCGCCGCAATGGCGCCAAAGGTGGAAAGGATTTCAAGGGTTGTGCCGATCGGATCGGGATCGTCTTCCCTCAGCGTGCTGACGGTGCCGGCGACCGCGCTGGTCGCATCGACCAGATTTGCTGCGTTGTCGAATGTCGACCCCACCTTCCCCAAGCGACTGATGATCCGAACGGCCATGCCCTGTCTCCCAGCTTTCGCGCACCGGGGGCCTTTGCCCAACAGCACGAGATACGTTCTCCCAGCGGGGTTGCGCCGGTGAGCGCCCAAATGGCGAAAGGGCATACTCGCCGAGCACATTTCAGCTCGACCCTGAAACCGGACGCAGCTACCCTTTGCCGGTGATCATGCCAATGGGGTGGCGGATTCCTATGGGGTGAATCCCCCAATTGGGCCATTCAGCATTTGATGGATTTGGCAGGCGGGATGTTTTGGAAATGGTAGGTCAATGTGAAACAGAATCATTGCTTCGAGCACCAGAGGGCGTGGGCATGGCATTGAAATGCCGCTGGCTGACCCTACCGTGTTTTCAGAGCCACAGGCTTTGATCTCAGGCGGGCCAGTGTATATCCCTCAGCGGAGACGACATGACGGACACACCACTTCAGTTTACCGCGATCATTGCGGACGATCACGACCTGATCCGCTCCGCGCTACGCATGGCGCTGGAAACACCCGGTTCGATCGAGCCCCAGGGCATTCAGGTCGTTGCCGAAGCCGCAAACGGCATTGAGGCCATATCCGCGGCCAAACGTTTCAAACCCGATCTGGTCATCCTTGATATCTCCATGCCGCTTGCTTCCGGCGCCGAAGTTTTCGAGGACATTCGCCGCTGGTCGCCGGACTCCCGCATCGTCGTATTGACCGCCGTCACCTCGCCTGGCCTGCTGGCCGGTATCAAAGACGGTGGGGCCGCCGGCCTCTTTTCGAAGGCGGGAAGCAATGACGAACTGTTTGCCCAGCTTCCCAATATTCTGCGCGGTGGCACCTACTTTGCCGAGAGCCTGTCCGACATCATCAGCAGGAGTGAGCAGCGCATCAATCTGACGGCGCGCGAACGGCAGTATCTAACGATGGTGCTCGGTGGCAAAAGCAACGCTGCCATTGCCGATGTGATGGGTATTAGTGCAAAAACCGCTGAAAAACACCGCGCCAGCTTGATGAAAAAGCTCGGCGTTCATTCTGCCGCGCAATTGTTTCACCGTGCCAATGAGCTTGGAATGGTTGAATCCACCGATCCGTTGGATTGACGGGCCGGAACCGGAATACTCAGTGAAAAGGCGGCCCCTTTGCCGTTCGGTTTGGCCAGTTCAAGATCATATTTCAAGGACTTCGCCAGATCATGCGCAATCGCAAGGCCAAATCCCTGCCCTTCGACGCCCTCAGAATGCCGCTCCAGGCGCACTTCGCGCCCGATGGCCAGTTGGAACTCTCTTTGGGTCAGGCCGGGGCCGTCATCGCGAACTTCAACGTGAACCGCGTTCCCGCAACGGCGCGCCAGCAGGCGTATATTGCCGTCGGCGGAGTATTTGATCGCGTTGGCGACAAGATTGCTCAATATGCGCATCACCTGCAATGCGGGCACTTCGACGTCTGGTGCTCCAGGGTCCAACAGCAGCGTCATGCCCTTTTGCTGGGCGTCTTCGGCAAACATTGCGTGGATGGTGTCGAGTAATTCGGGCAAGCCTGTCATTTCCGAGCTGGCCGGAACGTTGCGATTGGCCGACACCTGTTCGGCCAACAAATTCTCCAGATAGTCGAGCGAAGCTTCGGCTGTTGCCCACCCCTCGCTGTGCTTGTCGCCGCTGGTAATGGAGTTCACCGTCAGGCGCAGCGCGTTCAGCGGCTGGCGTAGATCGTGCAGGGCGTTTTGCGAGGATATGTCCCGGTCCCGTGCCGCTTCCTCTGCTTCGGCATATTGGTTTTCCAATGCCTGCAGGCGCCGGCTCAGATCAAGGTTCTCACGCGCCTGGGCCAGGTTCTCTTGCAGCACCTCCTGTCGCATCGTGCGTTCCTGAAGGTATCGGTCGGCAATGGCGAGCCCCAGCAAACCTGCATCCAGAACCATGACAAGCCGCATGAAGTCGAGCTGCTGCTCCTGCGATATGTCCAGACCGACCCAGTGTTGCATCGTCATGATCAACGACGCGCCCGCACCGCCGATCCAGGCAAACAGGAAAAACCGAACCATTTTGAAACGCTGGAAGGCCGCAACGACGCCGGCGGCAATGCACGCTATGATGGATATCAGAGCGAACAGCACCATGAGTTTCTTGACCATTTGCGTGTCGATCAACGCATAGAGATCAAGGCCGATGGTGGCAATGATCACCGCGAAAAGAACCTTGTTCATGATCGGGTGATATTTCGCGGTCTCCAGAAAAAGGCGCGTGTAGACCGCGCCGAATATGATGAAGCTGCTGCCCCATACGAGGCTTGCATTGGTGTTGAACCAGGGGGCGTTTGGCCACAGATACTGAAATCCGGTGCCATCGGAATGCACGATGTACATCAAGATGCTGCCCGCATAGGCGGCGTAGGCGGGAAAAACACTTCGCCGCAAGATGACGAATGCGATCAGGGCAGCCACAACCATGATGGTCATCATGCCGTAGAACACGAATTTCTTTGCCGTGATCGTCGTCGCCTGCGCATCAAAGGACGCGCGGCTCTCCAACGTCATCTTCGCCTCCGAGGATCCGCCGGATCCATAACGGATCAGAACGGTGGCGGTTTCGTTCGGCTGGATATCAAGCGGCGCAACCAGTTGCGCAAACGAAATAGGCCGCTGGGAGAACGGACTGTCCGGTGTCAGTTCTTCGACGGTATCGATGCGGCCATCCTGATGGACAACATAGACGGCGAAGTACTGGAAGAAGTTTTCGCGCACCCACAGGCGGAGTTCGCGCTCTCTTTCCTCGATGTTGCGGACATCAAAGCGCAGCCAGATTCGCGCACGGGTATAACCAAAGCGCGGAAACGGATCCTCGACCAGGCGAAAATCGATTTGCGACTCGAGCACGTCTGCGACCGGCAGTTTCCCGTCATCGTCGAGAAAATAGCTGATCTGTCCTATGAGGTCGCTGGACGAGAAATCCGGCCCCACCTCAACCGCCGCCTGGACTGCGAGGTTCAGTGGGCCGAACAGCAGCCACAATGACGCGATCATCAAGCCAATTCTAGACATACGGTTTGACGGTGCGCCCCCAACTTCCGGTTCCAGCGTTGTCGGTGTGCAAACCAAGACCCGCTGCCACAGCCCGGGCAGCTTGGCACTTTCGTCAACGGCTGACAATCCGTGTTCGGCCGTTCCGACCGGCAACGAGCAGAGATTGAAAATCAAAGGACCGTTTGCGAATCCCGTCGCACGGCTCCTTCCATTCAAGTTCAGCGCTCAGTGCGTTCGATGGTCAATGAGGCCGTCAGCGCTATGCTTCTTTGGTGGTTCGACGGCAACAATTCGCACACACGGGTTCCGTAATCCTTCCGAAGGACCGCTATTTTTGATCTGACTTTCCGCCCGCTGGAAGCACCAAAACCGTTGCAAACGTGAACCCGGTGACACAGCTGGCGCAGACAGAGGCAGCCGGTAAATCCTGTTCGATGAGAATTGCGCAACCCGCCATGGAAACGTACCACCGACTCCCCTGGACCGACCGGCGCCAGTCCGCATCATCCATGCGCCCGGGCACCTTTGCGACGCTTCATGCCACCCGATTCAGCCGGGCTGTACGCCAGCATCACAGGACCTTCGGAGACATGCCGGCGCAACCGCTTGTTTCCGAGAACAACATGGCGTTGATCCTTGACGATGCGCGCAGACTGTAGGTCGCCAACGGAATCTACTGGCGCTCGCCTGAGCCATATTTCCGTGCCCGGCATCGTCACAAAGGTTTGATGTTGACCTTCCATCGTTGGAAGGTTGTACGACTGACCCATGAAAACCATAACAAACATGCCGGAATTCGGTGTGGCGGTGTTCTCATTCCTGCTGCACTTCGTGTGGGAATACCTGCAGGCGCCGACTTATGCGGGCATGATCGAACTGAACCACTGGGACGGCATTAAGTTATGCACGTCTGCAACCTTCGGGGATGTCGGGTTCGCCCTCACAGCTTTCTGGGTGACCAGCGCCGCCGCGCGAAACCGGTACTGGTTTGTCAAACCGGCCGCTTGGCAAATGCTGCTCTACGTGGCGATCGGCATCGGCCTGACCATAGGCTTTGAATACTATTACACCAATATCAGCCTGCGCTGGACCTATTCTGAATTGATGCCAAGGGTCCCGCCGTTCGGGACAGGACTAAGTCCCCTGTTGCAGTGGCTCATCATTCCGCCGCTCGTTCTTTGGTTCACCAGTCGGCACATTGCCTCGGCACATCGGGATGGCCGCACATGATGTCCAGTTCCGGAGCCATGATGTTCGGCATGTGGTTTGGTTGGCTGGGCCTGATCGGACTGACGATCGTGCTATTCGTTCTCGTCGTGGCGCTCGTCAGGTATTTGATGAGGCAATGAGGCGACCGGCATTGGACCCGGGCAACAGGGTCAATTTGTGCTTTGATGATTCAACTGGTCGTGGCGTTGACGAATATCCCGCGGCCACTGCGCCTTGATGTAGGACAGCACGGCAACAATCTCCTCGTCAGAGAGTACGTCCTCATATACCGGCATGTCGGTCTCGTAGTTCTTGAGACCGGCGAATTTCGCGGCGCCGTATTTGGTCAGACCGAAAAGAACCTCGTCAGTGTGATGCCATGTGTGGCCCGTTGCATCATGCGGCGGCGCCGGCAGGCGACCGTTCTCCCCGGGCACTCTCCAGTTCGGCTGCCCCTCGAGATTTGCGCCATGGCAGCTGGCACAGTTTTCCGTGTAAATTTGCTCTCCCCGCGCAACGATAGGCGCATTACCAGGTTTAAGGAGTGAGACCTGTTCATCACCGGGCCACAAGACAAATATTGCGTAAACTGCTGCCAATGCAGCAATGCCAAAGGCCGCGAATGATGCAATACGCATGGCACAACCCCTCGGTTCGACTGTTGCCCGTCTGGCGCTTCAGGTGACCTCGAACCACGTGTTCATGCCGGCGGCCGCATGTTCAAGCATGTGGCAATGGAACAACCATTTTCCGGGATGGTCTGCGACAAAGGCGATGCGCGTGGTCTGATCCGGCCCGATAAGAAACGTGTCGCGCCACGGATTTTGCTCTCTTACCGAACTCCCGCTGCGCCCAATGACCCTGAAATGATGCCCGTGAATGTGCATGGCGTGGGGGAACGCAGTGCGATTGATGGTCTCGACAACAATGGTCTCACCGCGACGGCAACGGAAGAGCGGTTCTTCCGCAAGGTTTGCGATACCGTTGAAGGCCCAGACCTGGCCGGTTCTGGCGAAATCCCGCCTTCCGAGCTTTCTGCCCTGGTAAACGGTCTCGACCATTATCCCCATCGCACCGCCGGTCATGTCCAGCCGCACGTGTTTTGCCTGAGACAGATCCGGTTCCGGCAGCTCATTGGGGTAAAGTTTAGGCACTTGCGGATTTGGATTTTCGCTATCGGCGATTTGTAGATTAGCAAATGCATACGGCCGGTCTCCCGAGATTTCCTCAATCGGGATCACGCCCGGTCCGGACGGCCTGATCAGCAGATCCACCCGCTGTGCGGGACCGATCAGCAAAGGAGCGTAAGCCAAGGTTTCAGGCTGCGGAAGAGCTTGTCCGTCATAGGCTATTACCTTGGCGTCAAACCGGTTGGGATCGATTTCGAGAATCCGTGCGTTGGCGGCATTGATCAGCCGTATGCGGTAGGCCTCACCGCTGCTCAGATTCAATGAAGGCTGACTTTCACCGTTGACCGTCAGCCAGTTTCCCAGCCTGCCGCCATGGCTCCATTCCATCATGGAACCCAGACTGGCGACATTCAGCACACCCCGGCGATCCAGCAACCAATCGTCGACAACCAGGGTCAGATCGTGTTCTCGATCAAAGGCCGGGATATCTTCCTCGACGATAAACGCTCCGTAAAGGCCTCTTGCTACTTGGTTCCAACTCCTGTTGTGGGCATGGTACCAGTAGGTTCCGGCATCCGGTGCGACGAAGTCATATTCGAAGGATTCACCGGGCATGACCGGATCCTGCGTCAAGCCGGATACGCCATCCATGGAATTGTCGATGCGAATGCCGTGCCAATGAATGGACGTCGGTTCCTCAAGCCCGTTGGTCAGTCGAACCCGAACGCGCTGGCCACGCTTGACCCTGATTTCAGGACCCGGCGCGCTTCCGTTATAGGTCCATAGATCGGATGGCGGGTGATCCGGACTGTAAAGCCGCTGCTGTGCAGGCCGTGCGTTGATCTCAAGAACATCGTCCGATGCCTTTGAGACGTCCAGCGAAACTGGCGCTGCTGACAGTGCGACAGTTGCGGCAGTGGCGTTGAGAAATGTGCGCCTTGTCATCTTCATTGTGGTTGTTCCCGGTCAAGCAGATAGGTGGCTATTGCCGTCAAATCATCATCGCTGAGAAAGGACGTGCCGTCCCGCACGACTTCGCCCATGGCGCCGCCAAACGCATCGCCATCCGGCAGAATACCGGTTCTGAGGGCATATCTGAGATTATTGACGGTCCATCCGTTCCCAGCAAGCGCATCACCGGTGATGGGCGGCGCCTTGCCACCATCCGGCAAACCGTCCGCTCCGTGCAATGCAAGTTCGGCCTGACGTGCGCCGGCAAAATTTCGCGGCGTGTGGCAGGCACCGCAATGCGCCGGCCCCTCGACGATGAATTTGCCGCGGTTCCAAGTCTCGCTCATTCCGTTGACGGCTTTAAATGGTTTCGTATCGAGAAAGATGGCCCGCCAGAGCTTGAGGCCGGCACGGAAATTGTAGGGAAACAACATGTCCTGTGGCTTGGACGGCTGTTCGATCGACGGCACCGTCTGAAACGCCGCCCACAGATCAGCGACATCCCGATCAGACAGCTTTGAATAGAACGGGTATGGAAAAGCCGGATAGTAAGATTCGCCGCCCGGGCTGATGCCTTTGCGCACAGCCGTCGCGAATTCTTGCACTGTCCAATCTCCAATCCCGTGTTCTTTTGAAGTGGTCAGGTTGGGCGCGTAGAAAGTGCCGAAATCCGTCTCGAGCGCGAGACCGCCGGCCAGCGGTGCGCCACCGTCCTTGGCATTTGTGTGGCAGGCAATGCAACCGGACATTCGCGCCAGATATGCACCTCGGGATGCATTGCCTTCAGGGAACTCAACGGTTTTCACCGGTTCGAGCGGCCAGACCGTCAAAGTCGCCGCCCCGGCCCCTGCGAACGCCAGGGCCAGGACAAGCAATACTGCGAGTTTTCGCATGAGCTACTGTTTCTCGATGCGGAATTTCGTGTGACAGGACGAGCATGTCTGGGCAAGCATGTTGAACACACCGTCCGCCGGCATCTGCGCAAGCATGTCCGGGTCAAGCATCATGGTCTGCCTGCCACCCATCATCATGTCGCCGCCCATCATGGCTGAGCCACGGTCACCCATCATAGAGCCGCCGCCCATTATGTCTGATCCGCCTTCACCCATCATATGGCCTTCGGCATTTCCGCCACCGCCCATCATGGGTCCATTATCAGCTGCGGCCTCCAGTCCATCGGCGAGCACACCAAGCCGATCGGCGAGGGAAACGAATTCGTCCCAATTGCTCCAGATCTCCGGTTTTGCAACCGAAGGCTTTTGCAGGCTTCCTTCCGGAAACTGGCTGGTCATCGCGTCACCGGAATGCTCTTTGATCAGCACCGCACCTTGCCTAACTGCGTCTGTGTCATAGGGTGTTTCGCCCTGCATCATCTGCGCGATCGAATTGACCGCCTTGCTCATCACGCTCATGGCGTCCATACGTTCCTTGACGATACCGGTCGCACCGGTGTGCGCATAGGCAGCCGCTGAAAGAGCGGCGACGATCGAAACGGCAATCGGAAATCTCTGTTTGTTCATCTCAAACCTCTTGAATTGTGTGCGAAGCATCTGCGCCCGTTGCAGGCAGGTTGCGGCATATTCAAGAGAATGTTCGGGGTGGCGGAGGATCACATCCTGAGCGGATCGAGAGCCGGTTGACTGAGTTACCAAAAGGATTGGCGGCCTTTCGCTGCGGCCGGACAACAACCTGTCCATTACCGTGAAAAATCAAATCCGCACCACAGTGAACAACGGCATTGTGATCGCGCGTCTTGTAAAAGTTGGAATCGAAATGGGTATGATTATCGTTCGGACTCTGCCCGGTTGAGGATACTTCGTGCGTATGAAATGCGGCTGCCGTATCGAGATGCGCCATCACGCCACCGGCGAGAAGCAACCCGACCACTGCCAACACGGCGAGACTGTGGCATAGAACGGTCACCCAGGCTCTGCTTTTGGTTTTCCGCACGATCGTAATTCCCGTTCGGACAATGCTCTAGGAAAAACTATAAAGCTTCCACCCGGTGGAAGCTCAAGGCTTTAATGGTCATGCAGTCCGGCAAGGTCATCGATGATCGGACAGTCGGGCTTGTCGTCGCCGTGGCATTTTTGGGCCAACGAGGACAAGGTCAGGCGCAGCGATTGCAGTTCCGTGATCTTTCGGTCGATTTCGCCAACTTTGTCGAGCGCCAGGGCCTTGACATCCGAGCTTGCGCGATTCTTGTCCTGATAAAGCGACAGCAGCAACCTGCATTCTTCAATCGAGAATCCCAGACTGCGAGCCCTTTGAACGAATCTGAGGCGATGAATGTCCTTCTCCGAGTATTTTCGATAGCCGTTGTCGCTGCGCTCCGGCGTGACCAGCTCTATGTCTTCATAGTAGCGAATGGTTTTCGCCGGCAGGTTCGACAGTTCGGCCGCTTGACCAATATTCATGTCGTTCTCCTGATGGTCTTGCATTCAATGGGGGTCCAGCCGGACGCCTCTCAGCCGCAATGCGTTGCCGATGACGGAAACCGACGACAGGCTCATGGCTGCGGCCGCGATCATGGGCGACAGAAGCATGCCGGTGAGCGGAAAGAGGATTCCGGCTGCAATCGGAACGCCTGCCGAGTTATACGCAAAGGCAAAAAACAGGTTCTGTCGAATGTTGCGCAGCGTCGCCAAGGCAAGCCGCCTGGCTCGGACGATGCCGGTCAGATCGCCTTTCAGCAGCGTAATGCCGGCGCTTTCCACCGCGACATCAGCACCGGTACCCATGGCAATGCCAACCTCGGCTGCGGCCAGCGCGGGTGCGTCATTGACCCCGTCACCGGCCATCGCAACCTTGTACCCCTCAGCGTGCAGCGCGTCGACCAGAAGCTTTTTATCTTCAGGCAGCACACCGGCCTTGACGTCGTCTATGCCGAGCTTCTCGGCAACGGCCCTTGCCGTGCGCTCATTGTCGCCCGTTGCCATGATGATGGTCAGGCCCGCCTCGTGCAAGGCATCAATCGCATCGGCGGTGGTTGCCTTGATCGGATCGGAGACCGCAACGAGGCCGGTGAGTTTGCCGCCCACGGCAACGAACATGGCAGTTTTGCCCTCCTCGTTCAGGGAATCGGCCTGATCGCTTAGCGGGGTAATATCCACTTCTTCCGAGGCCATCATGGCGCTGTTACCCAGAGCGATCGATTTACCGTCCGACATCCCTTTGACACCCTTGCCGGTGACCGCCTCGAAAGCGGATGTTTCCACTGCCGCCACGCCGCGCTTGTCAGCGCCTTCGACAATGGCCTCGGCCAGGGGATGTTCGGAGCTCCTTTCGAGCGAAGCAGCAACGCCGAGCACTTCACTCTCCGTCCATTCACCGACGGTGAGGACATCGGTCAGAACCGGTCGGCCTTCCGTCAGTGTGCCAGTCTTGTCGACTACGAGAATGTCAACCTTGGCCATGCGTTCCAGCGCTTCGGCATCCTTGATGAGCACACCAGCCTGGGCACCTCGCCCTGTGGCGGTCATGATCGACATCGGCGTTGCCAGGCCGAGCGCACACGGGCAGGCAATGATCAGCACCGATACGGCAGAAACGATGGCGTAAGCGAATGCCGGGCTCGGCCCGAACAGAAGCCAGACGACAAAAGCCACGATGGCGATGACGACAACCGTCGGCACGAAATAGGACGCTACCTTGTCCGCAAGGCCCTGTATCGGAGCGCGGGAACGCTGGGCCGAGGCGACCATGGCAACGATCTGTGAAAGCACCGTATCATTGCCGACTTTTCTGGCTTCGATGATCAGCGAACCGTTGCGGTTGATCGTTCCGCCGGTGACGCTGTCGCCGACTGTTTTCTCGACCGGCACCGGCTCTCCGGTCAACATGCTCTCATCGACCGACGTGCTGCCGTTTACAACAACTGCGTCCACCGGGATCGATTCCCCCGGACGAACCCGCAGGCGGTCGCCTTCGATGATGTTTTCAAGCGGCGCGTCATATTCATCACCATCGGGCGTGACCCGGCGAGCCGTTTTCGGCGCGAGGTCAAGCAGGGCCCTGATCGCGTCGCCGGTGCGCTCGCGCGCCCTCAGCTCCAGCACCTGGCCCACAAATACCAGCGCGACGATGACCACCGCGGCTTCGAAATAGACGGGCACATGTCCGCCCTCAGAGCGGATACCGGCAGGAAATATGCCGGGCACAAAGGTTGCAATCGTGCTGTAGAGATACGCAGCTCCGACGCCGATCATGATCAGCGTCCACATATTCAGGTTCCAGGTCCGGACTGAAGAGACTCCACGCTGGAAAAACGGTGCTGCGGCCCACAGGATGACGGGCGTTGCCAGCACAAACTCGGTCCACAGCGCGATCCGTTCGCCAATCAGGTCCCGAACCGGTAATCCGATCATCGGTGCCATGGTCAGGACAAGCAAAGGCACCGCGGCAATGACGCTCAACCAAAGCCGCCGGGTAAAATCGATCAATTCGTGATTGGGCTCGTCCGACACACCGTCCATCGGCTCGAGTGCCATGCCGCATATAGGGCAGGTTCCGGGCTCATCCCGGATGATTTCCGGATGCATCGGGCAGGTGTATTTCACATCCTCCGAAACGGCCGCCTGCATTTGCCTGTTGTTGCCGGATAGGAAGAAATAGGGATCTTCTTCAAACCGGTCATGGCATTTCGAACTGCAGAAATGGTAGTCCTCGCCTTTGTATCTCAGCAAAGGTTTATCGGCATCAGCATCCACCGCCATGCCGCAAACCGGATCGACAAATCTTCCAGACGCCGATTTTGCATCATGAGCGTGACCGCAATCGTGCGCTTGGATGGTGGTGTGATGGTCCATTTTGACACCTGCCAGACAAATTCTTCAAACCGATCATAGGTATTCCAGTAGCTGGAAGGTCAAGGGCGCCGCACGAAATACTTTCCTCGTCGGGATTTTGTGATGCGCCCTTTCTTGCAGAGCCGACCAAGCGACCTGTAGGTGGCCTCATGTGTCAGGCCAATCTCCGACGCGAATGTTTTGATGTCGTGCCGAAGGAGACCATCAGCCATTCCCTGGTAAACCCGTTCTTCAGCGCTTCTGATGGCCATAAGTTCGAGGCGTCTTCGATAACCCTGGATCTGGTTGGCAAACCGGCCGGCCATATTCGCGGCAAATTCCTGGTCGGTCCGGAAGCGGGAGAGTACTTCGCCGCGGTCAAGTTCGACGAGGGACACAGCACCGATCGCGACAGCATTGCAGTGATATGTGTCCGAGAAAAGCGATGCTTCGGCAAAAGTCTCACCTGCCCTTGCGCTATGAATCACGATGAGAGTGCCTGTCTCCGTCAGGCGTTCCAGATTGACCCGTCCCGATTTCAGACAAAACAGCCCGCGGGTCCGCCCGCCCTCTCGAAACAGCACCTCGCCGTCTTCGAGATCGAGGGCGCGTGTTGCGCCATTTTCAAGATGGTCGAAAGGAAATGGAAGCATCCGGCACGTCTTATATGATTGAGATCATATTGGTCTCCGGTCTTTGGCTTTACAAGATGCGGATCATCGACAATGGAGGAAGAGATGCGCAACCCAACAATTTTGTCCTTTGCCGCTTGGTTCTTGCTGATGTTCGCAGGTGCTGTGTCGGCCGAAACGGAATATGATCAACACCGGAGCCACGTTCACGCCACCAAACCTCAAACAGGCGCTCAGCCACTGGAGCCAGGACAGGGCGCTTTTGCGGCCATCGCTGAAATTGTCGAAATACTCCAGAATGATCCGCACACGGATTGGGCTTCTGTCAATATAACGGCTTTGCGTGAGCATCTGGTCGACATGAACAATCTGACACTCAACGCCGATGTGGTTGAAATTGTCAATGGCACGTCAGTGACGTTCGTTGTAACCGGAGACGGAAACACGCTCCGCGCAATCCAGACGATGGCGCCAGCGCACAGCGCGGAGCTCAACAGTGCCACGGACTGGACCGTCACGGCAAAGATCAACGACAATGGAGCGGAAATGCGTCTGACTGCACCTGATGAAACCGGCCTGCAGCAGATTCGTTCACTCGGGTTTTTCGGCGTGATGGCAACCGGCGCGCATCACCAGGCACATCATCTGCAGATAGCGAAGGGGCGAGCGCATAGTGAGTAAACCGTATATCATTTGTCGGAAACGAGGCACGGTGTTGACCGTTGATTTTGTTGCTAACAATCTACTCAGCATCGCCAAGTGGAGAGGCGGGAGCCGCTCTTTCGGCTGAGATGATAGCACAGATCAATTCTGCTGCGCCGCACGATCTTTCATCCGGGTGGTCGCGCAGCAGATGATGAATTGCTGGGTTGCAAGGCGATGACAACCACGTCACATCTGCGCACCCGGCATGGCCTGCCCTGACCTATGCGCTGGTTGCTAGCTTGTTATGAACCGGAGAAGGGGGAACGACGGACAATGCAAGCGAGATGATGTCATCGTGCGCCGTGTGGTCGCTGGACACACGTGCATTGATCCCCATGGCGCGGCCCTGGGCGGAAAAGAAGCGCGCAAAGGCGCGGGCATCGGCGTCGGGCGCGAGTTGCCCATCGATCTGTGCGCGCCGGAACCGGTCGTAAAATGCCTTCTCTTCATCCGCAAAGGCCTCCGCTACGCGGCGGCGGATAGCCGGCGCCTTTGTCTCGCTGTTCTCGGCTGCAAGGACCAGGAGACAACCGGCTTTCGATTTTCGGTCGGTCAGGCGGTCCTTCAAAATGGTAAGTGCATCGGTGAGCGCGGCTCTCAAATCGTCCTGTTCCAACGCGTCGAAAAACCGGGCCCGCGATCCGTCAAGGTACCGGTCGATGACTTTCAGGAACAGTTCTTCCTTGTTGCCGAAGGCACTGTAGAGGCTCGACCGGCTTAGACCGGTGGATTTGGCCAGATCGTCGACGGAGGTGGCCTCGTAACCCAGTTCCCAGAATACGGCCATGGCCGCGTCCAGCGCTTTTTCCGTATTGAATTGGCGAACACCGACCATCAGTCACTCCTTGCGCGCAAATGTATGGGGAATTTGCAGCTGGCTCAAGGTATCGCCGCCGGGATGCCCGGCGAGCGCGTCACGGTCTGATGCGGCTAGCGCGGACGATACGCAAGAGACACAGAACGGCACGAGAAAGGTCAGCGCAATCTTGCAAAAAACGGAAAAATCCAGTGTACCCGACACGATGGCTTCGCCGTGGTTGATCAGCGCCAGGATCGGCCCAACGATCGCCGCAACGATGAAAGCGCGGCGAAGAGCGGCACGTCCGACTCTGCTGTGCAAGCGTCTTCCAGTCCCGGTCATGATGGCCCTCCGGCGGGGTCACACAAGGCAACGGCTGTTGGACATTCATCCGTTTGCGAAATAGCATGAATCACGTTGGCAGGCCCGAAGACACCGCCGCCGACAAGTGGGAAAGTCAACGCGGGGGCGGTATCGTCCGGGAGCAGCCGGTTACCTGTCATCAATCGGCCGGCCTCATGCGGCAAAACGCGAAATGTTTTCGCCCGGCGGGTGACCGGGCCAGCGGATCGTGCCGTCGACGATGGAAGGCCGCTGGAAGCACTGCTCGGCATACGCCGCAACATTCGGCAGATCCGCCCACATCCAGTCATAGCCCAGATAGAGCAAACGGTAGAGGCTGACGCCCCAGAAGATGTCGGCCAGCGTGAAACGGTCGCCGGCAACCCAGTCGCCATTGCTGGCAGCGAGCGTGTCTTCCAGCCCCGCTATCTTCCCGGCGGCGGCCTCGATTATCTTGCGCATGTTTTCCGGATTCGAGATAAACGCGCGGCCGGCGCGTTCCTTCTTCAGCTTATGGGTATAGGCGTCATGCAGGCGCGAGTCGGCGGGCAATTCCGCCTTGCGCCGTTCCACCTGTTCGATCTTCTTGAGATGCGCGTCCTTCATGCCCGCCTGAATCGGCGGCGGGCGATGGTCCCCGCCGGGATTGGCGCCATAGAACAGGCCCGCATGGGGCAGAGTGTCGACAATATCGATCTGCTCCATGACGGTATCGCTGATGTCGTCGGGTATCAATTTGTGCCCCGACAGCCTGTCGGCATGCAGCGCGATATCGCGGCTATCGGTGATCACCGCAGCGGTTTCGTGGTCAACAAGGGTCGGCACCACCAGCGGGTCGAAGCCTTCGCCCGCCACATCCGTCGCACCGGTATAGCCCCCGACCAATGGCTGCGTTGCCGCCGCCTCCGACGCCATGCGCAAGGCGACATATTGCTCGATGTAATTCTCGTTCACCGGCGGCATGATGACGATCTCGTTCGAAGCGAACGTGACGCCCGCCTCGAAGAGCGCCGCCCGGCTCTTTTGCGAACAGATCGACATCACGAAGTGAAACAGCTCCAGCCTCGGGTCTTCGGCAGCCTCGTCACGTGCGCGATCGGGCATCGGGTGATCGGGCGCCACGACGCTGCGGCGGGCCGGATCACCCACAGCGGCGAGACGCGCCTTTTTTGCAAGCTCATGCGTATCTGTCATCTGGGTCATATTGGAAATCCTCCATCAGTGTGAGTCGGGTCGGTTCAGACCGATTTATGCATCCCGCCATCAACGACGATCTCGGTGCCGGTCAGCGAGCGGGACCTTGGCGATGCGGCAAAGAGCACAGTCGTGGCGATATCCTCGGGCATCACGAACCGGCGCATGCTGAGCCCGAGCTCCTCCGGGATCACGCGGTCGCGGGCGTCCTCCGGTTTGCAGCCATGGCGCGCGGCGTATTGCTCGAGCTGGCCGCCGGGTTCGGTCCATTGCGGGGTCAGCGTCGGTCCGGGCGAGACGCTGACGACCCGCACACCTAGGGGACCGAATTCGGCGGCAAGGTTTTGGGCCAGATTCAGGGTCGCGGCCTTGGTGGCGCAATAGTCCGGCTGGATACTGATGGGTTCGCGCGCCAGAACACTGGTGATGTTCACCACCACGCCCTTGGTGCGGATCAGATGCGGGAGCGCCTCGCGCGTGGCGCGGACCAACGAAAACAGGTTGATCTGGAACAACCGCTCCCAATCGTCGTCCGATGTGTCGAGAAAACTGCTGCGAACAGGCGAGGCGCCAAGATTGTTGATCAGAATGTCGATGCCGCCAAACCGCTCGACCGCCGAATTGACGAGCGCGGGTGCGGCTTGGCGATCAGCGAGGTCCAGTTCCAGGGCAAAGCCGCCGGATCGTTCCGCAACAGCGGCGAGGCCGTCGGTCACGCACAGGTCTGCCGCAGCGATCACAGCGCCCTCATCGGCGAATTGGTTGGCGATCTCCAATCCGATCCCGACCCCTGCTCCGGTTATCACGACGCACTTTCCGGCGAACTCCTTGCTCATTGCTGTCTTCCTCCCGTTGTTCTTGTGTCAGCTGGTCACTTGGGTTTGCGCCATGTCCAGCGCGTGCTCGAAAGCCGGGATCAATCGGTCCGCGATCGCATCTCCAGTCAACTGGTCGAACTCGGCCGAAAACACCTCCGGGCCGACCGAGTTGAGGTGCCCGGCCTTGTCCAGAGCCGCCAGAATCTGGCCCAATGGCAGCTGTCCCTCCCCCGGGGGCAGGCGATGGTTCAGGCAATCGTCGAACAGGCTGCGGCCTTCGGGTGTGCGAAGCGAACCATCGGCCACCTGCACATGATCGATTACGCCGCGCGGAATTTGCGCCAGCAGGGCATCATCCCGGCCACCGCGCATGTAATGCCAGGTGTCGAACAGGATGCGGATGTTTCCTGAACCAGCGGCGCACCGCAATTCTTCGACCTCGGCAAGCGTCTTCAGTCCCCACATCGGCATGGCCTCCAGCACGCAGGTGATTCCGTGCCGTCCCATCGTCTCGGCATAGGCGGCCAGATATTCGGCCAGTTGCGCAATGCTGTAGCGCCCCTCGGGAAACGGCGTGATCGTCAGGACCCGGTCGATCCCGAGACCTTGACAGAATTCAAGCTCACGTCCCTCGCCGGCCGCGAGAAAGGGGATAAAGTCCACTGCGTCCGGCCCGGGGGTCCAGTCAGGAAGCCAGGCAACGACAGGATCGAGATAGGTGAATGCGACGCCCCTGTCTTCGGCCATCGCACGAATGCTGGACAGGGTCTCGCCATTTTCCAAGAGATCGACGATATGTGCCGGCGCAATGTTGAGCGCATCAAACCCGTGACGCGCGGCAAAGGCCGCGCGGTCGGCCACGCTCAACGCGCGGACATTGCCCCACCACAGGATGCGTTTGAAGGTTTTCGGTGTGGTCATCGCGGCCTCGACCAGGAAAAAGAATTGCACAAACGATACTGAACCATTCGTTCCATATCAAGAGACAATTATCTTTGATTCTCCTCTCAGGCACCGAAAAATCCAAATTATCTTGAAATAAGTCCCATAAAATCAGATTATTAATTGAATTCTTCCTCATATCAAAAATTTCTATTGACGAACGATCGTTCCAAGATATCATAGAATGAACAGTCCAATATCGCTGCATCAGCTAAGTTGAGGCTGTCAAAGGGAGGAGATGAGATCATGACAAAGAGCTTTCATTTGGATCGGCGATCGGTTCTCAAGGGTATGGCAGGCGCCGCCGCTGCGACGGCCTTGGGCGCGCCCGCCCTGGCGCAATCGCGTCCGCTGCGCATTGGCTTTGTGCAACCGGCCACAGGGCCATTGGCGGAAGTCGCGGCAGGCAATGAATTTGTGCTTGCCCATCTGCGTCAGGCGCTGGCCGGCGGAGTTACCGTCGACGGCGGCGCGACACGCGACGTCGAAATCATCGTGCGCGACAGCCAGTCCAATTCAAACCGCGCCTCGGAAGTGGCCGCGGACCTTATCCTGGGCGAAGAGGTCGATATCATGTGCGCCGCGATCCATCCGCTAACGGTGACCCCCGTGGCTGACCAGTGCGAGTTGAACGGCGTGCCGCTCGTCTCATCCATAACGCCCTGGGAGACGCAGTTTTACGGACGAGGCGCTACCGATGATGCGCCGTTCAGTTACCAGTTGCACCAGTTCTGGGGCTTTGGCGAGATCACCCAGACCTATATCGACATGTGGAACCAGCTCGAGACCAATAAGGTGGTGGGCGGTCTGTGGCCCAACAATCCGGACGGGGTCGGTTTTGCCGAAGGGTTCACGCCAATCCTCAAAGAACAGGGCTTCACCGTCATCGATCCGGGCCGTTACCAGGACCTTTCGGACGATTTCAGCTCCATCATCCAGATATTCAAGGAAAACGAGGTCGAGATTGTCACAGGCGTTGTGCTGCCACCGGACTGGACAACGTTCTGGACGCAGGCCGCCCAGCAGGGCTTGAGCGTGAAAGCCGCGACCACCGCCGCGGCGCTGGCCTTCCCGGGCACGGCGGAACAGCTCGGACCGCTCGCACAGAACCACAGTTTCGACCTGTTCTGGCATCCCAGCTTTCCCTATGCAAGCTCGCTGACCGGCGAAACGGCCGCTGAGTTCGCCGCCGCATTCGAGGCTGAATCCGGCCGCCAGTGGATCCAGCCCATCGGCACGATCCATTCGGTTTTCGAGACAGCAATCGACACGCTGAAGCGCTCCGGCGGCGGCGATTGGGAGGCCACGCGGGAAGCGTTGTTCACCACCGATCTCGACACAATTCAGGGCCCGATCAAGGCTGGGTCCGGCCCGGTTCCCACGGCCGTCGTCACGCCGCTGACCGGCGCCCAGTGGCGCCAGTCCGACGGCCCGTATGATTTCGAGGCTGTCATCGTCAGCACTGTTGCCGCCCCGGGCGTTCCAGACGGCGGCAAGGTCGAAGCAACAGGCTGACCATCGCCGCCACCGGCCGGTGCCTTTGCGCTGGCCGGTGCAGCCACTCTTTCCATGACGAAAGGACGGGCCCATGTCCGAGCCGCTTCTTGACCTGTGCCAAATCGACAAGGCTTTCGGCCAGGTCGTGATCGCCGAAAAGATCGACCTGAGGCTGGCCGAAAACGAGGGTCTCGGGATCATCGGGCCCAACGGTGCGGGCAAATCCACGCTGTTCAACCTGATCACCGGCGATCTGAAACCCGATGCCGGCGACATCCGGCTGGCCGGGCGATCGGTGACCGGCCTGAAACCACATGAGCGCTGCCGCCTGGGCATCGGCCGAAGCTACCAGATCCCGCATCCGTTCGGGAAAATGACCGTGTTTGAAAACATTCTGACTGCGGCCGTCTTTGGCGGGGCGTATGGCCATGGAGAGGCCGAGGCGCGGTGCATCGACATTCTGGAGACAACCGGCCTCATCGGCGAAGTTAACAAACCCGCCGGAAGGCTGACCCTGTTGCAACGCAAACGGCTGGAATTGGCGCGCGCCCTGGCGACCAGACCGCGCGTCCTGCTGCTGGACGAAATTGCAGGCGGCCTGACCGAGGCCGAGGTGCACTCGCTGATCGAGACCATCCGCGACATCCGATCAACGGGCGCGGCATTGATCTGGATCGAGCACATCGTGCATGCGCTGATCGCGACCGTCGACCGGATCGTCGTGCTGAATGGCGGCGACCTGCTGGCCGACGGCAAGCCGGAGGCGGTGATGCAAACGCCTCAGGTTCAGAAGATATATATGGGTGTGGAACCGGCATGAGCACGATTGAAACCCGGGCGCTGACAGCGCATTACGGCGACTTTCAGGCTCTGTTCGGGCTCGAAGTGACGCTCAGGGCCGGCGAAACAACCGCGATCATCGGCGCCAATGGGGCCGGAAAATCGACCTTCATGAAGACGCTGACCGGGCTGATTGAAACGGACCCCGAGATGATCTGGATCGACGGTGAGCCTGCCGGCGGTCGCGATGCGCACACGATCATCCAACAGGGAATTGCCATGGTGCCGGAGGGTCGGCGCCTCTTCCCTTCACTGTCGGTCGAGGAGAACCTCTTGATCGGCACGCATGCCGGCCGTGAAGGGCCCTGGACGCTGGCGCGCATCTACGAGGTGTTTCCGGTACTGAAAGAGCGCCGCGCCCTCCCCGGCACCTCGCTTTCGGGTGGACAGCAACAGATGGTCGCCATCGGCCGCGCACTTCTTTCCAATCCAACCACCCTGCTGTGTGACGAGATCAGCCTCGGTCTGGCGCCTGTCGTCATCGAAGAGCTCTATCGGACCATCGCCGGTCTGCGACAGCAGGGGCTGTCGATCGTGATCGTCGAGCAGGACATTGCCCGGGCCGTCAGCGTGGCAGATCAGGTCTACTGCTTCATGGAGGGACGCGTTTCGCTCTGCGGGAGACCCGACGACCTCCACCTCGACGACATCCGCAACGCCTATTTCGGGGTCTGACCCATGGATTGGATTGCCACATTGCTGCAGGGTCTGCTTCTGGGCGGGGTCTACGCACTGTTCGCCATCGGCTTGAGCCTGGTCTTCGGCGTGATGCGGCTGGTCAATATCGCGCATGGCGACATGATCGTGCTGGCCGGATTCGTGTCCTTCGTCCTGGTCGAGACACTGGGGCTTGGTCCGATCCTTTCACTGGCCATTGTGTTGCCGCTGTTTTTCGCACTGGGTTACGCGCTGCAATTGACGGTGCTGAACCGAACGCTCGGCGATGATCTTCTGCCACCGATGATCGTTACGTTCGGACTGGCCATCGTCATTCAAAACAGCCTGCTTGAGGGCTTTTCCGCGGACAGCCGAAAGCTGAGCCTGGGCCACGTGGAAACGGCGAGCCTCAACCTTGGCCCGGATGTCGCGGTCGGGGTGTTTCCGCTGCTCATCCTCGGCACGGCCGTCGTGACGATCATGGCGCTTCAGGCGCTGTTTTACGGCACCAGGATCGGGCGCGAATTCCGCGCAACCTCCGACGATCCCGAAGCCGCACGTTTGATGGGCATCGATACCAAAAAAGTGTTTGCGATTGCGACCGGCGTTGCGCTGGTGGTGATCGGCGTTGCAGGCGTGCTCATGGCCATCCGCACGACCTTCGATCCGCTGTCGGGGCCCGTGCGCCTGCTGTTCGCCTTCGAGGCGGTGATTATCGGAGGGCTTGGCAACATCTGGGGCACACTCTTGGGAGGCATCATTCTTGGCCTTGCACAGGCCGTTGGCGGCCGCATCGATCCGCAGTTCCAGATCATGGCCGGGCATCTCGTCTTCCTTGCCATCCTCATCATAAAGCCACAGGGCTTCTTTCCGAAGGTGCAGCACTGATGACCAATCGTGACTTCACAATCGATCGGGCGACGCAAAGTTCGACCATCGGCCTGTCGCTATTGGGCCTCGGTCTCGTCGCGCTTTTTTTGCTGCCGCTGACAGGCGACCGCGCCACCATGCGCCTTGTGGTCGAAATCGCCTATTTCCTCGCCCTCGCACAGATGTGGAACCTGCTGGCCGGCTACGCGGGACTGCTTTCGGTCGGTCAGCAGGCATTTATCGGGTTTGGCGGCTACATGCTGTTCGCACTAGTCGCCCATGCCGGGCTGTCTCCGCTGGTCTCTCTGCCGATTGCGGGTCTCCTCACCGGGATCATTTCGATCCCCGTCGCAATCCTGATGTTCCGCCTCACGGGGCCTTACTTTGCCATCGGCACCTGGGTCATGGCCGAAGTCTTTAAACTCGCCTTCTTTGAAGTACCGGCACTTGGCGGTGGCTCGGGGATGAGCTTGCCGCTTCAGGCCGTGCGCGACATCGCTCCATCGGCCCAGGGGCGGGAGTTGATCATCTATCTCACGGCCATCGGTATCGCCGTGGCGGCGATCGCTTTTGTCTATTTCCTTCTGCGCTCGCGCTTTGGGTTGGCCTTGACCGCGGTGCGTGACAGCGAGCGGGCGTCCGCGTCGGTCGGCGTCGACACCTTCCGCCTGAAACTCGGGGTCTTTGTCGCCGTCGCCGCCTTTACCGGTATGGTCGGCGCGCTCATCTTCCTGCAGAAGCTGCGCATTTCACCCACCGCCGCCTTCGATGTCATGGAGTGGTCCGCCGCGATCATCTTCATCGTGGTGATTGGTGGCATCGGCCGGATCGAGGGGCCTTTTGTCGGTGTCGCAGTCTACTTCCTGTTGCGCGAAACAACGGCCGATTTCGGCACCTGGTACATGATCCTTCTGGGTCTGCTGGCCATCGTCATCATGCTCTTCGCACGCCAGGGACTGTGGGGCCTTGTCGCCGAGCGATACCGAATCAACGTCTTTCCAGTCGAACGGCACGTGCGTCTGCAGGCTCGATCCGCCTCAGCGCCGGTTGCTTCCAAGCCCCAAAATACGGAGATCTGAGATGGCCCATGACCGAAACAACTACCTGTTGTGGCAGGGAACCGTGCGTTCACTTCCACTTGGCGATCAACTTCGCGTTGCCCGTGACACGGGCTTTGGGAAAATATCCGTCACGCCCCTGCACCTGACCAAATGGATGGAAGAAGGGCACAAGGCTGAAGATATGCTGGCCATTGCCGCCGATCACGGCGTCAAACTGAGCCACCTCGACCCGCTGACCCGTTGGACGCCGAAATGGAAGCCGGACAATGTCGCCGAGGAGTTCATTCCGTTCCTCGGTTTCGAAACAGACCGGTTCCTCGGGATCGCCGAAAAATTCCGGTGCGAAAGCATATCCACGATCTGCTGCTTTCCGGCGGGCACCGTGAACCGGCAGCAACTGACCGATGCCTTTGCCGCGATCTGCGACAAGGCCGCGGAACGCGGAATCGTCTGCCACCTCGAGTTCATCCCCTTCTGGGGTCTCTTCGACCTGAACATGGCCTGGCAGGTGATCCGCGACAGCGACAAACCCGGTGCCGGTATCGTTTTCGATTATTGGCACTTCATGCGCGGCAATCCCGATCTGAAACTTTTATCGACCATCCCCGGCGACCGGATCGCATCCGTACAGCTTGCCGATGCGTCCTTGACGTTCCCAGAAAATCGCAGCCCGGTTGACGATTGCCTCAACTGGCGCGTGCCCTGTGGAGAGGGCGACTTTCCCGTGACCGAAATCACAAAGACACTCGCCGAAATCGGCGGCCTGCGCAATGTCGGCCCCGAAATCTTCTCGGCAAGATATGACGAGATGAGCGCCGATGAGATCATCGCCTCGATCCGCGAATTCTTCCCCCGGGCGTTGGACGCCGCGGGAGCGCTCAACGGCTACACTGCCCAAGCGGCCTGAGACCGGGCCGGGCGAAGAATGGAGGACATCATGACCACGATCACCAACCACAAGGCTGACATCAAGGACATCCGAATGCACTACACCGTTGCCGGCTCCGGCCCGCCTATCGTGCTGATTCACGGTTGGCCGCACACCAATTTCGGCTGGCGCGCGGTCCAGGAGCGGCTGTCGAACAGCTATACGGTCATCGCTCCTGACATACGGGGCGCCGGATACACCACGCGACCCGAAACAGGCTATGGCGCCGACAACATCGCCGACGATATCCGGACGCTGGTCAAGGATCATCTCGGCCATGACAAGGTGGTGGTCGTCGGCCACGACTGGGGGGCGGTCTGGGCCTATCACTATGCCGCGCAGTTCCGCGACGAAGTCGTCGGCCTCGGAAACTTCGAGATGATGATTCCCGGCACGGGTGGGCATGAGGCGGGAATGCAGCCAAAGCCGGACGGCAAGTTCTTCTGGCACATGGCCTGGCATTCCGTGCCGGTTTATCCTGAGGAGCTTATCCGCGGAAACGAACGCAAATATCTCGACTACTACTATACCGAGTTCAGCTACAACCCGCAGGCTGTCACGAAGGAGGCATTGGACGAATATGAGCGCGCCTTCACCCAATTCGGCTCGCTGCGCGCCGGGATGGAGATCTACAAGGCGTTCTGGACCCACCAGGAACAGGCAACCGAGCACATGAAGGTGAAGCTCGACATCCCGGTTATCGCCTGGGGCGGCGCGGCGCTGATGAACGACTGGTGTGTCGAATCGATGCAAAAGGTCGCCCATAACGTCACCGGCGGCGGCATACCGGAATGCGGGCACTGGGTCGCCGAGGAACAGCCCGAATTCGTGGCCGAACAGATCCGCAAGCTCGCCGAACAGGCTTTCGGCTGACACGCAGCGGAACGACGATCCACACTCGAAAAGACATCGGAGACGCCCAATGGCCGAAGCTCGAAAAACCACGCCCGACATGATCACGCAAATCGTACTGGATGCTTACAAGGATGCACCCGATCCGCGGATCAATGAAATCCTCCGCGAGTTGATCAAGGCCCTTCACGGCTTTGCGAAGGCCGTTCAACTCAAACCCGATGAGGTCATCTCGGCGGCACAGTTCCTGACACGCGCCGGCCAGATCAGCAGCGAAAAGCGGCACGAGTTCATTTTACTGTCAGATGTTCTGGGTCTGACTATGCTTGCAGAGACGATGAACGATGACCTGCCCGAAGGCGCCTTCGAGCCATCGGTCCTTGGTCCCTTCTATCGGGAAGACGCGCCTATGATCGAGCATTTCGATAACATCTCGCGCGGCGACAATGACGGCCTTCCAGCGCTCGTCGTCGGTCAGGTTCGCAGCATTGACGGCAGTCCCATTCCGCGCGCCCATCTCGATATCTGGCAAACCAACAACAATGGCCTGTACGAAAACATGGATGACTCGCAGCCGGACTTCAATCTCCGCGGGCAACTGAGCGCGGACGAAGACGGCAGGTTCGCGTTCTGGACCGTGAAACCCGAAGCCTACCCGATACCGACGGATGGCCCTGTGGGTGACCTGCTGGAGGCCGGCCAGCGCCACAATATGCGCCCTGCCCATATCCATTTCATTGTCTCGGCGGAGGGATTCAAGACAATCGTATCGGAAGTGTTTGTGCGGGATGACCAGTATATCTCCGGTGACGCCGTGTTCGGCGTCAAGGACAGCCTGCTGGCCGACTTCGTGCAGGTGGACGAGCCCGAAATCGCTGCGAAATACGATATGGTGAACCCGTTCTGGCGGCTGAACTACGATTTCGTATTGGTCGAGGGAGAGCGCGCGAAGCATGACTTCTCCACCACCCGGTAGTCCGATGAAGCACTTTGTTTATACGGCATGGCCGACCCGTGTTTTGTTTGGCGGCGGAATGCTGGAAGAGGCCACGGCCGAACTGGATCGCCTCGGCATTCGAAAAGCCCTGGTCTTGAGCACTCCGGAGCAGGCACGGGACGCGGAGGCGCTGGCGACACGGCTTGGTCATCTGGCCGCGGGCGTGTTTTCCGGAGCCGCCATGCACACGCCGGTCGAAGTGACCCGGCAGGCGATGGAAATCGTCGATTCGACGGGCGCCGATGGCGTTGTGTCGCTTGGCGGCGGATCGACCATCGGCCTTGGCAAGGCCATCGCTCTGAGATCCGATCTGCCGCAATTGGCCATTCCGACCACCTATGCCGGCTCCGAAATGACGCCGATCATCGGACAAACGGAAGCCGGCCGCAAGACGACGCAGACATCAGCGCATGTCTTGCCCGAGACCGTCATCTATGATCCCGAGCTGACCTATTCCCTGCCATCATTCATCGCAGGACCCTCGGCGATGAATGCCATCGCCCACGCCGTCGAAGCGCTTTATGCGGAGAACCGGAACCCCATCACATCCATGATGGCCGAGACTGCAATCGGTTCGATAGGCAGGGCGATTGACGGTTTGATGAGCGATGATTTGGATCGGGTGGCGCGCGCCGAGGCGCAGTACGGAGCCTGGCTCGCGGCAACCTGTCTTGCCAGCGTCGGCATGGCGATCCACCACAAAATCTGTCACACGCTCGGCGGCACGTTCGACCTGAACCATGGGGCGATTCACTGTCTGATGATCCCCTATTCGACGGCGTATAACCGCGATCACGCACCCGACGCCATGGCAAGGATCGAGAGAGCGCTCGGTGGCGAGGACGCCGCAAGGTCTCTGTTCCGATTGATGCGCAAGACTGCGCCAAATACCTCGCTGAAGGAATTCGGTCTGGCTCCCGCGGACCTCGATCGTGCTGCTGATCTGGCCGTGCAAAATCCCTACTACAATCCGCGCCCGGTGACCCGGGAGAGCGTCCGAGACATGCTGGAAAAAGCCTATGACGGCACGGAACCGTGAGATGCCTGGGAGAGGAATATGAAAATCGAGCTCGGCAACATTGCCGGCATGCAGGCCGCAGCAGGACGGTATGGCAAGATCTGGCCCAGCCTATCGGATACGTTTGGACAACAGTCGGAGATCCACATCGACAGCGATCAAGCGCTGTTCAATGCGGATTGTTCCAAGAGAGTGGCGGCCTGTCCTCAGACGCCCGGCGGCTTTCCGATCTGACGCCTGAACGTGGCCGAAAAGAACGCCACCGATTCACTTCCGACTTACAAGTCAATTGCGCTGATCGGGTTGTGAGTTCCGGCCAGATCACGGTTGTCCGCAGTCCTGTGTCATGGCCCTCAGAATACCTCTGCCATGGCCCGATGAAATTTGGTTTGATCATTTCAAGCGGTGTTTGGGTGCTGTGCTGCCTTTGCGGCCATTAGGTAAAACTAAGCAACAGCATCCCGATGAGGGTTACATATTTTGCCAATTCTGCCCAATGCCGATCACCCTCATACCTTTCGGAAGATCGCCACACTCCGACAAATACGATGAAATTGTAGGGCAACGACAAGAGGTAACCGCCGGCTACCGCGGCAATGACCTGATCGGAGTCCAGCAAAAACAAGAACAAGAAGCTGGTGACCAGATTGACGATCACGCCGCCTATGACGGCCCAGTTCCAGAACACAATGTGAAGCGGCAAATCCCCGAGCCAAATTCGACGGACGATGCCGCGGTGTCTGAATCCCGATTTCTCAGTTTTCATGTCCATCACTGATATATCTGCGCCAAATCCTTCGCCTGAAACCTCGGCCGGCTACCGGCCCGATCCGATGATTTCTGCTCGACCCCTGACGCTTGCACTTTGGCAGAATGATCGTTTGAGCGAATAGATCTCTGATTTCATAACGAATATGTCTGCGACAATTCGCGCATACCGTCAAATTGGTAAGCTGTCGGAATTGCATACTTTGTTCCGTTCACCAAGCGGATGAAATATGTGGTAAACTGACAATCCGTCGATCGAAAATCTTACCCAACCTGCTGGCAAGCTTTACGGATTCAAATCACCGGCTCGCAACCGACGCTATAAGCACGGGCTGTTTCAGACGGCGGTATGATGATCAAACCCGATCCAATAATGCGCATGTTTCAGTTGCGTAATGTTTGTCTCTTTCCTCCAGAAAGAAGATACCGGCGGATATCGTACCGGACGATGCCATCGGCAGTGCAACCCCTGCCATTGCTGGCCGAAAGTCAGGTCAGGCTGCTGCGATAAACCGTATGCTCGGTTGTGTAAAACTGGATGGTCGAAGCGCCATTGGAGCCGCCAACGCCCAGCGCGCTGTCCTTGATGCCGACGAATGGAAGGTGATTTTGCGGAAAGCTCCCCGCGTTGACGTGCAGCATCCCGCTTTCGCTTTCGGCAATGAATTTTTCGACTATATGAAGCTGATCGGAATAGAGACAGGAAGACAGCCCGAAGGCGACGTCGTTGGCGATTGACAGGGCTTCGTCAATATCAGTGTATGGTATGACCGCCAGCACCGGGCCAAACACTTCATCGCGGGCGATCTCCATGTTGCGAGTCACATCTCCGAGCACAGTGGGCGCGTAGAAATAGCCGCCTGTCTCGTGGTCGACTTTTGTACCGCCCGCGACAATTGTCGCACCTTCAGCAACGGCGCGTTCCACAAAGCCAGCCACATCCTCCCACTGCGCGGCGCTGGACAACGGCCCCATCTGGGCGCCGTTGCTCGTGCCATCGCCGGGGGTGAGGGCCCTTGCCCGCCTGGCAAGACCCGCGACAACCGCTTCCTCCAGATCTTTGCGTACGATGACCCTGCTGATGGCCGTGCATCTTTGGCCGCAGACCGCAAAACCCGCAGCGATGATTTGATCCAGGGCGGTTTCCAGATCAAGGCAGTCGTTCACGATCACCGGGTTCTTGCCGCCAAGTTCCAGGCTGACCTCGGCAAAATGCGAGACCGCAGTCATGGCGACCTTTCGCCCGACGCTGACAGAACCGGTGAACGAAACCGCATCGACACCTGCATGCCCACAAAGCGCCTGCCCCAATTCACCGCCACCAATGACGACCTGGAACAGGTCATTGGGAAAGATCCCGGCCGCGATATCCCACATCGCCACCAGTGGTCCGGGCGACAGAGTGGCCGGTTTCTGAATAATGGCATTGCCATAGATCAATGCCGGAATGGCCTTGCGAACAGGTGTGCTGAATGGGAAGTTCCAAGGATTGATCCCGAGGATGACACCGCGCGGACGGCGAAAAGTATAGCTGGTGGTTCCGGCCAATTGCGACGGCAGAACCTCCCCTATCGGAGCGCCCGCACGATCGGCTGTGGCGCGCCCCTCGCCTACGGCCTTGGCAATTTCGCCTTTGCTTTCAACCAGCGTCTTGCCCATTTCACGAGTCATGCACAGGGCTATCTTGTCGGCATTGGTTTCAAGTTCATGGAGGAACAACTTCACAATCCGTCCACGCTCGGGCTGCGGGATGGCCGCCCATTCCTTTTGCGCCACCCTCGCACGGGCCAACAGGCCGTCCAGGTCGTTCATCGGCGTCTGGGAATAGCGCGCCACGGTCTCGGATGGGTTGGCGGGATTCTTGATTTCAAGGTGCATCGGGACCTCAGCTATATCAGGTCAGGAAGTCTGAAAGCGCGCGTTTGCCCGCGATCAGTTCGGCGATTGTGTGTTTATCCAGTTGGGGCCAGTCGGGCGGCACCTCGGGAACCCGCGGCAAGCGCAGGCGGCCCTTTGTGGCATCCACGCCGTCTGCACGGACAAAACGGATATCGTCACCGATACGTGCGATGTGATTCCAATCGTCCGCCGGTCCCGGAGCAGTCTTGATGATGTTGCGTCGCTTTTGGCTCGCGCGCACCTCGGCATCAAGCCTATCCGGTACCCAGCCTTCGCCAGACATGGATCTAAGCGATGCGACGGTTTCAGCATGCTTTTGATCATCCGCGAGATTGGTCAACTCGTCAGGGTCGGCTTCGAGATCGAAGAGTTGGTCCGGGTGACCATGAGTACGGATCAGCTTGAAGCGGCCTGACCGTATCATGCGACAGGGCACACACGGTCCAATAGCCAGGTAGTCGGAGACCGCCATGTCAGGATGGTCCGACGCTTTTTTCTGGATGAGCGGCAGAAGCGTCGTGCCGTCCGCGTCTTCCGGTATCAGATCGGTGCGCCCTGCTATGTCAAGAAAGCTCGGCAGAAGGTCAACGAGCGATACAACGGTGCCGACCCGCCGGCCGCCCGCCACCCCCGGCACACGGGCAATCAGTGGCACATGAACGGCCCATTCCCAGAACGCCTGCTTAAACCACATGCCTCGTTCGCCCAGCATTTCGCCGTGATCCGACGTAAACACGACGACGGTGTTTTCGGCCAGTCCGGTCTTGTCCAGCACGTCGAGAATGCGCCCGACCTTGTCGTCGATGTAGGAGATCATGGCGTAATAGGCGTGGCGAGTATCGCGGATATGATCGCGGGTGATCTTGTGACGGTGACGACCATGCGCAAAGAACAATGCCTTGGAGTGGTAGTCCAAAGCATCAAAAGCCAATTCGCCCACTTTGGGCATGTCGATTGCAGCGGGATCATAGCGATCCCAATGGTCCTGGCTGACGGTAAAGGGCGTGTGGGGGCTGGTGAAGGAAATCAGCTGAAAGAAGGGCTGTCTGTCGCTCTGACGCGCACGGTCATAGAGGCTGTGTATTGCACTGTGTTCAACCTCGTCGTCGTAGTCCTCCTGCATGGTGCGGATGCACGGCCCCGCCTCGACCACTCCGCTCAGCGCCGTTCCGGAGGGAACAAAGGATGGTCCGGCCTCCCAATCGGCGATCCATTGGTAATTCGCCGGGTAAACGTCAGTGACTGTCCGTTCATTAAATCCGTGCAACTGATCGGGGCCGATGAAATGCATCTTGCCGCACAACTCGGTCCAGTAACCGGCGTGTCGCAGATAATGAGCCATGGTGGGCTGCGAACTGGGCAACTCGTTGGCGTTGTCGTAAACGCCGATGGCTGTTGAAAGTCGCCCGCTCAGCATCGAGGCTCGGCTGGGCACGCAGAGCGGATTGTTGGAATAGCAGTTATCGAACACCATGCCCTCGGCGGCCAGCCGATCCAGGGCGGGCGTTTTGCAGACTCCGTTGCCATAAAGCGCCAGTGCCTGCGCGGCCAGTTGATCGGCCATGATCAACACAATGTTCGGGGCTTTGGTCATGCCAGTTGCTCCTCGGGATATTGGGCGTTACGACGCGACCCTTGCAGAATCATCTCGGCACCCTTGCTGCCGATCAAATAGGTCGGCGCATTGGTGTTTGCGGATGTGATCTTGGGCATGGCCGAAGCATCGACCACGCGCAGGTTATCGACCCCGTTGACCCGTAGTTCAGGATCGAGAACCGCTTTTTCGTCGCTGCCCATGCGGCAAGTGCCGGTGGGGTGAAACACGGTGCCTCCCATGTTTCGTGCGGCGTCGAGGATCTCGGCGTCGCTCTGATATTTCTCGCCGGGTACCATTTCCTTGTCCCAAAGGTCCCGGAACCCGGGCTGGTGGATAATCTCACGCAGAATCTTGACGCCTTCGACCATGGTGCGACGATCGCGTTCGGTCGACAGATAGTTGGGAGCAATCAGCGGGTCGGCCATCGGGTCGGCGGAACGGATGCGGACGTGACCGCGGCTTTCGGGATGGCATTGCCAGAAAGACGCAGTGAAACCGGAGTAGCGGTGCAAGGGCGTGCCGGGTTTGTCGACGGACAATGGCATAACGTTGAACTGAATATCGGGACGTCCAGGATCCGCAAGTGGCGTGCAGGCGCCGCCGCCGACCTGACCGGCCCCGACTGTGAGTGGGCCGATACCCTGCAACGCCCAGTCGATACCCATCTTTGCGAGTTTGACCGGATTGCGCACATCATCGTTCAGGGACCACTTCTTGGTCAGCCGCACGATCTGGCGCATCTGGTAGTGGTCCTGCAGGTTCGCACCCACCTCGGTGCTGTCCGCGACGACCGCAATTCCATGTTGCTGCAACAATGTGGCGGGACCGACACCCGAAAGTTGAAGGATTTGCGGCGACTGGATGGACCCCGCGCACAGGATGATCTCGGCATCCGCGCGGGCTTGATATGTCTGTCCTCCGGCGACCCATTCGACACCGGTCGCGCAGGTGCCGTCGAACAGGACCCGGGTTACGAGCACGCCGGATTTGAGCGTCACATTGCCGCGCGCCAGAGCGGGTTTGAGGAAAACCGATGCGGAACTGGCTCGAAAGCGCCTTCCGAGACTGAGTTGATAGGTTCCAACACCAAGCGTCGTCGACCCGTTGAAATCGTCGTTTCGCGGTAGCCCGTATTGCATCGCGGCGGCAAGCCAGGCCTCGCAGGCAGGGTTGCGGTGTCGCAGGTCCGAGACCGGCATGTCGCCCTCACGCCCGTGCCATTGGTCCTGGCCGCCCGCGTAACGCTCGATCCGGCGGAAATGCGGCAACACATCGTCCCAGGACCAGCCGGTCGCGCCCAGGTCCTGCCAGTCGTCGAAATCCTCATGCTGCCCGCGAATATAGATCAACCCGTTGATCGAACTGGACCCGCCGACAATCCGTCCACGCGGCCAGACGATCCCGCGGTGCCCGTCACCCTCGGACGGTTCGGTTTTGAACACGCGGCTGAAACGCGGGTCATAGATCGTGCGGAAATATCCCACCGGCAGTTTCAGCCAGGGGTTTGTGTCGCGCCCTCCGGCCTCCAGCACCAGCACGCGGCAGGCCGGGTCGGCAGACAGCCGATTGGCAATAAGAGACCCGGCGGAGCCGGACCCAACGATGATGTAGTCGTAGCCTTGTCTCATCGGGTTTGCTCGCATGTTGCAGTCAGAGTTCCGGGTGACTGCGCGCCCAAAAAGTCCGCGAATGTTTCAGCCGAAATGCCGATCCCCGGCGATTGGCCGAGGTCGATCTTGCCGGTCATTACCTCAGGCGAGAACAGATCCTCTCGGAGCGAATTGACATTGCTGTCGATCTCCAGAAGTCCATCGCCACCGGCGACCGCCAGAAGATGAGCCGAGGCCGCAAGTCCTATTCCTCCACCAAGAAAATGGGGGCAGTAGCGACGGCCTGAACGGAGGATGTTTCGAGCCACGGGAAGAGTGCCGCTTATCCCTCCCCACTTGCACAGGTCAGGCTGAAGGACACCGAAGGCGCCGCTCGCCGCCGCTCGCTCGAAATTGTCCTGCCCCATAATGTTTTCGCCGGCCGCCAGCGGTATTGGCGACGCCTGCGCCAGCACCTGCCAATCATGCGCCGAACTTGTTGCCAGGATCGGCTCCTCAAGCCAGCCCAAAGGAAACTCGGCAATCCTCGGCAGCATCTCGGTTGTTTCCTCGACTGTCCAGGCCTGATTGGCGTCGGTCATCAACTCGTCGCCATCGCGCAGCCCGTCGGAAATGCCGGCGAGATTCGCAAGGTCTGTCTCATCGCCGAATCCGATCTTGAGCTTGAAGGCGACATGGCCTCCAGCCCGGCAGCGCGCGACGGTATCCAAAGCGCCGGTGGGATTGATACCGCTGGCGTAGGTGCCGATGACGGAGGTGTTGCCGCCGAGTAGACGGTAGAGAGGCACATCGGCCCGGTTCGCCACCAGATCCCAAAGTGCCCCGTCGATCCCGGCCAGGCACTGAGCAACCGGCCCCTCCTCGCCCGCCTGAATGGCCAGCCGTTCGAAACGTCTGGTCAGCGTCGCAAAACAATCAGCTGGACCATCAAAGATGTGTTCCAGAAGCGCTGGGAAGATGACGGTTTCCAGAAGTCGCCCGCGATGCTCGGCTCCACAGGAAGGGAAGTTGCACCAAACCTCGCCAAGGCCCGCTGCGCCGTCCGAGGCTTCAAGGCGGATAAAAACGGCAGGACGGTCGAGCATGGTGCCAAACGACGTGCGCACCGGTGTCTCGCACGGCACGCGGAAAACGAACATCTCGGCGCGGGCGACACTGATCGACAGATCGGCCTGAACAAGGTCCGGAGCCAGCCACTCATGCATTTTCCGAGGCCTCTTCAAGATCGAAGCGGGCGTAGAGTTCCGGCGGAGCATCAGCCTCACGCATATGTCCGATCATCTCCGCGACAAGCCGCGCTTCGATGTCAGGCGCCACGATCGGGTTTTCCTGGCGGGGATCGTCTTCCAGATCGTAAAGCCGCGTCACCGTGTCTTCGAAGTCCATTCCCTGACACTCCACGGGCTCCCCCGAGCCGTTGACCCTTGGCTCCAACCGCAGAACCGGTGCTCCTTTGGTAAAAGAGAACGGATTTGCGAGCGTCGCACCGACCAGATCGCTGATTGCGAAGCGATTGGTCATGCGTGTGGGCATGAGGGTGTATTCATAGAGCCCTTCGGCAGTCAGTTTTTCTGGATAGCGGTGATAGGCATGACGGCCATCGGTCACGTTACAGGCCGCACCGAAGTAGCCGTAAATGGCCGAACTGCGGATTGGTGCATCATCGCTCAGGAGAGGCATAAGCGACTTGCCCGTCACATCCGATGGGATCTGATGTCCATGAAGCTCCATTATCGTCGGCATCAGATCGATGGTCTGGGTCAATGAACGCCGTCTTGAGCCACCTTGCCCGGCAAAATCAGGGTGGTAAATCAACAGCGGAATGCGAGCAATTTCTTCGTAAACAGGCATCCGGTTTTTCGACCACCAATCGTGTTCACCCAGGAGAAAACCGTGATCGGTGGTCAGGATCAGGCAGGTATCCTCCCACATTTCATGGGTGTCGAAGAAATCGAGTATCCTGCCGAAATACTCGTCGCACATGGTGGTCAATGCGGCATAGTTCGCCCGAATCTCGGCAATTTCCTCGGGGCTTTCCTCGACGCGCTTGTAGAACGGCCAATCCAGGATTGGCCCGGCATAGCCGGTCGGATATTTCTCCCGAAACCGCGGCGGGGCGTGAAAAGGTTCGTGCGGATCAAAGCATTCCAATTGCAAAAACCAGTTGTCCTCGTTGTGGTTCCGGGCCAGAAACTCCTGGCCCAAGGCAAAAGTCTGCGGTCCGCTGTAGTCCTGTTCCTCGCCCATATACTGACGGTTGATCATGTAGTTCACGCGATTGCGCTGCATCGGGTGATAATCCAATGTCAACCGGTCCAGGTCGGCATTAACATGTGCCTTCCAGCGGTCAATAGCCTGTCCGCGCACCAGTTCCCATGACGAATAGCGCGGGTGATAGGTAGCACCGCCATCAGCGAAGTAGTGGTGATGATCGGTGATGATGTGGCTGTAGGTGCCGTGTTGTTTCAAAAGTTCGGGGAATGAATCGTCGAAGGGCTCGAGGGGCCCCCAGCTGCGGTGAAGAAAGTTCAATCGTCCGGTGTGCAGGTCGCGGCGTGCAGGGATACATGGCAAGCTGCCGACATAGTGGGTGTCGAAGGTCACGGCCCGTTCCGCGAAGCGGGCGAAATTCGGGGTCATGACCGAGGTGCTGCCGTAGCATTCCATTGCATTGCGATTGAGGCTATCGAGAAGCACGAAAACGGTTTTCATCTTGTCGGATATCCTAATGCCTGGCTGCCGGTTGGATTTGTCGGGCCGCTCGACAAGCCGAACGACCCGAATTGATCAGTTACTGGTCCGCGCGACAAATTCCTCGATGCCCGGAACGCCGGCCTCGCGGTAATAGCGCAGGGCACCGGGATGCAGCGGTGCATTGAAACCGCCAAGAATGCTGTCCGGTGACACACGCTTCCAGGCCGGATGCACCGTCGACATGTGATCGAGATTTTCAAGCACGGTCTTTGTAGCCTGATAGACGATTTCTTCGGGGACATCGGCGCGGATCAGGAGCACATTGCCCAGACGATAGGACGGGACCGCCTCGGATTGGTCTGCATAGGTGTTGGCCGGCAGGTCACCCTCGGAATAGGCCGGAAATCTCGCCCGGATCGTATCCGAGACATCGGTGGGGATCGGAAGAAATCGGATCTCGTGCGAGGCCTTCAGCTTTATGATCGGTGGAAGCGGGATCGATCCATTCCACATGAAGGCGTCGATCTGTCCGTCTTTTAACATGTCGACCATAGCGGGCAGCTTGACCCGAAAATCCTTGAAATCCTCGCCCGGTGTCAAACCGATGGCGTCCAGCAATATCTCGGCGTCCAGCATCGAGGTTCCTCCGGGCTGCCCCATGCCGACTCGCTTGCCCTTCAGGTCATCCAGGCTCTGGATATCGGAATCGGCCAAAACCACAACATGCTGCACAATAGGCGCGATAGACATCCAACTGACGACCTGCCCGGGTTCGACATCCGCATAATCTCCATCGGCCTTGTAGGCCTCATATGCCAGTTTCGAATTCGAGAAACCGGCCTCAATATCACCATTGAGCATGAGCCGCACATTGGCCACATAACCCTTGGTGCCTTCTGCGGTCATCTGCACACCGTCGACGTTGCGGTTCACCAGATCGGAGATGCCTGCCGCCCATTGATAAGCCGTGTTGCCGACCGGGTTCGAGCCGATTGAAATGGGAACATCGGCGGCCATGGCAGGTATTGAGCCAAGGCCAAGGGCGGAAGCAACGGCCAGTGTCTTTAAGAGTTTCATATTATCCTCCCAGGGTGAGCGCCGGACCTATTGGTCCGGCCTTGGTTTAAGGCGTTGGTGCCTTTGATGACGGTACGGGCATGATTCTTTGCGTCGCACCAGCCAGAACGATGCAGGCGGCTCCGACAAGGTTGGTCACCATGCCGGGCATGATCAAAAGCAACGCACCTGCGAAAAGCATTCCGCGCGCCAGTGTATTTGCGCGCCCGAAAAACCAGCCCTGCAGAGCTGACGCCAGGGCCAGTGTTCCGACGATCCCGGTGGCAAATGGCATGATGAGTGTCGGAAGTTCACCGATCGCCAGAAGCCGGGGGTCGAAGACAAAGAAATAGGGAATGACAAAGGCGACAAGCCCATATTTCACAGCCACGAGGGCGATCCGCATCGGGTTTTCGCCCGAAAGTGCAGCGGCTGCAAAGGCGGCCAGAGCCACTGGCGGTGTAATCGCCGACAGCATCGCAGAATAAAATACGAACATGTGGGCGGCCAGCGTATTGACACCGAGATTAATAAGTGCCGGCGCGGCCAGCGTGGCCACCAATATATAGGCCGCCGCCGTCGGCAGCCCCATGCCGAGGATCAGTGAGGCAGCCATGGTCAGCATCAGTGCCACCATCAGGCTGCCACCCGAAAGCGTCACGATCAGACTGCTGAATTTAAGACCCACACCGGTCAGGGTAACCACGGCGATGATGATCCCGGCGGTCGCGGTCGCCATGGCGACCGGCAACACCGCCTCGGCAGCTGAACGACACGTGGCAATGATCTTTCTTGGGGTCAGCCAGGTCGAGCGACGGATACAGGACAGCAGGACAAGCACGCATATTGCCCAGAGCGACGAATACATCACCGAGTATCCGCTGACCAGAAAGGCCACGAAAGCCGGAATCGCGATCAGCACATGCCCGCCTTCCATCAAGGCGGCACGCGCTGACGGCAGTTCGCTTTCTTGCATCGGCTCCAGCCCATTCTTGACTGCTTCCAGATGCACGGCCGCGAATACAGCGATGTAAAACAGAGTGGCGGGGATCACCGCTGCCGTGGCGATCTCGGTATAGGGCGTCTCGATGATATCGGCCATCAGGAAGGCAGCGGCTCCCATGATTGGCGGCATGAGCTGGCCACCGGTCGAGGCCACCGCCTCAATCGCCGCAGCCACCCGGGGCCGGTATCCGCCGCGCTTCATCAGCGGGATCGAGATCGTGCCGGTGGTCAGAACGTTGGCGACAGCTGTGCCCGAGATCATTCCCATCAGACTGCTGCCCACGACTGCCGCCTTGGCGGGGCCACCGCGTGAGCGCCCCGTCAAAGCCACCGCAATGTCCATCAGAACCTTTGACGCGCCGGTTGATTCCAGCAACGCACCCAGGATGACGATAAGAATGACGAAGGTCGCACTAACGCCGAGGGGTGTGCCAAATATGCCGTCGGCACCCAGGTAGACCTGGCTGAGGACTCGTTTCAGCCCATAGCCTCGATGCGCTATGTCGCCCCAAAGATAATTGCCCCAAAAGGCATAAATCAGAAACAGCAATGCAAGAACCACCATCGACCATCCAATGGTCCGACGGGTTGCATCCAACAGGATGACGACAGCAATCCCGGCAATCCAGATCTCCGGATCGGTCATTGCGCCATAGCGGTTGACGACGGCATCGTAAAAGACGGTTTGGTAAAGAGCGGCTGAGGCACCGAGGACCGCCAGTCCCACCAGCACCGCTCTGCGTGCCATGCTGCCGTCTTGCGCAAATGCGGACAGATAGACCAGCAGCATAGCCAGCGCCAGATGCGTACCTCTCTGGATAACATCCGGAAAGACACCGAATGCAGCCGTGTAAAGGCTGAACGCAACCAGGATTGCCGCAACCAGATTCGAGATCTGACCAACAATTGGGATCGTCTTGTTCATAGAACCACTGCTTCCGGGACATCGGTTTCGTCTTCCGAACCCGGGAGCGTCTTGTCGAGAAGCGGCTCAATATTGAGCGATGAGGAAAAGAAATGGGCCGACAACGCAAGGCCAGCGGCGGCTTCGGCTGGCTGCATGATCTCGTATTCATGGCCGGTCACGATGCGCGCTGTCACACCAGTGGCACGAAGCTGCTCCTTGAACGCTGCACTATATGCGGCATTCCGACCGAGAGGACCAGTCAAGATCACGGTATCGGGGTCTTGCACCAAAATTGGTGCGGCGCTGTGAAACCCAAGTTCTTTACCGGCTTCGGCCAGGGCGCCGGTGGACTTCGCCTCGCCACTGTTGGCACGGATCAGAACGTCACGTAACTGGTCTCCTTGCATTTGGACATTTTCAAGCTCGTTGTTGGTTTCAGCGGACATTCCGAGCCGCTCGAGAACCGCAAGGCCTGAAGCAACTGTTGTGAGACAGCCTTTCTTTCCGCAACCACATAGCTTGCCGTCGGCCTTCGCCGGGACATGTCCGAATTGACCCGCCTGGTTCTGATTTCCGCGGCTGACCTCGCCGCCGCTGATCATGGCTCCACCAAGGCCCAGTGCTGCCCGGATCAGGACAACGTTTTCCATGCCACGGCTATTCCCAATTCGGGTCTCGGCAACGACGATGGCACGGTTCACGTTTTCAATGACAACCGGTACGTCGAACCGGCGCTCAAGACTTTGCTTCACGTTGAATTCGGGCCACCCCAGATAGGGCGAATGCGTCCAGATCTCTCCCGACGCATCCAGATATCCCGCGATCGCCACGCCTGCTCCAATGACACGGCGTTTGTCGCTGACATTCTGCGCAACAATTCGATTAGCAGTTTCCGTAATTTCATCCAGGGTGACAGCCGGATCTGACAAATTCGACGGAAAGACGTCCTCCCGTGCGATAACATCGCCCGCCAGATTGCAAAGCGTAACGCCCGTATTGAAGGCCAGTACGCCGATGCCGAGTACGTATCCACCATCAGCATTGAGGCGCAGGCCGCAACGTTTTCGTCCCCGACCACCACTTTCCAAAGCACCGGTTTCAACCAGCAATCCCGCGCTGATCAGTTCCTGCGAAATGCGTGTCACGGCCGGCGTGGTCAAGCCAGCCAGTTCGGCCATTAATGTCCGGTCGATATCCGGGTGATCCAGCGCAAGCTTCAGCAGGATCGCACGGTTCGTACCGCGAACGCTTTCCTGAGGTTTGAGAAAATGGGGTGTGGGTGTGGTTCCTCTCATAATTTATTAATTACTGCAATTAATTATATGAGTCAACAATCACAAACCTGGAACGATCGTCCGCCACGAGAAAAATTAGCGTCCATACGCACGAGCGGATGTTTCGTGGAAAAATAAGTATGAAGCTGAACGGGTTCGTTCAGCGCCGGCCCTCGCAAACAGATGCTCAGGCAATGATGAGGTGACGTTTTGGCGGCAGGGTGATTTCAGCTTGCGGGTCGGTTTTTGATCAAGCCAAACTGCTGAGCCGGTAGTTTGTTTTGACTGGCCGTTGGTTTTTCCTTCGATCACATTGGCTGAAAGTGGTCGAAGGGACAGGATTTGAATCCTTTGGATTCGCCGCCGACTCCATCCTTGGAGGTACCGAATGGTTTTCCGGCACAACGATCACCTCGGGAATGCATGCTTAGAGAGTCCCGGGTTCCAGCTCTCTGATGACAGCCCCGAAGCTTTCATAGATTGTGAAACGCCATTGGCACTTTGCTTCGGAACGTTTCGCACATAAAGCCACTCCGGCGCTCCGCCATGGCTCCGCGCATTCATCGCCAAAGACAACAAATCGCTGGTGGTTTTGGTGCTTTGTGCGACCGCTCCAGCCCTTCGAGCACAGCTCCCGGGGCGTTCGTCGCTCGAAAAGATCCATTAGACCTTTCCGTTGAAGCACTCTGCGCTTCAACCGCTCCCCACCCCCATTCGATGATCAATAAGACTGTTAACGCATTGATTTCATCGCGATTTTAACTGCGACAATACGCGCATGCCGTCAATATTCTAAGTCTTTGAATTGGTAAAAACTTCCGGAAATCCAGCTGTCGTGGCGAGCCGCGCGCGGAAGCGCGCGGCACGGATCGCTAGAGCCCCGTGCGGGGGTGCCGGCGGAGCGCGGAAACAGAGCGGGTTGGTTCAGTCATTGGGAAATTTGCCGACATGGACGGAGCGTGCCTCGCGATAACGCGTATATGCGTCGTTTAATACGCTGCGATCGGCAGAAGATGGCTCAAACAGACGGCCGGTCAGACTGTGTTCCGCTGCCACTTGCACGAATGGATAGTCGCCCACGGCAACCGCACCGAGCCAGGCCGCACCGCGCGCGCCGAACTGGCTGCCCTGCGGCACCTGCACGGGTTTGTCGATAAGATCGCAGATCATCTGCACCCATCGATCATTGCCAGCGCCGCCGCCGGTAAGCAGCATTTGTCTGCCCTTAAATGAAAGCGCCTTGAGCAGGTCCGCCATGGCAAAGGCTACACCCTCGATGACGGCCCGGAACATATGCGCGCGCGTGTGCCGCGGCGCTAGTCCGGTAAATTGAGCGCGGGCACCTGGATTAACGATCGGTGCGATAATGCCGCTGTCTGACAGGAATGGAAGATAACTCAGGCCGGAAGCGCCAACCGGTGTTTCGTCCAGCATGGCATCAAGAAGCGCAAAGCGATCTTCCCGGTCCGCAAGGTCAGGAGCAAGCGTCGCAAAGGCCCAGTCAAGATTGTGCGTGCCGGCCGCATTTGCCATGGCGCGGTACCACCCCTTTCCGGGCAGCGGAAACAAGAGCCCGATACCCGGTGGCTCAAACATCGGTTCATCATGCACCACGCCCACCATGCAGGCCGTTCCAAGCACCGCAAGCGCCGAACCGGGTTGCGCAGCGCCTGCGCCGATCATCGTGCAGGGCACATCACCCGCGCCGATGGCAACAGGCAAACCTTCGGGCAAACCGGTCTGGTCTGCTGCCTCCGCATTCAGCAGCCCGGCAACGCTTTCGCTGTCTGCAACCGGCGGCAGAAGACCGGCGTAGTCCTGCAGACCAAAGAGGGCGATCATGTCATCGGACCTGGTGCGCTGCCGCGTCGAGCCGGGGATGACGGCAGCCTCCGTGCGGTCCGTCGCAATTTTCCCTGTCAGGCGAAACCGCAGATAGTCCTTGAAGCTGATCACATGGCGCGCTTGCTGAAGCACCTCCGGCTCCTGACGGGCGAGCCATGCCAGCACCGGAAGTGTACAGCCGGTTTGAAGCACGCATCCGGAAGATGCGAATATGGCGTCATGGAAGGTCGGGTCTTGGGCGCTGAGTTCGTCGATCAGCGATTGAGAACGGCTGTCTTCCCAGGTGATCGCGGCGCGCAGCGGCTGGCCCTCGCCATCGAGTACCCACGCACCGATCATCGCCGAGGACAGACCGAGACTGCGTATCGCCCCGCGCTCCACCCCGGCATGGTCAAGAACCTTTCTCAGAACGGCGCAGCTGGCTTCCCAGGCTTCGTGCGGATCAATCTCGCTCCACCCCGGCTGCAGACGACTGACCGCTGTTCGCCGCTCGGCGACGGCGACTTCATGACCTTGAGCATCGAACACCGCTGCCTTTGTGACGGATGTGCCCGCATCCAGGCCAAGATAAAGCGGGGCGCTCAGCTCAGCCATTGCGGCGCCCTTGCTGGTAGATGATTGCTGCGGCAGCGATCACGAGCCCCTGCATGATGAGCTTGCCCGGCTCACCGACCCCGAAAACCGTAAGCAGGTTCAACACCGTAACGAGCAGTGCGGTGCCCAGCACGGTACCGACCGCCCCCCCTGCCCCGCCGCCGAATACCGCCCCGCCCAGAATGACTGCGGTAATGGAGCTGAGTACATAGTCGGCCCCGAGATTAATGCTGCCGACACCGATCAGCCCCGACAGAAGCACGCCGCCGCTGGCAGCGAAAAATCCGCAAAGCGTGTGGGACACCAGCAAAGTCCTGTCTACCGGAAGCCCGCTGAAAAGCGCTGCAAAGGGGTTGTCGCCGGCTGCATAGATAAAGCGGCCGAGAGCAAGCCGTCGCATGATGATGAATGCAGCGACCGCAAAACCCAGCCAGACCAGACCGGCGACAGGCACAATACCGACACGGCCTCTGCCCAGCCATTTGACCAGATCGGAAATGGACGAGCCCGGAGCTCCTCCCGTGTAGAGAAAACCGATACCCGTGATGATGGCTGCGGTACCCAATGTGACGACAACCGCCGAGGCGCGCAGCTTTGTGACCAGGACACCGTTGATGAAGCCTATGAACGTTCCTGCCGCAAGCGCGACGATAATCGCCAAGAGGGGGTGATATCCGCTCCACATGGCATGGGCGAGTATAAGATTCACGAAAGCGATATTGGCGCCGACCGACAGATCAAGAGACCGGTTGGCGACCACGAAGGTCTGTCCGAGGGCGACGATGCCGATGGAAGCAGCCTGACGAAGCAGGATCATGAGAAAGGGCAGCGACAGAAATTGCGGCTGGGTGAAAGCCGCGAGTACAGCGACCGCGATCAATCCCCAAAAAGCCGGCGGTAGATTGCGCAAGGTACGCGTCAAAGTCCTGCCTCTTTGCGACGGAAGAGGCTGACCGCAGCGATCAGCATCGCCCCTTTGAAAACAAACTGATAGTAGGGCGATATATTGGCGAGGTTCAGACCGTTGTTGAGTAGGCCGATTATCAACACGCCGGCAATGGTGCCAATGGGTCCGCCCACCCCGCCGGACAACAAGGTTCCGCCCAGCGCAGCACCCAAAATGCTGTCCAGACCAAGGGCAATCCCGACATTCGGGTCACCTGACGCCAGCCGCCCGGTCAGATATGCACCGGCGATGGCAGCGCACATTGCGGAAATGACATAGGTTGATATCCGTATGGAGGGTGCATTGATGCCGTTGATCCACGCCGCCTGCGGGTTCTCGCCCGTGGCGTAGAGTCTCAAGCCGTATTTTGTGCCGTGCACCACCCATATGGACACCGCAGCGGCAGCAATGATCCAGTAGAACCCCGCGGGAAGGCCAAACAGTGTGCCGGATGCCGCGGTAACCAGAACCTGAGGCGCGATGCCGCCAGGTGTCGGCAGAAGGATCAGCGCGATGCCCTGCACGATCGAACTGGTTGCAAGGGTCATGATAATCGGATGGACACGCAGATAGACGCAGCCGAGCCCATTGACCAGGCCGACCGTCACCGCCGCGGCAAGGGCCAGGGGCAATTTGAAAACATCGGGAAAATCCAGCGTGAGGATGGCCGTGGTAAGCGAGATAACCGCGCCGACGGAGAGATCAAAACCGGCGCCCAGAAGCACAAAAGTCTGCCCTAGCGATACGAGAAAGAGCGGTGCGAGTTGACCCGCAAGATTTGCGATATTGGTTGTCGAAACAAACCGTTCGCCCAGAAAGAGCGAAAGGAAGAGCAGCATGAGCCCCAGAATCATGAAGGAAAGCATCGCCCCGCGCTGGCGGAACCAGAAGGCATCCTGCTGCAGACGTTGAACAATGCCGCGATGTGTTTCCTTGCCTATCATGGTCAGGCGGCCTCGGTCTGGCCGCCATCGAGGCTGGCGGGCAAGGCCGCTCGCAAGAGTGAATCTTCCGTCGCTCCCTCCGCAGGCACATCGCTGACGAGGCCGCCATCCCGGATGACAAGCAGACGGTCGCACAAGCCAATCAGTTCGGTAAGCTCGCGCGAGGTGACCAGAATTCCATTGCCCTGCTGAGCAAAGGCCCGCAATTGCCGATAGATTTCGCGCTTTGCGCCGATATCGACGCCGCGCGTCGGCTCTTCGCACAACAGCACATGCGCCCCGGCAAGAAGCCATCGCCCGAGCACGACCTTTTGCTGGTTGCCACCGGAAAGTTCGCTCACCGGCGTCCTCGCATCCGGTGCCTTGACGGCAAGTCGGGTCATGATGTCCCGCGTGACTTCTCCAAGTGAGGGCGTCAGCGCAAACAGGCCACCACGAGCCACCTGCGCGCTTTGCATGTTGTCGGCGATATCCAGCGAAGGAAACAGCCCGTCATCCTTGCGGCTTTCCGGGACCAGGCCGATTCCGGCGGCGATGCGCTGGCGAGCCTCGATATCCGAGATATCCCTGCCTTGAAGGGTCAGGGATCCGCCACGCCTCTGGTCAAAGCCCGCCAAGGCCCGTATCAGTTCCTGCTGGCCCTGAGCCTCCAGGCCGGCCACTCCGACAATCTCGCCAGCGCCGACGGTCAAATCCACCGGCCGCTTCATCGCCTGACCCTGATAGTCTTTGGCCTCCAGGAGCACGGGGCCGATGCTTGCCGCCCGGGCCTCGAACAGTTCCGCTATGGGACGCCCGACCATGCCTTCGATCACTTCATCCTCATTGGTCAGCGCGGTCGGGACACACCGGACGAATTCGCCGTCTTTCATGATGGTGATGTCATCGCACAGCGTGAATATCTCGGCCAACCGGTGAGAGACATAGAAGATGGTTTTTCCATCGTCCTTCAGTCTTTCGATCAAGGCAAAGAGAATGTCGACTTCATGCGATGCCAGGGCTGCTGTCGGTTCATCGAAAATAAACACACTTGCTTCGGCAAGAACGCCCTTGGTGATCTCCACCATCTGTTGCTGCCCGACGCCAAGCGAACCGACACGTCGGTCCGGAGCGATGTTAAGCTCGAGTTCGGACAGGGCTTTTTCACTGCGTTGCGCAAGTTCGGTTTTGGTCATTGCATGACCAATATCGCCCTCCCGGCCCAGGAAGAGATTCTCGGCCACCGAAAGGTTGGGCAACAGCGAAAACTCTTGAAAGATGGTTGAAATCCCGGCACGACGCGCGTCAAGCGGATGGTTCAGTCTGAGGTCCTCGCCATCCTTGACGATCCGCCCCTTGTCGGGCCGAACCACGCCCGACAGGATCTTCATCAGGGTGGATTTTCCCGCCCCGTTTTCACCCACAACAGCGTGGCACATGCCGCGCAGCCCGGTGAGCTGCATATCCTTCAGCGCATGAACCTGGCCAAAGCTTTTACTCAGGCCAGATACAGCGATCCTTGGACGAGCGGCCGTCACCGGATGACACAGTGTGCGTTTGATGTACGCAAGATGAGTCGTTCCTCAGGACAGTCTTCAAATATTGTGCCGGCAAGACAAGACCGCCTCGCTGTTCTTACTGGCCGTACAACTCTTTGAGTTTATCATCGGGAAGGATTGTGCCAACCCAATAGGAGTCATTGAGGTCCGGGCGATAAAGCTCCTGGAGATTGTCGGCGGTATATGGCTCGGCGATCACCTGATATTCTGTGTAGATATCGTCCCCATTGAGAACGCCGACTGCTGCTGCAACACCCTCGGCGACCATCCAGGTCGGGTTTTGCGGAGCGATCGAGTCAAAGCCCTTGTCCTTGTTCTCGACCCAGGCGCCAAAGAAGCCATTGTTCGCCTCACCCGTCATGGGGACAAGGTCGCGGCCAAGCTCATTGAATACCTCGATACAGGCCTGGGTCATCGCACCGCCGGAAGACCATACGCCGTCGATCTGCGGATGCGCCAGTGCAAGGCTCTCGCAGGCCTGACGCGCCTGGTCGTACGCCCACTGGGCGTATACTTCGCCGACGACTTCAATATCGGTACCTTCAAATGCGCCTGCAGCGCCATTCCAGCGATCGGTATCGACGGAAATACCGGCGATCCCGCGCAATGATATGATCTTGCCTTTTCCATCGAGCGCATCGACCAGGAACTCGCCGCCATCACGCCCGAATTTCACCTGGTCGGCCAGGATTCGGACGGTGGCCTTTTCCGTTTCAGCGTCCGCGGCGACAATGATCACGGCAACGCCGGCATCATAGGCACGCTCCAGGACGGGCACGATCGCCACCGGCGACGTGGGATTGATCACGATGGCATCGACACCCTGTGCCAGCATGTCTTCAACATCGGCGACCTGTTTGGCGGGATCGAAGTTTGCATTCGTGACAATGTATTTTTCAATTTCCGGGAACTGGTCTGCCCGCCATTCAGCCTCTTCAAGCAGCTGAATGACCCAGCTGTTTCCCGTAAAGACATTCGAGAATCCGATCGTGTAGGCGCCGTCGCGCCGGCTTTCGTATCGGGACGTATCCACCAATTTTGCTCCTTCGGCAGGCCCGAGGCCAGGATGCAAAGTGACGTCGCTGGAGGCTGTGCCGGCTGAGGCGAGGAAAGCGATGGTGGCGGCAGCAAGAATTCCGGAGCGTTTCATAATGGTCCCTTTCGGCGTCTTGGTATCGGCTGATTCCGCGTTACGGCAGCGCGACTGGCAAAAGTCTAAAAGAACATTATCCACCGAACTTGAAATTGTAAAGATTTTCTTTCTTGACTTGTTTTTTTCTAACCTTTTGTTTTTTATGAAAAAAATTTTGGGAAATATTTTCTTCCTGTCAAAAAAGCGATTGCCCGGGCTTCAGACCCGCTTTTATCTTTTGCAGCAGGTCCTCGCGATCAAGCGCAGCGCTTTGGCCGATATGGAAAGCCAGCAACCCGATCACATAGTGGTAGGCGAAATGGGAAATGGAGGGTGTGTAGATGTCGATTTCCTCAAATACCGATATCTCCAGATGAAGATGCGCCTCACGCGAAAGCGGCGTGTGGGGCGCAGTCATGCAGATCACCTGCGTGCCCTGCTCACGCGCCATGCGCGCCGCATCCAGGACCTCCTGCGAGCGCCCGGTATGGGAAATGCAAATGGCCACATCATCGGGCTGAAGCAGGCTTGAGGATATGCGCGCGAAATGCGGATCGGCATTGTAGGTCGCATCGAAGCCAAGCCGCATCAGACGCATGGCCATTTCGTTTGCGATGAGGCCGGAGATGGCGACGCCGAAAATCACGATACGCCGGGCTGAACGGATGGCGCCGATCACATCCACCAGCGCTTCCGCGTTCAGGCGCGAAAAAGTCGAGTTCAGCGCAGAAACAACCTGTTGGAGATAGAGATATTCCAGGCGGCCTTCCGCAAGCTCCGCCTCGTCCAGCGCCTGCACGGATTGATGGTAATACGGACTTTGAGCGCTTTTCGCCTGGGCAATGGAGAGCTTGAGTTCCCGAAACCCTTCAACGGCAAGCGCGCGGCTGAAGCGCGTAAGCGATGACGGCGAAACCTCGGCCGCTTCTGCAACCTGTGTAATGGAACTGCGAAGAAAGAAATCCGCGTCCGACAGAATAAGATCGGCAATGCGTTTTTCTGCCTTTTTCAGGCGCGGATAGGTCGTCGCTATACGGCTGAAGATATCGTTCATGGCAACATACCGCTCAACAGGACCGCAGCACTCGTTGGGTCAGGCGGCACAGGTTTTATTCTGACGCGCCGCAGATTTCGTTGACTGCGTCGCACATGGACTGAACAAAGATCTCCAGCATGGCCTCGCCCTTTTCAGCCGTCGCAAGCGTCGCATCACCGAACACACCGCTTTGGCTCAGTTCACCCATCGGCCTGCCGCCCATGAAATAGCCCTTGTCCGCGGGCGGATACTCCCGCACGGCTTTGGACATGTCGACAAGCTCCGGCGCCACGGCGAGCATCAATGACGTTTCAAACTCGCAGGCATGCACAATACCGTTCCAGGTCGGACTTTTGCAATGCTCCCCCATCACCGTGGCCAGGTCAGGATAGAAGAGGCGCCACACTTTGACGTCCTTGTGATCCCAGAGGCGGCGCGCCGCCTGCTTCATGGTGGATGCGTTGGCTTCGTGCCCATTGATCAAAAACAGGTGCCGTACACCGTGGCGTGCCAGACTTTCTGCAACCTGGACGACAACGTCTTCGAGCGTTCTTGATTCAAGGCTGACCGATCCAGGATCATCGCGCCAGACCCAGGAATAGCCGAAGGGCATTGCGGGAAGCACGGTCGCACCGGTGATTTCCGCCACGCGCTTCGACAGAGCCTCTGCGAGTATGATGTCCACACCCAGCGGCAAATGCGGGCCGTGTTGCTCCGTCGCCCCCATGGGTAGAATGGCAACCGGACACTGCTTGATGCGCTCTGCAAACGCTGCGCGTGACAGGTGCTTGGCTTCAACGGTCATAACAGTGCACCTCGTCGCTCAACGCCGAACTTTGCCCGCTTCCAAGCTTTCAATACAAGCTTGACGCTTCTCTGAATCAGGGCCACACCGTACCAAAGCATGGTCAATACGCAAAGTTTTTCCATAAATGATATTCAGTCTTTTCAATTGGCCGCACTTCAGTTAGCTAAAGTTTGAAAATCTTTTTCATAGGAGGCCGCAACATGACGTTTGTACGGACCGTCAACGGTGACATCAACCCCAGCGAGATGGGTGTAACCTACTGCCACGATCACATCTACTGCGTTCCTCAGCTTTGGAAGGAAAAAGGAGATAATGATCTTTTGTTGGATGATGCTGACGCATCCAGGGCCGAGTTGCAGCTCTTCGCCAATGCGGGCGGCAAGACCATTTACGACGCCACCGCCATCGATTACGGCCGAGACGTCGCCACGGTCAAGCGCATCGCCAACGAAATCGGCGTCCAGATCATTGCCACGGCCGGGTTCAACAAGTCGCTGATGTGGCCTGGCACCATGAACGATGGCAAACGGACCTTCAATGAATGGATCGGCTCGCTGTCACGCAAGGAACTGGCGGAACACGTAACGCGCGAAGTCACTACGGGCATGGACGGCACCGACATCAAAGGCGGCGTGGTCAAGTTCGGCACAGGTTACAACACCATATCCGAGTTGGAAGTCAAAACCGTTTACGCGGCGCTCGATGCGCATAAGGAAACCGGCGCACCCATTCACGCCCATACCGAGCTTGGGACCATGCCTTTGGAGCAGTTGGACCTGCTGCATCAGGAAGGGGTCGATCCCCGATATCTGACGATTGCGCATCTCGACCGCAATCCGGATCCATGGGTGCATCGGAAAGTCGCCGACACCGGCGCATTCTTTTCCTTCGACGGCATCACCCGCGTAAAATACTATCCCGAGAATGTGCGGACCCGTTGCATTCTCGATCTTGTGCGCGCGGGCCACGAGGATCAGATCATGATTGGCGGGGATATCGCACGAAAGACCATGTTTGCCAGCTATGGAAAGGGCGGTCTGGGCATGGGCTTCATTCTGGAGAAATGGCGCCCCCGCTTCGTTGAGGAGGCCGGCGAAGCCGGCTTCGATGGCGAGAAACTGCTCGAGAAGTTCTTTGTGGCAACCCCTCAGAGGGCATTTTCCTTCTCACAATGACTGCGAACAGGCTTCCGGGGTTGCATCGAATCAGATGGCTGTCCCGGCCTGCCCGTTGAAGGTGCTCTTCTGGCGGCGAGAGACAACTGCGGCCTGTCACCTTTAACAGAAGAATCCGCGATCTGCGTGTTTGTTGCGCGGGCAACTGCAAGCAGTTGACGTCGGGCTCTATTGGAACCACCGCCAGAACAAATATCGGCGGCTGAGGATTTGCCGTCGCCGTTTGATGGGCATTGTCAGAGGAAACGCGTTGATCTGATTGGTTGGTACACGTAGCTTCGGCAAATGACCCACATCAGTCCTTTTCGCTCATAATACGGAAGCGAATTCAGCAGCTGAGATCCTTTTCGAATTGACAATGGCATCCAGACGAGATGCTCGTGAAGATCGAAGGCGGAACTCACCATCTGTGGCGAGCCGTCGATCATGAGGGCCAAGTCCTTCAAGCAGTCGTTACCAAGAAACGGGACATGAAAGCAGCTTTGAAACGTCTACGGAAATTGCTGAGGAGATGTGGCGAGCCCAACACGATTTTACCGACAAGCTTAAATCCCATCAGGCAGCTCTATGTGAACCTGGAATATCAAGCCACGAAACCCATGCCGTTGGATCAACAATCGAACTGAGAATTCCCATCTGCCCCTTCGAAGATGAGAACGGTCAATGCAGCGGCTCAGGCTTAAGCAGAGTCTACAGAAGTTCGCTGCAATCCATTATTCAGTTCACAATCACTTCAACCAGGAGCGTAACCCCTACTCCAGATCAAACTTCAAGCAGAACCGCACCGCCGCACTTGCAGAATGGCGGCAGCTCATTGCGTCCTGGCCCCTGTCCTCACCTACCATTCGTAGACTGGTTCGAGTTCGTCTGACAGCACCATCCGGTGGTCATAAAGAAAGCTGGCGGTCCCTGCCGGCGATACGTGGGCGTACATCCCGTCCCGGTCAGCTACCTTGCACGGTTTTGCTCTTCCTTTCAGACGCTTAAGCTCTGAATCGGTGAGCATACGACCTCCTTTGGCGCAAAAGTACGGTCAGCCCTTTTCAGGGCCGTTCTCAAGACATTTTCTCAATAAATTCAGCTAGTTCGCTTTCGAAAGTACCGTCAATAATTCTCGCTTCACCGCGATATCGGCACCTGGCGGACATTCGATGGTGATAGAAAACTATTTAATATCAATTGTTTGTGAAAATTCCGGTCAATCGCGCGAAAACCAGATCCACACGCGACCGTTCCAGCCCTTCGAGCGCAGATCCCAGGGCGTTCGTCGCTCGTGAAGTGCCACTGGCACTTCACGTTGAAGCGCTCTGCGCTTCAAACGCTGCTCACTCCCACTCAATGATCAATCAGTTGCCTAATATTCTGATATTCTTACGTATTTTCCTGTGACAATTTGTGCATACCGTCAGATGTGCCCTCAATCTCCAAGTCATTGAAATATCTTGGCTTAATCTGTGCCCTCAATCGCACGACCCGATTTAGACTTGATGCACGGGTTCAATTCGCGGGCTCGTAGCCAACACAGCCAGCAGGGGCTATTCTCAGCGGTGACATGATGATCCCCTTGGCCGTGTTGCATTTCAGTTGCGACGGGCTAGAACGCATCTCATCTGCCTCGAATGACAGTGTCTGAGTGCTGCCTGGAGTTTGAACCAAGCCGACAATTGGTCGACGCCTATTCAATGCCAGACATTTCACTAATCAATGACGTCACTCAACATCTAAAATGTCGCTCCGACTGAAAATCCTACCACGACAGCATCGTCAATGCTGGATTTGCCATCGGGATTTAGAACGAACTGTACATCCGGCTGCACATAGAACGCCGGCTGGATCTGGGCGCGATAATTGACTTCAAGGATGGTTTCCGCAGTCTGACCGGCAAGATGCTCGCTGAATACGCCCGTGGCAGCAATAAAGGAGAGGCTATCGTTCGGACGGCTGTCAATAAGCCCTACATAACTCAAGCCTCCTGCAGCCATGAACATGATTTCATTAAGATCGGGCGGTGCGTAGCTAAGGGCCAGCCAGGCCCATAATCCCCTGGAATAGCTATCGTCCGCGCTGTAGAGCATCTGTTCGCCCATCGCATAAACGCCCCATGTGTTGCGTTCACTGGCACCCGTCTGCAGATTGGTCAGGCGCTCGGTGTCGTAATAGCCGCCAACCTTGTAGGTGCCTGGTAAACCCGTTTGTGATGCCCTATTGCCGACATTCACACCAACCTCTGAAATTGCAAGAACACCCGACCCGTCCGGCGCTCCAAACTCAACACCGTGCTCACTGGGATCTCCGAGTGAGGGATAAACCAGATATGCGCCGGTCTGTGCGTACCAGCTATTTCCGGGTTTCACCTTCACTCGGCCACCCCAGACAGCATTTGGGTAGGTTGGGAAGTTAATGCTACTCGCCCCGGCAATCGGGTTACCGCAGATACCCTGATTGAGCGAAGTACAGGCAGTGGCAAGCGTGGCGAAATCTTCGCCGGTGATGATCCGGCCACCAACCAGTTCTGTGGTGTTGTTGATCAATTGCGCGCCAAGGGCGAGATGAACGAGCCGCGTCGAAGGTCCGGGTTCTCCTGAAGATGACAGTTGGACGGGAAAGTGGTTGCCGACATAATTCGGCGACAGGCCGGTGTTTCCCGTTCCCAGGTTGAAAGAGGTAGTGAAATAAATCCGTTGCTCCATATCAAGCAGGCGCGAGAAATCCACGAACGTCCCGAAGTTCCAGCTGCCGATCCAGCTTGCCCCGTCCGGAGTCTGTCCACCGATTGGATTTGCGGCAAACTGGCCGGAGTAAGCAGCAGAAAAGGAGATACCCCTCAATTCCAGGTCATCGCGCAGACCGCCCCAGCTTCCCAGCACATTGGGAGCTTGCCAATCGCCTGAAAACCAACCCCAATCTTGCCCGGGTGTCCACGTTCCCGGATGGAGCCAGGGTGTCGCCGTTTCCGGCCCTGCCGTGTCCCATCTCGCGGGATTGAATTGGCTTGATTTGATCCAAGGATTGATATCCGCCCAGGAAGGAGTCACACCCGCTGATAATCCCATGATCACCAGCGTGAAGGCGAGGCCTCGGAAGTGATGTCTCTGCAGATGTACCGACATTGGATGGCCTTGCCCTTCATTTGCCCAATAACCTGTTTTGCCAAAATCCGTGGCGCGGTTGCGGGCGTTGTGTGATTTATGAAGCTGAAGCCGCAAGCCCAGGCAAGCGGCTCCGCGAATATATTTTCATTGCAGTTTTCAATGCTGTATTCTTCACAGCGCACGGTTCTGACGTCCGAAAACTACGAATATCGATCCTGTCTATCCGCCAACACCTGAAGCCTTTCAGCATTCTGCTCCTCCCAAAGATGGTGTCTACTCGTTTTTCGGGGCCAAGGGTGCACCACCGGGACCGGGAGTCCCGAACGTCATGACGTTGTTGACATAAGTACGCAACGCATCCGCCCAGTCTGCCATTGTCCCGCATATGGCCGGCTTATCGGCCACGTTGACGGAGCAACGCAGTGAAACGAAGTTGTTCAAGCTCATCGACAGCTGCAGGGAAAAGTCGGAGGAGTACAACTGACTGTCGCTGAAAACCGCCCCTGCGGAAACATTGCGATAGAACGTCATGCGAAAGTCCTGATGATCGCCCGCTGTCTTTGTATCGTCAAGACTTAGGATGGAAGCGAGAGTCGAGAACTCCGGCAAGATCGCGACCGGTGGGAAGCCAGCAGTCTGATGGCACCCTATGCATGAGGCCTGCGGATTGTCCACCGGACCGGCCAGACGTCCACCGTAACCGAGATGATCGAGTGTTACGGGAGCGGTTGTCAGTTCCTTGAGCGCTTCCTCATCAATCCACTGTTCGGTCAACTTCTCCTGGCTGCAATTTCCGTCGGCATCACAGGTTTGCGAATAAGTGACTTTGGGGCTGTTTCCCCATTGAAGACCGAGAGGCACCATACGATCCCAGACTGTTGCACCCGGTCGGTTTCCGTCATAGGCGAACGTTCCGAAAAGCCAGCCGGTAACACTGCGATCATCGCGAACGGCAACGTCAATCTGCAACAAGCGAACGGTTTGAACCTTCCTCTCGTAGCGCGAAATCGGCCCCTGATTGCGGACAGCCGGATCTGTTTCGACAAATATATCCGCTTGCCACTCAAGGGCATCCTTCATGGTCGGGAGCTCAGCTTCCTCGATTGTCGAAAACAGAAGTTTGATGATGTAAGAACCGTCAGCGAAGTTGTTCAGTCCGGCGGGATCGGGATTGAGCGCCGATGGGTCAGGGGAATTGGGATCACAATAAACCTGGCCGATACCGAAGGCACCTCTATCGTTGTAGTAGGCGCCCGACCAGGTGTCGACCGATTTACTCTGAAGTGTCGACAGTGTCTTCGGATTGGAATCGAATTCGTGGGTCAGGCCATGAACGAACTCGCGACCGTCGGTCCCCGGCCAGTCGGCTGCGACTTCGGAATTCCAATCCATCCAGGGCATCGAGTACCAGGACCTGACTTTATTATCTTCAACATAGAAATCGACCTCGACATTGCCCTCCAGACCATATTTGAGCAACTCAACCAGGTAGGTTTTCGGATCGGTGGGACCGCCGTTTTCGAATTCTATCGCCATCCACGGGTAGTCTTCCTTGGGCGGCAGTTTGTCAGGGTAGTCCTGGCTCAGCTTGAAAACCCGGCCGGTATAGTCGGACGGAGGCTCGCCACCCTCCCCTTGCAGGTAATAATCCTTGAATTCACCCCGCACACAGCTCTGTTTCGCGTGCGCGTTGCGTTCATCATCTGACGAAGCCAACGCACTGACAGGCGCAGCAATCATGACAATAGAGACAACCGGGAAACAAAGATATGCTGATCGGTTGAGGATGTTGGTCAATCTCATGGTTATGGTTCCCTCTTTTTACGAGTGGTCGTGTGTGGACGCCGGATCGACGATCAGGAAGTTTTGCATCATGCCCGTATCTTCGTGCGGCAAGATATGGCAGTGATAGACTGCCTTGCCGATGTACTGCTTGAAGCGCATGCGCACGACGACGGTTTCATTTACGGGGACCCAAATCGTGTCCTGGATCAGACCGGGCGGTTGCTCGATGCCGCCAATCGATACCACCTCGAACGAGTTGACATGGATATGGAAGGGATGTCCTTCGACACCCCCGTGATGCGTGTCCTCAAGTGACAGATGCCATTCCTCGACGCCGTCCAAATTGACGACGGTCGGTACTTCCATTTCGCTGTAGATCGCATTGTTGATCAGGTAGTCACCCCCGACGACCTTGTTGATGATGCCGGGTACACTGCCGGTAAAGACGATCTGCCGGGCGCGACTCACCTCCTCAGGTTTGATCAACGGATATTCGCGAGAGGGGACTGGCAGTTCCTTTGGCAGAGCCATATCCTGTGCCGGACCCTTCACCTCGATTTCCGCGATCACCTTGGCCGCACTGTCAAGGAACTGCCGATCGTGAGGAATTTGGCGTATCTGATAGATGCCAGGCGTTGCGTTTGCCTTGATCAGAAATTCGGCCCGGTTGGCTGGCGCCAGGAGAAGCTGTCCATCGGTTTCACTGTAACCAGTTGCCGGAATGCTGCGCACCTGCGGGAAATTCACACCATCCATGGCAAGCAGATGGACCTCATGCCCGTCGACGACAATCGGCATGAGATTGTCCGAACTGCCATTGAGCATCATGAAACGAACCACCTCACCGGGTGCAACGGTAAAGCGCTGCGGGGTTAGTTGTGAGGAGATGGGGCTGGTATCCTCGTTGGGACGGTCGTTGTGCGTCTCTCTGAAAAACGGGGTGCCATTGAGAAGGTAGTAACGAAGCCTATAGTCGCCTGTGGTGAAGCCGCCCCTCAGCGATGTCCTCTCACCGTTAATGGTGACGTATCCGCCATAGGTTTGCCAGATAGCGTTCTGAACCGGCTCGTAGGTCCACAAATCCGGGTCTTCCTCGCTTGGAAACAGGCCGATATCCTGAATCACGAGAGGGATTGAGCGTGCAGCTTTGATCTCCGGGACTTCGTCGAGAGCGCCCTTTACGATAAGTGGCCCCGCCATGCCGCTTGCCGCCTGGACCGCTGTCGCACCATGCTTGTGCGGGTGATACCAATTGAGCCCGGGTGGATGATCTTCCGGTATTTCGAAGACATAATCGAGATGTTCGCCGGGCGGGATCTTTATCATCGGCGCAAGCGGTTCGGAGGTGCCGACGGGAACGAACAGATGCGGAAGCACATCCATGCCGTGAAGATGAAGGGCTGTGTGATCGAGGCCGTGGGGTACGTTGTGGTCGCCATTCCAAGCGGACGAATCGTAGGGCGGCAACGAGTTCTTCATTCGGATTTTGAGCGTCGATCCCGGCGTTACTGTGATTGTCGGACCAGGGATCTGGTCGTTGTATGCCCTGAGCCTGACCCGATTGCCGTCAAGAACCGTCTCTTTAACTGCGCATTCGAGCACAATCCAGTCGTCCCCGCTGAGGGGCGCTGTGCCCCCCTCTATGTCGGCCAAGGACGAGGTCCCCGCGACGCTAGCCACAGCTGCGAGTGAACCGCCGAGGACGTCCCGACGTGTTACCTTATCCATCACACCTGCCTCTCGCCTGTTGGCTCCCCGATAACGGAGAAAGCTATTTCCGGTTATCAATCAGCCTTTCAGCCACTTAAAAGCGCATAAACTGCCACACCAAAACGGTTCCAGTCCCCAGGACACACTTACTCCTTACCAAGCGTTCCGCAGCGCGAATCGCACCAATAACTAGAAAAAATCCAAAATTTATTCGTAAAACGCAAGGATCTATCGTTAGACAGTGGTTTCAATTTTCGTAGTTCAAACGTATCACTGGGCTTGGCAGATCCTTCGACGGCGACGTAACAGCCGGGCTACAACATCTGCCAGTTCGGCGAGGTCGTTGTCGGTGTGGCCGAATACGGTCATGTTAAGCGTCTGGAAAGGGTCACAGGCTAACCGGCTTGGGCTGAAGCTCAGTTAACCATTCGATTTGGAGCTTCATGACTGACGGTGCGCTTCGATTTCACACAAGGTAGAAGCGTGGATTTCAACATCGCTGAACTTTCAAAATCATAGAATTCCGTCTTCCGACTGCAACTGACCGGGGAGTTTTCACACCGGGTCTCCATCGTGATTCCGGAACCGGCCTGCTCAACTAGTCGTAGAGATTTGGAAGAATGCCGCCGCCGCTCATTCCACCGCAGCCGGCAATTCTTTGCCTATTCGGCTCCCATGACGGCAGTTCGTCCAGGCGGCCCTGCGAGATGCGAGCAATGCAGCTGTAACTTGTCGTGGGGCCACGCCAGAAGATCGAAATCTTCATTCTTGACGTTGGCGATCAGCGTCGCAATGGCCGCTTCCCTGTAAACTATAATACGGGAAAAACGGGTCATTGTGACTGTTGAGAGTTATCATCCAAGCAGTAATTCGATAGAATCGTACCTACTATGGGACAAGATAGCCTGATTCCCGCTCTTAAATTTGATGGTACGTCGTTTGGGAGGAAGCATCGCTTCGATGCATGGCGTGAAACCCTACGATGCGTCTATGATGTGGCACCTCTCGAGGATGTTGCAACCGAAGCGGAATATATGGATGGTTGGCTGGTCGACAGTCTTATATTCTCCGAGGTTTCCTTCTCAAATCAGACCTTCAGCCATCACGCCCACCACCTGCAGGACGCGAACTACTTGAGTTTTCAGATATACAAATCCGGGGGTGCGGCAGGCGTCGCGGCGGATCAATCCTGGATTATGAGAACGGGCGAAGTACACATTTTTGATTTCTCGCGAGAATTCCACTCAATAGCTGAAAAATCTGTCGTTTCGGGTGTGACAATCCCGCATGAGGCGGTTGGCTATGATCCGGCAAAACACCCGGTGCACATGATGTTCTGTGGCAATTCTGCCATTGGTGGTGTTTTAAAGGAAGGCTATTACTCGCTTCAGCGCCGCTTGCCGGAACTCAATCAGGAGGAAGCTACGGTCTTGGCGAACGGTTTTTGCGGACTGGTGCGCAGTATCATCAGTCCCCAAATGACGAAGCAGCCAACCCAAGCAAAAAGATTTGCTGCTGAACGACGCGTTGCCATGCGATCTTATCTGGACAGGCATCTGTCGGATCCCAACCTTGGTATCGATGATCTGTTGGATACTTTTGGTGTTTCGCGACCGTCAATATACCGCGACTTCGGCGATGCTGGCGGAGTGACGTCTTACATAAACGGGCGTCGTCTCGATCGCGCATTTCATCAGCTCATATCAACGCGTCCTTCACACGGACGCGTCAAGGAAATCGCCCACAAGATCGGGTTTAGTCACGCATCACATTTTAACAGGCTTTTCCGCCAGCGTTTCGGCATCACACCTGGAGCCGTAATGACAGACCGGCAACTTGCAGGCGCATATTCGCAGCAGTCAAATCAGAAATCCTCATCACTCAATACTTCTCAGCTAAGCGACTGGTTTAATTGTATTTAATCAATATTGGTCCGTATCTCTCCGAGACAAGAAGCAATAACAAAATTGAGACTTTGGATTTCCCCCGGATTCGTGGACGGTTAGGCACCAGCAGATTCTAGCCGTTCAGCCTGCCTCCTTTCGTAAGCTACCGGGGGACTGATATCCGAGCGCGGAACGGCGTCTGGCGGGATTGTATCATCCCTCTATGAACTCGGAGATCGCCACACGCGCTTCCGCCTTGGTCTGGAACTTGCTCCGGTCGAGCAGATCATTGGCTGGTCGCAGCCATTCGTCACGGATCGTGGTCCGCGAGGACTTGCGACGGCTGACGTCTTTCAAGCCTGCGGCTTTCATCATTCGCTCGACACGATTGCTGCCGACTTGGACGTCGGCATCTGCCAGTTCAGCGTGAATGCGCGGCGCGCCATAGAACTGCCTAGAGGTCCGTCAGATTTACCCTCAATAATTTTCGCTTCACCGCAAAATCCGCACATGGCGGATATTGGGCGGTGATAGAATATTCATTTATATCAATATATCAATTTTTTGCGGGAATTGCGATCTGTCGAATGACAGCCTGGCCGAAGTGACAGCACCTGCCCTTCGAGCGCAGCTCTCAGGGCGTTCGTCGACAACAACGCAGCCCTTCGAGCGCAGCTCTCAGGGCGTTCGTCGACAACAACGCAGCCCTTCGAGCGCAGCTCTCAGGGCGTTCGTCGACAACAACGCAGCCCTTCGAGCGCAGCTCTCAGGGCGTTCGCGACTTGCAAAGTGCCACCGGCACTTTGCATTGGGGCGCGTCGCGCCCCAAACGCCGCTCACTCCCATTCAATCGTGCCGGGGGGCTTGGAGGTGACATCGTAGACGACGCGATTGATACCGCGGACCTCGTTGATGATGCGGGTGGCGGCGCGGCCGAGGAACTCCATGTCGAAGTGATAGAAATCCGCCGTCATGCCGTCGACCGATGTTACCGCGCGCAGAGCGCAGACGAATTCATAGGTGCGTCCATCTCCCATGACGCCAACGGTCTGCACCGGCAACAGGACGGCAAAGGCCTGCCAGATCGTGTCATACAGACCGGCATTGCGGATTTCGTCCAGATAGATGGCATCGGCCTCGCGCAGAATGTCGAGTTTTTCTCGGCTGATGCCGCCGGGGCAGCGGATGGCAAGGCCCGGCCCCGGGAACGGATGGCGGCCGATGAAACTGTCGGGTAGACCGAGTTCGCGGCCAAGCACCCTCACCTCGTCCTTGAAAAGCTCGCGCAAGGGTTCGACCAGTTGCATGTTCATGCGCTCCGGCAGGCCGCCGACATTGTGATGCGACTTGATCGTCACCGACGGACCACCGGTAAATGAGACGCTTTCGATGACATCGGGATAGAGCGTGCCCTGCGCCAGAAAATCAGCGCCGCCGATCTTCTTGGCCTCATTTTCGAAAACCTCGATAAACAGCCGACCGATGATCTTGCGCTTTGTCTCCGGGTCGCTCTCGCCTTCCAGAGCCGATATGAACGTTTCAGACGCATCCACCAATGTCAGCGGGATGTTGTAATGCTCCCGGAACATGGCGACGACCTCGCTCGCCTCGTTCTTTCGCATCAGCCCGTGATCGACAAGAATGCAGGTCAGCTTGTCGCCGACCGCCTCATGGATCAGCAGCGCGGCGACCGAGGAATCGACCCCGCCGGACAGGGCACAGATCACCCTCTTGTCGCCAACCTGATCACGGATGGCCTCGATCGCCTGATCGCGATAGGCGGCCATCGTCCAGTCGGCCTGAAGACCGGCTATGTTGCGGACAAAATTGCTCAGCAATCTGGCGCCGTCCGGTGTGTGCACCACTTCGGGATGAAACTGCACGGCGTAGAACTGACGGGCCTCGTCGGCGATCGCCGCGAAGGGCGCGCCATTGGAGGTCGCGACCACTTTGAAGCCCGGCGGAATTTCCGTGACGCGATCACCATGACTCATCCAGACCTGATGCCGCGTTCCGGCCGCCCAGACCGCATCGAACAGGGCGCACTCTTCCTCGACCTGCAGAAATGCCCGGCCGAACTCGCGATGGTGACCGCCCTCGACCTTGCCGCCGAGCTGTTCGCACATGATCTGCTCGCCATAACAGATGCCGAGCACGGGAATGCCGGCTTCGAATATCGCCTGCGGCGCACGTGGCGAGCCGATATCGGATGTCGATGCCGGACCGCCGGACAGAATCACGGCTTTCGGCCGGATACGCGCATAGGCGGCCTCGGCCGACTGGAACGGCACGATCTCGCAATAGACCCCCGCTTCGCGAACGCGCCGGGCGATCAGTTGGGTAACCTGCGAGCCGAAATCGATGATGAGGATGGTATCGGGATGCGCTGTGGTGCTCATGGAAAGGCTTTAGTGATTCCTTTGCTGCAGCGCAAGCAGCAGCACGGGATCAGCGCAGGATCTCACCATCTATTATGGCCGCGCTCAGCCGGTCCACAGCGGCGGCCAGATTTTCATCAATGACGTGGAGATATTCGGTCCAGTCGCCGATATGGCGCAATTCGTCGCGCCCGTCCGAAATGCCGCGCAATCCGATGAGGGGAACGCCGAAGTGCTGACAGACCCGAAGCACGGCATAGGTTTCCATGTCGACCATCTCCGCCTCGATCTGATCGTATGCCTTTCCCGAGACGATATTCGCACCGGTCGACAGCGTTGCGTGTGGCAGGCCGGAGAGTTGAATGGGCAGATCAAGGGTGACCGGCAGATCGAGGAAGGGCGTTGCGCCTTTTTCGAAACCAAGCGCCGAGGCATCCATGTCGCGATAGGAAACGGACGCAACCTGATAGATGGTGGTCTGTTCCAGATCACGTGACCCCGCCGAGCCCAGCGACACGACGAGATCGGGCCTGATGGACCCAAGCGCGCTGAGCGCCGCGGTGAGTTGAACGGCCGCTTCGACGGGGCCGACACCGGTAATCAGTGGTGTGAACCGGCTTTGCAGCGCCTCGCCATATTCCTGATCGGCAGCCATGACGAACAGGACATGCCGTCCGCTGATCTGCTTCAGCAATTCCTTCATCCTTCGATCCCCTTTCGGTCGAGCAACGCCATCAGCGTACAGGTCATCGTCGCAATCAGTTTTTCCGATCCGTCCGTTGAAACGGCGAAAGCACGACCATCGGCAACGGTGATGGTGCGTCCGGGCTTCGTCACCTCGGCACGAAACAGGAACCGCTCGCCGGCCGCCGGCGCCAGAAGATTGATCTTGAACTCGATGGTCAGGACGCCGGCTTCCGCCGGCATCAGCGAATAGGCTGCATAGCCACAGGCCGAATCGAGCGCCGTTGCCACAATGCCGGCGTGGAGAAACCCGTGCTGCTGCGTCAGATCCTCGCGATAGGCCATTTCCATTTCGACCCGTCCGGCACCGACGCTGTTCAGCCGAATACCGAGCGTTTTCATTACCGCCTGGCGGTCGAAGCTGCCCAAGGTTCGGTCTTCGAAATCGGGATCGTGCGGGATCAGTTTCGACATGACTACCCTTCCTGCCGGCGTTGCATGACAGCGAAGAAGAAACCATCTGTTCCGGTGGAGGCCGGCGTCATGGTGATGGTTTTCATATCGGCCGACCAGGGCTGCGGCTTGTCGGCGCCGAACAGATCCTGCCAAACCTCACCGGCGGACACCAGTTCGAAATCGCCATCGTCTTCGCAAAAACTGTAAATCTGCGCCTCATTTTCCTGCGGCAGCACGGAACAGGTGATGTAGATCAGAAAACCGCCGGGACGGACATAGGCCGCCGCTGCCGCCAGAACGTCCTGCTGCTGGGTCAGCCGCGCTTCCAGGTTTTTCTGAGTGAGTTTCCACTTGGTGTCAGGACGCCGCCGCCAGGTGCCGGTGCCCGAACAGGGCGCATCGATCACCACCCGATCCATGCGGCCGATCAAAGGGCCAAGATCGGCATCGGCATCGTGCACCTGAACATTGCGGGTACCGGCGCGTTTCAGGCGCTCAAAGATCGGCGACAACCGGGTGCGGTCGATGTCCCAGGCGTGCACCTGCCCCTTGTTTTCCATCATGGCGCACAGCGCCAGGGTTTTGCCGCCGCCACCGGCGCAATAGTCAAGGATTTGCTCACCGGGCCGGGCATAGATCAGCTCCGAGACAATCTGGCTGCCCTCGTCCTGGACCTCGAACCAACCCTTCGCGAAGGCCGGCTCGCTGGTGACGTTTGGAAGCCGGGACGGTCCCTGCCCCGGCGCGATGCGCAGGCCGAAATTGGCGATCGCCGTCGGTTCCGCATTACTGCGCGCCAGGGCCTTTTGCACCTTCTGACGATCGGCCTTCAGCGTGTTGACCCGCAGATCCAGCGGCGGTCGTTGATTGAGCGCACGCGCCTCCTCGATCCAGTCATCGCCGAAATTTTCTTCAAAGGCGAATTCGATCCATTCGGGAATGTCCGCCTGAACATGTGGGGGGGCATCACCGAGCCGCCGTGTCCCAAAAGCCGATAAAGCTGCCTCCGGCAGCGCATCCGGTGCGAATTTGTCATCACTGAGCTGTGCCCGAAGCCGAGCCGCATCAATGCCCCATTGGCGAAACAGTGTGGCATGGACAAGCGCCGCCGGGCTGTCGTCATCCATCAGATAGGCATGGGAGAGCTTCCGGCGAAGTGCGTCATAGACCAGATTGCCGATCGCGGCACGGTCTCCCGATCCGGCGAAGCGGTGGGACGCACCCCAGTCCTTCAGAACTTCGGCAACCGGTCGTTTTTGCCGCTCGATCGTCTCAAGCACATCCATGGCCGCTGCCATTCGACCGCCAAGCCGCATGGTGTTTTCCTCTTCCTCAGGCGCAACCGCTTCGCATCTGCCAAACGGCGTAGCTACCGCGGGTGGCATATCGCGGCTGGCGCCCAAAGAAAAGCAGGTTTTGGCGCCCCCGGGGCCGGCGGGTCAGATCAGCTTCCAGGCCAACCACAGCCACAGGATGGCGTTGATCACAAAGCCGACGATGAAGAGCGGTCGGCGATGGCGGATCCGGTTGCTGGTGATGTGCACCCAGGAATGGACAATCCGGCTGACGACAAAGGCCCAGGCCAGAACGATCGTCGCGTCATTCACGCCGTTGACCATGTAAAGGGCTAGGCAAACCGCATAGAAGAGAAACGGCAGTTCGAACTGGTTCACCAGATTGCGGACAACCGTTGAACTGCCTTCCGGCTCGATCTGCGGCACCCGGAAGTCGGCGGCCTGCGCCTCGCCGCTGCGGATGGAGGCGAAGCGCCGACGAGACATGATGACGTAAATCGCATAGATCAGACCGGTCTGGACGATCAGCGGCCAGAAGATTGCAGTGTTGCTCATGATGTACCCCGAATGGTTTTGGCCGTGACGTTAAAGCAAGATTACCGCGGTTGGAACCGGATGCGACGCCGCCCGCATCGTTTTCCAATTGAGTTCGATCGACCTTGTCTGCCGCCGGAACACATCCGGCAGCAGACCGTTTGAAAAGACTTACCGCTAGCGGTTGTCCAGCGCATATTCCATGGTGACCACATGGGAGGCGTGCTGGACGATGGATACCGGTTCAAGATCCACCTGGCGCCCCAAATGTTCGCACAGCCGGACACCGCCCGGCAGCAGGATGGGCGCCAGTTTGAGGTGCAGACGGTCGACCAGACCGTGCGAGACCAGAAATCCGGCGAACTGTCCGCCGCCGCACAGATAGATGTCACCACCGGCGGCCGATTTCAGCGACCGGACACGGTCGATCCAATCGTCCCGGACAATGTCCACGTCGCAATCTGCGGGCAATTCCAGGGTCCGCGAAAAGATGTAGTGGTGCATGTGGGGATAGGCCCGCTGGCCGGGCTGCAGACCGAAACGAAATCCGAATTCGTAGGTGCTGCGCCCCATCAGGACGGTGTCATAGCCCGCAAGCCGTTTGAGATAGGCATCAAGATGCCCGCCCTCGGCCGGAAAGCCGGAAATGTCCTCATCGGGACCGGCAATATAGCCGTTGAGCGACATCGCCACGTCATAGTGAATGGTTCGCATGGGAACTCCATAGCAAGGGTTTTCAGGCGCTTCCGATGGTCGGAAGCCGTGTCCGAATTCCGGTTCTACCGGTGACCCTTGATCACTTGTGGAGTGCTCCTCTTTGCAAATTCTGCCGGGAAAATGTCACAGCAATCGCTGAAGATCAACCACCGTTAGACGGCCCCCGGGTAATTGGGGCTTTCGCGGGTGATCGTGACATCATGCGTATGGCTTTCGCGCAGCCCCGCACCGGAGATGCGGACGAAGCGGGCGCGCTCGTGCATCTCGTCGAGATTGGCGGCGCCGACATAGCCCATGGCGGCGCGCAGTCCGCCACCCAATTGGTGCAGCACGGCGGCAACCGGTCCCTTGTAGGGCACCTGTCCCTCGATGCCTTCAGGCACCAGTTTCAGCGTGTCGCGCACCTCCGCCTGGAAATAGCGATCCGCCGAGCCGCGCGCCATGGCGCCGACCGAGCCCATGCCGCGATAGGCCTTGAAGGACCGGCCCTGATAGAGATAGACCTCGCCCGGGCTTTCATCGGTGCCGGCCAGAAGCGATCCGACCATCACAGCCGAGGCGCCGGCGGCAATCGCCTTGGCGACATCGCCGGAATATTTGATGCCGCCATCGGCGATCACCGGCACATTGTGCGCCTGCGCCGCCTCGACGGCGCCCAGGATGGCTGAAAGCTGCGGCACGCCGACACCGGCCACGATCCGCGTCGTGCAGATGGACCCGGGACCGATGCCCACCTTGATGGCGTCTGCACCGGCATCGATCAGCGCCCTGGTGCCATCGGCGGTGGCAACATTGCCGGCCATGATACGCACCGAGTTGGACAGTTTCTTGACCCTTGTCACCGCATCGAGGACACGCTGCGAATGGCCGTGGGCCGTGTCGACCACCAGCATGTCGATGCCCGCATCGATCAGCCTTTCGGCACGCTCGAACCCGTCATCGCCAACGCTGGTGGCGGCGGCAACCCGCAAGCGGCCCTGCAGGTCCTTGGCCGCGTGCGGGTTGAGTTGCGATTTTTCAATATCCTTGACGGTGACGAGCCCGACACATTGGCCGTCGGGATCGACCACCAGGAGTTTTTCGATCCGATGCCGGTGCAGCAGTTTCTTTGCCTCGTGCTGTTCGACATTCTCATTGACGGTGACGAGGCCCTCGGCGGTCATCAACTCATGAATCTTCTGCTGCGGGTCGGAGGCAAAGCGCACATCGCGGTTGGTCAGGATGCCGATCAGGCGGCCGGTGTTGTAGCCGCCCGTGCCGCCGTTTTCGACCACGGGAATTCCGGAAATCCCGTGTGTCTTCATCAGATTATGCGCATCGGCAAGCGTTGCGTCGGGGCCGATCGTCACCGGATTGACGACCATGCCCGATTCGAACTTCTTGACCTGCCGGACCTCCTCGGCCTGTTCTTCCGGCGACAGGTTGCGGTGGATGACGCCAATGCCGCCGGCCTGCGCCATGGCGATTGCCAGGCGCGCTTCGGTCACGGTGTCCATGGCAGATGACATGATCGGCAGATTGAGGTCAATGCCGTCGGCAATGCGTGTGGCGATTTTCGTCTGTCCGGGCATCACGGCCGAATGCCCCGGCTGCAGCAGCACATCGTCGAAGGTCAGGGCTTCGCGCCCGGTTGCCGATTCAATAATGTGCGCCATGGCCAATCTCCATCGGAAAATATCTGTCCCGGACCGCTGTTCAACGGCGCCGTTGCAGATCATGTCTCTACTAAGAAGTTGGCATCGGCAGGTAACACGGATGTGGCGGGAAGGAAAATAAAAAATCGGCAACGGTTTTTACGAAGCCCGTGAGCATGGGATTCCGGGTCGATTCCGGCAAATCCGGCGCTCAATCGGGATGATCGGACCTGCCCTTGAAGCCTTTCGCCAGCAAATACATCTCGACCGATTCGGCACGCGAGGCCGGCGGCTTGATATGAATGACCGAACTGAAATTCTTCTTCAGCATTGTCAGCAGGTCGGCTTCCGCACCGCCCTGAAAGGTCTTTGCCAGAAAGTGGCCGCCCGGGTTCAGCACATCGACCGCGAACCAGGCGGCAACCTCACACAGATGCATGGTGCGCAGATGGTCCGTGCGGCGATGCCCGGTCGTCGGCGCTGCCATGTCTGACAGAACCAGATCCGGCGGCCCGCCACAGGCTTCGATCAGCGCATCGGGTGCCGCGTCATCGAGAAAATCCATCTGCAGGAAGGCAACGCCCGGCAGAGGATCCATCTCGAGAAAGTCGATGGCCGAGACCTTCGGCGCTTCATCGGTCGAACCGGTCACCTTGGCCGCAATCTGCGACCAGCTTCCGGGCGCCGAACCAAGGTCGACGATGCGTTTGGCACCATTTAGGATGCGGTGCTTCTCGTCGATTTCCAGGAGCTTGAATGCCGCCCGCGACCGGTAGCCTTCCAATTGCGCGCGCTGAACATAGGGATCGTTCAGATGCCGTTCGAGCCAACGCCGCGACGATGCCTTGATCTTGCCGCGTTTGCGGATCCGCTGTCCAAGTTTGCGTCCGGTCCGGTTGCCGCCGGTCGGCCGGTTCATATCCGGCGCCCCTTCGACCCGTCCGTTAGGCCTTGGGGCGGTGCCGGATTGGAATGGCCGGGCTTTCGCTTGGCATAGGGCCGGCGCCCGCGGCCCCGGCGCCAGATGCCGTCAGCCGCCATCATTTCCGTCAGCAGCCCCTCGCGCAAACCGCGGTCGGCCACCCGCAACCGTTCCGATGGCCAGCGGCGGCGGATCGCTTCCAGGATCGCGCAACCAGCCAGCACCAGATCTGCCCGATCGGCGCCGATGCAGGGATTGGACGAACGGGCATGAAAGTCCCAGGACAGGATTTTTTCCGTCATGCGGTCGACCTCGCCACTGCTCAGCCACAGCCCGTCAACCTGCCGGCGATCATAGCGCGGCAAGTCCAGATGGACGCCGGCCAGCGTCGTGACCGTGCCGGATGTGCCAAGCAGATGGAAACTCCCGTCGGCGGTTCCGTTGCCGCAGCCCGGAATATCGGGACAGGCGAAATCATCCAGCAGGCCGGCGACCTCGTCGATCATTTGAGCGAAAACGCGCTGCGAAACCTCTCGCCCGCCATGTCGCTCGGACAGGTTGACCACACCGACGGGAAGAGATGTCCAGGCGCTGATATGATTGGCCAGCCGGTTGGAGCGACTGCCCGACAGATCGATGGCGGCTATTTCCGACGATCCGCCACCGATATCGAACAGCACGACGCCGGTTGTTTCCCGGCCGACCAGCGACGAGCAGCCCGATACGGCGAGCCGCGCCTCGGTTTCGCGGTCGACAATCTCCAGGTCCAGTCCCGTTTCCCGCTTGACCCGGTCGAGAAACTCGGCGCCATTGCCGGCCGACCGGCAAGCCTCCGTGGCAATGAGCCGGTGTCGACGCACCGTCCTGTTTTCCAGTTTCGCCGCGCAGACCTTCAGCGCATCCACCGCCCGGTCCATCGCGCCATCCGACAAACGCCCGGTGACACCGAGACCCTCCCCCAGCCGCACAATCCGCGAAAACGCGTCGATCACCCGAAACTGGCCGGGACGGGTGGGCAGCGCCACCAGAAGCCGACAATTGTTGGTTCCCAGGTCAAGCGCCGCGTAGAGCGGTGCATTGCCCCGGTCGCGGCGCGGCTTCCAGTGTTTTCGCCCCCCCGACTTTGCCGATCGATCCGCATCCGGCCGCCGGTTGTCGGGCCGTGCGCCTTTCGGGTGCTCCGAAGGGCCGGATTTGCCATCTTTGGATGGAGGGGGAGTTGATGGTGCGGTGCCATCAGATCGCGGCAGATTGGGCGCGGACTGATCCGTCGCACTGGCCGATTGCTGACTGAAATACTGTTCCGCCGATCGCTTCTTTCCGCGCCTGGAGCGTCGGCGGCGGCGTTTCTTTCCGGCATGACGGTGCGGTATGTCGTTTTGCGGCTCAGGCGCAGACGCGGCCGGAGTGCCGTTTATGTCAGAGCGCCGGTCCTGTGTCCCCAGCGGGTGTTCGGACCCATCAAAACCATTTGCGCCGGACGGCTTTTGCCCCTGTGCGCCATCGGCAGTCCGACCATCAGGTGGTCGTTGCACTGCCGAATTGCCAGTTTCTGGCGCCCCGTTATTGGTCGCTTTCGCGCCATCTGCGGGGTCAGTCACATAAGTATCCTGCGGTGCCGCGCTTGCCGTCAAGCCGCTGCTGGCACTTCTCGAACCTTCGTTGAGCAAACAGTAACAGCGGTGTCATAATTCGACAAACTGTTTTTCCGGGCGCCTCTTTCCAGCCGCCAAATTATTTTGCAACGGCATTTGCATCACGCTATGTTATTGCCTATAACGCCGCCGCATCATCTTCGGTGTCGCTGGGGAATAGGTTAACGGTAGACCCACGGACTCTGACTCCGTTAGTCCTGGTTCGAATCCAGGTTCCCCAGCCAATCTCCCGACCGCTTTTCGGCAAGATGAGCCTGCCCGATGCTCCCTCTGAAACTGGAGGAGTTTAACCCTGCGGAAGGCCCATGGTTCGTCCGATATCGTTGGGCCAGCAATTGGCCCGTCGACAACCGGGTCAACGTCCATGACCGCTGCGCGTGTCGAATGATGTGATTTCATGACCGCTTCGATTTCAAGGCATGTCGCAGGGCGACATCCTTTTTGTAAACCCGCTCGATGAACAACCGGGACTCCTCATTGACATCACCCGGAAATATCAGGTGCTTGTGGTAGGTTCGGTCGTCCGCGCGCTTCTTTCGGGATCGTCGGACGGGAAGTGTCGGACATTCTCCCACCCCAATTGGGCGAAGACGTCTTCGACGTCGTCCTGAAGATTCTCGAAGAAACAGTATTTGTCCACGCGAATGCGCGACAGGTGTTTCGTCTGCGGCAGCACATGCGTATCCCACATGCCGGCACGAAGCTCCTTCAAAAAACGCCTGAACCGGTTCGGCGTATCCCCCATCCTGAAGAAATCACGATCTGACAGGTCTTCCCGTGCAGCCTCAAACCTGAAGGATAGCTCCTGATAGGCGGACAGCAGGCGGTCAACGGGGTCCCGCAACGTGGTGAATGTAAAATACTGCTCCTGGATTTCCGGATTCAGCTGTGAATAGACCAACTCCCGGCTCTCGTAACGGGCACGACCAAACTCGTGGCGCAGCGAGGTCGAACCATTTTTCGGAAGGAGCAGGCAAATGAAGCGGAAGCGATCCGAAACCACACAGACGAGAGGAAAGGCATCAATTGCATCCACGGCAGCAAGATCTTCAAGGCATCCGCCAACGTCCCGCCTTATGGCATGCGGCTCTGTGTCGTAGGTCGCAGCCAGGATATCGACAATATCAGAAACGGAATGGCGGCCGGTGCAAAGCCGCCAGATTTCCAACGCCGTCGCGTTGAGGTCGATCGGGTGTGCCTCACCATCGATTTGCAGCCGGGGCTGTCCGCCATCTTCAAAAAGCCGGCAAACGGCATTTTGTTTCGGCATGGCTTTCGGATCCATCCTGCGGCGCCTTCGAAGGGTTATCGCGGTTCTCGTCAGTCCGGATCGGTCGCCCCGGACAACCACTTCTACCCCATCGACGTATTTGTTGCATCACCGCCGCAAAGCATCTGCGGAACGTGATGCCTGTCTCACACAATGATGCCGGTTCAAGGGACATGGGAGCAAATTGCGCCTGATGCTTCTAGCTGTTGCCGGGATTGTCATCCACGGTGCCGGCGACATGCTGGTCGAGATCGATGATCGCGCCGGTCATCATCGATGCCTCCGGCGACACCAGAAACGATGTCAGTGCCGCCGGATCCTCGGGCATGAGCAGGCGGCCAAATGGCTGTTTGGCGCCGATTTCCTCGCGCCAGTTTTCCGGCAGACCATGTAGCTGTGTCTGCACGATCTGTTCCGCCGGCGTCCAGGTCCAGCCGAGATTGATGCCAAAGACCCTGATGCCATCCCATTTGACGCTGTTTGCCGCGCCCTTCGTCAAGGCGGCAAGAGCCGCCTTGCTCGATGAATAGGCGAGCAGGAAGGGCGGCCCGCCATAGGCCAGCATCGAACAGATGTTCACGACCGTGCCGCCGCGCGGCATGTGAGGCGCCACTGTCTGCATCATGAACAGCGGCGCTCTGACATTGATCGCGAAAATCGAATCAAACGTCTCGGGATCGATATCATCCAGTCCGCCTCGGGCGGTGGTTCCGGCCGCGTTGACAAGGACATGCACGTCACCGGCCGCTTTCACCACGTCGCTGACCACGTCACGCAACGTGTTCACATCGGTCAGATCGAGTGAAATGGCTTGCGTCGCCACGCCATTGCCGTCCAGATCCGCCGCCACCTGACGCAACAGGCTTTCTTGCCGGTCGATCAGCAGGAGACGGGAAAATCCATCGGCCGCCAGTCGCCTGGCAATTGCTTCGCCGACACCCTGGGCTGCTCCGGTTATGATCGCTGTTCTGGTCGCATTGGCCATGCGTTTCTCCTATCCGGCAAATTTCGGTTCCGGCAATCCGCGCACGCCCAATCCGCGCACCGCGAAAACCGAGCCTCGCAGCGGCCCGTCGCCGGGATATTTGGGCAGCGGCGGAACGGCCATGGACGTAACATAGAGGATGTCGAGTTCGGACCCTCCGAAGGCAACACTGGTGGTCTTGCAGACCGGAAGTTCAATCACGCGGTCGACGCTGCCATCGGGTGCGTATCTGAAGACCCGGCCGTCGAAAACGGTTGCGCTCCAGACGAACCCGTCCGCGTCAACCGTCGCGCCATCCGGTGCGCCGCCGCGAGAATCATCGACACGGACCCAGGGTCGTTTTGCGCGGACATTTCCCGTCGACAGATCATAGTCATAGGCAAAAATCGTGCCCCTGAAGCTGTCGGCAAAATAGAGCGTGTCACCCGCCGGGTTCCAGCAGGGGCCGTTTGAACAGATGATTCCGCTGTCCAGCCGGGCAATCGACAAATCCGGGTCAAGACGCCACAGGGAACCGGTCGGCGATTCCTCCCGCATGTCCATCGAACCGCAAAGGAAGCGACCGGCCCTGTCGACCTTTCCGTCGTTCAGGCGGGTGCCTTCCGTTTCACGTTCCGGGTCGGCCAGCAGGCGGGCTTCGCCGGTTTCGAAATCGAATTCGTGAAACCCCGAATCCAGCGCCAGGATCGCACCGCCCTTCTGTCGCAGGGCCATGGAGCCGATATGGCCGGGTACTTCCCAGCTGCGAACCTCGGCACCATTTTGATCGCAGCGCCAGATCCTGTCTCCCAGACTGTCGATGAAAAAGAACCGTTCACTGTCGGGGTCCCAGACCGGCCCCTCCCCCAGCCGCGGCTTCACATCGATGAAAACGTCGATTTCCATGTGTCAGAACCCGACCTGGTCACCACCCTTGAGGGAGAGAATGTCCCTTGCTTCATCGGGGGTCGCCACCTGTTTGCCGAGACCTTCGATGATCTTTCTTGCCAGCTTGACCTGGTCCGCATTGGATTTCGCAAGTATGCCCTTTCCCGCCCACAGGCTGTCTTCCAGACCGACGCGGATATTGCCACCGAGCGCCGCCGCCTGGGCGGCGATCCTGAGCTGGGAGGCACCGGCACCAAGCACCGACCACCGGTACTCGTCGCCGAACAGCCGGTCGGCCGTTCGCTTCATATGGGCAACGTCCTCGGGATGAGCGCCAATGCCTCCCAGCAGACCGAAGACCGATTGAACGAAGAAGGGGGGCTTGACCAGGCCGCGCTCGGCGAAATGATTCAGATTGTACAGATGCGCAATATCGTAGCACTCGAATTCAAAACGTGTGCCATTGTCGTAACAGGTCTGGAGGATGTACTCGATGTCCTTGAACGAGTTGCGAAACACCAGATCCCTGGTCGCCTCGAGATGTTGGCGCTCCCAATCGAATTTGAACTCCTTGTACTTGTCGAGCAGGTGGTAGAGGCCGAAATTGATCGAGCCCATATTCAGTGACGCGACCTCCGGCTTGAATTCCGCCGCCGGCAGCACCCTTTCTTCGACTTTCATATAGGGGCTGCCGCCTGTGGTAATGTTGACCGCGGCATTCGTGCCCTGCTTGATGCGTGGCAGGAATCTGCCGAACGCTTCCGGCGTCTGGTCGGGCCTGCCGGTTTCGGGATCACGCGCGTGCAAATGAAGAATGGCGGCACCGGCTTCAGCCGCAGCAATCGCTTCGCTGGTGATTTCATCCGGTGTCACCGGTAGGTGCGCAGACATGGTCGGCGTATGGATTGCGCCGGTTATGGCGCAGGTGATGATGACCTTGTTGCCGGCTGTCATGGCGCTCAATCTCCCAATTCGTCCCTGGCGGCTCTGGTGTAGGCCGCCAGCGAGGCCAACCTCCTGTCACGCCATTCCTGGCGCTGGCGGATCCTTGCAGGTGGCAGTTCCTGCCGCCTTTCGGAGATCACCTGCTCGGCAACCTCGCCGTCCCAGCGGTGGCGAAGGGGACGGTCTTTTCCGATGCTCGTATAGGCCGGTCCGTAGCGCTTGATGAAGTCGGCGATGCCGTCGGGAGCGTTAAGGTCGATCGTCTCGAACGGTCCCATGAAACTCCAGCGCCGGGCCAGGCCGTCGCGCACGGCGGTATCCACATCCGCTGCGGTCGCGTAGCCGTCGGCGACCATGGCAAAGGCTTCGTCGAGCATTGCGCCCTGCAGCCTGTTCATGAGAAAACCCTCGATTTCGCGCGACACCAGAATGGGGCTCTGCCCGGCGGTTTTCAGAATTGCCGCAGCCGTGGAAATCGTGGCCTTGCTTGTCGCCGGAGATGGCACGAGCTCAACCGCCGGAATCAGGTGCGGGGGATTGAGCGGGTGAACAACCAGGCAACGGTCCGAGTGATCAAGTCCTTGTGTGAAACTGCTCGGCAGCAAGGCCGATGTCGAACTCGCAATGACAGCTTCGGGCATCGCGAGACTGTCGAGATCGCGAAAGACCGATCTTTTTACGGACACCGATTCCGGCGTGTTTTCCTGGATATAGATCGATCCGTCGACCGCCTGCTCAAGATTTCCGCAGGTCGAAATGCGATCGCAGACCGAAGCGACATCCTGACCATCCAGAAGACCGAGTTCGTCCAGTTGTTGAGCCGACTGTTTGATGGCCGGCTCCGCTGCCCCGGCTATAGAGGCGTCCCGGTCGTAGATCTTTACCTGAAAACCGCCCCGGGCGAATGACAGTGCCCATGACCGACCGACCATGCCGCAGCCGATTATGCTGACTACCCCATTATCCATGGCGATCATCCGGGTTCTGCCATTCAGGCAATGCGGGCGCCATCGGCTTCTCCAAAAAAGTGACAATCGTCGACATTGACGTCCACCGAGACCGTGTCGCCGATGGCCACGGACGGGTCGCCATCGGCCAGCGCCCTGATCTCAAGCTCATCCACCTTCGTGGTGACGATCGAAAATCCGCCGAGCCGTTCAATGTCCGAGATCAAGGCCGAACCGGTTTCCGGTGTGCCATTTTTCCGTTTCAACCGCACAGCTTCCGGCCGGACACCGAGGACGACGCCACCGACCTCTTTCAGTTTGTCGAAACGGGTCTGGTCAAGCTTGACCGATCCGAACGGTGTGGTGAACGCACCAGCGTCGATGGTGACCGGCAAAATGTTGATCTTGGGCGAGCCGACCAGTTCGGCAACCGAGATGGTCGACGGTTCGGCGTAGATCACATCGGGCCGATCGATCTGCCGTATGTGACCGTGCTCGAGAATCGCCATTCGGTCAGCGACGCTCATAGCTTCTTCGTTGTCATGGGTAACGTACACAAAGGTGTGGCCGAACTCGGACTGCAGGCGCTTCAACTCGACGCGCATAACGTCCCGCAGCCTGGCGTCCAGCGCAGCGATCGGTTCGTCCATGAGATAGGCGGCGGCATCGCGAATCAAGGCGCGCCCGATCGCCACTCTCTGGCGTTCGCCGCCGGACAGGGCAGCCGGTTTCTTGTGCAGAATATGGGAGATGGACAGCACACCGGCGACGCCGTCCATCCTCTCGTCGATGACGTTCTGGGCCGTGCCGCGACGCACCAGCGGGAATGCTATATTGTCCCGAGCATTGAGATGCGGAAACAAGGCAAGGTTCTGGAACACCATTGAAAGATTGCGTTCCTTGGGCTGTGCATGGGTGACATCGACATCGTCGATCAGGATGCGACCGCTGTCGACGCTTTCCAGCCCGAGCAACAGGCGCAGAAGGACCGATTTGCCGCATCCGGGCGGCCCGAACACGGAGGTAAAGGACGCATTCTCCACGACAAGATTGGCGTCCTTGAGGGCTGGCACACCGCGATAGGTCTTGGTGACATTTTCAAGGACGATTCTGGCCATCGACGCCTCCCAGGTTCCGTGTCAGGCTCATTTCACTTTTCGCGTCGAACAAGTGACATTTGTCGAGATCGAGCTTCAACTTGACCGCTTCGCCGGCATGGATGGACAAAGAGCGATCGAAGACACCGAGAAAGTCGATCAAGCCTGTCTTGAAATGAACGATCTTTCTGCGTCCGACCGTCTCGACAAGCATGATTTCTGCACCGAAGGTGGTTGCGCCCGCCGTGTCGGTGATCTCGATGGTCTCCGGCCGGAACCCGAACAGCACCTCCCGGACATCGGCCGCATCGCAGGCCCTGCTCAACCGCTCGTCCAGCGCGATGGCATCGGCCTCCAGATCGCCGAGCCTGGCTTCGTGCGTTGCCTCGCCGCTTTGAATGCTTGCCCGCACGATGTTCATGCTTGGAGCGCCGATAAACCGCGCGACGAAGACATTGGCCGGGTTGGAATAGACCTGCGCCGGTGTTCCGAATTGCTGCAGGCGTCCGGTGTTCATGACGGCGATGCGATCGGCAAGGCTCATCGCCTCGATCTGGTCATGGGTCACATAGACCATGGTCTGCTTGAGATCGCGTTGCAGCTGGCGCAGGTCCGATCGCATCTTTTCGCGAAAGGCGGCATCAAGGTTGGACAGCGGCTCGTCGAGCAGGAATATCTTTGGCTCCACGATCGCCGAGCGTCCGATGGCGAGCTTCTGCAATTCGTTGACGCTCAGCGAAGCCGAAGGTTGGTCCAGCCGGTGCGACAAGGCCATGAATTCGGCCATCTCCTCGACTTTGCGGCGGATTTCCTGCTCCGGCCGGCCAGCGACCTCCAAACCGAATGAGAGGTTCTTTCGCACGGTCATATGGGTAAAAATCGCGTAATTCTGGAACACGAACCCGACACCGCGTTTCTGGACCGGTGTTTGAGTGACGTCCACCCCGTCAAAACTGACATTGCCCGTACTCGGCGTTTCAATGCCCGCGATCATGTTCATCGTGGTGGTCTTGCCGCAGCCGGACGGGCCCAGAATGGCGACAAATTCCGCGTCCGGCACCGCAAGATTGAGCGTATCGACGGCTGTGAAGTCACCGAATTTCTTGGTCACATTTTCTAGCGTCACATTCGCCATGATTCAGGCCTTTTCCGCATCCGCTTCCGGTGCCGGTTCGGTGGCCCCGCGCGATGTTCTCGAAATGATTACCCCCGTGATGATGCTGAGAATGATCAGAACGGTGATGCCGATGGCGGCGACGTATGACCACTCAAGATCCTGAAAGGTCCGCTTGTAGAGGTAGAGGGACAGGCTTTCGGTCGCGACACCCGGGCCGCCCGACGTCATGATGAAAATCGGGTCGAAGATCTTGAAGGCCTCGATCACCCGCAAGCCGATCGCGATTACGATGACGGCCTTGATGCGCGGCAGTGCGATGCGGGTGAAACGATGCCACCAGCTTGCGCCCAGTATCGTCGCGGCGCGCATCTGGTCGTCCGGCACGCTCATCAGGCCGGCATAGAGGATCAGAAACATGAGCGGTGTCCACTGCCAGACATCGGCGATGATCACGGCGGCAAAGGCGCGGTCGACATCGCTCAGCCAGTTGATCTGCGCGGCATCGGTCATGAAGAAGCCAAGAAACGCATTGACCGGCCCGGTCTGCTGGAACATCAGGAAAAAGATGTATCCGGTGACGGCCGGGACAATCATCATCGGCATCAGAAGGATGCTGTAGAAAAACGGCCGCGCGGCAACGCCCTCGTAAAACAGCGCCGCCAGCGCCAGGCCCAGCACGAACTCGATGGGAACCGATATGAGAACAAACAATATCGTTCGCCAGACCGCCCTCCACAAAGCCTCGTCCTGAAACAAATCGGTGTAATTGAGAAACCAGATCCAGGATTCATAGGCCATGTACCAGGGATCACCGTCCAGTGGTGTCCACCAGGTCATGGCGATGTAAAGCTGCATGCAGAGCGGAAAGGCGACGATGAAGACCAGCAGCAATTGTGTGGGCAGCAGCAGCTTGCGCGCCAGGGAACGGCGCTCCTCATTCAGCGTCGTCTGCCCGTCGGCCTGCCGGGGCGTGTCCGCCGCAACGGTTTGTTCGCTCACCTGTGTCATTGTTTGAGCGCTCCGAAAGTCAGTCCGCGAACGAGAAAACGCTGTATCGATATTCCCAGTATGACCGGCGGGATGACGGCAATCATTCCCAGCGCTGCCTTGGCGCCGTAAAGCTGGCCGCTGGCCGCCGTGGCAAGGGCGTTCATGTAAACGGGAATGGTGGTCCAATCCTTGCGGGTCAGCAGCAATGCGATGATGTAGTCTGACCAGTTCAGGATAAAGATGAACAGGGCCGTACTGGCGATGGCGGACGCGACGATCGGCAGGGTAATCTGCCGGAACGCCTCGAAGGGCGTGCAGCCCTCGACAATTGCGGCCTCTTCGATTTCGCGCGGCAATTCGTCGAAATAGGCCTTCATCAGCCAGTAAGAGAAAGGAAGTGTCACAATTCCATAGATGAGTGCCAGACCCCACCAGGTATCGATCATGCCAAGAAAGGCCCACATGATCATGACCGGAATCATGACGGCAAGCGGCGGAAAAATGCGAAGTTGCAGCAACGACAATCCGATGCTTTCATGCAGACGCTCGCGCGATACGGCATAGGCCGCGGCGGTTCCACAGATCACGGCAATCAGCGTGCCGACGACGGAGGTCAACAGACTGGCGAACATCGGACCCCACACGGTGCGGTCGAGGCTGACGATCTGGTCCGAAGCCTTGCCGGTAAAGATATAGGCGAAGTTCTGCAACGTCGGATCCTTGGGAAGAAAAGTCACCTCGCCGCCGGCCGATGTCCACTCCGCCGGTGGTTTGAACGCCATGGAGACCATCCAGGAAATCGGCAGCAATGCGATACACGCCACCAAGGCAATCACAACTGTTCTGGCAACAAGCCCGTTCATCGTCTTTCTTTCAGCTCAAAACGCGAGGGTCCGCACGCCGGCCGCACCGCTTTGGTGCGACCGGCTTGACTGCATGCGCAGTCTTGGGAGTGATCAGGCCTTGTCGATAATCGTGGGCCAGGCGGCGCGGCTCTTCTGGATGATCGGGATCATCTTGTCCTCGCCCTTTCGCTGGATGATGCGTTTCCATTTGCGGGAAGCCGCTTTCATTGCATCCTCGGGCGATTTCTGGCCGGTGAGCGCTGCCTGCAGTTCTTCGTCCAGTGCCGAGTCCATTGCGGTCTGTCCGGCGAAGTTGATCGTCGGAGCGGACCGGGCAATGGTCTCGCGGATCGCGTCCATCATGTAGGGATGGTAGGTATCCTGCACGAAGGGTTCGTTGAAGTTCGCCTTCTGGAACGGATCGAAATATCCGGCCGGGTTGCCCGTCATCCAGGAATAGGTCCTGGTCGAAGACAGCCATTGCAGGAACAGATAGGCAGCCTCCGGATTGGCGCTGCGGGACGAAACAGTGCCGGTGATGTTGTAGTAGATCACCGAACGGCGCACCAGATCATCTCCGAACTGCACGCCCGGCGGCATGTAAGCGGCCATCTTGCCCGCAGCCGGCACAGCCGGCGTCGTTCCATCGGCCTCCATCCGGTCAACGAACTTGCTGACATTGGTATAGGTCATCAAGTGGACCGTCTGGCCGGACCCGATGCCGTTATAGCCTTCGGCGAATGTCCAGGAGAGAACGTCGGGATGTGACCAATCCTTGATTTTCACATATTCCGTTGCGGCCTTGATCCCCTCCTCCGTGTCGAGATTGGGATTACCATCCTCATCGAACCAGTACATGTTCGGCATGGCCTGGGAAGCAAATCGCGCATAGAAGCGCGGCAGGCCCCAGAAAGGCGACATGTCGTTGCCGTTGCCATAGATCTTGATGCCGTTGAGGCCAGTGCGGCCGGTGAAGAATTCGGAGATATTGTCCGATTCCGCCCAGGTCCTCGGTGTGGCGAGCTCGCGCCCGAATTTCGATTTGAAGTCGTTCTGGTTTGCAGGGTCGTCGAAATAGGCCTTGTTGTAGACCCAGGTCTGGAAATCGCCGTCCAGGGATGCGCCATAATATTCGCCATTGTATTTGTACAGCAATTCGGCGATCTGCGTGGTGGGTGTGCCGCGCTCCTCATCGGCCCAATCCGGCTCGTATTTGGCAACATAATCACCCAGAGGCTGGGCGCCGCCCGCTTCCACCAGATCGCCAAGATTGTTCCAGGGATGGGTGTAGATATCGAACGCTCCCGACTGGGTGGTAACGTCCTGCAGCACCCGCTTCCAGATATCCTGCGCCGGCGCACCGATGATTTCGATCTCGATGCCGGTTTCCTTTTCCCACACTTCCTTGACCGATGTGCCGGATGGATAGGGAGCTGTAATCTGGCCGATTGCGCCATCGGTCAGCAGCATGGTGATTTTGTCGGGGGCTTTGCCGGCAGCTTTCAGTTTCTTGATCGCCTCGATGGCACGCCCCTCGGAATGGCTTTCATTGTACTGAAACCTCTCGGCGCCCTCAAAGCCGGTCGGTCCCCCTGTCATTCCGCTGGACAAACCCTGCGCGCGCACCGGGGTGATGAATTTGGGCGCAATGCCAATCGCTGATGTTGTGGCCAGAGCGGCAGTCCCCTTCAGCAGGGATCGACGCGACGTTGTGAGTTTTCCCATTTGATCCTCCCATGGGCAGAATTGACGCCTTGCCGTCCGGTATCAGCGCCGTAAAAACGGTAAAACGATTACGGTAAACGTTTTCATTCGTCAATAGGGATTCCGAGATAAAAGGCATACAACCCTTGGGTGATGATACCGCATTTTACACATCACAATGATCAAGATTTCAATTCACCAAACGCCTTTCATTCTTGCTGTGATGTTCCAATACTCTGTTTTTATACAATTATTTTCTTGTATCGGTGCGAGCGAGCACCAATCGGATCCCGGCCTTTGTCGCCCACTGTTTTTTCTTGACATTCTTGTAACCGGATGAATAGTTTATTTGGGTAAACGTTTCCATTTTGGATGAAATTCTGTTGTTCGTCCATCACATGCAGCAAGGTGCCCGCACGGGCACACTCATACTGGGAGGCAATCATGAAGACACTCAAAGGCCCCGGGCTCTTTCTCGGGCAATTCGCAGAAGACAAGGCGCCCTACAACTCACTGGCCGCCATATCCAAATGGTGCGCCGATAACGGATTCGAGGCGGTTCAGCTTCCCATGTGGGATGGCCGTTTCATCGACGTTGCCAAAGCGGCCGAGAGCAAGGACTATGCGGACGAGCTCAATGGCACGGCGAAGGAAAACGGCGTCGTGATCTGCGACACGGCCAGCCATATTCAGGGACAGCTTTGCGCGGTTCATCCGGCCTATGACACCTGGATGGACGGATTGTGCCCACCGGAAGTGCGCGGCGACCGCAAGGCCCGTCAGGAATGGGCCGTCGACCAGCTCATCCTGTGCGCCAAGGCCTCAAAGAATATGGGTCTGACCGAACACGCCACCTTTTCCGGCGCGCTGGCATGGCCATTCTGGTACCCGTTCCCGCAGCGCGACCAGTCTCTGATCGATGAGGCATTTGACGAACTGGCCCGGATCTGGAAGCCCATCCTCGATGTCTATGACGAAAACGGCGTCGACCTGTGTTTTGAGCTGCACCCGACCGAAGATCTCTATGACGGCGAAACCTTTGAAATCTTCTATGATCGCGTCGGCAAGCATCCGCGCTGTGCAATCAACTACGATGCCAGCCACTTCGTGAAACAGGGCCTCGATTACATCGACTTCATTCACATCTACCATGAACGCATCAAGATGTTTCATGTGAAGGACAGCGAGTTCAATCCGACCGGCAAGCAGGGTTTTCTGTCGGGATACCAGCCCTGGCTCAAGCGGGCGGCCCGCGACCGTTCGCTGGGCGACGGGCAGACCGACTTCGGACGCATCTTCTCACTGTTCACCGAATATGATTTCGACGGATGGTGTGTCTATGAATGGGAAGACTGCATCGAGCATCCCGAAGACGCCGCACCCAAGGGTGCTGCCTATATTCGCGATCACATTCGGCGCGTCACCGACAAGACATTTGATGATTTTGCAGGCGGCAAGGGAGATACGTCCGGTGCGCGCAAGATCCTCGGCCTGGAGTAACCGTCATGGCAATTGAATCCTTTGGTACCGAGAGCGCGGCCCGCCGGCTGCGCCTGGGAATGGTCGGCGGCGGCAGGGGGGCGTTTATCGGCGCCGTCCACCGCATGGCCGCACGACTGGATGACAAATATGAGATGGTTGCCGGCGCCCTGTCGGCCAATGCGGAAAATGCCAGGGAATCCGGCGAGGATCTCGGCCTGGCCGAGGACCGGATCTATTCCAGCTGGGAAGAAATGGCACAGAAGGAAGGAGGCCGGGAAGACGGCATCGATGTTGTCTCCATCGTCACGCCCAACCATCTTCACTTCGGGCCGGCCAAGGCGTTTCTGGAAGCGGGCATTCATGTCATCTGCGACAAGCCGATGACCCTGACGCTGGACGAATCCATCGAACTGGTCAAAATCGCCAGAAAGAGCAACGTCGTCTTTGTCCTGACGCAGAACAACACCGGATACCCGCTGGTGCGCCAGGCCCGCGCGATGGTCAAGGACGGGACCCTCGGCGACATCCAGGTCATTCGCACCTCCTATGTTCAGGACTGGTTGACGACGGCGGTCGATCAGGAAGGTCAGAAACAGGCGACCTGGCGCACGGATCCCAAACTCGCCGGATCCGGCGGTTCGGTCGGAGATATCGGCGTGCATGCCTTCAATCTGGCTGCCTTTATCAGCGGGCTGGAGCTTGAGAGTGTCTGTGCAGACCTGAAGTCCTACGTTCCCGGCCGCCAGCTCGACGACAATGCGAATGTGCTGCTGCGCTACGCCAACGGCGCAACGGGTACGCTGTGGAGCAGCCAGGTTGCGCCCGGCAATTACAATCGCCTGTCGATCGGCGTGTATGGCACGAAGGGCGGCATCGAATGGGTCGGCGAAGACAATGACAATCTTCAATACACGCCGTTCGGCGAACCGACGCGGACGATCACCCGCGGCGGGCCGGGCGCGCTGGACGTTGCCAATCGGGTGACGCGCATGCCGCCGCGCCATCCGGAGGGCTATATCGAGGGATTTGCCAATGTCTACACCGACGCCGCCGAACTGATCTGGGCGAAAAAGGATGGCAGGGATCCCGATCCTGCAGCCACGGATGTGCCGACGGTTGAAGATGGCGCCAAGGGCCTCGCCTTTATCGAGGCCTGCGTCAAATCCAGTCAATCGGGAGGCGTCTGGGTTGATGCGAGCCTGAAGATTTGACGGAAAATGATGAGACCGGGGCTATTGGCCCCGGTTCCCTTTCTGGTATCAGCAAACGTGTGAACGCAACGTCGTGACGTTCAGGCTGTTGCGTATCGCGCGACCGCAAGTGTTTGGAAAGGCAACCCGTGGCAACCGGCTCAACAAAGAGTGCATCGATCAAGGACGTGGCCGAGAGAGCCGGCGTTTCCATTGCCACGGTTTCGCGGGTCATCAATGGCGACCCCAAACATGTGTCGGCCAAGACACGGCGGGTCGTCCAGCAGGCGATCGAGGATCTCGATTACCGGCCAAACCGGATCGGCAGGGCGCTCCGGTCCCAGACATCCGACAGCTATGCGCTGATCATCTCCAATATACAGAACAACTTTTATGCCTCGGTCGCCTGGGAGCTGGAGCGGGTCCTCAATGAGACCGGCAAGGCCATCATGTTCTTCAATTCCAATGAAGACCCGGATCTGCAAGACCGGTTTCTGGAGGAGATCCGGTCGCGGCAGCTGGCCGGTATCTTTTTCCTGTGCGCGGTCGAAAGCAAACACCTGCCGTCAATGGTGGAATCCTTCCCGACCATCTTCATCAACCGCAAGATCAGTTCGCTGGCCGATGTCAGCTATGTCGGTATCGATGACTATGCGGCGGCACGGGATCTGACCAAGGTCATTCTCTCAAAGAATGCTGGCCGGTTTGGCATCATTCACGGTCCGAAATCATCGCTGACGAGCTCCCGGCGGCTGCAGGGTGTTCTGGATTATTGCGCCGAAGTCGGACAGACGGTCGAAAGCGGCGATCTTTTCGAAGCCGATCTTTCCATGGAAGGCGGCTACCAGGGCGCCGTCGGATTGTTGCGCAGGGAATACAATTCCATATTCTGCGGCAGCGACCAGATCGCCTATGGCGTATTTCGGCGCTGCAGGGAACTGGGCCTCTCCGTCCCGCAGGATGTGCGCATCTACGGTTTCGACGACAACCCGCTCAATGAGTGGCTCGCACCGTGGCTCGACACCGTGCGCGTTCCGCATATCGGATTTGCACGTTCCTCCATCCAGCAGATGCGAAACCTGAACTCCGGCGGCCCCCAAAGGGATGTTATCTTACCCTATGAGCTGATCATTCGTTCGTAGGAACGGATAATCCTCTGTTTTGGAAACCGGTTCGGGTCGGCGCTGCGGTAGACCTCTTCGCGGTCCCCGCAACGCGGATGCGACACTTTTTGGGCTGCAGGCTGGACCGCTTCTCGTGCTGTCAGAAGCGAGAGACTGACAAGGTCAGAATCGTAATCATTCACGTTGCCCGATGAACCGCAACATCAATTGTCAACGGAGAAATCCAGCTATTGCCATCAGCGCTCCAACAGGAGATCCGGCAACCGAACCCGCACATCATCAACGGAATGGGCCGACCAATACCATTCCATCGTTTTCACCAGACCGTCTTCGAAGCTGACGACCGGGCGCCAGCCTGCATTTTCCGCCAGTCGGCTATTGTCGGAAATGCGGTAATAGGGACCGGTAGGCATATCCGGGCGTGTCTGGATCGGTGCGTCATGACCCGATCGTTTCAGCACCAAATTGGCCGCATCCAGGACTCTCGTGCCTTTCATCGTGCCGATATTGTATGCCGTTCCATCGTCCGCGAGTTCAGCGGCTCTAAGGGTTCCTTCAACAATATCTGACACATAGGTCCAGTTTCGGACCTGCTCCCCCGTTCCCCAGACGACAAACGGATCCTGTTTGACAAAGGCTCTCGCGATCATGGCCATCACGGCATGGCTTTCCGTTGCGCGGGGTCCATAGGCTGTGAAGTAGCGGCAGCTCACCGCCCTGACGCCATGTTCCCGCGCATAGGCCGCCAGGGTCTTTTCACCCATCAGTTTTGCCCAACCATAGATCCCGTCGGCATCGTATGGCGGACCGACCTGCGCTTCGCCCAGTCTGACAATATTGTCCTTGTTCGCCTGAAGATTGCGTGGATAGACACAACCGGAGGAGGCATAAATGATCCGTTCAACGGCATTTTCCACGCAGGCTTTGAACACAATCCCGTCCAACAGCATATTGGTCGCACAGGCCGCCTCATGGGTCTCGATATAGCCCCTGCCCCCATGGTCGGCCGCCAGATGAAAAACGGTCTTGTGCCCGGCGATTGCCCTTTCCGCTTCCTCCTGCCGACTCAGGTCGGCCTGTATGAAGCGGATCTGGCCGGATTCTAAATGGACCCGGAGATTGTCGCGTCGGCCACTGCTGAGATCATCGATGACCGTCACCCTGGCGCCTTTGTCCACAAGCGAATCCACCAGATGTGAGCCGATGAATGAGGCTCCCCCTGTCACTAAAACAGAATGATTCGTCCAATCCGACACTGCGACACTCCTCTACCTGGCCCCATCGGGCAGCAGGGCGATTTTGTTGGCAGTTTTGAGTAAACGGGTCAAGTAAGGTTGATCTGGGATATACCCGCATAGGGAATCAGCCCGCAGTTATGTCGTCTTTTGGTTGTAGTATCGAGACCATGTAATTGAAATTTCACTGGAATGAAGACAAATTCAATTGCCTGTTTCAGGTAGATAATGATAAGAAACCGGTCACTCAACGACGAGAAGCGGCGTGTGACGGGTGCGCGGCTCTTGGAGAAACTCACAAATAGGGCGACATATCCATGACCAAAAAAGACCCCAATTCGGTTGACAGCAATGAAGAGCTCGACGCGCTGCGCAAGCGGGTCAATGAGCTGGAACATGCGGCCGAAGCAGCCGAACAGAATGAAGGCGGCGTCACAAAGCGTGGGTTGGTCAAAGCGGCATGGGCCGCACCGGTCATCATGTCGGTCAATCTTCCCAATGCCGTTTTTGCGCAATCGGCAACGAGCCCCGTGGGCACTGCGCCTCCGGGCACTGTGGCTGCTCCAGGCACTGTGGCTGCTCCGGGCACCGTGGCTGCTCCGGGTACCGTGGGGCCGACTCCGGGCCCCGCGGCACCAGCAAGTCCGGGTTAAGGTGAAAAATATATTCTGGTCGATAAGCCTGATCTGGTCTTACGCATAAGGCACTATGGTGTCGGATGCCCGCTGGAATAGTGCGTATGGTGTTGTAAACGCGTAGGTTGGCGCATGGTTTTGAATCAGGGAGATTCGTCATGATCGCTGCGAATCGACCGCGCAGGCTGCCCCATGTCAGGCAATTCACAGTCGGAAATGAGTTTGTTCTGGTCGCACCGGCCTCATCGCGAAATTTGAATGATGATGACGCGATCAATCAGGCCGTATCGCTCAATCCATCCAGCAGCGCAATCTGGGAGCTGTGTGACGGCAACCGCACATATGACGGTATTGTCGATACCCTGGCATCTCAATTCACTGTCGAACGCGATTTGCTTCGGCCGCAGGTGAGCCAGGTCCTGTCAGAACTGGCGCGACTCGGCTACCTGGACACTCCCCCGATCGATGTACCAGGACGTGTATCAACCACTTTTGTGATCGGGATCGAGGACAAACCCTTCTTTCGTTGGCAGACAGCCATATTCCTGGAGTCATTTCGGGGAAAACTGCCGGTTGGATGGAAAACCTTTGTCGTGGTCTGCAATGACCACAAACCATTGTCGGATGATTTGAGGGCGATATTCAACGCCTACGATGTCGATCATGACGTGACAACAAACCATGCCGCAACAAGCCGTATTGATGTTGGACGCGATGGCGGCGAGTGCTATGCGGCGCTCAACCGGATAGAAGCGCTGTCCGTTGCGGGGCGGAGAGTTGGAGCATCAGAGCTGATCTGCTTGCTCGACAGCGACATTTTTCTTTACGGCGACCTCAACCTTGAGATCATGCCTCAGGGCTGCGCGATGCCACGGAACTGGCACATCGAAAAGGACCTCTTCTTCACCACGGTCGAAGGCAACCAAGGCAAGGGCATCGATCTTCAAAAGCTGCTCGACGCCATGGGATGCCGACAGACATTCAAACCCGGTGGGGTCAATGTCTTTGTCACCGGAGAGGTCGCTCGCGACGCGAAGTTCATTGCGGACTGCTTCCGCTTTGCACAGGCGCTGTTCCTTCTGGGAAAGGCGGCCGGGGTCAATCAAACATGGATCGCGGAAATGCCGTGTTTTGCGCTGGCTCTGACCGCCAACGATATTCCCTACGACCTTCTTGAGCAAAAGGAACTGCTCGTCTCCGATTGCGACGAGGCGACCATCCCGCCGGGAACACTCTATCATTACTACAGCAATCCGGCAGCATTCGGCCGATCGGCGTTTCGCAATTCGACCTGGCACAAACAGGCTTACTTTGAATCAGATGCCCTGCAATCGGATCTCGGACAGTATTCCACGGATGCGGAAACCGATCATGAAAGATACTTCTTCCAACTCGCAAAAACCGCTCGGAACCGGCTGCATGTATGAAACGCCGAGGCATCTGGTAGAGGGACTTGAGGAGAGACTGAAACTGGTTCCAAGTCTAGGCCTGGGATTTTCCAGGGTGAAACTCGACCCTTTGATTTTCGAGGGACTGCGCATTCACTTTCTTTCCAATGTCCAGAACTTCAAATCTGAAACGAACGATCAATTTATCGGCTCAGACAATCCGCGGACTCACCCTTCGCTTATCTATCATAACGAAGCCTTCAATCAAAAGCTGATGAGCGACCTCCATGCAACCCATGAGGCCTGGAGCGGACTAAAACTGAAGAAAGCTGCCTGCTACGGCATCCGCGTTTATCAGCCAGGGAGTTTTCTTTACAATCACGTCGACCGCGCGGCGACACATATCGTGAGTTCAACGATTTGCGTCGACCACCGGCTCAACAGCCCCTGGCCACTCTATATCGAGGATCACGACGGCAGGGCCCATGAAATATCCGTCGAACCGGGTGAGATGGTCTTTTTCGAAGGGGCAAAACTGAAACACGGCCGCCCCTATGCACTCGACGGCGAGTATTACGCCAATATTTTCGTGCACTATACGCCCGTTGACTGGAAGCTGGGCGCAAAACCTCAGACCCCATGAAATCAATCGTTCACAACGTCTACCGGGCTGGCGGAGCCGGGCTGAGCAATCTGATCATGTCTGTGGAGCTGGGCGTTGTTATTGCGAGCCTGACCGACAGGGCGCTTGTTCTGAAAGGCAATAAAAGCCCTGTCGCAAACATTGTTCAGTATGGCGGGCTGGTCCGCAATACCTATCCCAGCCGGGTGACCGACCTGATCGATCTGGGTGTTCCCTGGATGGAATGGGATGAAACATTTGCCGCTCGTTACGTGGAAAAGACCATATGCGACGTCGCGCCCTGGGAAGCGGTCTTTTATTATCCGCCAAACCTGTCTCTGGATAATGATGATTTCAGATCATTTGCCCGGGGCCGCGACCACAATGTGACAATTGATGACGCGTTGGAGCACGTGCCGGCCCTTGCCTTTACCGGCGGAGAGCAAGCCAATACTCTGGGCTACTATTCCTCGTTCTTCTATCTCGACCGAGCAGCTCAGCTCACGGCCTATGATGCCCTGAAAAGAATGAAACCGAAGGAGCCCATTTCCGATTTTGCGGAACGGGTTGCACAAAGCCTTGGCACCTTTAACGCGGCTCACATCAGACGGGGCGATTTCAAACAAACGATCGGCGTTACAACACTTGAGCGCAGACCGGCGGAGGTCATTGAGGCACTTGATCAGCATTTCGGCAGAGACGAGTTGCTCGTCATTTTAACCGACGAAGCCGATGATCCTTTTTTTGACGATATCAAAGCCGCATTCGGACATCATATTTTTCTCGATCACCATATATTGCAAAATTACCATAGCGAGTTCTCGGATCTTCCGGCCCATGACAGCATTGCCCTGGCCTATATCTCACAATTGGTTGCCGCTCGGTCCAAGGACTTCATCGGAACAATGACGAGCACGTTCACGGCATTGATCCAACGCATGCGCGGCAATCTCGGCAAAGAGGAGTTGTTCAAATATCTGTGGAACGAGTTACCGCCCGAGGGTGTCAAGCTCGAACCCGGACGGCATGAAATCGGCGATGACATTCAGCTGATCAATGGTGTCATGAAGGAAGACCAAAGTGGCCTCTATTCCTGGAACCGCGTGAATAGCCGGCTTAACTTAAGCTGGATGCGTGAGTGGCCGGAGGGCATTCTCGATCAGGCTATAATGGCGGAACGAGCTGGTAAAAGGCAGCATTTCTACCCGGCTACGGCTCACGATGCAGCCGACAGATCGGTGGCCGGTCCGGCAAGGGTTACACCCACATTCGTGTCGTTTCTTGGCACGACAGTCACCGTGAACAGTGATGATGCGATGACGAGGCAGACCATGGCAAACCTCTTTGTCCAGATGACGTCACCATCGGCGAAAAATCTTGTCGGTGAGGTTCGTATCGATGTTTACCCTGCCTCGGCGCAAGTGCTGGTTGACGGAAAGATCGCGGCCAGAGGCCAAAAAGGCGCCGATCTCCTGCGCCGCGCCTACCGGGAGGTCGTAAGCCTCTTCATCCATGCACATCCTGACCATGTCTGGCTTCATGCCGCCTGTGCGGCAGGCGCCAACGGAGCAATCATGCTGCCGGGTTCCTGGGGCCGCGGAAAGAGTTCACTCACCCTTGAGCTCTGCCAGCGTGGCTGGTCCTTCCTTTCTGACGACATCGTTCCTCTGAACCCTTTCTCGAAACAGGCTATCCCATTCCCGGGAACACCGCAGGTTCGCACGCGTACAGAGAAGGTTTTGTCGCGTAGCCAGATCGGCACGCTTTCAAAAAGAGCTGTCCCGCTCGATCCGGATCAAGTTTCCCGAGATCCAAATGCCGTATCGATGGTGGTTTTTCCCGAATTCGTTTCAAATGCTACGGCATCAATGTCTCCGATCTCACCGGCGCAGGCTGTCGGAAAGTTGCTTGAAAACTGCCTGAGTTTCCCGAAAAATGATGATGCAACGATTCAAGCACTTTGCGACATGATAAAGGATGTGCCGCTATACGGTCTGCAGTTCGACCAGATCGATGAGGCGGCAAATCTGTTGATCGAGGCTTATGCGACAAGGAAACTCGGCAAAAAAATGCCATTGGTCAGCTAGCACAACGGCGTCACTTCGGGAGGGTTGGATCAATATGCGTGAAATTCAAGTCGAAGTGACGCTCAAAGGCGGTCAATGCAGAACCATTGTGCTGCCTTCAGATTCAGAAATGCTGCATGATCTGTATGTCTCGCTTGCGAATGCACAGCAGAGTGGACCGATGGATCCAGGCACAATCGTGCAGCTACCGCTCGATGATGGTCAATCGGCATGGACCTTTATGTCCGGATCACTGATTTCGGTAACCACCAGACCACCGGTGCTTGTCCAACCCCGGGAGGTATGTCAGCCTGGGCTGCAGAACCAGCCCGGCGGTATCGCCCCCGCCTATGTGTGCATCGATGATTTCCTCACACCCGATGAAAATGTCCAGCTTCTGCAATATGCCCTTGAAAATGAGGATCGGTTCGAGGGCAGCACCGTGATCTCAGGGGCAAAAACGGCACAGGATGACTTCCACCGAAAATCAAGGGTGCTGTATGCGGTTGGAGAAGGCAAATGGCGCAAAATATTCATGAACCGGCTCAAGCTCCATTTGCCCCATATTGCCGCCACGCTCGGCTTTGACGATTTTACGTTCGACAAAGACGAGATTCAGCTTACTGCAAGCAATGATGGCGATTTTTTCAGGGCACACAGCGACTCAAACCGCGATGAGGCAGCCACCGCAAGCCGAACCATAACATTCGTCTATTACTTTCATAGATTGCCGAAACCCTATTCGGGCGGTGATCTCCTGCTTTACGGGAATGATACTGTTCGACCTGTTCTGGAGCACGGCAGCAACGTCACCGCCCTTGCACCGAAAAACAATTGTCTTGTTTCCTTTGCAAGCCATCAATTGCACGAAGTCGACATGGTGCGTTGTCCGTCCGGGGAATTTGCCGACAGCCGCTTCACGGTCAACGGATGGCTGCGCCGCGAGAACGCATAAGGCGCAACAAAGCGATTGGGTCCTCCCTTCGATGGACAATTCTGAGCCCACAATATTTGTTGCAATTGCGGCCTATAGCGATCCGATCCTGCCGCATACCCTGGACACCTGCCTGGCCATGGCACGCCGTCCGCAGAATCTGCGTTTTGGCATTTGCTGGCAATATGATGATCGCGAGCCGATCGATCTTGGTCGCTTCAAGGCGGACAAACGGTTCCGCTTTGCGGAGTATCGCGTGGAGGACAGCGAAGGCGGCTCCTGGGCCCGGTCCATTGCCCAGACCTTCTGGGACGGCGAAACCTATTCGATGCAGGTGGATTCCCACATGGTCTTTGCGCCCGGATGGGATGCGAGCCTCATCCACATGATGCGCACCTTGCCAGCCGACAAACCGCTGGTCACCATGATTGCTCCGCTTTTCAGGTTCGACGGAGCGAACGAAATTCGCAGATGGACCGACAAGGGCATCCGGGCAACACGGCTGGTCGACTGGAGGTCACAACGGGGCTGGGCGCCCTGGTTTGATTGGGGACTGCCGATCGAGCACCGACACAGCCGTAACCGGTTCCTGTCCGGGCAGTTCGTCTTCACGCTCGGCGCCTGGACCGAGGAGGTTCGTCAGGATCCCGATCACTACTACTGGGGCGAGGAGTTTGCGCTGAGCCTGCGTTCCTATACCCATGGTTATGATTTCTTTCTGCCGGACGAGATGGTGGTGTGGCATATGCTGCATACCGAAGCACCTCCACGGCGTCACTGGGAACATGGTCAGGATGTCATCGCCGAAAAGAATCTGGTGGCATTCGAACGGCTTCGTCTACTGGCCTATGGCGACGACCCGGCGGAACAGGACGAGCTTGGTCCATACGGGCTCGGCGACAAGAGAACCCGCAGCGACTATGAGCGTTTCGCCGGAATGGATCTGCACAACAAGCGCGTCCATCCCGATGTGTTTTGCGGTCGCTGCCCCGATCCGATGACAATCAAATCCGATTCAGACTGGAAAAGCTGCATGACATTCGAAACCTATTCGAAACAGCACGCATGATCAGGTTTCGGCCTGCACGTCATCTGCATGAGATTCATGCACACTGCCAATGGGAGACCCGTTCAAGCAATGTTCTACACAGTCTTCAGCACCAACGATAATCCGAAAATGCAATGGCAGTCCGACCTGCTGGAACACTCCTGGAAACGCGTTGGACAGGAAGGAACACTCATACGGCTGGTTGCAACCGAAACACCCCAGAACCTGCCAACGCAGAAATATGCCCATTGCGTGGCGACAAAACGGTGGGATGTCCATCCGGACACCGGAGATGCCTATCCGATCTACAACAAACCGGCCTCACTGCTGGAATGGGTTTTTAAAGACAAGCCTGAAGGCACGGTTCTCTTTATCGACCCGGATTGCGTGTTCCGAAAAGCGGTGACGCGACGCGTTGCACCCGGATTTCCGGCGTCTCAGGCCTGGGTGGATCTGGCGACACACAAGCCATCGCCCGATAACCCGTTTGGCCTGGACAGCGGCTTCTCGTTTCTCAGCGACTATTGCACACGCGTTGATGAGGGTATTGCGCCTGTGATGATTCCAACCCTCATCCACACCCGTGATCTGCGCAGGATCTGCGCACGCTGGCTGGAGTTGTGCGGTGTCGTTCGCGACCATTATCGCAATGGCGACGGTCAAAAGATCTGGGAGGCGGATATGTATGCCTATCTGGCGGCCTGTACGGAGTATGGGCTGCAGCACGACCCGATCTCGCTTGGCATCTGCACCAACTGGAAGCCGAAGGATGTGCCGGATGCTCCCATCATCCATTACTGCCAGACGATTTACGCCAAAGACGGCACGCCGTTGTTCGACAAACACCAGTACAAGCCCTGGACCCGGGTCAACGAGTCGGTCGAAACGACAGAGGATTATGGCCGCGAACTCATGGTCATATTGAACAATCATATCGATGACGTTCTTGGGGTCGTTCGTCCTCCGGCCGTTCTGAGCCGGCCCGCGTGGGGACGCGGCGTCAAGGAGGGGCGGGTTCATGATCAATTGCTGCTGGAAATACCACAGCAGGAAAAGAGCCTGTGGCTCAACCATTCCGGCAAGGCGATCTGGGAGCTGTGTGATGGCTCTCGGAATCTGAACGACATCGGATCCCGGCTGAGCGAACAATACGATGTCGATCAATCGACACTGACAGCTGAGATACAGTCGACCGTAGGCCAACTCCAGTCGATCGGTTTCCTGGAGTTGCGGTGATCGGTATCCCGATCAGGCGGACCCGGAATTCCGGCTGGTCTAACGTGTGCCCTTCCAGAAAATGACAAGGTGGCGCTGCCACCAGCCCGGATCGGCCATGTTGCGCAACAATCGCGCGCGCAGTTCGGCTGCGGACAATTCCCGCATCAGCAACAGGTAAACGCGGATAAAACGGAAACTGAACCGCTGCAATCCGGGGAAGCCCATCAGCGAAATCGACCGCCACAACAATAGCTTTGTCGCAAGTCGCGGCCGCACGTCGATACCTGCATCGACACCAAGCAGTTTTCGGGCCGCGTAAAGATGGAACTCCAGCGCGCGCCTGTTTCCGGTTTCCGTGTACGATTTCTCAACCCTCTGCCAATCGATCTGTTCATCAGGTTTTTCCTCAAACAAGGCCAAATCGAGCAGTAGGCGAAGCGGCAGATTTCCGAACCAATAGCCGTGATCATTCAACTGGGCGTGACCGATATTGATCATGACCTGGTGCGTCATGCTGGGGACCATATATTCGACATGATGCCACCGGTGTGTGACAGCATCCGCCATCACATCGCGGGCTGACAAAACACTCCGGTACTCAAAATCCAAAAGCTGGTGATGCAAATCGACCGGCGCGACAGAGGCGCGGCGCACAAATGTCTCGAAGCTCTTGTTGCGCGGATGTTGATATTGTTTTCTCGGTGCATAGCCCAGGCCGGTCAGGTGACGCTGGCAGTCGTCCGCGCGGTCCATCGGCACCAGGACATCCATATCGCTCATGACGCGAAATCCGGATTCGCCATAGAGGCCCGTCAGGAGTGCGGCGCTGCCCTTCAAAAACACTGGCACGATGTCGATCTCGTTGAGTGCATCCGCTAGGTCCAGTGCTTCTTCGCGAATCTGTTCATTGCGGCCTCGGTTAAGCCGAAGCATGGCATCCAGATAACGGCTGACAAGTGGTGGCAGGCGGTCAGCCGCACCATCATGACCCAGCCGGTGGGCCAGTGCCGGCATCACGAGTTGGTCCATCGCCACTTCGGTAAAATCCACCCAGAAAGGATCGGAGGCATCGGTGTCGAGGACATCGATGCTTTTGCGCTCGACGGACAGGATTTGGCAGATGGAGTGAAAGGCTCGAGCGCGGACCCTGTGTCGTGACCTGGGAAATAGTTGATTCATTCAGTCCTGCTGCTCTGGAAGGGTCGTACAGTGTCCGGCCAATTTTCCGTCCGAAGGCTCTCAGGGTCGTACACCCGATCACCCAATTGATTCTACATGCCTTTCTTCATAATCGCTATCTTTGACCCGAAATGCAGAAAAAGAACATCTCCACGGTTCATATCCATCTCGTACAGGGTTTTTCGGAAGAGTGTTTCCAGATCCTCACGCTCCTGGTGGATGGATATGCCCCGTTCCTGGTGCACCGTGAGAACACCCTCCATGAAGTTGGAATCACCGATATGCCATGAATAATCCAGCCAGGACATCGCAGGATCTTCCATGATGGAGAATCCGCCGGGGTTCAGCCGGGGAAACAGGCGCGAAACGAGGCATGAGTGAGGTGATTGATGCGGCTGGCATCGTCCAGAACGACATCGAAACCGCCGGCCCGATCAGCCAGGGCGCCGAGTTGCTGGGCGTCGTCCTGCGATGCAATCAGAATTTCGATCCGCTCTTCTCCATGCTGCTCGCATGAAGCATTGAAATCAACGCCGCAAACGCGGGCATGTGGGAAATACTCCTTCCACATCCGCAGCAAATGCCGTTTTGGACACCAAGCTCGAGAAAATTGAGGCGCATACCGCGCTGAGGCTCAAATTAGCGCTCATAAATATGAAGATAGCTCTCGCCCATGAACGCGTGGTTGCTGTCCCATTTGTCGGTTCCGTGTTTTTGTCCAAGTTCGTGAAGTGTCATGGCGTCGGTCCCGCTTCTCAAGGGCACCGGCATGGCCGGAAGGGCGCTCCTTGCCTGAATTGAATGGCTGCAGGTTCAATCTCCCGGCAGTATCATCGCGTTCACAGGGCGCTTTGGCCATTTGCGTTGCCGCAAGATCGCACCGAAGGCTTTGGCGGGCGCGGAAAACTCTCCGCGGGAAAAGGCCGCAATCTCCCAGGCAATCGGTCTGGTGAGGAACCGGACATTGTCCATTCTTTCCGCCGGCACATTGGTCAGCGGCACGAGAGCAACGCCGAGCCCAGCCATGGCCAGCTGCATGGCGACCATGACCTGCGATGTGCGAACCGCCTCACGTGGCCGAAACCCTGCTGTGGCACAGGCCGCGGAAACATAGTCGGACAGGCCGTTGGAATTGCTGAACAGCACCCAGTTGCGATCGCGAAGATCATGCAGATCGACAGCGGATCTGTCCCGGCTCAGCGGATCGTTGGGAGGGAAGACAACGACGAACTGGTCCCAGCCGAGCGGGATGGAGTCGCCGGTCCAGTTGGGTGGATTGACCCCGATCGCCAGATCTCCGAAGCCCATGGCGACCTCCTCGACCATTTCGGTTTGCAGCGCAAATTCCTTGATGCGGATCGCGACCCTTGGATGTTTCGCCTGCCACTGGCTGACCGGGTCGATCATGATCGCTTCCACCAGGGTCGGCAGAATGGCGATTTCCAGTATGCCGCCTTCCAGATCAGCAGCGTTCATGGCGTTTCTGATCAGTCTTTCAGATGTCGACAGGGTCGCGCGCGCTTCGGCCAGCAGAGCCCGGCCAAGCGGCGTCGGTTTGATGCCGCGCGGCAGTCTCTCCAGCAGCTTGCTTCCGAAAAACACCTCCAGGGCCCGCAATTGCTGGGACAATGCCGGTTGGGAAACGCCCAGCCGTTTGGCGCCCGCGGTGATCGATCCTTCTTCGACGACGGTCGTCCAGGCGCGCAGGTGACGCAGGTTCAACGCCTCGACATGAAAATTCGCAGCCATAAGCAATTCCTTTTGCCAACCATAATATTCCTGTCTTTGACATATGATAAGGCGGGAGTCACTTTCGGGCAATCACGGAATGGATGCGACAATCGAAAGAGGCTTCAATGTGCGGACTGACGGCTGAGGAACTGGAAAAACTGAAGCATGAGCTGCAACCGGAGCCGCTGCTCGACAAGGGCGGCCACAAAGTTTCGAAGAGTCCCTGGGGGCCGGCAGACGAAATTGGCCGCCTCAACTGGATCACGCCAGAATCGGTCGCCACCATCATGGCGCGGATGGATGGGCGCAAGGTCTTCGATCTGTCTGTTACCTATGATTCCGGCATGCCCTCCTGGACGGAGGCCGGCGATCCCCCTTTCAGCATCTGGATGACGCACACACCGAAGGGTGAGATCGCCCATGGCCGCTCCGGCTATAGCGGTGAAATCCACAAGGAATACAGCTATTCCGGCGACGCGATTTCCATGTACACCCATTGCGGAACCCACATCGATACGCTCAATCACATGGGCTATTGGGGCATGCAGTGGAACGGCTGGACCCAGGATGAGCATCTGGGGTCGATGGTCTGGACCAAGGGCGGAAGTGACCGGTACCCGCCGATCATCGCCCGGGGCGTAATGCTGGACGTGGCTGGCATGCACGGTGTCGACATTCTCCCCGATCACTATGAAATCACTCCAAAGGACCTGCAGGACACTGCCAAGAAACAGGGCGTCCGCTTCCGCAAGGGTGACGTTGTTCTGGTGCGCACCGGCCGCATGCGGATGTGGCCGAGCCTCGATTATCTGGGCGGGTCCCCGGGCATCAACGTCGCCTCGGCCCGCTGGCTGTGCGAGGAGGCAGGCAGCATGTGCATCGCCGGCGACAATATCGGGCTGGAACCTCAACCCTATCACAATCAATACGCGCCGGTGCATTGCTACATGTTCGCCACCGCGGGCGCGCAGATCATCGAAGTCGTCAATATGGAAGAGCTCGCCGCCGAGAAAGTCTACGAGTTCGCGTTCATGGGCTTTCCAATGAAGATATTCGGAGCGACCGGCGCGCCAATGCCCTCCGTCGCGATACCCCTGAGGTCCTGACATGCTCAAGCCAATGCGCCTGGACAATATGGATATCGTCGTGAAGGACTTTCCGACGATGGTCGATTTCTACAAGAATGTGCTTGGCCTGCCGCTTCACCCGCATGGCTATGAGCCTGAAAAGGGCTGGGCCATGTTCATGTGCGGCGATGTTGATCTCGTTCTTCTGTCGGTTCCCGATGCGAAACGGGACGCCCATCAGCGCACGGGTAACTACGTGATGGATCCCGCCGGTGTCCATTCCTTCGCCATCGAAGTGGCCGATCTCGACGAGGCGATTGCCGAACTGGACAAACACGATGTCAACTGGGCCGACAAGATGATGGTTTACGGCGCCGGCGCATTTCTGGAGGCACCGCCACGGGGCGATTTTGACGGCATGTGGTACCGGTTCCGCTCCTTTTACGACCCGGAAGGCAATGTCACGCATCTGTGTGAAACACATGCGCCCAAGGGCTTCGACCGCAACGCATATCGGCAGAGCAAGTCATGACGTCCCTGCCCAAACTGACCTATTGCATGACGATCGGTCTCGACGCGATGTCGCTGTGGATTTCATCCTTTCACAGCAACAATCCCAGCATGGTGTCACGCGGCGAAATGGATGTGATCGGCGCGCGGCGCGTGCTGGACCTTCTCGACAAATATGAGGTGAAATCGACCTTTCTGGTGCCCGGACACACGGCGCTCGCCTATCCGAACCTGATCAAGGAAATCGCCGACCGGGGCCATGAATTCGCCTATCATGGCTGGATGCACGAGGATGTGCGCAATGTCAGCAAGGACGAACAACGGCTGATTATCGAACGCGGGCTGGAGGCCCTCGATCTTGTGGTCGGTGTCCGGCCACTTGGCCATGTCTCGCCGGCCTGGAATATGAGCGTCGACACCATCGACCTGATCGACGAGTTCGGCTTCGAATTTGACGGCAGTCGCATGGCGACAGACCATCTGCCGGTCTATATCCGAAAGGGCGACAGCTGGACGAAGGATGGTCCGTTCCAGTTCGGTGAATTGACCGATATTGTCGGCGTGCCCGTCGCCTGGATCATGGACGATGTTCCCATGTTCGAGTTCGCCTGGGGCGAGATACCTGGCCTCAAGGCCCCCTCCCAGGCCGAGGAAATGTGGGTGGGAGAGCTCGACTATGCGGTCCAAAACTGCCCGGGCGGCGTATTCAACCTGACCTTTCACCCGCAATCCATCGCTCGGGGCGCCCGCATTCAGGTCTTCGAACGGCTGCTGCGGCGCGCCAGCGAACATCCGGACGTCACGTTCCTCAAACAATCCGACTATGTCAAACTGTGGCGGGCGGAAAACCCGCGCGATGCGTGGCGAGCCAGCCATCCGGAACTTGCCGGAGATGGTTCGATCCGGGTGTTGCCGTCGATGGCCGAAAACGGACCATGACAGCCGACGGGACACGACGTGTCCTGGTGATCGGCGGGACATCGCATATCGGCCGGGCGGTTGTCGAACGGTTGAGCCGGTCGGGCGACCGCGTCGTGTTCAACGGCCGAAGCACCGAGCGGGGCAACGCGCTGGCCGAGGCAACCGGAGCGCATTTCATCGCCGGCGATTTCAATAGGCAGCAGGCTCCCGACAGGATGGTCGCCGAAACACTGCAAATGATCCACGGGCTGGATGGGCTGGTTCTGGGCGCCGGTTTGCTGCACACCGCGCGGATTTCGGAAACGACCGATGCAGCCTGGGATCAAGTGATCGAAACCAATCTGATCGCCCCTTTTCGAATCGCCAAAGCCGCGATGCCGGCACTGGCCGAGAGCGGCGGTTCCATCGTTACCATCGCCTCGGGCACCGCGGTCCGCACCGAATTCGAGCTGGGCGCCTATTCCGCTGCCAAACGCGCCGTTCTGTGGCTGACGAACATGCTGGCTGTGGAGGGTGGTCCCAGCGGGATCACTGCCAACACGGTTTGCCCGGGTGACCTGCCGGAGGGCATGCGGTCCATCGCCGATGCGCCGCAAGTGCGTGATCTCGGTCCGGCCCCCGTTCCGCCGACCGGCAAGCCGGTAGCGGCCGATGATGTGGCACGCGCCGTTGATTTCCTTCTCTGCAAAGGAGCCTCATCGGTCTCGGGTGCTGCGCTGACCGTCGATGGCGCCATGCGGTCTGCCCTGCGCGCCGGCAAGGTGCACCAGCCATGAACGCCTCGAAGAACAGAACGGCATTTGTCACGGGCGGAACATCCGGCATCGGACGGAGCATTGTCGAACAATTGGCCGGAGCCGGAATGGAGGTCGTCTTCACCGGTCGCAACGCCGACCGTGCACGCATGGTGAGCGAAGATACCGGTGCCCGATTTCTGCCGTCGGATGCACGCGACCGCGCGGCGTGTGATACCGCAACTGGACAAATGCTCACCCATTTCGGCGGTGCACCGGATCTCTTTGTGTCCTGTGCGGCGATTGTGTTCGAGAGCCCGCTCACCGAAACGTCCGATGAGATATTTCGTGAGGTCTTGGAGGTGAATCTCACTTCCACCTTCCGCCTGTCACGCGACATATTCAATGCCATGAAAGTCAGGAAATCGGGCAGCATCGTCCATGTCGTCTCGGACTCGGCCCTGATCGGCATTCATCACCTTCCGGCCTATTCCGTCTCCAAGGCTGGCCTGCTGGCGACGTCCGAAGCCCTGGCCGCCGAGGCGGTCATGCATGGTGTTCGGGTCAATGCCATCTGTCCGGGCGCCACGCATCCCGGTGTTCAGTCGACCGTGGACGGATACGAACACCATGCCGAAAACGACGGCGGTTGGGGCGCCGCGCCCTCCGGGCGCCATGGCCGGGGCGAGGATATCGGGCGCGCTGTGTTGTGGCTTGCCTCGGACCAGGCGGAGCATGTGGCCGGTGCAACCCTGCGCATCGATGGCGGCGCATCGGCCGCCATGCGGGGAGGTGCCCGTGGCTAGGCAAGCGTCGGCCCGGTTGGAGGAAGCCCTGAAACATCTGCATGATTGGGAACCTGCAGTTCATGCCTTTGTGGATTTGCTTGAAGGAGAAGCCCGACAACAGGCGGCAACCGCCGATGCTGCAACATCGCATTCGCCGCTTTATGGACAGATATTCGCGGTCAAGGAAGTGTTCGACGTGGCAGGGGTCGCAACGACCGGGGGGTGTCGTGCGCTTGCTGGCAATGTACCGCAGCAGGATGCGGTGGTGGTGCAACGCCTGAAGCAGGCCGGTGCAATAGGCATCGGTACGCTTGTCTCGCACGAATTGACCTTCGGGCTGGATCAGCCGCCAACACGCAATCCCTGGGACCTGTCCTGTTATCCCGGCGGGTCGAGCGCCGGCGCGGGCGTCGCCGTCGCGGTCGGGGCCGCCCGGTTTGCTCTGGGAACCGATGCCGCCGGATCGGTGCGCATTCCGGCGGCGATGACGGGTACGGTGGGATTGAAGCCCACCTACGGGCTGGTCAGCCATGCCGGCGTGCTGCGCGCCGCGACGGCCCCTTCGATTGACCATGTCGGCATCATCGCGCGTGAAGTATCGGTCGTGACAGATGTACTCAAGGTCATTGCCGGTCCGGACGCGAATGACGCACGCACACTGCACCATCTCCCCTCTCCTTCGTTGAACAGGGCAATGGGCATCGGTGATCTCAGCGATCAGACAATGGCTGTTCTGGGCCCGGCAACGGTTGATGCCATGAACAAAACATTTCCACTGGACGCCGAAATTGAATCCGCTTTCGAGGCGGTGCTTGAGGTTTACCGGTCGGCAGGCGCAGAGATCGTCACAATCGAATTGCCCGGCCTTGCCGAAGCCATCGACGCGGTGGTCACGCTGTTTTCCGTGGAACTGGCAGCGGACCATCGCCTGCGACCGCCGGCGCATGAAAACCAATACAACCACTTGGTCGCGGGCGCCCTGCGATCGGCGTTCGACATGCCGCCCGAGCAAGTGGAAACCGCCATCCGGACACGGGTGGCCTTGCGGCAGGCCATTGACGACGCCCTGCAATCGTCCGGTGCGGCATTCCTTCTTACGCCCACGACGCCAAGGGTGGCGATGCCGCTGGACGGGTTTGATCCAAGTGAGGAACTGGGCACGCTCATTCCCTATACATGCGGCTTCAATCTCACCGGGCATCCGGCGCTCAGCCTGCCATGCGGATTTACAAAAGGCGGTCTGCCGATCGGTCACCAGGTTGTTGGGCCGCGATTTGCCGATGCCGGTGTTTTGTCCATAGGGCACGTTTTTCAGACCAAAACACAATGGCATGAATGCCGGCCGGCGCTGCCGACCGTGCGCCAATAGGCCAATTCTCTCCTGATCGACCGCAACATGCGCCACGCCGCCTGCGTTGAACTTCCACCATGGCTGTGCAATTATAATTTATAATAGCGTTCCTGAAATCGCGAATCGTGCATTGATGTTCGGCAGAGGGATGGTGCAATCGCACGTTGCGCACCGCTATTGGGAGGCCGGTGCCTGGAGGAGAATGAAGGCGATGGCGAATGCCGACGGAAAGATCATGATGCGCACCAGCGCGGCCGAGGCCGTGACAAGCCAAATGCGCAAGGAACTGTTGAACGGTTCTATCCCCGCCGGGTCGCGTATCCTTGCCAAGGATCTGGCGGAGAGATTTCAGGTCAGCATTGTGCCGGTTCGAGAGGCGATAATGCGGTTGGAGGCAGAAGGCCTGCTGGTTTCGTCACCGCAGCGGGCAACCTTTGCCGCGGAAATCGGATTGGACGATATCGCCGGCGTCTATGATCTTCGACGCATCGTCGAAGTCGAACTGGCGGGGCGTGCAGCGCTGGTCGCGGATGACGAGGCACGCAAAAAATGTCGTGCCGCGCTCAACCATCTTCTGGATGCGGAAACCCATTCAGCGGTGTTTTATGAGGCACACCGCCAGTTTCATTGGCGGTTGCTGGAGCCGGCTGCCAGCGCCATTTCCAAATCCGTCCTGGAGCGCCTTTGGCTCAATGTCGACCGCTACATGTCATTCGCCGCCAGAAACGTGTCAGCCTATAATTCGGCACCCTACCGCAAGGAATTCGCCAAGTCCCACCGGGACCTTGCAGCAGCGTTTGAGGCCGGTAAGGCCGATCATCTCAAAGAACTCCTATCGGCTCACCTGACCGATACTGAAACAGCCCTAAAGGCCGCTTATCGGGAGATCACACAGGGAAAACTGTAAGGCGGCACCGGTGGCCAGGCGGCAGCCGCCACCGGGTGCACGGCAAAGCGCTTGACTCTATAAATAATAATTTATAATTTATATTTATGGAAAAGCTGCCGAATATCTTCGCGCTCCCCGACACCCTCAGCGCAGGCTATGTGTCCAGTGTTCTGGCTGATCTCGTGCAGGTACCGAGCACCAATCCAGGCGCTTATGAGAACGACGTCGCAAAACGCGTCGCGCAGTGGTTCGAAAAGACCCCGGTTGAAACAGAATTCGTCGAATCCATGCCTGGCAGGCATTCCGTCGGTGCCGTCCTGCGGGGAAAACCCGGTGGCCCTACCCTCATTCTGAACGGTCACATGGACACTGTTCCCGTCGATGATCGGGACCTTTGGACAACGGATCCCTTTGCAGGAGACATCAAGGACGGCTTCCTCTATGGGCGCGGTGCCTGCGACATGAAGGCCGGCCTGTCGGTCCAGATCAGCGTGGCGCACCACCTGATGAAACATATCGATCGGCTGAAAGGCACGCTGGTCATGCACTTTGCCGCCGGCGAAGAGCGGGCCGAACCCGGCACGCTCTCGTTGCTGGAAGCCGGCTATACCGGGGATCTGGGGATCGTTACCGAACCCACGGAACTGCGGATTGCTGCGGCAACGCGCGGGTTGGCGCCCATCCATGTGCGCCTTGTCGGGCGGTCCATCCACGCCAGCCGCAGCCATCTGGGCATCAATCCGACCTGGGGCCTGCAGTGGGTTCTTGCGGCGCTTCAAGATTACAAGACCCATATCGAGACGAAACATCACCCGCTGCTGTCACACGGCTCCTGCACACCGACCCTTGTGCAGGGCGGTGTCGTGCCCAATGCCGTTTCGGACTTTGTCGATCTCTATGTCGACCGGCGCCTCATTCCCGGCGAAACGGTCGATGGCGAGGTACAGGACATCAGGCAGCGACTGCTTGCGGCGCGACCGGACGACTCCGAAATCGGGATCGAGGTCGATGTTGCCTATAACCGCTTCGAACCGGCGGAGATTGCGACGGACGCCACGGTGATCGGACACCTGCTGGACAGTTCCGCCCGCGTGCTGGGCGCACCGGCTGAAATCTATGGTGCCCCCTATTCAAGCGATGTCCGCAATCTGGTCAACGATGCCGGTATCGAAGCGGTGAATTTCGGACCGGGAAATGTCGCTGAATGTCACTGTGCAGACGAGCGGGTGGACATCAGGCAGCTGGAGGGATGCGCCAGGGTGATCGCCGATGTCGCCAACGGATTGCTGGTCGAGGCGTAGGCGGTGCAAAGATTCCCGAGATGGATTTCAAGCCGGGAATTCTCGTATAGTGCTCGAAAACGGGGCCTGGGGACATGCAGCCGGTGAACGGAAAACACATAAAAATGCCCGCAGACAGAGCCCAAAGCCGCATCGCCCTGGCGGCAAAGGGGGTCACCAAGAGGTTCCCGGGCGTTCTGGCCAATGATCGGGTCGATTTCTCGGTTGCCAATGGCGAGGTGCACGCGCTGCTTGGCGAGAACGGCTCCGGCAAGACAACCCTGTGCAAAATCCTGACCGGCTTTCACCGCCCCGACGAGGGACAGGTGTTTTGCGAGGGCAAACCCATGCGGTTCACCTCCCCAGCCGATGCATTCGCCGCCGGTGTCTTCATGGTGCACCAGCATTTCAGTCTGGTCGGCCCGATGACCGTGGCCGAGAATGTCGTTCTCGGATGGACCCGCGAGCCGAGCTGGCGCTTCAACCGGCGGGACGTGGAAGACCATGTTGCCGAGGCTGGTGAGCGGTTCGAACTGAGTATCGACCCCAGAGCGCTCGTCTCCACCCTGTCGGTTGGAGAAAAGCAGAAGGTCGAGTTGCTCAAGGCACTCTACCGTGGCGCCAAAACCCTCATACTCGACGAACCGACGACCGTCCTGACGCCGCAGGAGACAGATCAGCTCTTTGTGTCGCTTCGGCGCATGGCTGAGGCCGGTGAAGCCGTTGTCTTCATCTCGCACAAGCTCGAGGAAGTGTCCGAACATTGCGACCGGGTGACGGTGCTTCGCCAGGGCCGGACGGCCGGGACCTCCGACCTGCGTGAACAAAAGGTCGACGCTAAGGGTCTGGCCAGATTAATGATCGGCCGCGACATTCACTTGCAGCGCAAACGCTCCACCGGGCTGACCGCCGATGCGAAACCGGTTCTCGAAGTCAACGACGTTTCGGCGCGTGGCCGCAACGGAAGCCAAATCCTCAAAAATGTGTCGCTGACCGTGCGGCGGGGCGAGATCCTTGGCATCGCCGGTGTCGCCGGAAACGGGCAGCTTGCCCTGGCCGAGGCCATCGCCTGCCTGCGCGATATCGAGAGCGGAGACATTATTCTACACGGACGCAGGATGATCCCCGGCAATGCGCGTGGCGCCATCGAGAAGGGCATCGCCTATGTTCCCGAAGACCGTCTGGGCACCGGTCTCGCACCCGGATTGATGGTGTCCGAAAACATTGCTCTGAAGTCCTTTCGAGCCGCGGAATATACAGCCGGTCCCTTCCTGAAGAAGGGCAGGATCATGCGCGAAACCGAGCGTCTTCTCAAAGACTTCAACATCAAGGGAGAAGCACACTCGCTGATCAGCCAACTGTCGGGCGGCAATGCGCAGAAGGTGCTGCTGGCGCGCGAATTGTCCTCAAATCCCGATCTGCTGGTTATTGCGACACCGACACGCGGCCTTGACGTTTCTGCGATGGAAACCATTCGCGACCTGCTGGTGGAAGCCGCCCATGAAGGCCTGGCCATCGTTCTGGTGTCGGAAGATCTGACTGAAATTCTCGATCTGGCAGACCGGGTGGCGGTCATTTGCGCCGGTGAGATCCAAGGCATCGTCGAGGCCGAAAACGCTGATATCAACGAGATCGGGATGCTGATGATGGGCGAACACCACGCGCAGGAAGGGACCGCGTCGTGATTCCTTTCGACATTCGATTTGAGCGCAGGCTGGTCACGCCGAAATGGCTTGGCCCCGCATTGCCGGCGATCGCCATCGGCGGCGCCCTGTTCATCGGCGCGATCATTTTGCTGGCAACCGGCCGTGATCCGTTTAGCGGCTATAGCCGGCTTTTTCAGGCAGCCTTCACCAAACCCGGTGCCATGACCGCCACGATATTGGCGGCGACACCCTTGATCTTTACCGGGCTGACGGCCGCCCTCGCCTTTCGCATTCGCGCCTGGAATATCGGCGGCGACGGTCAATTGATGATCGGTGCCCTGTTTGCTTCAGGCGTCGGAATCGCGGTGGGCGATCAAGGGTTGATCGTCGCCCTTCCGCTGATGATCCTTGCGGGGGCGCTCGGCGGCGCCCTCTGGGCTGCGGTCCCGGCCTATTTCAGGGCCAGATTCGGAACCAGCGAGGTGCTGACCACATTGATGTTGAATTATGTGGCGCCCTTGTTGCTCGGGTATCTGATCTTCAGTTCCCGTTCCTACTGGCGTGACCTGACCTCGCCGGGCGCGCGGGTGTTTCCGCAAGGCAAGACTTTGCCTGACGCTGCCTGGTGGCCCAGCATCGGCAGCGACATCGTTCTGCCCTTCGGCTTCATGCTGGCGGTTTTTCTGGCGGTGTTGATGACGGTGATCCTGCGCAGCACCAAATACGGATTTACAGTTCTGGTGACGGCCGACAGCCCGGCAACGGCTGAATATGCCGGCATCCGGGCCAATCGTGTCTTCGTGACCGTCATCCTGGTGTCGGCGGCCCTTGCGGGCATTGCCGGCGCCAGCCAGGTGGGCGATTTCAGCTACCGGCTGGAACCGCGCAGCCTGCAATTCGCGGCCTATGGATACACCGGCATCGCCGTTGCCGCGCTCGCCCGGTACCGACCAATCGGTGTTGTTTTCAGCGCACTTTTCATCGGCGGCCTGGCCAATGCGACGATCAGTCTCCAGGGACCTGACCTGCCGCTTGGTCTGCTCGGCGTCATCCAGGGTCTGATCCTGTTGTTCGTCGCCTGCAGCGAATTCAGTTCCCGGTTCAAAATTGTGATCGAGCGCAAGGCTCGACATTCGCCGGCGCGGCCGGCCGCGGGTCAGGGGATGGTGTCATGAATGACTGGCTGATCGTTGCGCTCGTCGCTTCCGGTATCCTGTACGGGACGCCCCTGATCATCGCCGCCATCGGAGAATTGCTGGCCGAGCGCAGCGGAGTGCTCAATCTTGGCGTCGAAGGCATCATGCTTATGGGGGCCGCCACGGCCTTCTGGACCTCGCAGTCCTTCGTCAGCGGTCCGAGTTGGGCGGCAGCGACGACGGCGATCCTGGTCGCTGCCCTTGTTGGCGCGCTCACTGCGGCGCTACTGGCCTTTGCCGTTATCACCATGCAGGCGAACCAGGTCGTGTCCGGCCTGGCCTTATTGATCCTTTGCGGCCCGCTGGGTCTGTCCAGCTATCTTGGCGAAGTGGGGAACCTGACCGAGACGAGCGGCCTGCACCGGTTGCCAAAACTCGACCTGTTTGGTCTGGCGGACCTTCCGATCATCGGCCCGCTGATCCTCAATCAGGATATTCTGGTCTATTTTTCCTGGATCCTGGCAGCCGCTGCCGCCTTTTATCTCTACCGAACACGCGCCGGTTTGCATCTTCGCGCCGTCGGTGAGGACCCGGAGGCTGCAGACGCAATGGGTGTGAATGTGACACAGTACCGCTATGTCCACACCCTGCTGGGCGGTGCACTGGCGGGCATTGCCGGTTCCTATTACGCGCTGGTGATAGCGCCCAACTGGGTCGACAATGTAACGGCCGGTGCCGGGTGGATCGCCATCGCTTTGGTAATCATGGCGTTCTGGCGTCCGACATTTGTGGTTCTTGGCGCCTATCTCTTCGGCATTGTGACCAGTCTGGGATTCACACTTCAGGCGCTTGGAATCAACTGGCCTTCGGAAATCTTCAGTGCGATGCCCTATGTGCTGACGCTGATGGCGGTGATCGCCGCATCCGGCGGACTGGGCAAATACAATCTGAAAGCGCCTGCGGCACTCGGGCTTCCCTTCCGCCGATAATTCATCGGCGCCGGTCACACTCAGCCGGTTTCAACGCGCAAACAGGTCAATTGGAGTGTATTGCGCCATAAGAAAACACTAATGCCTACCACGCAATTCAGGTCTTTGACAGATAGCAGAACGCCGCTGATACTAAAAGAAAATGCGAAAACGCAGCGTTATTTCATCAAATTGGGAGACACACATGCGCCAGAGCGACACCCTCAATCCGTTCAGCAAAATGAGACGCTTCGTCCTTGCGTCCCTGCTCGCCATGACGGCGACCGGCTATCTGGCCGCCAGCGATATCGCGCGGGCGGAAATGAAGGTCGACAAGCTCAACGTGACGATGATCATGAGCGGCAAGGCCCGCGACGGCGGCTGGAACCAGACGTTCGATGATGCGGCCAACGCTCTGAAGAAGACCTTCGGTGACAAAATCACCATCGACCGGAAGGAAAGCGTTCCGGAGGGGCCACAAGCCACGCGGGTGATCGAGTCAGCCATTCAGAACGGATCGAATGTCATCATCAGCAACAGCTATGGCTTCGGTGACCCGATGCTGAAGGCGGCCGCCAAGCACAAGGATGTCTATTTCATTGCCAGCCAATGGGATAATCCCGGTGACCTGGACAATTTCGTCGGATTCGTAAATGCGCCGGAGGACGGTGCCTATGTCGGTGGTGTTGCAGCCGGCCACATTATCGAACCGGGTGGCACGGTGGGCTGGGTCGATGCCTTTCCCATCCCCTACGACATCCGCACGATCAACGGATTTGCTCTGGGACTGGCCCATAGCAACCCTGAGGCAACGGTGCAGGTGGTCTTCACCAATGATTGGGCCGACACCAATCTCCAGGCGCGCGCCGCCCGCAGCCTGATCAGTGCCGGCGCCGATTTCATCTCGACCAGTCTGCCGGGCCTGGCAACGGCCGAAGTGGCGGAGTCCAGCAAAGTTCCGTTTATCGCAGCGGCCGTGGATGGGAGTGTCTATGCTCCGACGATGACGGTGACGTCATTCATGTATCGCTGGGAAGGCGCGCTCGAGTTGATTTTGCAGTCGATCCTCGACGGCAAGTTCGATACTTCCTTCAAATATGGCAGCATGGCGATCGGTGCCGTCGACATGGGTCCCTGGGGCGGCGCCTATGACGATCTTTCCGATGAGGCCAAGGCGGACATCAAGGCGGAATACGACCGTATCCGCGGTGGCAAGGGATCCGTATTCACCGGTCCCCTGACCGACAAGGACGGCAAGGAGGTTCTGGCCGATGGGGCAGTCATGTCCATTGGCGACCTTCGCGGTATGGCCTTCGTGCTGCCGAATGTGAACGGCGTCGAGTTCTGATCCGGCGCCGAGCGTTGCGCGGCCAATGGAATATCGGGGCGGTCGGGCTACAACCGCCCCGTTTTCTAGTGGCTGGCCGGATCAGGCCGCACCGGTGATGCCATGGAGCAATGGGAGGCCATCGCCATGACGGTCGTTGCTGAAGGAGGATGCCTGTGCAGACGTCTGCGCTACGCGGTTCTTTCGGAGCCGATTCGAACGACAGTGTGTCACTGCAGGTTTTGTCAAAGGGCAACGGGAAGCGCCTACCACATTGCGCCGGTCTTCCTGCAGGACAATTTCCGCGTCACGGCGGGCCGCGCAAAAACCTACCGCCACACATCCGAGGGCAGCGGCAAGGCACTTGATATCCGATTCTGCCCGGACTGCGGCTGCCGTATATTTCTCACCCTGGAGCGGTTTCCCGGCACCGTCGGCGTTTATGGCGGCACGTTCGATGATCCGAACCGATTTGCCGCCACCTCGCCGGTTACCAAGCAGATATTTCTCACTTCGGGCCGCTTCGGTACCCTCGTTCCGGCTGGTGTCGACAGTTTTCTCGAACATGCTGTGACGGCAAGCGGACAGGCCGTCGAACCGATCCGCTTCGACCAGCCTAAGACGCTCGGATCGGATGATCTGGATACCGGTCAGAGCAATTGAGCTGTTGACGAAAGGGATGATGCGATCCCCGGCATCGGTGAAAATCCATCCAGTTTCCTGAACCGGGCATGCCATCGTTCGAGGGCGGTGAAAGGCAGCAGGGAAATACTCCCCTCCTCAGCCAGCGCCGTATACGGAAAACACGCAATATCGGCGATGGTCGGCTCGTCGCCATCACACAGCCAGTGCTGGCCGCGTCTCTCCTGAAACCAGATGTGTTCATCAAGCACGCGCAGCAGCTTTTTCGCAGCGGAGCGCAGTTTCTCGATGTCGAAATCGTAGAACATGGCTTCATGCAGCCGGGCGGCGGAGCATGTCGCGGTCAGGGAATCGGCGAAGGCCAGCCAGCTTTGAATATCGCCGAGCCGTTCGGGCGCATGCAACGGATACCAGTGACCGTCCACGTCATATCTGGCGGCACAGTGGACGAGAATCGCCTGCGCATCCCGGATGGTGCGCCCCTGATCCTCAAGCACGGGCAATTGACCGAGCGGATTGATTTGCAAGAAGGCATCGCTCTTGTGTTCAAAGCCCGGATAAAAATCAATCGGCACCGTGCGATAGTCCAACTCAAGCCAGTCCAGAAGCAGGCGGACCTTGTAGCAGTTTCCCGACAGGCCGTAATCATAGAGAACAATCATGGCTGAGCGCCCTCTTCCATCTGACGGCGAAGGGCAACCAGCCGGTGATTGCAGGACCGCAACACTTCAAGCTCCAGTGTGTCTGGCGGTCGGGCAGCATAGCCATAGATCATGCTGGTGCGATCATCGCAGGGCGTGACGATCAGCACCATGTCTCCAAGCTCCCCACAGGCCTCCAGAAGAACGTCCGAGGGCAGGTCAACGCTCATCGGTCGCAATAATAGATCGGTATCGCAGGGCGCGAATCCGCACGGCGCAACGGCTTCACCATCAACAGACGCCCAGACGATGCCATGAGCGACGATGCTGTTCACGGCTTTGACCCGAACGGTATCGTCGACGCCGGCTGCCAGGCCATCGATCCTGCCGGGCACATCGCGAACCGATCCGTCAGCGTCGAAAGTCCAGCCATGGTAGGCGCATTGCACGCAGTCACCAAGGTTGCGGCCGGCACTGAGACGAATGCTGCGATGCGGACAACGATCCTCCCAGACCTGGATCGCCCCCGAACGCGACTTCCAGATGACCAGATCGGTAGCGCGCAGCCTTGCGCGCGCCAGCGTTTGCGGCTGCACATCTCTCTGCAGCGCAACGGGAAAGGTCGAACGGGAGGCGACAGGGCTCAAGCGACGGCTCCCCTGTTGATCGCCCCATAGCGTACGCCCCTGTCACGAAGCCAGGTGCGATAGGCCAGAGAGGCCGAATCCGTGGAGACGGAGCGTTCATCATCGGGCCACAGTGGCAGTTTGCGGGGGGTGTGCCGTTCCAGAACATATTTGTCCTGGGCGGCCAGATATTGCTGATCGGCCCGAAAGCGGTTTTCTTCTATCCAGTCTTCTCTCACCCAGACCACAAGCTTGTGGGCGATAAAACTTTCCTCATCGAGCGGCTGGGCAAAGATCCCGACACAATCAAAACGCTGTGCCTGGCCCGCTTCGCGAGCCCGGTGAATGTAGAGAATCACCGAATAGGGATCGGTGATCCGATAGGAATAGATAGACCAGGAATTGGTCAACGGCAGCCAGGTCCGGTGATTGCGCGACCAGAATACGCCGTCCGCATCGACGCCTGTTGCATAGGGTGGATTTTGCAGATGATCCTCGTCACCCAAGATGCCGGGATGGACAAAAGCGAAATGGGCATTGTCGATGACATTGTCGACGATGCGAAGACCGGAGCATTTGAGTGGCGTCGACCAGACATTCATCACAAGCCGGTCCGGTTCGTCATATTCAGGCAGCGGCTGCGGCGGCCCGGCCGGATCTCCGAGCGTCGTCCAAACATAGCCAAGATGCATGACAACCGGCAGATCTCCTCCGGCCGATGAGACGCGCACGGTCGCGCCGTCATTATGCAACTGCAGCGCATGTCCCAGCAACCGCGTTGTGGTTCGGCCGGAACGCCGGATTTCGTCCGGAACGCCAATTGCATACCAGGCGTTCCAGACTGTGGCGTCGTCTGCTGCCAATGTCGAATCTGGTCTTTCAAGGGCCATTCTGACATTCCATCTGCGGCAGGGCCTGTATCATCACCCATCCTGTCCCAGCCAAATTATGAAGCCGCCATGAACCGAGTCAAAGACGTATTGTGCAAGTAGCCATAAGAGGTTTCTTATGCTGACAACGGGACTTTGCCGGATTGACGCCCAGCATATATATAATTTATAAATTATCACAAAAAGCAGGGGTGCGCTATTGATATGTCTCATTGCGATCATCGGTGACACGCGACATCGTGGCAACGCCAGATCGAAACAGCGGAGGAATGCTGATGTTTTTGCCAACGGATCAAAATGCCTATAGGGGCCTGCCGGCCAACTGTACCTTCGAGGAAGGCGACTGGCATATTCTGGCGTCCTTCTGGCACCCCGTCGCCTTTTCGACCGATGTCGGGGACAAACCGATCCGGGTCAAATTGCTGGATATGGATGTAGTGATTTACCGGACCGTAGACGGCATCAGCGCCGCGCGCGATATCTGCATTCACAGGGGGGCTGCGCTGAGCCTCGGCTGGTTGGACGAAGACCGCAAGAACCTCGTCTGCCCTTTCCACGGACTGCATTACGATCACACCGGACGATGCACGAAGATCCCGTCGCTGCCGGATCAAAGCCAGGAGATCCCGTCCAATCTGTGTCTCGACAGTTACCAGGCCGTTGAGCGGTACGGCCTTGTGTGGATCTGCATGAAGGAAGAAGCCACCCGCCCGATCCCCGAATGGCCGCTTTTGGAAAATGGCGGAGACGAATGGTCGACATTCACCATGCCCGAAGGCCACTGGAATACGTCGGCTGCCCGCCACGTTGAAAACTTCAACGATGTCGCGCATTTCTCCTGGGTCCATGTCAGGACATTCGGCAACCGCAACCAGCCGGAAATCCCCAATTACGAACTCAAGCGCACCGAAACCGGACTATGGATCCGCCTGCCCTATCCGGAGGTCACCGGTCTTCGCAAGGGTGACGGAACGGACGGTGAAGACGTGGTGCGCGACGTCTTTTACACCAAGGATCTGACCTACCCGTTCGCCACTGACTTGATCCTTGAGTTCACCCGCGAAGACGGTGTTCAGGAACTGACTCATATCTATGATGTCGCTACCCCCAAAAGCGCCCGCGAGACCGCCATCTTCCAGCTCATTCAGACCAATGTTCCGGGTGCCAAAGCGGAAGACTTCCAGCATTACCAGGGCGTGGTCAACAGCGAGGACGTGCCGATCGTCGAAAGCCAGAAGCCCGAAGAACTGCCGCTGAACATCGCCTCCGAAATACATATTCCGGCCGACAAGATGTCGATTCAATATCGCAAGGATCTGATCAATGTCTTCGGACTTGGTTCACCGTCCATGACCGGATAGCGTCCTGCCCCATCCGGGTTTGACCTGGCTCAATTGGATTCCGCGCGGCTTTGACATACTGGACCGGTGAATAATCTGGAGGTTGCAGAATGCTCGAATTCGAGATGACCGATGTCGAGGAAATGCCCTATCTGTATGAAGAACGCAGTTGCAGCATGGATCCGTCAGATATCAGCGCGGCCATGGGCGAGACATTTCAAAGCGTTTACGGTTTCATGAGCGGCAAGCAGATCGCGCCCGGTGCGGCTCTGTCGGTCTACACCACCTATGATCCGGAGAAGATGACGTTTCGCGCCGGATTCTCGGTTTCGCCGGACGATGCGGCCAAGGCGGGCGGTGCGGTCAAAGCCGACGCAACGCCGGCCGGACGGGTGCTGACCTTCACCCATGTCGGACCCTATGCGGAACTGCGCAACAGCTACGCGAAGATGATGACCTATATGGAGTCAAACGGTCTTCAGCCCTCTGCTCCGAGCTGGGAAATCTATGTCAATGATCCGGCGACAACGCCATCGGACAAGCTTGAGACCAAGGTGTTCGTTTCGTTCACCGAGGGCGATTGAGATATTGGCAGTACCGGTAACACCTGAATTTGTCATCAAAATCTAAGACCAGCACCGTTTCTCGTTTCTGACAAAACGAGAAACGGTCTGGAACGGTGCGGAATAGAAATTCCAGACCCGCCGATCACCGACCCCTGATGCGTGGATCCAGCGCATCGCGCAGGCCGTCGCCGATGTAATTCACACTCAAAACCGTCAGGGAGATGGCAAGGCCCGGCCACAGAACACGTTCGGGATATTGCTGCAGGTAATCGGTGGAATCGAACAACAAACGGCCCCAGGTGGGAAAGTCCGAAGGAAAACCCAATCCGAGGAATGACAGGGCCGATTCGGTGATGATGGCATTGGCGATCCCGAGCGTCGCGGAGACGGTGATCGGAGACAGAACATTGGGCAGGATGTGCCGTGAGATCATCCGCCGCGACGGTGTCCCGATGGACCGCGATGCAATCACGAATTCCCGTTCTTTCAGGGCCAGCACGTCGCCGCGCACGATGCGGGCGGTCTGCATCCAGGACGTGATGCCGATGACAAACACGATCAGGATGAAGATGCCGGTCTCCGGTCCGAAGGCGGACCGCAGCGTGTCGCGAAACAGCATAATGATGACGAGCAGCAGCGGCAGCAGCGGCAGTGCCAAAAACAGGTCTGTCAGCCGCATGAGCGGCCCGTCCAGGCGCTTGAAATAGCCCGCGATAACGCCGACAAGGGTCCCGAGCAGCAAAGCCAGCAGCATGGCCGTCATGCCGACGAACATGGAAACGCGCCCGCCGGACAGCATGCGCGCCAGGGTATCACGGCCCAGCTGGTCCGTTCCGAAGGGATGGGAGAGGCTTGGTCCCTGATTGCGGGCGCGGATGTCGATATATTGTGCGTCGATGGTCCACAGATAGGGACCGAGCAACACGGCCACGACGACAAAAACGAAAAAACCCATGCCCCAAAGCGCGCCGCGATGGGTCTTGTACTGATCCCAGACATTGCGCCACTGCGATTGCGGCGGACGGGCCGCCGCAAGGGAATCGGGAACGGTGTCAGTCATAGCGGATCCTCGGATCGAGAATGCCGTAGAGAACATCGGCAATCAGATTAAACAGGATGATCAACACCGCGAAGATGAAAGTCAGCGTTTGCACCGTCGGCAGATCTCCGCCCTGAATGGCAATGATAAGCAACTGGCCGAGACCGTTCACCTTGAAGACCTGTTCGGTGATGATGGCGCCGCCGAAGACTTGCGGGACGCCGAGCGCGATGACCGTGACCACCGGAATAAGCGAATTGCGCAGAACATGAACCAACAGGACCGTGCGCTCCTTCATGCCTTTGGCCCGCGCCGTGCGCACATAGTCGAGATTGAGATTGTCCAGCATCGAGGCGCGCATGAACCGGCTGATCTGCGCCGCGTTGAACAGCGCCAGAACGAAGACCGGCATCGCCATCTGCCTGACCTGGAAGAGAAAACTCTGCCAATCCGTGACCACATGCGTCGTGTCGTAAATGGATGGGAACCAGCCCAGCCAGACGGAAAAGATGACGATCATCAGGACGCCGGTGAAAAAGGTGGGAACCGAAAAACCGACCATCGAGATGAAGGTGCCGGCCTGGTCGAACCAGCTATATTGCTTGTAGGCCGAATAGATACCGATGGGCACTGCGATCAGCACGCCGACGATATAGGACATGCCGACCACCCAGAGGGTTTGCGGCATGCGCTGAACGATGAGATCAACGACCGGAGACCGGGTTTGCCAACTCAGGACCCGCAGGCGGTCGCCGCCGAAGTTCCAGCCAAAGGCCTGTTCAAGGATGTTGAGCGGCTCGTTGACGAAAAACTGTTTGCACCAAAGAAGATAGCGAATGTAGATCGGATCGCCGATGCCCAGAGATTTGCGGATGTTCTCGCGAACTTCCGGCGGAATCGTCAATGGCAGATTGGCGGTGGGATCGCTGGGCGCAAGATCAAGCAGAAGAAAGATGATCAGGCTGATGGCGATCAGCGTGGGGATTGCCAGCAGCAATCGTCGGATTGTGTAATTCAGCATCGTTTCAACGACTCGGATCCACGCATCTGGAAAAAAGGCCGTCCCGGTTTCCCGGAACGGCCTGTTTCCTTACTGCGTGCGCGTGCGGCGCCAGTCGGCAGCGTTCCAAAGCTCGGAGTCCCATGTGTTCATGATAACTCCGCCGAGTGTGTTGGAATGGGCCGAGACACGGCCCCGATCGACGAGCGGCAGAATGATGTATTCCTGCATCAGCTTGTCGTTCATCTGCTTGGCGAGTGCAGCCCGCTCTTCAAGCGCACCGGTCTGCGCCATTTTGGCGACCAGCGCGTCATATTCCTCGGAGCAATAGCGCGGCATATTGTTGCCTTGCCACTGCGTCTCCGGACGCGGTGCCTGCTTGCACTCCCAGTTGGCCATGTAGGCCTCCGGATCCGTTCCGTCGAAATTGTTGGCGTACATCTCAACGTCCGCGTAAAATTTCTGGAATGTGTCCGGGCTGGCAGGATCACCGCCGAAGAAGACCGACGCATCGATGTTGCGCAGTTCGGTCTCGACACCGATGTCAGCCCACCATTGTTTGATCAGCGCCTGGAAATCCTGGCGGACCGCATTGGTGGAGGTTTGATAGAGCATCGAAAGGCGAACGCCGTCCTTGGCGCGCACACCATCGGCGCCAGCTACCCAGCCGGCATCGTCCAGCAGTTTCTTGGCCCCTTCGACATCCTGAACGAGACAGGCGTCATTGGCAGACGATTTATAGATTTCCGGTGCCGGAAGCACGTTACAGGTCGGACGCCCGGCATCGCCATATCCGATCTCAACCAGCAGATTGCGATCGATGGCCATGGACAGAGCCTTGCGGACGTTCATGTCCGTGAGAAACGGATGCGGATGCTTGGCGGTTGCCCGCTCGTCACCCAATGCCGGATCCGGGTTGGTCAGGTTGATCATGATCCGCTCGACCAACGTGCCGAAGGACGAGACCACCTTGCCCTTGCCGGCCGCTTCCATATTGGCAAGCACATCCGGAGCGAGTTGCAGGTTCCAGGCATAGTCGAATTCACCTGTTTCAAGAACTGCCCGTCCGGCAGCCGCAGCATCGCCGCCACCCTTCAGCGTAGCCGTCGCGAAGGCCGGCTTTGCCGGATCGCGATAATTGGGGTTGGCGTCGAAGGAAATCACGTCGTTCGGCCGGAAATCCGTTACCTTGAACGGGCCGGTTCCGATCGGCATGAAGTTGGCGTCCGTGCATTCCGGTGCCTTTGCGCCGAGGCAATCGGCAAATTGTGCCGCCTGGATCACCGGAGCCTGCGCGCCGACGAATGGTCCATAGGGAAATGGTTTTGAGACGCCGAATGTGACGGTGACCGTGCGGTCGTCAACCACTTTGACGTCCGTCACATCATTGTATTTTTCACTCTGGGCACAGCCGCCTGCAGGATCTGTACAATATTTCCAGGTGAAGACGAGGTCAGCGGAGGTGACGGGTGATCCGTCGGCCCACTTCAGACCTTCCTTCAGCTTCCAGGTAATGCTGGTCAGGTCAGACGAAACACCGCCATTGTCGACGGTCGGAATGCTCTCGGCCAGATAGGGCACCATGTTTCCGGCTTCGTCGTAGCGTGCCATCGGCTCAAGCACGAGCGACGCGGCCTCAAGTTCCTTGGTACCGCCCGACAGATAGGGGTTCATGGTCGACGGTGCCTGCCAATAAATGATATTGACGTGGCCGTCTGAGCCGCGTTCGGCCCAGGCGGCCGGCACGACGGCCAGGGCAGCGATTGTGCCCAGCAAGAGTGATTTTTTTAACATTGTTACCTCCGTTGTGATTAATGTTGAGCGATGGTGCCGGTGGTATTTTCCCCGGTCGATTTGGTTGTTTCCCCGACAAAGTGGCAGGCGGCAAACTGGCCCGGTGCAACTTCCCGGAACTCCGGATCGATTTCCCGGCAAATATCCTCCACTCGCGGACAGCGGGTGCAGAAATTACAGCCAACGGGCGTGTTGGCCGGAGACGGTACGTCCCCCTTCAGGATAATGTGTCTGCGCTCCTTTTCGCTCACCGGATCCGGTTCGGGAACGGCTGAGAGAAGCGCCTGGGTGTAGGGATGAAGCGGCTGCGAATAGAGCGTGTCGCGGGGCGCCAGTTCAACGATCTTACCAAGATACATCACGGCCACACGGTCAGCGATGTGGCGCACCATGGACAGGTCGTGGCTGATGAAAAGATAGGTCAGCCCGAACTGTTTCTGAAGATCTTCCAGCAGGTTGACGACCTGTGCCTGAATGGACACGTCAAGCGCGGCGATCGGCTCATCGCAGACGATGAATTTGGGGTTCAGCGCCAGCGCCCGTGCAATGCCGATGCGCTGTCTCTGTCCGCCTGAAAATTCGTGTGGAAAACGTTCCGCAAAGGCACGGTTCAGCCCGACCGCATCCATGAGTTCGTAGACGCGCGCCAGCCTTTCGGATGCCGAAAGCGACATGTGCTCAACCAACGGTTCGGCAATGATGCTGGCAACGGACATGCGCGGATTGAGGCTGGCCTGCGGATCCTGGAAAATCATCTGCATCTTGGGGCGCATGGCGCGCAGACTGCTGCTGTCCAAACGAGCCAGATCAACCCCGTCGATCTCGACGGATCCGTCGGTAACGGTATAGAGGCTGATGATCGCCCGTCCGGCGGTCGATTTCCCGCAACCGGATTCCCCGACCAGCCCCAGAGTCTCGCTTTGGAATATGTCGAGCGAAATATCGTCGACGGCCTTGATGTCTCCCACATGGCGGCGAAACAGGCCCGCATGGATGGGAAAGTGCATCTTCAGGCCGCGCACCTGAACAAGTGGCGCGAGATCCGTTTCACTCATGACGCGGTTCCCCCGTTTCCGGATCCCAGAAACAGGCCACATCATGGCCCGGTGCGATGGTCAGTCGTGCCGGATCGTGCCTGCGGCAGCGGTCGAAGGCATGAAGGCAACGCGATTCAAACGAGCATTGTCTCGGCGCCTGCAGAAGAATCGGTGGTTGGCCATCGATTACACGCAACCGCTCGGCGCGTCCGCCGCGAATGCTGGGAACGGTTTCCAGTAGTGCGCGGGTATAGGGATGCTGCGGATTTGCGAACAGATCCTCCACCGGCGCCTGTTCGACGATCTGTCCGCCATACATGACCATCACCCGGTCGGCGATTCCCGCGATCACGCCCAGATCATGGGTAATCCAGACGATGGCCATGCCGAGTTTGCGGCGCAGGTCCTTCATCAGATCGATGATCTGCGCCTGGATGGTGACATCCAGAGCTGTGGTGGGTTCATCGGCAATCAGAACTTTCGGATCGCATGCCAGGGCAATAGCAATCATTACCCGCTGGCGCATGCCGCCGGAGAACTGGTGCGGATAGTCCGACAGCCTTTTATCGGGATCGGCAATGCCGACCAGATCCAGCAGTTCGGCCGCCCTTTTGCGGGCCGCCGCCTTGGACAGGCCCATATGGGTGCGCAGCGGTTCCATCAACTGGAAACCGACCGTAAACACCGGATTGAGCGACGTCATGGGGTCCTGAAAGATGAACCCGATGCGGGCGCCGCGAATGGCGCGCAGGTCGTCCTCATCGATATTGAGAAGGTCGATGCCGTCGAAATTGACGTGCCCGCCCTGCACATCCGCCGGTGGCGAGGGCAGCAGCCCGATCAGCGACATCATGGTGACGGATTTGCCCGACCCGCTTTCCCCAACAACCCCGAGCAACTCACCCGGTTTGAGGTCGAAACTGACAGAATTGACTGCGTGGATTTGTCCCTGACCCGTCTGAAACACGGTTCTCAGGTCTTTTACGTCCAAAACGGTCGCCGCCCCGTCAGACATCAGTTACACCGTACACAGGCACACGCATGCAGCGGCACTCTCCCTCACTTATTTATTTTTTTTCCATTGGTAACACGACAATTTGGGAGTGCAAATACAAATTAGGATTGCACTTTTGTATAAACCCGCCGACCAACGGCGTGGACAAACGTGCTCGCGATGCCTGAGGCGCCGGAAATCAACGGGCGGTCGGTTCGGGCCGCCATGCAAAACTGCTGCTACAAATGGCAGTCGATTTTGAATGGTGTCAGATTGCGTGCACCGGTGGCGGTCACCTGGAGCATATATTCGACCCGCAATCCTCCGAGACCGGGTACATAGCTTCCAGGCTCCACCATCATCACCATGTTTTCGGCGAAGGTGCTCGTTTCGTCGGGGAGGATGCGCGGGAATTCGTGAACTGACGTCCCGACGCCATGGCCCGTATGATGCGGGTAGGCATAGCCATGGTCCTTCATGAAGGACCTTATCGTTTCATCCAGCTTGTCGATCCGCAGGCCGGGGCGGATTTCGGAGATCGCCAGCTGCAGCGCCGCATGGGCGGTCTGGAACATCTGCTCATAGGCCTCCGGAATGGTCTCACCAACAATGAAAGACCCGCAGCTGTCGCCCCAATAGCCGTTCACACGCGGCGCCAGATCGCAGACGATCGGATCGCCGGATTTTATGACATTGTCGGACGGCGGTGTGCCGAGTTGGCTGGTCCGTTCGATGCCGGAAAGATACTCGCCGGCCAGCGGACAGCGCGCCCCGGCCATGTCTTCCATGACACCGCGAATATGAGCAAGTCCAACAAGTTCGCTGACACCTGCGGCCGAAACCCGCCGAGCGGCCTCCTGGCCGGCGGCCGCAACCTTGCCGCTAAAAGCCAGCTTTTCGAGTTCCGCGGCCGTCTTGACCGCGCGGGCCAGGGCCAGCGGCCGGTCGATTGCGATCTGATGACCGGACAATATCTGCGCCAATTGCGCTGTGAAGCCGGCGCGTTCAACAGCCAGCGACCCGGTGACGCCAAGCCGGTCCCGGAGGCGTTGCACCGCGGCGATATAGTTTTCCACCTGATCGGTCACCGCGCAGGCAAATCCATCGTAGGATTCACATTCCACAGCGTCCGGCACACCGCCGGCATCCGTGTTGGGACAAACAACGCCGACACTGCCATCACGACCGACAAAAGCGGTCGTCGGCCCGCCTGAGAACGGCGAGGGTCCGATTTCCACTGGCACCACATGCCCCGTCGCATAGCACACGCTGTCGGGGCCGGTCAGAACCGCCCAATCGGTGTTCAATTCGCGGATAATCTCCGTGACCTTTGCCGTGGTTTCCATGAACGTTCCTCCTTAGGGCAATTTAGGTTTTGACGGAATCGGCAAAACCTAAATGCATCAACAAAATCAAAGGCCGGCACCGTTGTCTTGTTTCTGACAAAACAAGAAACGGTCTAGGTGGTCATCGCAACCGGGACAGAAGTGCCGAGCGCTTCTCCGGCAATGGCCCACAACCCCTGCCTGCAGGCCGTCTCGGCGTCCTGCAGCATCGGAACGTGGCCCAGGTGAGAAAGCGCGATGCGATAGCGGTCCGCCATCGACCCCGAAGCGACCAGGACCAGCTTTTCGTGATGGTCTTCCAGTTGCCGCCGTACCGATGTGAGTTCCGAGCCGATCAGCAGTCCCGACAATGTGTCTGCAACGCACGCCTCGTCCAGGTGACCGGTCAGCACCTGCGCGCGAATGGAAAACAACTGGTGCAACAGGCCGCCCTCCCGCGTAGCCAGATCGACACCATCGGCAAAAGCGTCCGGGACCGTCTGTCCAGCGGCCGGGGTCGACCCGTCAATCAAAGCGGACAGGATGGACCGCCGCGACAGGGAATCAAAGATCTCGCCGGTCAGGAATGTCGAAAAGGCGCTGATGCGCCCATCCACCATACGGACCCATTTCGAATGGGTGCCGGGCAGACAATAGAGGCCGTCTTTTGGCGCTCCGAGCGCCAATGCGCCAATGAGGATGGTCTCTTCGCCTCGCATGACATCCGGATTGCCGGAAAACGACAGGGATTGCAGACCCGGTACGATCTGGACCTTCTGCCGGCCGGTCGTCACAGTCACAAGCGAATCGGCCAGCTCACGCGGTCCTGCGGATCCCGTCAGATAGGGTGCCTCACGCCACCCCTGCCGGCTGCCGATCATGCCGCACATCAATATCGGCAGATGTGGCCATCGTTCCATCCATTTGCCGCAGGCTTCCTCCAGGACGAATGCAAAATCACCGTCGGGCACATTGAGGATACCGGATGTGCGTGCGACCCTGTCCAATACGTCGCCCTGCGCGGACATCAGATAGGCGCGAAGGGAACTCGTTCCCCAATCAATGCCAATCATTGCCGGATCGTTCTTCATTGCCTGTGTCATCGCGCTCTACCACTCCGCAATGGATCCATCCCCGTGCCGCCACACCGGCGCCCGCCAACGGTGCCCCTGGCGCGCTTTCTCTATCACGATTTCCTCGTTGATCCGGATCCCCAGCCCTGAACCAGCAGGAATTTTCAGGAAACCCTCTTCAAACTCGAACCCGTGGCCCGGCTCAAGGTAATCGGTCAGATCCGCGCTGGTGTTGTAGTGAATGCCAATGCTCTGTTCCTGGATGAAGGCGTTGTGACACACGGCATCCACCTGCAGCGACGCCGCCAGAGCGATCGGGCCCAACGGACAATGGGGCGCCAGCGCCACGTCATAGGCCTCGGCCCAATTGCCGATACGCACCATTTCGGAAATGCCACCGACATGCGCCGTGTCCGGATTGATAATACTGGCCGCGCGGGTCTCGAATACGGATTTGAAATCGTAGCGGGAATAAAGGCGCTCGCCGGTGGTGAGCGGAATGGTCGTGGACTTTGCCAGATCCGCCATCGCATCCATCTGCGTCGGCACCACCGGGTCTTCGACGAATAGCGGTCGCAGAAACTGCAACTCATGAAGGAGGATCTTCGCCATCGGCGCATGAACCCGGCCATGGAAATCGAATGCCAGGTCCATCTCCATGCCGACCGCATCGCGCAGTTGAGCCAGTTGCGCCACAATGCCGTCGATCTTTTCGGACCGGTCGACGATCTGCAATTCACCGCAGACATTCAGCTTGACCGCATCGAAGCCCCTCTTTTGCATGGCCCTGGCGCCTTCGACCAGATCGGCCGGTCGATCACCGCCAATCCAGGAATAGCTGCGCACCCTGTCACGCACCGGGCCGCCGAGCAGCGCATGAACGGGCGCCTGATGGTATTGGCCCTTGATGTCCCACAGCGCCATATCGACGCCCGCCAATGCGCTCATCAGCACCGGTCCGCCGCGATAGCAGCCATTGCGGTAAATCATCTGCCAGATGTCCTCGATCGGCAACGGATCACGGCCGACCAGGAAATCCTCCAATTCGGCGATTTTGGCGGCAAGCGTTTCAGCGTGGCCCTCGAGGATCGGTTCGCCCCACCCGTGAATGCCCTCGTCGGTCTCGACTTTGAGAAACAGCCATCGCGGCGGCACGACAAATGTCTTGAGAGCCGTGATTTTCATCCCGGTACCCCACCTGACGGCACTTCACTGGAATGGATGACACCCCCCTCGGCAAAGGCGGCTACCTCCTCGGCGGTAAAGCCGAATTCCTTTAAAATCTGGCCGCTATGGGCACCGTAGAGCGGTGCCGTTTTCAGTTGCGGATTCGGATTGTCTGAAAACCGGATGCCGGGTGACACGGCGGTGTATTCCCCGCCGACCGGATGCTGCAGCTTGACCAGGCTATCCCGAGCCTGTGGATGCTTCAAGAACGCATCATAGTCATTGACCACAACACACCATACGCCGATCGCCGACAGTTTCTCGTCCCAATGGGCGGCCGTGTTGCTCTTCAGCAATCCCGACAAGACCCCATAGATCTCGTCCCGCCAGCCCGCCACGGCATGATTGTCGGCCTGCGCCGGACGATTGGCTTTCAGTTCCGACAATTGCGGCAGGGACAGCGCCTCGGCAAGTTCATCGAGATTGGCCTGCGCTATCGCCAGGAACCCGTCCTTGCAGTGATAGACGCCATAGGGTGGCTCCTGATAGACGGAAACCTGCGGCGTCGCACCGCGTACCGGTGGCGCATCGGCCGCCAGATAGGACGTGATCTCCTGGCACTGCATCTCCAGGATCGCGCCCATCATGGAGACCTTGACCTCCTGTCCACGGCCGCTCGCGGCACGCGCCAGCAGCGCGGCGAGGATACCCTCGCAGACCATGTGGGAGGCCGTCACATCGACCATGTAGAGCGGCGATGGGTGAGGAAGCCCGTCTGCTGTTCCCCCGTTCATGGTCAGTCCGGTGAAGGATTGCAGCAGCAGATCCTGTCCGGGTCGGTCCTTCATGGGACCCTCGTCGCCATAGCCGCTGATCGCGCCGCACACCAGGCGCGGATTGATGGCGCTCAGCGTTTGATAGTCGATGCCAAGTTTGACCGCGACACGCGGGCGGAAATTCTGAACCAGCACATCGGCCTGTTCGACGAGACGATAAAGCACGGCCCTGCCATCGTCCGATTTCAGATTGAGCACCAGCGAGCGTTTGTTTTGATTGAGCGTCATATAGCAGACGGCATCGCCGAATTTGGTCACACCCGCCATCGGTGCATGGCGCGAAAAATCGCCACCGCCCGGCGCCTCGATCTTGATGATATCGGCACCCATTTCACCGAGGCGCTGGGTGCATAGCGGCCCGGCCATGGCGATGGTCAGATCCAGAACCTTCAGCCCCGCAAGCGGTCCGGTGCTTGTGTGCACTGCCCCATTCGTATCGTCGTTCATCGCCGTCATGGTCCGGTCCTCGTCCGTCATCTGCCGCGAAACACGGGATCGCGTTTTTCAGCGAAGGCGCGCATGCCCTCCTGTGCATCTTCGGTCGCCATGCAGAAGGTGTAGCCGTCATTTTCCCAGGCCAGGCCCTGGGCAATCGATGTCCCCTGGCTCTGCCGGATGATGTTCTTGGCCGATTGCACGGCAATCGGCGGGTTGAGGGCCAGCCGCTCGGCGATCTTCAGGGCTGCGGCATGCAGCTCCTCCGGCTCGACAATTTTCTGCACGAAACCGACCCGGTGCGCTTCTTCCGCCGGAAAAATCTCACCGGTCAGGACCCAGTAGGCCGCGTTTCCATAACCGACGAGACGCGGCAGGATCGAGGTGTTGCCGGACCCGGCATGCCAGCCGCGCTGGACTTCAGGCGCGCCGAAGCTGGAGCGCGGTGTGGCCAGTCTGATGTCGCAACAGGTGGCCACTTCCAGCCCGCCGCCAAGGCAGTATCCGTCGATCGCGGCGATGGCCGGCTTTCTCAGGCCAAGAAGCGGGGCAATGTAATCGCGGTTGTATTGCGCCCTGTTGCGGCCTTCCCAGGGTGTGCCGAGATCATCGAGCATGTTGACGTCGCTGCCGGCGGAAAAGGCGCGATCACCGGCGCCGGAAATAATCAGAACCTTGATCGCATCGTCAGTGTCGACCTGCCCGGCCAGTTCGGTGATTTCGCCTCCCATCGCGGCAGTGATGGCATTCATCTTCGCCGGTCTGTTGAGCGTCAGTTGGGCAACGCCGTCCGTTACCTCGAACAGGATATGGTCGTCATTCGACATGTCGTTCTCCATTATGCGTGGCGGCCGGGGAAACGGTCATGGTAACCGTCCAGCGATGGGTTTCTCCGGGGCCCAGCCAGCGGGCCAGATTGGCCTTGTGCGCGCCGGCAAGATCATCGGCCGGAGCCGTCGTCGGTTCGATGGCGATCTGATGAACCGGGGAGGATTGCGGCCAGCCGCCATAGTCAAGCCAAAGACCGAGAAAGGCGATGTCGGCCTTTGACCAGGAAAGCTCGATTGATCCACGGGTGCCGCGAACCAAGGCCGACACCTGATCGTCAACTGACGCATAGGCCTTGATCGCAAAGCCGGCCGACGCATCGCGCACGGACCGCAGATCGGAAACCGCGGTCGATAATTGCGGCCAGTCGAATGTACCCTGCTCCACCGGTCCGTCGGCCGACAGGCCGCCGGTCACCGTCATCGGGCCAATGCCACGAAGATCAATCCGATCGCCGGGGCCGGTGGCCAGCAGGCAATGCTGGCTCCACAGATAGGGTACGGTTTCCTGACCGGTGCCGGTCACCGCATAGCGGGTCTCGATCCGCTGTCCGGTCAATTCCATCTCACGGACAAACCGCCATCCCTCGCCATCGTAATGCGCGTGGATGGTGCTGCCCTCGATCCTGCATTCCCAGGGACGGCCCCACAGGTCGCCATGATCGCGCAAGGACCGGCCATGGGTTGCGTCCGGACAGGGAGCGACGGTCGGAAAGCATTCATCCCAGCCGCGCGCCTCTTTTCCGCCGAAAACGGCATCCTCGCCGGCGCTTCCTTCCAACCCGCCGCCAACCAGCCAGTCGCGGCCGCTGACCCGGTCCGTCAGCTGCGTCACGCGGGCGCCGAACTGCGGCTCGACCGAAAGCGTGATATGATCGTTTGAGAGATGAAGCGGTGCCATCATCCCTCTCCGGCCGCTGTCAGACGAGCCTGTTCCCGCTCGGCGCGGGCCAAACGCCACTGCCCGATGGCGACGGCCAGTACCAACAACAGACCCTTGGCCACGAGTTGGTAAAACGTCGGAATTCCGAGCAGATTCATGCCGTTGGACAGGGTCGCCAGCAACAGCACGGCCAGCATCGATCCAATGATGGTGCCTTTGCCGCCGGACAGCAGGGCGCCACCCAGAAACACAGCCGTGATCGCCTCGAGTTCCAGCCCCTGTGTCCCGGATGCGGGTTGGCCGGAACTGGTTCTGGCGGTGACGATCACGCCGGCCAGGCCGGAAAGCGCGCCCGATATGGCGTAGATGTAAAAGCGCATTTTCGTCAGGTTGATTCCGGCCAGCCGCGCCGCATCCGGGTTGCCGCCCATGGAGTAGATCGATCGTCCGAACACGGTGGCGCGCATGACGAAATGAGCAAAGACCGCAACCACCGCCAGAATGACAAAGGCAATCGGAATACCGGGAAATTCGCCGATCTGGAAAAACCGACCGGACCCCAGCTGCGCCAGCGTCGGATCCAGCACGCCCACCGGACGACCACCGGGCGCAATGAGGAAGGCGAGGCCCCTGAAGGCCGAGAACGTGGCCAGGGTCGCGACAACGGCATTGACCCGCAAAATACTGATAATGGTCGCGTTGACCAGGCCCAGCAGAATGCCGATCCCGATACCGAAGGCGACACCGCCGATCACCGTGCCGACCTGGCTGACCATCAGGGCACAGACCACCGAGGCACATCCGGCAATCGATCCGACCGATATGTCAAGACCGGCGGAGACGATCACCAGCGTCATGCCAACGGCAATGAGGCCGACCACGGCCATGTTCTGACCGATATTCAGCAGGTTGCGTGCCGAAAAGAAGAATTCCGTCTGCGAGGCAATCAGCGCCACCATGATCACCAGTGCAATCATCAAGGACAGGTTTTCCGCACCAACAGAATTGGTCAAGCGCTTGAGAGGTCCGTTGTTCATTTTCATGCCCTGTGCTGGAGCAGACTGTTCATTTGTCGTCATCAGGCCACCCCCTTGCCGAGGGCAAGGTTGACGATGTTCTCTTCCGTGGCATCGGCTTTTTCGACTGGTTTGGAAATGGCGCCATCGCTCATGACAATGATGCGGTCGGACATTGACAGAAGCTCCGGCAGTTCGGAGGAAATCATCATGATCGCCATGCCGCGACGGGCCAGATCATCCATCAGGCGGTAAATCTCTGCCTTGGCGCCGACATCGACCGCGCGGGTCGGCTCGTCGAGAATCAGCAATCGCGGTTTTGCGGCCAGCCAGCGGGCCAAAACGACTTTCTGCTGATTGCCTCCCGACAGCTTGCCGACTTCCTGATCGAGAGAGGGCGTCTTGATGTCCAGATCCCGGATGTAGGGCGAAACGGCATCGTGCATTTCCCGGCTGCGCAAGACCCCGAAACGGGCAAGGAGGGAATAGATCGCCATCGACACATTTTCGATGACTGACCGGACAAGGATCAGCCCCTCTGCCTTCCGGTTCTCCGGTGCAAAGCCTATATTCGCGGCGATGGCATCGGCGGGGCTGCGAATATTCTTCTTCTCACCGCAAATGCTGACCGTTCCGCCCGTCCGTTCAAATTCGCCGAACAGAACCTTGGCAAGTTCGGTCCGTCCGGCGCCGACGAGACCGGCAAACCCGACGATTTCGCCGGCGCGGATACGGAAGCTGATATCCCGGTGCCACCGGCTGGAGAGGTTTTCCACCTCGAGCACAACCTCGTCAGTTGTGGTCTCTTCGCGTTGATATCCATGCGCCAGTTCCCGGCCAACCATCAACTGCACGATTTCCTGCTCGGTGGTTTCGGCGGTTACCAGATCACCGGTCGGAACACCATCTTTCAGCACCACCACACGCTCCGAGATCTCCATGACCTCGTGCAGGCGGTGCGAGACATAAATGACGCCCAGGCCCTCGTCCCGCAGCATCCGAATCAGATCGAACAGCCGGTCTGTCTCGTCCTTGGTCAGAGACGAGGTGGGTTCGTCAAACGCGATGACCTTAACGCCCTCTTTGAGAGCTCTTAGAATCTCGACAATGTGCATTTGCGCCGGCGAAAGGGTGCGCCCCAGGGATTCGATATCCACAAGACCGGCAAATCCGTAGCGGTCCAGCAGATCATTGACCGTCTTGTGCATGGCCGCAAAGTCCACCCGGCCGCCGCCGCGCGTTGGATACTCACCAATAAAGATGTTTTCGGCGACGCTGATATGGGGCACGATCTCGGGTTCCTGGCGCACAAGACGAAAGCCACTGCGCCGTGCATCGAGCGGGGTCGCATGGGCGACCTCGGCACCGTCAAGCAAAACGCTGCCCTCATCGAGATCGTAATCACCGCTCAGGATTTTCAGCAGGGTGGACTTGCCGGCGCCGTTTTCACCGACGAAGGCAACAATTTCGCCGCGGTGAACCGTCATGCTGAGGCCGGACAACGCCTTGACACCCGGAAAAGATTTTCCAACGCCACGGACTTCCAGTATCGCGCTTTTCATGGACATGTCTTTCCAAAAACGGGCGGGGTCCCATTCGACCCCACCCGCCGGGAGGAAATCAGCCGCAGGGCATGATGTCCGCGTAGGTCGTCGGATCGACAATCGTCGTATTGGCCACCGTTTTCAGCGGCAATGGCTCGCCCGATTCGATGGATTTGATCAGCGCACGTGCGGCTGCGTCACCGACATCGACACCGCTGATGTAGAGCGCGGCCTTGAAACCGGTGTCGATCCCGGCTTTCCACGGGCGGCAGGCTTCGTAGGCGCCAAGACCGACGGCGATCACGTCATCGGCTGTGAAGCCGGCGTTCTTCAGCGCATTGGTTGCACCAAGGACACCTTCGTCATTGCAGGCAAAGACGACCCATTTGTCGACAGCCGGATTGGCGGTGATGACCGGGCCGGAGGCTGCCAGTGAGGCATCCGCCGTGCCGTCATAGGAGACGGCTTTGATCTTGCCGGCATCCGCACCGGCGGCAACGACCTGTTCGCGCGACGCATTGGTGCGATCATTGCAGACGGAAAGGGTCTGAACCTCGACGCTCAAAATGCCATAATTGCCGGCATCAAGCCAACCCGAAGCCTTCAGCAATTCGCCGGCCTTCTCGCCGACTTTCGTTCCCATGGCGACGCCGTCAAATCCAACGAAGGGAACGGGATTGCCGTCCTTGTCATTCAGCGGATCGTCGGTTGCAACCATCAATACGCCCGCATCCGCGGCCGCGGTGGTAACAGCCGGGCCAAGGGCCTGGTCCGGTGCCGTGATTGCAATGCCCTTGGCACCGGAGGCGATGGCATCGGACACCGCGCTGATCGCAAGGTTTGAATCCAGTTCCACATTGATGATCTTGGCGTTGTAGCCCAGCTCTTCGGCGGCGGCCTTGAAGCCATCACCCTGATCGATGAAATATTGCTGCGTGCCGCTTTTGTAGATCGCGACGATGTCCTTGTCGGCCGCCCAAGCGGCACCGGACGCGGCGATGACGCTTGCTGCAGCCGCAAATGAGATCACCCGTGTTGCGAATTTCATAATATCCTCCCATGTGAATTGAAGTATCTGTGTTTTAAGTTATTATCTGTTTATCTTATAAAGTCAATATGGTCGGGAGGATGTGGACGAATGAAGCGGCTCGAAGGCAAAGTGGCGGTGGTCACCGGCGCTGGCCAGGGAATTGGTGCGGCCATTGCCCGGCGCTATTCGCAGGAAGGCGCGACGGTGGTGATTGCCGAGATCAATGAGGATCAGGGACGCGAAGCGGCCCGTACAATCGAGCGCGAAACAGGCAAGCCCGTGTCTTGTGTCAAAACGGACGTTGCCGATCCGGACAGTGTCACGGACATGCATGAACAGGTGCGCCGGGACCATGGTCCGGTCGACATCCTGGTCAACAATGCCGGAATTGCGGTGTTTGACGAACCGCTGGCGGTCACCATGGATGTCTGGCGCAAATGTATGGCTGTTGATCTCGAAGGCGCCTGGCACTGTTGCCGGACATTCTTGCCGGATATGCTGGAAAAGCAGAACGGTGCGATCGTCAATATCATTTCCAACCACGCCTTCTCGATCATAAAATCCACCTTTCCCTATCCGGTGGCCAAACATGGTCTGCTGGGCCTGACCCGCTCATTGGCGCTGGAATATGCCGACAAGGGTATTGCGATCAACGCGATTTCACCCGGCTATGTGGACACACCGATTGCCGATTGGTACTTCAGCCGCGCCGAAGATCCGGCGCGGGCGCGTCGGGAAACCGAGGCCAAACAACCGGTCGGGCGATTGTGCCGGCCGGAGGAAGTCGCCGCGGTGGCGGCACTTCTGGGCTCGGAAGAGGCGCGTTTCATGATCGGCGAAAACATCGTCATCGATGGCGGTGTGACCATTCGAATGTATGAATAGTCTCAACGGTTGCTTGCCGGCCTAAACGCTCCAGGCCTTGCGGGCTGCCGCTGCGGTCAGGACAGGACCCTGCCCCCAGGGGACGATGCGATTGACCGGTACGTGCCAGTAATGCTCCTCGACCAGCGCCGACATGACTGCGGCCGATACACCGGTGAGATTGCCCTTTGCGTCGAGATTGGCCTTCATTGCGGCAAAGGCGCGTTCGGCCGGCTCTGCAAATTCGACTTCCGGCAGCAGCCCGGATGCCATGCCGCGGAAAAAGGCCGTCGCCATAAACGCTGCCGTTGACGATTCGGGACCGGATCTCGGTTCATGCACCAGCGAATGCCAGTTCCCGTCTGGCAGTTGATAACCAAGCATGGTGCGCGCCAGCGCCAAGGCTTCGGCTTCGACCTCTTTTCGACCGTCGACAGAGGCATCCAGGCATTCAGCCACGTCGAGCAGGCCGAGCAGAGCCCATCCCTGGCCCCGGCCCCATCCGTCGGTATAGGCCCGACCCGTCTTCTCCAGCCAGAAATGCCGATACAGCCCCGTCTCGTCGTCATAGAGCAGATCCTTGTAACCGAGGATTTCGGTAACGGCGGCTTGCGCCCAGCCGCCCTGCGGATCGATACGGGAAAGATGGGCGAAAAACGGCGGATCGAAATGCATGCAATCCAGATAGATGCCCGGCCCCGGGTCCTGCATCTGCACCTGCTGCTCCGGTGACAGTTCGACATCGCCATAGGGCCGCATCAGGGAGCGCAGCGTGTCCTCGAACGTAATGCTGACCCCATTGACCTTGCGCCGTGCGCGCAGATGGCCGGCAAGATCGAGCACCGCCTCCCGGAGGACCGCATCCTGCGTGCGCTGAATGATTGCGCACATCACATGGCCGGGCGCGGTGTTGTCGTCAGGCTGAAAGGGACGCCGGCGGGTCCCCCAGGCGCGGAAGAAACCATGAGAAAAATTGACCCAGCGCGGATCATCCAGCAGGTCGGCGGCGGCGACCAGGCCTTCGAAACCGACCGAATCTCCATAGAACCAGCCCTGGAATTCGTGGGCCGCAAGGCGTTCGGCGACGGCTTCGACCATCGGCCGTTCCAGTGTCATTTGATCATTTTGCATATTTGATTACTCTTCGAGAAGTCGAAACCCGTCATGGGCGTCCGTGATTGCGCGAGCGATGAGGTTGCGCATGGCGATTTCGGCCGCCTCTGCGTCACGGCGCGCAAATGCCTCGTAAACGGCCTCATGCAGCTCGTGACTTTCCTCCATGCCGATCATTTTGGTGGTGTAGCCCCGGCCCTTCATCTGCAGGTCGAGCAGCAACGCGAGCGCTGCCTCGATCACCGAGAAAAGCTGATCCAGCAATTCGGACTCAACCGCCTGCAGGAAGGCGCGATGAAATTCGAGATCGGTTTCGATGAATTTCTGGCGGCGCTCCAGATGCGGCAGGTCCTGATCCTCCATGACCTTCTTCTTGGCCGCCCAGGCGGCGTCAATCTTGGCGCGCGCCTCGTCATTGGCCTCCTTCGTCGCGGCAAAAACCATACCCGGCTCCACCACGAGGCGCACCTTGAGCAAATCGCGCAGCAAGCTTTCCGTGTCGCCGGCCTTGATGCGCCAGTCCATGACATCGGGATCGAGCAGCCGCCATTCCGACCGCGGCTGAACGCGCGTCCCGTCCGAAGTCCGGCTACGGATCAGACCTTTGGCCCCAAGAATGCGAAAGGACTCGCGAATGACCGACCGACTAACCCCCAACTCGTCGACCAGATCGGCTTCCTTCTTGACCGCATCGCCCTCGGCCCATTCTCCTCCGACGATGCGGGTTCCCAGATTGTTGACGGCTGAACCAAGAATACCGCGCAGTTCGATGACACCGGCCAATCCCGAGCTTTGACTTAACGGGCTGCGCCTGCTCATGTATCTCTCCCCGGCTGTGAGCTTTATATGATAATATGATTTACTCGAATTCGGAGCGTAAGGCAACGCCGTCGGAACCGGCCATCCAACCGGTCGCAATCGGGCATTCTCGGGCCGCATCCTGCCCCGGCCGTGCACACAATACCGGACCGGCAGACACGTCTCAGAGTTGTATGTCAGCAACAGGGGACCACGGGATCGATTGCAGTGCCGCGGTCAAAATACGACATGCCTCGATCACACAATGCAAGGACATTGAGCGCAATCCATCGCCGTGATGTCGCTTTTTGACAAGCACAAACACCCTGATACTATCCAACTATTGCGCTAGCGACCGGTGCCGAATTTTGTCCAACGGTATCAGGGCTTTGAGAATTTCCCTAGATTTTGCATGGGAGATGACTAACTTGTTGAAATGAGCAACAAGAAAATAGAACGACTACCACGGGAGAAACTATGAGCAATCGAGACACAGACGCCATTCTTGCGGCCATCACGGAGGCAGCAAGAAAGAAACGCCTCAATCGTCGAGGCTTCATGGAAGGCGCTCTTGCAACAGGCGCGACAGTCGCCGCCGCATCAACCCTTTGGTCAACACAGGTCGCCGCACAGACGCCAAAAAAGGGCGGTACGTTCCGCGTCGGCGTGCATGACGGCAACACGGCCGACAGTCTGGACCCGGGCACGACGGAAAGTGTCTATATGATTCAGCTGTCGCACGCGACCCGTAGCTATCTGACGCTGATCACCAACACCAACGAGCTTGGTGGCGATATCGCAACCAGCTGGAGCGCCTCCGACGATGCGTCGGAATGGACCTTCAAGCTCGCGTCCGGCGTAACATTCCACAGCGGCAGGGCAATGACTGCACAGGATGTGGTCGACTCGCTGAACTTCCACCGAGGTGAAAACACAACATCCGCCGCTAAGGCCCTGTTGACCGACGTGACTGACATCAAGGCCGAAGGCGATGATACGGTTGTCATCACTCTTTCATCCGGCAACGCCGACCTGCCGTTCCTGGTCTCGGACTACCACCTGGTGATCCTGCCTTCCGATGGCAATGGCGGCGTGGACTGGCAGAGCGGTGACGGCACGGGTCCGTACAAGATCGTCAACCACGATCCGGGTGTTCGCTCCGAGCTTATCAAGCACGATGGCTGGCATCGTGAAGGCGCCTATTTCGACGAAGTTCATATGCTGGCCCTGAACGACCCCAATGCGCGTCAGACGGCGCTGATCACCGGTGATATCGATGCGATCACCACCGTGGACCTGAAGACCATCAGTCTTTTGCAGCGGGCGCCAGGCATCGCATTTGACGACGTCCCGAGCGGTTCGCATGTCACGCTGCCGATGTTCTGCGACGTTGCGCCTTTCGACAATCTCGATGTCAGGCTGGCGCTTAAATATTCCATCAACCGCGAGGAAATCATTGAGAAGATCCTCTTTGGCCACGGCAGCCTCGGCAATGATCACCCGATCGCGCCATCCCTGCCCTATTGGGCGGATCTGGAGCAGCGGGCCTACGATCCCGACAAGGCTAAGTTCCACATGGATAAAGCGGGACTCGGCAGCATTGATGTCGACCTTTCCGCCGCCGACAGCGTGATGAGCGGTGCGGTGGATATGTGCGTGCTCTTCGCCGAACATGCCAAGGCCGCCGGTATCAACATCAATGTGATCCGCGAGCCGAATGACGGCTACTGGTCCAATGTGTGGCTCAAGAAGCCCTTCGTCTTCGTGCAGTGGGGTGCCCGTCCAACGCCGGACGTCATGTTCTCGCTGGCCTATAAGGACGACGCCGCCTGGAACGAAAGCCACTGGCAGAACAAACGGTTCAACGAATTGCTGCTGGCCGCCAAGGCGGAACTCGACCAGAACAAGCGCGCGGATATGTACAAGGAAATGCAGCTCCTGTGCCGGGATGATGGTGGCACAATCGTTCCCTTCTTCATCAACCGCACAATGGCCCGCCGTGACAATGTCATGCATGGCGAGTTCATTGCGTCAAACTGGGAACTGGACGGCGCCCGCGCCTACGAGCGTTGGTGGTTTGGCTAAGAAAAACGGCTCCGGATCCTATTGGGTCCGGAGCCATTGTTTTGTGAAACCTGGCGGTCTGTCTGTTGGCGGACCGTCAGGTTTTCTTTTGGTGCGCCGCGTCTCCGATATTGTCGACACCACGCTCTTCCAGGAGGTTGGTCAGCCAGTCGGGGTCCATTTCCGGGACCGATGACAACAGCAGATCCGTATATTCATGGTGGGGCGGCTTGAACATCTCGTCCTTCGGCCCCATTTCCACGACCTTGCCCTCTTTCATAACCACTACCACATCGGCGATCGAACGCACGGTTGCCAGATCATGGGTAATGAACATGTAGGCGAGGTTCAAATCCTTCTGCAGGCGGTCCAGCAGCCGCAATATGCCCTCCGCCACGAGCTGATCCAGCGCGCTGGTCACCTCGTCGCAGATAATGAAGCTGGGTTCTGCGGCCAGTGCGCGGGCGATGCCGACCCGCTGTTTCTGTCCGCCGGACAGTTCCGAGGGGAGCCGGTGGTAGTAAAGTGACGGTTCCAGCTCGATCTGGTCGAGCAACTGGTCGACGGCCTTTTTCAGGTCCGCACCGCGCAGCCCTCCATAAAACTGCAGGGGCCGCCCGATGATCTCGCCGATGCTTTTCTTCGGGTTCAGTGCCGTATCGGCCATCTGATAGATCATCTGCGCCTGGCGCAGTTGATCCTTCGTGCGATCCTGGTAGCGCGGCGGCATCACCTGGCCGTCATACAGGATCTCGCCCTGCGTCGGCGGCAAAAGACCGGTGATGCAGCGCGCGGTTGTCGATTTACCGGATCCGGACTCCCCCACGACGGCAACCGTCTGACCGCGGTAGATATCGAACGAGACCCCATCGAGCACCTTCACCGGCCCATAGGAGGCCGAGACGTTCTTGACCGATATCAGCGGCGTTTCACCGGCGGGTGGCGGCGGTTTCTGATCGCGCTGGAAGCTGCGCACCGCCCAAAGGGATTTGGTGTAATCCTCCGATGGATCGGCCAGCATCTTGCGGGTTTCGGCTTCCTCAACCTCATCGCCCTTCAGGAGAACCTTGATCCGGTCGGCCATCTGGGCAACGACCGCAAGGTCATGGGTAATGTAAAGGGCGGCGGTGTCGAACTGATCGACAATGTCGCGAATGGCGGCCAGCACCTCGATCTGCGTGGTTACGTCCAATGCCGTCGTCGGCTCATCGAAAATGATCAGGTCGGGACGACAGCTCATCGCCATGGCGGTCATTGCCCGCTGCAACTGCCCGCCGGAGACCTGATGGGGATAACGGAATCCGATTTCCTCCGGGTTGGGCAGACGCAGGCGCCGATAGAGTTCGACCGCGTCCGCCTCACTTTCGGACTTGCTGTTGACCTTGTGGAGAAGCGAGGACTCCGTATGCTGGTCAATCAGCTTGTGCGCCGGATTGAACGAGGCCGCCGCCGATTGCGCGACATAGGCGATGCGCGAGCCACGCAGCGCGCGGCGCTCGCCTCGGGTTGCCGTTGTCAGGTCCATTCCATCGAACAGCACGGTGCCATCCGATATCCGACAGCCATCGCGGGTGAACCCCATGGCGGCAAGCCCGATGGTCGATTTTCCGGCCCCGGATTCGCCGATCAGACCCATCACCTCACCACGGTGCAGGGTAAGATCGACGCCATGGACGATTTCAATCCATTGCTCGTCGGAATAGCCCTCGATCTTGAGGTTCTTGATATCGAGCAGAACACTCTTTTCTTTCGCCATGATCTACTCCTTCAGACCCGATGAGATGTGCAGCATCCAGTCAACGACAAAATTGACCGCGACGGTCAGCAGCGCAATGGCGCCAGCCGGGATCAGCGGCGTGACCTCCCCAAATGAGATCAGGGTTGCATTTTCACGCACCATCGATCCCCAGTCCGCCGTCGGTGGCTGAATACCCAGTCCCAGGAAGGACAGCGCCGAGATGGCCAGGAACACGAAGCAAAAGCGCAATCCGAATTCAGCCGCCAGGGGCGCCGTGATATTGGGCAGAACCTCCTTGGTGATCAGATACCAGGTGGATTCACCGCGCAGCCGTGCCGCTTCGATATAGTCCATGACAACGATGTTGCCGGCCACGGCCCGTGCCAGGCGGAAAATCAGCGGCGAATAGAGCAAGGCGATGACCAGGGTCAGGTTCAGGACACTGGTCCCGACAATCGTCAGCAGCAGCAGCGCGAAGATGAGCTGTGGAATAGCCATCAGCGTGTCGACGATCCGGCCAAGTGTCTGATCGACCCAGCCGCCCATCGATGCTGCCACCAGACCCGCCAGGGTGCCGACAACGAAGGCGATCGCGGTGGTCATAACCGCAATGCCGACCGTGTTGCGGGCGCCATAAATCAGGCGCGAAAACAGGTCGCGGCCAAGCTGGTCGCCGCCCAGCAGCATGACGTCATCGGGTGGCGCAAAGGAACTGCCGACCACTTCCGCCTCGCCAAACGGCGCGATGACCGGTGCAAAGACAGCCGCGATGACATAGGCGATAATCACCAGCAATCCGAACGAGGCCGTCAATGGCGCGGTGCGCATCAGTTTGGCGCCTTCCGGCGGCAATATCTGGATCATCGCCTCACGAAAGCTGTAGGACAAACCCGCTGCCGCCGCCAGGAGCGCCACGGCAATGGTGATGTTGACCAGGACCGAAGCGCCGCCCAGAAGGCCGGAAATCAGCGAGACGCAGAGCAGTGTGAACAAAAGCAGCAGCGCAGTGCGCTGTTTGTAATAGGCCGCCGTACAGCACACGACGATCAGGAAAACGTAGTAGATAATGACAAATGTTAGCATCTATCCGTTCCTCACTTCGGGTGCCGCAAACGCGGATTGGACAGGATCGCTCCAACGTCGGCGATCAGGTTGAACAGGATGAAGGTAGCGGCGAAGATCAGGCAGCAGGCCTGCACCACCGGGAAATCCCGCTTCGTTACACTGTCGACCAGCAATTGGCCGACGCCCGGATAGACGAAAACAACCTCCACCAGCACGACCCCGGTGATCAGATAGGCAAGGTTCAGTGCGACAACATTGATGATCGGCGCCAGCGCATTGGGCAGCGCATGGCGGGTGATGACCCTGGAGTTCGGAACCCCTTTGAGCCGCGCCATTTCGATATAGGGCGAGGCCAGTAGGTTGATGATCGCGGCGCGCGTCATGCGCATCATGTAGGCCGTCACAACCATGGCCATGGTGATGGCCGGCAGCATGACCCGGTAGGCGCGCTCCGCCAGGTCCGTGTCGGGCGTGACATTGGCAATCGCCGGGAATATCGGGTTCTGGATGGCCAGGAAGACGATGAGAATATATCCGAGAAAGAACTCGGGAGAGGAGATCGCCACGAGACTGACGGCGTTGGTGACACGGTCAAAAACCGAATTGCGGTAAAGCGCCGCCAAGACACCGAGGCCGATTGCCAGCGGCACCGATATCAGAGCAGCCATGCCCGCCAGAAAAAGGGTGTTGGCAAATCGCGGCCCCAATTGCTCGGCAACGGAACGTTTATTGGCCAGCGAAACGCCGAAATCCCCCTGCACGGCGCCGCCCAGCCATTCGAAATAGCGCACATAGGACGGACGGTTGAGGCCCATTTCCTCGCGCAGTGCCGCGACGGTTTCTTCCGTTGCCGATTGACCCAGGACCTGCTGGGCAATGTCGCCCGGCAGCAATTCGACCGCGCCAAATATGATGATTGAAACAACCAGAAGTGTTCCAAGACCAAGCAACAGCCGCTTGCCAATTAATGGCAACACACCACCCATGATCCCCTCCCTGTTTGCGACTTTCCCAGAACGGGCAAGTCCATCGGATTATCGTTGCCCCAATGTTCGCAATTGCCGAGCCGCCAAGTCAACCGAAAACAATGCCTTGGTGGATAAGTCAAAATTCCCCGGCGGATGTAAGCCGCGTGCATTGCAACCAAAGCCATCCTTTCACCCGCACCATGGGACAGGTGTTCAATATGCGACATGGTCACATGATTTTCAGACTCACACTGCCCGGCGGCGGTCCGGCAAACCGGGATAAAGATCGTGTTCAGCGGCCGGTGAGCTGGTCGCGTGGAGAAACGCCGAAGGCCGCGCGATAGTCGTGCGAGAAACGGCCAAGATGGGTAAAACCCCAATCATAGGCGATCTGCGTGACCGTCGATCCGGGTTCCGCCCTCATCAAATCATAGTGGGCGCCGAACAGGCGTTCGCAGCGCACATATTGCAGGGGCGTCATGCCGCAGGCCTTGCGAAATCCAAGTTGCAGGCTGCGCGGCGTGGTGCCCGCGGCGGCCGCAATCTTTGCGATGGTTAGGGGTGCAGCCAGGTTTTCGTGGATGTAGCGCTGTGCCCGTTTGACATGAGCGGGGGCAGCACAGACAGGTTCACAGTCCAGATAATGGCTGACATTGCTGGGCTGATTGAGAAAGAACGCCTCGATCAATTCTTCCTCGACCAGTCTTTGCGACAGCCCTTCGGACTGTGAAAACAGGCGACCATCCTCAACTGCCTGCACGACGGCCCGAACGCGCTGCCACCATCGCCGCATCGCGGGCCTGCTGAAATCAATCCGCGGATCGAAAACAACAGAACCCGGCAAACGTCGGCCGGCCAGCCTTTCGGCCATTTGCTGCAGGTTTTCGCGGTCGATCTGCAAAAGCAGTTTCTCGCATCCGGCGTACCAGCGCATGGTCGTGTGCCGGTTCGGGTTGAGAATACTCGGGCTGGACAGGCTGGCACAGACATCGTGGCGGCCATTGCGGATCCACGCCTGTCCCCTGATGGGGATCTGAATCAGGTAGAACGAACCCAGTTCGCCGGGCTCGATCTCCACCTCGGCTCCATAGCGGATATAGTTGACCGACATGCCAACCCCGGCAGCATGATGATGGCAGGCGTCGAAACGGTCCTGTGACCTGCGGCGCTCAAGGCGATGACGGCAAAATTTGCGGGCGACAAAATCCCGCGCCTCATCCAGCTCGCTGCTGCGAAACAAACGATGGCGGCGCAGCGGCGCCGCTTCATATGGCTGCACGCATGGGTTCATCGCACAAGTATCGGCCAGCAGCCGGCCTTAAGCAAATGCCGACCAGCCGCAACCGCCCTTGTGTGCATTTTATTTCGTTTTTTGGATAAGAGACTGGGCGGTGTGATGCCTATCCTGATTGCCTCTTCGACAAATGGGAGCAAGCATATGACGAATATACCGGGCATCACCCCCGCATCGGACGGTCTGGACGGAACCTCCTGGAATGTGGTGGGCCACACCTACACACCGAAACTGCTCAGCGAAAACGCCTTCGTCTGGCATGCGGTCATTCCCGACGGCACATTTGTGCCGCCGCATATTCATCCGACGCAGGATGAGTGGATCACCATGCTGGACGGCGCATTGGAAGTCGAATTCGGCGCCGATGTGCACAGGGCCGGCCCGGGCGACACGATCCGCATGCCTATGGGTTTGGCGCATGGCATCTTCAATCGCTCCGGCGCCGAGGCAACCTGCGTCTTCGGCGTTGCTCCTTCGCGCAAGCTCTATGCCCTGTTCGGTGCGTTGGACGGTGTGACCGACCCGGCAGAACTGGTTCGCCTGTCGGCTCTGCACGAGGTCGACTTTCTGCCGCCGCCCGAAGACGGATAGAGCGAGGGAGTTGACCAATGGTTGAACGAAAGAAGGTTGCCATCATCGGCGGCGGCGTCAGTGGCCTGGCCGCGGCCAAGGCGTTCAAGGAACGCGGACACGATGTCCACGGGATCGAACGAAGCCATGACTTTGGCGGCGTCTGGGAACTGTCGCGCTCCTATCCGGGTGTCCAGACCCAGTCGCCGAAAGACCTCTACCGCTTCACCGATCATCCCATGCCAGCCGATTATCCCGAATGGCCGAAAGGCCCGCAGGTGCATGCCTATCTGCATTCCTATGCCGACAAGCACGGCCTGAAGGAGGCTTTCCGGCTCGACACGAATGTCGCCGCGATGGCGCGGCGCAGCGACGGCCAACCCGGCTGGACACTGACCCTCGAAACGGACGGCCAGACGGTGATGGAGGATTTCGACTTCGTCTCCATCTGCACCGGTCAGTTTTCGGAAAAGAACATCATCACCCATCCCGGTCAGGACATGTTCTCGCTGGCCGGCGGCGACGTGATGCATTCGTCGGAATACACCGATCCGTCCATTGTCCGGGACAAGCGCGTCGTTGTGCTGGGCGGTTCGAAATCGGCGACCGACATCGCCGTCAATGCGGCAGCAAACGGTGCGGCCTCGGTGACGATGGTCTATCGCGAGCCGGTCTGGCGCATTCCCTATTTCGTCGGCGGCATCAATTTCAAGCGTCTGCTTTACATGCGGGCGCAGGAACAGCAGTTCAACAGCTGGGACAGAAACGGTGCAAAACGTTTGGTCGCGGCACTGTTTAAACCACTCATCTGGGCCAATTTCCGTGGCCTTGAAACCATGCTGAAACTGCAATTGGGCCTGAAAAAATGGGACATGGTTCCCGATGTGCCCATCGAGAAGGATGTGTCCTGTTCCATTCCGATCGTCACACCCGGCCTTTTCGAAGCCTTCAAGGATGGATCGATCAAGCCGGTCCGTGGATCCTATGAGCGCTATGATGGCGACGAAATCGTCCTCACGAACGGCCAGAGGATCGGTTGCGATCTGTCGATTCTCGCCGTCGGCTGGACGCTGGGCGTGCCCTATCTGCCGAAGGAGTACCGGGAAAAGCTGATCGATCCGGACGGCCAGTACCGGGTCTACCGTCTGGCGGTCAATCCAGACCTTCCCGACATGGGATTTGTCGGTTTCAATTCCAGCTTCTGTTCGGTCCTGTCATCGGAACTGATCGCGAACTGGCTGGTGCGTTATGCCGACGGGCAGTTGGCCCATCAGCCGAGCGATCAGGAAATGCGCGACAATATCGACATGATGCTGAACTGGAAACGCACCGAACGGCCTGCCGCGCAGATCTATGGCGGGCTGTGTTCGGCCCCCTTCCATTTCAGGCATTTCGACGAGGTCCTGGCCGATATCGGCGCGCATGAACGCAAGCGGTCAAACCCGCTGGCCGAGCAGTTTTCCTATCCCCATGCGCCCTCCTATGGTCGCTACCTGGCCTCGGCGCCGCAATATCAGGCCGGATAGATTCGACCGGATTGGACAATCGGCGCGGTCAGACGGCCTTCAAACGATAAATATCCGACGCATTTTTACCGGCGATCCGTTCAGCCTCGTCTTTAGACAACCCGCCCAGGATCGTCTGCGTCACCGAAATCCAGTCCGGCAGCCCGTTGGCCAGGTTGACGACCGGCCAGTCGCTGCCCCAAACGATGCGGCCCGGTCCGAACACGTCGAGCACGTGATCGACATAGGGCCTGATCGTATCCAGCGACGCTTCGCCCGGCGGGCAATAGGCCAGCAGGCCGGAGAGTTTGCAAGTGACGTTCGGCAACGCCGCAAGCTCGCGCATATGGTTGCGCCAGGCGTCGAGTTCACCGCCGGCAATGTCCGGCACGCCGCAATGGTTGAGAACCAGTTTCGTGTTGTCGCAGGCGGCTGCCAGTTCAGCGGCAATCGGCAATTGGCGCTCCAGAAAGCACATGTCGAAGACAAGGTCACGCTTGCCAATCTCGCGGACATTGCGGCGGAAAGTATCCGTTTGCGAAAGATCGTCCGGCATGACGTGAAGAATGCGCCGGTACCCGACGACATTCATCGATGCGCATTCGTCCAGCCAGGCTGCGAAACCGTCATCCGTTTCGGGGCGACAGGATGCGATCAGGCCGACAATGCGGCTTTCGGGTTTTTGAGCAAGTTTGGCGACAAAACGCGCCTCGGCCTGGTAATCCGCATCGTCGACACCGGTTTCCATGAACAGTGTCCGGCCGACGGCGGTCTCATCCGCCAGCCCCTGATAGTCTTCCAGGGAAAAAGACTGGTTTGCCAGTGGCGGAATTCCGTCCGTCCAGCCATATCCGGCAACATCCGGATAGACCAGATGCTGATGGGTATCGACTAGCTGTGTCATGATGCTCTCCCTTTTGATCCGCCTGATGGCGTGTGTTTGTGTCCCGCAATGGCTATGGGTCCCTGCGCGACCCCAGTGCACTGTTCAGATATTGGCCCACCCGCCATCGATGACATGCGCGACACCGGTGGTGTAGGCCGATTCATCGGATGCCAGGTAGACGACCAACGCGGCGATCTCCTCGGCCGTGCCGATCCGTCCCATCGGCTGACGGCTGATAAAATCGGCACGCGCCTTTTCATAATCGCCGGTTGCGCGCATGCGTTCCTCCAGGGAAGGTGATTCCACCGTGCCGGGGCATATGGCGTTGCAGCGAATGCCCTGATCGATGAAATCGGCCGCCACCGATTTGGTCATGCCTATCACCGCCGCCTTGGTCGCGCCGTAGACAAAGCGGTTCGGCGCAGCGATCACCGACGAGGCCACGGACGCCATATTGACAATCGAGCCGCCGCCATTTTTTACCATCGACGGCAAAAAGCGGCGCATCATTCGATACATCGCCGTGACATTCAGATTGAACGAAAACTCCCATTGCGCTTCATCGCAGTCCAGAATGCTGCCGCCGGCAACATAGCCGGCGCAATTGAAGAGCACATCCGGCGCACCGACTGTGGTGACCGCCGCATCGATGGAGTCGGGGTCCAGCACGTCCAGCCTGAATGTCCGAAGGCCTGCTGCAGACAATTCGGACAAGGCCGCCTCGTTCAGATCGGTGGCGAAGACATCGGCGCCCTCGGCCTGCATCGCAAGGGCCGAGGCGCGACCGATGCCCTGCCCGGCCGCCGTCACAAGCACTTTTTTTCCCTGCAATCGTCCCATATCTTCCCTATCCTTGCCGGCGTCCGACCCCGCCGTCTGTTTCAGACCGGCAAACAGGCCGGGCCAAGCGGCTCGAATGATTTATATGTCAAGATGAACTCGGTATGCCCGAGGTCTTCGGATTTTGTTTTCTGACCGGCAGCAACCGCCACCAGAAGATCGAATATCTCGGTACCGATATCATCCAGCGTGGCCTCACCGGTAATGATCCGACCGGCGTTGACATCCATGTCCTCACTGAGCCGTTCGTACATGGTCGGGTTCGCCGCAATCTTGATGACAGGTGCGAGCGCGGAACCGACCACCGAACCGCGACCGGTGACGAACAGCGTCAGATGCGCGCCTGAGGCCATCATCTCAACGATCTCGGCATTGTCGGAAATGTTCGGAAAGCCGAAACGGACCTCGCCGTCAGGCACCACATCCATCAGGTACAGACCGCCGGTCGGCGGCCTGTCTCCGGGTTTGATCAGGCCTGATATGGGCGACGAACCGGATTTGGCATAGGCGCCCATCGACTTTTCCTCGATGGTCGACAGGCCGCCATCGGCATTGCCGGCGGCAAAGCTGCCGAAGCCCAGCTCGGCATAATAGCGGGCGGCCTTGTGCACCGAATTGCGCAGTTCCCGGCCGAGTTCCGGCGTGGCCGCGCGGGCCGCCATAATCTCCTCGCAACCGATCAGTTCTCCGGTTTCCTCGAAAACACAGGTCGCGCCGGCCGCGATCAACCTGTCGAATGCGAGACCGACAGCCGGATTGCCGGAGATTCCGCTGGTGCCGTCCGAACCGCCGCACACCGTGCCGACGACCAGGTCGGAAACCGACATGGGGCCGCGCCCGGTATCCTTCAGGCTTGCTATTGTTTCTCTGACCCAGTCCTGTCCTGCCCGGATGGACGAGCGTGTGCCGCCATCGCGCTGAATGACGATCGTCTTGACCGGTCGGCCACTGTCGGCAATCGTCTTTTCCAGTTGATACCGGTTGAAACTCTCGCAGCCGAGAGAGACCAGCAAAACGGCGCCGACATTGGGGTGGGTGCACAGGCACTCCATCATCCGCTGGGCATAGTCATTGGGAAAACAACCGGGAAAGCCGATCACATGGGCATCGTCACGATGCGGATAGGTGATCTCCCGGGCCACGTGATGGGCGCACTCGACGAGATAAGCGACGGCGACGACATTGCGGATCCCCATGCGTCCGTCGCTGCGGCGATAACCCTCAAAGGTCATCGGAACCTCCTACGCTGTTTTTCTCGAAATCGATCCGGGCCTCGTCCAGGGAATGGGTGTGGGTGTAGTCGCTCTTGATATTGTGCAGATGCACGTGGTCACCCGTTCGTATGGGGCGTGTGGCCGAGCCGATGGGCGCCCCGTATTTCAGGATCCGATCGCCTGCGCCAATGTCGCATCGTGCGATCTTGTGTCCGGCGGCGATACGGGTCTTCATGGTGACGGCCCTGCCGCTGACGGCCAGTTCTTCGCCAGCGGATATGGCCTCGCGAACGACGGCGACATTGTCCTGTGGTGCAAGAACGATAAGGCGATTGTCGGTTTCTCCCTCGATGCGTTCAATGCCGCCCGTGTTCATGGCCTCACTCACAGCGTTGCAATCGTCGCGTTATCGATGAGGTCCCAGTCAAGCTCTGCCCCCAGACCCGGCGTATCGGGCATAGAGGCGATGCCATCCTCTATCGGCAGAGGCGTGGTCAAACCAAATTCGAAAGTGGTCATCGGCCACAGCAGTTCAAAATAGGTGCTGTTTGCCACGGCGCCGTTGACATGCAGATTGACGAGTTCCAGCGGATGAAAAATCGTCGTGTGCAATTCGCATTTCATGTGAAAGGCGTGGGCGAGATTGGCGGTTTTCAGCGCCCCCGAGATGCCGCCGGTCCAGGAGACATCGGCCCGCACGGCATCGACCACGCGGCTTGAGATGCATTCCGCAACCGAATAGGGGTGCTTGGCCAGAACCTCGGTTCCGACAACGGGAATATCAAGGATGCGGGTCAGTTCCCTGAGGGCCGAAAAATTCTCATCCGGCATCGGTTCTTCCAGCCACAGATAGTTCAACTCCTCCAGCGCACGACCGAAACGAACCGCCTCTTCAAGCGAATAGGGTGCAACGGGGTCAGACATCAGGTCGAACTCGGATCCGACGGCCTGACGGACCGCACGATGGATTTCGATGTCCTCGGACAGAGACCGTCCGGGCGGGTGAATCTTATAAGCCTTGAGGCCGGCATCCCGAACGTCGCAAGCTTCTCTTGCATAGGCGTCGGCATCCGGCAGCACCATTGATGACGCATAGACCGGAACCTGGCTTCTCGCACCGCCCAGATAGCGCCAAAGCGGCTGCCCGGCGGCCTGCGCGCCCAGCAGCCAGAGGCAGCAATCCATCGGTCCGTAAAGATAGATCGGCAAATGGTGCCACCATCGGTCGGCGACGCGCCAGTCCTGCCAGGTCTTTTCCCGGTCCAGCGCATTGCGGCCGAGAAGAAACGGTCGCAGAGAGGCGGCGGCAAGGTGCCCGGCGCCAAGTGCCGAACGACCGGCGAAACCGAACATCGATGCCGACAATCCGTTGTCGACCCGCACAGTCATGACCAGGAACTCGATGCCGTCCTGGGTGATTCCATCGCGCATCGCGTCACCGGCAATGGCCACCCGATCGAGCCGGCAGCACCGTATGTCGAGCCCGGTAATCTTCATCGATCAGAATTTCCCATATTTAAGGTAGGCGTCCTGGGGGTCGACCCCTTCGAGGATCGCCTTTCTGACAAGGCTTTCGGTCTGCATGGCCTTTTCGGACTTTTCGATGACGTCATCGAGATTGTGCTGCGGGATCCGCACCATGCCGTCTCGGTCACCATGCAGCCAGTCGCCGGGGCAAATCAGCACGTCCTCGATCATGATATCGATGTCGACTCCGGTGGGAAGCCACATGCCGACAATATCGCGGGGCGTATGATGGGTCCGCCAGCAGGCAAAGCCGAGATTGAGGATGAAATCGGAGTCCCGCAAAGCACCGTCGAGAACACATCCAAGGACCCCCTTGCGATGCAAGGTTTCGGCGGAAAGCTCACCCATCTGCGCAATGACATGGTTGTGCGGCTGGGCGGTCCAGATGTGATCTGCCGGGCATTTCGACAACAGCCCGGTCCAGGCCAGCAGCGTCTCGTGCGCATCAGCCGTGTCGTCCAACCGGCCCTCAATGGTGTAGGCCGGGCCGCACAGCGTTCGATCAGGCTGCAGCGGTGCAATCCGCGGCGGCAAGGTAAAGTTGCGCAAGCCCTCAGCCCGCATGACATCGTGAATGACACTAGTGTAGCAGGCGGACAAGCGTGCAATGCGGGGGTCAGTCATGGTGGAAAACCTCCTCCATCATCGCCCACCACTCGCCTTCCTTTCGCGTTTCCAGCGGAACCTGGCAGGGCATGCAGACATCCCACCATTTCTGGGTCATCGGATCGGCGGCCATCAACGCCGCATCCGCCTCGAAATCGGTGCCGGTGTATTCCCAATAGCCGAACAGAAGATTTTCCGGTTCTTTCAGGAAAATCGAATAGTTGGTGATGTTGCATTCGCTGATTTTGGCAAGGATCTCGGGCCAGACATCTGCGTGCAGGCGCTTGTATTCCGCCACTTTATCGGCATTCAGACCGATCAGCATTCCCATTCTCTGCATTGCCCTATCCTTTCGTGATTTCCGCCGGTTGCGTTGACCTGGCCCGGATTGCCGACCAGTCCCATTCAATCCCCAGCCCGGGTGAACCGGATGGATGTGCACGGCCGTCCCGGATGTCGAGTTGCGCTGTGGTGATGTCGTCAAGCTGCGGGATATACTCCAGCATCGGCGCATTCGGCACGGCGCAGACGAGGCTGACATGCAACTCCATCAAGAAATGCGGGCACACCGACATATTGAAGGCCTCGGCCATATGGGCGACCTTCAGCCAGGGTGTTATCCCGCCGATCCGTGCCACATCCGCCTGGACGATGGTGCAACCGCCCTGCTGCATATAGTCCTTGAACTGGCTGATGGAATAGAGACTTTCACCGACGGCGATCGGAACGAGAGACCGTTGACTGAGCGCGACATGGGCGCCGACATCGTCGGCCGGCATCGGCTCCTCGAACCAGCCGATCCCCAATTGGGCCAACATGTCGGCGCGGCGGATAGCCTCCGACAGCGAAAATGACTGGTTGGCGTCGACGAGGATTTGATACTCGTCGCCCACCGCCTCGCGCACGGCGGCGAGCCGCTCCCGGTCTTCGGCGACGGTCGGTTTGCCGATCTTGATCTTCGAACCGGCAAAGCCGGCCGCCTGCATGGCCTTGGCATCGGCGACGAGGTCATGGGTTGCGATCTGCAGCCATCCTCCTTCCGTCGAATAGACCGGGACCGATGATTTGGCGCCGCCGGCCAGTTTCCACAGCGGCAGGCCGGCCTTTCGGCAACGCAGGTCCCACAGTGCCGTGTCGATGGCGGCGAGCGCCAGGGAGGTCACGGCGCCCACCGCCGTGGCGTGGGTCTTGAACAGCAGATCGCGCCAGATGGCTTCGATCTGTTCGGCGTCCCGTCCGATCAACTCCGGCGCCAGCGACCGCTCTAGCAGGCTGAGGATAGCCGGACCGCCGGTGCCGATTGTATAGCAATAGCCCGTTCCGATCGCACCGTCGGAATCGGTGATGCGCAGGATTGGCGTTTCCTGACTGACAAAGGACTGGATCGCGTCGGTTCTTTCGACCTTGGGTGCAAGGTCGACCATCAGCAGTTCGATGCGCTCGATTGCGGCCATCAGCCCAGCCTCACAGATTTTTGCGTATCGGCATCGAACAGGTGAACCTTATCGAGCGAGATGTTGAACGTCATGGTTTCGCCGGGCTCCACTTCGCGGGGGTCGAACATTTTTCCCAGCACCTCCTGGCCGCTGATCTGGGTATAGAGAATCGTCTCGGTTCCCAGCAGTTCGGCGAGGTCGACGGTCAGTTGCAAAGATGCTCTCTGACCGCTTTCAATGATGCCGTGCCCTTCCGGGGTCAGATCATCCGGACGCATGCCCAAAATCACCTTCTGACCATCCGATACGTTGTTTTCCAGCCGCGCCGGAACCGGCAGCCGGGTGGCATCGGAAAAGACGATTTGCGCACCTTCCACCGTTGCGGGGATCAGATTCATCGGCGGCGAGCCGATGAAGCTGGCGACGAAAGTATTGACCGGATGGTTGAAGACTTCCATCGGCGTGCCGACCTGCTCGATCCAGCCATCCTTCATAACGACAATCCGGTCGGCCAGCGTCATGGCCTCGACCTGATCGTGGGTGACATAGACGACGGTTGTCTCGACCTTCTGATGGAGCTTCTTTATTTCGGTGCGCATCTGCACCCGCAGCTTGGCGTCGAGATTGGACAATGGCTCATCGAACAGAAAGGCCTCGGGATGACGCACGATGGCCCGGCCCATGGCGACCCGTTGGCGTTGCCCTCCCGACAGCTCAGCCGGTGTGCGATCGAGAAGCTCCTGAAGGCCGAGAATTTCGGCTGCTTCCGCGACCCGCTCCTCAACCATCGCCTCGGACTGTTTGGCAATCTTGAGACCGAAACCGAGATTTTCGCGGACGCTCATATGCGGGTACAGCGCATAGTTCTGGAACACCATTGATATGTTGCGCTTGCGCGGCGGAAGGTCGTTGACCACTTGCGGTCCGATCGAAATCTCCCCGTCCGTGATTTCCTCAAGACCCGCAATCATCCGCAATGTGGTTGATTTTCCGCAGCCCGACGGCCCAACCAGAACCACGAATTCATTGTGTGCGATATCCAGATTGATGCCGTGGACAACCTCCAGCTTTCCGTAATTCTTGACGACGTTTTCCAGCTTGATTTCAGCCATGATTTATCCCTTAACGCCGCCGAAGGTGAGGCCGCTGATCAGATGTTTCTGGACGATGAAGGTCAGTATGAGCGCAGGGATGATGATGATCACGGCCATGGCCGACATGCCGGCCCAGTCAATGGTGAATTGAGCGGTGAAATCCATCAGCCCGACCGGCAGCGTCTTGCTGTCCGTCGAGCGCGTCAACTGGCTGGCCAGCGCATATTCGTTCCAGGATGTCAGGAAGGCGAAAATGCCCGCCGATGCGATGCCGGATTTGGCGAGCGGAAACTCAATTTTCCAGAAGGCCTGCCAGCGGGTGCAGCCATCAACCTGCGCGGCTTCCGACATTTCCTTCGGGATCTGACGGAAGAAACCGTCGATCAGCCAGATGGTGAACGGCACGTTCAGGGCGACATAAACGATGATGAGGCCCGGCTTCGTGTCGATCAGCCCGATGCGGCTCCAGATCATGAACACCGGCAGGGACAGGGCAATGCCCGGCACCGTGCGCGACAGCATCAGCCCGAGAAACAGCGTATCCTTGTATTTGAAGCGAAATCGGGCAAAGGCGTAGCCGCCGGACATGCCGACCAGCAGCGCAATGGCCGTGCTCGTCAGGGCAATGATCAGCGAATTGGTGAAATAGGCGGGCACCGGTATGGCGACCTGCTCGGCGCCGAAGCCGAATATCTGGGCGAAATTGTTAAGCGTCAGCTCTTCGGGGATCCAGATGGCCGGCTTGGCCAGCACCTCCCGATTGGGACGAAAACCGGTCAGCACCACCCAGAGGCCGGGAACGCAGATCACCAGCATGAGCAGGAAGGTCAGGACCCAGGAGACAATCTTGCCGATGCGCTTTTTGAGCTTGGTGTTCATCAGTCCGCACCCCCCATATATTTGCGGGCGGCGATGAGCTTGCGAAAGAAGTAATAGGTAAAGGCGATCGACAGCAGGATCGAGACATAGGCCATGGCATTGGCCTGCCCCATGCGGGAATTGTCGTAGCCGACACGGGCAATCAGCGTCCACAGCAATTCGGTGCGGCCGGCCGGTCCGCCGCCGGTCATGACATCGACGATATCATAGGCCCGGGCGACATCGAGCGACCGGATCGTCATGGCGATGAAAGCAAAGGGCATCAGGAACGGCAGTGTGATGTGGCGAAACACCTGCCAGGGATTGCAGCCATCGACCTTGGCCGCCTCCAGCGGGTCGCGCGGCATGGCGAAAAGGCCGGCAAGCAGCAGGATGGCAAAGATCGACGTGCTCATCCAAACCTCGGCGAAGATGATGGAAAACATCGCCAATTGCTTATCGACCAGCCAGGGAATGGCGCCGTCGCTCAGTCCGAGCGCTTGCAAGGCATTGTTGAGAATGCCGATATTGTCGTTGAAGATGAACTTGAACTGGTAGCCGACCAGGATCGGCGAGAACATCATCGGAAACATCATGATCGTGCGCAGGGTGCGCTGGCCCCAGGTGATCTTGTTGATCAGGAGCGCGATGCCCAGCCCGAACAGGAATTCCAGATTGAGCGCGATCGTCAGAAACAAAACCGTTCGGCCGAAGGCATACCAGAAATTAGCGTTGGTAAAGATCCGCTCGTAGTTTCTGAAGCCGACCCAATTGTAGAGGCTGTCGGGTCGGATCAACCGATAGCCGGTGAAGCTCGTATAGAGCGAAAACAGCAGCGGCAGCAGCACCACCAGCAACAGGATCAGGATCGCCGGCATGAGAAGAAGGAACGGCGTGAACTGTTCACGCCGCCAAAAGGGAACGGACTTGTTTATCCTGGACATGGGCTGGCCGATGCTTGAGCGACGGGCGTGTGGCGGCCCGATAGCCGCCACACAGATTTGAGCCGGCTTAGAGGTAACCGGCGTCCTCCATGACTTCACGGGCGGATTCGGCCGCCTGGTCAAGCGCTTCCTGCGGCGTCATCTCACCGAGAATGGCAGCCTGCAGGCGCGGCCACAACTCATTGGACACCTCGATCCATGGTGCAATGAGCGGCGGTGTGAAGGCATCTTCGGCCATCGACTTCGAATAGGTCTCGAACACCTCGACCATGAAGTCGTTATCGGCGGCTGCGAATTCGGCAATCGCCTCGTCCCACACCTTGCCACGGGTCGGCAGCAGGCCCTTGCGGGCTTCGATCATCTGCCGCTCATGGGAGGTCAGGAAGGAAACGAAGGATGCCGCCGCTTCCTTGTTGTCACAGGTGTCGGTGATCGAGAATGTATGGCTGCCCGACCAGCCCGAGCGTTTACCGCCTGAACCGACCGGGGCGCGGACAAGACCGATATCGCCCGCAACTTTCGAATTGGCCGGATCGTTGAAGAAGGACGCCCAGCCTGCCCAATCAAGGTTCAGTGCAACGGTGCCCGATGCAAAACCGAGACCCGTATCGTCCCACAGATAGTTCAGCACACCGGCCGGAACGGCCTTGGCATCGTACAGGTCCTTGAACCATTGAACCGCGCGAACACCGGCTTCGGAATTGAAGGTCGGATTCCAGTCCTCATCGAACAAGGCTCCGCCTTCGGCCACCAGCATTTCATAGAAACGGCCGGTGATGGCCTCATCCTTGCCGACATATTGCGTGCCGTAGAATTCCGGTGCATTGGCGAAGAAAATGGCCTGATCCTTGAACTGTTCCCAGGTTTCCGGCGGGGCCAGATCATAGCCGTGTTTTTCCTTGAACTTGTCCTTGTTGGCCTGATCCTCATACAGGGACTTCTTGTAATAAAGGTTGGAAATATCCGAATGGCGGGGCAATTGCACAAGCCGGCCGTCCACCGTCGAGTTGGCCAGAGCCAGTTCCTGGAATTCAGCCAGGGTTTCCGGCGCGATCACGCCGTTCAGGTCGATATAGATGGAACCATATTGCGGTGCGAAGCTGGTGTGGTTGGACCCAACGCACCAATCCAGCGTTCCGGCGGCGATGTCCTGCTTGATTTCGCGATCCAGTTCGAAATGGTTCTTGCGGGACAAAACATCGACCTTCGCGCCGGTCATTTTTTCCCAGTTTTCAATCTCGGCATAGAGCGGCTCATACTGGGCGCCGCCGATCAGCTTGACGCGCAACGTATAGCCGTCGAACTTGCCGTAATCGATGTCCTCGGCAAGGGATGCCCCGGTCATCAGCAATGGCAGTGCCGTTGCAGCGGCCAAAATTCCTAAAGTTGTCTTTCTCATCATTTCCTCCTTGGGGTGAGCCTGTCGTGTTGGTTGATGCTGCTAATTGGCGGCGTCCGTGTCGCTGCCATCGTCGTCCTCCGTCGGCTTCGATCCGGAGGGTAATTCTGCAAAAACTGCGTCGGTATGCTGCCCGAGACCGGGTGCGGCCACGGGCGATTTCAGGGTCGCTGAATCGATGCGGATCGGCGCACGGATCGCGGTCAGTTCAAGATCGGCATGACGGCGGATCGTCTGTTCGAAATCCATTGTCCGATAGGCGTCGCTTTCCAGCATGTCCGACCAGTCGAGCACTTCCGAACACCAGATATCGGCCGGTTGAAGCACGGCCAGCCAGTCGGCCGTTGTCCGGGTTTTGATCCTTTCGGCGAGAACTTTCTTGATATCGTCGCGTTGCGCCAGCAGCGCGTTCTTGTCGTCATAATAGCGCTCCAGGCCCGTGACACCCAACAGGTCTGCCAGCACCTGAAGCGACGGGGTCATAGCCAGAGCCAAATGGCTGTCGGCGGTCTCATAGACGCCATAGGGCGCCCCCAGATAGGCATGCGCACCGCTTACGCCGCTTCGTTCCGGTGGCCGGTTGCCATCATTGAGATGCGTGGTGAGAACCTCGAACTGAAAATCGATCATCGCCTCGAACAGACTGGTCTCGACCTTGGCGCCGCGCCCATGGATCCCGCGCCCGACCAGCGCAGCGAGAATGCCCTGTGCCAAGGCATTGCCGGCCATCATGTCGGCGACGGCGAGCCCCATGGGGATTGGTGGATCGTCCTGACTGCCGGTCAGCCACAAAAGGCCGGAGCGTGCCTGGGCCAGCAGGTCCTGACCCGGCAAATCCTTCCACGGACCGTCCTCGCCATAGCCGGAGATGGATCCGTAAACGATGGCGGGGTTGATTTCCCGCACAGCCTCATAGCCAAATCCTTGCCGCTCGATCACGCCCGGCCGGAAATTCTGGATCATCACATCGGCCGTTTTCAACAGTTCGATCAGCTTTTCCCGATCGTCCGGGTTCTTCAGATCCGCGGTTACACTCTCCTTGTTGCGATTGATGGCGTGAAACAGCGAGTTGTCGCCATCGATGTCGACGTCGGAAAGGTAAAGATAGCGACACAGATCCCCCACACCGGGACGCTCGACCTTGATCACCCGGGCGCCGAGATCGGCCAGTTTCAAACTACAGACCGGCCCGGACAGAAACTGGCTGAAATCGACAATCGTGAGGCCGAACAGCGGTCTTTCATCTTGCGGCAGCACTCTCATGACCGGCTCTCCAGATAACATTTCTGCAGGCGATCAAGTGCTGTTTCCATTTCGATTTCGCCGCGCAGGAAAAGGTGAATGATATCACCTGCACCGTCCTGAAGCCGCATATATCCGTCATATCGGGGACGCAGCCATGCGGTTTCCATGGTTCGCCGCGTGTTGCGGAAAAAATTGCGGCTGGCGGCATTGCAGGCGTCATCGTCCCAGGCGACCGCGTTGCCGGGCTGGCCGCCGGACGAAAAGAACAGCCCGGCCTGGCACTCGGCCCCGGCAACCCAGAAGGCATAGTCGGCCGCAATATCGCGTCGCGGCGAAGAACTAGAAACCGCTATGCCGGTACCACCGATCACCGTGCCACGCGGTCCGTTGTCATCAATGCCCGGTGCATCGGCGAATGTGATGGGGAACCGGCAATAGCCGTCGCGGCTGTAATTGGTGTATCCGTAACCGAAGGGCGAATAGGCGGGCCCGTCCGCGGATCTGCCCATCCAGTCCAGAACCCCTATCGGATCGAGCGACAGGCATTTCGGATCCACATGCGAGAAAAGCTCGCGCATCAATTCAAGCACCTGCCGGCCCTCATTGCGTGCGATCAGTTCATCCGGATGTTCGCCAACCAAATAATCCAGATTGCGTGCGAGCCCGAAAAAATTCGTGAGGCAATTGACCGGAACGAGTGCGATGGCGACCTTGCCGGCTCTGGCCAGTGTCAGAACTTCGCTCCAGGACGCCGGCGCCTCATCTATTGTGTCCGCCCGGAAGGCGGCGACCGGCGTTGCCGCGTCGATGGCTAGGGCCCACTGGCGGCCGTCAAATTCGTAGGACTGGTGTGATACACCGACGGATTGGGCGGCCAGAGCGGCCAGTTCATCATCGCGCCCCAGCCCGTCAAACGCCATCAGATGTCCAGTGCGAGCCACCTCGCCGACATGCGGATGATCAATCACCATCAGGTCGTAGCTACCGGCCATGTCTTCGATCGGACGGTCGGCGAATGCTTGCAGCGAGCGTTTTTCCCAGTGTATCGACACACCGGGATTGCGCTCGCCGAAGGCTTGGGAGGTCGCGACCATCGGATCGAAGCCACGGCTGTGGTCCCAGGTCATGCCACGCAATTGCACCTGGTCAGCCATTTTCTGCGGCGGCTTTGAGGGCCGCAACTTCATCGGCATAGAGCGCCGGATCGCGATACAACGCGGTCATCAGGTGCTCACAGTACAGGACGATCTCACCATCTCCCTTGAAGACGGAATAGCTGACACGCACCTTGCCCATTTCCTCGCTCTTGACCTCCTTGGAGAGGTTTTCGCGAATGGTGTAGATCGTATCGCCGATGAAGACAGGCGCGATGAAGCGCAGCCGGTCATAGCCATAGGAAAAGGAATTGAGGCAGTTGGTGGCGGCCAGGCCAAGCCCGTAGGAAAAGACCTGCGCCCCGGCCACAAGCCGCTTTCCAAAAACGCCTTCCTTCTCGGCAAACCCCTGATCGGCCACATAGGGATGCAAATCCATCACCAGAGAGTTGAAGAGCATCGCCTCGCCTTCGGAGATCGTGCGGCGGATCGAACGGATCTTGTCGCCGACTTCGAAGTCCTCGAAATACCAGTTTTCGGCATTCCATACGGGAATCTGTGAATGCTCGTCCGGCAATCCCGGCAATGCACGCGCGTGAACACCAATCTCAGCCATTTGTCCTCCCCGTGGTCCGTTTATGCATCTAGCATCGACAATTTTCTTTCATTAGTCAAATAGTTTTGTATATATGAAAATTGGCTGTGTATAATCAGCTTTCCGGGAGGACGGCTTGGCGCCATGATGGTGAGATGAAACTACGGGCCGCCGTCAGCAAAAGGGGGAATCGAAGATGAGCGTTGACCTAAAACAATCCTGGCCGGCACCGGCCGCACCCAAACCCGTCGTGATCGTCGGCGCCGGCGGCATCATTCGCGACGCCCACCTGCCCGCCTACCAAAAGGCTGATATTCTCGTTGGCGGCGTGACCGATGTCGATCACGCGCGGGCCGAGAGCCTCGCCGCGGACCATTCCATTTCCAGGGTTCACGCCGCGCTGACAGACGCAGTGGCGCACCATGGGACCGACGTGGTGTATGATATTGCCACGCCGCCGCATGTCATTACAGATATCCTGCCCGACCTGCCTGACGAGGCTGCCGTTCTCATACAGAAGCCCATGGGGGCCGATCAGACACAGGCGCGTGCCATCCGGCAGATCTGCCGCGACAAGCGGCTGAAAGCGGCAGTCAATTTTCAGCTGCGGTTTTCACCGATGATGATGGCAGCAAAGGACGCCCTCGAAAAGGGACTGATCGGCGAATTGCTGGAAATCGAGGTTCATCTCAACATCTTCACACCCTGGACGCTGTTTCCCTTTCTTATCCCGATGGAACGGGTGGAGATCGCCGTTCATTCGATCCACTATCTCGATACGATCCGTGCGCTGGCCGGTAATCCGCAAGGGGTTTTCGCCCGCAGTATCGGCGACCCGCGCGCCGAGGATTTTGCCCAGACGCGCACCTCCGTCATACTCGATTACGGCGATCGCCTGCGGGCGCTCATGTCAATCAATCACAATCATCAGTGCGGCCGCAAATTTCAGTCCGCATGGTTCCGGATCGAGGGCACAGAAGGCACCATGATGGTCAAGCTCGGGGTCTGTTTCGACTATCCCAATGGCGAGGCAGATGAGCTGTGGTTGTGCAAGAATGGCGGTGAGTGGGAGCAGATCCCGCTGGAAGGCAGCTGGTTCATCGACGCCTTCATGGGCACCATGCGCAATGTACAGCGCTTCGATTCGGGCGAGGATGACCATCTTTATGCATCGGTCGAAGATGCCTATGAGACGATGGCGCTGGTGGAGGCCTGCTTCAAATCAATGAGTGTGCCCGGGACGGCGCTGGATATCGATTAGCGGTCCGTGGCCTGCCTGTCCCGGTGACGTGGACAAACGGCACCGGCCACATACACTGCGCCTTCGGGCGATATACATGGCTCCCCATTCCAGATAGGCTGAAACCCTAACGCCCGGAAGGCGTGGGGCGCTCGGGAGGAGTGGGACATGGCGGAGGCAATTGCCGTTCCGTTCTGGTTGATTCTGGTCTTGGTAATTCTGGCAGCGATTGCCGTTTTCGACCGCATATTCGCCCCCGGCGTACGGTGGTTTTTCCGCCGGCGCGTCAATGAGGCCATCGAGGAACTGAACTCCCGCCTCGATTTGCAGATTCAACCCTTTCGACTGGCGCGCAGACAGGGTCTGATCGATCAGTTGCTGTATGACCCCGATGTGATCAATGCGGTGGACCAGGAGCATCAAACAAGCGGTAAACCCCGCACCGTCATCATGCAGGAGGTGCAACGCTATGCGGCCGAGATCGTACCGTCTTTTTCACCGCTGACCTATTTCGGCTTCGGGACACGTGCGGCGAGATGGCTCTCCGAATTCACCTATCGCGTTCACCTCGGCTATACTCATGATGAAGCCTTCAAGACGATAGCGGCCAATGCCTCCGTCGTGTTCGTGATGAACCACCGGTCCAATATGGACTATGTTCTGGTCACCTATCTGGCCTCCGGCAGGGCCTCGCTTTCCTATGCCGTCGGCGAATGGGCACAGGTCATCTTCCTTCATTCGCTGCTGCGTTCCATGGGCGCCTATTTCATTCGCCGCAATTCAAAAAACCAACTCTATCGACGGGTTCTGGCCGCCTATGTCCGCAAGGCAACGAAGGAGGGCGTGACCCAGGCGGTGTTTCCGGAGGGAGGGCTGTCGCCGGACGGAACCTTGCGCGAACCGAAGCTGGGTCTTCTTTCCTACATGGTCTCCGGATTCAAGGCCGACGGTAACAAGGACATCGTCTTCATTCCGGTCGGTATCAATTATGATCGCGTGCTGGAAGACCGCATGCTGACCGCAAAACGGGAAAAGGAGGCGACGGGTCGGGATTTCCGTTTTCGTATGTCCGGTGCCGTGGGCTTTGTGATGCACCTGATCAAACTGCGCCTGCAGGGCAAGCTCTACCGATATGGCCATGCCTGTGTGTCGTTTGGCGAACCGGTTTCGCTGACCGACTTTGCCAACCGCAATGGGATTGACTTTTCCTCCTATGTCGAAACCGGCGACCCGGTGGAGCGAAAGGCCCGCGAAGCGCGTTTTGCCGGCGTGCAGAAGCTGGGTGAGCAATTGCTTGACGAAATCGGCAGGATCATTCCGGTACTTCCGGTGGCGCTGGTCGCCACCGTGCTCCTGCAAAATGAAGACCACTGGATGAGCGATCTGGAGCTGAAATCGAAGGTGTTCGATTTGATGCAACGGATCGAGCAGGCCGGATTCTATGTCTATATCCCGCATGAGGATCGTGATTACACGCTGGAAACCGGCATTCGCATGTTAAAGCTCCGCCACATCATGGTGTCCAACGAGAACGGACTCTATTGCGCAAATCTGCAGGAGCAGTTGCTGCTGGAATACTACGCCAATTCAATCGCCCACATTGTCGATGCGCTGGACGTGCCGGCTGTGGTGGAGGAGCAAAAATCCGCGATGGCCTCCCGGCCAAAAAGAGATTAAATCCTGATTGGAATCAGAAACCCTGAGACCAGCAAGGGGCAGGACCCATTCATGACCGGCGCGACCGATGGAGCCCCCTTCGAGGCCGAGGACACGAGGCGCACGGTCAGGGATGACTGGATCAATCTGGCGACGCAAATCCTTGTGCGCGACGGGGTTGAAAGCGTCAAGGTCATGAATCTGGCGCAAAGACTGAATGTTTCACGTTCCAGTTTCTACTGGTTTTTCAAGAGCCGTCAGGACTTGCTCGACGAACTTCTGGCCAATTGGGAACATCGAAACACCGCCAGCATCGTCGAACGGGCAAACCGGGAAGCCGGTGCGATCACGACCGCCGTGCTCGGTGTGTTCGAGTGCTGGGTCGATGAAGCTCTGTTCGATCCCGGGCTTGATTTTGCGATACGGGAATGGGCACGCCGGTCGGTCGATGTCAGGCACCTGGTCGACCGGGCCGACGACACGCGGATTTCCGCCATCACATCGATGTTTCAGCGCCATGGATATGGCGATCCCGAGGCCTTTATCCGCGCCCGGGTGCTGTACTACATGCAGGTCGGTTACTACGCCCTTGACGTTCATGAACCGATGGACCGCCGTCTTTCCTATATCGACTCCTATGTGAAGAGCTTCACGGGGCTGGATGCCTCAGCCGATGAGTTGGATCGATTTCGCCATATGGTCATCGCGCAGGCCCCACCGGACCGGTGACCTAGCCGCGCGTCGCAGCGGAGATGCGAAGCGCCTGACCGTCGACGCGGCTTCCCGGCTATCCAAGAACCGAGAAGCTTGATTCCCGGTTGATCTCGCGCTTGCGCGAATAGAAGCCGACATCAACGTCCTGCTGGATATAGGGAAGCGTGTACTGCAGCGGCGCGGTGTCATGGTCATTGCCGGCTTCGCAATACTCAATCAGTTCGGCCATCATTTTTCCGGCAATCGGCGCATTCTTGTACTGATTGCCGCTGCTGCCGCACGCCATGTAGAAGCCCGGCAGCTGCGACTTGTCGTAGATCGGAATCCAGTCCGTTGAAGCGTCGTAGAGATCGACAACACCACGGGTTTGCTGGGGAATGCCCAAAGATGGAACACGCTGTCCGTAGCGCATGGCCTGAGTGGTCCACTGATCGGTGAAATCGCGATTGTAATCCGTGTCGTTGTCGACCCATTGGTGCGCATCACAGGGCGGATCTTCGCTGCCGACCAGGATATGGTTGCCATGTTCGGGCCGGCAATAACAGGCAATGTCGCTGTCGGACACGATGGTGCCGTTTCTTTCGAAATCGAAACCATCGGGTGCCGGAACGTGAACCACCTCCTGGCGCAACGGCCGCGTGGTGATGGTCATGTCATCGAGAACGCCGGCCATTTCATTGATGATGGACGAGCCGGGACCAGCGACATTGACGACAATCGGAGAGGCGATCTCCTCGCCCGATGCCAGTCTGACGCCCGCCACCCGGCCACCGGATGTCAGAATATCCGTGACCGTTTCTCCCATTTTGAAGGCCGCGCCCTTTTGTCTTGCCGCCTCGGCCAGGTTCTGAGCGGAGAGCGCCGGATCCGTTACATAACCGGAATTCGGCCAGAATACGCCGCCCTTGAGCGTGGCCCCGTTGGGTTGGCCAAAAGCCGGGTCGTCCCGGGTTCGCGCCGGCTGGAAACTGTCGAGCGAATAGATCGGCAGGCGCTCGACGATTTTTTCGCCCGACCACTCCTCGAAGGCGCATCCAAGCGCAGCGCTGTTTTCCATGTGTTTGACGAGGTGACCGTTCACCTCCGTTTTCATGACAAGACATCCGCATTCGACAAACCGCGCCAGATCGGCAGCCCCGGAAAGCCCCAGATAGTCAGACCAGTCGCGCCAGTAGTGATAGCCTTCAAAGGCAAAGGCCGTTCCGTCGAAGGTGGAATAGTGCATTCGGATGATCGCGCAGGAGCCGGCGGTGGAGCCGTGGCCGATCTGGGTGTTGCGGTCGATGGAAACGGTCTTGATGCCCTTCCTGGCGAGTTCGAGGGCCACCGCCGTGCCGATTACACCGGTGCCGATGATGATTGCGTCCGCTGTCATTGTCATGGGTCAACTCCTTGCGCATCGATGACCGGCAGGGTTGAGATGTCCTGCCCGTCCGCTGGTTACAGGCGAACAGCCGCTCCGTCAGGATCGTAGGGCGACGGCGCGATCACCTGCGCCGAGCGTTCGACGCCGACCACGTGAACACTGAGCGCCGTGCCCACCGCCGCGTGGTCACGGTCGACCAGCGCCATCGCCAGCGATTTTCCGATCGTGTGGCCATAGCCGCCGGATGTGACGAAACCAACCCGTTTGCCGTCCAGCCAGACCGGTTCGAAACCACTGGCATCGGCATTGTCTGCCTCCACTTCCAAAGTAACCAGACGCTGTTCGGGCCCATTGGAGTTTCGTTCCGCCAAGGCCGCGTCGCGGCCGATGAAGTCCTGCTTTTCCCAGTCGACCCATCGATCCATGCCGGTCATGCCTGCCGTGTAGCCCTGGGTGAACTCGGCCGACCAGATACCGAAGCTTTTCTCAAGGCGCAGGCTCAACAGGGCGTTGTAGCCAAACTCAACGAGGCCCGACTCCGCGCCGGCCGCCAGCAGAATGCGTCGCAGCGCAATGTGTTCGGCGGCGGTGCAGTGGATCTCATAGCCAAGCTCTCCGGTGACGGAAAGCCGGCCAACCCTTGCCCGGATCAGTCCGATATCCATGGATGTGCAGCCCATGAAGGGAAGGACTGCATGGCTGACATCGGAATCCGTCACCCGCTCAAGCACCTCGCGCGACTTCGGTCCGGCCAGCGCAAATCCAACCATCCTGTCCGACACGTCCTCGATGGCAACCCCGTCATCCAGATGATCGTTGAACCACCGCATATGCCAGGCGCGAAGATAGTAGCTTCCCATCACCCACCAGGTGCCATCGCCCCAGTTGAAAACGGTGAGATCGCCTTTCAACTTGCCTTGCGGTGACAGCATGGGCGCCAGTCTCGCCCGGCCGGGACCGGGAAGTTTCGACGCCATGATCCGGTCGAGCCAGGCCCGCGCATGCGGCCCGCTCACCTCAAAACGCGAAAATCCGGAAATGTCCACCAGACCGACGCCCTCACGCACGGCCCTGCATTCCCTCGCCACGATATCGTGGGCATTGGAGCGTTTCAGGCTGGGCGCTTCCTCAAAATCCCTGTCGGCAAAATAGAGCGGCACCTCCAGACCCCAGCTCACGCCCCATTGACAGCCGGCCTGGGTCATCGCGTCATGGGCGGGCGCCATTTTGAGCGGGCGGCCGGCCGGCAATTGTTCATTGGGATAGGTCATGACGAAACGACGGGTGTAGAACTGTCCCGTCGTTTCCTTGATGAATTGCTTGTTGTTGGCAAAATCGCCATAGCGGGCAACGTCCATTCCAAAGACATCGGCTTCAGGCTCGCCGTGAATCATCCACTCCGCAAGAGATTTACCCACACCGCCGCCCTGCAGGAAGCCCGCCATGACCGCGCAGGCGCACCAGTAGCCGCGCTTGCCCTGGACCGGCCCGACCAGCGGGTTGCCATCCGGCGAGAAGGTGAAGGCGCCATTGACCCAGTTCTTGACGCCCGCCGTCTGCAACACGGGATACCGTTCGAAGCCGAGGGTCAGTTCATGTTCGATGCGGTCGATGTTTTCCTGCAGCAGCTCGATGCCATAATCCCACGGCGCACCATCCATCATCCAGTGCTGATGCTTGATCTCGTAAATGCCGAGCAACATGCCCTTCAGGTCCTGCCGCATATAGGTGAAGCCTTCGAGATCAACGACAAGCGGCAATTCCCTTTCCAGCGCCGCCACTTCGGGAATTGTCTCGGTCAGGAGGTAATGGTGCTCGAGCGGCGAAACCGGCAGTTCTATGCCGGCCATGCGTCCGACCTGTTTGGCCCACAGTCCGGCAGCATTAACCACATGCTCGCAGGATATGGTGCCTTTCTCTGTCACGACCTGCCATCCCTCGGCGGTCTGATGCAGTTCCAGAACCCGGTTGTGTTCAATTATTGTCGCACCGTTTTTGCGGGCGGCGCCGGCATAGGCATGAACCGTGCCAGTCGTGTCGATATAGCCTTCCCGATCAGCCCACATTCCGCCCAGAATGCCATCGGTCGACATGATCGGACACAGTTCGCCAGCCTCCTTGGGCGTGACCAGCCGGACATCCTCGATGCCGATGCTCTGGAAGACGCGATAGGCCGATTGCAGCCATTCCCACCGATCCGGTGTGCCGGCCAGGGTCAGACCACCGGTCATATGCATGCCGACGGAATGACCGCTTTCACGCTCGATTTCACCAAGCAGGTCAATCGTATAGGCCTGCAGGGCAGCGATATTCGGATCCGCGTTCAGGGCATGAAAACCACCGGCGGCATGCCAGCTTGATCCGGCAGTCAGGACCGAGCGCTCGATCAGGGCCACGTCATCCCATCCGAATTTCGCCAAATGATAGAGAACCGATGCTCCGACGACACCGCCGCCAATAACCACGACACGATAGTGAGATTTCATCCGCCCGCTCCCTTTCGAACCTGACTGAACGCGATCTAGACATATGTGTACAGTCCTGTCCAGTACAAACTCATTCGCCCGTTTCCACTGTGTGGATCAGGGAGCATGATTCGCGGGGAGCGTTGATAGGGAGAGGCTTTTCCAGGAGCGAGAACGCTCGCCAACTCAGGTTTCGAAGGCCCCTCCTCCGAGGCTTCTCGACAATTCCCTGGCCGTTTCGATCAACGCCTTTCGACAATCCTCGAAAGTCACCGGATCCCGGTATTTTTCGATATGAGGGATCGTCAAGGCGGCGACCGCCCGCCCCGAATGATCGATAACGGGCACCGACACATTGACCACTCCGCGCACGACAAAACTGTCGCGCACTTCGTGACCCTTCTCACGAATGAGCTGCAGGTCCCTGCGGACCACCTCTTCGTTCATATCCGGGGGAAGCGGCACATCGGCAAAGTAGGACTCCACTTCCTCATCCGGAATATGGGCCAGAATCACCCGCCCGGACGAAGCTGACCACAGGTCGATCTTGGCACCCAGCCTTACGGCCATTGTGTTGTTGCCCGGAGAATCCACCTGACCCACCACCAGGATGCTGTCATTGCTGAGGATCGCCAGATGGGAGGACTGGTTGATGGTTTTGACCATCGCCCGCATCAACGGTCCGGCAAAGGCGGTCAACCGGCGGATCTTCGGAATACGGTGCGAGATTTCAAAAAGATAGGTTGTCAGCACATAGCGATCGCTCAACGGCTCCAGCGCGACATAACCGCGTTCCATCAGGACAACCAGCATCCGGAAAATCTCGCCGACCGAGCGGCCGAGCGCACGGGCGATTTCCGATTGGCTCATGCCCGTTTCCTGTGTCGACAGCAGTTCGATGATGTCGAGGCCCTTTTCCAGGGCCGGGGCCGAATAGGTCTGTTTTTTCACGGCTTTCTTCATGCCGCCTTTTTACAGGAAGGAAATGGGAATGCCAAAGGCGCGCCTTACCGGACCTGGGGCAATGGATTGTCCGCAACGATCGCTTCCAGCCGTGGCCTGGGTGTGCTGTCTGCCAGCGTGTTTGCCCAGGACAGGAAACCACCGATGCGCCGCTTCACTTTTTCAGCGTGGTTCTGCGCAATGTCCGAAAGCCTGTGTTCCAGAAAGGGATTACGAAACCGCTCCAGCGTGGTTTCGACATAGGCGCGCGCGGCCGCGCCACGCCCGGCCGACGCGAAGGCCGGCAGCACCTCCCGGTGATAAAGGTCGGTCAGTTCCGTATGTGCCGGCGGCATCGACAAGAGAGCACTGACGGATTGCGGCGGGTCCTGCATCCGTTGCCACAGATGTACCAGATAGCTGTGACCGAGATTGAGAATGAAGAGTTTCAGGGTTTCAACCTCTTGCAGATCGTCGACCATCCGGATGCAGGGGTGACGGCACGGTGGGTCAAGACCGGGCGCCCGCTCTATCGCCCAAAGCGCATAGGGTTCCGCCACGGCGCCGGCCGGGTCCAGCGCTTCAGATACGATGCGGTCGACCAATGAATTGGCCCAGATGACCGTGTTGTCCAACCAATGCGCAAAAGCACTGTCCTCCTCGCCGCACAATTCGAGGAGGCGGGATTTGAGAACCTGTCCGTTTTGCCGGACCAATTCGGTTGGCAGCACCGTCAAGGGTCTGGCATCATGTTCAAACCGGGCCCGCAAAAGCAGGCTCAGCTTGGCCGGAAACGACATGGTCTGGTCGAAGACGGGCTGACGGTCAGCAGGCTGAGCTGTAAATCCGGTATCACCGGTGTTTGAAATCACATAATCGGCCTGTTCACAAAACCGGCGGACCAGTTGCGTCCAATCGGTGACGGTCGACAGGGCATGCCGGACACTGCACACCGATTGCGTCCGATCGATCACCTCACCATGGTAAAGACCGCGGATCCGCACCGGGAAACCGCCGGGTGCGCACAAGGCTTTCAGACGATCGGCACGGGCTGCATCACCGGAACTCTGCACCACGGTGATCGGACCGGCAGCGGCCCCGTCCCTCAATGCTTCATCGACGAACAGATCGACATGGGCTTGCAGGAACCGGCTGGTTCCAAACTGAAAGATCGGCGTCGCCGTTTCCCGGATCATGGTCGGTCCTCATTCAATTTATGTCTTTTATGCAAAATAAACGGTTGACATCAACTGGAATTGTTTTTTATGCCTGAAAAACAAATTGGGAGGATCGAAGACAGATGAGCGGCTCGGCGGGGGATCGATATGTCCTGGAGGCCCGCGGTGTCACCAAGAAATTCGGTGGCATCACCGCGCTCGATTCGGTCGATCTGGAACTCCGTGAAGGCGAGGTCCTGGCTCTGGTCGGCGACAACGGCGCCGGCAAATCCACCCTTATCAAGACCATCACCGGCGCACTTGGCCGCGATGAGGGACAAATCTTTTTCGACGGGCAACCGGTGCAGATCGAGACTCCTCTGGACGCCCGCAATATCGGCATCGAAACCGTTTATCAGGATCTGGCGCTGGTCAATGAGCTAAGCCTGACCAAGAACATCTTTCTGGGGCGGGAGATCATCAGGGACAACCTTCTTGGCCGCCTGTTCGGGGCGCTTGATTTCAGGAAAATGGAATCGAATGTGCGTGACCTGTTCGGCCGGCTGGATATCCGCATCAGTGACATTTACCGGGATGCGCAGGGCTTTTCCGGCGGACAACGGCAGGCCGTGGCGCTGAGCAAGACCATCATGTTCGGCAAGCGTGTTGCGGTGCTTGACGAGCCGACCGCAGCGCTCGGTGTGCGTGAATCCAAACAGGCGATGGATTTGGTCCGGTCGCTGAAGGATCACGGCCTTTCGGTGATCATGATCACGCACAACATGCAGCATGTGCTGAATTATTGCGACCGCGTCATGGTCATGCGGCTGGGCAAGCGGGCGGCCGTCCGCAATGTTTCAGAGGTCGACGGCGATATGCTGGTGGGGCTGATCACCGGCGCCGTTCCGGCCGGATCGGCCTGACATGGCGATGACGGACAATCAACCCGATCAGGCGGCCGTTCCATCACGGGCATCGTCGTGGGACTCCGCTGTGCACCAGGCTCGGCAAACCGCGCAGGTTCTGGCGGCCCTGGTCCTGATTTACGCGGTGTTTTTCATCCTGTCCCCGCCTTTCCGGAATCTCGACACGCTGTTTTCCATCATGACACAGGCGTCAATTCTGGCGATCCTGGCCTGCGGCACAACCGTGGTCCTGATTTCCGGCGGCCTCGACCTATCGGTCGGCTCGATCTTCGCCGTCGTTGGCGTGGTGGTCGGCATTTTGCTGGCCGAGTATCAGGTTCCCGTTCCCCTGGCGATCCTGGCGGGCCTTGCCGCCGGCGCGCTGTGCGGCGCCCTGAACGGCCTCGTTCAGGTCGCCACCGGCGTGCCGGCCTTCATCGTCACGCTAGGCGGGCTCACCGCCTATAAGGGCATTGCCGAACTGCTGGCCAGCGGCCGCGATCTGTCCCGGTTTCCGGAGAGCTACCAGATGCTGGGCTCGGGCTATGCAATGCCGATTTCCATCATGTTCGGCGCGGCCCTGCTGACCGGCCTGTTCCTGACAAAAACACGGCTAGGCAACCACGCCTATGCAATCGGCGGCAATGAGGAGGTGGCGCGGCTTTCTGGTGTCAACGTGGCGCGCAGCCGGGTCTTCTATTACATGATCGGCGGCCTGCTGGCGGCGGTCGCTGCCATTCTCGAAGTCTCCAAACTCAATTTCGCGCAGAGTTCGCGCGGCCAGTCCTATGAGCTCTTCGCCATTGCCGCGGTGGTGATCGGCGGCACCAGCCTTTTCGGCGGACGCGGCGGCGTCGGCAAAACCATTATCGGCATGCTGATCATGCAGACCATCATCGTGGGTTTGGCCTATCTGGGCGTCGGAACCTCGGTGCAGCGGATCGCCATCGGCGCCATCATCATCCTTGCTGTGTTCTGGGATGTGTGGCGTCGGCGCAACCGATGAAGACTTTCGTGGCGGTCAAACCGACACGCCGCGGATGATTGGCCCACGGGCCGCACTTGAACAGTTCAGACCAATGGAGGAACATTATGACCCGTAGCACGACCCGACTGAAAAAAATGATTGCCGGGATGGCCTTCGCTGCCGCCTCGATCGGCAGCACTGCCGTCTTCGCGGACGACATCACCATCGCCTATACCGGCTATTCGACCGATCAGCCGTTCTGGGTTGGTGTCGGCAATGCCGCTGCCGCCCAGGCCAAGGAACTCGGTGTTGAGTTCGTCGATCTGACCGCCACACAGGCCGACGCCGCCGCGCAAAAGGATGCCGTGGACCGGGCGATCAATATGGGCGTCGACGGCATCATCATCGGTTCCGTCGATAACCGCGCCTTTGGCGACTCTCTGGATCGCGCCAAGGCAAAGGGTATTCCTGTTGTCGCTGTCGATACGGGTATCGATCACGATCATATCAGCAGCCTGGTGCAGACGGACAATCTGGCGGCCGCCGGCATTGCCGGTAAATATATCGCCGACAACGTATCCGAGGGAACCGTTCTGATTCTTGGCGGCTCCGCCGGTCACCAGACAGGCAATGCCCGGCGTGATGGCGTGAAGGGTGCCGCCGAAGCTGCCGGACTTGAGGTGATCTTTCAGATCTGCGACTGGCAGGAAGCCTGTGGCTATGACACGACCATCAACTTCCTGCAGTCGAACCCGGACATCAAGGCGATCTTCGCCGCCTCAGATCCCATGGCGCTGGCCGCCGTTTCGGCCGCCAAGGAACTGGGCAAGCTGGATGGTCTGGTCATCGTCGGATTTGACGGCAATCCGGGCAATTTGAAGTCCATTGCCGCCGGCGAACAAAAGGCCGATATCAAGCAGGACAATGTGAAGATGGGCAAGGAAAGCGTCAACAACATCGTCAGCGTCGTGAAAGGTGAAAGTGTTCGGGAATTCATTCCGATCGACGGAATTCTGATCACCGCGGACAATGTATCCGACTTCATGTAACCGCCCGCGGACCCGCCGTTTCGACGGCGGGTCCAGCCGCGCGCGCACGGACGCATCATGGAAGCACTCTTCATTACCGATATCGGGAAAACCGAAATCAGGCAGGTTGAAACGCCCACGCCAGGACCGGGTGAGGTCCTGCTGACCGTTCGCCATGTCGGATTATGTGGCAGCGATCTGAATACTTATCGCGGCTCCAACCCACTGTCCTCCCTGCCACGCATCCCGGGCCACGAGATCGGCGGTATCATTGCCGAGCGAGGTGCTGATGTCCCGGAGGCGTTTTCACCGGGGCGGTCCGTTATCGTTATTCCCTACACGGCCTGCGGGGCCTGTTCGTCATGCCTTGCCGGCAGGGTCAATGCCTGCCGGTTCAACGAGACGCTCGGTGTTCAGAAAGATGGCGGAATGTCCGGCAATCTGGTTGTTCCGCATGACCGGCTGATCGTCAATGAGCAATTACCGAAACGGCACCTTGCGCTCGTCGAACCACTTTCGGTCGGCTTCCATGCGGTTGCGCGCGGGTCCGTTGCCCCCGGTGAAACGGTCGTGGTCCTGGGTGGCGGCATGATCGGTGTGGGTGCCATGCTGGGCGCGCGGGCCCGTGGTGCACGGATCATCGCCGTTGAAATCAGTGAAGCCAAACGGATCGACCTGCTGGCGCTCGGCGCCGAGCAAATGATCAATCCGCAGCTGGAAAATATCGAAGCGATTCTATCGGACCTGACCGATGGTCTTGGACCGGATGTCGTCATCGAGGCGGTCGGTCTGCCGGAAACCTTCCGCTCCGCCATCGATCTGGCACGGTTTGCCGGCCGGGTGGTCTATGTCGGCTACGCCAAATCCGAGGTCAGCTACGATACGACCCAGTTCAATCTCAAGGAGCTCGACATTCTGGGGTCACGCAATGCGACCCGCGCCGATTTCGAATCGGTCATTGATTTTCTGTCGGACGATCCGCTCCTCGCCGACCGTCTGATCTCACGGGTCTTTCCCTGGAACGCTGCCGATCAGGCGCTTGCCTACTGGGAGCGGCATCGAAACGAAACCTTCAAGGTGATGGTGGAGTTGCCCGATGGCGGATAGCATGCCGCTCAGATCCCTGCACGATGCCTATGGGCTGGACGGGAGGACGGCGCTGGTAACGGGCGGCGGAACGGGTCTCGGAAGAGCCATTGCACAATGCCTGCATGCCAGCGGTGCCAGAGTCATAATTGCCGGGCGCCGGCAGGCGGTTCTTGAAGAAACCTGCGCCGATATCGGTGACCGGTGCACTTGCGCCGAGCTCGATATCGGCAACACGGGCGCACTGGCTGATTTCGAACTATCCCTGTTCGAGCGGTTTGGCTCACTCGATATTCTGGTGAACAATGCCGGTAACACGGTCAAGAAACCGTTCACCGAAAGCGCCCTAAGCGATCTCGATGCGGTGCTCGATGTCCAGGTGCGCGGTGCGCTGGAACTGACCCGCCTGGTGATCGGGCGGCAGCTCACACAGGCCGGTGGATCGATCATTTTCACATCGTCCATGGCCGCTTTCATCGGTCAGCGCGATACGCTCGGCTACAGCGTCGCCAAGTCTGCCCTCGGAGGGGCCGTGCGCGGGCTGACCGCTGAATTTGCCGGTCGCGGCATTCGCGTCAACGCCATTGCTCCGGGGTGGATCGACACCGATCTGTTTCGCCATGCCACGCAAGGGGATCCGGACCGCCTGGCTCGAATTCATGGTCGAATCCCGATGAGGCGCCTTGGCCATCCCGATGAGATTGGCTGGGCCTGCGCCTTCCTTGCCTCGCCGGCAGCGCGATACATCACGGGTCAGGTTCTGCTCGTCGATGGCGGCGGTTCAATCGGGTTTTGAAAAGGCCGGTTCGGCTTCCGAAAACTGACGACAAACAGGTGCACAGTCGTCCCATTGTCTGTTAGGCATGGCAACCAGTGTGCATTGACGAGGTTCATAGCCGTGTCCCGCAGCAACAGCGTCTACAAGGAAACCTACAATATCGGTCTCGACCTGGTGGACACGCTCGGCGTGGCGGCAAATCTGCCACCAGAAACCGACCTCGCGAAGACCTGGAACACCAGCCGGACAACCGTCAGGGCGGTTCTGGAACAGCTCGACCGCATCGGCATTATCCGATGGGACGGCCGGCGCAAGACGGTTCTGAGAAAACCGCAGCCAGACGACTATTTCGCCGATGACGAGACCCAATCGACCGGCAAGAAAGTCGAGACCGCCTTCATGGAATATATCCTTGGCGGCGATCTGGCGCCTGGAACCATCTTGCGCGAAAGCGAACTGGTGCGCGCGTTCGGAGCCAGCACGTCAGCCGTGCGGGAGTATCTCATCCGGTTTTCCCGCTTCGGACTGATCCGCAAGGAACCCAACCGTCACTGGGTTCTCGTCGGGTTTACCAAGGACTTTGCGATGGAACTTTTCGATGTTCGCGAGATGTTCGAAATGCGGGCCTTCAACAAATTCGTCGCCGACATGCATGGCCCCTCGACCCATGCGGCACTCGACGCACTGGAGGCCGATCATCTCAGCCTGATCGACAACATCGATGCCGAATTCCTCAAATTTCCACGATTGGACGAACGGTTTCACAGCCTGTTCGTCGACCGTCTGGAAAACCGGTTCGTCAATGATTTCTTCGAGCTGGTCTCGCTGATCTTCCATTTTCACTACCGCTGGAAAAAGTCCGATGAAAGGGAAAGAAACCTGGCGGCGGCCAGGGAGCATCTTGCTGTCATTCGTGCGCTCAGGAGCGGGCGGCGACCGGACGCCGAAAGGGCCTTCGCCAAACATCTGCAATCGGCCCGTCGCACATTGCTGAATTCGGTGACCTGGGATTAAGGCGCCCGGCGCCGGTACCCCCTTGCCAGATCGCTCGCGGCGGGGCACACAGGTCGAAACATCACAGTGCACATTATTTACAGCAGGCATTCATCATGCATCCGACAAACAATCGTATCGCCGACCTTGTTCCCGAAATGCGGACCTGGCGGCGCTGGCTGCACCAGAATCCCGAAATACTGTTCGATCTTCCCAAAACATCGTCATACATCGCCGAGAGGCTAAAGGAGATCGGTGTCGACGCCCTGCACGAAAAGGTCGGACGCTCCGGGCTGGTTGCGGTCATCAAGGGCACCGGAGACGGACCGACGATCGCATTGCGTGCCGACATGGACGGGTTGCCGATCCATGAGCCGTCGCAGGCGGAGTATGCGTCCAAAACACCGGGAGCCATGCATGCTTGCGGCCATGACGGTCACAGCGCGATGCTTTTGGGCGCGGCGAAATATCTGACCGAGACTCGCAATTTTTCCGGCACGGCTGTTTTGATCTTTCAACCGGCTGAAGAAGGCGGCGTCGGTGCGAAAGAAATGATCGAGGACGGCGTCCTCGACACGTTCGGCGTCAGCGAAGTCTATGGCATGCACAATATGCCATCCTTGCCGATCGGCCAGTTCGGCCTGTGTGCGGGACCGATCCTTGCTGCCACCGACTTCTTCTATATCGATATCGAAGGCAAGGGCGGCCACGCCTCCCAGCCCCACCGCTGCGCCGACCCTCTGGCCGCGGCCAATGCGATCTACAACGCATTCCAGACCATCATCACCCGCAACGCCAATCCGATCCGCAACGGTTTGATTTCCATTACCTCCATTCAGGCCGGCGAAGCCAACAATGTCATTCCGCAAACCGCCCATATGAAGGGCACTGCCCGCAACCTCTATGAGGACACCCGCGACATCATCGAGCGGCGAATGAGGGAAATCGTCGAGGGCGTGGCACAGACACATGGTGTTCGAGCAAAACTGACCTATGACCGGTTGTGCCCGGTCACCATCAATCACGAGGTCGAAGCGGATCATGCCGCCGACGCGGCGGAACGGGTTGTCGGCGCGCAGAATGTCGACCGCCATCAGCCGGCCCGGCTGGGCGGCGAGGATTTTGCCTATATGCTGCAGGAAAGACCCGGCGCCATTATTCTGGTCGGCAACGGCGATTCCGCCGGGCTGCATCACCCCGACTACGATTTCAACGACGACGCCCTGCCCTACGGCGTCGAATACTGGGCCCGCCTCGTCGAGGATCGACTGCCGATCCGCACCTGACATCGTCGGATTGGATCAACGGAGCGGATCGGCTAGACTGTCGGCCTCGGATACAAGGGCGGATCCATGAGGAATAGCATCGTAAAGTCACTGGCCATTGGCGGCTTCGCCGCATCGATGGTGATGGCGGCCGTTGCCGCCGACGATCCGGCCGATTTTTGCTATCCGGCACCCGATGATCTTGCCAAGCATGAACGTCTGACCCTTTGGGGGACCTTCTATCACACCAAGATCGCGCCATATGACAAGGACGGCTTCGACCTGATCGACCAGCACGACAAGCCCATCGGTCCGAAACTTGGGCGGGAAGACTGGTGCAAGGCCGCACTTGAAGGCGCGGCTCTGATCAAAATGCCCGATGGCAGCAATATCGTGATCAATGTGCGCGATGCAGACGGACCGTCACAGGTCAATTGCGACACATACTATCCGAGGCTTCACGCGCGGGCACGGATCGGCATGCGCCATACCCGCTTCTTCAAGGTGACCTCGCCGAAGGTCAAATATGGCTACGGGATCCGCAACTGGCCACTGGCGGCGTTTCGAACCATCGCCGTCGACCGGCGCGAACACCCGATCCGATACCGGACCGTGTTGTTCATACCCGACTTACGCGGCCAGAAAATTACCCTGTCGGACGGAACTGCGATCGTGCATGACGGCTATGTCTTTGCCGCCGACACCGGCAGCGGCATCAGGGGCGATCACATCGATTTCTACACCGGCTTCGTCAACAAGAATCCGTTTCCGGATCTGGCGGCGGGCCCTTCCAAGCGTTTCAAAGCCTATATCGTCAAAGACAAGGCCATCTACCAGCAGCTTCTGGATCTCCACACGCAATAAACCGCTGACTTGTCAGCGCAATTGTCCTGACTATAGTGCCGGCAATCATTCGGCCGCCTCGAACAATTCAGGATTTGACGGATTCGGAAAAACCTGAATTGCATCAGCAAAATCAACGGCCGATTCTGTTGTCACGTTTCTGGCAAGACGTGAAACCATCTAACCTGGAGCGCTCGCCCATGGCACCCATTCTGGAAATATCCGACCTGAAAAGGCTGGCCCGCAGACGGGTACCGAAGATGTTTTTCGACTATGCGGATTCAGGGTCCTGGACGGAAAGCACCTACCGGGCCAACGAGGATGATTTCCGGGAAATTACACTGCGCCAGCGCATTGCGGTCGATATGAGTGACCGGTCAACCGCCACGACGATGATCGGCCAGGATGTTGCCATGCCGCTGGCGCTGGCCCCTACGGGTTTTTGCGGCATGCAGCACGCGGATGGAGAGATTTTGGCGGCCCAGGCCGCCGAGGAAGCAGGCATCCCGTTTACGCTGTCCACCATGAGCATCTGCTCCATTGAGGATGTGGCGGAAAACACCACCAAGCCGTTCTGGTTTCAGGTCTATATGCTGCGCGACCGCGACTTCATGGCCAATCTGATCGTGCGCGCCAAGGCGGCCGGCTGTTCGGCACTGGTGCTGACCCTCGATCTGCAGATCATGGGGCAGCGACACAAGGATTTGCGCAACGGGCTGAGCGCACCGCCGAAATTCACGCCCAAACATATCTGGCAGATGGCGACATCGCCGGCCTGGTGTCTCGGCATGGCGGGCACCAAGCGACACACATTCGGCAATGTCGTCGGGCACGCAAAGAACGTATCCGACCTGTCGTCGCTCAGTTCCTGGACCGCCGAGCAGTTCGATCCGCGCCTGTCCTGGAAGGATGTCGAATGGGTCAAGGAACGCTGGGGCGGTCCAATGATCCTGAAGGGGATACTCGACACGGAAGACGCAAAGAGCGCCCTCGATTGCGGTGCCGAGGCAATCATCGTATCCAACCATGGCGGCCGGCAACTCGATGGGGCGCCCTCGGGGATTCGCGTGCTGGGCGACATCGTCGATGCCGTCGGCGACAAGGTGGAAATTCATCTCGATGGCGGAATCCGTTCGGGTCAGGACATCCTGAAATCAATGTGCCTGGGCGCCAAGGGAACCTATGTCGGCCGGCCGTATCTTTATGGTCTCGGCGCCATGGGCAAAAAGGGCGTAACCAAAATGATCGAAATCCTGCACAAGGAACTCGACGTCACCATGGCGCTGTGCGGGGAGCGCCGGGTGAGCGATCTCAGTCGATCAAACATCTACGCCGCTTTCGGCGAAAAATATTACTGATCGAAACCAGGTTGGGTCAGAATGGATTCTGCTTCGGGCGTTGAAGCTCATTGGCTGTGACAAAACCCGTCCGACAGCTCTTCCTGTCAAGACGCGGTCGGCAAACTGGCCAATTTTTGCATGCGTTCCCTTCGCGTCTCTCGTATTTTTTCCGGAACCGTCCAAAAGGAAGCCCCTTTGTGACGGATATGGCGGTCCAGGATTTCAGCGGCACCCTCAACATCATCATTCGCAATCGCGTTTGAGAGTTCCAGATGCTCTGTGAAGGATTTTTTCATATGCTCAGGCGTTGCTCCGAGTTTGTTTCGGATCGTGTCCATTTTAGACGCAAAAGACCGGCGGGCTGCAGCGAGATAGGGATTTTCCGAATGCTGGTAGAGGGCTTCATGGAACCGCGCATCGCAGCGCGAATATGTCGTTGAATCACCACCCCTCATGGCCTGCTCCATCTCGACCGTAAGTTGACGCCACGCTTCCTTCAGGCCGTCGGGGTCATGCTGCATGGCAAGGCGCAGAGCGCCCAACTCGAGCACAGATCTTGTTTCACTGACCTTCATGAATTCGGCCTGGTCAATCGTGAAGACATAGGTGCCCGATTGGGGTTCGGTGCACACGAGCCCCTCAATCTCGAGCCGCGCGAACGCTTCGCGCACCGGTGTCCGGCTGACCTCATACCGGCGCGCGATCCGTGACTCCGACAACGCATCACCCAGTTCGAAATGCCCCAGCACGATCTCCTGCCGGAGTCGGTCGGTTACGGCATCCGCCAAGGACAAAGGGCCTTCAACACGCATTTTTGTCTCCGTCGTCAGGGCATATTCACCTCTTCCCCACTATAGCATCGAATTCTCGTATGTCAGCATACCGCTTACGCTGGAACCTCATGTCGTCCACCAAACATGGGTGAGGAACGGCCAAGACCAGGCAATTCCCATACACCAGCGCCGCCCGGATTGGAATCGGCACCGATGTTGGCATCGATGACATAGGGTCGATTCGCGGCAATTCCCTTGCGAATCGCCTCTCCCAGATCTTCGGGGCGATCGATCGATGCGCCTTCGACCCCGAACGAACGCGCCATGACCGCAAAATCCGGGTTGTAGGGGTCTCCGGTGTCAGGGAGCCGGAAATCCGTGGCAAGCTCGCGGCCTTCGAGATACCCGCGCTGCAAGCCGCGGATTGATGCATAGGCATAGTTGTTCCAGACGACCCATACCGCCGGAATATCGTATTCGACTGCGGTTGCCAGCACCGTGTTGTGCATCAAAAAAGCGCCATCTCCGCATACCGAGACACAGGGACGATCCGGTGCGGCCAGTTTGGCGCCCAAAACACCGGCCACGCCAAAACCCATTGGACCGTATCCCATCGAACCGATGAGGCTGTCCGGGTGTTTGGGTCGTGTATATTGAATGAGCCAGTTGTGGTGGATACCGATATCCGAGACCAGGATCGCATCGTCCGGCAATGCCAGATCGATTTCACGGGCGGCGCGCTGCGGATTGATCGGCGTTGCGGGATCCACGAAACCGGGTGCGGTAAATTCGTCCCATTCCCTGCGCCAGCCTTCGATGTCGGCAAGCCATTTCCTGCGTGGCGCCGACACGTCAGTCGGCATGCCCTCCAGGGCGCCCAACAACTGGCGCAGGAAGGTTTTGCTGTCGGCCATGATGCCGAGTTCCACCGGGTAGTTCCGCCCGATCTCCTCGGGGTCGATATCGACATGGATCAGTCGGGTCGGTGGAATGTTGAACGAATAGCCGGGAATCCAGGATGATGAGGTGCGGTCGTCAAAGCGCATGCCCAGAGCCAGGATAACGTCCGCCTGCCGTGTCGCATGATTGGCCTGATACATGCCGTTGCGCGCGACGAGACCAAGTGCCAATGGATGTTCCGAGGGTATCGCGCCCAACCCGGAAGCGGAGGCGGCCACCGGGATCTGGTATTTTTCCGCCAAGGCAAGCAGCAATTTCGATGCTTCTCCATACCGACAACCTTGTCCGACGGTGATGACGGGGCGCTTTGCCTCCAAAAGCATCCTTGCCGCCTTCTCAAGGGTTTCAGGATCAGCGCCGGCACGGCATGAGATGTTGTCGGTCCAGGCTTTCGGGTCCGGCGTTTCACCGCCGGTATCTTCCTTGAAAATGTCAAACGGAACGTCCACAACCACCGGCCCGGGCCGCCCGGTCATCATGGTCTTCCATGCTTCGCGGACAGTGACCGGCATCTGCTCGCCGCGTGTCGGTTGGTAGACCCGCTTGCAATAGGCTTGAACCGTTGAGGGAAAATCTGCCTGATAGTGACGGTACAGTTCCTGAAACGCTCCGCGATTGAACTGGTTTGTCGGCACATTGCCGGTGACCGCAAAGAATGGAACTGAATCCATAAACGCGTTGCCAAGACAGATTGGCATGTTTGCCGAACCCGGCCCACAAGAGGTGAATGTCGCCGTTGCCTGCCCGGAAATACGGTAATAGACGTCCGCCATGAAACCGGCGACGGACTCGTGACGAACCGAAATGGTCTTGACGTCATCGGAGCGCTCATAAAGGGCGTCGATGAAGCCGATATTGCCGTGACCGCACAATCCGAAGGCATAGGGCACACCCTGCTGGATCAAGTGGTCGACGATCATCTGGCCGCCGTTGAGGCTGTTGGTATTTGTCATGGGTTTTCTCCTAAGCCGCCAATGTGCCGCGCGGCGGGTAATTGCGTTCCTGGATGACCTTCGCGACTTCGATCAGGTCGTAGACATGGGGTCGGGCAAACGGGAACGTGTTGATCACAGCGCCGTAGAGCGTCAGGTCTGGACGAACAAAAAAGACTCCAGGCTCGGCGAATATCTGGGTTTCGTGGGTGGCGTAGTTCTCCGAGATAAACAGGCCGAGCGCACGAGCTGTCTCTATGCTCAGATCGTAGGCAATCGGAATATTGTCGATATCCCAATCCGCCCGTGCCTTCTGAGCCCGGTCTTCAGGGTCAGTGGATATCGCAATCAATTCGAGCCCCAATGCCTCAAGATCGGCGCTTCGCAACGCCATCTCTTCGAGGTGACGGCGGCATCGCGGACAATGCAATCCACGATAGACATCGATCATCAATAAGGTTTCGGGTGCATTTTCAGCCAGTCGCCAGCGACCTGAACCCACCAACGGTAGATCAAGGCGGGGCATTTGCTGAGCGGGAAGGAGTTTGGACATCGCAGGATTCCTCACGTGGATATTCAGGACGCGCTGGTCCTCTCAACGGGTTTTGACGGTTGATTTCCCGGCGCCGAGGCACCTGGTATGGCCCAGCGGCTCGGATGGGCGCGCTCATATTGCTTTGTGTAGAAGGCATCGGCCCCCAACTCGTGGGCTGCCAGCCACGGCCAGCGCGGGTTGAAAAGCATGATCCGGGCAAGTCCGATCATATCCGCCTGTCCAGTGCGTAGAATCGTCTCCGCCTGGCGCGGATCGGTGATCTGACCGACGGTGATAACTTTCATCTTGACCTTTGCCTTGATCCTGGCAGCAAACCCGGTCTGGTAGCCCGGTCCGGATTCGATTTTTTGCTCCGGAGACAAGCCGCCTGAGGAGACATCGATGAAATCGCAGCCCAATGCGTCCAGCTGCCGGGCAAACTCGACCGAGCTGTCAAGATCCCAGCCGCCTGCCACCCAATCGGTTGCGGATATCCGGATACCGAGAGGCTTGTCGTCAGGCCAAACCGCGCGCACCGCCTCGAACACCTCCAGGCCGAACCGCATGCGGTTTGTCAGCGATCCGCCATATTCATCCTTGCGGTGATTTGTGATCGGTGACAGGAATTCATGGATCAGATAACCGTGCGCCCCGTGCAACTCTATCGTGTGACACCCTGCCCGGTGCGCGCGAACCGCGCTGTCAGCAAACATCTGTACGATCGACCGGATTTCAGGAACCGTCAGTTCGCGGGGAGCCGGCCATCCTTCCTTGATGGGTACCGGTGACGGAGCGACCGCCTCGTACCCGCCCTCGTCCAGGCCAAGTTTCCCACCCCCTTCCCAATGGGGACGTGATGAAGCCTTACGGCCACCGTGACACAACTGAACGCCGAATGCAGCGCAACCGTGATTGTGGAAAAACGAGGCAATCCGGCCAACGCCCGCCTCCTGCTCGTCTGTATAGAGTGACAGGCACGCGGGATTGTTTCTGGCGATCGCCTCGATATAGCAACTTTCCGAAAGCACCATTCCGGCGCCCGAGACAGCGAATTGCCCCAGATGCATGATATGCCAGTCCCCCGCCGTTCCGTCATCTGCCGAAAACTGCGTCATCGGTTCCACGACAATCCGGTTCTGGATGGTCAGTCCACGCAACGAGATCGGTTCAAACAGCCGAATGGCCATCGTCTACTCCCTTTAAAGACTGATCGTGACAAGGCGTTCTTCGGTCAGTTCCCGAATGGCATATTTTGGACCCTCACGACCGAAGCCGGAGTCTTTCACACCGCCATAGGGCATCAGATCCACCCTGCTTGAGCAGGTTTCGTTGATATGGACCCCGCCAACATCGAGTTTCCGCGCGGCCTCCATGGCTCGTGTGATGTCCTGCATGAACAGGCCTGTTGCCAGACCATAGGGCGTTGCGTTGATCTCCCCGACGGCATCGAAGAGATCGTTAAATGGCCGGATACACACGACAGGTCCGAAGATTTCCTCACGCATAACGGTCATTTCAGTTGTGACATTGCCAAGCACGGTCGGCGCAATCACCGGTCCGTGACGGACACCCCCGGCAAGGATCTGTGCGCCGTTTGAAACCGCCGCATCGATCCATTCCTTGACCCTGATCGCCTCCCTTTCAGAAATCAGAGGGCCGACCTGTGTGTCGGGGTCATGCGGATCCCCGAACTTCAGTGCCTTCACCGCATCAAGATAGCGCGGCAACATCTCATCGATGAGAGCGGTGTGAATATAGAGGCGCTGGATTGAGGTGCAGACCTGCCCTGCCTTGCGAAATCCGGCGCGCACGATCTTGGACAATGCCAGATCGACATTTGCGTCGGCATCGACGACCGTCGCGGCGATCGAGCCCAATTCCATCTGCGTGCGCCTCAGACCCGCACCGGCATGTATTTTGGCCCCCACGGTCGTGGAGCCGGTAAATGTGTAGAACCGGATTTTTGGATTGCCGGTCAGCCAAGCGCTCATCTTGCTGCCGGAGCCATTGACGATGGCCATAAAGTCAGGCGGGAAACCCGCTTCAATCAAGATCTCCACCAGCATCTGTGTTGTCAGCGGGGTTGCCGATGCCGGTTTGACGATCACCGCATTGCCGGCCGCCAATGCCGGTGCAATTTTGTGGGCAACCGTATTGAGCGGCGCATTGAACGGTGTGATGGCGCAAACGACGCCGAGCGGCATTCGCATGGTGAATCCGATCCGGTTGCCTTGGCCTGGTGCGCCGGCCAGCGGAATAACTTCACCTGAAAGCTGCCGGGCCTCATCGGCAGAGGCTATCAGTGTCTGCACGGCCCTGGCGGTTTCGCCCTCCGCATCGGGACGTGCAAATCCAGCTTCCGCGATGATTGTCTCGACCAGTTCGTCCTTTCGTTCCTTGACAAGCTGCGATGCGGCCATGAGAGCTTCGGCCCGCTGCGACGGAGCCAAGGGTCCAACCCGGAAGGCGGCATCGAGTGCATCTATGGCCTGGGAGACGAGGGATTCGTCTGCGATCGCGACATCCGCAAGGGGTTCACCGTTGAACTTGTCAGTTAGAACAACGGAGCCGACACCGTCGCGCCATTTTCCATCGATCAGAAGACTGGCTTGCCGACGCTTTTGCGATGTCATGGCGTCTGTCATCGGTTCAATTCCTTCTAGTCGTAGAAAAAGTTGGGAAAGGTCAGAACAATTGACGGGACGTAGGTGATCAGCGCGAGAACCCCGATCAGGATCGCCACCATGGGAAGAGCTTCCCGGATCACGCCTTCGGGACGCGCACCAACAACTGACGCTGAGAGGTACAGGAGGATGCCCACCGGCGGCGTACACAGTCCGATCAGCAGGTTGACGATCATGACAACACCGAAATGTGTGGGATCGATACCGATACTCATGGCGATGGGAAAGAATATCGGGGTCAGAATGATGATCGCCGGCAGCGCATCCAGAAACAGACCCACAACCAAAAGAAACAGATTGATCAGCAGCAAGACGATCCACGGACTTTCGGAAATCGCAAAGATCGCGGCGGCGACTTGCCTGGCGATCTGAAGATCGGCGATGATCCAGGCAACGACCGAGCTGGCGCCGACAACCACCAGCACCGTGGCGGTTCCGATCGCGGCTCGGGTCAGCGCGCGGTAGAAACCGGCCCATGTCAGTTCCTTGAGGATGAACATGCCGGCAAAAAAGCTGTAGGCGACGGCTATTGCCCCGGCTTCGGTTGCCGTGAAGATGCCGCCCAGGATACCGACCATGATAAATATGGGAACAAAGAGCGCCACAATGGCACGCCGACCGGTGTACATGACCTGGCCCCAGGAAAAGGGATCGCCCTTGTCCCATCCCCGCCTGATCGCCATGGCGTAGCAATAGGCCATCAGGGCAAGCCCGATCAGTACACCGGGAATCAGCCCGGCGAGGAAAAGTTTGCCAACAGACTGCTCCGTCAGCACAGCGAATATGATCATCGGGATCGACGGCGGAATGATCGGACCAACGACAGATGCCGCAGCCGTCAGGGCTCCTGCGAATTGAGGCTGAAAGCCTCTTGACACCATTGACTTACCGAGAACAGAGCCAACGACGGCTGCCCCGGCGGCGGCTGAACCAGAAACACAGGCAAACATCATCGATGTAACGATGTTTACATGGGCAATGTTTCCGCGGATGTGACCTACCAGGGCCTGAGCGAAAGCGACAATACGGCTGGTGATGCCACCGGCATTCATGAGCTCTCCGGCGAGAAAAAAGAATGCCACCGCAAGAAGTGCATAATGATTGACCCCCGATACAAAGAACTGGGGGATCAGTTCCAATGGCAGGCCGGGCCGGTAGACAAGAATCGTGACGAGTGAAGCACCCAGAATGGCAAAGACCAACGGCACACCAAACAGCGCCAGCAGCAGCATCACACCGACAAGAAGCAAAACCGTCATGACTGTTTGACCTCCATCGGATCATTTCCCATGCGCAGCTGCCGTACGGCTTCGACATAGCGCCCGACTGCGACGATGGCCCAGGGCACGGCTGCCACCGGAACCGAAAGGAACAGCCACTTTCGTGAGAGGAAATCGAGTTCGACATAGCTGTCGCCGGCCGTGAGGGCGACCATGCCGAGACCAAACCAGAAGAGCAGGAAAAGCAGCCCAAGCGTCAGGACAAGCCGAAGCGTGTAGAACAGGATTTGAACGTTCGGCGGAAAGGCGGAAACCAGCATCGATATGCGCAGATGCCGCGCCTTGATGGCCGCCAAGGCAATCATCCAGGCCCACAAAAGAAGGTTCAACTCTTCCGACCACGTAAAGGAGGTCCCCACAACATATCGCCAGAACACCTGAGCAAGGGTCAGCAGCACGATGATGAGAAGGGTGCCGGCCAGTATCGCGTCCAATGCCCTTTCCGACCATTTGACGATAATCTGCATAGCGGCGCCCCTCTCAAATCACCTGATCAGGATTTTGGCTGCAGTGCGAGGATACGGTCGATGTATTCCTGTCCGCCCTCATTGTCTTCCACAAAGGCGCTCCAAACCGGTTCCTTCACGATCGCCTTGAAGGGTTCGGAATCGATATCTTCGATGACTTCCATCCCGGCATCCTTGAGCTGCTGCAGATATCCGGCAGCTGTTTCCTGGTTGGCCTGACGCTGGAGACCACCTGTTTCATGGGCAGCATCGATCAGGATTTTCTGCTGCTCCTCCGTCAGGCTGTCGAACTTGCGAAGATTCATGGCAACAATCGAGTTGGAATAGGCATGGCGCGTCAACGAAAGATGCTTCTGAACTTCATCGAGCCGTCCGGTCGCGATAATATGAACCGGGTTTTCCTGGCCATCGACTGCCCCCGTCTGGAGCGCCAGATAAACCTCGGTGAAGCTCATCGCCACCGGATTGGCGCCCCATAGTTGGAAAGCCTGCGTGTGTGCCTTGTTGGGGCTCACCCGGATCTTCATTCCGCGCAGATCATCCGGGGTGCGCACCGGGCCACGGGAGTTGGTGACGTTACGATAGCCAATCTCGTAGTAAGCCAGACCTCGCACGCCGTGGGCTTCAAGGCGGTCGAGAAGCTCGGTTCCGATCTCACTGTCGGCAACGATGTGCGCATGCTCGCGGCTGTCAAAAAGGTATGGAAGATCCAGCACGTTGAGCATCGGTTCAAATCGCGACCAGAATGGCGCGCCGGTGATGATGATATCGACGGTTCCAAGGCGCACGCCTTCGGCAAGTTGCCTGCTGCCGCCGAGTTCGCCGCTGGGATGCACCTGCACCACGACTTCGCCGTTAGTTCGTTCCTTGACAAGCCGGGCGAACTCCTCTGCCGCTACACCGATTGAATGGTTCGGCGGCTGGATGTGACCGAGCTTGATGATCGTTTCCGCAAGTGCCGATCCACTCGTGATCAGACCAAATGCAAGGGCCATTGCCAGAATGTTTTTCATTTTACTTCCTCCCAGTATTGTCATGCGCGTCTTCTTCATTCGAAGGGTTGGGTCGTCGCCATTGGCGGCGTCTCCTCATAGGCTTCGAACCATTTTGCCAGCTTCGGACGCTCCTCACGCCAGCCATCTTCAGGAAATCGGAAATCCAGAAAACCAAGAGCCGCACCCAATGTCAGCCGATCAAGCGTCGACGGCCCGTCAAGCATCGCGTTCTCTTCAAACCAGTTTAGAACCCGTCCGATCGTCAGCGCTTGGCGCCTCATCCAGGCGGCCCGATCTTCATCCTCGGCCTTCAGGGATTCGACGCGCCGAATGACCGCGCAATCCATGACGCCGTGGGCCAGCGCGTGACGGTATTGGACATCATGGCGCTGCCGGCCGGCCAATGGAATCAAATCGAACCGACTGGACAGACTGTCCAGATATTCGCAGATCGCGTAACTGTCGATATGCACATTTCCATTGTCATCGACGAGTGTGGGAATCTTCGAAAGCGGGTTTTGTTCAAGGAGCTCAGGCGGGCGCTCATGCGGATTCGCAATAACAAGTTCAATCCTGTTTGACAGGTGCAGTTGCTCTGCCGCCGCGCGAACTTTCCGGGCAAATGGAGATGCACCGACCATAAAGAGCTTCAAGCCAATTCCCCTCATTAGGTTGCAGGATTGCCAACGATGTTGGGCAATCAATACAACCTGTATGTCAGTATGTCAATAACGGTATGTCAGTATGTCAGATGGCATTCGGGCCCACAGGACCTTGAAAACGCATTGGCGCACCAAATTTGGATTCCGTATCGGCTCGGAATTACTGGCTCAAGTTGCCCGCATGGGTGTCTGACGGATCGCATGCGGGTCAAAAATACCGCTAAAAAAATATCGATTTTTTTCAAAATTTCCCCTATTATCAATTTGGGAGGAATTATTATGAAATTATCGATACCATTATTCGCCGCGGCTTCCGTTCTTTGTCTCGCCGTTGCAATGCCGGCGGCCATGGCCGAACCCTGCATGAAAGTCACCTTGACGGGCACGCAGGGCGGTCCACCGCTCTTCAACGGCCAGGCCGGCGCTGGAACTCTGGTGCAGTATGGAGACGAGACCAACAATTGCGGCGCGGTCAGGCTGCAATTCGACACCGGGCGCGGTACCAATATGCGGCTGTCGCAGATGAAAGTGCCGGTGGGCAAGCTCGATGCCATCTTCTTCACGCATATGCACTCCGATCACACCGAAGGTCTCGCCGACATGATGCAGTTGCGCTGGCACTTCAATTCCGGCGGTCCCAAGGTCGATGTGGTGTGCAGCGACGATGCCAAGTCTCCATTGGGTCACACGCTCAGTTGCACACGCTACGTGGCACATATCGGCGACTCGCTCATCCAGTCCGGCGAGATCGCGCAGCGGCTGGTGGAAAACAAGAAGCGCCTTGCGGGCGGGCCGGCGGATATAGCCACGGTCAGCACCTTTGCACCCGGTCAGGAGCCGGTCGAGGTCTGGGCCAAGGGCGACGTCAAGGTTTCGGCCATCGGGTCGCGTCACATTGCCGGTCATGCATCCTACCGGGTCGATACGCCGGCCGGTAGCGTCGTGATCGGCGGAGACGCCGGCAATGACAAACCCAAACCACCGCGCCCGTCATCGACGTCGGAACGGGTGGAGACCCTTGCGCAGGGTGCCGACATTCTGGTGCACTCAACCATCCATCCGGTGATGGGCCCGGACAAGGAAAGCGGCTTTCCGCCGCCGATCTATTTCCGGCAGAGCAACGCCGCCGATCTCGGCGCCCTGTCGAAACGGGCGGGCGTCAAGCACCTGATGCTGACCCATCTCATTCCGCCGATGGGCGCTGCAAAACAGGGCCCCTACCCGATCCCCGGTGGCGCGCTGACGGAAGAATCCTACAAGGCCGCCGTGGTCGATGGCGGCTTTGACGGCAATACAATTGTCGGGACGGATCTCGTGACCCTGACCTTGCCGAACTAGTTGTTCGAGGGCTTCAGCAACCCGGCTGTCACTCAGTCGGGTTGTCGCATTTTGAAAGACGAGATCATGTTCCGCGTCAGCCAGCCATATCATTGAGGCGCATTTTGAGAAATTCGCCGGTGCTGGTGTAGTGGTCGATCAGCAGTTCCACCGCGCGGTCGGCTTCGCGGGCAAGGGCGGCGTCGCAGATCGCCTGGTGCTCGGCGGCCACGTTGCGCGATGGATAGGCGACGGACCCGGCCAGATTGCGGTAGCGAATGTTGAGATCATAAAGCTGCCCGCAGTAGCCGGTAAGGAATTGCGAGCGGCAGGCCGACAGCAATGACATGTGGAACAGCTTGTGGGCCCTTTCCCATTCTGGCGTGGAACGCTCGGATTGCTGCGCCGCCCGCGGCGTTCGGGTCAAACGGTGATGGGACAGCAGCACGGTTTCTTCCCAGGCGCCGGACCCTCCGGAAATCGATTCTCTGAGCGCCCGTTCCTCAAGCCAGCAGCGGGTGCGCAGCAATTCCTCAAAAGCACTAACCGAAACGTCGGTGACACGGAAACCGCGTTGATCGAGACGCTGGACCAGGCCTTCTGCGGTCAGCATGCTTAACGCTTCACGCACCGGGCTCGCACCCACCTGATACTGGACGCGAAGCGTCTCGATTTTCAGTTTCTGTCCCGGTTGCAGATTACCGTTCAGCACATCATTGCGCAGACGGTCGAAGAGTTGCGCCGTCATGGACGCGCCGCCGGATGATCCGGAGACTATCTGCAGGCCGGGTTCAGCAGTTGTCACGATGGCACCCGCCCGGCCAGTGACTGACCGGCTCCGTTTCTGAACTCCCCGTCAAATCGCTTGCGCAACTCATTTTTCTGCACCTTCCCCATCGTATTGCGTGGCAGAGCATCGACAAAATGGACAGCCTTCGGCACCTTGAATTTCGCCAGGCTTTCGGAAAGATGCCGCCGTACCGTTTCGCCGTCGAGATCGGCGCCTGTCTGGCCGACGATGACAGCCACAATGCCCTCCCCGAAATCATCATGGGGAACGCCGATGACGGCGCTTTCGATCACGCCGTCCATATCGTCAATCACCGCCTCGATTTCCTTTGGATAGACATTCAAACCTCCGGTAATGATCAGGTCCTTGCCACGTCCGACAATGACGAGATAACCATCGGAGTCGATCATGCCCAGATCACCGGTGACGAAAAAGCCGTCGGCCCGAAACTCCTCCCGAGTCTTTTCCGGCATGCGCCAATAGCCGGCAAAAACATTGGGGCCACGCACCTCCACCATGCCCACCTCGCCGGCCGGCAGGACCTCATCCGATTGTTCCCCGGTTATGCGGATCTCGGTGTCCGGCAGCGGAAATCCGACGGTGCCGGGCTTGCGGGCACCGTCATAGGGATTGGAGGTGTTCATATTGGTTTCGGTCATGCCGTAGCGTTCGAGGATCGCCTGTCCGGTGCGTTCGCTGAAGGCCCGATGGGTATCGGCCAGCAGCGGCGCGGATCCGGAAATGAACAGCCGCATCGACCCGGCATTGGTGTGGTCGAGACGCGGATTGGCAAGCAACCGCGTATAGAAGGTCGGCACACCCATCAGCACGGTCGCATCCGCCATGGCATCGATGACCCGGTCTGGATCGAAGGCCGGGAAAAAACGCAGCGTCGCGCCTGCCAGAAGCACGACATTGGTGGCAACGAACAGACCGTGTGTGTGAAAAATCGGCAGGGCATGAATCAGCACATCATCGGCGCTGAACCGCCAGACGGTGCACAGGGCCTGTGCGTTGGACAGAAGATTGCGATGGCTGAGCATGGCGCCCTTCGAGCGCCCGGTGGTGCCGGACGTGTAAAGGATCGCAGCAAGGTCGTCGCTGCGGCGTGCGACATCGACGAATTGATCTGAAAGCCCGGCCGCCGCGTCAGTCATCGAGCCGGCCTGACCGGTTTCGAGAGTCATGACCCGGGCCGCGCCAAGCCGGTCGCACAGCGTCTGCATGGCGCCGACCCGATCGGCATCGACAATCACCAGAGACGGTTCCGCATCGGTGATGAAGTATTCCACCTCGGCCATGGTATAGGCCGTATTCAGCGGCTGATAGACGGCGCCCGCCCGTATGACTGCCAGATAGAACAGCAGGCATTCCACACTCTTGGCGGTCTGAACCGTGACCCGGTCACCGGGCGCCACGCCCGCATCGATCAGCGCATTTGCGTATTGTGCCGATCGCTTCAGCATGTCGCGATAGGTGAAGGTTGCCGTGTCGGTCAGGATGAACGGATGTTCCGGATTCGTCACCGCGGCGCGAATCGCACCGAAAAGTGTGTTGCTGTCGGATTTTTCTGCCATCACGATCGACTTTACTACTTTCAGTTGGGACGTTGCCGCGATGTCCTATGCCATATCGTTCGATCAAATCCAACGGTCCACCATGTCGTGACCGGCCGCCTTTGGCTATTCGCTGTGTTCGGTCGCAAGTACAAAGTCAAAATCAACTGTGTAGTAGGGAGATGTCAGGCGGTCGGCCGCCTCAAAGGTGTCGGCAATCGGCGTGGACCCGCTGTGCTCGACATAATTCATCACCAGATCCTCGCGCACGCCGAATACCGGATCTTCGTCGAGATAGGGATCATCGGCCGGAAACACCTCCGTGACCAAAGTTTGGTATCCCGGCGCCGAGACGATGAAATGCAGATGCGAGGGCCGCCAGGGATGTCGGCCGGTCGCTTGCAACAATTCACCCACCGGCCCGTCGTCCGGCACGGTATAGGGGGCAGGTCTGACCGTGGTGACGGCATATCGGCCATCGTCCGAGACATTGAGCCGGGCGCGAAGATTATACTCCGGCTGGGATTCGTCCTGATTGGAGTAAAGACCATTGTCGGCCGTCTGCCACAGCTCGATCACAGCATCGTTCAGCGGCTTTCCATCGGCGCCTATCACCTGCCCCTGGACGATCACCGTCGCCCCGTCATTGTCCTTTTTCAGATCGCCGCCATAGTCCAGATCCGGCGCACCGAGAATGTGGAAGGGTCCGAGCACACTGGAAGAGGTTGCACCGGGTTTCCAATTGATCATGTCCACCAGCGAAGAAAGCCCCAGGACATCGGAGAACAGGACAAATTCGTTGCGCTCGTCATCGGTGATTTCACCTGCCTTGGTCAGCAATTCGATGGCCTTGCGCCATTCCGCGTGGGTGAGCCCAGTTTCGCGAACGAAATCATGCAGATGATTGACGAAATGTTCGAGAAGGAACCGTAAACGGGGCGAAGTTTCGGGACCGCAATAGTCGAGAAAAACCTGAGTCAAGTTCTCTTGATTGACATTGCGCATAGGTAATCTCCAATCAATTCAGCAGATAGATCGATAATGTCGGAAAACGGATCAGGATGATCAAAATGACGAGCATTACCGCGGCAAATGGCAAGGCTCCGAGAAAGACGTCCTTGAGCGATATTCGATCGTCGTTCAGCGTCGCCTTGATGACGAAACAGGATATGCCGAGCGGCGGGGTCAAAAGGCCGATCTCGGCGCCGATCACCGTGATGATGCCGAACCAGATCAGGCTCAATCCCATGGGCTCGATAATGTCGATGAAAAGCGGAACCACTATCAGAATGATGGAGGCGGTGTCCAGCAATGTGCCGAGAAACAGCATCAGGATCACATAGGCCACCATGATCCAGAAGAAGCTAAGATCATTGCCGGTCAGGAATCCGCTCAACTGGTTGGGCAGATCGACGAATCCGAGCATGCGGCTATAGAGCGATGCCGTGGTGATGAGGAACAGGATGCTGGCGGTGATATGGCCGGTTTCCAGCAGTGCCTCCCAGAAGCTCCGGCCGGTCATTCTGCGGCGAAGAACGGCAATCACAAGCGCCGCCAGCGATCCGGCGGCGCCCGCTTCGACCGGTGTCAGCCAACCGGTATAGATGCCGCCCAACACGATCGCGATCAGGATGACGATCGGTGCTGTCTTGTTGAAGATCTGCATTCCGCTCAGCAAGTCGCCATCATCGATATCCTCGACACGGCCGCCGATCGATCTGGGGGAAACCTTGCCCATTACGGCAATGGCAACAATATAGGCGATCGCCAGCAGAACGCCCGGAATGATGCCGGCAATGAACATGTCGCCGACGGAGACCTCTGCGACAAAGGAATAGATGATCAACATCGCGCTTGGCGGGATGATCATTCCCAGAACCGAGGACCCGGCGACAACGCCGACGGCAAAGCGTTTGTTGTAGTCGAGCCGCAGCATTTCGGGCACCGAAATGCGGGTAAAAACCGAAGCCGAAGCAATGGATGATCCGGTCACGGCGGCAAATACCGCATTGGCACCCACCGTTGCCATGCCGATGCCGCCGCGCACCCGGCGAAACCCCTGGTTCATCACCTCATAGACATCCTTGCCAAGCCCCGCCTTGGACACCAGCAATCCCATGAAGGTGAAAAGCGGAATCGTCGCAAATTCATATTCGGTGACACTGTCTCCCACCGCCTGGCGCAGGAAATTGACCGCCAGTATCGGCCGTTCGCTGACAATCCAGATGGTCACGAACGATACGCTGGCCAGCGCTATCGGGATATAGACGCCCAGATAGATCAGCGCGACGATGGCAATAACCGAAATGGAACCGATTTCGACGGGGCTCATGGGGTTTCGTCTCCGCCAGGTGTCGGGGCCGTGTCGGAGGGATGTTCGGCCATGGACGGCCCCTCAATCGGCTCCGAACCGAACAGCACCTTTGAAAGAAACAACACGGCGCAAATGGCCGTGCTGGCCGTGATGGCGAATTTGGCCGGCCACCAGGGGACCGTGAAAACACCCAGCGTGCCGAAATAGTGGCAACGGGCGGTCGCCTGCCAGAAATCCACCCAGAAATCGCCAGTGAGCGGCGGGCCGAATTCCGGCGGGGTGAAATAGTGGCAGGACTCGAACGCCTCGGTGAATTCGGGAAAGGTCGCATAGGCGATCGTCGCCATGACGATACAGGCCAGAAGATCGATGGCCCGAGACAAAAGACTGGCAAAGCGGGGACGCGCGCCCTCGATCAGACCCAGGAAACCGTCCGACCGCGTCAGCCGGTTGACCCTGACGACATCGGGCAATTGCAGGAAGACAATCAGGATCATCGAGAAGATGACAATCTCGACGACACCGAGAAACGGCGCGTGGAATACTCCACGCGCCACCACGTCGATATTCATGACGACCACGAGAATCAGCACAGTCAACGTGCCGACGGCATTGGCGCCGATCGCCGCGTATTTGATGATGCCCGCGGCCTTGCGGGCGGCTTGCGCCAAGGTGTTTTCCGTGTCCATGACCAGCCGCCCGTCGCTCTCAGACCTACTGTGTCCAGTCGCGAACCGGAACGGCGCCCGACGCTTTCAGCTTGTCCATATAGGAGCCGAGCATCGCGGTGCCCGGAGCGCCTTTCTTGTCAAGCGCACCGGCCCATTCCTGCGCAATGTTCGGCATCGCGTCAGCCCAGGCCGAACGTTGATCCTCGGCAATGACCACCACAGTTCCACCGGCTTCCTTGAAGGCATCGAGCGAAGAAGCGGCACGATCCATGGCAACCTTCGCCACCTGGTCGCGATACTCGACGGCAACAGTCTGCAAGACGTCCTTGACCTCATCGGGAAGCTTGTCCCAGACCGCCTTGTTGATCGTGACGGTCTTGGAGTTGACGGCGCCAAGATCGACTTTAAGCATGTAGGGCGCCACCTCGAATATCTTGAAGGTCATCGCGGCTTCAGGCCAAAGCATGGCCGCATCGACCACACCGGTCTGCAGCATGTTGTAGAAATTCGGCAGTCCGCCGCGCACACCGGCAACGTCCTTCAAGCCTTCAAGATAGCGCAGATTGTATCCAGCGCCGGCCAGCTTCAGCCCGGTGAGCTGATCCAGTGTCTCGACCGGTGTCTTGGTGAAGATCTGGTAACTGTCAAGCACGACACCGGTGGCCAGATAGACCTGATCCTGGGCGGCAAATTCCGCCTGCATCTGCGGATATTCCTTGGCGATCTCGTCAACCGCCTTGGCAACAACCCGTGCATCGGTGGACACCATGGGCGTGGCCGCTGAAATGGCCTGGCTCGGCAGCGCCGAATTGTGAAAAATCGTCGTCACGATACCAATATCGCCAAGACCCAGCTTGATGCCATCGAGCACGCCGCGCGGCTTGACGATCTGGCCGCCATAGGCCTGCTGCCAGTCAATCTTGTAATTGCCGGTCCGGGCCAGTTCCTCGTCGACGCGGGGGATGAAGAAATTGGCGAATTCCTTGACCCACATCGACCGTTCCGGATAGCCGTCAATGGCTATCATCTTGATGGTTTCGGTGGCTGCTGCCGGAACCGTTGCCAGGGATGTCAACGCACCCATGGCCGCCATTCCAGCCACAAAGGACCTGCGTAGCAATCTGCTCATTTGTTTTCCTCCTTCTCGGCGACCGACCTCCCGTCGGTCAAAAAGACAATGCGGCTAGTCCGCCGATTGCCAAACATCATGTATTTCCGTCCCTGCTGCGGTGAAAAGCTTGGACAGGGGGCAGTATTTTCGGACCTCAGCGGCCACAAGCTGCAGGGCGCTGTCGCTTGCGGTGCCATGACTGCGGACCTGCAAGTCGATGCGGCGGAACGGGACATCGATTTCCTGATCAAGGGTTACGCCGCGCCGATCGAAATCGCAGTTGGCGGAGATGTCGAGATGGCCGATATCGACACCCAGTTTCTGTGCACATTTGTGGCCGATCACATTGGTGCAGCCGATCAGTGCTGCGAGCGCGGTGTCGGTCGGCGCAGGCCCCAAATTGGTGCCGCCGCGTTCGGTCGGCTCGTCAATCGCAAAAACCAGATCTCGGATCGACACATCCGCCCGCGAATGGGACGGACAGTCAGCCCTGGCACGCAGTTTGATTTCCGTTTTCATCTTAATGGCCATGGCCGCGTTCCTCAGGCAAAACTGCAAACGTCATCAAAGTCAAACCGTGGCAGCTTGTGAAACAGGGCTGTCTCATCGGCATACCCCAGATTGCACAAAAAGTTGGACTTCAGCGTCGTTCCGGCAAAGAACTCCTGATCGATGATCTCGTTGGAAAATCCTGACATGGCGCCCACATCGAGGCCGAGGGCACGGGCGGCGATCATGAAATAGGCACCCTGTAGCGTGCCGTTGCGAAACGCCGTGTCCTCGCTGTGTTCGGGCTTGCCGTCGAAATGCGGCCGCCGGTCCTCATGGGGAAACAGATACAACAACTCCCGCCAGAATTCCGTGTCATGGGCGATAATAACCGTAACCGGCGCCGTCACGACCTTCGGAACATTGGTTGGTTTCAACGACTTTTTGAGCTTTTCGCGCCCCTCGTCGCTGCGCACGAATATGAAACGCGCGGGCGAACTGTTCATGCTGGTCGGGCCCATCTTGACGATGTCGTAAATGGCCCGCAGCGTCTCTTCGCTCACCGGCCTGTCGGTCCAGGCATAATGGGAACGCGCACCGGTCAGAATCAAGTCCAATTCGTCCGGCCCCAGCTGCGAAATTTTCCCGCGGAGATCGCGTATCTCACGATGGGTCCGGGCACGAAGGGCTTCCAGTTCCTCACCCACCGGTGCGGTTTGCGGCGGCTTGATCATGCGGCGGCCTCATCGCCAGCTGCATCCGCTTCACTGACGACCGTGTTGCGGCAGATACCGATATTTTCAATTTCCACTTCAATCACATCGCCCGGGAACATGAAGACAGGTGGTGTCCTGGCGTGGCCCACACCCGGTGGCGTGCCCATGGCGATGAGATCGCCGGGTTCGAGCGTGGTGAATTCGGAGATGGTCGCGATGGTCTTGGCGACGGGCCACATCATTTCGGAGGTGTTGGCACTCTGCATGATCTTGCCGTTGAGGCGCGACTCGATCTTCAACCCGGCTGCGCCGGCGGGTAATTCATCGGCGGTCACCACGGTCGGACCAATGGCGCCTGTTGAGTCGAAATTCTTGCCCGGCGTCCATTGATGGGTCTTGCGCTGATAGTCGCGAACCGAACCGTCATTGAACACGGTGTAGCCGAACACGTGATCGAGCGCATCGCTTTCGCGGATGTGCTTGCCCCCTTTGCCGATCACCACCACCAGTTCGACTTCGTAGTCCAGACGATCGGAGCAATTCGGCTTGATCATCGGATCGCCGGCCGCCATCAGCGAGTGTGGAAGACGGATAAAGATCGCCGGATAGGTCGGAATGTCATAGCCACCTTCCTTGACATGGTCGACATAGTTGAGGCCAAGGCACAAGACCTTGCGAAACCGGTTGAGCGGGAGCGCCGGCTTGAGACTGGAAACGGCTTGCGGAGCGTCTGCCTTTGCGGCCTGCACGGCCTGTCGGGCGCCCTCCGGACCGGCTTCAATAATGGCGGCAATATCCGTTCCATCAAATCCGTGCCGTCCGGTGACACGATACGCATTGTCGCCATCGACCACATAGAGTGCCGTCGCGTGACCGTCCTGGGCTACCAAAAAACGCATTAAGATCTCCTCCCTCATTTAAAAATAATCAATAATTTCTTGCTTTGTCAATTTTTATCGATATTTTTTTGATGCGTACACAGGAAAAGGAACCAGCAATGCCCAAATGGACCGATTACGCAAAGGAGGCCCGTGATCGTGGCTCCCTGGCGGCTGAACTCTATATGGCGGTCAGCACACCGGTGGCACCGCCGGAAACGGTGAAGGAAATCCTGCCCCGCCATCTTTCCTACCAGCTGAAACTGCAAGGCGAACACAAGCTCGCCTTCGCCGGACCGTTGTCGGACGATTCCGGAGAAAACATGCTGGGAGCCGGCATGATGATCTACAGCGCCGGTTCGCTCGATGAAGCGCGGGCACTGGCGGATGCGGACCCAATGCATGCCGAGGGTGGCCGCAGCTATACGATCCGCCGCTGGCTGATCAATGAAGGACACATTCCGGCATCACTCAAACCGCTGCTGGAAAATTAGGAGCGGAAGGCACCAGTGGTTCAGTCGCGCTGGTGCGGCCAGCTTTGCTGCACTGATGACCACCATTCTTTCCAGGCCTCGCGATCATAGGCAAAAGGTTTCCCGGTGATGGCCGACAATGTCCCGGTCACCTGTGACTGCAGCCAGTCCGGATCGGTCGGCCAGTCAAGCCTCTCAATCAGTGTTGCCACCCTGGTGCGGTCGTTCTGTCCTGTCAGTTGAACCGCATGCATCGCAATGAGCAGCGGATCGAACCATTTTTGCGGTGAGTTTGACGGGCGGTTCCATGGCCGTTGCAACAATTCAACCGGGACGGTTGCCTCGCCGTTGCGGGCCATGGCGGCGAGAATGTGCCAAATCGCCATGTTCGGCGCCGACGCCGTGTAGCGCCCGCCGAATATTGCAATCTCCCGCTGTGGAACCGGCTGCGCCAACAGCGTTCCGAAAAAACCCGGTCCCGGCTGTTTGGCAAGCACCGCCTGGAGAGCGTCGCGCAGGGGGCGGCCGTGTGACCGGTATATTCCTTCGGTCGTCAACAGCCCTGCAAGCCGCTCCATCTCGGCCGGGGCATCAAAATCGGGATCCGGATCCATTGTCTGTTGCGGCAAGGCCGGTGACGCTCCCGGCGCTGCGACCGCCACGTTGCGCGGCCCCCACACTATGGACCGGCCGTCGCCCCCCGCGCCGGTTACATAAATCGCACCCGGAGCCACGGCCACCGCGCTATGGGACCGCCCGCCATGAAACCGGTCGCCCGATGTGAAGACCGAACCATCGTTGCTGGACCATAGCTGCCCGACATCCGCGGCACCTGCAACGATCCATAGCCGTTCGCCGTCACTGACCAGTTGCCGCATTTTCAAACCTGCGGGTTCGACATCGACCCGCACCGGCCCGGCGGTATTGACCCGCCACAGTTCGGTGTTTCCCTTATCGTCATCGACAAGTGCGTAAAGCGCGCCGGAAAACCGCGACAGGCGGGAAAAACGACGCTGATGCGGCCAACCCTCAACAGGCACGATGCGGCCACTGCGGTATTCAGCAAGGGATAGGCCAGAGCTTTCCCAGTGACGTATGAAAAGACGATCGCCGAGCACGGCCATATCATTGTAGCGATGGAAGGATCCCGTCTTCGGCGCGTCATTGACCAGTTCACGCCAGTGCCTGCCCGCATCGTCCGAGACGGCGAGAATGGCATTCCAGCCGGCCATGACCGCGACCAATCTGCCTTGCCACTCGGCAGCCGCATGGGTGTGCATCATGTGGTCGCCGGTTGCAATCACCAGGTCGCGCCAGTTCCGTCCATCGGTCACACTGAGGATGCCGGTTCCCAATCCGACCCGCATATCCTCATGCGGCCAGTACAGCAGATCCCCGTGCACGACCGGATGTCCGGTATCCTGCGAGAAAAGATAGCGCTCGAAACGCAGCTTTCGCGTGGCCGGGTCGAAACTCCAGATATCGGCCGAATTGTGGTCGACACCCTTGACGGCGGTCGAAAACCAGACCTTGCCCTGATAGACAATTGAACGATCCGCAACGGGCCAGGGGCCGGGGCGGGCAAGAACAGCAAGATCCGCCGCAAGGGACGTCACGGTTCCAGCAATCAGGATCAAAAGGAAGGTCAGTCCCAGACCGGTTCGAAACATCGCGCATTCGCTTTCAAGAAGTCGGATGGACTATGGCGCGAAATCCTGCCGGGCCGAAATCACAAGCGTGTCAGCGGGTATCGGAGGTGTCTGGATCTGTATCGAGATTCGATAGGACATCTGTTTCCGGCTGAATTGCCGCACAATCATACAAGACCGACCGACGACTGACCGCTAACACCATCTGACGATAGCCGTGGGAGCCGTCATGACAGGTTCGGTTTTACTGATGGGGCTGGCCGCCATTGCGCTGATGGGCAGCCCGGGGCCGGCAACTTTGAGCCTGGCGGCAACCGGCGCGGCTTTCGGGAGCCGGGCGGGACTGCCCTACCTTGCCGGCATCGCCGCCGGGACCATCGGTGTGCTCGTGCTGATCGCGACGGGCATAACCGGCCTGGTCGCAACTCATCCCGCTATCGTCCGTCTTCTGGTGTTCGCCGCGGCGGCCTATATCGTCTATCTTGCCTTCCGCATCGCTACTGCTCCACCGCTCTCAACCGCCGGCAGACAGGGGCGACCGCCGTCCTGGCCCGGCGGCTTCGCGCTGGCGATCGTCAATCCGAAGGCCTATGCAGCGATTGCCGCCGTCTATTCGGGGCATCAGCTGGTTAAGGACAGCCTGTTCCTTGATGCGGTCGCCAAAACTGGCATGCTGGCAATGACCGTTGTGGTCGTTAACGCAGCATGGCTGGTTTTCGGATCGCTGATTTCCGCGGCACTGCATGATCCTGTTAAGGTCCGGTTTACCAATATCGCATTTTCCATCACGTTGCTGGCGTCCGTCGGCGGTCTCCTGCTGACCCGCTAGAGGCCTCCAAACCCGGCTCTTTGCCGTCCATCATGATGAATGAATCCTGTAGAGGCTGGCACAATCCCGAACAAAACCCTTAAGGAATTGTCAACCAGGCCATCCCTAGCGTTCCGGGCATATTGAACACGGGACGATTTTCAAAACGGGACGACGAAGACAATGAGCAAACGAATCACAGCCGCAATCGTGGCAACACTGTCGGTATCCGTACCGGCCATGGCAGCAGACATTTATGTTCCAACGGCAGACCCGGCCCCGCTGATCAGCGGTGTGCCATATTATGACTGGTCAGGCTTTCACATCGGATTGGGCGGCGGCACCGCGCTGTCGAACAACCGGGTCACCACGGCCACGGCCGCAAACTCCTTTGGCGGCATCGGGGGACGCGGCTATTTCGGTGAACTGACGGTGGGCTATGATTACGCCCTGGCCAATGGCGTGGTCGTCGGCGGCCTGGTCAGCGGCCGGCTTGGCGATATCGACGCCAGCTGGTCCGGTGGTGCCGGCACATGGTCCGGCACGATCACATCGGAATACGGCATCGACGTCCTTGGCCGGGTCGGATATTCCATCCTGCCACGCACCCTTGCCTATGCGCTCGCCGGTTACAGCTGGCAGCATTTCAAACTGTCAGGCACATCTCCGGCGGTCTCCACCACCTGGAATGAAAGCGGCTATATCGTCGGTTTCGGCACCGAAACCGCGATCCACGACAACTGGACGCTTTCCTCGGAATACCGCTACGCCAATTATGGCAGCGAGGGCATTGCTGCCTATGGCGGCAGCATCGATCCGGTGATCCACTCCTTCCATACCCGCCTGAACTATCGTCTGGGCGGTGGTCCATCGTCCATGACCGCCCCGCCGGTCGTCTATGACTGGAATGGCGTGAAGGTCGGTGGTGCGCTTGGACTCGGCGTTGCCCTCAATGAGGTGACCGGCCCTGCCGGGTTCGACAGCATGTCGAACGAGGCCTTCATCGCCGAAGCCAATGTCGGCTATGATCGCGTGTTTGGCGGCCATTGGCTGGGTGGTGTCGTTCTGGCCGCCCGCTATGATGGCGGCAGAAGCGCGCTGGTCTATACCGGCGTCGGAGGGACAACCAAGACCGAGAGCGCCGGTTTCGATGCGCTGGTGCGCGCCGGCCGGATTTTCGGTGACCGGACATTGGGTTACGTCATCGGCGGCTATAGCTGGCAGAAAATGACTGGCACGATCGCCGGCACGTCGAACAATCCCGGCGTCAACGGTTTCACCATCGGAACCGGCGTCGAATTCGCCGTCAGCGACAAGCTCACCGCCTATGTCGAGACGCGCTATAGCGGCTATGAGGATTATGCGGTTGGCGCTTTCAATGTCGATCCGTCCAGCCATTCGGTGCGTGTCGGTGCGAAGTGGAAACTTTACTGACACAAACGTCTCTGACGGAACCAATCAGGCGGCGATCACACGATCGCCGCCTTTTTTGTGCAAATCGCCAACAAACCTGGATTGGCAGAGGGATTCGCAGACCATCTCTCCAGGGTGGCAGACGCCTTCCGCAGCCCGGTTGCTGGGGGCTGGCGACCCGGCTGGAAGTTAATGCGTCATTCATGCAACACCAACATCCAATGTTACCCATGTGCCACAGAACGCGGTTACAAATCGGCTGCAGCTGCCCTATAATCGGAGCACGTTGCACAAACCAACCGAGGGCAAAGACCACAATGCGAAATCGGATTACAGCCGCTGTCGCGGCAACTCTGGTAATATCTGTTCCGGCAACGGCTGCCGATCTCTATGTGGCGCCTGAGCCGCCGGCACCGCTCATCAGCGGCGAGAGTGTCTATAACTGGACCGGCTTCCGGATCGGCCTCGGTTTCGGCACCGTCATGATGAACAATGATCTGCGCTCGCCGTTGCTGGCGGGTGGAGCGACATTTGGCGGGATCGGCGACCGCGGTTTTGTTGGCACGCTCACAGCGGGGTATGATCACGCCCTCGCCAATGGCGTGGTGGTCGGTGCCTCTGTGCTTGGACGTTACGGGGATGCCGACACGTCAATAACAGGAGGCGCTACGACGTCAGAGATCAAGGCCGATTACGGCTTCGACGTCGTGGCGCGCCTCGGCTATTCCATCACACCCCGGACACTCGCCTATGTTCTGGGCGGATATAGCTGGCAGCATTACAAGCTTTCCGGAACGGCACCGGCAGTTTCACAGAATTGGGGGACCAGCGGCTATGTTCTCGGATTCGGCACCGAGACGGCCATCGCCAACAACTGGACCTGGTCTTCGGAATACCGGTATGCCAATTACGGCACCGAATCGATTCCGGCCTATGCCGGCAGTGTCGATCCGGTTGTTCATTCCTTCTATACGAACCTGAATTATCGCCCTGCCGGCGGCCCGTCGGGTCAAACCATGGCACCGGTCGCCTATGACTGGAACGGTCTGAAGGTCGGCGGTGCGCTGGGGATTGGCGTTGCCCTCAACAAAATATCGGGCGGAGGAACCGTTCTGGACAAAATGTCCAACGAAGCGTTTCTGGCCGAGGCCAATATCGGCTATGATCGCGAATTCGGGAGCCATTGGCTTGGCGGCGTGGTCCTCGCGGCCGGATATGACGGCGGAAGAAGCCAGTTTGTCTCCGGTGCCGGCGTGTCAAATTCGAAGACCGAGGATTTCGGCTTTGATGCGATGGTGCGTGTCGGCCGTAAATTCAACGGCCAGACCCTCGGCTACATCATCGGTGGCTATTCCTGGCAACAGATGTCGACGACCATTGCCGGTGCCGGCACCAACAGCACCGGGGTCAGTGGTTTCACGATCGGTACCGGTGCGGAATTTGCGCTCAGTGAAAAACTGACCGCTTTCGTTGAGTATCGTTATTCGGGCTACCAGGATTACAATGTCACGCCCGCCATTACGGTTGACCCGTCCGATCACTCGGTTCGCGTCGGCGCGAAATGGAAGCTCTACTGATCTGATTTGCAAAGCATGGACCCAAAAGCGGCGGCTGGATCTTCCAGCCGCCGCTTTTGATTGTGGGCGGTTTAGATACAGACTGGGCGTGCGGCACCCGCCGTTGGTGTTGTCGGTACACGCACAAATACAAGCGGCAATCCAGAGATTGCCGCTTGTACCTCTTCAATTCTGATGAACGCGGTCGCTTTTATTCCGCCTCTTCGGCGGAGCCGGCATTGAGCTGGCCGTAGTGTTTTTCACCAAGGCTGTCGAGCAGTTCGAGCTGGGTTTCGAGAAAGTCGATGTGACCTTCCTCGTCTGCCACCAGCTCCTCGAACAGCTTCATCGTGACATAATCGCCCTCGTCATGGCAGATCTCACGTGACTTGATATAGGAGGTTCGAGCATCGTGCTCGCCGGCAAGATCAGCTTCCAGAACTTCCTTGATATTCTGGCCGATGCGCAACTGGCCAACGGTCTGCAGGTTGGGGTGGCCTTCCAGGAAAATGATCCGCTCGATCAGTTTGTCGGCGTGGTGCATTTCCTCGATGGACTCTGCCTTTTCCTTTTCGGCAAGCTTCTTGTAGCCCCAGTCGTCCAGCAGCCGATAGTGCAGCCAATACTGATTGACCGCGCCCAATTCGAGGAACAGTGCCTCGTTAAGCCGCTCGATAACCTTTGCGTTGCCCTTCATTGAATTCCCCTATGTAGTGGTTGCGCATCTGGTGCAGTTTTTCGCGGAATGGAATCATCTCCGCCTCGCGCCGGTCAAAGCGTTCGTGATACGCCTCGGTGGTGCGGATGATGATGTCTATGACATTGGGGAAACAACGGCAACATTTTCCACGCTTTTCCATGGCGTGATAGAGTTTGACCGGGACGATCAACTGCCAGCAATCTTCGTCGAGCATCGCGATGATCGTCTGCTCGAGATCCTGTTCAGTAATAATATTGCAGTGGCACGTGATCATTGTGATTCAAACGGATAATTCGCTGCTTTTGCCGACTGGATGCCGACACCGGCATCCGACGGTTCATAAATGGCGCCGAATGCTCATCTTGTCAAATGAATCCTTCGAATTTTCTCAATAAAAACAATTGTTTAGAATAATTCTAAACTGTTTGCGACCTTTCGGCCTCAAAGCGCACCCGGCGGCTGCTCCCGCGTGACCAGGCGAAACGTATTGGCCGGGTGGATCAACCTGACATGGGTCACCGGATCGTCGGCAAGCCAGGTGGTGCGCTCGATGACGAAGACCGGCTCGCTCTCCTCCAGCTCAAGATATCGCTTCTCGTCGGCAGTTGGCTGAGCGGCATGGAAGACGTGTTCGGCACGGGTATAGGGCACTTGCTGCAGCAGCCATTCATTGGGGCTGACTGTCTCGAAACTCTCGGCAGCGGAATTGGGCACGGCGGACAGGCTGATCCATCGATCTTCGAGCTGATAGGGTTTTCCGTCAGCGAAATGCAGGCTGATCACATGCAGCGCGGTGGTGCTCCCGGCAAGACCTAGCTCCGCCCGCACTTTTTGCGGTGGCAAGGCATCCCGCCGTGCGATCAGCAGATACCGATAATGGCCGCCGCGTTCGGCAATCTCGTGGCGGACAATCGGAATGTTCAAGACCGCGTCGCGGCTGCGTCGCTGGACGACACGGGTTCCCGCCTTGCGTCGGCGCTCAAGAAGGCCGGCATCGGCCAGCGCCTGCATGGCGCGGTTCACCGTGACACGGGTACAGCCGAACTCGGCGGCAAGATCGGCCTCCGCGGGAACCAGCACACCGGGCGGCCACTCGCCCCTGGTGATCCGCTCAAGCAGAATATTGTGGATGTCCTTGTAGGAACGCATGGGTCAGATCCGGTCCATCAGGCCCTTCAGAACCGTCCTGTAACGCGTTTCGACCGCATCGCGTGCGGTATGGCGACCATTTTTGACGCAGTGACGGCCGGCGGACCACACGTCGCGGACCAACCGGTCGTCCGAGGCAAAGATCCAGCCATCAAGGATTTGCTCCGGCCTGAGGCCGCAAAGGGCGACATGGTCACCCTCCAGCGCCACCATATCGGCCAACCGGTCGGTCTCGAGGGCACCGCAGTTACGCTGCAGGGCCCGCGCTCCGCCATTCAAGGCCCTGTCATAGAGCAGCGAACCGGTCGAGGCGCTGCCGGTTGCCATGACATTGCGCGCCTCGTGCCGAAGCCGCTGGCTGTATTCCAGCTGACGCAACTCCTCCGACAGTGAAATGCGGATATTGGAATCGGAGCCGACACCGAAGCAGCCGCCGGCGTCCAGATAGGCGGGGCCATTGAACACACCATCGCCGAGATTGGCTTCGGTGATGGGGCACAGTCCCGCCGTCGCGCCCGACCGGGCCAGGGAAACGGTCTCCTGATCGGTCATGTGGGTGGTATGAATGAGACACCAGTTTGCGTCGACATCTGTATTGTCGAGCAGCCATTGCACCGGTCGCGCCCCAAGCCAGGCTTCGATGTCCCGGACTTCCTTTTGCTGCTCGGCAGCGTGAATGTGGATCGGACCGTCTCGGCCAAGCATGGCGATCTCGCCATATTGTTCCGGTGCGGTTGCGCGCAGCGAATGCGGCGCCATGCCGATGGCGAAATCACCGGGCAAGGTCTTCATTGCACCACGCGCCGCATCCAGCAATTTCTGGAAGCGCTGAAGATCGCAGCCGAAGCGCAATTGTCCCCCCGCCAGCGCCGCCCGATCCGCACCGCCATAGGTATAGAGAACCGGCAGATGGGTCAGCCCGATCCCGGTGGTCACAGCGGCGGCGAAAATACGGTCCGACAATTCGGCAATGTTGTCATAGGTGCCGCCGCCGGGCCGGTGATGAACATAATGGAACTCGGCCACCGCGGCATAGCCCGCTTCGAGCATTTCCATGTAAACAAGCGCTGCAACGGCTTCGATTTCCTCCGGTGCGAGCACCTCCAGGAACCGGTACATCAAAGTGCGCCAGGTCCAGAAATCATCCTTTAGGGCCGAGCGGTGTTCGGTCATGCCGGCCATGGCGCGCTGAAAGGTGTGACTGTGGAGATTGGCCGGTGCCGGCAGCAGCACACGCGATCCAAGCGTCAAGTCTCCATCCAGCGGAAGGGCGTCCCTTTCAACCGAGCCGATGGCGCCGGCCGCATCGATCCCGACACGAACATTGTCGGCCCAACCATCCGGCAGCAACGCACGGCTTGCAAATATGCTTTCCATCGTGACCATCGTTTCGTTGACATAAAATTATTATGCATATACATAATAATTGCCGAGGACGAAACCCGTAAATTGCGAAATCATGACCGACACGACCCTTATCAATGCACGCATCGCGACGATGAAACCGGATGGCGATGCCTATGGTTTGATCGACAATGGCGCCATTGCCATCGCCGACGACACCATCGTCTGGGTTGGCCCCATGACGGATCTGCCGGATCCCCACAAGAGTGGATCGATGGATGATCTGGAGGGGCGGCTCGTTACCCCTGCCCTCATCGATTGCCACACCCATATCGTTGCCGGCGGTAACCGCGCGCGTGAATTCGAAATGCGGCTCAATGGCGCAAGCTATGAAGACATCGCCCGCGCCGGCGGCGGGATCGTCTCTACCGTCAAGGCCACTCGGGCAGCCAGTGAAACCGACCTGTTGAACACAGCACTCTTGCGGGTCGATCAATTGATCGGCGAAGGCGTCGCAGCCATCGAGATCAAATCGGGATACGGGCTCGACATCGACACCGAACTGAAAATGCTGCGTGTCGCCCGGACCATCGGCGACATGCGCGACATTCGGGTCCGCACCAGCTTCCTCGGCGCCCATGCGGTGCCGACGGACTATGCCGGCCGGGCGGATGCCTATATCGACGAGATTTGCCTCCCTGCCCTGGACGCTGCCCAGGAACAGGGCCTTGCGGATGCCGTGGACGGGTTTTGCGAGGGGATCGCTTTTTCTCCGGAGCAAATCGAACGGGTCTTCAAGCGCGCCGCCGCGCTTGGACTTCCGGTCAAGCTGCATGCCGAACAATTGTCCAATCTCGGCGGCACGGCGCTGGCGGCCCGCTATGGCGCTCTCTCGGCCGATCATCTGGAATATGTCGACGAGGCCGGGGTCACCGCCTTGGCCAAGGCCGGCAGCATCGCCGTCCTGCTGCCCGGAGCCTTCTATACGTTACGGGAAACCAAAGTGCCTCCCATCGATCTCTTTCGCCAACAGGGTGTCGGCATGGCGGTCGCCACGGATTGCAATCCCGGCTCGTCACCCGTCTCATCGCTGCTGCTGTGCGTCAACATGGCCTGCACGCTTTTCCGCATGACACCCGAAGAAGCCTTGGCCGGCGTGACGCGCGAAGCGGCGAGAGCGCTCGGGTTGAGCGATCTCGGCGTGGTCGATGCGGGGATGGGTGCGGACCTGGCAGTCTGGGACGTCGAACATCCTGCGGAACTTGCCTACCGGGTCGGCTTCAATCCGCTTCATCGACGCATCTATAAGGGCCAGTGATGACGACGACGGTCAATCCGGGCAGTGTGACGCTCGAAGAATTGCAACACATTTACTGGACCGATTGCGCCGTCACAGTCGATCGGTCCTGCAAACCGGCCGTCGAGGCCGCCGCCGAACTGATCGCCACGGCCTCGAAAGGCGAAGAGGCCGTCTATGGCGTCAATACCGGTTTCGGCAAGCTGGCGAGCATCAAGATCAAGCCGGACGACACGGCCACGCTGCAGCGCAATCTCATCCTGTCCCACAGTTGCGGCGTCGGGCCCGCCGTTCCCGATCGTATCGTGCGCTACATGATGATACTCAAGCTTCTGTCACTATGCCGCGGCGCATCGGGTGTGCGCTGGCAGCTGATCGAATTGCTGGAAGAGATGCTTGCCCGGGGCGTGACGCCACTCGTGCCGTCGCAAGGTTCGGTGGGTGCGTCTGGCGACCTGGCGCCCCTTGCCCATATGACGGCTGTCATCATCGGTGAAGGCTTTGCCACCTGGCAGGGCAAGCAGATACCGGGAGGCGAGGCGCTTCACGCTGCCGGCCTGCAGCCGATCGCGCTTGGTCCGAAGGAGGGCCTCGCCTTCATCAACGGGACGCAGTTTTCCACCGCCTATGCCCTGGCCGGGCTCTTCGAAACTTGGCGCTGCGCCCAGTCGGCACTGGTGGCGAGCGCGCTGACCAAAGACGCCATCATGGGCTCCACCGCGCCGACCCGCCCGGAAATCCACACTCTGCGCGGCCATCGCGGACAGATCGAGGCTGCCGCCGCCATTCGGGCGATGATGGAGGGCTCGCAGATCCGCGAAAGCCACCGCGAGGACGATGAGCGGGTGCAGGACCCCTATTGCATCCGATGCCAGGCCCAGGTGACCGGCGCCTGTCTGGACCTATTGCGCCAGGCAGCAACGACGCTGGAAATCGAAGCCAATGCGGTGACCGACAATCCGCTGGTGATCGTCGAAACCGGCGATATCGTCTCGGGCGGCAACTTTCATGCCGAACCCGTCGCCTTTGCCGCCGATCAGATTGCCCTTGCGATCGCCGAAATCGGCGCCATTGCACAGCGGCGTGTCGCTTTGATGGTGGATCCGGCCCTCAATTATGACCTGCCGACTTTCCTGACGCCTGAACCCGGCCTCAACTCGGGCTATATGATTGCCGAGGTAACGACCGCGGCGCTAATGAGCGAGAACAAGCATCTGGCCAATCCCTGCAGCACCGATTCCACCCCGACCAGTGCCAATCAGGAGGATCATGTCTCCATGGCCGCGCATGGCGCCCGCCGGCTGGAGCGCATGCATGGCAATTTGTCCAACATCATCGCCGTCGAACTGCTCTGCGCCGCCCAGGGTATCGAGTTTCGCGCGCCGCTGCGCACCAGCGATACATTGCAGAAGATCATCGACAGGCTACGGGCCGATGTGCCGGCGCTCAAAGAGGATCGCTATCTTGCCGGCGATCTTGCCGCTGCGGACGCCCTTGTGCGTTGCGGCGCACTGGTCGAAGCAAGCGGCGTCGCTGACCATGTGCAGCTTGGTGGCGGGACATGACTCCGGTCGAAATCCAATCAGGCGAAAGCCCGGTCGTGCTGGGACTGCCGCATACGGGCCTGCATGTGCCCGCAGCGGTCATGGCCGATCTGAATGAGACCGGCCGGGCTCTGAAAGACACAGACTGGAACATCCACACGCTCTACAGCGATCTGTTGCCGGGCGTGACCACAGTGCGGGCGACCTTTCACCGCTATGTCATCGACGCCAATCGCGATCCGGCTGGTGTGAGCCTCTATCCGGGCCAGAACACAACCGGGCTCTGTCCGGTCACCGATTTCGACAACCAACCGATCTACCGGGACGGCGCGCAACCGGACGACACCGAGATTCAGCACCGGCTGGAGACGTTTCATGCGCCCTATCACGCGGCGCTCAGGACCGAACTCGAAAGGGTCCGGCAAAAACACGGGATCGCTGTCCTCTATGACTGCCACTCCATCCGCTCAATCATTCCCTTTCTATTTGAGGGAACATTGCCGGACTTCAACATCGGCACGAATGAGGGGCTCACCTGCGCGCCGGAACTGGAATCCATCGTCGCGACACTGTGCGCTGAAGCCGAGGGATATTCGAGCATCGTCAATGGCCGCTTCAAGGGTGGCTGGACAACCCGGCATTACGGGCAACCGGCCGATGGTGTCCACGCCATTCAGATGGAACTGTCGCAGCGATCGCATCTGGCACAGGAGGCCGCGCCCTTCGAACTCGACCCGCAAAAGGCGGACAGGCTGCGGGACCGTCTCGGCGCCATACTCAAAGCCATCGAATTGTGGGCTCTTGCCCGTGCCCACGGTGATTGACATGCGGTGGCTGGCGATTGTCGCGGTTCTTCCTTTTGCTGCCGTGTCGCATGCGGAGGAGCAGAAGTTGAGCGGCGAAGACATCTCGGCATTGCTGCCCGATATCGTGGCGCTAGGCGAGACGACCCGCCAGACATTCGAAACCGGTGGTCACACGGATTACCATGACGGACAGCGCCTGACCGCGGGACGCTGGCGCGTGCAGAACGATTCCTACTGCTCCACATGGCCGCCCGGCGACAGCTGGCGCTGTTATCACGTGCTCTTTGACGACCGTGGCGGCGGCGAGCCCGACCTCATCATCTGGATCGATGCCGAACTCGGTGATCGAACCGTCAACAGGATCCTGCCGAAGGGACAATGATCATGACCAATCCGCGCCACAATATCCGCGACGTCTATCCGCCGACCGGTCCGGAACTCAATGCGAAATCCTGGCTGACGGAAGCGCCCATGCGCATGCTGATGAACAATCTGCACCCGGACGTGGCCGAAAACCCGCACGAGCTCACGGTCTATGGCGGGATCGGCCGCGCTGCGCGAAACTGGGACAGTTTCGACCGGATCGTTGCCAGCCTGAAAACACTCGAAGACGACGAAACACTGCTTGTACAATCGGGAAAACCGGTGGGGATCTTCAACACCCATGCGGATGCGCCGCGTGTCCTGATCGCCAACTCGAACCTGGTGCCCCACTGGGCCAATTGGGACCATTTCAACGAACTCGATAAAAAAGGCCTGATGATGTACGGCCAGATGACGGCCGGCTCGTGGATCTATATCGGCAGCCAGGGCATCGTTCAGGGCACCTACGAGACCTTCGCCGAAGCCGGCCGGCAGCACTATGACGGCAACCTGAAAGGCAAATGGATCCTTACCGGCGGCCTCGGCGGCATGGGTGGAGCGCAGCCAATGGCGGCGACCATGGCCGGTGCCTGCTGCCTGGCGGTCGAGTGTAATCCCGACAGCATCGCGTTTCGCCTGCGCACAGGCTATCTGGACGAAAGCGCCGAAACGCTGGATGAGGCGCTGGCGATGATCGAACGCTGGACGGCTGCCGGCGAGGCGAAATCGGTGGGGCTGCTGGGCAATGCCGCTGATGTTTTCCCGGAGCTCGTGCGCCGCGGCGTCAAGCCCGATATCGTGACCGATCAGACGTCGGCCCATGATCCGATCAATGGCTACCTGCCGCTGGGCTGGTCGATGGCGACCTGGCTGGAAAAACGCGAAAGCGACCCCAAGGCCGTCGAAAAGGCCGCCCGCGCCTCGATGAAAATCCATGTGGCGGCAATGGTGGATTTCTGGAATATGGGCATTCCCACCCTCGATTACGGCAACAATATCCGCCAGGTGGCGCTCGACGAGGGGCTGGAGAACGCCTTTGCCTTCCCCGGCTTCGTTCCGGCCTATATCAGGCCGCTTTTCTGCCGTGGCGTCGGACCGTTCCGCTGGGCGGCCCTTTCCGGCGATCCGGAAGACATCTACAAGACGGATCAGAAGGTCAAGGAGATCATTCCCGACGATCCGCATCTGCATAACTGGCTCGACATGGCGCGCGAGCGCATTTCCTTCCAGGGTCTGCCGGCCCGTATCTGCTGGGTTGGTCTGGGCCAGCGCCACCGCCTTGGTCTTGCCTTCAACGAAATGGTGCGCAGCGGCGAACTTGCCGCACCGGTGGTCATCGGCCGCGATCATCTCGATTCAGGATCCGTCGCATCGCCGAACCGCGAGACCGAAGCCATGAAGGACGGCTCGGATGCGGTGTCGGACTGGCCGCTTCTCAACGCCCTGCTCAACTGCGCCTCGGGCGCCACATGGGTCAGCCTGCACCATGGCGGCGGTGTCGGGATGGGTTTCTCCCAGCATTCGGGCATGGTCATATGCTGCGACGGGACCGAAGATGCCGATCGCCGGATCGGCCGGGTCCTGTGGAACGACCCGGCAACCGGCGTGATGCGTCATGCCGATGCCGGCTACGAGATCGCACTCGACTGCGCCCGTGAAAACGGCCTCAGACTACCGGCCATCCTCGGAAACTAGAGTCCTCACCGGTCCATTTTCAATGAAATCCTGTCGAGTGAGGTCAATTTAGCAGAATCGATTGAAAGTCTTTTCGCCGCGACACCGGTTCTTTTTGCGAATTGCGCGCTAGGATAGGGTGGAAGAAAAATAATCGCAGCAGGGGTTCGGACCATGGGCATCGCGGTGCGCAGCGAAATACGCTTTATCCTCAATGGCGAGGTCGTGTATCTGGACGATGTACCGCCGACCTTGACCCTGCTCGATTATCTGCGTCTTCACCGACAACTTACCGGAACCAAGGAAGGCTGCGCCGAAGGCGATTGCGGCGCCTGCACGGTTCTGGTCGGGCGGCTCGGCGGCAAGGGTCTGGTCTATGAGAGCGTCAATGCCTGCATTCGTTTCATGGGCTCGCTCGATGCCTGCCATGTGGTCACCATCGAACATTTGAGCGACCTGAATGACCGCCTCCATCCGGTGCAGCAGGCCATGGTCGACCATCACGGATCGCAATGCGGCTTCTGTACACCGGGCATCGTCATGTCGCTCTACGGGCTGTGGCTTGAAACGCCGCAGGCCGATGCAAGGCTGATCGAGAAGACCCTGCAGGGCAATCTGTGCCGCTGTACAGGCTATGAAGCCATCTTGAACGCCGCCCGGGCCATGGGGGAGGCCGATAATAGCGGTGACACGCTGTTGGTGACCCATGAGGCGATCAGTGCCAGGCTCGCGGACCTGCGCGACGGGAACCGCGTGGAGATCGATACCGCCGGCGGCAAGCTGATCGTGCCCGGCTCAGTTGACGATCTCGCGGACGTCCTGAATCAATATCCAGAGGCGACAATCGTTGCTGGCTCCACCGATGTGGGGCTCTGGGTGACCAAACATATGAAGGACATCGCTCCGGCGGTGTTCATCAATCATCTGACCGAACTGCAGTCCATTTCCGACACAGCGGAGGGTGTCACATTCGGCGCCGGCGTGACCTATACGGAAGCCTTTTCCACCATGGCGCGGCACCATCCCTCCCTTGCCGCTTTCTGGGACCGCATCGGCGGCGCCCAGGTGCGCAATATGGGCACGGTCGGCGGCAATATCGCCAACGGATCGCCTATCGGCGACACTCCGCCGCCTCTGATTGCCCTTGGCGCCAGCATCACGCTGCGGAAGGGCGCCACCAGCCGCTCGATGCCACTGGAGGAGTTCTTCATCGACTATGGAAAGCAGGATCGGCAGCCGGGCGAGTTTGTCGTCTCCGTGCACGTCCCGAAACTACCGGCGGGAGAAGATTTCGCCGCCTACAAGATTTCCAAGCGCCGCGACGAAGACATCTCGGCGGTCTGCGGCGCGTTTCGCATCGCCCGCGACGAAGCCGGTACCGTGACGATGGCCCGTATCGCTTTCGGTGGCATGGCGGCGACACCCAAACGCGCCGTGGCGGTCGAGGCGGCGCTCATTGCGCAGCCCTGGAACGAGGCCAGCGTCGAGGCTGCCATTGCAGCCTTCGAGGACGATTTTGAACCCCTGACGGACTGGCGGGCCTCCGCAACCTACCGGATGCTCACGGCCAAGAATCTGCTCAAGCGCTTTCTGCTCGAAACCAGGGGCGAAGCGGTGCAGGTGACGCGCCATGAGCGCGTTCTGGCGGAGGCATGACGATGACCATTCAACAGCGCGGCTCGACGGAGATTTCCGGGGGCGTCCATTCGCCCAGACAACATGATTCGGCGCACAAACACGTCACCGGATCGGCCGAATATATCGATGACATCAATGAGCCGGTCGGCATGCTGCATGCCTATCTCGGATTGTCCCAACGCGCCCGTGCCACCATCACGGGTATGGATCTTGAAGGGGTGCGGGCGGCGCCGGGCGTCGTCGGTGTACTGACCGCAGCCGACATTCCCGGAACAAACGATCTCAGCCCGACCGCACGCCATGACGAACCGGTTCTGGCCGATGGCCAAAGCGCCTTTTTCGGTCAGCCGATCTTCGCCGTCATCGCCGAAACGCGGGACGCCGCCCGCCGTGCGACGCAGCTTGCGAAAATCGATTATGAAGACCATCCGCACCAGACGGATGTCGTAAGCGCGATGGCGGCCGACTATCCGCATGTCACCGACCCGCTGACGCTGCGCAATGGTGATGTGGACGGGGCGCTGAAAAATGCGACGAACCTTCTGTCGGGTGAGATGCGGATCGGCGGCCAGGATCATTTCTATCTGGAGGGCCATATCGCGATGGCCATTCCCGGCGAGGATGACGAGGTGACGGTCTATTCCTCGACGCAGCATCCCAGCGAAGTTCAGCACATGGTTTCGCATGCGCTCGGCACCGTGTCCAACGCGGTCACGGTCTTCACGCGGCGCATGGGCGGCGGCTTCGGCGGCAAGGAAACCCAGGGCAACCAGTTTGCCGCGATCGCCGCAATTGCCGCAAAGCGCTACAACCGTGCCGTCAAGATCCGCCCGGATCGCGACGACGATATGATCGCCACCGGCAAGCGCCATGATTTCCACGTCAATTATGACGTCGCTTATGATGATGATGGCCGCATCGAAGCGGTCGACGCGGTATTCGCCGCCCGATGCGGCTTTTCCTCCGATCTTTCGGGGCCGGTGACCGACCGGGCGCTGTTTCATGCAGACAATTGCTACTATCTGCCGAATGTACGGCTGGCCTCCAGACCGATGAAAACCGATACGGTGTCCAACACGGCCTTTCGCGGCTTTGGCGGCCCGCAGGGCATGCTTGGCGGCGAACGGATCATCGAGGAAATCGCTTATGCGCTCGGCAAGGACCCGCTGGAAGTGCGCCGCGCCAATTTCTACGGGCATGAGGAGCGAAACGTCACCCCGTATCACCAGACGGTGGAGGACAATATCATTGACCGCATCGTCAACGAATTGGAAGCATCGGCTGAATATCAGAGCCGTCGCGACGCCATACGCACCCACAATGCGGCGGGGCCCATCCTGCGCAAGGGCATATCGCTGACACCTGTCAAATTCGGCATCTCGTTCACCGCCACCTGGTACAATCAGGCCGGCGCGCTGGTGCATGTCTATCAGGACGGGTCGATCCACCTCAATCATGGCGGCACCGAAATGGGTCAGGGCCTCAACACAAAGGTGGCGCAAGTCCTGGCGGACGAGTTTCAGGTGGACCTGGAGACGATCCGCATCACTGCAACCACCACCGGCAAGGTGCCGAACACCTCGGCAACAGCCGCATCGTCCGGAACCGACCTCAACGGCATGGCCGCCGCGAATGCGGCCGAGCAGATCAAGACACGGCTTGTCGCCTTTGCCAGCGAGCACTATGGCGTGCCGGAGGAGCAGGTCAGTTTCGTTCCCAATCACGTGCAGGTCGGCAACCAGCTCATCGCCTTCCCGGACTTCATCAAAAAGGCCTATTTCGCGCGGGTGCAACTGTCCGCCGCCGGCTTTTACAAGACGCCGAAAATCCACTGGGATCGCGACAAGGGCCAGGGCCGGCCATTCTTCTATTACGCCTATGGCGCTTCGGTGTCCGAGGTGACGGTCGACACGCTGACCGGTGAATACCACGTCGACCGGGTCGATATTCTGCATGATGTCGGCACGTCCCTGAACCCGGCAATCGATCTTGGACAGATTCAGGGCGGTTTCGTCCAGGGAATGGGCTGGCTGACCACCGAAGAGCTGTGGTGGGACGACAACGGCCGGCTGCGCACCCATGCCCCCTCGACCTACAAGATCCCAGTCGCGTCCGACAAACCGGAGATCTTCAACGTGGAAATCGCCCAATGGTCGACAAACCGGGAGCGAACCATCCGCCGGTCGAAAGCAGTCGGTGAACCGCCCTTCATGCTGGCCAATTCGGTCCTGGAGGCCCTGTCGATGGCCGTCGCGAGCGTCGCCGATTACCGTCAGTGCCCGAGGCTCGATACACCGGCAACACCGGAGTGCATATTGATGGCGGTCGAGCGGATGAAGAAGGCCTGACACGCAATGGCACAGCGCGCCGCACAGTTGTCGCGTTTTCTCGAAGAGGCCGATGCGACCGTCAAAGTCGAGATTTCAACGGCGCGCGGCTCGACCCCGCGCGAGGCCGGCACATGGATGCTCGTCTCGTCGGACGGAATCTTTGGGACCATCGGCGGCGGCCGGCTTGAAATGATGGCCATCGAAGAGGCCCGGTCGCTGCTGTCCGACGGCAAAACGGCCGGATCCATGACGGTCCCGCTGGGCCCGGAAATCGGACAGTGCTGCGGCGGCAATGTCGCACTCGACCTTCAGCGGATGGATGCTACATCCGAAACCGAGCTGCTCACTGAGCGCAAGCAACAGGATGCAATGCTGCCGGAGGTCTATGTTTTCGGTGCCGGTCATGTCGGCAAGGCACTGGCCCGGGCTCTCAGCCCCCTGCCTCTGAACACCGTGCTGGTCGAAACCCGCGAGGATGAGCTCGAACTGGTTACGGCCGATGTCGACAAACGGCTTGCGGCGATGCCCGAAACCCTGATCGAAACCGCGAAACCCGGATCGGCCTATGTGGTGCTGACCCATGATCACGCGCTCGACTTCCTGATCGTCCAGACCGCACTTGCCCGGAAGGATGCCGCCTATGTCGGGATGATCGGATCGAAGACAAAGCGCGCCAGCTTCGCGAGTTGGTACACCAGGGAAGCGGGAGGGCAACGCCGGGATCTGGACCGGCTTGTGTGTCCGATCGGCGGCACCGTCAGGGACAAGAGGCCTGAGGTGATCGCTGCCTTTGCCGCAGCCGAAATCATGGCCGCGCTGGCGTCAGCCTGATCGAGCGGACCCTTTCTTACCCGTTGTAACAAAACGATATTTTCTAGCGGCTGGAAAATCCACCTCTACAACCCTACGTTTTTGCTCAGTGGAAACCGGAACACGGACACCAACGTTTTCAGGTTTTGGTGCGTTTTGTCAGAAAACGTCGCATGGAGGCTCACCAGGTCCCCTTCGCCAATTGACCTGCCTCAATGTGCCGGGTTCGTGTTCCATCGACAATGTTGATTTGCGATGGAGGAGACCATGGAAGCAACGAAAATCGTAGAACATGCCCGCCAGTTACTGGCGGCACACGGCGACAAGGCCGAAGCCGAAGCCGCGCAAAAGGCGGGTGCGCGGGAGGCCGAAGGCAAGCATGACGAGGCCGAAAACTGGCGCAGGATTCGTGCCGCAATCCACGGATTGCGACCACCGCATGTGAGTTAGCCTGCCCTGCCGCAACGGGTTGAGACGAGTGCCGCCCAAAACCTTTCCGGCTTTGTCAGAAATGAGACAATGATGCCGGCCCGCGAGGTTTTTGATCCATTCAGGTTTTGCCGATTCCGTCAAAACCTGAATTGCTCTAAAGCGGCGCCTTGCCGGTCTGCGCAGATACCGTGCGTGACAGGACGAGGCGGGCGAGGATGAATGCGGCTGCGGCGCACAGGGCGATGGCGGCCAGCATCGGCAGGGCCGTGCCGTCAAAAAACGGGCTGGCGATGACAATGGCGAAACCGCCGGCCAGCATCTGCAGCGTTCCACCGAGAGACGACGCCAGACCGGCAATTTCACCATGGGGGTCGAGCGCCAGCACCATGGTGGTCGGAATCACCAGGCCGAGACCGGCATTGGCGCCGAACAGGCAGGCGACAAGCACCGGCAAGGTGGCATAGCCGGCAATCTCGATCATCAGCCCCAAGACGGCAAAGGCCAGAAACGCGGTTACGCCGCCGGAGACGACGCGCCTTGTCCCGAACCGTTCTCCCAGGCCCGCGGCAAACTGCGAGGCGGCAAAGAAGCCGATGGCATTGACCGCCAGCGCCAGGCTGAACTGCGTCGGCGTCAATCCGAATTGCTCCGTATAGACAAAGGAAGAGCTGGCGATAAACACGAAAAAGCTGGCCATGCCGAAACCACCGATGAAGGTCAGCCCCATGAAATACGGATCTCTCAACAGAATCCGGCTGCCACGAAGCAGGTTAGCGGTGTTGACCGGAACACGGTGTTCGGGTTTCAGCGTTTCCGGTTGCAGATAAATGGTCATCAGCAGACTGCACACGGCAGCGACGGACAGCGCAACGAAAATCCCGCGCCAACCGGTCAGGAAAATGAGCCCGCTGCCAACCAGCGGGGCCAACATCGGTGAGATGCTGATGACGAGCATGATCAGGGCCATCAGGCGCGTCGCCTGCGTCCCCGTATGCATGTCGCGGATGATTGCACGCGGGATGACCATCACCACAGCCGCACCCAGCCCCTGAACGAACCGCGAGGCGATCAGCCAGCCAATAGACGGAGCGAGCGCGCAACCGAGTGATCCCACAATGAAGATTGCCAATCCAAGATAAAGCGGCGGCTTGCGGCCGACCTGATCGGCCCAAGGCCCATAGACAAGCTGGGCGACACCGAATGCCACAAAAAACGTGGTCAGTGTCATCTGGGTCGCTGCCACGCTGGCATCCAAATGCGCGCCGATGTCGGGCATTGCCGGCAGGTACATATCGATCGCGAATGGGCCGACACAGGACAGAAGGCCGAGAATGGCGGCCGACCGGAACATTCCAGAAGACATGACACAATCTTTCAAGTGCTGACGAACCTGCAGTCGATGCAAGACAATCAGGAATAAGCAAAGCAAAGGACCGGTACATTTTACCGGGCGCTCTGTGTACAGCAGATCGACAGGATTCGCAAAGGCCGTCACGGTAACGGAAGAAACGCGTTCCGGCTTGCCCGGATGGACCGGTCAACATAGGCTGCCAAAACTCTGTCCCGCAATTGGAATTGCGGAATCGCACATGTCAATGAAAGGGGAACAAGGCCATGTATCTGCATCCGGCCTTCAAGATCGACGTGGCCGAGGCCCTGCCAATGCTCAGGCAGCGAGCCTTCGGATTGCTGGTCATTCCAACCTCCGAGGCGCCATTTGGCGTCCACGTACCGTTCCTGGTTGAGGACCTGCCGGGCAGTGGGCTGAGAATCGCGCTGCATGTCGCGCGCGCCAACCCCATCCACACCCATATCGGTGATGGCTGCAAGGCGCTTTTGGCCTGCACCGGATCCGACGCCTATGTCAGTCCGGACTGGTACGGCAGCGACGATCAGGTTCCAAGCTGGCTCTATACGGCAGTGCACGTCTCAGGCACTGCAAGGATCGTCGCACCGGAGAACCATCTGGATCATGTCGAGGCATTGGCGCGGCAATTTGAATTGCGGCTGGCGCCCAAGGCGCCCTGGACCAGTGAAAAAATGAGTCCTGAGAAGCGGGCAAAGATGCTGAAGGCCATCGTCGCCATCACCATCGATGTCGACGCCATCCATGCGCAGAAAAAACTCGTCCAGCACAAGAGCGAGGCGGAGCAGAGGGGCGCTGCTGCCGGCTTGCGCGCCAATGGTGACCGGGCATCACAGGAAATTGCCGATCTGATCGATGCGGGGATCGGTTCTGGTGAACTCAAGGGTTGAAAAAATCGTTCCGGAAACGCTGCCAGATCAACTCGCCGATAAGGCAATTGTAGCTGCTTTGTGACTGAATTTCGATCGCGGCGCGCTGGACAGGCAGCGGCGCTTCGGCCAGTTCCAGAACCAGTTTCCGGCGCACTGCCTCGGGAAAGGCATCCCACTCCAGCACCGGAATGACAAATGAGCGCGGCCCGCCAATGACGCAGTGGCGGTAATACTCGTCCAGGTCCTCCAGATGAAATTGCGAGCCCATGCCCTCGCGGGTCATCAAGGGAAGACCATTGATCGTGATGCCTTCGGCCAGCGCATCTTCACGTGCCTCGAGAACCGGTCGGCCCTGATTGTTGGGACCGTCTCCGGATATGTCGACCACCTTGCGGTAGGATGTGAAACCGTTGCCGCTGATGCTGTCGACCGCATGATCGAGGGCGCCGGATATCGATGTGCGCCGCATCGCCGGGTTGAAGGCCACGGTGAGTTTGGAGGCAAAGTCCTCCATTCCGGCGCGGTCGCCCACCAGGGTCCAGTCGACAATCGTCCGTTGGGAATTGGCGCCGGCCCACTCCACATAGGTGATCGCGATCCGCCCCAGAAGACCGTTCTCGATCGCTTTGACCACCGCGTCGCTGACAAGCGCCTCCGCGTAGCCCCTTCGCTGAATCTCGAGCTCGCGCGGCGTCATCGACCGGGAGACATCGACAGCCAGAAAGAGTTGGACATCGACCTCGATTTCATCCGCATGCACAGCCACCCTGGACACCGCCAGGGACAGCATGATCAGGATGATTGAAAGCACATGCCGCATCGCCAAACCGCGTTACCCTCTGACGCCCTGTTTCAAAAGGGAGCCATTTCGGATGTTCATTTTATGGCATCTAGAACAATTTCTTCAGAAAACCAGCGTGTGCCTGATGCTATGCCGATACATCCCGTTCCGGGACGCCCTCGTCACGGTCCATCCACTGATTGATCTTGGCCATCAGCTTTTCCGGCGAAACCGGTTTTGACACATAATCATCCATCCCGGCCGCAAGGCAGTTTTCCATATCGCTCTTGATGGCATGGGCGGTTACACCGATGATCGGCGTGTGGGCACCGGTTTGTGCCTCGATAGCCCTGATGGCACGGGTCGCCTGATAGCCGTTCATGACGGGCATGGAGACGTCCATCATCACAATTGACGGCTGCATACGCTTATAGCAGGAAAGCCCCTCGCGGCCATTGCTGGCAATGTGGAACGACAGATCCGTTTCCTTCAATATCTGTGTGAAAACAATCTGGTTGACGTCATTGTCCTCACATACAAGAACGTCGATGCGGCCCCGGCTTTCCGATGTGACATCCATCCCTTTGTCCGGCGCGGCCTTGCGAGGAACTGTCCGCACCGCTTCATCGTCACCATCCGCAGCGTTGCTGTCGGGATCGGGCGGCGCCGCCTGACCGTCGCCACGCTGCGTCAGGACGGCGATGATCGTCTCAAGCAGCATCGATGCGCGGGCCGGCTTAGTGAGATGTGCTTCGATGCCCAGGGAACTGAAGGTTCTGCCGCCCTCCATCTGATCCACAGATGTCAGCATGATAACGGGAATACCGCAAAACCGCCGGTCGCGGCGCATGGTTTTGACCAGTTCGGCTCCATTCATGCCGGGCATATGATAATCCAGCACGACACAATCGACAGTGATGTTTTGCGCCGCGGCCGAGGACAACACTTTCAGGGCCTCGTCCCCGCTGACCGCGGCCGCGCTGTCGAAACGCCAGGCAGCCATCTGCTCTGTCAGGATCGCCCGGTTAACCGCATTGTCGTCGACCACCAGAATTCGGGCACCCGTGACATCAAGCGGAACAGGTGCATGGCGCATCTGCTCGCCAGATACCGGCAGTTCAATTTCGAACCAGAATGTCGATCCGACGCCCACCTTGCTTTTTACCTCGATCCGTCCGCCCATCAGGCGGACCAGGGATGACGCAATGGCGAGACCAAGGCCGGTGCCCTCATGTTTTCGCGTGCTGGACGCATCGATCTGTGAAAACTTGTCGAAGACGCGCCGGCATTTTTCCGGTGGTATTCCGATCCCCGTATCCTCGACGGAGATCTTGAGGCGGCTTCGCCGATTGTCGCCAACACCGACGATGCTGCCATTGACATTGACGTAAACATGACCGCGATCGGTAAACTTCACTGCATTGCCGATCAAATTGGTCACGACCTGACGCAACCGTCCGGCATCACCGACCAGCATCGTGGGCAGGTCGGGGTCGATACGGACGATCAGTTCGAGATCCTTCTCCGCGGCGCCCGACAGCATCAATGCCGCCACATCTTCAATGGCTTCGCCGATACAGAAGGGCTTGGGGTCGAGGGTCAACTGGCCGGCATCGATTTTGGAAAAATCCAGGATGTCATTGATGATCGTCAGGAGCGCCGCTCCGGATTTGACGATAACATTGGTGAACATCTGCTGCTTGTCATCCAGCTCGGTTCTGGCAAGCAGTTCGGCCATGCCCATTACACCATTCATCGGCGTGCGGATCTCATGACTCATATTTGCCAGAAACTCCGTTTTGGCCCGGTCCGCCGTCTCAGCCTTCCTCTTGGAACCGGCCAGCTCACGGGCAATTCTGGCCGATTCCGTGACATCCGTAATGGTGACGATGGCGCCGCCATTTTTTCGCGGTGCATGGTCGACCAGGACGGTCTTGCCGGCACTGGTCGCGTGTTCAAGCTTTTCGGCCCTTCGCTTTTCCAGGCTGGACTGAACGGATTTCAGCAGTTTGTGTGTGTCCCGGCTCATTTCCTCAGCGGCGGAACCAGTTCCCGTTCGATGCAGAGTTCGCCAGTCCCGGCCGACGGCAAGAACCGATGACGGCATTCCCAGAAGGTCGGGTGTTTTTTCCGAAACGAACTCGATCTCTTCGGCGCCGAATACCAGCAGACCCTGCGCCATCGCGGAAGCCGATTCACGCAACAATTCGGTTTGCGCCTCCCGTTCCCGGATGGCGGCTTTCAATTCCGTGACATCCGTTACGGTGATACAAATAAAGCGGGAGCCGCCTGCAATCACAATCCTGTTGATCCGGGTCAGGAGATCGATCGTATCGCCGTCGGCATGGCGAACCCGTTCTTCAAAACTGATGCTTTGACCGGTATCGAGGACCCGCTGTTCCCGGGCTTCGAACTGCCGTGCCACATCATCGCTAAAGATTGCAGATGCGGTCCGGCCAATCAGATCCTGCGGTCTTGCGCCCAGAATTGCGCAGAAGTTTGCGTTGATGCGGCAGTATTCCAACCTGTCATTCTTGATCAGGCAGGCGGTCGGCAGCGCCTCGAAGGCAAACTCCGCCAATTGCGGGTCCGATCCGGCGGCAGACAGCAAGCCGGAGTGAAACGGGCTTTGATCCGGTGCATCGCTGCCCGGTTTCCACCGCCTGTAAAATGCCCCCTTTGCATCCTGCGCCAATCAAACACTCCGACACTGCAAATGTTCAGATCACGGTTAAACGCATAGGGTTAATTTGTTTCTAACATGCAATCTTGGATTTCAGCTTTGAAACCAAGAGCTCAAGACCCGGTGCGGATAGTGGGCATAGGCAGATATACCTAATAAATAGGCAGGTCTGACAGTTCATTTCGGCTGGATCATTTGCCACGCTGCCACCGACCGCCCGCTTGACAGCATCCCTTTGGATGTGGGGCCGCACCAGCCGCATCCGCCAATGCGGCTGGTGTTTTCATATGGGGCCAGCTGCGATGACGGGGTGAGGTGAAGGTGCATATCAGCGAACCGGAAGTGACCGAAACGTTTGGATAAACTGACCGCAAAGCTCTGCGCGCGGCCGTTTCTGGCGGGAGCCCTGGTGCTTGTCACACTGGCGGTTGCCGTGGTCGGTATGCTGAAGGGAACGTTTGTCGACAATCTGGAGGCAGCCTTCCGGTCCGACGCTCCCCGCTATCAAACCTATGCAGCCCTGAAAAAACAGTTCGCGCTGGGTGAAAATGATGTCTTCATCCTGATCGAAAGCGACCGCCCGGTCGACCGGCAGCTCCTGGAAGCCATCTCGGAGTTCACACTGGATGCCCAGTTGATCGATCCGGTGGCCGGCGTTGTGTCGATCCTTTCTCTTCAGACCTACGATCGGAACGCCGATCGTTTCAACCCGGTTTTGTCCCTGCCGGAACCGGGCGAAGATTTCTCGGCCGAAACACTCAACGCTGCGGCTGCTCATCCGCTCAATCTCGACGGTTCGCTGCTTTCAGACGATCTGCGGCGCCTTAGCCTGCGCATCATGCTGGCCGAACCTGAGGCCGGCAGCCGCGAACTCGGTGCCTATGCAAACATCATCGCAGACTTACGAGAAGCTTATGACGATACGGTGGCGGCACTGCCGGTCGACAGCCACTGGGGCGGCATTCCTCTGCTCAGGCTCAATGTAATCGAGCGGCTCATCCGCGATCAGGCGGTTCTCAACACCGTGGGAGGTCTTCTGGGCATGCTGGGCTGCGTGATCATGCTGGGCAGTTGGCGGCTTGCCGTGGTCACATCCATAGCACCTTCAGTCGCCATGATCTGGCTGATCGGCGCCATGGGCCATCTGTCGCTGAGTTTCAATGTCATCACCAATGTTCTGCCGGTTCTCGTGCTGGTGATCGGCTTCGCCGACGCCATGCATCTGAGCTTCAACTGGCGCCGCCTGGCGTCCGCTGCACCGCATGACCGGTATCGGGCGATCGGCAGGACAATGAAAGAGGTCGGGCCGGCCTGCATGCTGACATCCGCAACGACGGCCGTTGCCTTCCTTTCTCTGCTGATCAATGATTCCGAACTCATTCGCGGGTTTGGTGTTGCCGGATTTCTGGCCGTGGCGCTGACATTGCTTGCCGTCCTCCTTGTCCACCCCCTGGTGCTGACAATCGCGATGCGCTTGCGCTTCATCGATGACACGGTGTTCGCACCAAGACGTGTCGACGTGGTGCTGAACCGTGTGGTCTCCGGCGCCGCAGGCTTTGTCTTCCGGCGCGCCGGCCGCATCGCAATCGGTAGCCTCGTTGTGTCCGTGCTGGCCGTCATTTTCTTTTCACAGGTCGAATCCCGCTACACGTTTTTGGAAAATGTCCCGCCAAACGCGCCCATTGCCCAGACCATCCGCAAGCTGGATGCGGCGTTCGGCGGCACCCAATCCATCGATGTCGTCATCCCGTTTGATGAAACGGACGATGCGAGCCTTGCTCAATCGCTGGAGCGGTTGAAGGATGTTCACGAGACGTTGGAGTCGCTCGTGGCTCCCAACCCTGTTGTCTCCGCCTGGTCTTTCGTTCGGGCCATGGGGGACCCGCTGCCAGCGGATTTCGGTGAACGTTTTCGCCAAACACTGAGCACGCTGCAGGCGCGTCAGCAATCGCCGCTTATTGCCAAAGACGGAAATCAGGCGCTGGTGCAGATCATGATGCCGGATTTGGGCTCGCCCCACACGCGCGTGCTGGCGAGCACCGTTGAACGGTCGCTGAGCGAACGCGGCCACAGTCCCGTGATGAGCGGCATTCTTCTGGTTTCGGCCCATATCAGCGCGGACATGATCCGGCAGCTCAACTGGAGCATCTTTGCAACGGGCCTGTTCTCGGCCCTTCTGCTCGCGGTCGCCTTCCGGCGGCCCGCCTATATTGCCTATGCCCTGCTGCCGAATATCCTGCCGATCATCCTCGTCGGCGCCTTTCTCCATGTCACCGGCCAGGGGCTGCAATTCAGCGGCGCATTGGCCATGACCATCGCGCTCGGCATAGCCGTCGATGACACGATCCACCTTCTGAGCCGCATGAAACATCATGAGCAGGAAGCTGGTATTGGAATTCCGATCATCGCGGCCCTTACCGATGTGGGGCCGGTGTTGATATCGACGTCGGTCATTCTGGTGCTGGGCATTGCCGTTACCGGCGTCAGCCAGATGCCCTCGATCGCCAATTTCGGCTTCCTGTCCGGTCTCGTCATCCTGCTGGCGCTGGCCGCCGATCTTGTGGTCCTGCCGGCAATCGTGCTCGCGCTCAAAGGCAAGCCGCCCCTATTGTCAGCCCTTGGCCGGCCGGCCAGGAAGATAGGCAAAGGCGATCCAGCTTGAAACCGCGCTCAATCCGGCGGTGATCCAGGCAATGGCGACAAAGGCCGCGTCCACCGCCATGCGGTGATCATCAGCCCCACCTTCGACCGGCTGTCCGAAACCAGCCGGTCCGCCGGCCTGCAGATAGGCGGCAGCGGCAACACCGCCCATGGCGGCAACGGCAACCAGGCCCGCGATGCGGCTGACGGCATTGTTGATGCCGGAGGCCGCGCCCGCATCATTGGCGGATGCCGCACCCATGACGCTAGCCGACAGCGGTGCGACCACCATCGCCATGCCAAGCCCCATCAGACACATGCATGGATAAAGATGCGCCCAGAACCGGCCCCATCCGAAGCCGATGGCTAGCGCGGCATAGGCTAGCGCCACCAGAGCGCATCCGCCGCCGATCAGCAACGCGGGGCCCGTACGGGCGACCAGCCGGCCGAATGTGCTGGACCCGGCCGCGATGGCGACGGTGATGGGCAGAAACACCAGCCCGACCTGCGCTTCGGACAGGTTCCAGCCGGTAATCAGGGTCATCGGCAGGTAAAACAGCACCGCCGAAAGGGCGAAATACAGCAGAAAGGTCACGATATTGGCGGCGCTGAATTCCCGGTTCGTAAAAAGCCGTAGCGGCATCATCGGATGCGGGTTCCGCTTCTGCGACCAGACAAAGGCCGCAAGCGCCACCACACCGGGCAGACCATAGATCAGCATGTGCGCACCATCCGGCAGGCCTTCTTCTCCTTCAGGGCCGGTCAGCGCCCAGGCGATGAGACCAAGCGCCAACGTCGCCAGAACCGCCCCCCACCGGTCGAGCGGCACGTCCGAGACCGGCGCATCCTCAGGCACCCGCGCCAACAGCAGATAAAGGGCAATCGCCCCGACCGGCAGATTGATCGCAAAGATCAGCCGCCAGATTTCCGGATTGCCCACCGATAGCAGCGCCCCGCCAAGGACCGGTCCGACCGCCGTCATCAACGCCGATGAGGCCGCCCAGATGCCGATGGCGCGGGCGCGGTCTCCGTCCGGATAGGTTTTCGAGATGATGGCCAGCGACCCGGGCACCATGATTGCGGCGCCAATGCCCTGGGCGGCCCGTGCGGCGATCAGCATATCGGGGCCAGTGGCGAAGGCGCAGGCAATCGAGGCGGCGACGAAAAAGGCAATGCCGGCGGAGAATATCCGCCTGAGACCATATTTGTCTCCGGCGGCTCCGCCGACGAGGATCAGGGCGGACAGCGCCAGCATATAGGCATTGTTGATCCACTGAACCTGCGTCAGCGACGCATCGAGGCTTTGGCGCATGGCCGGAACGGCGATGGATACGACCGAGCCGTCGATGAACCCCATGGCCGATGCGAGGATGGCGGCGATCAACACAAATCGCCGACGGGCTTTCGGGCAATAATCCTGAAAGGCCGAAGGCGCCGGTTTGGCCGGAACGGTCAGCGCCATAGTGCGGACCGGTCAGCTGCCGGGCTGCAACGGCGAACCGTCGCGCCGGGTGAAGGCCTTGCCGTCCTTCGTCTTGGTCAGCAGCATGTCGACATCCGAATAGTGGCAGCGATCCTGCTTCGCCCTTGTGCCGACAACCAGATAGGTCGCCGCGTGACCGGAACGATTGTGCAAATGATGGCCATTGGGATCACCGGCCTTGAAACAGGCGGCATCGCCTGGCCGCATGACGTGTTCGCCGTCATCGTCGATCAGCACCACTTCTCCCTCCAGCAGGTACAAAAACTCGTCCTCCTCCTCGTGCCAGTGGCGCAGAGACGAGTAGGCGCTCGGATACAGCGTTTCGATGATCGCCCCGAACTGGGTCAGTCCGCCGGCGTCACCCAGCGGCCAGGCCTCATATCGGCCAAGGTCCTGGTCATTGGGCGCTGGATAGCCCGAGCCGGTTTTGACGGAGACATCGTTGCGGCGAATGATCGGCATGGGTTCAGTCCTGCGTTGTGGCGGGAGGGATCGTACCCCAACGGGCGGCGGCGCGACACTGCCGTTCTGCCCTGGCCGGCGATTTTGTGGTCGGGCGGTGTATTTCGGAGTCAATTCAATCGCTTCGGGAAAAGGGCTGCCAGATTGATTCACCCGGCCTGCGCCCATGAGCGGTTCCCGACAACCCATTGGGGTCATTGTATTTTTGGCTGTCAGCCGTCAGTGAAACCGACAAGACCAACAAGGGAAGAAGGGGTCAGGTGCCCAGTGCGGCGCGGATCATTTTCTGGCAGCGGGCCGCCATGAAATCGATGAACAGCCGCAGTTTCGGATCCTGGAAATCCTTGTGCGGAAAGATCACCGCGAGCTTGGCCGGGATCGGCGGCATGTCGACAAGGACCGGCACCAGCAGGCCGGAATTCAGATAGCCCTGCACCTCGAAGCGCGGCTTGTTGACGATGCCGTGGCCGGCCAGCGCCCATTCCATCAGCACATCGCCATCATCGGAATCGAACACGCCGCTGACCTCGATCTTGCGGATTCCCTCTTCGGTCTGCAACGACCAGATGAATTCATTCGAGCCGGGGAACCGCAGGACCAGGCAATTGTGCTCACCCTTGACGAGATCATCCGCGGTCTGCGGTGTGCCGGCCTTGCGCAGATATTCCGGCGAGGCGCACAGCACCCGCTCGCAATCCATAATGCCGCGCATGCGCAGGCTGGAATCCTCGATGACGCCGAGCCGGAAGGCAAGATCGATGCTCTCCTTGAGAATGTCGACATTGTGGTCCGACAGCCGCAGCCGCACCTCGATCTCCGGATACTGGCTGTGAAACTCCGGAATGCCGGACGCGATGAAGCGGCGGCCGAAACCCAGCGGTGCAGTCACCCGGATCGTGCCCTTGGGCTGACCCGAAACGGAGGCGATCGATGCCTCGGCGTCTTCGACAGCCTGGATGATGCGCCCTGCCCCGCGATAGAAGATCTTGCCCTGCTCGGTGGCCGTGAGCTGACGCGTCGTGCGATTGAAAAGACGCACGCCGAGATATTTTTCCAGTTCCTTGACCCGGTTGCTGGCAACCGCCGGGGAAATGCGCAAATCGCGTCCCGCGGCCGACAGGTTTCCCAGCTCCACGACCCGAAGAAAGACCCGGATATTTTCAAAATAGGACATTGCACGCCCATTCAACTTCGCGCCCGGACCACCATAGGATTATTTAGATATTTTTGAAAGTCATGCCCGGACTTATGACTTTCTTTAAAGCGCCCGGCCCTTCAAGATGCATCGAACACAAGGGGAATTCGGATGTATGAGTTTGCCATTGCCTGGGACTGGCTGTCCTTTGCGACGCGCTGGCTGCATGTGATCACGGCAATCGCCTGGATCGGATCATCCTTCTATTTCATCGCGCTGGACCTGGGTTTGCGGCAACGGCCGGGTATGCCCGAGGGCTGCAGCGGCGAGGAGTGGCAGGTCCATGGCGGCGGCTTCTATCATCTGCAGAAATATATGGTGGCGCCGGCCGAGATGCCCGAGCATCTGACCTGGTTCAAATGGGAATCCTATGCGACCTGGTTGTCGGGATTCGCGCTCTTGTGCATTGTCTATTATGTCGGCGCCGATCTCTATCTGATCAATCCGGAAGTGCTGGATATATCGGCGCCGGTTGCCATCCTCATTTCGATCGCATCGATCGCTTTCGGGTGGATTGCCTATGACTTCATCTGCAAGATGTTTCTCGGCCGCAGCGATACGCTGTTGATGGTGTTTCTCTATGCGGTGCTGGTGGCGATGGCCTGGGGCTACACACATGTGTTCACCGGCCGCGCCTCCTTCGTGCATCTTGGCGCCTTCACAGCAACCATCATGTCGGCCAATGTCTTCATGGTCATTATCCCCAATCAGAAGATTGTCGTCGCTGATCTGATCGCCGGCCGCAAGCCGGATGCCAAATATGGCCAGATCGCCAAGCAGCGCTCGACCCACAACAATTATCTGACCCTGCCGGTCATCTTCCTGATGCTGTCCAACCACTACCCGCTGGCTTTCGCGACGGAGTATAATTGGGTCATCGCCTCGCTGGTGTTCCTGATGGGCGTCACAATCCGCCACTGGTTCAACACCCGCCACGCGCGCAAGGGCAATCCGACCTGGACCTGGCTTGCGACCATCGTGCTGTTCATCATCATCATGTGGCTTTCGACCGTGCCCAAGGTGCTGACCGGCGAAGACGACGAGACCGCGGCGGCCGTGCAGCCGGCATTCGAACAATTCGTCACCGACGTCCACTTCCCGGCGGCCCGCGATGTGGTGCTGTCGCGCTGTTCCATGTGCCACGCGCAGGAACCGGTATGGGACGGCATCATCGCAGCGCCCAATGGCGTCAAGCTTGAAAACGATGCCGAAATCGCCGCCCACGCCATGCAAATCTACCTTCAGGCCGGCCGCAGCCATGCCATGCCGCCCGCCAATATCACGAAGATCGAACCCTCCGAGCGCAAGATGCTCGTCGCCTGGTTCGAGAGCGCGGTCTCGGGAAACAAAGGGGCGGGCCAGTGACCCGCAGATTGCTGCGCGGGCGGCTTTTGTCCTTTCTGGAGGCGCCGCAATCGATCGATGACGAAAGCGCCTATCGCTATGAGGAAGACGGCGCCATACTGATCGAAGACGGACGCATCACTGCTTCCGGCGCCCATGGAGATGTGGCCGCGCAGGCCGGCGGCGACGTCATCGTCACCGATCATCGTCCGCATCTGTTGTCGGCGGGATTCATCGACACGCATTTGCACTACCCGCAGGTTCAGATCATCGGCTCCTATGCCGCCGCCCTGCTGGAGTGGCTGAACACCTACACCTTCGTCGAGGAGCAACGTTTCGGCGACCCGGACCATGCGGCGCGCATGAGCACTGCGTTTTTCGACGAGTTGGTGCGCCACGGCACGACGACGGCCGCTGCCTATTGTTCGGTGCACAAGGCCTCGGCAGATGCTTTTTTTGCCGAAAGCCACCGGCGCAACATGCGGATGATCGCCGGCAAGGTGATGATGGACCGCAACGCACCGGAAGGGCTGCGCGACACCCCTCAATCGGGCTATGACGACACCAAGGCGGTGATTGCGGACTGGCACGGCAAGGGACGGCAGCATGTGGCGATCACGCCGCGCTTTGCGATCACCTCGTCTCCCGAACAGATGGAAATGGCCCAGAGCCTGGTGCGCGAACATCCCGATCTGCACCTGCAGACGCATCTGTCGGAAAACCATGCTGAGATCGCCTTCACCAAGGAGCTCTTTCCCTGGTGCGATGACTATACGGCCGTCTATGAGCATTACGGGCTGCTGGGTCCCAAAAGCCTGTTCGGTCATTCCATCCATCTGAGCGAGCGGGAGGCCGATGCGATGGCGGCCACCGGGTCGGTGGCCGTGTTCTGTCCGACCTCCAACCTTTTTCTCGGTAGCGGATTGTTCGACCTGAAAACGCTCGACGAGCGGGACAATCCGGTGCGCATCGCCATCGCCACCGATATTGGCGGCGGCACCAATTATTCGATGCTCAGAACGGTCGATGAGGGCTACAAGGTACTGCAATTACAAGGCCAGCGCATGACCCCGCTGGAAAGCTTCTACCGCATTACGCTGGGCAATGCCCGCGCCCTGTCCCTGGACAATCATATCGGCTCGCTGGAGCCCGGCCGCGATGCTGACATCATCGTGCTCGACGCCAAAGCGACGCCGGCAATGGCCCTGCGTATGGAAACGGTCAGCAAACTGACGGAGGAGCTTTTTCTGCTGCAGACGCTTGGGGACGACCGGGCGATTGCGGAAACCTATGTGGCGGGGGAGCCGGCGAAGAGCAGGTTGTAATGGCGTATGCGCGGGATTTCCAAACCGTAAGAGTGGCTCAACGATTGGTCAGCGTTTTCTGAACAGCTAAACTCGAAGCCCTGGTCAAGATCAGCGTCGGACTGTTGCGGTTGGCCTGCGTTTTCTGAACAGCTAAA